>Ga0208243_1000007_pt1 | contig 416959 bp, 363 predicted proteins | sample Subbio2Aug_QV12A_FD_184826 | JGI IMG/M metagenome (GOLD analysis project Ga0208243, IMG submission 184826) | Serpentinite rock and fluid subsurface biosphere microbial communities from McLaughlin Reserve, California, USA - CR12Aug_QV12A (SPAdes) | ecosystem: Environmental > Terrestrial > Deep... | reverse complement strand
ACGATCACGGACGACGGCACGCCGGGTACGCCGCTGCCGCCGACGGTGACGCCGCCGACGATCCAACCGCCGCCGCTGGACGATCGTCCGGGCGTGACGGTGAACAATGTGACGGTGTCGGAAGGCCAGACGGCGATCTTCACGCTGACGCTGAGCAACCCGTCGGCGAACCCGACGACGGTGACGCTGAACCTGGGCAACACGGCGGTGAATACGGACACCGACGCGACGCTGGGCAGCGACCTGTCGAACGACCTGTATGTGACGTTTGACAACGGTGCGACGTGGACGCCGGTGGTGGGTGGCCAGGTTCAGGTGCCGGCCAACACGACGACGTTCTACGTGTCGGTGCAGACGACGGCCGACGAACCGACGCAAGTGTACGAAGGCCCGGAAACCTTCACGCTGACGGCAACGACAGCGACGCAGGCGACCCCGTCTACGGGCGTGGGTACGATCACGGACGACGGCACGCCGGGTACGCCGCTGCCGCCGACGGTGACGCCGCCGACGATCCAACCGCCGCCGCTGGACGACCGTCCGGCAGTGATTGCGGTCTCCAGTCCGACGACTGTCGAAGGGATGGCGCTTGATTTCGTGGTCACCCTGAGTAACGAAAGTCTGTTCTCGACGACTGTCAATCTGGATTTCGACGACGACACGGCGAGCCTTGCGCTCGATACCACGACGCCGATCGAGGTTTCCTTCGATGGTGGCAACAACTTCACCACGGTTACGGTGGCTGCGGATGGTACTTTCAGCGTCTCGGTGCCTCCTTCGACGACCTCGTTCATCGTTCGCTTGCCGACCATCGATGATGGAGAAGTCGAGCAACCGGAACAGCTTTTCCTCTCTGCTGCGACCGCACAGAATGCAGTGCCTGTTGCTGGAACCGGTACGATCAACGACAACAGCATCGATGATGGCAATGAAGCGGTTTCCACGCCGGAAGATGTTTCCATCGTTTCCGGTACGCTGATTGCGAATACGGTTACTGCTGCTGGTAGCGTCTCGATCCTGAATTTCTCGGTGGCCGGTGATCCGATTGTGCATGCTGCGGGCAGCAGCGTGACCATCGCGGGGCGCGGTGAGTTGACCATCAATGTTGATGGCAGCTATTCCTTCGTGCCGCATCAGGATTACAGTGGCCCGGTGCCGACGGTGACCTACACGGTCAGCAACGGTATGCGCACCGATACCTCGACGCTGGATATCACGGTGACGCCGGTTGCCGATACGCCGAATGTGACGATCCAGATCGGCAACCCGGTGACCAACAACCTGTCCATCAATAACACCAACGCAGGCATTGCCGGCCAAGGGTATACGGTCACCGCATACAACCTGGATGGTTCTCCGGGTACGGTCAGTATTGTTAACGGTGCGGGCGCGGGCAATGTCAGTGGCTTTGGGGTTGCTCAGGCATCCTCCGGAAACGATAGCGAAATCGGCCATCTGAACGGAAATTCCGAGAAGATTGCCGTCGCTTTCGATGATCCGGTGTCCAGCGCCACCATCCAATTCGCCTGGTTGCACTCTGGCGAGCGGGCGACCTACACACTGTTCGACGATCAGGGTAACCAGATTGGCCAGGGCACCGTTGCCGGCGTCACCGATGTGGTCGATTCGCCTTTCACGGTGGTCAGTGACAACGGCGCGCAAATCGCACGCATCGAGTTCACGGCTCCGCGTGCGGGTGACGATTACCTGATCCATTCGGTGACTTTCGCGCAAACCAAGACGCATCCGCTGACGATCACGGCAACGCCGACCGATATCGATTATTCCGAGGTAATCGCCACGATTACGGTCAGTGTTCCGGCTGGGGTGACGTTGTCGCATGGCACGCAGAATCCGGACGGCACCTGGACCCTGCCACTGACCAGTGACGGTCCATATGTGGTGGCGGTTGATCCGGTGACCAAGGCTGTCACGATCACCGGGCTGACGATGACCACGCCGGTCGACATGACTGGCTCAATGAACATCACGGTGACGGCAACGGCCCGGGATGGTTCGGATCTGGCTGATGGCTCTGCTTCGATCGCCACGCTGGGCATCCTGTCGAGCATCGCGGTGCTTTCCGAGGAAGGCCTGGCAGGCGGGAATGCAGACACTGCGGGTAGCCCGGATACGACGAATGCGGTTGTGTTCAACGGCAGCATGTCGATTGCCGGCGAAGGTAGCTTGAGCGTCACTTTCAATCCGCCGACTTCGATCACATCCGGTGGCCAGGCGCTGACCTGGACGACGTCGGTGGTTGGTGGTGCCAATGTGCTTACGGGCTCGGCCAACGGTCAGGAAATCCTGACCGTGACGATGCAGAACAACGGCAACTACACGGTCGAACTCAAGGGGCCGGTGGATCATCCCGTGGCCAACCTCGAAGACCTGTTGCGTCTGGATATCGGTGTTACGGTCAGCAATGGCACGAACAGCCAGTCGTCCGTGCTGACGGTGCTGGTCGAAGACGATTCGCCGAGTGCCGGTACGCTGGTGGACAATGTCGTGGTGACTCAGAACACCAACCTGATGATCGTTCTGGATATTTCAGGGAGCATGAACGACTCGGTCAGCGGGACGACCCGTCTTGCGTTGGCGAAGGCTGCGCTGGTCAACCTCATCAATACTTATGATGGATATGGCGAGGTGGCTGTCCAGTTGGTTACGTTCTCGACAACGGCGAATATGAGTAGCCCGGTCTGGGTGAGTGCCAAGGACGCCATAGATATCGTCAATGCAATCCAGGTGGATGGTTGGACCAACTACGATGCCGCACTCGCGCAGGCTATTTCTGCATGGGCTAACGACGGCAAGTTGACTACGGTGCCGCCGGGTGGGACCTTGCAAAACGTCGCGTATTTCCTGACCGATGGCGCGCCGAATTACAACGATGGCGATACCGGGGCGCTGATCAATCGCGGTACGACGAACGGTGGTGCGGATGCCGGCATCCAGGCTGCTGAGGAAGCACTCTGGATCAATTTCCTGACTGCCAATAACATCAATTCGATTGCCCTTGGCGTCGGTTCCGGCATCAGTACTTCGGCCATGGCCTTGATCAATCCGGTGGCTTACGACGGAACGACCGGCACCAATACCAATGCGCTCCAGGTGACCAACGAGAACAACCTGTCGGCAATCCTGCAGGCGACGGCGATTCCCAGCAGTTCGGGCAACTTCCTTACCGGAAACACCCCGGGCTCGGTCGGTGCTGATGGCGGGTACATCAGCGTCATTGCAGTTGGGCCGGTTGGCGATCGCAGTACCTACACCTGGAACAAGGTCACCAATACGATCAGCGCAAGCAACGATCCCGGTGCGACGAATACCTACACCTGGAATTCGACGACCCATGTCCTGACGGTGACTACCGAACGCGGTGGTACTTTTACGGTCGATATGGATACCGGTGACTACACTTACCGTCCGTCGGCGACCATGACCGGTTCGGTACAGGAAGTTGTGGCTTTCACCCTGGTCGATGGCGATGGCGATACTGCAAGCGGTCAATTGACGATGAATGTTTCCCGCGATGCGGGTGGCGAGATCGATGGATCTACTGCCGGCAACACCCTTACCGGTACCAGTGGCAACGACATCATCAACGGTCTGGCCGGCGACGACATCATTTACGGCCTCGACGGCGACGACAAGTTGTCCGGTGGTGCCGGGGCTGACCAGCTCTACGGTGGTGCGGGGAATGACATCCTTTCCGGCGGTGCAGGCAACGACATCCTGGATGGTGGTAGCGGTAACGACATCCTCTGGGGCGGTGCCGGCAACGACAGGCTGACCGGTGGTCTGGGTGCGGATACCTTCGCCTGGGTGCTGGGTGATCGCGGTACGGGCGGCAGTGGTCGGGCGGTCGACACGATCACCGACTTCGATGTCCGGGCCTTTGCCAGCGGTGGCGATCGTCTTGATCTGCGTGACCTGCTGGTCGGTGAGAATTCGGGTAACCTGCAGAACTACCTCGATTTCGATACCACCAGCCAGACAGGGAATACGATCATCCGTATTTCCTCGACCGGAGCATTCTCCAGTGGCAATTACGCTTCCGGTTCGGAAGATCAGCGCATCGTCCTGGAAGGTGTGAACATCCGGACGGATCTGGGCCTGGCCAGCAATGCCTCCGATAATCAGATCATCAACGAGTTGATCAGTCGTGGCAAACTGGTTACCGATTGATTGCTGACGGTGACGGAATGAAAAGGGCGAACTTCGGTTCGCCCTTTTTTATTGCCCCGCTCAGGGACGGTAATCGCTCAGTCGGGCGAGGTCCGGGATTTCAATCTGCCGGCCACGGACGACGATCAGGCCTTCCTCGACCAGTTCGTGCAGGATGCGGGAGAAGTGTTCCTGGGTCAGGTTGAGGCGCGAGGCGACGATACCCTTGGTGGTGCTCAGGCTGACCGTGGCGGTCTGGCCCGGCGCGGTGCTGGCGGGGAGTTCGCGCAGCAGGTAGGTGATGATGCGTTCCTTGCCGGAATGCAGGGAGTTGGCTTCCAGGTCGGCCATCAGCTGGTGCAGGCGGACGGCCATGCTGGCGAGCATCTTGCGCGCCAGTTTGGGGTCGCGGTCGAGTTCGGCGAAAACGGTTGCCTTGGCAATGTGGATCATCTGCGCGTCGGCGAGTGCCTGGGCGTAGACGATGTAGGGCGTGTCCATGAACATGATCGCCTCGCCGAAAGTCTGGCCCGGCTGGATGATTTCGACGACTTTCTCGTTGCCCTGGGCTGAGGTGAAAGCGAGCTTGATCTGGCCGCTGAGCAGCAGGTGGAAACCGTGGTTGGGGTCGCCCTTGTGGAACAGGATGTCGCCCTTGGCCGCCCTGACTTCGCGGGCGCCGGCGGCGATGCGGCCGACCTCTTCGACGGACATGCTGGAAAACAGCGGCAGGCGGCCGATCAGGTTGGCGATGTCGGGGAGGGAAGCAGTCATGGCAGGCTCGTCGGGACGGAGCGTCCGATCATGTCACCGCCATCGACTGCGCACAATACCTCCTAATGCTTACTGCCCGGCGCCGGTTTTCAGCTTGCGGTACAGCGTCTGCCGGCTGATCCCGAGTTGCCGGGCGGCGGCGCTGAGATTGCCCTGGTGGTCGACGATGGCCTGCTGGATGGCGGCCAGCGACAGCGTGGCAAGATCCTGCGCCGGCAGCACGGTACTTGCCGGCGACGGCCGCTCCGTCCCGGCCTGGAGCGCGGCCAGGATATCGTCCGGCAGGTGTTGCCAGTCGATGCGGGTATCGCCCGGGTCGAGCATGGCGCAGGCGGTGCGCAGCACGCTGGCCAGCTGGCGCAGGTTGCCCGGCCAGTGGTAGGCCGCCAGACGCTGGCGCAGTCCCGGCGCAATGTCCACCGGCAGATCGGGGAAAAGCTCGGCCAGCAACTTGTCGCACAGCGCCGCGAAATCGCTGCGCTCGCGCAGGGCGGGCAAATTCAGGCTGAGGCCGTTGATCCGGTAGTAGAGGTCGCTGCGGAAGCGGCCGCTGGCGCAGGCGGCCGGCAGATCGCAATGGGTGGCGCAGATCAGGGCGAAATTGACCTTGACTGGGGTGCCGCCGCCGAGCGGCGTCACCTGGCGCTCCTGCAGGACGCGCAACAGGCGGGTCTGCATGGTCAGCGGCATGTCGCCGATTTCGTCGAGGAACAGGGTGCCGCCGTCGGCTTCGCGCAGGCGGCCGATGTAGCCTTCCTTGCGGGCGCCGGTGAAGGCACCGGAGACATAGCCGAACAGTTCGGCCTCGATCAGGTTTTCCGGCAGTGCGGCGCAATTGATGGCGACGAAGGGGCCGTCGCGCTGCGGCGAGGATTCATGCGCGGCGCGGGCGAACATCTCCTTGCCGACTCCGGATTCGCCGCCGATCAGCAGGGGGATGTCCTTGCCAACGATACGCCGGGCCTTGTCGGCGGCGGTACGCCAGCGGCCGTCGCCGGTATCCAGCGCACTCAGCGCGTCGTCTTTCTTCGGTGCCGGCGTGGCCGGAACCGACAGGATGCGCGGCTCGTGTCCATCGAGCCGGGCGTACAGGCTCATCCCGTCGTGGCGACGCAGCGCCAGGCCTTGCCCGGGACGGCGGCGGGCCTGTTCGAGCAGGTCGGCCAGGCGCGTGTCGAGCGCACGAAACAGTGGTGTGGCGCCGATGTCGGCACTGGCCAGGCCGAGCATCTGTAGCGCATTGCGATTGGCGCCAACGATCCAGCCGTCCTCGGAGAGGGCAACGATACCCTCGGCGACCGTGCCGATGCCGGCCGGGTCCGGGTGGAGATGCAGGCGCAGGTGGCGCTGGCAGGCATCGACGACCAGGCGGTTCTCGATCATCCGCGCCGCAGTGTTGACCAGGCCGAGGGTGTGCGGATGACGGCTGCGCCGGTCGCCGGAAATGTCTAGGATGCCGAGCAGTTCGCCGGTTGCGGAGACGATGGGCGCGGCGGCACAGGTGAGAAAGGTGTTGCGCTCCAGGAAATGCTCGTCGCCGTGGATTTCGACCCCGGCCGCTTCGGCCAGCGCGGTGCCGATGGCATTGGTGCCGCGCTGGCGCTCGTCCCAGCAGGCGCCCGACATCAGGGCGACGCGCTCGGCCTTGCCGAGAAAGTCGGCATCGCCGAGGGTGTGCATGAGCACGCCCCGGTTGTCGGCGAGGATGACCATGCTGTGGCTGTGGCGCACCTGTTCGAACAGGTATTCCATGATCGGCCGCGAATGGCTGAGCAGTTCGTGATTGCGGCCCAGTGCCCGGCCCAGTTCCTTGCCGCTGAGATTGTCCGGGATGGCCAGACGGCCGGTCGGCGTCAGGCCGGCAGCCAGGCTGCGCCGCCATGAACGGGCCAGGCGCTCGTCGACGGCGGCATCGGTGAAGTCGCTGCCTTCGAGCAGCTTCAGGCGGGCTTGCCGCAACTGCGGGGCCGGCACGGGGGAATGAGTGCGCATCGTGTTTGTCTCCTCGCCCGTTCGTCGCCGGACTTTATCGGGAGTATAGGGGGCCGGGCCGGGCATGCAAGCCCTGGCGAACGAATTGCCGGACACTGTTCCAGAATGTGACAGTTGTTTCCTTGTGCGACGTTCCAGTCGCCGCCTGGCTGGCAGCCGGTTTCCGGAAATTCTTTTTGAATCAATGATGTGTTGTTCTGGCACGGCCCTTGATATGGGTTGCTGGCCATCAGGCAACTGATTCACTCATTCGTAAAAGACAGGAGACAAGATGATCTACGCAGCCCCCGGCGCCGCTGGCGCAAAAATCGCCTACAAGGCCAAGTACGACAACTTCATCAACGGCCAATGGACCGCCCCGGTCAAAGGCCAGTACTTCGACGTGGTGACCCCGGTCAATGGCAAGGTCTATACCCAGGTTGCCCGCTCCACCGCCGAAGACATCGAGCTGGCGCTCGACGCTGCCCACGCCGCCTTCCCAAAGTGGGGCAAGACCGATGCCGCAACGCGCTCGAACATCCTGCTCAAGATCGCCGACCGACTCGAACAGAACCTCGAACTGCTCGCCTACGCCGAGACCGTCGACAACGGCAAGCCGATCCGCGAAACGCTGAACGCCGACATCCCGCTCGCCGTCGATCACTTCCGCTACTTCGCCGGCTGCCTGCGCTCGCAGGAAGGCGGCATCTCGGAAATCGACGAGAACACCATGGCGTACCACATCCATGAGCCGCTCGGCGTCGTCGGCCAGATCATCCCCTGGAATTTCCCCATCCTGATGGCCGCCTGGAAGTTGGCCCCGGCGCTCGGCGCCGGCAACTGCGTGGTCTTGAAGCCGGCCGAATCGACGCCGATCTCGATCCTGATCCTGGTCGACCTGATCGCCGACCTGCTGCCGCCGGGCGTGCTCAACATCGTCAATGGTCTGGGTCGTGAAGCCGGCATGCCGCTGGCCACCTCCAAGCGCATCGCCAAGATCGCCTTCACCGGCTCCACCGCCACCGGCCGCGTCATCGCCCAGGCTGCCGCCAACAACCTGATCCCGGCGACGCTGGAACTGGGCGGCAAGTCGCCCAACATCTTCTTCGCCGACGTCATGGACAAGGACGACGGCTTCCTCGACAAGGCGATCGAAGGCCTGGTCCTGTTCGCCTTCAACCAGGGCGAAGTGTGCACCTGCCCGAGCCGCGCGCTGATCCAGGAATCGATCTACGATGCCTTCATGGAGCGCTGCCTGAAGCGCGTCGCCGCGATCAAGCAGGGTTCGCCGCTCGACACCGAGACGATGATGGGCGCGCAGGCCTCGCAGATCCAGATGGACAAGATCGAGTCCTACCTCAAGCTGGGCAAGGAAGAGGGCGCCCAGGTGCTGATCGGTGGTGAGCGCGCCCACCTCGGCGGCGACATCGAAGGCGGCTACTACATCCAGCCGACGCTGTTCAAGGGCCACAACAAGATGCGCATCTTCCAGGAAGAAATCTTCGGGCCGGTGCTCGCGGTGACCACCTTCAAGGACGAAGCCGAAGCCCTGGCCATCGCCAACGACACGCTCTACGGCCTTGGCGCCGGCGTCTGGAGCCGTAACGGCAACGTCGCCTACCGCATGGGCCGCGCCATCCAGGCCGGCCGCGTGTGGACCAACTGCTACCACGCCTACCCGGCGCACGCCGCTTTCGGTGGCTACAAGGAGTCGGGCATCGGTCGCGAGACGCACAAGGTCATGCTCGACCACTACCAGCAGACCAAGAACCTGCTGGTTAGCTACGCCGAGCAGAAGCTGGGTTTCTTCTAAGCCGACTGCCAACGCCCGCCTGCCGCGGGCGTTTTTCTTTTATCCTGTCCCCGGCGGCAGGTCCGTCTTCAAGGGGAAGCGGCGCCCGCCGGGTTTCTGAAAGGGAGTCACATGGCACAAAGCACCTTCTTCATCCCCGCCATCAACATGATGGGCGAGGGCTGTCTGGAAAGCGCGGTTCAATCGCTGGCCGGCTACGGCTACCGGCGCGCGCTGATCGTCACCGACGCCTGGCTCGAGCAGGCCGGTGTCGCTGCCCGCGTCGCCGGGCTGCTCGAAAAATCCGGGATCGCCAGCGAGATTTTCGCCGGCGCCCAGCCGAATCCGACCATCGGCAACGTCGAGGCCGGCCTTGATCGCCTGCGCGCCGCCGGCTGCGACTGCGTCGTCTCGCTCGGCGGCGGTTCGCCGCACGATTGCGCCAAGGGCATTGCGCTGGTCGCCACCAACGGCGGCGGCATCGCCGACTACGAGGGCGTCGACCGCTCGGCCAAGCCGCAGCTGCCGCTGATCGCGATCAACACGACGGCCGGCACGGCCAGCGAGATGACGCGCTTCTGCATCATCACCGACGAGTCGCGGCACATCAAGATGGCCATTGTCGACCGCCATGTCACGCCGCTGCTCTCGGTCAACGACCCGCTGCTGATGCTGGCCAAACCGCCGGCGCTGACCGCGGCGACCGGCATGGACGCGCTGACGCACGCGGTCGAGGCCTACGTGTCGACGGCGGCGACGCCGATCACCGATGCCTGCGCCCTGAAGGCGGTGAGCATGATCGCCGCCAACCTGCGCCAGGCCGTCGCCGACGGCCAGGACGTCGCTGCCCGCGAAGCCATGGCTTACGCCCAGTTCCTCGCCGGCATGGCCTTCAACAACGCCTCGCTCGGCTACGTCCACGCCATGGCGCACCAGCTCGGCGGCTTCTACAACCTGCCGCACGGGGTTTGCAACGCGGTGCTGCTGCCGCACGTCGAAGCCTTCAATGCGGCGGTCGTCCCCGGGCGCCTGGCCGATGTCGCCGCGGCGATGGGCGTCGCCGTCGCCGGCGCGTCGGCGGCCGACAACGCCGCCCGCTGCCTGGCGGCGATCCGCGAGCTGTCGGCGGCCATCGGCATTCCCGCCGGCCTGCGCGAACTCGGCGTCAAGCCGGAAGACATTCCGACGCTGGCCGCCAACGCGCTCAAGGACGCCTGCGGCCTGACCAATCCGCGGCCGGCCGATCAGGCCGAGATCGAAGGCATCTTCGCCGCCGCGCTCTAGTTCGACGCATCATCTCTGCGTGCCCTTGCGGGCTTTGACGGGGGCCGCGTGCCCCCGCTTTTTTGGAGGAAAACCATGGTCGACCGTGTCATGGCCACGCCGGCGGCGCTGGCGCTGATCGACAGCCTGCGCGCCGAGCACGGGCCGGCGTTGTTCTTCTACCAGTCGGGCGGCTGCTGCGACAACAGCAGCCCGAATTGCTACCTCGACGGCGAACTGACGCTGGGGGCCCAGGACATCCGGCTCGGCGAGATCGGCGGCGTGCCGTTCTACATCAGCGCTGCCCAGTACGAGTACTGGCAGCACACCCAACTGATCATCGATGCCGTGCCGGGGCAGGGCGGAACGTTTTCGCTCGAATGCGGTAGCGGGCAATGTTTCATCACCCGTTCCCGGCTGTTCACCGACGAGGAAACGGCGGATTTGCGGAGCGGCTGAGCGTGCTGGCGGTATACTGCGGCCTTCATCAAAACGGATCGACTCCATGGCCGCCAACGACACCGCCAGCATGGCGCTTTTCTGCGACTTCGAGAACATTGCGCTGGGCGTACGCGACGCGCAATACGAGAAATTCGACATCCGCCCGGTGCTGGAGCGTCTGCTCGCCAAGGGCAGCATCGTGGTCAAGAAGGCCTACTGCGATTGGGATCGTTACAAGAGCTTCAAGGCCGCCATGCACGAGGCCAATTTCGAGCTGATCGAAATTCCCCATGTGCGCCAGTCGGGCAAGAATTCGGCCGACATCCGCATGGTCGTCGATGCCCTCGACCTGTGCTACACCAAGTCGCACGTCGATACCTTCGTGATCATTTCCGGCGATTCCGACTTCTCGCCGCTGGTCTCCAAGCTGCGCGAGAACGCCAAGAAGGTCATCGGCGTCGGCGTCAAGCAATCCTGCTCCGACCTGCTGGTCACCAATTGCGACGAATTCATCTATTACGACGATCTGGTCCGCGACCGCGAGGCACAGCGTGGCGGGCAGCGACGCGAACGCGAGAAGCGTTCGCCGGAAGAGGAAGCCAAGCGGCGCGAGAAGATGGAAGAGCGCAAGGCCAAGGCGGTCGATCTGGTCTGTGCCACCTTTTCCGACCTCATGGCCGATCGCGGCGAAGCCGAACGCATCTGGGCTTCGGTGCTCAAGGAAGTGGTCAAGCGGCGCAATCCCGGCTTCAGCGAGAGCTATTACGGCTACCGGACTTTCGGCAACCTGCTCGAAGAGGCGGCTAGCCGTGGCCTGCTGCTGGTCGGGCGCGACGACAAATCCGGCACCTACGTGACGCGTGCACGGCCGCAGGATAGCGAGCCGGTCGTCGCCGACGCAGCGCCTGAAGTGCAACTGGAAGCTCCGGAAACGCCGGCTGCCGGCGAAACGGAAGCTGTGGCGGCACCTGTCGAGGAAAAATCGGGCGGTCGTCGTCGCGGTGGCCGGCGTACGCGCAAGGATAGCCGGCCGGAAGAGCCAGCGCAGGTGTCCGTTGAGACCGTTTCGCCAGTGGCCGAGCCTGTCTCGTCCGAGCCGCCTCAGCCAGCGCCGGTGGTGATCGCTGAAACCACGGACAAGCCCAAGCGCGGCGCTCGACGCCCGCGCAAGGCGGCCGAGGCCGTCGTCGAAACGACGGAAGCGCCGGCGGCGACGCCGCCCGAAACAGCCGCCGTGGCGGAAGAGAAGAAGCCGGCCAGAAAAACGACGCGCAGCCGCAAGCCGAAAAAGGCCGATGGCGCCAAGAAGTCCGACGAATCGGCCGGCTAGATCACTTTCAGCAACATCGTCCGCAGTTCCTCGGCCCGTCGGCGACCCTCACGGGTCTGCACGACGGCATGGAACCAGGGATCGAACTGCAACCGCAACTCCTCATGCGTTTGCGCGGCGAAGGCGGCTTCGACGATGTGCAGATGGGCGAACGGGCCGCAGAAGGTCTTCAAGGTGTTCTGGATGAAGTTGCGCGCCTGCTCCATATCCTTGGAATTGGCCGGTTGCGGTGCCGGACGGAAGGCCGTGATCGACGGTAGTGGTTCGGCTGGTGCAGGTTGGGTGGCGCCGGTTGCGGCATCCTTGACGGCACCGATTTCGATGAAGCCGGATTCCTCAAGCAGTCCCAATGTGTGCTGGAGGTCGTCGGCCTGCAGCATCTCCCGCAATTCATCGACGGTACGTTTGCCGTCGACCATGATCAGTACTCGTCGCTGACGCGGGGTCAGGCCGCCGGACTTGGCGGTGAGCTCTTCATGCCCTTTCTGTGTCTTGGCGAATACCACGCCCATGTTTGTCTCCGTTGGTTTTTTTAAAAATAGTGCAACGGATTGTACAGAAAAAGAAAAGCCCGCCAAGAGGCGGGCTTCGTCATCGACGGTGCAGGTCGTCAGTTCAGGCGGCGGCCTGAACCGGAATCTTGTGGCCGCGACGGACGATACGGTTCTGCGAATCGACGTAGATCAGGTCCGGCTCGTGGCGGGCCAGTTCAACCTCGGTATAGGCGGCGAAGGTGGCAATGATCAGGATGTCACCCGGTGCGGCGCGGCGGGCAGCCGAGCCATTGACCGAGATCACGCCTGAACCGCGTTCGGCACGAATCGCGTAGGTGGTGAAACGCTCGCCGTTGTTGACGTTCCAGATGTCGATCTGCTCGTATTCCTTGATATTGGCGGCTTCCAGCAGATCTTCATCGATCGCGCAGGAGCCTTCGTAATGCAGGTCGGCGTGGGTTGCCGTCACGCGATGCAGCTTGGATTTCAACATGGTTCTCTGCATGGTTTTTCACTCATCCAGAAAGTTGGGGGAAGCGAATTTTAACGGCATTGGACTCGCTGTCAACGATCTTTTTCGAGTGAAATCAGTCCTCGCGGAATGTTCTGGCCAGCGTATTGCTGATCGGTTGGGCAAGATACTGGAGTAGCGTGCGTTCACCGGTGTTGATGATGACTTCGGCGGGAATGCCGGGTTGTATCCGCAGATTCAAACGCTTCAGGTGTTGCAGGCCTTCGGCGGTCAGATGGATGTGACTGGTGAAGTAGGGGGTACCGGTCATCTCGTCGATCAGGCGGTCGCCGGCCAGGTGCACCAGGCGCCCTTCGACCACCGGTGTGGTGGTGGCCTTGAAGCCGGTGAAACGGATGTCGGCGAGCTGGTCGATGCGTACGCTGTCGACGTCGGCCGGTGAAATACGCGCCTCGATCACCAGATCGGCGCCGGCCGGGACGATATCGAGAATATGGGTGCCGGGCTGCAGCACGGCGCCGGGTGAATTGGTGCGCAGGCCGATCACCTGGCCAGCCACCGGGGCCCGTATGCTGGCACGCTTGACACGATCTTCCAGCGACATCGATTTTTTCAGCAACTCGTCGAGTTTCTTCTGGGTTTCGGTCAGTGCATCGATGTCGGCAGTGCGGAATTCGGCCTTGCGGAAGTCGATGAGCAGCCGGGTTTCCCGTTGCTGGACGCGAAGGTTGGCGATGTTGGCATCGTTTTCGGCAATATCGCCGCGCAATTCGGAAATCTGTCGATCGATCTGGCTGAGTTTGTGCCGGCTGATGAAATTGCCAGCGACCAGTCGTTGCAGGTCGCTGAGTTCGGATTGCAGGGACTGCAGTATTTCCTGTTTGCGGGCATTGATCTGCTGCAAGCCGGCAATCTGGGATTCGGACTGCTGGATGCGCCCCTGCAAGACCTTGATCTCGCCCTGGCGTGATCCCTTGCGTGCCTGGAAGAGTGCGTTTTCACTGTCGATGAATTGGGCGAGATGCGGGATCTCGCCGGCGAAATCGTCGGGAAAGACAATTGCCGGTAAACCGTCACGCTCGGCTTTCAGCCTGGCCTCGGTGGCGCGCAGGGCATGCACCTGGCTGTCGCCGACTTCCATGTCGGCCTGGAATTGCGTCTGGTCGAGCGTGATCAGCAATTGCCCCGGCTCGACGTGCTGTCCCTCGCGGACATGAATCTCGCGAACGATACCGCCTTCAAGATGCTGGATGCTTTTGCGTTCAAGTTCGACCTTGACCACGCCGGCGGCAACCACGGCGCTGGCAATCGGGGCGAAAAAGGCCCAGCCGCCGAAGAGAACGAAGGCCGACAGGATGACGCCCAGGCCGATCTGTCGGGCCCGCCCCGTGTCGACAATGGCCGCCAGTTCGTCAGATACGGGGGGGAGTTCGGTGCCGACGGGGTTCATGCCCAGGCCTCCTTGATCTGTCGAACCGGCGCCAGTTTGTTCAGTTCGGCGAGTACGCGGTCGCGGGGGCCGAACATCGACAGGCTGCCATCGGCCAGCACCAGCAGTTTGTCGGTGGCGGAAAGAATCCGGGTCTTGTGTGTGATCAGGAACACGGTCGAGGCGTTTTCCCGAAGGATATCCAGCGTTTCCAGAAGCGCCTCTTCGCCGACATGATCGAGATTGGCGTTGGGTTCGTCGAGGACGATCAGGCACGGCCGGCCGTAAATTGCCCGGGCAATGCCCAGGCGCTGGCGCTGACCACCGGAAAGCTTGCTGCCGCCGTTGCCCAGTTGCGTATCGTAGCCTTGGGGAAGGCGCAGGATCATGTCGTGGATGCCGGCGTCGCGTGCTGCCTGGACGACCTTCTCCGGATCGGCCGGAGCGAATCGGGCAATATTGTCGCTGACGCTGCCTTCGAACAGTTCGATGTCCTGGGGCAGATAGCCGATGTGACTGCCCAGCTCATCCTTGTTCCAGCCGTGGATTTCGGCACCGTCCAGTCTGACGCTACCTTTGACGCAGGGCCAGATGCCGAGGAGGGCACGGGCCAGCGTCGACTTGCCGGCGGCGCTGGGGCCGATCACGCCGACGATGGTCCCCGGGGCGCAGTGGAAGGAAACATCGCTGAGCAAGGGGCTGTTGCCGCCGGGTGCAGTCACGACGATGTCTTCGACGCGCACTTCGCCGCGCGGCGTCGGCAGTGTCATCCGGGTTTCTGGGGCGGGATCGGCGTGCAGACTGGCGTTCAGTCGCTGGTATTGTTCGCGGGCGGTGGCAAATTGCTTCCAGCTGCCAAGCATCTGATCGATCGGGGCCAGGGCGCGGCCAAGCAGGATCGAGCCGGCGATCATCATGCCCGGCGATATTTCTTGACGAATGGCCAGATAGGCGCCCAGGCCGAGGATCAGTGACTGGATGATGATGCGCAGGCTTTTCGAGACGGCGGTCAGGATCGACGAAATTTCCGCGGTGGCGTTCTGCTTGACCAGAGCACCCCGGCTTTCCGATAGCCAGCGCTGGCGGAGCCGGGACAGCATGCCCATGGCGCTCATGACTTCGCTGTTGCGCAGCACTTGCGTGAGCATCCGGCCGGCCTCGTGGTAAGCCTGTTCGGCCGCCTTCTGGTGCTGGCCGGTCAGGCGTTCGTTGGCCAGGGTGATGCCGAGCAGGAGCAGGGCGCTGAGCAGGCCGATCAAACCGATCCACGGATGGAAGGCAAACATCACCAGCAGATAGACGGGTACCCAGGGCGTATCGAAAAAGGCAAACAGGCCGTGCGACGAGACGAACTGGCGTATGCCCTTGAGATCCTGCAGCGGTTGCGTGCCCGCGGCCATGCCGGCGGAGAGCCAGGCCTGACGGTAACCGACGTCGAACAGCACGGGGGCAAGCTGCAGGTCGAGACGATTGCTGACCCGGCGCATGATGTCCTGGCGTGCCCATTCGAGCACCCCCATGGCGATCAGGAAAACCAGCATCAGCAGGGTCAGCATGTACAGCGTCGGCATGCTGGCGCCGACGACTACCCGGTCATAGACCTGCAGCATGTAGATGGCCGGAACGAGCATGGCAATGTTGATGCACATGCTGAACAGGCCCACGTTGATGAAGCTGTCCCGGCAGGCGCGCAGGGATAGCCGTATCGTCTGATGCGGAACGGTCAGCATCGAATGCGGGCCGGGCGCCGGGGCTTACTGGAAGCAGGGGATGGAATAGACATCGTCGACGAAATTGAGATCGACGATGTCCGCTTCCGGGGTATCCGCGACGAACTTGATTTCCTCGAACCACCAGGCCGTCATCTTGTTGCCGTTGCTGATGTCGGTGATGTCCGTGTAGCCGCCGTACTTGTTCTTCTGGACGACGAACTGGCTGGCGTCACCGATCAGGGTCAGCGTGTCGTTGCCGCAACCGCCATCGACCACGGTCTTGTTGGCAAAACTGCCAAGGATCAGTTGATCGTCGCCCGAACCCATGTGAATGAGCTTCTTGTTGGTCCCGACATAGACCGTGTCGTTGCCACAGGAGGCATCGAGGTAGCCTTCATTCACGCCAATCCAGGCCTGGTCGTGGCCGGCGCCGAGTTGAGCGGTGTCGATGCTGCCGAGAACCACCAGCTTGTCGTCCCCCCAGCCGAGCGAGGCGTGTTTCAGGTTGCCGGCGACATGAATGCTGTCATTGTTCGCTCCCCCATTGATCGAGCAGGTGACGTTACCGGCGACGTACACCTGATCGTTGCCGTTGCCCAGGCTGGCGTAGCGCAGGTCGCCCTCGACCACGATGCGGTCATTGCCGCTGCCGGTGTGCAGGTTGTCGGCGTTGCCCTCGGCGAGGATGACGTTGTCGCCGTCGTGCAGGCAAGCCGTCTTCAGGTCGCCTCCGGCGCGGACGTAATCCTTGCCGCTGTAGCCGATGATGGTGTCGATGTTCTTTTCAACCACGGTACAGTTGTCGCCGTGGCCGAGGTTGGCGTGCCTCAGGTCGCCGCCGACCAGCAGTTTGTCATTGTTCTTGCCGGTGAATACGCAATCGGCGTTGCCGCCGACAGTGATCTGGTTATTGCCGTCGCCGAGGTGGGCGTAGCGGAGGTTGCCGCCGACAGTGACGATGTCGTCGCCAGCCCCGCAGGCCGCATTGACATGATCGAGATTGCCGCCAACTTCCAGTTGGTCGTTGCCGGCGCCAAGATCAACGTGGCGGGCGTTACCCATGATCTTGACCGTGTCGTCGCCGCGGCCGGCGTTCACATGGTCGACATTGCCGCCAATGGTGATGCTGTCATTGCCGTCGCCGGTGTCTATGCTACGGACGTGCCCGGAAATCTTGAAGACATCGTTGCCCTTGCCGAGGCTGACATTACGGATATCCCCGGTGATGTCGTAAGTGGCGTTGATCGAGCGGTCGTGAATATCGGTTCTGGAATTGCTGCTCATGGTTTGCTCCTGGATTATGGCGCGCTTCACCGCAGGCTGCGGCTAGTGAAGTGGCATATTCTAAATGCAAACCGGTGCTTCGTGTATACCGTCGGTATATGTTATTGGATTAGATTTCCAGGTTGTCGATCAGCCGGGTCTTGCCCAGGCGGCTGGCGGCAAGGATCACCAGCGCCTGCTTGTCGTCGCCGGCCGGGGAGAGGTCGCGCTGGCTCCGGATGGCGATGTAATCGGTGGTCCAGCCCTTGGCATTCAGTTCGGCGATAGCGGCTTGTTCCAATGCCGCGAAATCGCGGTTGCCATTGCGGACGGCGTCGCGGATTTCGTTGAGCAGCCGGTACAGGCGCGGTGCTTCGGCGCGTTCGTCGGCGCTCAGGTAGCCGTTGCGCGAGGACAGCGCCAGGCCGTCGTCGGCGCGCACGGTTTCGCCGCCGATGATGTCGATCGGCAGCAGCAGTTGCCGGGTCATGTTGCGGATGACCATCAGCTGCTGGTAATCCTTCTTGCCGAACAAGGCCGCCTGCGGCTGGACGCAGTTGAACAGCTTGGTGACGACGGTGGCAACGCCGCGAAAATGGCCGGGGCGGAACTCGCCGTCGAGGATGTTCTGGATGCCCGGCGGTTCGACGAAGTATTCCTGCGGCTCGGGGTAGAGGTCGGCTTCGGTCGGCGCGAACAGGACGTCGACGCCGGCGGCGGTGAGCTTGTCGCAGTCGGCCTGGAAGGTGCGCGGGTACTTGTCGAAATCCTCGTTCGGGCCGAATTGCAGGCGATTGACGAAGATCGACGCGACCACGGTGTCACCGTGCGCACGGGCCTGTTCCATCAGGCTGATGTGGCCGGCGTGCAGGTTGCCCATGGTCGGCACGAAAACGATGCGGCCACGGTTGGCCAGCGCGCCGCGCAGGTCGGCGATGCGGGAATGGATTTGCATGGTCTCAGGCAGCGTAGGTGTGTTCCGGTCCGGGGTAGCTGCCGTCCTTGACGGCGGCGACGGCGCGGCAGGCAGCGTCGTGCAGGCTGCTGGCACCGTCCATGAAATTGCGCACGAATTTGGCCTTCTTGCCCGGCGGGATGTCGAAAGCGTCGTGCAGCACCATGACCTGGCCCGAACAATCCTTGCCGGCACCGATGCCGATGGTGATGATGTGCAGCGCAGCCGTGACTTCGGTCGCAAGCGTGGCGGGAATCGCTTCGAGCACGATCATCGTGGCGCCGGCATCCTGCACGGCGATGGCGTCGGCGAGCAGCTTGCGGGCGGCGCTGTCGCCTTTACCCTGGACCTTGTAGCCGCCGAGCGCATGCACCGATTGCGGCGTCAGGCCGACGTGGGCGCAGACCGGGATGCCACGGCTGACCAGGAATTGAATGGTCGGCGCCATCTCGGCGCCGCCTTCAAGCTTGACCATCTGGGCGCCTGCGGCCATCAGCGTGACGGCGTTGCGGAAGGCGGCTTCCGGCGATTCCTGGAAACTGCCGAAGGGCATGTCGGCAATGATGAAGGCGCGTTCGGCACCGCGCTTGACGGCGGCGGTGTGGTAGGCGACGTCGGCGACGGTGACCGGTAGCGTGGTGTCGTGGCCCTGGATGACGTTGCCGAGCGAATCGCCGATCAGCAGGCAGTCGACGCCGGCGCCATCGAGCAGGCGGGCGAAGCTGGCGTCGTAGCAGGTGAACATGGCGACCTTCTCGCCGGCGGCGTAGAGCTTGGCGAGGTCGGCCTGGGTCAGGCGGCGGGTGATGCTTTGAGCAGACATGGGCGTCCCGTGGCGTTGTTGACGGCGCCAAGGATACACAGCGGCGCCGAAGTGGCAAGGGTTAAATCAAAGGCGGCAGATACCCTGGTTGGCAACCGCCGGCAACCAGGCGGCCAGACGGCCGCGACCGGGGATGGCCAGGTCCGGCGCCAGGTCGGCCAGCGGCTGCAGGACGAAGGCACGCAGGTGCAGGCGTGGGTGCGGCAGCGTTAGGCGCGGCGTCGCCAGCGTCAGATCGTCATAGAGCAGGATGTCGAGGTCGAGCGTGCGCGGGCCGTTGCGTTCGGCACGGACGCGCCCGAAGACTTGTTCGATGCCGAGCAGCGCGTCGAGCAGGGCTTCCGGCGCCAGCGTCGTATCGATCAGGGCGGCGGCATTGACGAATTCCGGCTGGTCGGCGATGCCGACCGGCGCCGTGCGGTAAAGCGCCGATTTGGCCAGCAGACGGCTTTCCGGCAACTGGTCGAGCGCGGCAAAAGCCGCGTTGACGGTGGCCGCCGGGTCGCCAAGATTGGCGCCCAGGGCAATGTAGGCGAGACTCATGCGTCGCTGGCTTGGGGCGTGGCGTTGGCCGGTTTTTTCCGGCGACGGCGCTTCTTCTTGTCGCCGGCGGCTTCCGGCAGCAGCATTTCGGCGCGCTTGTCGCCTTCGGCGTTCTGGAAGCGCGTCCACCATTCGACCAGTTCCATGTCGATTTCGCCGGCCTGCGCGCGCAGCAGCAGGAAGTCGTAACCGGCGCGGAAGCGCGGTTGTTCGAGCAGCGCGTAGGGGCGCTTGCCGGCGCGCTGTTCGAAACGCGGTTGCAGCGCCCAGATGTCCTTGATGTCGCCGGCAATGCGGCGGGTGATGGCGAGTTTTTCGCCCTGCACGTCGAGGACCGTGTCCATGGCCTGGAACAGCGCCGGAATCTTGGCTTCGCCCTTGGCCTTCATCTTGTCCCAGTGCGCCAGCACTTCGTGCCAGAGCAGCGTCGCGAACAGGAAGCCGGGCGAGGTGCCCTTGCCGCGACGGACGCGTTCGTCGGTGCTGGCCAGCGCCAGCATGACGAACTTCTCGCCGAGCGGCTGTTCGAGGATCACGTCGAGCAGCGGCAGCAGGCCGTGGTGCAGGCCTTCGTCGCGCAGTTGCGTGATGCACTTGACCGAGTGACCCGAGGTCAGCAGCTTGAGCATCTCGTCGAACAGGCGGGCGGCGGGAACGTTTTCCAGCAGTTCGGCCATCTCGCGGATCGGCTTTTTCGCCTCCGGGTCGATCGACAGGCCGAGCTTGGCCGCCAGGCGCACGGCGCGCAACATGCGCACCGGGTCCTCGCGGTAGCGGGCGCGCGGTTCGCCGATCATGCGCAGCGTCCTGGCCTTGAGGTCGCCGACGCCGTGGTGGTAGTCGATGACGGTTTCGCTGCTCGGATCGTAGTACAGCGCGTTGGCGGTGAAGTCGCGGCGGGCGGCGTCTTCCGCCTGCGAGCCGAAGACGTTGTCGTGCAGCACGCGGCCGTGCTCGTCCTTCTTCGTCGTCTCGTCGAGCGTGCCGCGGAAAGTGGTCACCTCGATCACTTCCTGACCCATCATCACATGGACGATCTGGAAGCGGCGGCCGATGATGCGCGAGCGGCGGAAGCAGCGGCGAACTTCTTCCGGCGTGGCATTGGTGGCGACGTCGAAATCCTTGGGGTCGGCGCCGATCAGCAGATCGCGCACGGCGCCGCCGACGACGTAGGCCTTGAAGCCTTCGGCCTGCAGCGTCTCGCAGGTGCGCCGGCTGCCGCTGGACAGGCGGTCGCGGGTGATGCCGTGGCTGGAGACGGGAATCACGGCCGGCTCATGCCGGTTGCCCTTGTTCTTGTTGCCGCGGAAGACGCGGGAAATGAGTTTGCGGATCACGGGTGCCTGAGGGTCAAGCGCATGCTGCGCTGCGAAAAGCGGGAATTTTACCGCAATGTGATGATTTTCCAGCCCATTTCAGTGGCGTGATGACACAGTTTGTCATCCGGGTCGACGGCGACCGGGGTGCGGACATGCTTCATCAGCGGCAGATCATTGTGTGAATCGCTGTAGAAATAGCTGTTGTCGAAGCTGCCCCACCACAGGCCGTGCGCTTCCAGCCACTGCTCGACGCGGACGATCTTGCCGCTCTGGAACGACGGTGTCCCGGTCGAGGTGCCGAAGAAAGCGCCGTCCTTGACGTCTACCGCCGGAATCGTGCCGATCAGGTGATGGATGCCGAATTCGCGGGCAATCGGGCCGGTGACGAAGCTGTTGGTGGCGGTGACGATCACGCACAGGTCGCCGGCATCAAGGTGGCTGCGCACCAGCGCCCGCGCCTTGTCGCCGATCAGCGGGCGGATGTGGCGGTCCATGTACTCGCGGTGCCAGGCGTCGAGTTCGGCGCGCGGGTGGCGGGTCAGCGGCGCCAGCTGGAATTCGAGGAAGGCGTCGATGTCGAGCGTGCCGGCCTTGTAGTGCTCATAGAACTCGACGTTCTTGGCCTCCTGGACTTCGCGATCGACGACGCCCTTGGAAATCAGGAACTGCGCCCATTCGAAGTCGGAATCGCCGGCGAGCAGGGTGTTGTCGAGATCAAAAAGGGCGAGGTTCATACGGTGGCTTCCTGGTTGAGTAGTTCGCGCAGCAACGGCAGGGTCACCGCGCGCTTGTGTTCTAGGGTGTAACGGTCGAGGGCGACGATCAGCGCCGACAGCGCGCGCATGTTGCGCGGCGCGTGGCGCATCAGGTAGTCGATGGCTTCGGGCGTCAGTTTGAGCGCCCGTTCCCTGGCCTGGGCGGCCAGCGCGGCGGCCTTTTCGGCGTCGGACAGCGGCTGCAGCCGGTAGATCAGGCCGGCACCGAGGCGGGTGCGCAGGTCCTCGCGCAGCGCCAGGTGCGAGGGTGGCTGGCCGGCGGCGGTGAGCAGGCGTTCGCCGCTGGCGCGGAGCTGGTTGAACAGTGCGAACAGGGCAATCTGGCCGACGGCGTCGAGCGCCTCGACATTGTCCACGGCCAGCGGGCCGTCGGCAGTGACGCCGTCGAGGCCGGGATTGGCGGCGGCGTCGATGTAGTTGAAGCCGCAGGCGAGCAGCAGGTGGGTCTTGCCGCAACCGGTCTCACCGTGCAGGCAGAAGGCAGTCGCCTCCAGCGCGCCGGCCAGCCAGCCAGTCAGCGCCGCCACCGTCTCGTCGTTGCCGCCGGCAACGAAGTTGTCCAGCGACGGTGGGCTTTCCGGCAGCAGGTCGAGGGTCAGCTGGCGCATCGTCGGCTTATTGCCAGCGCAGCATCGCGTACTGCTTCTTGCCCCGGCGCAGGATGGTGAAGCGGCCGTAGAGGCGGTCATCGCCGACGAGACGGTGGTCGAGCGAGTCGGCCTTGGCGCCGTTGATCGTCACGCTGCCGCCCTGGATGAAAGTGCGCGCTTCCGACTTCGACTTGGCCAGGCCGCTGGCTGCCAGCGCGTCGATCAGGCCGTCGGCCGCGCTGTCGAGTGCGATGCCGGGCATGCCGTCCTGGGCCAGTTGTTCGAGGTCGTTTTCGGTCAGATCGGCGAGTTGACCGGAGAACAGGCACTCGGTGATGCGCCGCGCCGCCATCAGCGCCACTTCGCCGTGCACCAGGCGGGTCGCCTCTTCGGCCAGGATGCGCTGGGCTTCAGGCTTGCCGCCGCTGGCCTTGTCCGCCGCTTCGATCTCGTTGATGCGTTCGATCGGCAGGAAGGTGAAGAACTTCAGGAATTTGTAGACGTCGGCGTCGGCCGTGTTCAGCCAGAACTGGTAGAAGGCGTAGGGCGAGGTCTTCTTCGGGTCGAGCCAGATGGCACCCGATTCGGTCTTGCCGAACTTGGTGCCGTCGGCCTTGGTGATCAGCGGCACGGTCATGCCGTAGACCTGGGTGTGGTGCAGGCGACGGGTGAGGTCGGTACCGGCGACGATATTGCCCCACTGGTCGGAACCGCCGACCTGCAGCTTGCAGCCGAATTGCTTGAACAGTTCGGCGAAGTCGTAGCCCTGCAGCAGGCTGTAGGAAAACTCGGTGTAGGAAATCCCCTGGTCCTCGCGCACCAGGCGCTGCTGCACGGATTCCTTCTTGATCATGGCGTTGACCGAGAAATGCTTGCCGATGTCGCGCAGGAATTCCAGGCAGTTCATGGCGCCGAACCAGTCGTGGTTGTTCGCCATCAGCGCCGCGTTGTCGCCCTCGAAACTCAGGAAGGGCTCGACCTGGCCGCGAATCTTGCCGACCCAGGAAGCAATCACGTCCGGCGTGTTGAGCTTGCGCTCGGTCGCCTTGAAGCTCGGGTCGCCGATCATGCCGGTGGCGCCGCCGACCAGCGCGATCGGCCGATGCCCGGCCTGCTGGAAGCGCTTGAGGATGAGCACCGGCACCAGATGGCCGAGATGCAGGCTGTCGGCGGTCGGATCGAAGCCGCAATACAGCGTGATCTTCTCCTCCTGCAGCATTTTGTCGAGCGTTTCCGCGTCGGTGAGCTGGGCGATCAGGCCACGCTCATGCAGATCCTGAAGCAGGGGGGACTGGTACATCGGTGAAATCTCCACGGGATGGGCGCCATGCCGGGCGCCGGAAAGACGGACCCGCGATTTTAGCAGAGGCGGGCGCCGCTTCAGTGACGTGGCGATGTCAAATTGGCGATGACGCCAGCGTGTCCAAGCGGCGTCCGCTTGCCGTCAGCGTCTCACGCGCAATCTCTCCTCGTTCAAGCGCTTGCGCCGCCGCGAAGATCGCCCGATAGAACTGACGTGGATCGTAACTGACCAGCACCAGGTCGACACCGGCATTGAGCGCTTCGCTGGCCACCTTGTCGATGCCCAGGCTGTATACCGCGCCCATGTTCAGATCGTCGGTGATCAGCACGCCGTCGTAGCCCCAGTCATTACGCAACAGCCGGACGACGGCCGGCGAGTGCGAGGCGGCGTGCTGCGGGTCGAGCGCATCCAGCGTCACGTGGCCGAGCATCAGTGCGCTGCCGGCGTGGCCGGCCAGGGTGCGGAAGGGCAGCCAGTCGGCGGCCAGTTCGTCCGGCGTTTCGCTCAACCGGGCCGGGTGCAGGTGCGTGTCACGGTCGACCCGCCCCAGACCGGGAAAATGCTTCAGCGTGCCGCGCACGCCGCTGGCAGCGAGGCCGTCGAGGTAGCCGGCGGCAACTTCGGCGACGCCTTCCGGATCGCTGCCGATGGCGCGCGCCGGGATGTCGCTGAACATGTCGCCGGCCGGTCGGTCGGCCGGGCGCAGGTCGACCACCGGGCCGAAGTTGAGCGTCACGCCCAGCCGGGCCAGTGCGCCGCCCTGACGTTCGCCGTAGGCTAGCGCGGCCAGGCCGGGGTCGGGCTGATCGGCGACGCCGGCCAGCGGCGGCAGCCTTTCGAGCAGCGGCGACAGATGATTGACCCGGCCGCCCTCCTGGTCGGCGGCGACGATTAGCGGCGGCAACCCTGCCTGTGCGCGCATCGCCTGCAGGCCGGCGATCTCGGCGCGCACCTCGTCCAGGCTGCGTCCGCGCACGTTGCGCCGGCCGATGTAGATGCCGCCGATCAAGCCCTTGGCAGCCAGTTCGCGGACTTCCTCGACATCGGTGTAGCCGACGATGAAATGCTGGCCGACTGTGCGCATCGCCGGCCCGGCGGCGAGCACCGCTTCACGCTGCAAGCGGTAGTCGACCGCCTGCCAGCCGAGCAGCAGCGTGACGCCGACCAGCAGCACCCGGGCGAGGCCCGGCAGCCGCCGCCAGCAGAGCAGGCCGAGCAGCGGCAGGCCCCAGAGCAGTGCGCTTTCGCCGTGGCGCAGGCTGAACAGCAGCGGGTGCTGGTAATGCCAGGCCGAGGGCAGCAGCGCCAGCGGCCAGGCATTCGCCGCCAGCGTCGCCGCGCCGCGACCGAACGCGGTGCCGGCCGGCATCAGGCGTCCTCCGCCTTGCGGCCGAGGCCGTACCAGTCGAGTCGGCGGGTTGCCAGCATGGTCGCGCCCAGCGCCGCGAAGAGCAGCAGGCTGCCCATCAGCAGCGCGTTGTCTTCCGAACGCAGCACGCCGAAAAGCACGCCGTAAAGCCCGCTCAGCCCGGCGCCGAAGGCCGCGCCCTGGCGCCAGCCGCCGAGCGCGCCGGCCAGGTACCAGCCGATCAGCACGATGCAGGCCGCCGCCGACAGGCCGTAGGCGGTGGCGAAAGGCATGTGCTCGGAGAAAGCGATCAGCAGCAGGAAGAAGATCGCCAGCGCCAGCCCGACCAGGAGGTATTGCAGCGGATGGATCGGCGCCCGGCGCAGGATTTCGGTGAGGAAGAAACCGGCGAAAGTCAGCACGATGAACAGCACGCCGTATTTCACCGCGCGCTCCGATTGCAGATAGACGTTGACCGGATTGATGAAATCGATCGCCAGCGCCTCGCCGCTGTTCGGATTGAGCGCGTTGTCGAAGTTGCGGGCGAGGTGGGAGACCTCCCAGCGGGCGTTGAAACCCTCGGCGCCGACGCTGCGCTCGCGCGGCAGGAAGCGGCCACCGAAATTCGGATGCGGCCAGGCCGACTTCAGTGCGATGCGGTTGCTCTCGCCGACCGGCGCGATGGCCAAGCGCGTGGTGCCGGTCAGGTGCAGCGGAAAGGCCAGCGAGAAATCGTAGGGCTTGCCGGCCTCGATGCGCCCGAGGGTCACGGTCAACGGCTGCAAGGGCATGATTTCCGGATCGACCTTGCCGCTGGCGAAACGGTGGCGCTGGCCGTTGATCGTCACCTCCGGGTCGCTGGCCACGCCGCGCGGATCGGACAGGCCGACAACCAGCGTCGCCTGCAGGTCGAGCAGTTCGGCATCGCCGCTCGGCGCCGGCGCGTTGAAGCGGAAGCGGCTGGCGACCTGGCTGTCGAGATGGAACAGCCGCGCCTGGTAGATGCCGCGCTGGCGCGTCTCGACCTTCACGCCGCCATCAATACTCAGCGACTCCGGCGCCACCAGCCGGCGATGCTCGACCACCCGCGTGCTCTCGGTGACCTTGCCGGTCTCCGGCGCCACCCGCGTCTCGCGCAGGCGCTCGCGGTAACGCAGCACGACAATCGGCCCGATCAGCGTCTGCGCCCCGGCCGAACTCTCGGCAATGTTCTGCTGCACCTCATGCTGCCGCTGGCTACGCTCGCGAATCTGCCCCTCGATCAGCGCCAGCGGTATCAGCAATAGTATCGACATCGTGACGATGGCGACGATCTTGTAAAGCAGTTTCCTGTCCATGATTGACTCCCTGGTTGAATGACGGGAGCGAGTCTGGACGGGGTGAGTGAGGTGGTTATGAGGGTTTGTGAAGTGGGGGTGAAGTATGCGGCAACCGGCGCGATCAGTTCGATACGTTCGTAGTGGCGCAACGTATGGACGCTAAATCTGGTCCGCTTTGGGGCTGTAGCGCCTGATGGTTGTTACGCCTGATCCGACCCCGGATCAATTGGTGTTGTTTTTTGCAGCACTTCAAGTGCTGCCATATCTTCGGCATCAGCGAGCTCTGCGGCGTGTTGTCGGCGCGCGCTATCAAAAGCCGTGTAGCGCTCCAGTGCCAGCTTTTCCGCGACTTCAGCGCGCAGTTTGCCGGCATGCGTCAGCACTTCACGTTCATTGAAATTCAGGAAGGCGTCGAGCCGGTCAGCCCAATCGGCCATGGTCATCGTCTTGCGGCGGCGCGCCTGATCTTCGGCGAATTCCAGATACATGGTGACGACGCGGTTCAACTCTTCGATCTCCTCGGCGTTCAGGTAATTCTTGGCAATCGTCACGTCCTTCTGGCGAACCTGTGTGCCGGCCCAAGTGGTCAATCCCATGTTCGGCGCCCCGACATCGGCGCGAGCGGCAATCAACTCGGCCGCCGTCTGGCCGGTGATTGCCCACAGCATCTTGTTCTGCACTTTCTTGAAGAACAATTGCGCTGCCTCGCTCTTGCCGTCGTAATCGACCGCCGTCGCATAAATGTCGCGCACCTTCTGGTAAAAGCGCTTCTCCGAACTCCGGATGTCGCGGATGCGGGCCAGCAGTTCGTCGAAATAATCCCAGCCGGCCGGGTCCTTCAGTCGCGCGTCGTCCATGACGAAGCCCTTGAGCAGGAATTCGTTCAGATGCCGTGTCGCCCACTGTCGGAACTGCGTGCCGCGCGCCGAGCGTACCCGGTAACCGACGGCCAGGATCAGCGGCAGGCTGTACACCATGGTTTTGCGCCGAACCCTTCTGCTGCCTTCGTCTTGAACTATTAAGCAAGACTTAATAGTTGCCTCGGTCTGCTCGCCCTCGGCCAGAATCTTGCGCACATGCTGGTTGATGTTCGGGATGCTGGTCGCGAACAACTCGGCCATTTCCTGCTGCGACAGCCAGACCGTACCGTCCTCGGCACGCAGCTTGATGCTGGTCTGGCCGTCTTCGGTGGTGTAGAGGATGAGTTCGGGCATATTGAGTTACCAGCGAAGGCGCCTGCTATGTGTAGTGTAATAATTTGAACATCATGGCTTCGATCCCATTTCATCCTGCTTATCTATCTGGCTATTCAAAATGGCACTTCAAAGCCGGAGTGGCAAAGGACTACAACTCGACAAACTCTATAGATCGTGGTGCCGTTGACATTGCCAACTGGAACTTGTTTTTTTGTTTCACCCCAGTGAATGCACGATTTTGAGATGGCACTTTCAAGCGCAGCCTTCATGGACCATGCACTTTGATCGACGGTGGGTGATTCGAGTTCGGCTGACCACGAAATATGACGCTCCAAGTCGTTGCTCTCGAATAGCTGCTCATTTGGCTGGAAGTCAGAGAAATCGCTTTCTCGAACGTCATCCTCTCCATCGTGACTGACATCTCCTTCATAAATTAATAGGGTTTTCATTTCTTTTAAGGAGGAAACCAATTCTTGAAATGTTACTCGCTCGCCTCCGAGTGAGCCGATAATCAATTTGTCATGACTGGCGCCCAACTGAATCAACAACGCGCTATGCGAGTCATCTAAACCATTAAGGTTGAATAATGTCTTTTTTTGTCTTTCAGCCCAAGTTTGAATGTTTGCTAGGGAAATCTCGGGTATGGCACTTTGCCGGGCAAGGTCGCTTTGTGGTTTAGAAAATATCAAGCCAGAGATGAAGCCAAGGCGCCCGGCGAAAATTCCGTTGGTTACTCCAACGCCAAGATCATGTATGTACCTGGTATGTGCTGCACAACGCCCGCGTAGTAATCCTTGATCATTGAATACTCCTGTTACGTGGGACCATGGACCAAAATCTTCGGGATTTTTGCCGAGGTAATAAAGAGGAGCAATGCGTTGCAAAAGTTCAAAAGGAGGGAGTGTTTTCCAATCATTTGCTTTAACGACCTGCTTTTTTTGTGTGGCGGCGCAAACCGATACGTCAATGTCGAGCGCAGGAGCCAGGAAAGCGCAGGTTTGTTCGAGAGACCATCTTCCGTTGGGGTCTTTTGTAGAGCCTTCCTTAATACAAAGATCGAGAAGCTTTTCTGGCGTTAGAAAAATAGAGATACGAGTTCCAGATTTTTTTTGCCGTTCAATGCTTGAAGGCTCTCTTAGTAAGGGCCGATTTTTCGTTCCTGATGTGAATTCCAATAGCCAGCCACGATCACTTTCGCCATCTTTGGTTTCACACCGCCGCGTGCAAACACGAACCTTCTCACCCAGCATGAACACGGAGAAAAACCCAATCCCAAACTGCCCAACGGCCTCGAATCCGCTCGCCGCCAGTCCGCTCCATTCCCCGCTCAGATCGGCGCTACGCCAGAGCGAATGACCAAAATCCAGTAAGACTTCGGTCAGCACATAGCGGCTCATGCCGATGCCGTTGTCCGTGACATGCAGCCAGTGGCCATCGTCGGCATCCTCAATGGCGACTTCGATTTCACCTTCGTCTTCATTCAAATAGCCCAGGCTGCGGGCGGCGTGGATGGCGTCGCGGGCGTTCTGGATCAGTTCGCGCAGGGCCAGCCAGGGTTTGTCGCCGTAGAGCTTTTCGCCGCCAAAGCGTTCGACGACCGACTGGATGTTGCTGATGCGCAGCGAGGTGTCGACCGGATACCAGTCTTTGGTCGGAACCTGGCGGGCAAAGCTTTGCGGGCTCTTGATGCCGGCAATTTCGCGTGCCGCGAGGCGTTGACCGTGATGGTCGCGCAACAGGCTGTCAGCGGCGCTCAATTCCCGGTCGGCTAGGCAGGCGGCGTCGTAGGCCAGCCACCACGCGGCTTGTTCGCTGGCCGGGAAAGGGCTGCCGGAAAGGGTGAGCTCTTCCCGCTCGCGGTCGCATTTCACTTGATGCAATTTGGACTGGAAGCGCCAGTGCTGGCTTGATACGCCTTGCGGTTGCTTGAGCAGCATCAGGAAGCGTGGGGCGCGCTTGGCATCCATGTGGCAGGCATCGGCAACGCGCAGCAGGATGGCCAGCTTGAGTGGGTTAACCGTCCAGTTTGCCGGGCTCAGGCAGCTTGGTGCGGTGACCGTGCTCTTGGCGAAGACTTCCAGTTCATGTGGGTGCGACCAGTGGCTTTGGGCTATTTGCCCGATCAGGTCGCCATAGGCATCGCGTAACTCGTCGTCGGGGAAGAGGCGCAACGTTGTGCCTTCGCTGTCCTTCCATTCGGCAAAGGGAAGCTCGCGGGCTTGGCGCGGATGCAATGTACGTAGCGTGTCGAACAGCACGGCCTGGAAGTCCTTGCTGCCTTCGGTTAGCGTGGCCGGGTCGAGTTTGCGTTGTGCCGCCGAGTCCCGCCATTCCGAGGTTGCCTGTAATTGGTCGAGTCCACCAGGATAGGCTGCGCGACAATGGGCTGCGTCGTGCAGCAGGAAGGCGCCGCCGAGAACCAGAGCCTCTGCCGGATTGAGGGGGTAATTCGGGCCGGCAATTTCCGAAGCGACCTGCCAGAGGGCGTCGACATGGGTGATGTCATGCAGGGTCAGGTTTGGCAGTTCTGCTTTGATCAGTCCAAGGAGTTGCGCTACCCGTTCGTGAAAGCGTTCGTAGGCTTCGGTAAGGCGTTTACGTTGAGCCGTATATTCAGTACAGCCTTCAGGAAAAGCGGTTTTCCAGAGCGTGCTTTGTTGGTAGGCAAGCATTGTTTTCTGCGGCGGAACGAGGGAGTGAAGACGTGATTATCCCCCGGAATGCCATGCCTTTGTAATGCATGCTTTTGGGCCTGTTTGGTTTGAGGGTGTTGATTTTCAAAATTACGGGATCAAGAGATAGAGCCAAATCGTCGGCATCCGCATCCAACTCATCTCGCTGCTCCAGTTTCAGTAGCGGGTGAGCATGAAGTCGTCGACGGGGCGCTGGCCACCTTTGCCGATCTCGACCATTTTCGTGACGTCACGAAAATGGTCCTCAGGGGGCGCGCTGCAGTCTGCAGTTTTATCCATGATCGCTTTTCTGAACCATTTTCCCGGGGCCGGGAAAATGCTCTTGTTTGCGAAGTGCGTTAGTTTGGCTTTCAGCCAAGTGCCAAAGTCAGCAGCGCCTCACCACCACCCTCCGGATGATTCGCAAACCCCGCCTCGCCCCCGTGCAACCTCGCCACCTCCCGCACCAGCGCCAGCCCCAACCCCGTGCTCTTCTTCCCCGTCGCCGGTCGGGGCAGGGAGTAGAAGCGATTGAAGAGTTGTGCCAGGGCGTAGTCCGGGGCGCCGGCGCCGTGGTCGCGGATGCGGATTTCGGCGGATTCTGCGGTTGAACGGAGAGTCAGCGCGATTTCACCGCCGTCGGGCGAGAACTCGATGGCGTTGTCGAGCAGGTTGAGGACGGCCTGGCGCAGCAGGAAGGCGTCGCCGTTGATGTTGATGCCCGGTTCGGCGTCGATGACGCAGTGCAGGTTGCGCGCGGCGAGCGCCAGTTGGCGGTCGGCGACGGCGGTATTGAGCAGTTCGGCGAAGTCGACCGCAACATTGGCGCCGGGCGCCTGCAGTTGTTCGACGCGGGCGAGTTGCAGCATGCGCTCGATGATGTCGCGTAGCCGCCCGGCCTGTTCGCCGATGCTGGCGGCGAAGCGGCGGCGGTCTTCCGGCGGGAGTTCGTCTTCGAGGATTTCGGCGGCGCCGATCACTGCGGTCAGCGGGCTTTTCATTTCGTGTGCGAGGTTCTGCACGTAGCGTTCGACGTACTGCTTGCCTTCGAGCTTTTCGCGCATCGTCGCCAGCGCCTGCGCCAGTTCGGAAAGTTGGCGGCCACCGCCGCTTGGCGGTTCGGCCTTCTGCCCTTCGCTGACGGCGCGGGCGTAGTCGCGCAGGCGGTGGATCGACCAGCTGAGCCAGGCGGTGAACACCAGGCCGATCAGCGCCGTGGCCAGCAGTAGCGTCAGGCCGGAGGAGCGCACGCGGTCGGTGGCGCGCTCGACGAAGGGGGCGATCGAGGTCATCGGCTTGGCCAGCGAGACGACGCCAATCAACTGGCCGTCGCGGCGCACCGGCGCGGCGACGTGCATGACCGAGGTGGTCGGGTCGTTCGGGTCGATCCGGCTCTGGCGGGCGCCGTATTCGCCGCGCAGCACGCGGGCGACGTCGTTCCATTTCGAAAAATCCTTGCCCTGCGCCTGCCCGGCCGAGTCGTAGACGACGATGCCGCGTGCGTCGGTGAGGGTGATGCGCAGGTCGACGCTGTCCTTCTTGATGCCATAGATTTCGGCGCCCGGGTGGCGCTGCAGCGCGGCGGCGACGGCTTTGGCAAAGGCGCCGTCCTCGATGCGCCCGGCGGCGAGTTCGCCGGCGGCCAGTTCGGCGAGCAGGTTGGCGCTGTCGACCAGGCTTTCCTCGGTGGCCTGGCGGATGCTCGGCTCGCTTTCCTTGACGAAGGTGTAGAGCACGAACCACGCGGCCAGCCCGACCACCAGGAAATAGCCGAAAAACAGGCGGACCGAGATGTTCACGCTCAGGCCACCAGGCTGTAGCCGAGGCCGCGATGGGTGAGGATCACCTCGTCGTCGCGCACCGCGCGGAGCTTGCCGCGCAGCGTCTTGATGTGGGTGTCGACGGTGCGCTCCAGGCTTTCGCCGTCGTCCTGCCAGACCGCCGCCATGATCTGCGGGCGGCTCAGGATGCGCCCCGGGCGTTCGAGCAGCAGCGCCAGCAGCAGGTATTCGTAGCGGGTCAGCGCCAGCCAGTGGCCGTGGTAGGCGATGCGCAGACCGTCGCGGTCGACGGCGAATCTTTCCGGCTTGGGCGCCTGGGCGCCGGAGTCGCCGTTCTGGCGCGGCTCCGGATGCAGGCGGCGCAGGATGGCGCGCACCCGCGAGGCGACCTCGCGCGGGCTGAACGGCTTGGTCACGTAGTCGTCGCCGCCCAGTTCGAGGCCGACGATGCGGTCGACCTCGTCGGAACGGGCGGTGAGGAACAGCACCGGCAGGTCGGACTCGCGGCGCAGCGCGCGGCAGACATCGAAGCCGGTGGTGTCGGGCAGGCCGACGTCGAGGACGACGAAGTCGATGCCGCCCTGTTGCAGCCGCGCCAGCGCCTCGCCGCCCAGCGTGCAGCACTCGGTGGCAAAGCCCTCGGCACGCAGCGCGTAGCTCAGCGTATCGGCGATGGCCGGTTCGTCGTCGACGATCAGGATTTTCATGATGGCGGCAATGATAAGCCAGGCGGTGCCAGAAAAAATTACCCGGAGTGCGCGTCGACCGCAGGATTTTTCATTGTTGTGTCCGGAACTTAAGAAGTGTCCGCGTTTCGGGTAAAATCTCGGGTCTTTCAGCAGCTTGGCCTTGTCCATCATGACCCAGAATACCTCCCTCTCCTACCGTGATGCCGGTGTCGACATCGATGCCGGCGATGCCCTCGTCGAGCGCATCAAGCCCCTGGCCAAGAAGACGCTGCGCGACGGCGTGCTCGGCGGCATTGGCGGCTTCGGCGCCCTGTTCGAAGTGCCCAAGCGTTACAAGGAGCCGGTGCTGGTGTCCGGGACCGACGGTGTCGGGACCAAGCTGAAGCTGGCGTTCGACCTCAATCGTCACGACACCGTCGGCCAGGATCTGGTCGCGATGAGCGTCAATGACATCCTGGTACTCGGCGCCGAATCGCTGTTCTTCCTCGATTACTTTGCCTGTGGCAAGCTCGATGTCGATACCGCCGCTGCCGTCGTCGGTGGCATCGCCAAGGGCTGCGAACTGGCCGGCTGCGCGCTGATCGGGGGCGAAACCGCCGAAATGCCGGGCATGTACCCGGCCGGCGAATACGACCTGGCCGGTTTCGCGGTTGGCGTCGTGGAAAAATCCAAGGCCATTGACGGCAAGTCGATCGCCCCGGGCGACGTCGTGCTCGGCCTGGCGTCTTCCGGCGCCCACTCCAACGGCTACTCGCTGGTGCGCAAGATCATCGACCGTTCCAAGCCGGACATGAACGCGCCGTTTGACGGCGATCGTTCGCTGGCCGACGTGGTCATGGCGCCGACCCGCATCTACGTCAAGCAGGTGCTGGCGACGATGGAAAAGGTCGCGATCAAGGGCATGGCCCACATCACCGGTGGCGGCCTGCTCGAAAACGTGCCGCGCGTGCTGCCGGAAAACACCGTCGCCGAGCTGGAAAAGGCCGCCTGGCCGCGGCCCAAGCTGTTCGACTGGATGCAGGCCGAAGGCAATGTCGCCGAGAGCGAGATGCACCGCACCTTCAACTGCGGTATCGGCCTGGTCATCGTCGTCGCCGCGGCCGACGCCGATGCGGCGATGGCCGAACTGAAGGCGCAGGGCGAAGCGGTTTACCGCATCGGCAAGATCCGGGCTCGTCAGGGTGACGAGGCGCAGACCGTCGTCGTCTGATCTTGTCAGGCGGGTCGCGGCGCTCTGCTGCGGCCTGGGCCTGACCCTGGCGGCGGTTGCCGAGGCGCCGTCGCCGGTCGCCATGGTCGAAGGACTGGCCAGTTACTACGGCAGCAAGTTCCACGGCCGCAGGACGGCCAGCGGTGAGGTTTTCGACAAGACCGTATTCAGCGCCGCCAGCAACCGCTTCCCGCTCGGCAGCCACGTCGCCGTGCTGCGTCCGTCCAATGGCCTGTGCGTCGTGGTTCGCATCAATGACCGCATGCATCGCCGGCATCGGGCGCGGGTCATCGATATTTCGAAATCCGCCGCCGATTACCTGGAAATGCTCCAGGCCGGTGTCGTCAAGGTCAAGGTTGCCTTGCTCGACGAGTCCCTGCAGGCCCGTGGCCATCTCGCCTGCGCCGACGCCTTCGCTTCTCCCGCAAGGGAAAACGCTGACGCGGTCGGTGTCGGAGGCGATGTTGGGTACAATCCGTCTGGAATGATCAATCTCGGGCCAAGCCCAGGAATCTCCCCACCATGAACAAGATGAAACGTCGTGGCGTTCTTGCGCTTTCCTTTACCGGTCTGCTGGGACTTGGTTTCTATGCTTGGTCGGCCAACCGCAGCGAAGCGCCGGCGCCCGCGCCGGCCCAAAAGGCCGCCGCACCGGCAGCTCAGGCGGCACCGGCACGGCCGGTGGCGGTCGAGGTCGCCACCGTGCTGGCGGTCGATTTCGCTGATGACACCACCGCAGTCGGTACGCTGAAGGCCGCCGAATCGGTCGTGCTGCGCCCGGAGGTCAGCGGGCGCATCACCCGGATCGGCTTTCGCGACGGCGCGCTGGTCAACAAGGGCGATCTGCTGATTGCCTTCGATGCCACCATTCCCGACGCCGAACTGGCGCAAGCCCAGGCCAATCGCGATCTGGCGCTGGCCAGCTTCAAGCGCAACCAGGAATTGCTGGAAAAGAAATTCATCAGCCCGCAGGCGCTCGATGCTTCGGCGGCGACGCTGAAGGTGCAGGAAGCGGCGGTCCAGCTGGCGGCGGCCAAGGCGGCGAAGATGCGCATCCAGGCGCCGTTCCGCGGCATCGTCGGGTTGCGCGACGTGAGCGTCGGCAGCTACATCAAGGAAGGCGAGGTGCTGGTCAATATTGAGGATGTCAGCAGCCTGCGCGTCGATTTCCGTCTGGCCGAGACCTGGCTGGAGCGGGTCAAGGTCGGGCAGTCGCTGGAACTGGGCAGCGATGCGCTGCCGGGGCAGCGATTCGTCGCCAAGGTCGAGGCCATCGATCCGCAGATCGATCCGAACGGCCGCTCGATCGCCGCGCGTGCGCGGCTGGACAATGCCGCCGGTCAGTTGCGGCCGGGCATGTTCGTCCGTCTGCGGCTGGCCTTCGGCGAGCGCAAGGGCGTGCTGATGGTGCCGGAAGAAGCCATCATGCCGGGCGCCAAGCCGGCCGTGTTCAAGGTGGTCGATGGCAAGGCCGAGCGGGTTGTGGTCCGTACCGGCATCCGCCGCGATGCCCAGGTCGAGATTGTCGACGGACTGGCGGCGGGCGATGTCGTGGTCAGTGCTGGCCAGCTGAAGCTGCGCCCGGGGGCGCCGGTGACGGTGCCGGGAGCGAAGGCGGCTGAAGGCGCCCAGGGCAAGCCATGAGAATTTCGGAAATCTGCATCGAACGGCCGGTCTTCGCGACCGTGCTGTCGCTGGTCGTGATGCTGATCGGTATCGTTTCCTACGATCGCCTGTCGGTGCGCGAGTACCCGAAGATCGACGAGCCGGTGGTCACGGTGACCAGCGATTACCGTGGCGCCTCGGCCGACATCATCGAGTCGCAGGTGACCAAGCCGCTCGAGGATTCGCTGGCCGGCATCGAGGGCGTCGAGGTGATCACCTCGATCTCGCGCGCCGAGCGCAGCCAGATTTCGGTGCGCTTCAAGCTCGAACGCGAGCCGGATTCGGCCGCTGCCGACGTCCGCGACCGCGTTTCGCGAGTGCGCAACCGCCTGCCGACCGAGGTCGACGAGCCGGTCATTGCCAAGGTCGAGGCCGACGCCAATCCGATCATCTGGCTGGCTTTCTCGTCCGAGAAACATACGCCGCTGGAAGTGACCGACGTCGCCAACCGCATCGTCAAGCCCAGGTTGCAGACGCTGACCGGTGCTGCCGACGTGCGCGTGTTCGGCGAGCGCAAGTTCGCCATGCGCATCTGGCTGGACAAGCAGCGCCTGGCGGCCTACGGCCTGACGCCGGCCGATGTCGAGGAGGCCTTGCGCCGGCAGAACGTCGAAGTGCCGGCCGGGCGCATCGAGAGCGTCGAGCGTGAGTTTTCCGTGGTGTCGACCACCGACCTGCGCACGCCGGAAGAATTCAGCGCGGTCATCCTGCGCAATGTCGATGCTTACCCGGTGCGCATCGGCGATGTCGCGCGGGTCGAGATCGGCGCTGCCGCCGAACGGACTTCGGTACGCTTCAAGGGGCGCTCGGCGGTGTCGCTGGGCGTGATCAAGCAGGCCACGGCCAACCCGCTCGAACTGTCGAAAGCCCTGCGCGCCGAACTGCCGCGCATCACCGAAGAGCTGCCCGAGGGCATGCGCGTCGATATTTCCTACGATTCGTCGGTGTTCATCGACCGCTCGATCAAGTCGGTGTTCACCACCATCGGCGAAGCCATCGTGCTGGTGCTGGCGATCATCTTCTTCTTCCTGCGCAACCTGCGGGCGACGCTGGTTCCGCTGGTGACCATCCCGGTCTCGCTGATCGGCGCCTTCGCCATCATGTTCGTGCTCGGCTTCACCATCAATACGCTGACGCTGCTGGCGCTGGTGCTGGCCATCGGCCTGGTCGTCGACGACGCCATCGTGATGCTGGAGAACATCTACCGCCATATCGAGGAAGGCATGTCGCGGCGCGAGGCGGCGTTCAAGGGGGCGAAGGAAATCGGCTTTGCCGTGGTCGCGATGACGTTGACGCTGGCCGCCGTGTACGCGCCGGTGGCGTTCATGACCGGGCGCACCGGCAAGCTGTTCATCGAGTTCGCGCTGACCCTGGCCGGCGCCGTGCTGGTGTCCGGTTTTGTTGCACTGACGCTGTCGCCGATGATGTGCTCGGTGCTGCTCAAGCACGAGGAAAAGCACTCGAAGGGCTTCATGCTGATCGAGTCCTTCCTCAACTGGCTCAACGCCGGCTATCGTCGCGTGCTGACGCAGGCGCTGGCCCATCGCTGGATCGTCTTCGTCGCTTTCGTCGCCGTCGCGGCCGCCTGCGGCGTACTGCTCAAGGCGCTGAAATCCGAACTGGCGCCGATCGAGGATCGCGGCGTGATCATCGGTGTGTTCAACGGGCCGGATGGGGCCACGCTGGACTACACCGAGAAGTACGCGCAGCAACTGGAAAGCATCTACAGCCAGACCCAGGATATCGAACGCTATTTCGTCGTTTCCGGCAACCCAACCGTGAACCAGGGTATTTCCTTCGTTGGCCTGAGCGACTGGAGCGAACGCTCGCGCAGTTCGTCCGACATCGCCAAGGAACTGTTCCCCAAATTCGGCGCCGTGCCGGGCGTCATGGCTTTCCCGGTGACGCCGCCGTCGCTGGGACAGAGTCCGCGCGAACGGCCGATCAATTTCGTCATCGTCACCTCGGCACCGTATGAGGAACTGCAGCAGGTGACCCAGCAATTCCTCGGCGAACTGGCGAAGAATCCGGGGCTGACCAACGTCGATACCGACCTCAAGCTGAACAAGCCGGAGCTGTCGGTGCTGGTGCGACGCGACAAGGCGGCGGATGCTGGCGTGCCGGTCGAGACCATCGGCCGGACGCTGGAAACCTTCCTCGGCGGCCGCCAGGTGACCCGCTTCAAGCGCGACGGCGAGCAGTACGATGTGATCGTCCAGGTCGCCGACAGCGACCGCCAGTCGCCCGACGACATTCGCGACATCTATGTGCGCGGCGCAGACGGCAGCATGATCTCGCTCGACAACCTGCTCGATGTCCAGGAAACGGTGGCGCCGCGCGAGCTCAACCACTTCGGCCAGCGCCGGGCGGTGACCATTACCGCCAACCTGGCGCCGGGTTACACCATGGGTGAAGCGCTGACCTACATGGACAATGCCGCTGCGCAATTGCTCAAACCGGGTTATGCCGTCGATTACAACGGCCAGACGCGCGAGTTCCGGCAGTCGTCGGCGTCGCTGGCAATTACCTTCGTGCTGGCGCTGGCCTTCATCTACCTGGTGCTGGCGGCGCAGTTCGAGAGTTTCCGCGATCCGCTGATCATCATGCTGACCGTGCCGTTGTCGATGGCCGGCGCGCTGTTCGCGCTCTGGGCGACCGACGGAACGCTAAATGTTTACAGCCAGATCGGCCTGGTCACGCTGGTCGGCCTGATCACCAAGCACGGCATCCTGATTGTCGAATTTGCCAACCAGTTGCAGGAAAAGGGCCGGGAACTGCGCGAAGCGGTGATCGAGGCGGCCGAACTGCGCCTGCGTCCGATCCTGATGACCACCGGTGCGATGGTCCTGGGCGCCGTGCCGCTGGCGCTGGCCACCGGTGCCGGTGCCGAATCGCGTCAGCAGATCGGCTGGGTCATCGTCGGCGGCCTGCTGCTCGGTACCTTCCTGACGCTGTTCGTGGTGCCGGCGGTCTATACCCTGCTGGCCACCCGGATCCAGCCGCATCCTGCTGAAACTCCAATTTCCGAAGAAGGGCATTGATGAAACTCTTTTCTCCCCTCTATCGCCGTGCCATGGACTGGTCGCGTCATCCGCACGCGCCCTGGTATCTTGGAGGCATGAGTTTTGCCGAGTCGTCCTTCTTTCCGGTCCCGCCCGACGTCATGCTGGCGCCGATGGCGCTGGCCAATCCGTCCCGATGGTGGTGGCTGGCGCTCATCACCACGATAACTTCCGTGGCTGGTGGCCTGGCCGGCTACCTGATCGGCTATTTCGCCATCGATGCGATCCTGCCCTGGCTGCAGGAAAGCCGCTACTGGCCGGCGTACCAGACCGCGGTCGACTGGTTCGGGAAATGGGGGTTCTGGGCGGTTTTCGTCGCCGGCTTCTCGCCCATTCCCTACAAGGTATTCACCATCGCCGCCGGCGCCTTGTCGATGGCGCTGTTGCCATTTACGCTGGCATCCATCGTCGGTCGTGGCCTGCGCTTTTTCCTGGTTGCCGGCCTGATGGCCTGGGGTGGAGCACGGATGGAGGAAGCACTGCACCGCTACGTCGATCGGCTGGGCTGGGCAGTGGTCGCTGCCGTGCTGGTCGGGGGGCTGTGGATCGGCCTGCGCTGAACCGGGATAAGGGGGGAGAAAAATGGATAACAAACTCAAGGTGTTCATCGTCGACGACGATCCGATTCTGCTGGAGGTGCTCGGCGCCGTGCTTGAGGCGGATTTCGACCGGGAATTCTTCGGCTCGGGCGAGGATTGCCTGGCGCGGATTGCCGAGTGCAAGCCGGATATCGTCATCCTCGACCTGACCCTGCCGGGCATCAGCGGTTTCGAGGTCTGCCAGCGTTTGAAGGAGGATTGGGATACGCAGGATATTCCCATCCTGTTCGTTTCGGCCAGTGACGATATCGACACCCGGCTGCAATGCTACGAAGCCGGCGGCGAGGATTTCATCACCAAGCCTTTCGACCCGGACGAGCTTCTGCGCAAGGTCAAGGTGGCGGCGCGCATCCTGGGCGAGAAGCGCAACCTGCACGAGCAGGCCGGTTATGCGCAGCGCACGGCGATGTCGGCGATGGTCAGTATGGGCGAACTGGGCGTCGTCCTGCAGTTCCTGAGCAAGTCCTTCGCTTGCGGGACTTCGGAAGAACTGGCGGTGGCCTTGCTCGACAGCATGCGCCAGTATGATCTGAATGCCGCCGTCCAGCTGCGCATGGACGACCGTAGCCAGTCGTTCAGCGAAAATGGCCACGACCTGCCGCTGGAAGTCTCGGTACTCAATCATGTCCGGCATTCCGGGCGGATTTTTCAGTTCAAGACGCGCTGCGTGTTCAATTATGGACACGTCACCTTGCTGGTCAACAACATGCCGCTGGATGATCCGGACCGCTGCGGTCGTATCCGGGACAACGGTGCCTTGCTGGCCGAAGGTGCCGATGCCCGGATGCGGGCGATCGAAGCCGAGGAACTGGCGCGCCACCGGCGGGCCGGCATCGAGGCCGCCTTGCCGCGGGTGCAGTCCACGCTCGATTCGGTGCAGGCCAACTACCGTCGCAATTCGATGGAGCTGACCGAGATCATGATCGAATTCCAGGAAGCCCTGGGCCGCTCGATGATGTCGTTGGGACTCACCGAAAGCCAGGAGGAGTCGATGACCACCTTGGCCGCGGATTACATGCAGCGCATGGTCGCCAGCCAGGATGCCAGTTTGCAGACCATCGGCCAGTTGCAGGAACTGGCGCAAAGCCTGGCGCAGGTGCTCAGGCGTTGAGGAAGCGGGCGACGCGCTCGCTGACGCGTTCGCTCAAGCCGGCGTCGATGCAGTCGAAAGTCTCGGCGGCAAAGGAATTGCCCAGCCAGGTGATTTGCCGCTTGGCCAGTTGCCGGGTGGCGAAGACACCGCGATCGCGCATTTCCTGGCGCGGAATCAGGCCATCCTGGGCCTCCCAGACCTGGCGGTAACCGACGCAGCGCATCGCCGGCAGTTCGGGGTCGAGCCGGTATTTCTGCCGCAGCATCGCCACTTCTTCGTCCAGGCCGGCGAGCAGCATTTCGTCGAAGCGGCGGGCGATGCGTTCGTGCAGGACGGCACGGTCCGACGGCAGCAAGGCCAGCTGCAGGAAATCCCAGAGCGGTTTTTCCTGTTCGCTTTCAGCGAGTTGCACCGACATCGGGCGGCCGCCGGCGAGGCAGACTTCGAGCGCCCGCTGGATGCGCTGACTATCGTTGGGCGGCAGTCGGGCGGCAGTCACCGGGTCGAGTTCGGCCAGGCGGGCATGCATCGCCGGCCAGCCCAGGCGGGCGGCGTCGGCGTCGATGCTGGCGCGCAGGGCATCGTCGGCCTGCGGCAGCTCGGCCAGTCCGTGCAGCAGGGCGCGGAAATAGAGCATGGTGCCGCCGACCAGCACGGGGACGCGTCCGTCAGCGTGGATTTCGTTCATCGCCGCCAGCGCATCGGCGCGGAAGCGGGCCGCTGAATAACGCTGTTCCGGCGTGATCAGGTCAATCAGGTAGTGCGGATAGCGGGCCAGCGTTTCCCGGTCCGGCTTGGCGGTACCGATGTCCATGTCGATGAAGACCTGCGCCGAATCGACGCTGATCAGGCCGACCGGCAAACGGTCGGCCAGCGCCATGGCGGCAGCGGTCTTGCCCGAGGCAGTCGGGCCCATGATGAGGATGGCTGGCGGTAATTTCATGGCGGGCAATGCTAGCACGGGGCGGGCTATAATCCGCTGACCATGACTGTCATTCCCCGTCGTCGTCGCCTGCTTTCCGCCGGCCTGCTCGTGCCGGTTGCCGGTCTGCTGCCATCGTTTTCTGACGCGGCTACTGAGCGCTTGCCGGGCTTGAGCGCCCGCCATGCCTACGTCGGCAACCTGGATCAAACCCTGCTGGCAATCGACGCCGACCGCCCGGTGCAGATTGCCTCGATCAGCAAGCTGATTTCCGCCTGGGTGGTACTGAGCGCCGAACTGTCCCTGAACGAGACGATACGCATCGAGCAGGTGGATGTGGTGAGCTCGGAACATACCCGTTCCAGCCTGCCCGTCGGCTCGCGCTGGCGCCGTGAGCAGTTGCTCGAATGGCTGGTGGTGGCCTCTGACAATCGGGCAGCGGCCGCGCTCGCCCGGACTTTCCCCGGCGGCTGGGAGGCGTTCCGCTACGCGATGCGGGCGCTGATGACGCAGATGCAGCTATTCAGCTTCGATTTCGGCGATGCCGCCGGACTGTCGCCGGTCAATCAGGCCAGCGCCCGCGATCTGGGCGTGCTGCTGGTGACCTTGGCGCAGATTCCCTATTTCCAGTCGCTGTCACGCAAGACGATGGTTGGCGGCAAGCTCAACGTGAATCGCTTTGCCCATGACCGCTCGGTGTCGCTGCTCGCCGGTAAAACTGGATTTACCTCGCTGGCCGGCTTCTGCCTGGCCGAAGCCGAAGAATTTGGCGGCCGGGTGGTTGCCATGGTTGTACTCAACGCCAGCGACCGCGAAGCCCGGGCGCGCGACATGAAGCGTTTACGCAGTTTCGCCCGGGAGCGCCTGGACAACGTCTGAAGGCGACGCGGTTTACCGGGTCATGATGCGCAACAGGGCTTCCGCGCTGGCCGCGTCGGCCGGTCGCCCGAAATGGTAGCCCTGCATCAGGTCGCAGCCCAGTTCCAGAAGAAAGTCACGCTGCATTGCCTGCTCGACGCCTTCAGCAATGACTTCCTTCTGCAGGCTGGCGGCGATGGCGATGATGGCACGGACGATGGCGATATCGTCTGCGTCGTCCGGCAGGTCACGGACGAAGGACTGATCGATCTTGATCCGGTCGAAAGGCAGGCGCTTGAGGTAACCGAGACTGGAGTAACCGGTGCCGAAGTCATCGACCGACAGCTTGATGCCGATCGCCTGCAGTTCCTGGAGGACGTCGATGATACGGTCGGTGTCGTGGATGAACGCGCTCTCGGTGATTTCGAGTTCCAGCCAGCGCGCATCGAGACCGGTTTCGGTGAGGATGGCGCCGACCCGTTGTGCCAGGTCGGGCTGACGTAACTGCACGGCTGACAGATTCACCGCCATCACCACCGGTGGTAATCCCATGTCCTGCCAGCGACGGTTCTGCTGACAGGCTTCGCGCAGCACGCGCTCGCCGATCTGGGAGATCAGGCAGCTTTCCTCGGCCACCGGGATGAAGCGTGTCGGCGGGATGATGCCGAGTTCGGGATGTTGCCAGCGGACCAGGGCTTCGAAGCCGACCAGGCGTTGTTTCCTGGCGTCGGTCTGGGGCTGGTAGTGGACAAAGATCTCGTCGCTGTCGAGTGCCCGGCGCAGATTGTTTTCGAGCGTGACGCGTTCCGAAATGCGCAGGTTCATTTCCTGCGTGAAGAAGCGATAGGTATTTCCGCCGCTTGCCTTGGCCTGATACATCGCCGTATCGGCGTTCTTCAGCAGGCTGCCGATGTCCTTGCCGTCCTGTGGATACAGGCTGATGCCGATGCTGGCGCCGACGCGCAATTCGTGGCCGCTGACGAAGAAGGTCTGGCCGAGGACGTTGATCAGGCGCTGGGCGATGCTTGCCAGTCGGGCCGGCGCACCATGGTGACGGATCAGGATGGCAAATTCGTCGCCGCCCTGGCGACTGATCGTGTCGCGTTCGTCGAGACTGGCGCTGAGCCGCTGGGCAACCTGCAGCAGCAACTGGTCGCCGATGTCGTGGCCAAGGGTGTCGTTGATGTTCTTGAAATGGTCGAGGTCGAGGAAGATCAGTGCCAGTTCGGCCTGATCGCCGAGCGTTTCGGCCAGGGCGCTGGCCATGTGCTCGGCCAGCAGGAAGCGGTTGGGCAGATCGGTGAGCAGGTCGTGTTCGGCCAGATGGCGGATGCGTTGCTGGTCTTTGTGTAGTTGCGTGATGTCGCGAGCGACGCCGGCCACCCCGGCGAGTACGCCGCGATCGTCGAAGACCGGTGTGGCGATGTATTCATAATGGCGCTGGCCGCCCCGCTCGGTTGACTGGCTGCCGGTCTGTTTTTGTTGACATTGTTGCGACAGTGCCTCGCTGGAGAGCGTCGTCAGGGCCTCGGCCAGCGTCGGCGGGAGCACGGCTTCGGCGGGTTGCCCGAGAATGGCTTCGACCGGTTTGCCAGACAGTTCGGCGTAGGCGTCGTTGACCGCAATCAGCAAGCCCTGACGGTCGCTCAGCCAGGCCGGGTCGGGCAGGCTGTCGAGCAGGGCGCGGGTGCGGCGGAAGGTGGTTTCGTAGGCCCGGGTCATGCCCTGGGCGATTTCCCGGGCGCGGTCGTAGGTGCGTAGCCAGACGATGATCCAGCCGGCCAGGACGAGGGCGAGCAGGCCGGTGCTCAGCGTCGCCCAGAAGGCTTGCTGGCGCCAGTTGCTGAGGAAGTGCTCCGGCGTGTGGCCGACGACCACGTAGAAGGGCAAGTCGCCCACCTGGCGGACGACGTAGAGGCGTTCGATGCCGTCGAGTGCCGAATGGGTAGTGAAATTGGTGTAGCTGCCTTGCTGCCGGATCAGTTCGGCGATTTTCGGATGGCTGACCGTCTGACCGATCTTGTCCGTTGCGGCCGGGTAGCGGGCAATGAGTTGCTCCTGGGCATTCACCAGGGCGATGCTCTGGCCGTCACCCAGGTTCAGTCTGGCGAAGAAATCCTGGAAGTGTTCGGCGCGAATCGCCGCCTGGATCAGGCCGGCGAAGTTTCCCTGCGGGTCGTCAATGCGGCGGCTGAGGGTGATGACCCAGTTGTGCGTGATGCGGGCGAACAGGGGTTCTGAAATGACCAGTGCGCCCGACTTGTCGTCGCGGTTGCGCTGGAAATAGGCGCGGTCGGCAATGCGTGCTGTCGCCGCTTTTCCAGCCGCGTCGAAGATGAAGCGGCCGTTCTTGTCGGCAACGCGCAGGCTTTGCGATTCATCGTCAATCAGCCGCAAATAGCGGGCCAGGGTGGCGTTGATATCGACCTGATACTTGTCGCGCAGCGGCGAGAGATAGACCTTGCTGCCGAGCAGGATGGTGTCGATCTTGGCGATCGTGTTGCGGGCGTGGTCGTCGAGAACGTGCGCAAGATTCTCCAGGTTGCGCAGGGCGAAGCTGCTTTCGCGCTCGTGAGCGATGATCAGGCCGATTGCCAGCAGGCTGGCATAGGTGATGAACGCCAGCGTTCCCAGTCCGAGCAGGGCATAGCGGCGCCAATTGTCCTGCTGCGGCGAAACCAGTTGCTGGAATCGCGAAATAAGAGACTTCATCGAGGCTCCGGGCGTGATGAACCCGGATTATCGACCGCGAAGAAACAATTTGTCGAGTTCGTCAAGCGATAGCGCGGTCCACGTCGGCCGGCCGTGGTTGCACTGGCCGGCGCGTTCGGTCTCTTCCATCTGGCGCAGCAGGGCATTCATCTCCGGAATCGTCAGCTGACGGCGGGCGCGTACCGCACCGTGGCAGGCCATGGTTGCCAGCAGTTCGTTGCGGCGGGCGGTGGCCAGCTGGGTGATGCCGTGTTCGCGCAGATCGGCGATCAGCGAGCGCGCCAGCGCTGCCGGATCACCCGACTGGAGCAGGGCCGGCACGGCGCGCACGCCGAGTTGGCCGGGACCGAGCGGGGCGATCTGGAAACCGAGGTCGGCCAGCGCGTCGGCGTGCTCCTCGACCGCCGCAACGTCGACCGGATCGGCCGAAAAGACCGCCGGGATGAGCAGGTTCTGGGTCGCCACCTGGCGGCTGTCGAAGGCGGTCTTGAGCTTTTCGTAGAGGATGCGCTCGTGCGCCGCGTGCATGTCGACGACGATCAGCCCGCCCGCGTTCTGCGCCAGGATGTAGATGCCGTGCAGTTGCGCCAGGGCGTAGCCGAGCGGCGGCCCGTCACGGTCGACCGGCACCTCCGGACGGAATTGCGGCGCATCGGCTGCGCCCATGCTGGTCGTTACCGGGCGTTGGGCGGCCTGGGCGAAAGCCAGGTAAGCCGTGGCGGCGGGTTCGGCAACACCGAGGCTGCCCTGATGGCGCAGTGGCGGCGGGAAAGTGGGGGCCGTGGAGGCTGGGGATGTCCACGGCTTTTTCTCCGCGAAAACCGTGGTTTGTTCGCTGTTTTCATTGACCGGCGCCGGTTCGGTAGCCTGGATCGGCGTTGCCAAGGTGCGCTGTATGGCGTGATAAACGAACTGATGCACGGCGCGCGAGTCGCGGAAGCGGACTTCGGTCTTGGCCGGATGGACGTTGACATCGACCAGCCCGGGGTCGATCTCGAGAAACAGGCAGACGGCCGGCTGGCGGGCACCGTGGAGGACATCGCGGTAGGCCTCGCGCAGCGCGTGGCCGATGATCTTGTCGCGCACGAAGCGGCCGTTGACGAAGACGTTCTGGCCGTCCTTGGCCTCGCTGGCGCGGGTCGGGTCGATGGCGAAGCCGGTCAGCGAAATCGGCCCGGCGGCAGCGTCGACCGTACGTGATGCCGTGACAAAATCGTCGCCGACCACTTCGGCGATGCGCCGGGCGCGGTCGGCCGGCGCCAGCTGGAACAGGCTGCGGCCGTTGTGCGTCAGGCTGATGGCGACATCGGGCCGGGTCAGCGCCAGGCGGCGGACGGCGTCGGCGCAGTGGGCGAACTCGGTGCTCTCCGACTTGAGGAATTTGCGCCGCGCCGGGGTGTTGTAATAGAGGTCGCGCATCTCGACCACGGTGCCGGCCATCAGCGCCGCCGGTTCGGGTTCGGCACCGTTCTCGCCGCGCAGCTTCCAGGCATGCGCGGCGCCGCGTTCGCGGCTGGTGATGGCGAGCCGGGCGACGGCGGCGACCGAGGCCAGCGCTTCGCCGCGAAAGCCGAAGCTGGCGACGCGTTCGAGGTCGTCGAGGCTGGCGATCTTCGAGGTCGCATGCCGGGTCAGTGCCAGTGTCAGTTCGTCGCGGGCGATACCGCAGCCGTCGTCGGTGATGCGGATCAGCTTGACGCCGCCTTCCTCCAGATGCACCTGGATCGCCGTGCTACCGGCGTCGAGGCTGTTTTCGAGAAGCTCCTTCAATACGGAGGCGGGTCTTTCAACGACCTCGCCGGCGGCAATCTGGCTGATCAGGAGGTCGGGGAGGCGGGCGATGGTCGGCATGCCCGGATTATAATGCGGCCTCCTTCATTCCCCGGAACGTTCGCATGAGACGTTTGAGCCTTGGCGCGAATCTCCTTGCCGGCCTTTTGCTGGCGGGTTTTTTGGGTGCCTGCTCAACCCGCATGGGCAGCGACGGTCGTACCGAAACCCGGGTTGATGCCCGATATCTGCTGAAAACCGAGGTTGATCGCATTGCCGATACGACGCGGCGCGAGATTGTCGATGGTTTGCTGCTGATTGCCGACAAGCTCTACAAGCGCAACCCGCGCGAGTGGCGCCAGGCCGGACTGCCCAGCCGGGAGGCTGCCGTCGATCGGCTGCGGCGGCGACTCCATCATGACTGGCCTGAACTCCTTGGTCAGCGCGAGCGCTTTGCCGCGCAGCTGGCGTTTTCCGAAGGTTTTTCCGGTGATCGTGTGGCGGCGCTGGTGTTCGGCCTGCTGACCATGGTCGATGCAGCCTTCGAGCACAAGGACGACTTCTATGTCCTCGACAGCCTGAGCGAAACCAAGTTATACAATGCGGCGCGCAATATGGAAATCGCCATCTGGAAGCTCGGCCAGGACCGGCGTGCCGGCGGCGAACTTTTCCTGCTGTCCAATGAACTTGACCCGGCCAATCGCAATCTCTCGTTCGAACGGGAATTCGGTCGTGTCATCGGCTTGCTTGACCTGATTGCCCAGGTTGTTGCCGACCGTAACGGCCGCACCTTGTCGCGGATGACGCAATCCGTGGCCACGGCCATCTTTCTTCCTGTAGGTTTCTGAACATGAAAAACATCGTCATCCTGATTTCCGGCCGGGGCAGCAACATGGAGGCACTGATCGCCGAGCGCGATGCGGGGCGTCTCCCCGTCAATATTGCCGCCGTGATCAGCAACCGCGCGGATGCCAAGGGACTGGAAACGGCCGCCGCTGCCGGAATCGCGACGCGTTGCCTGGATCACAAGGCCTTCGCCGGCCGTGAGGCCTTCGACGCTGCGCTCGCTGCCTGCATTGACGAATTTTCCCCGGACCTGGTCGTTCTCGCCGGCTTCATGCGCATTCTGACGCCGGATTTCGTCCGCCACTATGCGGGCCGTCTGCTCAATATCCATCCTTCCTTGCTGCCGTCCTTCCCCGGTTTGCACACGCACCAGCGGGCACTGGACGAAGGGGTGCGCATTCATGGCTGCACCGTGCATTTCGTCACCGCTGAACTCGATCATGGCCCGGTGGTCGTTCAGGCGGCAGTTGCCGTGCTTGATGACGACGACGAGGCGAGCCTGGCGGCTCGTGTCCTGCGTCAGGAGCATCGCGTTTATCCGCAGGCCGTGCGCTGGTTTGCCGAAGGCCGGTTGACTCTGGTTGACGGGCGCGTCCGGGTTGCCGGCGAGGTGTTCGAACAGGACGCGTTACTGGCGCCAGCCCTGCGCTGAACCCGATGCGGAAGCTGTTCATCGCAGCCTTGCTGCTTTCCTTGCTGGTCCATGCCTTCGCCTTGTTCGGCATCGACTACGGGATGTTCGGGGAGCCGCCGGAGAGCGTCCCCCTGAAGGCCGAGTTGCGAGCCTTGCCGCCGTTGCCGGTTCCCGAACCATCGCCACCCCCCCGGCCGAAGCCGCCGGTCGAGCCAATCCCCGCGCCTGCGCCGGTGCCGCCGGTTGATACCGCTGCTGGCTTGGCAGCGATGCCAGCCCGGGATGATGCCGCGGCGAACGATGCTTTGGCGACTGCCGTGGCAGACGAGGCGCTCAGTCCGCCTCGGCCGCCTGCCGTTGAGCCGGTCTTGTCGGGTAGCGGCCGACTGGCCTTTGTGGTGGTCAAGGAGTCTCTTGGCATGCAGATCGGGCGGGCCCTGCATCAATGGGATTTTCCGGGTGATGGCAGTTATCGCCTGAGCAGCATGATCGAGACCAGCGGCCTGGTCGCCTTGCTCAAGCCCTTGCGCCAGGAGCATGAAAGCTTCGGTCGGCTGGTGGCGCATGGCCTGCAGCCGGAGGGCTTCCGCATTCTGCGCAATGGCAAGCCGCGCGGAGATAACGCCGATTTCGACTGGGCGACCGGAGAGGTGAGGCTGGAGCGCGACGGCAGTGTGCTCAAGATTGCGCCGGGTACGCAGGATCTGTTGTCGCTGATTTATCAACTGGCTTATCTCCGGTCGCCGGAAAATGGATCGACGATAGGTGTGGTTGCCGGTCGTAGCTACGAGCGCTACCAACTGGATTCGCTTGGCGAGGAAGAGATCGAGACGCCGGCCGGCCGTTTTCGTACCTTGCACCTGCGCGCTGCGGGTGAAACACTGACCGAAATCTGGATTGCGCTGGATCGGCAGCGTCTGCCGGTTAAAATCCGCTTTACCGATAAAAAAGGTGACAGTTACACCCAGCTTGCCACCACGCTAGATATTTCCGGCACCGGGCCGGAAATGCCGTCAGGAAAACCATGAAAGTCCGCTTCACGCCCGCCCTCTTTGCCCACGCCGAAATCCTGCTGGGGCAGTTGCTGAATTTCGATCATCCGGCCGATGCCGTGGTCTCGCGTTATTTCCGTGAGCATCGCCAGCTAGGTCACGCCGATCGCGGTTTCGTTGCCGAAACGGTGTTCGCGGTCCTGCGTCGGGGGCGCAGCATCGAAGCGCGTTGTGCCGACAATCTGTCCGACCGCCGGCGTCTGCTGGTTGCCTTGCTGGTCGTGCGTGGCTGGAATCTGCGCGAACTGGCCCCGGTGCTGAAAGCCGGCGAGGAAGCCTGGTTGTCCAGTGTGGCGGCGTTCGACGAGTCGGCCTTGTCGCCGGCGGTGCGCTGCGACCTGCCGGACTGGCTGTACGAGCGCTTGCTGACGAGTTTTACTGCGGACGCAATCCCGGTCCTGGCAGAAGCGCTGAACCGACCGGCGCCGCTGGACTTACGGGTCAATACCCTGAAAACCGACCGTCAGGCCCTGCTCGCCCAACTGGCCGAAGCCGGCATTGCCGCCCAGCCCGGCGCCTTGTCGCCGCTGGCCGTCCGCCTGCGCGACAAGCCGGCGCTGGCCAAGCATCCCTTGTTCCTGGGCGGTGCTTTCGAGGTGCAGGACGAAGGCAGCCAGTTGCTGGGGCTGCTGGTTGAAGCCAAACGCGGCGAGATGGTCGTCGATTTCTGCGCTGGCGCCGGCGGCAAGACACTGCTGCTCGGTGCGCAGATGCGCAACACCGGTCGCCTTTACGCGCTCGACGTTTCCGAGCGCCGCCTGAGCAAACTCAAGCCGCGTCTGGCGCGTTCGGGCTTGTCCAATGTCCATCCGGTGCGCATCGAGCACGAGCGCGACCAGAAGGTGAAACGCATGGCCGGCAAGGTCGATCGCGTGCTGGTCGATGCGCCGTGTTCGGGGCTGGGCACGCTGCGGCGCAACCCCGACCTGAAATGGCGCCAGGACGCGGCGTCGATTGCCGAACTGACCGCCAAGCAGACCAGCATCCTGGCTGCGGCGGCGACCCTGCTGCGCCCGGGCGGACGGCTGGTCTATGCCACCTGCAGCCTGCTGGCCGAGGAAAACGAGCGCATCGTCGACGCCTTCCTGGCCGCCCATCCGGCGTTCCGCCTGGTGCCGGCCGAACAGGTGCTGGCCCGCCAGGGCGTGGCCGTGAGCGGCGACATGCTGCATCTGCTGCCGCATCTTCACGATACGGACGGCTTCTTCGCCGCCGTACTGGAGAAGCAGAATGGATGAGTCGACGCGTCAGGCGCTGAGCCTGATCGGCAAATTACTTGCGGACTTCGGCGATCCGCTGTTCGTCTGGCAGTTGGTCGCGCTGGGCAGCTGCCTGGTGCTGGCCTGGGGGATCGCCCACTGGTGGCAACGTACGCATCGTGAAGATGCCGGCGGACGCTTCCGTCAGCTCGGCGGGCGCCTGGCTTTCCCGGTGTCGGGGATGGTGCTGACCGGGGCGACGCAGGTGGCGCTCAAATCCTTCATGCCGGTGACCGTGCTGCAAGTGGCGATGCCCTTGCTGGCGTCGATGGCGCTGGTCCGCAGTGTCGTCTATGTGCTGCGCCAGGCCTTTCCCGGGGCCAGTTGGCTGACTTCCTGGGAAAAGCTGATCGCCACGCTGGTCTGGGGCTGGCTGGCGCTGTACATCACCGATCTGGCGCCGTTCGTGATCGAGGCGATGACCCAGGTCGGTTTCAGCATCGGCAAGCAGCAGTTGAACCTGTGGCTGATTTTCAGCGGCCTGGTGACCATTTTCCTGACCGTGGTCTTTGCGCTGTGGATCTCCGGCGTCATCGAGGCCCGCCTGATGGGCATGCGCTCGCTCGACGGCAATCTGCGTATCGTCGGCGTCCGGGTTGCGCGGGCCGTGCTGACGGTGCTGGCCGTGCTGGTCAGCCTGTCCATGGTCGGCATCGACATGACTGCCCTGTCGGTGTTTACCGGGGCGCTTGGTGTCGGTCTCGGTTTCGGCTTGCAGAAGATCGCCAGCAATTACGTGTCCGGTTTCATCATCCTGCTCGACCGTTCGATCCGCATCGGCAACATCGTCCAGATTGGCGCCGATAGCGGGGTGGTCAGCCAGATCACCACGCGCTATACCGTCATCCGTAATCCGGGCGGCATCGAATTCATCGTGCCCAATGAAATGCTGATCGGCACGGTGGTCCAGAACCAGACCTATTCCGACAACAGTCTGCGTCTGAGTACGACGGTCGGCGTGGCTTACGACAGCGATCTCGAACTGGCGATGCGCCTGATGGTCGAGTCGGCCCAACGCCAGCCGCGGGTATTGCCTGACCCGCCGCCGCGGGTGCTGCTCACCCAGTTTGCCGACAGCAGCATTAATCTCGAACTGGGTTTCTGGGTGGCCGATCCGGAAAACGGCAAGATGAACGTCGTTTCGGACATCAATCTGGCCATCTGGCAGGCCTTCCGCGAGCATGGTGTGCAGATTCCCTTCCCGCAGCGCGAGGTCAGGTTGCTGGCGGATCGCTGAACAACAAATTTTTACCACATTGTGGCGACACAGGCAGGTGAATTCGTTGTGTTTCTCGAAACGACTGCATATACTCCTCATACAGCTTTGATCTGTTGAGGTTTTTATGCTCGCTGGGACGATAAGCAAGTACCTTTTCCGGATACGGACGCGTAATGGCGTTATCGTTGAGCATCTCTCTTTCTACGGTCGGGATGAGGAAGAGGCTCGCCGCAAGGTCGCGCAGATCTACAACTACTGCGAAATTCTGGAGTGCAAGCACCATCAGGTCAGCATGAACGGCCGCCTGGGGTCGATCAACTACGAAGACGTGGTCGATCTGATCAGCGCGTCGTGACTGGCAGGCTGCCGCGTTCCAGCAGTTCGTTGAACAGTTTCCGGTAATCGTGGGCGCCCGTGCTGCTGGCGTTGTGCCGGAACACGTCCTGATTCAGTGAGGGGCTTTCGGCCACCGTCACATTCTCGGAAATCACCGTATCGATGACTTCGTCGCCATAGCGTTCGCGCAGGCGGTTGCGTACGTCCTCGCTCATCCGGCGGCGGCGGTCGAAGCGTGTCAGCAGGTAGTAACGCGGGACACGGCGTTTCATCACCGGTTCCAGAACCTGCAGCGTCCGCGTGATGTGGTCGGCGGCCTGTAGCGACAGGTAATCGGTGGAGACCGGGATGACCAGACAGTCGCAGGCGAAAATCGCGTTCAGCGCCAGCACGCCGATGTAGGGACAGCAGTCGATCAGGCAATGCCGTTCCGGATTGGCTTCCTCGAGGACGTCCAGGCCATGGCGCAACTTGTTGAGAATGGCCGGTCCTTTACCGAAGATCGAATCGACCTTGATCAGTTGCTGGTGAGCGGGGATCAGGCGGCCGATATGCTCCCACTCAACCTCGAGTTCCTGCAGGGTGCGCAAATCCTGGAAAAAGGCGAACAGGCTCTGCCCGGCATCGAGTGGCGCCTGGCCGTGGATGCTCGACAGGTGACCCTGAGGATCGAGGTCGATCAACAGCGGCGGGTTGCCCGAGCGGTTCAGGGCTGCGCCGAGATTGAGCGTGGTGGTCGTCTTTCCGACGCCGCCTTTCTGGTTGAATATGGCGATTCGCATGGTTTGGCCGTTCTATACAAGGCGCTATTTTTCACTTAACATTCAGCTTTCTGCAACTCTTTCCGGATTTATTTGCCGGTGCGGGTTGTGATCGTTCCGGCGGCGGTAGCCGCCGTTTTCGTTTTATGGGGTTGCCTCATGTCGCATGTCATGAATACCTACGCCCGCTTGCCGGTGGCTTTCAGCCATGGCGCCGGCAGCCGGATCACGGATACCGAGGGGCGGGAATACCTGGATGCCTTGTCCGGCATCGCCGTCAATACCCTGGGTCACGCCCATCCCAAGCTGGTCGCTGCGATCGCGGCGCAGGCCGGGCGGATGCTGCACACCTCGAATCTCTACGGGGTGACCGGCCAGGAACAACTGGCCGACAAGCTGTGCGCGCTGTCGGGCATGGACGAGGTCTTCTTCGCCAATTCCGGTTGTGAAGCCAACGAAGCGGCGATCAAGCTGGCGCGCTACTACGGTCACAAGAAGGGTATCGAACTGCCGACCATCATCGTCATGGAAAAGGCCTTCCACGGCCGCACCATGGCGACCCTGTCGGCCACCGGCAACCGCAAGGTGCAGGCCGGTTTCGAACCGCTGGTCGCGGGCTTCATCCGCGTCCCTTACGGCGATCTCGAGGCGGTCCGCGCCGTCGCCGAACACCACAACAACATCGTCGCCGTGATGCTGGAAATCATCCAGGGCGAGGGCGGCATTCATCTGTGCGATGCGGCCTACTATCAAGGCGTGCGCCAGCTGTGCGACGCCCACCAGTGGCTGATGATCTGCGACGAGGTCCAGTGCGGCATGGCGCGTACCGGCAAATGGTTCGGTTACCAGCAGGTCGGCGTCCAGCCGGATGTGGCGACGCTGGCCAAGGGGCTGGGTTCCGGTGTGCCGATCGGTGCCTGCATGACCGGCGGCCGGGCCACCGGCCTGTTCGGGCCGGGTAACCATGGCTCGACGTTTGGCGGCAACCCGCTCGCCTGCACGGCAGCGCTGACCACCATCGAATGCATCGAGGAAGAAGACCTGCTCGGCAACGCCGCCCGGATCGGTGCGCTGATCCGTCAGGGCTTTGCCGAGGGGCTGGCCGGGGTCGCCGGCCTGGTCGACATTCGCGGCCACGGCCTGATGATCGGCATCGAACTCGATCGCCCCTGCGGCGATCTGGTCAAGCGGGGCCTGGCTGCCGGCCTGCTGATCAACGTCACCGGCGACACCGTGATCCGCCTGCTGCCGCCGCTCAACTTCAGCGAGGCTGACGCCCGCGAACTGGTCGAGCGGATGCTGCCGCTGATCAAGGCCTTCCTGGCGGAGTGAGGCAATGACGATCAAGCATTTCCTGCAGTTCAAGGATTTCAGCCGCGACGAACACCAGTACGTGTTCGAACGTACGCGCTGGATCAAGGACCAGTTCAAGTCCTACCAGAAGTACTGGCCGCTCAGCGACCGTACGCTGGTGATGATTTTCGAGAAGGCCAGCACGCGCACCCGCCTGTCGTTCGAGGCCGGCATGCACCAGCTCGGCGGTTCGGCAATCTACCTGAACACCCGCGACTCCCAGCTGGGGCGCGGCGAGCCGGTCGAGGATGCAGCCCAGGTCATCTCGCGCATGAGCGACATCGTGATGATCCGCACCTTCGAGCAGGACATCATCGAGCGCTTCGCTGCCAACTCGCGCGTGCCGGTGATCAACGGCCTGACCAACGAATACCACCCCTGCCAGATCCTCGCCGACATCTTCACCTACATCGAGCATCGCGGCTCCATCCAGGGCAAGACCGTGGCCTGGGTCGGTGACGCCAACAACATGTGCAACACCTGGCTGCAGGCCGCCGACGTCCTTGATTTCAAGGTCCATGTGTCGACGCCGCCCGGTTACGAACTGAATCCGGCCCTGATCGCCGGCGTCGATCCGTCGCGTTACGCGGTCTTTGCCGACCCGATGGACGCCTGCCGCGGTGCCGACCTAGTCACCACCGACGTGTGGACCTCGATGGGCTTCGAAGCCGAAAACGAGGAACGCATGAAAGCCTTCGCCGACTGGTGCGTCGACGCCGAGATGATGGCGGTGGCCGATGCCAAGGCCGTGTTCATGCATTGCCTGCCGGCGCACCGCGGCGAGGAAGTGACGGCGGACGTCATCGACGGTCCGCAATCGGTGGTCTGGGACGAGGCGGAAAACCGCCTGCACGTCCAGAAGGCCCTCATGGAATACCTGCTGCTCGGCCGCCTCAAGGTCTGATCGGCATTGTCAAAACGCAACTGGAAAAGCAAATGAGCGACGTCAAGAAAGTGGTTCTCGCCTACTCGGGCGGTCTGGATACCTCGGTCATCCTCAAGTGGCTGCAGGACACCTATCAATGCGAAGTGGTGACCTTCACCGCCGACCTCGGTCAGGGCGAAGAGCTCGAACCGGCGCGCGCCAAGGCGCTGAAGTTCGGCATCAAGCCGGAAAACATTTTCATCGACGACCTGCGCGAGGAGTTCGTGCGCGACTTCGTCTTCCCGATGTTCCGCGCCAACACCGTCTATGAAGGCGAATACCTGCTCGGCACCTCGATCGCCCGTCCGCTGATCGCCAAGCGCTTGATCGAGATCACCAACCTGACTGGTGCCGACGCCATTTCGCACGGTGCCACCGGCAAGGGCAACGACCAGGTCCGCTTCGAACTCGGCGCCTACGCGCTCAAGCCGGGCGTCAAGGTCATCGCCCCGTGGCGCGAATGGGACCTGCTGTCGCGCGAGAAGCTGCTCGCCTACGCCGAACAGCACGGCATCCCGGTCGAAATGAAGCACAAGCAGGGCGGTTCGCCGTACTCGATGGACGCCAACCTGCTGCACATCTCCTACGAAGGCCGTCACCTGGAAGACCCGGCGGCAGAAGCCGAGGAAAGCATGTGGCGGTGGACGGTGTCGCCGGAAGCAGCACCCGATGCGGCCGAATACCTCGACATCGAATACGAGAAGGGCGACATCGTTGCGCTGAACGGCGAGCGCCTGAGCCCGGCCCAGGTGCTGACCAAGCTCAACCAGCTCGGCGGCAAGCACGGCATCGGCCGCCTCGACCTGGTCGAGAACCGCTACGTCGGCATGAAGTCGCGCGGCTGCTACGAAACCCCGGGCGGCACGATCATGCTGCGCGCCCACCGCGCCATCGAGTCGGTCACCCTCGACCGCGAAGTCGCCCACCTCAAGGACGACCTGATGCCGCGCTACGCCAGCCTAGTGTACAACGGTTACTGGTGGAGCCCGGAGCGTGTCGCGCTGCAGACCCTGATCGACCACACCCAGCACAACGTCAACGGCTTCGTCCGTGTCAAGCTGTACAAGGGCAACGTGATCGTCGTCGGCCGCGATTCCAAGACCGATTCGCTGTTCGACTCGACCATCGCCACCTTCGAGGACGACGCTGGCGCCTACGACCAGAAGGATGCCGGCGGCTTCATCAAGCTCAATGCGCTGCGCATGCGCATTGCTGCCAATCTCAAGGCACGCAAGGGCGGTTGATCGGTGGAAGGTACTGTATTCGGATTCAACGAGGAGCAGATCGCCGACTTTTTCTCGACCTGGGGTGTCGGCGCCTTCATCCTGTTCATGCTGTTCATCATCGGCGAAATCGCCTGGAAGTCGAAAGCCGGCAAGACCGGGACCTTCGTCCTGTTCTTCGTGCTGGCTTTCGGCATGGTCGGTTTCATCGCCAAATCCATCATTGAAAAACTCTGGGGTATCTGATGTCTCAATTCGACAACGTTTCCGTGGTCAAGGCTGCCAACGTCTATTTCGACGGCAAGTGCGTCAGCCACACCGTCATCCTCGCCGATGGCACCAAGAAGACCGTCGGCGTGATCCTGCCGTCGTCGCTGACCTTCAACACCGGTGCGCCGGAAGTCATGGAAGGCGTCGGCGGTTCCTGCCGCGTCAAGCTCAAGGGCGAGAGCGAGTGGAAGACCTACGGCGAGGGTCAGTCCTTCGACGTGCCGGGCAATTCCAGCTTCGAGATCGCCTGCGACGCGCCTTACCACTACGTTTGCCACTTCGGTTGATCAACCATGCCGTCATTTGACTTCACCTCCGAAGCCGACATGGTGGCATTGAAGAATGCCGTCGACGTCACCTCGCGCCAGATCGATAACCGCTACGACTTCAAGGGCACCTCGGCCAAGGTCGAGTTGAACGAGAAGGACAAGCTGATCACCTTGTGGGGCGATTCCGACTTTCAGCTCGACCAGATCAAGGACCTGCTTTTCCCGGCACTGGAAAAGAAGGAAAAGGACAGTGTCAAGCGGCTCGATGCGCAGAAGATACAGAGCGTTTCCGGCAACAAGGCCAAGCAGGAGCTGAAGATCCGCGATGGCATCGACAGCGAGCTGGCCAAGAAGATCGTCAAGCTGATCAAGGATGCCAAGCTCAAGGCGCAAGCCTCGATCCAGGGCGACGCGGTGCGGGTGTCGGGCAAGAAGATCGACGAACTGCGCGAAGCGATTGCGCTGGTCCGCTCGAAAATCACCGATTTCCCGATCAAGGACGGCAACTACCGCGATTGATCGCCGGAAAACCGGTCAGGAAAGGCGGCTGCGGCCGCCTTTTTCCATTCAGTGGCGCAGGCCCTTGATCCAGACCGAGTAGAGCTGTTCCGACAACTGACGCATCACTGGCAGCTGGGCGGCAATGCCGGCCTGCATTTCAGCCGGCGTCTGGGCGCTGGGCTGATCAGCTACGGAGAAGGCCTCGTCGGCCCATTGCTCGCACCAGGTGGCGATCATTTCCGGCGTCATCTCGACGTGGCACTGCATGCCCAGATGCGGACCGAGCACGTACATCTGGTTGGCGCAGTAGGCATTGCCGAACAGCCGGGTGGCGCCGGGCGGGATGCTGAAGGTTTCGCCGTGCCACTGAAACACCGTGCCCGTCCGGCCGGCCAGTTCGCCCAGCCAGTGGCGGGCGGTTGCGTCGTCCTGCGCGTCGGCCGTGCCCCAGCCGATTTCCTTGACCGGGTTCCGGGTCACCTGGCCGCCCAGGGCCTTGCTGATCAGCTGGCCGCCCAGACAGTGACCGATCACCGGGATGTCGCGGGCGACTGCGTCGCGGATCAGGGCGCAGACCGGGGCGATCCAGGGCAGTGGGTCATTCACGCTCATCGGCCCGCCCATGAAGCACAGGCCGGCGTAATCTTCGGCGCTGACGGGGACGGTTTCACCCTCGTCGATGGCGATCAATGTCCATGGAATCCCTTGCTGCTCAAGGAATATGGCAAAATAGCCCGGACCTTCGGTAGGGGAGTGACGAAAGATGGCGACCGGTTTCATGGCTGTGCTGCGCTTGGCGGGAAAGGGTGTTCATTTTACGCTCGCCGCGTTTTGTCTGTTGCTGTCCTCCGCGCTGGCCGCGCAGGAAGTCGGCCTGGCCGGCATCATCGGCAGCAAGGCGCTGCTCAAGATCAACGGCGGCGCGCCGCGCGCGGTTCCCGTCGGGACAACGGTCGATGGCGTCAAGGTCGTCTCGGTCCAGGGCGAGCAGGTGGTGGTCGAGATCAACGGTCGCAAGCGTCCGCTGAAGGTCGGGCAAAACGCAGTCGGTGTCGCTGCCAGCAGCGATTCCGACCGTCTGGTGTTGCAGGCCGACGGGCAGGGACATTTTTTCACGACCGGGACGATCAACGGCGTGTCGGTACGTTTCCTGGTCGATACCGGGGCCAGCATGATTTCCCTGGGCGCCAGCGATGCGCGGCGCATGGGGCTGGATTTCAACCGTGGCCAGAAGGGCATTTCGCAAACCGCGAATGGCCAGGTCGTGGTCAGCAAGATACAACTCGATAATGTGCGGATCGGCGGCATGACACTGCATCAGGTCGATGCGGTGATTCACCAGACCGATCTGCCGATCGCGCTGCTGGGAATGAGTGTGCTCAATCGTATGGAAATGCAGCGTGACGGCAGCACGATGACGCTGAAAAAGCGCTTTTAGGAGAGAGAATATGCCGCAAAAAGATCAGGAAATCGCGCTCTTGCGTACCGAACTGGAAATGTTGATGCGCGAGCGCCAGTCGCTGTTGCGCGTGGTCGGCGCCAGCGCTGCGCTGATCGCCTCGCTCGACAGCAAGCGCCTGCCGGTCGGCGCCGTCGAGGCGGCCGACGTGGTGGCGACGGCAATCAACGGACTGCCGGAAGAAACGCTGCAGGATGCACTGAACGCCGTGCATGCGGAAATCGAGGAAGGACCGGTGGCTTGACCGAAGACGAACTGGTCCGTTTGCGCCGCAGCCTGCTGCCGGCGCCGGCAGCAGGGGAGGCTGTGATCGAGGATGGTGCCCGCAGCAGCGAACTGACGCCGGCCGCCGTCCTGTTTCCCATCGTTCGGCGCGAACCGGGTTTCACCGTGCTGCTGACCCAGCGCACCGCGCACCTGCGCGATCATGCCGGGCAGGTGAGCTTTCCCGGCGGCCGGGTCGAGGCTGAGGACGCTTCGCCGCTGGAGACGGCCTTGCGCGAGACCGAGGAGGAAATCGGGCTGGCGCGCCGGCATGTCGATATCCTCGGTTACCTGCCGCAATACCGTACCGGCACCGGTTTTTGCGTGGTGCCCGTGGTCGGTCTGGTGACGCCGCCGTTCTCGTTGGCTCCCGATCCTTTCGAAGTGGCCGAGGTGTTCGAGGTGCCGCTGGCCTTCCTGCTCGACGAGGCCAATCACCAGCGCCATTCGGTCCATCTGCGCGGTGCCTTGCGTCATTATTATGCAATGCCCTACGGCGATCATTTCATCTGGGGGGCGACGGCCGGCATGATCCGCTCGCTGACCGAAAGGCTTGTGGTATCTTGATGCCTTGGCCTGGAACAAACCGCTGCGCAGGGTAATACACCGCCCATGAGTCTTTTTTCGTTGATCGCCGTCTTCCTGATCGAGCAATTCAAGCCGCTGGACTATCGGCGCATCGTCGCCGAGCCGCTGGGCTTGTGGGCCGGCTTCGTCGAGTCGAAGCTCAATGCCGGCAGCCGCCACCATGGCGTGGCCGCCTGGTTGATCGCCGTTCTCCTGCCGGTGGTGCTGGTCGGCCTGCTCTACGTCCTGCTGTATTCGCTGAATCCGCTGCTCGGCTGGCTGCTCAACGTCGGCGTCCTCTACCTGACCATGGGCTTTCGCCAGTTCAGCCACCATTACACGGAAATCCAGCTGGCGCTGCGTCTCGGCGACCTGGAACGGGCGCGTCAGTTGCTCGCCGACTGGCAGGGCATCGCCACCCAGGGCCTGAGTGCCCGCGATGTGTCCCGGCTGTCCATCGAGGGCGCGCTCGGCGCCTCGCATCGCCACGTCTTTGCCGTGCTGCTGTGGTTCATCCTGCTGCCGGGGCCGTGTGGCGCCTTGCTCTACCGTCTGGCGCTGATCGTGCGCGACCGTTGGACAGCCGATGCCTCGACGGCGCATAATGAATTTCCGATATTCTCCCGTCAGGCTTTCGGTATCATCGACTGGCTGCCTTTGCGGACCACGGCTGCGGCATTTGCCGTCGTCGGCGATTTCGAGGATGCGGTGCACTGCTGGCGAACCCAGCCGGCGCTGTGGCCGGACCGCGATCTCGGGATCGTGCTGGCCAGCGGTGCTGGCGCCCTGGGCGTGCAACTGGGCGGTTCGGTGATCGAAGAGGGCGAGGTCTCCGACCGCGCCGAACTCGGGATCGGCGATCCGGCCGATGTGGATTTCATGCAAAGTGCCGTCGGCCTGGTCTGGCGCGCCACTGTGCTATGGATGTTGTTGCTCTTTTTGTTGGGGCTTGCCAGTCTGGCGGGCTGAAAATAATTTTTAAGAGGAGTTCTACATGAGCAGAGAAGTTGTCGTTCTGAGCGCGGTCCGTTCCCCCATCGGTTCCTTTGGCGGCTCCCTGGCTGATTTCGATACCAGCGAACTGGCCGGTATCGTGATGAAGGAAGCGATTGCCCGCTCCGGCGTCGATCCCCAGCAGATCAATTACGTCACGGTGGGCACCACGATGCCGACCGATTCCCGTTATGCCTACGCCTCGCGCGTCGCCTCGATCCAGGCCGGCCTGCCGATGGAATCGGTGTCCATGCAGGTTTCCCGCCTGTGCGCCTCCGGTCTGCAGGGCATCGTCACCACCGCCCAGAACATCATGCTGAACGATGCCGACTACGGTATCGGCGGCGGTGTCGAAGTCATGTCCAAGGCTGCCTACCTGCTGCCGGCACTGCGTTCCGGTGCGCGCATGGGTGATACCAAGGCAATCGACTCGATGGTTGCCGTCCTGACCGACCCGTTCGGCGTCGGCCACATGGGCATCACTGCCGAAAACCTGGCTGCCAAGCACGGCATCAGCCGCGAAGAGCAGGATGCCTTCGCCGTTGAGTCGCAGCGTCGTGCCGCTGCTGCCCAGGATGCCGGTTACTTCCAGTCGCAGATCGTCCCCATCGTCAAGCAGACGCGCAAGGGTGACGTGGTTTTCGATGCCGACGAGTACATCAAGCGCGGCACCACCATGGAAACCCTGGCCAAGATGAAGCCGGCGTTCAAGAAGGACGGTACCGTTACCGCCGGTAACGCTTCCGGCATCAACGACGGCGCTGCCTTCTTCGTGCTGGCCGCCGCCGATGTCGCTGCCAAGGCTGGTTACAAGGCTCGTGCCCGTATCGCCGGTTACGCCGTTGCCGGCGTGCCGAATGACATCATGGGCGAAGGTCCGATCCCGGCGACCAAGCTGGCGCTCAAGAAGGCCGGCCTGACGCTGGACCAGATGGACGTCATCGAATCGAACGAAGCCTTCGCCGCGCAAGCCCTGTCGGTGTCCAAGGTGCTCGGTCTCGATCCGGCCAAGACCAACCCGAACGGCGGCGCCATCGCCCTCGGCCACCCGGTTGGCTGTTCCGGTGCCTTCATTGCCACCAAGGCGTTGTACGAACTGGAACGCGTTGCCGGCAAGTACGCACTGGTCACCATGTGTATCGGTGGCGGTCAGGGTATCGCAGTCATCCTCGAGCGCGCCTGATCTCTTGCCTGCTTTGCCCAAAACCCGCCGGATCGCTCCGGCGGGTTTTTTTATTGGTGCGCACCATGTTGTCACTTCGCACCAGCATGGGGCGTGCATATTCATCGGAATTTCCTAATCCGCTGTTTCAATGAGGTTTTGGGTCGTGGCACGGTTTCTGCTGAATTGAAAACGAGAGCATCCTCATAAAAGAGTCGGACATGAACTTCTATAACGAGATGTACGACGCCGACGGTGGCGTCCGGGAGCACTACAAACGCTACGAAGCGTGGTTGAAGGAGACGCCGCCCGAGCGCATCGAGCGCAAGCGCGCCGAAGCCGATCTGGCTTTCCACCGCGTCGGCATCACCTTCGCCGTCTATGGCGAGGAGGCCGGCAAGGAGCGCCTGATTCCCTTCGACATCATTCCGCGCGTCATTCCGTCGAAGGAATGGAAGGCGATGGAACGCGGCATGCGCCAGCGGGTCAAGGCGCTGAACATGTTCCTGTGGGATATCTACCACGATCAGGAAATCCTCAAGGCGGGCAAGATCCCGGCCGAACAGGTACTGGACAACGCCCAGTACCGTGCGGTGATGAAGGGCGTCGACGTGCCGGCCGGCATCTACGCCCATATCGCCGGGGTCGACCTGGTCCGCGCCGGCGCCGGTGAGTTCTACGTGCTCGAAGACAACCTGCGCGTGCCGTCGGGTGTGTCGTACATGCTCGAAGACCGCAAGATGATGATGCGCCTGTTCCCGGAGCTGTTTGCCCGGCACAAGGTGGCACCGGTCCAGCACTACCCCGACATGCTGCTGGAAAAGCTGCGCGCCGTTGCGCCGCAGGGCATCACCGATCCGACCGTGGTCGTGCTGACGCCGGGGGCTTACAACAGCGCCTATTTCGAACACAGCTTCCTGGCCCAGCAAATGGGCGTCGAACTGGTTGAAGGCCGCGACCTTTTCGTCAAGGACGAGACGGTGTACATGCGCACGACCCAGGGTCCGCAGCGCGTCGACGTGATCTATCGCCGGATCGACGACGACTTCCTCGACCCGCTGGCTTTCCGCGCCGATTCGGCGCTTGGTGTGCCCGGCATCCTCAAGGCCTACCAGGCCGGCAACGTCACCCTGTCGAACGCCATCGGCACCGGCGTCGCCGACGACAAGTCGATCTACCCCTACGTGCCGGACATGATCCGTTTCTACCTCGGTGAGGAGCCCATCCTCAACAACGTGCCGACCTACATGTGCCGCAAGAAGGACGATCTGGCCTACGTGCTCGATCACCTCGGCGAACTGGTGGTCAAGGAAGTGCACGGCGCCGGCGGTTACGGCATGCTGGTCGGTCCGGCCTCGACCAAGGAACAGATCGAGAAATTCCGCCAGTTGCTGCTGGCCAAGCCGGACGGTTACATCGCCCAGCCGACGCTGGCCTTGTCCAACTGCCCGACTTTTGTCGAGGAAGGCATTGCGCCGCGTCACCTCGATCTGCGGCCCTTCGTGCTGTCGTCGGGCAAGTGCGTGAACATGGTGCCCGGCGGGCTGACCCGGGTCGCCCTGACCAAGGGCTCGCTCGTCGTCAATTCGTCGCAGGGCGGCGGTACCAAGGATACCTGGGTTCTGGAGGATTAATCATGCTGAGCCGAACTGCCGATCACCTGTTCTGGATGTCGCGCTACATCGAGCGCGCCGAAAACCTTGCCCGCCTGCTCGACGTCACCTGGCAGATGTCGCTGGTGCCCCAGTCCGAAGAAGCCACCAACCAGAGCTGGGCCGCGATCATCGCGCTGAACAGCCTGGAGGAGGCCTACGCCGCCAAGTACGACACGGTCAATGGCGAGAACGTGCTGCGTTTCATGGTCAGCGACCACGACAATTTTTCCTCGATCTACAGCTGCCTGCGCATGGCCCGCGAGAACGCGCATGCGGTGCGCGGCACCCTGACCACCGAGATGTGGGAAACGATGAACTCGACCTGGCTGGAAGCCCGCGAAAAGAGTTTCGAGCAGATCGTCAATGCCGGCGTCGGCGATTTCTTCGAGTGGGTCAAGCTGCGTTCCTCGCTGTCACGCGGGACCACGCTGGGCACGCTGCTGCAGGACGAGGCCTTCCACTTCATCCGCCTCGGCACCTTGCTCGAACGTGCCGACAACACGGCGCGCATCCTCGACGTGAAATACCACGTCCTGCGTCCGCACGGCGAGGAAGAGGAAGCCACCGATTTCTACCAGTGGGGTGCGCTACTCCGCTCGGTGTCGGCCTTCGAGGTTTATCGCAAGGTGTACCGCGACGTGATCACGCCGGAGCGGGTCGCCGAATTGCTGATCCTCAACAGCGACATGCCGCGATCACTGCGCTTCTGCCTGAATGGCGTGGTCAAGAATCTCGAACTGCTGTCGAACAACCATTCCGGCGAAACTCTGCGCCAGGCCGGTCAGCTCTACTCGCAACTGCGTTACGGCCGGATTGAGGACATCCTCAAGGACGGCCTGCACGAGTGGCTGACCGACTTCATGGACCGCATCTACCTGATCGGCAACGGCATCAGCAAGGACTTCCTGGTGCCGATGGACGAAGCGGCCTAGGCGCTTTCCAGCGAGACGGGTGCGCTGCCGGCCACCGGGTCCAGGGTGTCTAGCATGCGGGCTGCCTTGTTCGCCTGTTCGACCAGGCGGCGCAGGGCGCTGAAACCACTCATCAGTTCGTCCATCTGCTCGATCGGGATGCTGCCGGCAGCGCCCGCTTCGAGCAGCCTGGCCTTGAGTGCGTGGTAGGCCAGTTCGAAACTGCCCAGTTGTTCGGCTTCGGGCAGGGACTGATCGGCGAGCAGGGGATCGACGCGTTCGAGCAGCCCGACGGCCTGGGCGGCCAGGCTGCGGCTTTCATCGACCAGGTCGTGAACGGCGATCAGCGGCAAGGTCGAATGAATCCGCCCGAGTTCGGCACACAATTCGTGGCAGGTATCGTAGTAGCGGTGCACGCGTAGCAGCGTCGCCAGGTTGTGCGCCGTGTCCTGTGGCATCGGATGCCGATTGACCTCGGCAACGAAGTCGAGGATCGCCCGCGATAACGGCGGGAAGGGATTGACCCGAGGCCAGGCGGCGGGGCCGGCGCCGTCCGGCGTGCTGCGCAGGCGGGCCATGTCGAGGACGATGTTGCCCAGCCGCGAGACTTCGCGGTGCAGGGCATCGACCGCCAGCGATGGAACCGAGCCGACGTTACGGTCGATGTAGTGCGGCCGGCCGATTTCTTCCTCCTCGGTCCGGAAACGGCCTTCCAGGAAACGCGCCAGACGGCCGGTCAGTGGCCACATCAGGATTACCCCGAGCAGGTTGAAGACGGTATGGAAGAGCGCCAGGCTGACGGCGGGTTGGGCGCCGAGTTCGAGCCAGTCGCGCAGCATGCCGATCAGCGAGAGCAGCGCAGGCAGCATGAGGAGGGCGACGATGCCGGTCAGGAAATTGAACATCACATGGGCAGCGGCGGCCCGGCGGGCGTTCGGTGTGGCGCCGATGGCCGCGAGCAGCGCAGTGGCGGTGGTGCCGATGTTGGCGCCGATGACGGCGGCGGCCGCTTCATTCATCGGCAGGACACCGGCTTCGGCCAGCGTCAGCACGATGGCCAGGACCGCAGCAGAGGCCTGCATGACCACAGTCAGCAGTACGCCGGCCAGTACGAAGGCCAGGATCGACCAGATGCCGTGTCCCGAAAGTACGCTGAGGTCGAGTCCGCTACCGCCGGCGGCGAAGGCCTGTTGCAGGAAACCGATACCCAGGAACAGCACGCCGAAACCGCCGATGGCGTTGCCGATGGCGCCGCGCCGCGTTTCCTGGCCGGAAATGCGCAACAGGATGCCGATGCCGATCAAGGGCAGGGCGGCCGCCTCGATCTTGAGCTTGAAGCCGATCACGGCGACCAGCCAGCCGGTGAAGGTGGTGCCGACATTGGCGCCGAAGAAGACCCACAACGACTGACCCAGTGGCAGCAGGCCGGCGTTGACGAAACCGATGGCGGCGACGGTGATCGCCGTCGACGACTGCACCAGGGCGGTCGAGAAAATGCCGAACAGCAGGCCGCGTAGCCGGGTTGCCGTCCAGGTGTGCAACAGGCTGGCCAGCGAGGGGCCCAGCGCCAGCTTCAGCCCGTCGGTCATCATCGTCATCCCGAGCAGGAAGAGGCCGATGCCGCCGAGCATGGCAGGCAGGTTGATTCCGTCCATAACGCACCATACTGTTTGTGTGTGCACAGCGTGGCGTCAGACGCCCGTGCCGTCAAGCATTGCGCCGATGTTAGAATCCGGCGCCTGATGCCGAGCGAAGCGATGTGCCATGCAATTTGACGTGATCATCATCGGTGCCGGTGCCGCCGGCATGATGTGTGCCGCCCAGGCCGGGGCCCGCGGGCGGCGCGTGCTGCTGGTCGACCATGCCGAAAAGCTCGGCGAGCGCATCCGCATCTCCGGCGGTGGCCGCTGCAATTTCACCAACCGCAGCGTCAGCGCCGACAACTACCTGTCGCAGAATCCGCATTTCTGCCGCTCGGCGCTGGCCCGTTTCACCCAGCACGATTTCATCGCGATGCTGGACAAGCGCCGCATCGCCTACCACGAGCGCGAACACGGCCAGTTGTTCTGCAACGACTCGGCCGAAGAGATCATCGCCATGCTGCGCGACGCCTGCGTGGATGCCGGCGTGCGCTGGGCGATGCCGTGCGCGGTGCAGGGCGTCGAACGCCTGGCCAACGACGCGGCGCTGCCGTGGCGGGTGCTCACCGATCAAGGGACATTCCGCAGCGAGTCGCTGGTCGTTGCCACCGGTGGCCTGGCAATTCCGAAAATCGGCGCTTCGCCCTTCGGCTATCAACTGGCCGAACAGTTCGCCATTCCCGTGGTGCCGCCGCGACCGGCGCTGGTGCCGCTGGCGCTGGCGCCGGAACTGCTTGAACCGCTGAAGCCGATGGCCGGCGCCACGCTCGATGCCAGTGCCAGTTTTGCCATGGCAGCCTTCCGCGAAAACGTGCTGATCACCCACCGCGGCCTGTCCGGCCCGGCTATCCTGCAGATTTCCAGCTACTGGCAGATGCAGGAGTACGGCAGCGGCAAGAAACGGCCGCTGGAAATCGACCTGCTGCCCGGCATCGACGCCGGCGACTGGCTGGAAGGACAGCGCCAGGGTCGGGTGCATCTGCCCAACCTGCTCGCCGAACGCCTGCCCCGGCGCTTTGCCCACGAGTGGTGTGCGCTGGTCGGCGGCGACAAGGCGGTCAATCGGCCGATCGGCGAACTCGGTCGGCGCGACCTCGAACATATCGCCAGCCAGCTCAACGCCTGGTCGCTGATGCCGGCGGGTACGCTGGGCTTTGCCAAGGCCGAAGTCACGCTCGGCGGCGTGTCGACCGCAGCATTGTCATCAAAGACCATGGCGGCGCGCGACGTGCCCGGCCTTTACTTCATCGGCGAAGTGGTCGACGTCACCGGTTGGCTGGGCGGCTACAACTTCCAGTGGGCCTGGTCGTCGGGCTGGGTGGCCGGTCAGTTCGCCTGATCAGGCTTGCGTCATCGCCCGGGCCACGGCCTCGGCGACCTTGATGCCGTCGACGCCGGCCGACAGGATGCCGCCGGCGTAACCGGCGCCTTCGCCGGCCGGGTAGAGGCCACGGGTGTTGATGCTCTGGTAGTCGTCGCCGCGCTTGATGCGGATCGGCGATGAAGTCCGCGTCTCGACGCCGGTGAGCACCGCGTCGGCCATGGCGAAGCCGTGGATCTGGCGGTCGAAGGCAGGGATGGCCTCGCGCAGCGCGTCGATGACGAAGGCCGGCGCACAGGTGCTCAGGTCGGTCATGTGCACGCCGGGCTGGTAGGACGGATCGACCTGGCCGAGTGCCGTCGACGGCCGACCGGCGAGGAAGTCGCCGACACGTTGGGCCGGCGCGTCGTAGTTGCTGCCGCCGGCGATGTAGGCCTGGCTTTCCCAGTGGCGCTGGAAATCGACCCCGGCCAGCGGGTTTTTACGGAAATCGCCGGGGAAGTCCTCGGGTTCGACATTGACCACCAGCGCCGAATTGGCGTTGCGCTCGGCGCGCGAGTACTGGCTCATGCCGTTGGTGACGACGCGTCCCGGTTCCGAGGTGGCGGCGACCACCTGGCCGCCTGGGCACATGCAGAAACTGTAGGCGGCGCGGCCGTTGGCGCAGTGGTGCACCAGCTTGTAGTCGGCGGCGCCGAGCAACTCGTTGCCGGCATTGGGGCCGAAGCGGGCCTTGTCGATCAGCGTCTGCGGGTGCTCGATGCGGAAACCGATGGCGAAGGGCTTGGCTTCGACATAGACGCCGCTGTCGTGGATCATCTGGAAGGTATCGCGAGCGCTGTGGCCGATGGCGAGCACCACGTGGCGGCTGGCGATGCGCTCGCCATCGGCGAGTTCGACGCCTTCGACCTGGCCGTTTTCTATCTGCAGGCGCTCGACGCGGGCGCCGAAGCGGATTTCGCCGCCCAGTTCGCGGATCGTCGCGCGCATGTTCTCGACCATCTTGACCAGCCGGAAGGTGCCGATGTGCGGCTTGCTCACGAACATGATCTCTTCCGGCGCGCCGGCCTTGACGAACTCGGCCATGACCTTGCGCCCGAGGAAGTTCGGGTCCTTGATCTGGCTGTACAGCTTGCCGTCGGAGAAGGTGCCGGCACCGCCTTCGCCGAACTGGACGTTCGATTCAGGGTCGAGCACGTGCTTGCGCCACAGGCCCCAGGTGTCCTTGGTCCGCTCGCGCACGGCCTTGCCGCGTTCGAGGATGATCGGCCGGAAACCCATCTGCGCCAGCAGCAGCCCGGCCATCAGGCCACAGGGGCCCATGCCGATGACCACCGGGCGCTCGTTCAGGCCCTCGGGGGCGCGGGCGACGAAGTGGTAATCCATGTCCGGCGTCGGCACGATGTGACGGTCGTCCTTCAGGCGGGCGGCGACGCGGGCTTCGTCGCGCAGTTCGACGTCGATCTGGTAGAGCAGGACAATGGCCGATTTCTTGCGCGCGTCGTGGCTGCGCTTGAACACCGTATAGCCGATCAGTTCGTCGTCGGCGATGCCGAGCCGGGCGCACAGCGCCGGGCGCAAGGCCTCGGGCGGGTGATCGAGCGGCAGCTTGAGTTCGGTCAGGCGCAACATGCCGGGTCAGCGCGCCTTGAATGGGTTGTGGCAGCTCTTGCAGCTATCGTAGACCGCCTGGTAGGCGGGTTCGATGCGCTTGATGTCTTTGCTTTGCGCGGCGGCCAGCAGTTCGTCGGTGGTCGTGAAGAAGCGCTTGCGCTCTTCCTCGAAGCGCGCCGGTTCTTCCCAGACCTTGGCGGTGGCCTTGGTCGGTGGGTAGTTGGTGTCGGGGCCGAAGTGTGCCCAGGGCAGCTCGCGTTTCTCGACCAGCACGGTGGCCATGCGCAGGAAGCGGTCTTCCTCGTAGCGCTTTTCGCGCAGCATCAGGCCCATCGGCTCGAACACCCGCAGCATTTCCTTGAACGCATCCTGGCGGGTTTTCACCGGCTGGCCGGGGCGGGTGTCCTCGACTTCGCCGCAGGCGGGCAGCAGCAGGGCCGGGATCAGGGCAAGGAGGGCGGTTCTGGCGATCTTGTGCATGGATATCAAGCGGCGGATGAAGCAAAGGCCGGATTATAACCGGCGCCACCTGCATCCACCGTCTTACCAGGCGCGCGCACCCCGCATGTAGCTGCGTGTTTCGGCGGTGCGCTGCACCGCTTCGACCGGCTTCGCTTCGGGCGCGGCAATGACTTCGTTGTCGCGGGCAACCGGCAGCAGCAGGTCGCGCAGGCGCAGGACCATGATCAGCAAATCCTCGTCGTCGGCGGCATCTTCGACTTCGTTGAGGCGCTGGCGGGCGTAGGCGGGTTCGCGGGTCAGTCGTTCCAGGTCAACGGTTTGCCCCAGGCTGCGCTTCACCTGCAATTTGAAGCGGGCCAGCAACTGCGCGGTTTCCATTTGCTTGTCCATCGGCCGAATTCTCCTTTTTTTCTGGGTGCATCTCCCCGTTGGGGTCGGGTGCCGAAAATTAGCGAAAATCGTGCCGGATGTTGCGCTGCAATATAGTGTTTTCCAATCAATGCTTTAGGCATTTCCCTTTGGCTGGTATGGCTTTTCCGGTGTTTGCCGATGGTGCGGCCTGCCCGATGATGGTGCGCTACAGCATGCCGCGTTCACGAATGAAGGCGATGATGGTTTCCAGCCCTTCGCCGGTTTTCAGATTGGAAAAGACGAAGGGGCGCTGGCCGCGCTGCGCCTTGGCGTCGGTCGCCATGACCTCGAGCGAGGCGCCGACCATGGGCGCCAGGTCGATCTTGTTGATCACCAGCAGGTCGGATTTGGTGATGCCGGGGCCGCCCTTGCGCGGGATCTTCTCGCCGGCGGCGACGTCGATCACGTAGAGGGTCAGGTCGGAGAGTTCGGGCGAGAAGGTCGCCGCCAGGTTGTCGCCGCCGGATTCGACGAGGATCAGCTCGACGCCGGGAAAGGCGCGCTGCAGGCGGTCGACGGCTTCGAGGTTGATCGAGGCGTCCTCGCGGATGGCCGTGTGCGGGCAGCCGCCGGTCTCGACGCCGATGATGCGCTCGGGCGCCAGTGCCGAGTGATTGACCAGGAACTTGGCGTCCTCGGCGGTGTAGATGTCGTTGGTGACCACGGCCATGTCGATCTTGTCGCGCAGGGCCTGACACAGCGCCAGGGTCAGGGCGGTCTTGCCGGAACCGACGGGGCCGCCGATGCCAACGCGCAGGGCTTGTTTGCTCATGTTTTTCCTAGGATCTGAAGAGACGGGAGTATTGGGTTTCGTGGCGGGCGCAGGCGATGGCGAAGGCCGGGGTGAAGTTCGACCATTCGCCTTCCGGCAGTTTCAGGGCAAGGGCAGCAATTTCGGGCAGGCGCCCGCCGAGTTCGGCAAGTAGTCGTTGGCCGCTGGCCTGGCCGAGCGGCACCGCCTTGAGGGCGGCCATCACCTGGTTTTCGGCCCAGGCCCAGAGGTAGGCAGTCAACGCGGCTTCCGGGTCGATCTGCCAAGTCGCGGCAATGCCGGCCCAGCCAGTGGGAAAAGCGATCTCGCCAAGTCCGGCGAGTGTCGTTTCGACGCCGCTCAGCGCCGGGTCGCGCAGGTCGCGCACCAGCCGGTGCAGCGAAAAGCCCATCTGGGCCGTTTCCGCGCGCAGTTCGGCGGATTCGCGGCTGGCCAGGAATTCGGCGTTGAGGCGGGCGATTTCGGCGCTATCTGCCGCGGTCGACGCGCGCATCAGCGCAACAACCAGCGGCGCCTCATAGCGGCCGATGCCGTGCGCCAGCAGATCGGCGATCCAGCGGCCGGCGCTCGTTTCGTCACGAATGACGCCGGATTCGACCGCCCATTCCAGGCCCTGCGAATAGGTGTAGGCGCCGACCGGCAGCGCCGGGCTGGCGAGCTGGAGCAGGCGGGCGAGTTGCAGTGAAGGGGTCAACGCGGTTTGAACTCGTGGATTTTCGGCACCGAGCGGTGCGGGCCGTGGCCGGGGTTGTGCAGATCGGCGTGGTCGGGCTCGTCACCGTGGTGATGATGGCTGCCGTGCGCCCCATAGGCCCCGGATTCCGGCTGGAACGGCGCTTCCGTCTCGCTGATCGAGCAACCGAGCCCACGCGCCATGTCGGCAAGCACGTGGTCGGTCTGGAAGCGCAGCTTGCCGCCGTTTTCGGTGGGCAGAATCTGCACCGGCACGTGCCGGTTGCCCAGGTGATAGGCGGCACGGGCGAACAGCAGCGGGCTGTCGGCGACGGCCTCGATCAGTTTTTCCGGTGCGGCGAGGATTTCGACGACGGCCGAGCCGTCTTCGGCCGCCAGCTTGTCGCCGCCGTGCAGGTGGTCGCCGCGCTCAAGAAAGATGCCGGCTTCCGAGCCGGAAGCCAGCGTCACCTTGAGGCGGCTGCGCTTGCGTTCGTCGTAGGCGAGCGCCACCGAGTCGGTGGCGGGGGCGGTGGTGCGTTTATTCAGGATCAGCATGGGCTTTTTCGCAAAGTCCTAGAACAGGAAGTAACGTTGGGCCAGCGGCAGTTCGGTCGCCGGTTCGCAGACCAGGTGCACGCCGTCGGCCTTGACCACGTAGGTTTCGGGATCGACGGTGATTTCCGGCGTGGCGCCGTTGTGCACCATGTCGGATTTTTGCACGCCACGGCAACCGGAGACGGCGACCAGCGGTTTGGCGAGGCCCAGCGCCTTGATGGCCGGATTTTGCAGCGCCGCCTGCGAGACGAAGGTGACCGAAGTTTTCAGCGCCTTGCCGAAGCTGCCGAACATCGGCCGGTAATGCACCGGCTGCGGCGTCGGGATCGAGGCGTTGGGGTCGCCCATCGCGGCGGCGGCGATCATGCCGCCCTTCAAAATCAGCGACGGCTTGACGCCGAAGAAGGCCGGTTTCCACAGTACCAGGTCGGCCAGCTTGCCGACCTCGATGGAGCCGACGGTGTGCGCGATGCCGTGCGTCAGCGCCGGGTTGATCGTGTATTTGGCGATGTAGCGCTTGACCCGGAAATTGTCGTGGCGTGCATTGTCTTCCGGCAGGGTGCCGCGCTGGAGCTTCATCTTGTGCGCTGCCTGCCAGGTGCGGATGATCACCTCGCCGACGCGGCCCATGGCTTGCGAATCGGAAGACATCATCGAGAAGACGCCCAGGTCGTGCAGGATGTCTTCGGCAGCAATGGTTTCGCGGCGGATGCGGCTTTCGGCGAAGGCCACGTCCTCGGCGATGCTCGGGTCTAGGTGGTGGCAGACCATCAGCATGTCGAGATGCTCGTCGATGGTGTTCACCGTGTACGGCATGGTCGGGTTGGTCGAGCTGGGCAGCACATTGGGCAGCCCGGCCGCCTTGATGATGTCCGGGGCGTGGCCGCCGCCCGCGCCCTCGGTGTGGAAGGTGTGGATGGTGCGGCCCTTGAAGGCAGCTATCGTCGCTTCGACGAAGCCCGATTCGTTGAGCGTGTCGGTGTGGATGGCGACCTGGATGTCCATTTCGTCGGCGACCGACAGGCAGCAGTCGATGGCGGCGGGCGTCGTGCCCCAGTCTTCGTGCAGTTTCAAGCCAATCACGCCGGCTTCGACCTGCTCGCGCAGGGCTTCCGGCAGGCTGGCGTTGCCCTTGCCGAGGAAACCGAGGTTCATCGGGAAGGCCTCGGCGGCTTCGAGCATGCGGTGGATGTGCCACGGCCCCGGCGTGCAGGTGGTGGCGTAGGTGCCGGTCGCCGGCCCGGTGCCGCCGCCGATCATCGTCGTGACGCCGGAGTTCAGCGCCTCCTCGATCTGCTGCGGGCAGATGAAATGGATGTGGCTGTCGATGCCGCCGGCGGTGACGATCATGCCTTCGCCGGCGATGACCTCGGTGCCGGGGCCGACGACGATGGTCACGCCGGGCTGGATGTCCGGATTGCCGGCCTTGCCGATGGCGGCGATGCGGCCGTCCTTCAAGCCGATGTCGGCCTTGACGATGCCGGTCACGGCATCGACGATCAGCGCGTTGGTGATCACGGTATCGACGGTCTCGGCGGAAACCCGCTGACTCTGGCCCATGCCGTCGCGGATGACCTTGCCGCCGCCAAATTTCACCTCCTCACCGTAGATCGTGTAGTCCTTCTCGACCTCGATGATCAGTTCGGTATCGGCGAGACGCAGGCGGTCGCCGGTTGTCGGGCCGAACATTTCGGCATAAGCCTGACGGGTGATTTTTGTACTCATCACAGGGCTCCCTGAATCAGGCCGCGGAAACCATAGACCTTGCGCTCGCCGGCCAGCGCGACCAGTTGCACGGTGCGGCTCTGGCCCGGCTCGAAGCGCACGGCGGTGCCGGCGGCGATGTCGAGGCGGTAGCCACGCGCGGCTTCACGGTCGAAGCTCAAGCCGGCATTGGTTTCAAAGAAGTGGTAGTGCGAGCCGACCTGGATCGGCCGGTCGCCGGTGTTGGCGACGACCAGCGTGATCGTCTGGCGGCCGACGTTGAGTTCGAGTTCGCCGGGTTCGGCGAGGAGTTCTCCGGGGATCATGTTAGCTCCTCAAACGATGGGGTTATGCACGGTGACCAGCTTGGTGCCGTCCGGGAAAGTCGCTTCGACCTGGATTTCCGGGATCAGCTCGGCGATGCCGTCCATCACGTCGGCGCGGGTCAGCACCTGGGTGCCGGCGTGCATCAGCTCGGCCACCGTCCTGCCTTCGCGGGCGCCTTCCATGATCGCGCAGGTGATCAGCGCGACGGCTTCCGGGTAGTTGAGCTTCAGGCCCTTGGCCTTGCGCCGCTCGGCGAGCAGGCCGGCGGTGAAGATCAAGAGCTTGTCCTTCTCACGCGGTGTCAGTTCCATGACGACTCCTTCAGGTATTCCAGATTCGGGGCAGCACGGCCGGTCGGCCGCAGCAGGCCGGACGCAGGATTTTCCACAGTTCGGCAAACCACAGCCGGGCGGCTTCGCTGCTGTCGCCGAGGTAACGGGCGATGAGCAGGCCGGGCGGGGCGGTGATGCCGTGTAGCGCAGCATCGGCGGGGGCGACGGTGCGCAGGCTGTCGAGCAGCGCAGCAGCCTGTTGCGGCAGTTCCGGGAAACTGCACAGCAGCGTGCCGCAGACCGTCTTGCCGGCCCAGGCGGCCGGGCTGGCGAGTAGCGCGTCGCTGCCCGAGACCCCGCCGCGCTCGATCCACAGCGGCTTGCCGTCGCGGTCGATGCGGCAGAACAGGTCGAAACGCCCGTGCTCGAAACGTTCGCCGGATGCAGCGCGGCCCAGGCAGAGGATGTCCCAGCCCAGGTAGCGGCTGTCGGCGGCGAGCGTGACGCGGGTGTCCATGCGGGCAATCGCGCCTTCGAAGACGATGCTCTCCTGCGGCAGCCATTCCAGCATCGCGCCGGCAGCGACGTTCAGCGTCACCGTCTGCGATGCCGCCGCGCCGCCCGAGCGGTACCACTTGCCGGCGCCCGGCGTGGTGATCTGGGCGTGGCTGTCGCGGTCGACGGCAATGTCGATCGCCAGATGATCGCCACCGGCGATGCCTGACGGCGGATGCAGCAGCAGTGCCTGGCAGACGGCCTCGCCTTCCGGGTAAAGCGCTTTCTGCACGCGCAGCGGACCGCGATGGCGGTTTTCGCGCAGCACACTACGGGCACCTTGCCGGGTGAAGGCGAGGTGCAGTTCGGCGTGCCAGGTGGCCGTGTTGTCCGCCTGGTAAACGGGGAGGCGCGAAGTCATGACCGGATTATCCGGGAAACGGCTGGCGACGGGGAATACGCAGGAATGCGCAGGTGGTGTTCGCCGGTAAACGCCGGGCGGCCGCCCGGAAGCGGCCGCAGCATGCAAGATGGTTGGAGGAAAACGCCTCAGAAGTGATATTCGGCGCGGATCATCGGGGTCTTGGCGTAGGCACCATTGCCGGCGGCACCCTTATGGTCGTTGCCGAACTTGTTCTTCCAGTACTGGTAGCCAACACCCGCCTTGAAAGTGTTCTTCTGGGCGCCGATCAGACCGCTGAAATCGTAGAGCAGGGCCATGTCGATGTTGGTTTCGGCCTTGGTCTTGGTCTTGGCGATGTTTTCGTTATCGCCCTTGGCGGCGATGAAATTGGCGTAGCCACTGAAAGAGAAACCGCTGTCGCCGAGCGGAATACCCCAGGCCAGGTTGAGCATGGGGTGCGGGTCATAGTGGTAGCGGCCGGGCTGGCGGAAGACGGCGCGTGCCGGTTCGTTGCTTTCCCACAATTGCAGCAGGCTGATGTTGAGGAAGCCCGGCACATTCATCATCACCGTCGGGCCGGCGACCAGCATGCGCTTCTTCGACTGGTAGCTATCGCCGCTCTTGTTGTTGTAGTCGAAACCGGCGGTAAAGCCGAAGCCGCGGAACGGGCCGACCGCCAGACTCTTGCCGGCGATCTTGCCGAAGTCGAAGGTGTGACGGTAAACAATATAGACTTCCTGAGCGCTGCTCTCCTTGTTGGGAACACCGTTGGTCGTCGGCGAGTCGTTGCTGTCCGACATCAGCATGTCGACGTTGAAGTAGTTGCTGCCGTACTTGTAGCCACTGGCGTGGGTCAGGTTGATGATGTTCTTCTTGATGTCGTTGTTGTTGAACGGCTCGGCGAACTTGGTGCCGTAGCGGTAGCCGATCGAGGTATCGCTCCAGTCGGCGGCGCTGGCACCGGTAATGCCGACGGCGAGCAAGACGCTGGCGGTGAGGATGGATTTCTTGGCAAACATGATTGAACCTCCTGGTTTTGAGTTTGGGTGATCTCGTGCGGATGCTGCGGTGCAGCAGCCAGGCGACGGGCAAAATTTATCAGGAAGCGGCGTTGATGACCGGCATACACGGTATCGCTGAAATCATATAGTCGGTTTCTTATATCCCATTGAATATAATGGGCTTATCTCGCGACAAATATACTTTCGGCATGCACGGTGAGGGGGCGTTTTTGCCGCTCATGCACCAAATCGAGGCGTGCTTTTTGCGCTATTTTGGTGAAAACCTTCTGCTGGCTTGACCGACGCGGCCTCGGGAAATTTCTGGGTTTTAAAAGTTGTTTAAAAACATAAGCTTATTGCTTGGCACGGCGATTGCATGAAGACGGCCATTCACAACCGTTCAGGAGAATCGCTCATGTCCCTTCCCTTCAATGCCTGCCGTCGCCTGCTGCTTGCCGCTGGCCTTGCCTGCCTGACTGTGCCGGCGTTTGCCCAGGCACCGCAGAAGATCAAATTCACGCTTGATTGGCGTTTCGAGGGCCCGTCCGCACCTTTCCTGATGGCCAAGGCCAAGGGTTACTTCGCCGCCGAAGGGCTGGATGTCGAGATCGATTCGGGCTCGGGTTCGGCCGGTGCCGTCACGCGCGTCGCGACCGGCGCCTACGACATGGGCTTTGCCGACTTCAATGCACTGGTCGAGCATGAGGCGAAGACGCCGGGCTCCAAGATCCAGGCCGTCTATATGGTGTACAACGCAACGCCGGCCGCTGTCTTCGTGCTCAAGAAGTCTGGCATCACGAAGCCCGCCGACCTCGTCGGCAAGACTTTGGCGGCACCGGTCTTCGATGCTGGCCGCAAGGCCTGGCCGGCTTTTGCCAAGTCGAATGGTCTGGCCGTCGATGCCGTCAAGTGGCAGAGCGTCGAACCGGCGCTGCGCGAAACCCTGCTCGCGCGTGGCGACGTGGATGGCATCACCGGTTTCTACTTCACCAGTCTGCTCAACCTCGAAGCGCGTGGCGTCAAGCCGGAAGAGATCGTTGCCCTGAAGTATCCGGATTTCGGTGTTGCGCTCTATGGCAACGCGATCATCGCCAGCCCGAAACTGATTGCCGAGAAGCCGCAAGCGGTGGCCGGCCTGCTGCGCGCCTTCAACAAGGCGCTCAAGGAAACCATCGCCAACCCGGATGCCGCGATTGCCTACGTCAGGGAGCGCGATCCGCTGATCAACGTTGCCCTCGAAACCCGTCGCCTCAAGCTGGCACTTGAATCCAGCGTGATCACCCCGGAAGTCAAGGCCAATGGTCTTGGTGCAGTGACTGGCGAGCGCCTGCAACGCTCGCTCGTCGAAACCGTCGAGGCCTATGGCCTGCCGGCGATGCCGAAGGCCGGCGATCTGTTCAGTGCTGCCTTCTTGCCGGCCGCTGCCGAGCGCGCACTCAAGTAAGTCCCCCGGCCGGCGGCAGTCGCCGCCGGCCGTTGCCGTTACCGATAGGGAATCCGCATGTCTTTCGTCAAGTTCGAGAACGTCAGCCTGGCCTACGCACCAGGTGGCGCCAACGCCATCGAGGATGTCAGTCTGGACATTCGTGAGGGTGAATTCGTCGCCGTCGTCGGCCCGTCAGGTTGTGGCAAATCCACCCTGATGAAGCTGGTCTCCGGCCTCAAGCCGCCAAGCAACGGTTACGTCTTCGTCGACGGCCGCGAGGTCGGCGGGCCGCTGAAGATCGTCGGCATGGCCTTCCAGGCCGCCAACCTGCTGCCCTGGCGCAGCACGCTCGACAATGTGATGCTGCCGCTGGAAATCGTTGAACCCTTCCGCAGCAACCTGAAGAAGGAAAAGGCGCAATACACGGCCGACGCCGAGGCGCTGCTCGCCCGCGTCGGGCTGGCCGGCTACGGCGACAAGTTCCCCTGGGAACTGTCCGGCGGCATGCAGCAGCGGGCGTCGATCTGCCGCGCGCTGATCCACCAGCCGCGCCTCCTGATGCTCGACGAGCCTTTCGGCGCGCTCGACGCCTTCACCCGCGAAGAGCTCTGGTGCATGTTGCGCGACCTCTGGCAGGAGAAGCCATTCACCGTCATTCTGGTGACCCACGACCTGCGTGAGGCGGTCTTCCTGGCCGATACCGTCTACGTGATGAGCAAGCGCCCGGGCCGCATCCTGGTGCGCAAGGAAATCGAACTGCCGCGCCCGCGTCCGCTCGATGTCACCTACACCGACACGTTTGCCGCCTACGTGCACGAGCTGCGCGACCACATCGGCCGCATCCGCGAATCCTGAGGAACTCCCATGGTCATCAAACCTTCCACCCTCATCAAGGCCGCGCCCTGGTTGCTCACTGTCGCCATTTTCCTGATCTGGGAAATCATCTGTACCGGCCTGGCCATTCCCGATTACCTGATGCCGGCGCCGAGCGCGATCTGGGTCTCCGGCGTCGAATACGCCGGGCCGATCATGATGCACGCCATGCAGACGCTGTGGACGACGCTGGCCGGCTTCGCCATCGCCGTTGTCGTCGGCATGATGCTCGGCCTCGCTGTTGGTGCCTCGCCCTTGGTGTACAAAGCCTGCTACCCGCTGCTGGTCGGTTTCAACAGCATTCCCAAGGTCGCCTTCGTGCCGGTGCTGGTCGTCTGGTTCGGCATCGGCACCATCCCGGCCATCCTCACCGCCTTCCTGATCTCCTTCTTCCCGGTCGTGGTCAACGTCGCCACCGGCCTGGCGACGCTGGAGCCGGAACTGGAAGACGTGCTCCGTTCGCTCGGCGCCCGTCGCTGGCAGATCCTGATCAAGGTCGGTATTCCGCGCTCGCTGCCGTTCTTTTTCGCTTCGCTGAAAGTGGCGATCACGCTCGCCTTCGTCGGCTCGGTGATCTCGGAAACGGTCGCCTCCAACCTCGGCATCGGCTACCTGATGATGTCGGCCAGTTCGTCGATGAACATGCCGCTGGTCTTTGCCGGGCTGATCGTCATCGGCGTCATGGGCGTGGTCATGTACGAACTCTTCGCGCTGGCGGAGCGGCGCCTGACCGGCTGGGCGCACCGCAACCCGAACGCGCCGGGCTGAAATCGCGCAACTGCTGCGACAACGGCGCCCGCGGGCGCCGTTTTTCATGGTGCGGGGCGCCGGTTCAAACCCCGATATCCTCATTCCACAATTCCGGCCGGGCGGCGATGAAGTCGCGCATCAGGGCGATGCAGTTTTCATCCTGCAGCACCTCGACGGCAACGCCGCGCGAGCGCAGCAGATCCTCTTCACCCATGAAGGTCCGGTTCTCGCCGACGATGACGCGGCGAATGCCGTAAAGCAGAATCGCCCCGCTGCACATCGAACAGGGCGACAAGGTGGTGTACAGCACCGCCTCCCGATACACCGAAGCCGGCTGGCGGCCGGCGTTCTCGAAGGCATCCATCTCGCCGTGCAGGATGGCGCTGCCTTGCTGTACGCGCCGGTTATGCCCGCGCCCGAAGATGCGGCCGTTGTGCACGATCACCGAACCGATGGGAATGCCGCCTTCGGCCAGGCCCTGCCGGGCTTCGGCAATGGCGGCCTGCATGAATTCGTCCATGTCTTGCCTCTCCTGTCACTCGCCGCGATAGACCGGCGTGCGTTTTTCCTTGAAGGAATTGATGCCTTCGGCGTAGTCACGGCTGTTGTATACCACACGGCGCAGGCCCTGGATGCGCTCGAAATCGGCCGGCGACAGGGCGTGTGCGGCAGCCAGGATGCGTAGTTGTTCCTTCATGACGCCAATCGCCAGCGGCGAGTTGTGGGCGATGGTCTGCGCCATGTCGTGCGTGAACGCGGTGATTTCGGCAACCGGTACGACGTGGTTGATGATGCCCTGGCGTTCGAGGCGGGCAGCGGTCATCGGACGACTGGTGAATAGCAGCTCCTTGGCGATGTGTGGTGGCGCGGCGTTGAGGAAGGTGAGCAGGCCGGTCGCGTTGTAAGGCACGCCGAGCTTGGCCGGCGTTGCGGCAAAAGTCGCCTCGGGCGTGGCGACGATCATGTCGCAGGCAAAGACCAGTTCGCAGGCGCCGCCCCAGACGCTGCCCTCAATCAGCGCAATCACTGGCGCCGGAAAGGCTTCCACCTCGCGGATCAGCATGCGCAGCGGGTCCTGCCAGCCGAGCGGGTCGACGCCGCCGAGCGGCAGTTCGGCGACATCGTGGCCGGCCGACCAGACCTTGGCACCAGGCTGCGCACGCAGGATGGCAACGCGCGCCCCGGCTTCCCTGAAGTCGGCGAGGGTGGTGGCGATGGCATGGACCAGTTGTTCGGACAGCGCATTGCGCTTGAGGTCGTGATTCAGGGTGATGGTGCCGATGCCTTCGTTGACCGAGGCAAGAATCAGGGACATGAATTTTCCTGTAGATAATGATCTTGGACTATTGTGCCCCAGACTGTTACCGCCAGCACCTGCGTCGCGCTCAGGCTGCGCTTGTTGCCGAGACTCATCGGCGCACTGCTTGCTCTGGCCGTGCGTTGCCAGCTCGTTGGCCGACAAGGCTCCACCGAGGTGATCGCCCTGCGCGGCACGAATGGCTGATCGTCCCGACTTACTCGCTCAACTGCCCGCGTCCCGCCGCCTTGGCCCGGTATAGGGCGGCGTCGGAGCGCCGGCGCAGGTCTTCCAGTGTGGTGTCGCCGCTTTCCAGACAGGCCAGACCGGTGCTGAAATCGAGCGGGTAGCCGAGTTCGGCCGGTGCCATGTCTGCCAGTAGTCGACGCAGGCGGGCATCGTAACGCTGCGTCGCTGCGTTGCCGGCCAGCGGCAGCAGGGCACAGAATTCCTCGCCGCCGATTCGCGCCACCACGTCTTCCTGGCGCTGCTGGCTGTGCAGCAGCTTGCCGAACAGTCGCAAGGCGGCATCACCGGCTTCGTGGCCGCGTTGGTCGTTGATTGCCTTGAAGTGGTCGAGGTCGAAGGAGAGCAGGGCGAGCGGCTGGTTGTGCCGGCGGGCCAGGGCGAAGGTCCGTTCGCCGTGTTTTTCCCAGCCGCGGCGATTGAGCAGCGTGGTCAGCGGGTCGGTCAGGACCAGCGCTTCCAGGCGCAACTCGGCTTCTTCCCGCCAGGCCACGAGCAGTGAGACGTTGGCGAGCACCATGGCGACGTTGGCCACCAGCAGCGACGCCACGTTGACCGGATGCGGGGCAGCGAAATTCGGATAAAGCTCGGGGTAGAAAGCGCCCAGCACGCCGCGCGCCAGGGTCAGAACGCCCATCGTCGCAAAACAGGTGAGCAGGGCGAAGCGCCAGCTACCGCGCAGGGCGCTGCGCGGGCGCAGGGTGGCGTAGCAGAGGATGGCCAACTGCAGGGCGATGAGCAGGTTGGCCCAGCCGACGCGGGCGCTGTAGCTGTCGAACAGCAGCAGGTAGCCGATGGGCAGGGCGATGGCGAGTCCGCCCAGCAGGCGACCGCAGGCCCGCTCGCCCAACCATTCGCCAAGAGCCCGGAAAAGCAGCCAGTGACTCGTCCCGTAGCCTGCCATCGAGAGCGTCGACAACAGCCGGTTGGCCCAGTCGGGGGCGACCTGCTCGGACAGGATGACGGCGATCCAGGCCCCGGCATGCACGATCAGCGAGAGCCTGGCCGCCCGCGCTGCCGGGCTCAGTCTCTTGCCCATGATGACCGGCAGGAGCACGGCCAGGGCGAGCAGGTTGGTCACGCTGACGACGAGCAGCGTCTGTGGATCGAGCGACATGGAGGGAGATGGAAGCAGGCCCGGGGGGCGGCAAAGGCGAACATGTTACCAGCTCGCCAGGCCCGCGAAAGCGCCCCGTCCCAGGCGAAGCAGCTGACGGATCAGTCCGCGGCGGCGGAGACTCTTTCCCCCAGCACATGCGTCGCCGTCACGCAGCGTTCGTCGCCGAGGATCATCAGCGCGAACAGCGTCGCCGCCAGTTCGTCGGTTTTCTCCAGGCGGAAGTCGAGTTCCGGCGTGGCGCGTGGGTTGAGGACGATGAAGTCGGCTTCCTTGCCGACCGCGAAGTTGCCGATGAACTCGTCGAGGTAGAGCGCCCCGGCGCCGCCGAGGGTGGCCAGGAACCAGGCGCGCAGCGGCGGTAGCGGGCGGCGGTGGACTTGCGAGACCTTGTAGGCTTCGTCGAGCGTGCGCAGCATGCTGAACGAGGTGCCGCCGCCAACGTCGGTGGCCAGGCCAACGCGGATGCCGGCATCGACGGCGGCGGCGTGGTTGAAGAAACCGCTGCCGAGAAAGAGGTTGGAGGTCGGGCAGAAGGCCGCTGCCGTGCCGGTTTCGGCCATGCGCGCGGCTTCGGCCGGCGACAGGTGGATGCAGTGACCGTAGATGCTGTGCGGGCCGAGCAGGCCGTGGCGGTCGTAGACGTCGAGGTAGTCGCGCGCTTCCGGGAACAGCGACTTGACCCAGGCGATCTCGTCGAGGTTCTCGGCCAGGTGTGATTGCACGTGCAGGTCCGGTTTGCTTTGGTAAAGCTCGCCGGCCAGGCTGAGTTGGGCCGCGGTCGAGGTCGGCGCGAAGCGCGGCGTCACGCAGTAGCGCAGCCGGCCTTTGCCGTGCCAGCGTTCGATCAGCGCCAGGCAGTCGCGCTCGGCGTCGGCGACGGTGTCGCACAGCGCCGGCGGCGCGTGGCAGTCCATCATGACCTTGCCGGTCAACATGCGCAGCCGGCGTTTTTCGGCGCCGGCCATGAAGGCGTCGACCGACCCGGCATGCACCGTCGAGAAGACGGCGGCGGTGGTCGTGCCGTGGGCGAGCAGGCGGTCAAGGAAGTAATCGGCGGTACGCGCGGCAACTTCCGGATCGGCGAAGGCGGTTTCGGCCGGGAAGGTGTAGTCGTTGAGCCAGTCGAGCAGTTGCCGGCCGAAGGAGGCGATCACCGCCGACTGCGGGTAGTGGCAGTGGGTGTCGACCAGGCCGGGCAGGATCAGCTGGTCGCCGTAGTCGATGATTTCGGCGGTGGCGCGTTCGGCTGGCGCGATGCTGGCTTCGACTGCCGCGCGCGTGCCGGCGGCAGCGATGCGGCCGGCGACGATCCACAGCGCGCCGTCGGGAAAATACTCATAGCTGTCGGCGGCGTCCGCTTCGCCCGGGTCGGCGAGGAAGTGGAGGACGCGGCCGAAGACCAGTTGTTTGCGGGTGGCGTTCATGTCAGTGCGCAGTGTTGGCCAGTTGCCGGGCCAGGCGGTTGTGTTCGGCGACCAGCGGCGGCAGGTCGAGCGGCAGCAAGTGGCCGTCGCTAACGACCGGTTTGCCGTTGATGATCGAATGGCGCACCGTTTGCGGCGTGCAGAAGACCAGCGCGGCGACCGGGTCGTGTACGGCGGCGCCGGCCAGGTCTAGGCCGCCAGTCGGGAAGGCGACGAGGTCGGCGCTCATGCCCGGGGCGAGGGCGCCGATGTCGTCGCGGTTGAGGACTTTGGCGCCGCCCAGCGTCGCCAGTTCCAGCGCCTGGCGGGCGCTCATTGCGGCAGGGCCATGGCCGACGCGGGCCAATAGCATCGCCTGCCGCGCTTCGCCGAGCAGGTGGGCGGCGTCGTTCGAGGCGCAGCCGTCGACGCCCAGTCCGACGTTAACGCCGGCGGCGCGCATCGCCGGGATCGGCGCGATGCCGGAAGCCAGGCGCATGTTCGAGCACGGGCAATGCGCGACGCCGGTGCCGCTGCGGGCAAAAAGATCGATGCCCGGCGCGTCGAGCTTGACGCAGTGGGCGTGCCAGACGTCGTGACCAACCCAGCCGAGCGATTCGGCGTATTCGGCCGGGGTCATGCCGAATTTCTCGCGGCTGTAGGCGACGTCGTTGTCGTTCTCGGCCAGGTGCGTATGCAGCGAAATACCATAACTGCGCCCGTAGCTGCGCGCCAGTTGGGCGGCGTCGCGCATCAGTTCGCGGCTGACCGAGAACGGCGAGCAGGGCGCGACGACGATGCGCTGCATGGCGTGGCGTTTGGGATCGTGCCAGGTTTCGATCAGGCGCTGCGTGTCCTTGAGGATGGCCGCTTCGTTTTCCACGAGGCGGTCCGGCGGCAGGCCGCCCTGGCTTTCGCCGACGCTCATGCTGCCGCGCGCGGCGTGGAAACGCATGCCGATGATGGCGGCGGCTTCGATGCTGTCGTCGAGCCGGCTGCCGTTCGGGTACAGGTAGAGATGGTCGCTGGAGGTGGTGCAGCCGGAGAGGATCAGCTCGGTCATCGCGGTCAGCGTCGATACGCGGATCATTTCCGGCGTCAGCCCGGCCCAGATCGGATAGAGCCGGCGCAGCCAGCCGAACAGTTCGGCGTCCTGGGCGCCGGGGATGGCGCGGGTCAGGCTCTGGTACATGTGGTGGTGGGTGTTCACCAGGCCGGGCAGGGCGACCGTGCCGGCCAGCGAAATGACCTGATCGGCGGTGGTTGGCAGCTCGGCGCTGGGGCCGACCGCCTCGATCACGCCGTCGCGGATGAAGACGCCGCCACCGGGGATTTCGCGGCGGGCAGCGTCCATGGTGACGAGGACGTCGGCGTCCCTGAGCAGCAGTGTTGTCATGGCAGGAAAGGCTTGCCGAGCGAAGCCGGCAGGTTCAGTTGCAGCAGCTTGCGGTCGCGCGAGATCAGCACCAGGACGACGATGGTCGCCAGGTAGGGCAGCGCCGCCAGCAGTTGCACCGGCACCGAAATGCCGAGGCCCTGGGCGTGGAATTGCAGGATGGTGACGAAGCCGAACAGGTAGGCGCCGAGCATCAGCCGGGTCGGTTTCCAGGTGGCGAAAACGACCAGGGCGACGGCGATCCAGCCGCGCCCGGCGCTCATGTTCTGGACCCACAGCGGCGTGTACACCGTGGCCAGGTAGGCGCCGGCAATACCGGCCATGGCACCGCCGAAGATCACTGCGCCGTAACGGATGGCGATCACCGGGTAGCCGATCGCGTGGGCGGCCTCCGGCGCTTCGCCGACCGCCTTGAGCAGCAGGCCGAGGCGGGTTTTCGTCAGGGTCCAGGCGACCAGCGCGAAGGCGATCAGCGACAGGTAGACCACCCAGTCCTGCCGGAACAGCGCCGGCCCGAGCAGCGGGATGTCGCTGAGCAGCGGAATGGCGATCGGCTGCAGGCCGGGCAGGCTGTAGCTGACGTAGTGCTGGCCGATGAAGGCCGACAGGCCGATGCCGAAGATGGTCAGGGCCAGCCCGCAGGCGGCCTGGTTGGCGGTCAGCGACAGGGCGAAGAAACCGAAGATGGCTGCCGCCGCAGCGCCGGCCAGGGCGCCGGCGGGCAGGCCGATGACGGCGCCGTAGCCGGTTTCGGCGGCAGCGGCGAAGCCGGCGATGGCGCCGATCAGCATCATGCCTTCGACGCCGAGGTTGATGACGCCGCTGCGTTCGGCGACCAGTTCGCCGAGGCCGGCGAAGATCAGCGGGGTGGCGGCGGCGAGCGTGCCGGCGAGGATCAGGGGAAGGTAGTCGAGCATCGCAGTCTCCGGTCAGCGGGCGCGGCGGCGCAGGCGGTTATCGATGAAGGCGTCGGCGCCAAGCAGGAAGAACAGCAGCATGCCCTGGAAGATGCCGGTGATCGCCGCCGGCATCTGCAGGCTCAGTTGCGCTGCTTCGCCACCGAGGTAGATCAGCGCCATCAGTGTGCCGGCGAGGACGATGCCGAGCGGGTGCAGGCGACCGAGGTAGGCGACGATGATCGCTGCAAAGCCGTAGCCGGGCGAGATGTTGAGGTTCAACTGGCCGACCGGTCCGGCGACTTCGCCGACCCCGGCGAGGCCGGCGGTGAGGCCGGAAATGACCAGGCTGAACCACACCGTCTGCTTCGCCGGAAAGCCGGCGTAGCGCGCCGCCGCCGGTGCCAGGCCGCCGACTTCGAGACGGTAGGCGAGAAAGCTCCTGGCGTTGAACAGCCAGAAGGCGAGCACCGCGAAAATGACGATCCACAGCGAACTGTTGATCCGGAAACCCTCGACCAGCAGGCCGAACAGCGCTGCGTCGTCGAACAGGATCGACTGCGGGAAGTTCATCCCCTCCGGGTCGCGCCAGGGGCCGTGCATCATGTACGACAGCAGGTGGCTGGCAACATAGGTCAGCATCAGCGTGGTCAGTGTTTCTTCGGCGTTGAAGCGCGTCTTGAGCAGCGCCGGGATGGCGCCCCACAAGGCGCCGCCGATGGCGCCGGCGACGACCATGGCCGGCAGCACCCAGGCGCTGCCAGTGTCGCCGTAGAAGATGCCGATGCCGCCGCCGAACAGCGCGCCGACGATCAACTGGCCTTCGGCGCCGATGTTGTAGATGCGTGCCTTGAAGCCGATCGCCAGGCCCTGGGCGATGAGGATCAGCGGGCAAGCCTTGATCAGCAGTTCGCTCCAGCCGTAGCCGGTGGTCAGCGGTTCGACGAAGAAAACGTGGAAGGAGTCGAGCGGCGACTTGCCGAGCGCCCAGAACAGCACGGAGCCGACCAGCAGCGTGGCGGCGATGGCGATCAGCGGCGCCGTCCAGCGCATCAGCTGCGACGGCTGGGCGCGGGGTTCAAGCAGGTGCATGGCTGACCTCCGCGTCGGTGTCGGTGAACAGGCCGGCCATCTGCAGGCCGACCGACTCGGCGTCGGCCTGCTCGCGCGGCTGCGGCGCCGACAGGCGGCCAGCGGCGAGGACGGCGATGCGGTCGCTGATTTCGAACAATTCCTCGAGCTCCTCGGAAATGACCAGGATGGCGACACCGCTGCGCGACAGATCGAGCAGCGTCTGGCGCAGGAAGGCCGAGGCGCCGACATCGACGCCCCAGGTCGGCTGGGCGACGATCATCAATTTGGGGGCGAGCATGATTTCGCGACCGACGATGAATTTCTGCAGGTTGCCGCCGGACAAGGAGCGGGCGGCGGCGCCTGGCCCGCCGCAGCGGACGTCGAAGCGGGCGATGCATTGCTCGGCGAAGGCCTGCGCCTTGTCGAAAGCGACCAGCCCCCAGCGCTTCATGCCCTGGCGGTGGCCGGTGAGCAGCGCGTTGCGGGCCAGCGACAGCGCCGGCACCGCGCCGCGCCCCAGTCGTTCTTCAGGAACGAAGACCAGGCCGCGGTCGCGCCGCCGGCCGGCGTCGAGGTGACCAACGGCCTCGCCGGCCAGCCAGACCGCTTCGCGGTCCACCGTCGTTTCGCCGGACAAGGCGGCCAGCAGTTCGGCCTGGCCGTTGCCGGAAATGCCGGCGATGCCGACGATCTCGCCGGCGTTCACCGTCAGCGAGATATCCTTGAGCGAGGTACCGAAGGGATCGTCGGACGCCAGGCTGAGGCGTTCGACCTGCAGCACCGGATGGACCGGACCGTGGTAGGGCGGGGCAACGCAGACCGGCAGCTCGCGGCCGATCATCATGCGTGCCAGCGAGGCTGGCGTTTCGTCGCGCGGGATCGCGGTGCCGGTCACCTTGCCGCCGCGCATGATGGTCGCGCTGTCGCACAGCGACTGGATTTCGTGCAGCTTGTGGCTGATGTAGAGGATGGAAACGCCTTCGGAAGCCAGCCGGCGCAAGGTCTCGAACAGTTTCTGCACGGCCTGTGGCGTCAGCACCGAGGTCGGCTCGTCGAGGATCAGCAGCTTGGGGTCCTGCAGCAGGCAGCGGACGATCTCGACCCGCTGGCGCTCGCCGACCGACAGGCTATGCACCAGCCGGTGCGGGTCGAGCGGCAGGCCGTAGCGCTCGGAAACCTCTTTCACCCTTACCGCCAGCGCCGCAAGGTCAAAGGCTTCGTCGAGGACCAGGGCGATGTTCTCGACCACGCTCAGCGTCTCGAACAGCGAAAAATGCTGGAAGACCATGCCGATGCCCAGGCGGCGCGCCTGCGCCGGATTGCTCACGTTCACCTGGCGACCGTCCCAGAGCATTTCGCCACTGTCGGCCTTGACCGCGCCGTAGATGATCTTCATCAGCGTGCTCTTGCCGGCCCCGTTTTCGCCCAGGATGGCGTGGATCTCTCCGGGCATCACGCTCAGGCTGATGTCGTCGTTGGCGACGACGCTGGGATAGCGTTTGCTGATGTGCAACAACTTGAGACGGGCTTCGGGCGAGCTCATGCTTACTCCGGCAGGTCGGGGCGGACGGGAATGGTGCTCAGGCGCGGACGGCCGGCCTGGTGCAACAACTGGCGTGCATGATGCAGGCTGAGCAGTTCGGCGGCAACCGCCAGGGCAATCGCTGACGGTTCCTTGCCGACGATGCCGGGAATGCCGATCGGGCAGGTCATCTCGCGCAGGCGGTCGGGTGCCAGACCACGGTCGCGCAGCCGGCGCTCGAAACTGGCGCGTTTGCTGTGCGAGCCGATCAGCCCGAAATAGGCGAAGTCGCGGCGGCGGAAGATCGCCTCGCACAGCGCAAAATCCAGCGTGTGGCTGTGCGTCATGACAACGAAGAAAGTGCCGGCCGGCGCTTGTGCCACTTCGCTTTCGGGCAGGTCGGTGAGGCGGGTGTCGACACCGCTCGTATCGACATCGGCAAAGGCTTGGTCGCGCGTGTCGATCCAGGTGACGGTGGCGCCCAGTGGCAGCAACTGGCGGACCAGCGCCCGGGCGACGTGGCCGGCCCCGAAAACCCAGACCGGGAAGGCGCTGCCGCCGATGTCCTGGACGAAATGCCAGTCCTCCGGCCCGCCGAGCAAGGCGGTGGCGCAGGCGGCGGCGCCGGTCTGCCAGGTCGATGCCGTATCGCCGGCGGCCAGCCGCCGTTGCAGGCGGGCGCCGCCAGCCAGCGCGGCGCTGTGCTGCGCCCAGACGGCAGCCTCGTTGGCGGAAATCCTCTCATAGGCCAGCCAGACGACACCGCCGCAACACTGGCCGAGTCGGGCGCCGAGCGCATAGCGCACCACCTGCGGTCGGCCGTCGCCGGCCAGCAGGCGGTCGGCGTGGGCAGTCGCCTGCCATTCGAGGTGGCCGCCGCCGATGGTCAGTTCGGTATCGCTGGCGCCGACCAGCATCGTCGTCCCGGCGTCGCGCGGCGCCGAGCCCTGGACGGCGGCGACGGTGACCAGCACGACGTCCTCGCCGGCGGCGAGGCGGGCGGCCAGCGGGGCGACCCAGTCGGCGGCCATGTCAGCTGCCCCTACCGGAAATTGCGCGCAGGATCGCTTCCGGCGTTGCCGGCGCGTCGAGCTGCAGTGGCCGGCCGGCCGGCAGGGCGGCAGCAACCGCGTCGCGCAGCGCCTGATACACCGAGAGGGCGAGCATGAACGGCGGCTCGCCAACCGCCTTCGAGCGGTGGATGCTGTCCTCGACGTTGGCGTTGTCGTAGAGGCGGACGTTGAAGACGTCCGGCAGATCGCTGGCGGTCGGGATCTTGTAGGTCGACGGCGCGTGGCTCATCAGCTTGCCGTCCGGGCGCCACCACAGTTCCTCGCTGGTCAGCCAGCCCATGCCCTGGACAAAGCCGCCTTCGATCTGGCCGATGTCGAGCGCCGGATTGATCGAGCGGCCGGCGTCGTGGAGGATGTCGACGCGCAGCACGCGGCTCTCGCCGGTCAGCGTGTCGATGGCCACTTCGCTGCAGGCGGCGCCGTAGGCGAAGTAGAAGAAAGGGCGGCCGAGCTTGGTCACCGGGTCGAAATGGATTTTCGGCGTCTTGTAGAAACCGGCGTCCCACAACTGGATGCGCGCGCGGTAGGCGCGCATGACGAGGTCGGCGAAGGCTTCGTCGAAACCCGGCGCCTGCACGCGGCCGTCGACGAACTGTACGTCGGCGGCAGCAACCGCGCCGTTGGTCAGTTCAACGACGAAGGCGGCGAGCCGCGCCTTGATGTTGTTACACGCCGCCTGCGCTGCCTTGCCGTTGAGGTCGGTACCGCTCGACGCGGCAGTGGCCGAGGTGTTGGCGACGCGCCGGGTGTCGGTGGACGAGAGGCGGACATCTTCGAAAGGCAGGCCGAATTCGTGGGCGACGATCTGCTTGATCTTGGTGTACAAGCCCTGGCCCATTTCGGTGCCGCCGTGCGAGACGAGCACGCTGCCGTCGGTGTAGACATGGACCAGCGCGCCGGCCTGGTTGTAGTGCGTGGCGTTGAACGAGATGCCGAACTTGATCGGGGTCAGGGCAATGCCGCGTTTGAGCACCGGGCTGCCTGCGTTGAATTTGGCAATCGCCGCGCGCCGGGCGGCGTAATCGCAATCGCGTTCGAGTTCGGCGACCAGCGCCGGGGCGACGTTGTCCTCGACGAGCGTGCCGTAGGGCGTGGTGCTGCGCGCGCCCGGTTCGACGTCGTAGAAGTTGGCGCGGCGGATGGCCAGCGGGTCGAGGCCGAGGTGGCGGGCGATGTCGTCGAGCACGTTCTCGATGACGAACATCCCCTGCGGCCCGCCAAAACCGCGAAATGCCGTGTTGGAGACGCGGTTGGTCCTGCAGCGCAGGCTTTTCAGGGCGAGCGCGTCGAGGTAGTAGGCGTTGTCGATGTGGCAGATGGTGCGGTCGTTGACCGGCCCCGAGAGGTCGGCCGAGTGGCCGCAGTCGGACGCGAATTCGAGTTTCAGGCCGAGCAGGCGGCCGCTATCGTCGAAGGCGCTGTCCCAGTGGTAGCGGTAGGGGTGGCGCTTGCCGGTGGCGACCATGTCGTCGTCGCGGTCGAGGCGCATTTTCACCGCCCGGCCGGTGTGTGTGGCGAGCAGCGCGGCCAGGCAGGCCCATTGCGCCGATTGCGATTCCTTGCCGCCGAAGCCGCCGCCCATGCGCCGACATTCGACGCTGACGCGGTGGGCGCGCCAGCCCAGGCAATGGGCGACCAACTGCTGCATTTCGGTCGGGTGCTGGGTCGAGCAGAGCACGTGCAGCGTGCCGTCGTCGCCCGGCTGGGCATAGGAAATCTGCCCTTCGAGGTAAAAATGTTCCTGACCGCCAAGCACGGTGTTGCCGCTCAGGCGGTGCGGCGCGTCGGCAAAGGCGGCGTCGATGGCGCCGCGCTGCATGGAAAACGGCGGCAGCACCCAGGATTCGGCGGCAATCGCTGCGTCAATGTCGAGGATGGGCGGCTCGATGTCGTAGTCGATTCTGGCCAGACGCGCTGCCTGGCGGGCGATGTCGCGCGTCTCGGCGGCGACGACGAAGACCGGCTGGCCGTAGAAGCTGACCGTGTCGGCGGCGAGGATGGGGTCGTCGTGCAGGATCGGCCCGCAATTGTTTTCGCCGGGAATGTCGGCGGCGGTGAGCACGGCGCGCACGCCGGGACTGGCGCGCACGGCGCTGAGGTCGATGCTGCGGATGCGGCCACGGGCGACGGTCGATAAACCGGGCGCCGCGTGCAGCGTGCCGGCGGCTTCCGGCAGGTCGTCGATGTAGTGGGCGCGGCCGCTGACGTGCAGGCGGGCGCTTTCGTGCGGCAGCGGGCGGCCGATCAGCGTATCGCTCATGGCTGGTCCTCCGGGGCGATCGGCGTCAGCGCAGCGAGGCGGACCGGCGTATCGCCGGCGCCCGAAGTTTCCAGCCAGAAGCGCTGCAGCAGGTTGGCGGCGACGCTCAGCCGGTAGGCGCTGCTGGCGCGCACGTCGGTGAAGGGGGCGAAATCGCTGCCCAGCGCGTCCATCGCCCGGCGCACGGCGGCGGCGTCCCAGGGCCGGCCGAGCAGCGCCGCTTCGGCGGCGGCCGCCCGTTTCGGGGTCGCCGCCATGCCGCCGAAGGCGAGACGGGCGCGGCGGATGCAGCCTTCGTCGTCAACATGGACGGCCAGCCCGCAGGCGACTGCAGAAATGTCCTGGTCCAGCCGCTTGGCCACCTTGTAGCTGCGGAAGTGGCGTTTGAGCCCGGCGGCCGGCGCATCGAGGACGAGTGCGCGGACGAATTCGCCGCTCTGCAGCGCCGTCTTCTGGTAATCGAGGTAGAAGTCCTCCAGCGCCATTTCCCGCGTCGCGTCACCGCGCTGCAGCACGATGCGCGCGCCGAGGGCGATCAGCGCCGGCATCGAATCGCCGATCGGCGAGCCGTTGGCGACGTTGCCGCCGAGCGTGCCGGCGTTCTTGACCGGGGTCGAGGCGAAGCGCCGGGCCAGTTCGGCCCATTGCGGCTCGAAGGCGGTGAGCGCCGCGAAGGCGTCGGTCAGGGTGGCGCCGGCACCGATTTCCAGCCGGCCGGGGCCGATCTGGATGCGCTTGAGTTCGGCGACGGCGCCGGTCAGGATCAGTTCGCCGAGGTCGCGCCCCTGCTTGGTCACCCACAGGCCGACGTCGGTACCGCCGGCAACCAGCCGGGCTTGCGGCAGCCGCTCGCGCAGTTCGGCGAGTTCGGCCAATGTGCGCGGGCTGTGGCTGCGCCGGCCGTCGCCGACGTAATCGAGCGGCGGCAGGTCGGCCAGCGTCTTCAAGGCGGCGATTACCGGCAGGCGGTCGATCTGGCGACGCGGCAGCGCGTAGGCGTCGCGCGCGGCATCGACGATCGGCCGGTAGCCGGTGCAGCGGCACAGGTTACCGGACAGCGTGTGGTCGATTTCGTCGCGTTCCGGGCAATGGTCCTGGTTTTCATAGAGGGCGAACAGCGACATGGCGAAACCCGGCGTGCAGAATCCGCACTGCGAGCCGTGCCGGTCGACCAGCGCTTGCTGTACCGGGTGCAGTTGCTCGCCAGCCGCCAGGTCCTCGACCGTGAACAGCGCCTTGCCGTCGAGCGCGGGCAGGAACTGGATGCAGGCATTGACCGCACGCAGGCGCAGTTCTTCCGCTCCGGGCTCACCGACCAGTTCGCCGATGACCACCGTGCACGCGCCACAGTCGCCCTCGGCACAACCTTCCTTGGTCCCGGTCTGGCAGAGATCTTCGCGCAGGTACTGGAGCACCGTGCGCGTCGGCGCCGGCCCTTGCACCGACTGGATGGCGCCGCGGAAATAGAACTGGATCGGACGTTCGGACATGGCTGCAAGTTTCGCTGATGGCATGGATCAAAATTAGCACAGGGCGTGTGTGCCGGGCAGCACCCGCCATGGATAAGGACTATGCGCCATGGCTTATGGTTCGCCAGAATCCCGCATGTGGGCCAGCTGCTTCGTCTTCCAGGCAGGGGCCGACGACTTCGATGCGGCGCTGACCCCGGGCGAAGACCTCGCGGCAGGGCAGGGCGAAGGTCGGGTTTTCCGGATGGTCGCCGGTCAGCGTCAGCAGGCGGTGTTCGGACAGCGCATAGACGACGCGGCCGATCCCGCACCAGTAGATCGCCCCGGCGCACATGGCGCAGGGCTCGGCGCTCGAATACAGCGTGCACCGGGCGAGCTGGGCCGGCGTCAGCAGGCGGGCGGCGCGAGCAGCGGCGACCAGCTCGGCGTGGCGGGTCGGATCGCCTTCGGGCGGCAGCGAATCGTTGCCGGCTTCGACCACGATGTTGTCGTGCTCATCGACGACGATGGCCGCGAATGGGTGCTTGCCGGCATCGCGGATCTGGCGGGAGAGTGTGATGCAGTGCTGCAGGAAACGGGTATCCTTGCCGTTCGGCTGGGGGTGCATGGGGAAACCTCCGATCAATGTTGCCTGGCATTATCCGGCGTCGGGCCGGCGCGTGATGACAGCGGCGAGCAATACTGTTCATAACGTTGGCAAGATAGGTTGCTGCGGCGTGCGTTGTTACAGTGAAGGCGATTCAACAAACCCCGTAAAGGAGATTTCCGCATGATTCCGAAAAGCTTCAAGACCCTTGCCGCTGCAGGCCTGCTCGCGCTCTCCTGCGTTGCCGGCGCGCAGACCGGTGCCCCCCTCAAGGCTGGCTTTGTCTACATCGGCCCGACCGGCGACCACGGCTGGACCTATTCCCACGATGTCGGGCGCAAGTCCGTTGAAGCCCAGTCCGGCGGCAAGGTGAAAACCAGCTACGTCGAAAACGTGCCGGAAACCGCCGACGCCGAACGCGTCTTCCGCGATATGGCACAGAAGGGCCACAAGGTCGTCTTTGGCACCTCTTTCGGTTACATGAACCAGATGGTCAAGGTCGCCAAGGCCTTCCCCAACACGGTTTTCATGCACGCCACCGGCTACAAGACCGACAAGAATCTCGGCGTCTACGACGTCCGTACCTACGAAGGCGCCTACATGCTCGGCGTCATCGCCGGCAAGATGAGCAAGGGCAACAAGCTTGGCGTCGTCGGTTCGATCCCCATTCCGGAAGTCATCCGCAACATCAACGCATTCACGATTGGCGCCCGCAGCGTCAACCCGGCCGCCACGACCCGCGTCATCTGGGTCAATAGCTGGTTCGATCCGGGCAAGGAACGCGAAGCCGCGCTGGCGCTGATCGCCCAGGGCGCTGATGTGCTCATGCAGAACACCGATTCCCCGGCCGTCGTCCAGGTCGCCCAGGAAAAAGGCGTGCTCGCCTTCGGCTGGGATTCCGACATGAGCAAGTTCGGCGGCAAGGCTCACCTGGCCGCGTCGATCCTGAACTGGGGCGTGATCTACAAGAAGACGCTCGACGAAGTCCAGGCCGGTACCTGGAAGAGCGGCGACATCTGGTGGGGCGTCAAGGAAGGCGCAGTCAACATCGACAACTTCGGCCCGGCCGTTTCGCCCGAGCTGAAGAAGATCGCCGAACAGCGCCGCGACGATATCAAGTCCGGCAAACTGCACCCCTTCACCGGCCCGCTCAAGGACCAGTCGGGCAAGGTCGTCCTCGCCGCCGGCAAGAGCTACACCGACCCCGAACTGAAGCAGATGAACTTCTACGTCGAAGGCGTCGAAGGTTCGATCCCGAAGTAAGCAGCAACACAGCACCGGCCGGTTTCGCCCGGCCAATGCACAAAGCCCCCGGCCTTGGTCGGGGGCTTTGTTTTAGTGTTTAATCACGGCATGAAATCCATCGTCATGCTATTCCTCTCGCTGTTGCCGGTTTCTGTCCTGGCTGAGAATCCTTACGCGGTTGAATCCGCAATTTATAAAGTTGTTGTTCCGGTCGGCAATTCAAACTATTTCGGCGCCGGCGTACTGTTGTCACCCGACAGGATTTTGACGAATTGTCATATCGTCCAGGGCAAGGGCGGATGGCCGAAGGTGATGCAGAGAAAGACAGGCGATTGGTTCAAGGTGGCAAAGTACTACCAGCCACTCATTTAAACGTGCAGAGAGTGTCTAGGGAAGACGAGGCGGTTCATGTTGTTTGAGACTGGAAGCGAATGAATCAGCGACGACATAGACAATATGCGTAAACAGCCACAGTTCAGCCTTAAGCGCGATACGAGCCTCACAACAAATTCATTGGAGAAATCGGTTGCCAACTACGCATACACCACAGGAAGTTCTAAGTTTAGATTGCTGGCAGTAAAATACGTCCTCAGGACGTATTTTACTGCCAGCATTAGATAATTTGCAAGGCAGTCAGATTTTTCTTTTCTTGACACTCAATTCATTTATGATTAAGATGCGTCCTTAGGACGCATCTTAATCATAAATGATGAAAAAAAATTCCATCATAGCAGACTCCGATATCGGCAATCTTATTGAGGCACTTGCCGCCACAGGCTTGCCTGCAATTTCCGAGTATGAGCTCGGTAGTGCCATCTTCCTCAAGTTGTCAGCACCTGTCGAAGAGCGCAGCGAGCTTTTTCGTCCTGTTATCGAGCACCTGAAGACATTGAAGATTTTTGCCCCTCTCTCTCTCGGGGGGGCGACGAATGCCTATCAACTCTTCGGCCACTCAGCGGCATCGGCTCAGCAGATCGCATGTGCCCTGGATCCGTTTGCTTACGTATCCCATTTGAGCGCAATGGAGTATCACGGCCTCACTGACCGATTTCCGAAGATACTGTACCTGACGAGACCGCCAGCCGGAGAGTGGAGGCGGCAAGCCGAGGAGAAAATGCGGCGAGATCTGGGTACTCGTTATGAGGAGTATCTGGCCAGCCATCTACCCAAACTGGTGCGCCCGAAGCTCTCCAAAATCGCCCAGGTGAATCTGCATTTTCAGGAACGCTCCCAACTCGGGGCCTTCAAGCATGTCAGCGGTAGCAACCTGCGAGTTGCCACGATCGGCCGGGTATTTCTTGAAATGACCCGTGAACCCCAGTTGTGCGGGGGGATTCAGCACGTCGTCGATATTTTCTCCAACAATGCCAAGCAATACCTCCGCCTAATCGTGGATGAGTACGAACAGCACGGCAAGGCCATCGACAAGGTCAGGGCCGGTTATCTGCTGACGGAAGTCTGTGGTTTGACGGATTCGGTTGTGGAAAGCTGGGTCCAGTTTGCCCAACGGGGGGGCTCCCGGAAGTTGGATCCCGAATTGGAATACGCTCCCGAGTTCTCTGAGCGCTGGAAGCTTTCGATCAACGTGCCTTCGTTAGCCGGTCATGACGAATGAAGTGATTCAGGAACTATGTCTTGCGCAATGGGTTGCCACCGCACCGGATGCGCAGCGAGGGTTTCGCGAAGCGGTGCACATCATCCTGGCCGCGATTGGCAAGTCTGCTGACCTGAGTTCCAGAATGGTCATGAAGGGCGGATTACTCATGGCAATTCGATACGACAGCACCCGCTTCACCCGGGATATCGATTTCTCAACCCTCGAAAAACATCGGCAGGCCGACGAGCTAACGCTGCTAAGTGAACTCGATGAGCAACTCGTCTGGGCGAATGACCATCTGTCTTATGACACCGTGTGCTTGCGCCAGAACGCAAAGCTCAACCCCAAGTCGCCCGAGGCGAGCTTCCCGACGCTTCAGATCAGCATTGGCTATGCGCCGCGCAGCAATCCATCCCATCTCAGACGATTACAAGCCAAGCAATCGAGCACAAAGGTCCAGATCGACTACAGCTTCGATGAAGCGGTATTCGATGTCGAAATTCTGGCCCTGGAGGATGGTGAGCAACTGAAAGCCTACAGTCTCACCAACCTGCTAGCCGAGAAATATCGATCACTGCTGCAACAGCCGATACGTCGCCGCACACGTCGCCAGGACGTCTTTGACATCCACATGCTGCTGACCCGTTGCGCAGAACTGAGCAAACTTGAACAAACACGTTTGCTCAGGCAGATTATCGACTCCTGCAAGGCGAGAGGTATAGCTGCAACACAAGCAGCCATGACCGATATACAGGTGCGAGAGATGGCCCGGGCCGATTACCATGGCCTTGCCAACGAAATCGACGAGGAACTTCCTGACTTCGATTTGGCGTATGCACTGATTCAGGTCTTCTACGAAGGGTTGCCCTGGAGCAATTGAATCCATTCTCATGGATTGCAGAATCTAGCTGTCTGCACCAAGTTGCCCGAGCTGCCTGGCTTGAATCGTCCGTGCAAGTCACGGAGCCAGGTTTCAGAATTCAATCGCCCTTCAAGTCATCTGGCGACGAACAGTCTTTCACCGCAAGTATCCGCGCTAGCGTTTCCCAATCGCTCATTCCCGATCCCGGATGCCGACTATACGCCCGCCGCATGGCCGGTTCTCGTAGAATCGGGCCAATGCTGCGCCATCTGAGGAGATTTCAGCGATGACCACCGACGACCCCGTTCTCGAACTCGCCTGCCGCATGCCCAAGGCCGAGCTGCATGTGCATATCGAGGGCACGCTTGAGCCCGATCTGGCCTTTGCGCTGGCCCGGCGCAATGGCATTGCGCTGCCTTATGCCGATGAGGCGGCGTTGCGGGCGGCTTATGATTTCGACAGCCTGCAGTCCTTTCTTGATCTCTACTACGCTTGCGCCGACGTGCTGCGTACGGCCGATGATTTCCGCGACCTGATGCTGGCCTACCTGGAACGGGCAGCGGCCGATAATGTGGTTCATGCCGAGATTTTCTTCGATCCGCAGACCCATACGGCGCGGGGCATTTCCTATTTGACGGTGCTCGACGGCCTCGAGGAGGGGCTGCGTATCGGGCTTCAGCGTTGGGGGATCAGTGGCCTGCTGATTCTCTGTTTCCTGCGTCACCTGAGTGAGGAAGATGCGTTCGCCACGCTGGCCGAAGCCGAGCCCTGGCTCGACCGGATTCACGGCTTCGGCCTCGATTCTTCGGAAAAGGGCCATCCGCCGAGCAAATTCGCGCGGGTTTTCGCGCGCTGCCGCGAACTCGGCAAGCCGGTGGTCGCTCATGCCGGCGAGGAGGGGCCGCCGGCCTATGTGGTTGAGGCGCTCGACCTGCTCGGCTCGGCGCGTATCGACCACGGCGTGCGCGCGGTCGAGGACCCGGAACTGGTCGCACGGCTGGCGCGCGAGGCGATCCCGCTCACCGTCTGCCCGCTGTCCAACCTGCGCCTGTGCGTGTTCGGCTCGATGGCCGAGCACACGCTACCGCAACTGCTCGCGGCCGGAGTGCGGGTCACCGTCAACAGCGATGATCCGGCTTACTTCGGCGGTTACCTGAACGACAACATCCGCGCCGTTCAGGCGGCTTTCGGCTTTGACGCGGCGACCTGGCAGCGCATTGCCCGCAACAGCTTTGAGGCGAGTTTTGTCGATGCCGCCCAGAAGGCGGTGTGGATCGCCGAACTCGACCGCGTTGTCGGGCAAGGCGCCTGATCGCCGGATTGTTTGCCCTCAGGCCAGCGCCAACTGCACTGGCGGCGTGATCGCGGTCTCGTCGCAGTTGTTGCCGGGGCCGCTGCGGTCGATGACGAGAAAGTCGCAAATTTCGTTGAGCGCCAGCAGCGGGTGGTGCCAGGTGCCGGGCGCGTAGTTCACGCCCTCGCCGGGCTGGGCGAGGAAGGCGCGCAGGTCGTCGGGGCCGGGCGGGGGGCCGGGCGGTGCGACGACGATCAGGTAAGGCTGGTCGCCGAGCGGCATGAAGGCCTGCGAGCCGAGCGGATGGCGTTCCAGCATTTCGATGGCGAAGGGCAGGGCGCGCGGCTGGCCACGGAAGAGGCTGACGATCAGTTTGCCGTCCGGGCCGGGCACCAGTTCGGCCAGATCGTGGTAGCGCTCGGTGTTGCCGCCGTTGATGGAAAAATGCCGTTGCGCGGCGTTGACCGCGATGACTTCGCCGAAGGGGGCGAAGGCGCTTGCGGTCAACGGTTCCGGAAGAAGAATTTTCACCGCGCCACCTTGCCCCACAGGCGCAGCCTTGAAACGCCGCCGTCCGGGATGATGTTCAGGCGCACGTGCGTCACCGGGCCGAGGTCGGCCAGGCCGTCGAAGGTGTGGATGGCGTCCATCGACAGTTTCTGTTCGGCGAGCAGCACCGGCCAGAACATGCTCTGGGTGATCACCGACTGGTCGGTGCCGCCGTCCATGCGCGCCGCCTGGATCGAGCAGCGGTCGGGGAAGTTGCCCTTGAAGTGGGCGGTGTCGACCTCGACGCGCTCGATGATGCCGGGCGCGCCCAGTTGCAGGATGCACCAGTCGTTGCCCGGTTCGCGGCGGCGGCGGGTTTCCCAGCCGTCGCCCATGTTGATGCCGCGCCCCGGGGCGATCAGGTTGGCCGCCGAGCCGAAGTGGGCGTCGTTCCAGGCCACCGCGCGGCCGCCGTTTTCCAGCGCGACGAGGTCGTAGATGCGGTCCGGTTCGCTCGCATCGAAGACGCCGACCGGCTGGCCGTAGGCGCGCAGACGGGCGATGCCGCCGTCCGGGTACATGTTGATGCGCAGGTGGCTCCAGGTGTCGGCGCTGTCGACGGCGAGCAGGTGGTGGCTGTTGCCGGTCAGCGTGGTCGACGGCAGGATGCGCGTCCAGCGGGCCTTGGCCAGCACTTCGGGGTCGTCGGATTCGCAGTCGGTGGCGTCGATCGAGACGGCCGGCGCGAAGTTGCCGGTGAAGTGGCTGGTATCGACGTCGAAGCCGCGCAGGATGCCGCGCCGGCCGAGCTTGACCAGGCTCCAGTCGTAGCCGGTGGTGCGCTTGCGCCGGGTTTCCCAGCCGTCCATCCACTTGCCGTTGGCGTCGTACTTGCCGGGCACGAAAACCGCCGGCTCGGGGTTGAGCATGCGTTCGAGCGGGGCGAAGAACTCGTCGGTGGCGAACAGCGCGCGGGCGCCGATGCGGGTGTCGGCGAGGTTGACCGAACGCTTGGCCCAGTCGGGCAGGTCGGTGGGGGCGGAAACGATGGGGGCGGCGTGGATCATTTTTTGGCGTCCTGGCAGTAGGGGTGGGTCGCCTGCCAGTGGCGGGCGATGTCGAGGCGACGGCAGACCCAGACGCGGTCGTGCCGTTCGATGTAATCGAGGAAGCGCTGCAGCGCGAGGAAGCGGCCGGGCCGGCCGAGCAGGCGGCAGTGCATGCCGATCGAGAGCATCTTCGGCGCTTCCTCGCCTTCGGCGTAGAGCACGTCGAAGCTGTCCTTCAGGTACTGGAAGAACGGGTCGCCGTGGCTGAAGCCCTGCGGCAGGCAGAAGCGCATGTCGTTGGTGTCGAGCGTGTACGGCACGATCAGGTGCGGCACCGTGCTGCCGTCGGTTTTGGTGACTTCGGTCCAGAACGGTAGGTCGTCGCCGTAGTAATCGCTGTCGTAGAGGAGGCGCCCGTCGTCGGCAACCAGGCGGCGGGTGTTCGGCGAATCGCGGCCGGTGTACCAGCCGAGCGGGCGGCTGCCGGTCATCTGCTCGATGACTTCCAGCGCTAGGCGCATGTGCTCGCGCTCGGTTGCTTCGTCCATCGTCTGGTAGTGAATCCAGCGCCAGCCGTGGCAGGCGATCTCGTGGCCCAGTTCGACGAAGGCGGCGGTGACTTCCGGGCTGCGCTGCAGCGCCATGCCGACGCCGAACACGGTGAGCGGCAGGCCGCGTTTCTCGAATTCCTTGAGGATGCGCCAGACGCCGGTGCGCGAGCCGTATTCGTAGATCGACTCCATCGACAGGTGGCGGTCCGGGTAGCTGGCCGGGTTGAACATTTCGGAGAGGAACTGTTCGGAGCCGGCGTCGCCATGCAGCACGCAGTTCTCGCCGCCTTCCTCGTAATTGAGGACGAACTGGACGGCGATGCGGGCCTGGCCCGGCCATCGGGCGTGCGGCGGGTTGCGGCCATAACCGGCCAGATCACGTGGGTATTCGCTTTTCCGTATATGGCTCATGGTCGGCTCCAACTATACTGCTGCCCTTGTCGTTTATCGAGAAATCAAGCATGGAACATTCGCCCGCCAGCCCCTACCGCGACGACATCGTGATCTCGTGGCCGGAACTTCATCGCGACACCCGTCTGCTCTGCCATCAACTGATCGACAAGGGCCCGTTCAAGGGGATCATCGCCATCGCCCGTGGCGGCCTGATCCCGGCGGCGCTGGTGGCGCGCGAGCTGGAAATCCGCCTGGTCGATACGATCTGCGCGTCCAGCTACGAAGCTACCGACGATGCCGCTGCCCAGACCATGCGCAAGGAAGTCAAAATCCTCAAGGGCATCGAAGGCGACGGTGAAGGTTATCTGCTGATCGACGATCTGGTCGATACCGGCAACACCGCCCGCGTCATCCGCAAGCTGCTGCCCAAGGCCTTTTTCGCGACGATCTACGCCAAGCCGCAGGGGCGCGAGGTGGTCGACCTGTGCGTCAAGGAATTCAGCCAGGACAAGTGGATCTACTTCCCCTGGGACATTGACTACCAGTTTGTCGCTCCGATCAAGAAACATCGCGCCAGCGCCTGATCAGCGGTAACCGCCGCCGGCCCAGGCGGCGATCTGCTGCCGCTCGTCGTCGGTCATTTCGGTGATGTTGCCGAGTGGCATGGCTTTCAGTTGCACCGTCTGCGCCAGGATGCGCGGGCCGTTGGCGCGGATTTGCGCTTCCGTGTCGAGCACGACACCGGCTGGCGCTGCCGGCATCAGGGTCGGCGTCGCCGAATGACAGCCGGCGCAGCGGGCAGTGAGCAGTGGCTGGATGTCGGCGACGGCCGGCGCACCGTTGGCGGAAACGGCGAGCGGTGCCGGTGCCAGCCAGATGAAGACGCCAAGCAGCAGGGCGCCGCCGGCGGCCGGGTAGGGCCAGGCGAAGACGCCCTTGTGGCGCAGGTTGAAGAAGTGGCGGATGAGGACTGCGGCGAGCAGGATCAGCGCCAGCACCAGCCAGGCCTGCGGGTGGTTGTAGGTGAAGGCGTAGTGGTTGGAAATCATGCAGAACAGCACCGGCAACGTCAGGTAGTTGTTATGCACGCTGCGCTGTTTGGCCCGCAGGCCGTGAATCGGGTCCGGGGTTTCGCCGCGCTGCATGATGGCGATGGTTTTCTTCTGGCCGGGAATGATCCAGAAGAAGACGTTGGCGCTCATCGTCGTGGCGATCATCGCGCCGACGTGCAGGAAGGCGGCCCGGCCGGACAGCAACTGAGTCAGCCCCCAGGCGACGGCGACGACGAAGAGGAAGTAGAGCGCCGCAAACAGCAGCAGGCTGCGCCGCATCAGCACCCGGCACAGGGTGTCATAGACCAGCCAGCCGACGACCAGCGTGGCCAGACCGATGCCGACGGCGCTGGCGGGGGTCAGCGCGGCGCGCATCGGGTCGATCATGTAGGTGGCCGCTTGCGCGTAATAGAGCACGCCGAGCAGGAAGAAGCCGGTGATGAAGGTCGAGTACGACTCCCACTTGAACCAGTGTAGTTCTTTCGGCAGGTGGGCCGGCGCGACCAGGTATTTCTGGGGGTTGTAGAAACCGCCGCCATGCACCGCCCACAGCTCGCCACCGACGCCTTTTGCCTTCAATGCCGGGTCGGTCGGCGGCTGCAGCGAGTTGTCGAGCCAGACGAAGTAGAACGAGGAGCCGATCCAGGCGATGCCGACGATCAGGTGCAGCCAGCGCAAGAGCAGCGAACTGACGTCGATCAGGTAATTGAAGTCCATCAGCTGCCCCGGTAGGTGGAGTAGGACCACGGCGAGACGAGCAGCGGCACGTGGTAATGCCCATCGGCATCGGCGACGCCGAAACGCAGGGTGATGCGGTCGAGGAAGGGCGGTTCGGGCAGTTCGGCGCCGGCGGCGCGGAAGTAGGCGGCAGCGTCGAAGACCAGTTCGTAGATGCCCGGCAACAGGTCGGCGCCGGCCAGCAACGGCGTGTCGGTGCGGCCGTCGGCGTTGGTCGTGCCGCTGGCGAGGACAACCGGCATCGCGCCGTCGAGGCGGTGCAGGGTGTAAGTCATGCCGGCGGCCGGGCGGCCGTTGGCGGTGTCGAGTACGTGGGTGGAGAGGCGTCCCATGGCGGATTTCCGGCAGCGTTGACGATGCGTCGATTATAGAAAGCCAGGGCCCGTCGGGGGCGTATAAAGGCTATCGGAGTTTTCGGATGTCGGCGCGCGCACTATCTGTCCTGGCGCAGGAAGCTTATACGCGCGGCACGGCTTGCTGGCCGCACTGAGCGTCCGTAAGCTAGGCTCAGGACTGACTTTATGGATCGCACGATGACCTCGCCCCTGACTTTCGCCACCCTTTCTCAACTCGATAGAGACGGCTTCGTTGCCGCTGTTGGTGCGGTGTTCGAGCATTCTCCCTGGGTCATGGCGCGGGTCTGGGAGAAGCGACCTTTTGCCGATCGGGCGATGCTGCGCGCGGCGATGTCCGAGGTGCTGACCGGTGCGGCGCGCGCGGAAGTGCTGGCCCTGATCCTGGCCCACCCGGAACTGGCCAGCAAGGCAGCGCTGCGTGGCGAGCTGACGGCCGATTCGGCGCGCGAACAGGCCGGTGCCGGGCTGGATGCCTGCACGCCGGCGGAGCTCGCGGAAATCCGCCAGCTCAACGACGCCTATCGCGATAAATTCGGCTGGCCCTTCATCGTTGCCGTACGCGGTTTGACCCGCCAGGACATCATCGCCGCCATGCGTCGCCGCCTGCAGCGAGACGCCGACGAGGAATTTGCCGAGGCCCGGGCGCAGGTCCTGCGCATTGCCGACCTCCGCCTTGATCCATTGCTCTCCGCTACCTGATTTCAGGCCCGCTGGCGCTGCCGGGGCATGGCTTCGGCAGATGGGTTGATGCGCTGGCGGATCACTTCGCCGATCTGCTCGCGGAACCAGCGGCATTCTTCGGCGTGGTGTGTGCGGTCGTGCCAGAGCAGGTAGAACTGCATTTTCGGGAAGTCGACCGGCGATTCGGCGTAACAGAGATCGCCCAGTGCGCAGCAGTGTTCGGCAAAAATTCGTGGTGCCGAGAAGATCAGGTCGGCCTGCTGCAGGACGTAGGGCACGAGATTGAAGTAGGGCACGCTGGCGACCACGTTGCGCTTGATCCGGTCGCGCGCCAGTTGCATGTCGATGACGCCGCGCTGACCGACCGCGTAGGGGGTCGGCGCCAGGTGTTCGGCATTCTGGTAGTCGTCGGCGGTCAGCCGGTGGCCGGCCAGCGGATGGCGCTTGCGCATCAGGCAGACCACGTCGTCCTCGAACAGCGGCGCCAGCCGCAGATGCTCGGGCGGCTGCGGCCAGTTGCCGACGACGATGTCGAGTTCGCCCGATTCCAGTGCCTTGGTGTAGTCGTGTTCCGGACCGAAGGAGTGCAGTACGACCTGGGAGTGCGGTGCATGCTGGCGCAGGTGGGCAACGATGTTGCCGATCAGGATGGCGTTCAGGTAGTCCGGCGTGGCGATGTTGAACACACGCTTCGTCTTCATCGGGTCGAAACGCACCTGCTGCAGGCCAATCGCCTCGATCTGGGCGAGCGCGACCTTGACCGGTTCGAGCAGCGACTGGCCGCGTTCGGTCGGCGTCATGCCGTTGCGGCTGCGCACCAGCAGCTGGTCGCCGGTGATGTCGCGCAAGCGGCGCAGCGCAGTGCTCACCGCCGGCTGCGACTGGTTCAGGCGGCGGGCGGCGTTGGAGACGCTGCATTCGGTAAGGAGTGCATGCAATACCTGCAGTAGATGCACATCGATCGATTCCCAGGAGCAACTAGCGGCCATGCTTTTCTCCAAAATTGAAATTGTTGTCCTGTGTTCTAGCAATAATTGCGCCTCAGGGGGATTAGCCGGGAAACAGGGCTCTGCGCGAGTTTGGCGCACCGCATTCGCGCATTGGCAGTGCGTGGCGCACCGGAGGGATGCATGGCGCTTCGCTTCAGTTGATCGCGTCGTCGACGTTGAATGGCAGTGATGTCTGTGATTTTGTGCGCGGTTGTAGCTGCGCACCGGCTTCATGCACCGGCTCAGAATCAGGGCAGAGTGCATGGCAGGGCGTGCGGGTGGCACGCATGTCGTAGGTCGTCGTGATTCTGAATGGAAAGCTAGGGGGTTTTCGTTGGCATCCCGTGTTTCAGGGCGTAGCGAACCAAATCAGCATTGTTGTCGATGCCGAGTTTTTGCATCATTCGTGCCTTGTGGGTACTGACCGTCTTTGCGCTGACGAATAGTTTGCTGCCGATCTCGGTCAACGATAGGCCTCGGTTGAGGAGTTGCAAGACCTCATATTCGCGATCAGACAGGACAGCGTGCGGAGGCGCTTCTTCCAGGGTGCCAAAAACAATTCCATCGACCAAGCTGGGGTCGATGAACCGTCCACCCATGGCGACCTTGCGAATTGCCGCCAGCAGGGTCGCCGGATCACTACCTTTGTCTACGTAACCAGCAGCTCCGGCTCGCAGGACGCGTGAAACCAACTGGCTTTCGTTGTGCATGCTGAGAACAATGATAGGTACCTTGGGTGCCTCGGCTCGGGCCCGGTGAATAAGGTCCAGCGAACATATTCCGGGCATGCTCAGATCGGTCAGCAGAAGGTCGATACCGCCTTGCTGGAGTTTACTGAGTACTTCGCTGCCTTGTCCGGCTTCACCAACAACCTCCATATCCTTATCGGTGGATACAATCTGTTTCAAGCCACTTCTGACTATATTGTGGTCATCGGCGATCAGGATGCGGATCATGATGCAGTATTCTCGATTGGCATTGTAATGTGCAGGGTGGTGCTGCAACCAGGCGAACTATCGATGACAAGGCTGCCGGAGAAAGCTTCCAGGCGTTCCCGGATTCCGAGCAGGCCAAACGATTCGTTGCCGATGCTGTTTGGGTTGAATCCGCAACCATTGTCGGCAATTTCGAGCTTGAGGATGCCATTATTCAGCGTCATGGCAATGCTTGCCTCGCTGGCGTTAGCGTGGCGGACGATATTGGTCAATGATTCCTGAATGATACGGAACAGCGTGGTGGCTTGAGCGTCCGGTAGTGGGATTTCGCCATCGGCTTTGATCTTGCAGGCAATTGCACTGCGTTGATGCAGGTTGTCAGCCAGCCATTCAACCGCTGCTAGCAGGCCGAGATTGAGAACTGCCGGGCGGAGTTCGCTGGCTATCTGGCGGGTCACTGTGACGGCATCTTCCAGAATGCGGTGCATTGAACACAAGCGATGACGGAATGCCCGTGTTGGTTTTTTGGTCTCCATGGCGAGTAGGGATATGTCCATTTTCATCGCAGTCAGCAAGGAGCCCAGTTCATCGTGTATTTCCCTGGAAATTCGCTTGCGTTCCTTTTCCACGGCTGCATCCGAGTGAGCTGCTAGCTCGCGCAGTTGTTGTCGTGAGTCGCGTAGTTCCTTTTCCATTCGTTTTTGTCGGGAAAGGTCCATGACGAATGAGATGCCAACGTCTTCATCTCCCTCCAGGTGCGCGCTCCCGACCAATAGTGGAACGACATTTCCTTGCCGATCCAGGCATCGTTTTTCGTAGGGAAGGTAACGTGTGCCGGGAGATAGATTTTGCAGATTGAGCACTGTCGACGCGCGTTCTTCAGGAATCACGAGTTGCAGCATGTTGATGCTTCCGTTGGCAATGTCGTCACGACACAAGCCCAGTGAACGCAGAAAGGCAGTATTCGCGTCGATCAGCGTGCCATCACGACGCCAGAAAACGATACCGATCGTGCTCGCATCGAACAGACAGCTGATCAAGGTGCTGCGCTTGTGCAGGGGGGGGGCTTCCAGCGTCGGATTGCCATTTTTTTCCATGAACCGCTTATTGCGCTTCTGCGGTTCGGCCGTCCGGTTACGGAATAACCGGCCTGGACCGAGCGGCTGACTACGCAATGCTAGATGCGTCGAAACCCGGATCTGAAGTTCGCGGACGATGATCGGGGTGGTGATGTAATCGCTGGCGCCGTTGGCAAAGGCCTGGATTCGCTCCTCATGGGTGTTGCTCTGGCTAATGAAAATCACTGGAATTTCGCGGATTTTGCGAATCGACTTCAGGTGGGCGCATAACGCGCATGCGCACAGATCGAACGGGGAAAGGTTAATCAATATCAGGTCGGGCAGATTGTTTCCGATATAGATCAGTGCTTCCTCGATATTTTTGGTTGAATGTACTGTGTAGTCTTGTTGAAGGAGAAAGCGGGTTATTTGCAAATGATGTTCTGTGGCATTGCCGACCAGCAAAATATTGTTCGCTGCTGTGTCTGTTTCGGAAAATTCCACATTTCTCTCATAACAAAGTGAGCGCTGGACCATTTTTTTGCTGGCACAATGTTCCCAGCATTTTACTTGTCCGCGAAGTTTCGGCCGTTTTCAGCTGCCGTAGACGATTATCTCCTGCGGGATCCTGTCCAACGGGAGGACCCTGCCAGCGCCCCCAAGCTTTATTGCCTCCTTGGGCATTCCAAAGACGACACAGGTTGATTCGTCCTCCGCGATGGTGCTGGCGCCGCTCTCGGACATTTCTTTCAGTCCTCTGGCGCCATCATCGCCCATGCCAGTCATGATAATTCCCATGGCGTTTCTTCCAGCGGCCTGGGCTACTGAGCGAAACAGCACGTCTACCGAGGGCTTGTGCCGATTCACCAAGGGACCGTCTTTAACCTCGACGTAGTACTGGGCGCCGCTGCGCTTGACCAACATGTGTTTGCCGCCCGGTGCGATCAAGGCGAGACCGGGGCGCACGCGGTCGCCGTCCCGAGCCTCTTTGACCTCGAGTTGGCAAAGGCTGTTTAGTCGGGCGGCAAACATTGCGGTGAACTTTTCCGGCATGTGTTGCACTACGACAATACCAGTGCAGACAGCCGGCAGTCTTGTCAGTACCGCTTCCAGCGCTTGGGTGCCGCCAGTCGAGGTGCCAATGGCCACGAGTTTGTCTGTTGTGCCATACATTTTCCCGCCGCAGTGACTGCTAGGTAGCATCGCATCAGCAGATATCTTTGCCCGAACCGGGCCACGAGTTATTGGTGTGGTCAGCTGTCTCAGTGCGCCAAGATTAGTGTGGGCGGCCGCTTTGACTGCTGTCAGGATGTCGTTGGCAGAATCCTGGAGGAAAGATTTGAGGCCGATTTTTGGCTTGGTAATGATGTTGACCGCACCGACTGCCAGTGCTTCCATGGTGACCTGTGCTCCTCGCTCTGCGAGTGAGGAGCAGATAATCACAGGCGTTGGACGTTCGGCCATGATTTTTTTTAGGAAGGTCAAGCCGTCCATACGTGGCATCTCGATATCCAGTATCAGGACATCAGGCCAGTTGGTTTGCATCTTGGCGTGGGCAAAGACCGGATCCTGTGCTGTTCCGATGACTTCGATCGAAGGATCCCGTGATAACGCCTGCATCACTGTCTGACGGACGAGTGCGGAGTCGTCGACAATCATGACCTTGGTTTTATGATTCATATCTCGGTTTTTTGGCTTTATTGTGGCAATGAGCTGCGAGCCAGACATCTCCATTGGCTAGATCGAGATAGAGCCGACGGCGACTTGTTCCACCGACATGTTCTGCCACGATCTTGAAGCCGTGGCGAGCCAGTGCGCTCCGTGCGGCTTCAATGTTGCGTTGGCCGATATCCATGGCTTGAGTGCCTGGAAACATGTTGCCACCGCCGAACAGTTTTGCCTGGCAACTGGCCGGTTTGATCTGGTGGATACGCAATTCGTTGGCGAACAGTTCCATGCTTTCGTCGGCGTACCGTCCATCCAGGGGCGTGCCGTTGCTTCGCTCGCGGGCTGGCAGCAATATATGGCACATGCCGCCGGTAAATTGAGTTGGACTCCATAATGTGACGGAAACGCAAGATCCGAGCAGGGTGCCGATTCGTCCCGGACCGGCAGAAAAATGGAATTCTCCTGGGTGGAGAAATATCTCTGACGTTGGTTTTCCCGGTTTCATACTGCATCTCTATGGCGATAGATGGTTGGAGCCACTTGAACGAGTTTGCTTGTAAGGCCATTCAGGGATTCGGAATGGCCGACAATGAAATGGCCATCGCTCTTCAAGTAGGGTAAGAGGTTGTCTATGACCTTGCGTTTGGTTTCGCTCTCGAAATAGATCATCACGTTGCGCAAGAAGATCACGTCAAACTGACCGAGGTTCTTGGCCGGTTGCAGAAGATTGGAGTGCTCGAACTTCACTCGTTCACGCAGTTCTCGTGCGATGAGCAGGGTGCCAGCTTGTTCGTGAATCCCTTTCAGACAGTATTTTTTTAGCATGTTGATGGGTATGCCATTTGTCCTGTCCATCGGGTACTGTCCACCGCGAGCCTTTGAGAGGACTCGGTTGCTGATATCAGTCCCGAGAATCTCCCAAGGGCTGCTACCCAAGGTTTCTGCAAGTATCATGGCCATCGTGTAGGCTTCTTCGCCACTTGAGGAGGCAGCACTCCAGGCTCGAAAACTATTTCCTTTTCGGCGCCTTTCCGCCAACTGGCGGAGATAGTCGAAATGCTTCGGCTCGCGAAAAAAATAAGTTTCGTTGGTGGTCAGCAAATCGACCATGGCCTGTCGTTCGGCAGCGCAATCGCCGCTTGTGACGAGTTTGTAGTACTGGCTGAAATTGGAGCACCCGAGCGCTTTCAGGCGTCTTGACAGGCGGCCGACGAGCAGGACTTTCTTTGTCTCCGATATGCTGATACCGGCGATTTCGAATATCAGCTTCTGAAACAGTCCGAATTCAGTGTTGCTGATAGCAATGTTGCCTGTGTGTGATGAGTTGTTCAATGTGCCTCCAGTCGGGAACGTGTCAACCGTTACCTATTGCAGGCGAGGTGTATCAACGCAGCTGGTGTCGTGGTCTATGCCCGGAAACTGGTAGGGGGTGACCATCTGAGGGTGGCGCTCGAAAGCCTCACCGGAAATCGGTTTGCCGTAACGATAGCCTTGACCGAGATGACAGCCGTGGGCCTGCAGGAAGCACTCCTGCTCTTCTGTTTCAATGCCCTCGGCTACCAGTTCAAGGCGCAAACTGTGTGCCATGGTGATGATGCCTTTGACAAGCTCAGTGCTGTCGCGGTCAAGCATGACATCGCTGATAAAGGAACGGTCGATCTTCAGCACATTGATCGGGAAACGCTTGAGGTAGGCAAGGGAGGAATACCCTGTTCCGAAGTCGTCGATAGCGATGCTGATGCCCATTTCCCGGAAGGCCTTCAGGGCAATGCCTATTTCCTTGTTGTCATCGAGTAGCAAACTTTCAGTAATCTCGAATTCGAGCCAAGATGGCTTGCATCCCGATGCCTCAAGAGTGCTGGTCACCGTCGCTACCAGATCATTGTCACGAAACTGGCGTGAAGAGAGATTGACGGCAATTTTCAACTGTCGTCCACCGGAACCATTCCAACGTTTTGCAGCTAGGCAAGCCTGTTTCAGCACCCAGCTTCCAATATTGACGATCAAGCCAGTATCTTCTGCTATGCCAATGAATTTGTCCGGTTGAACCAGGCCGAGGCTCGGGTGACGCCAGCGGATAAGGGCTTCGGCTCCAACCAGACAGCCATTCGCCAAGTCAATTTTCGGTTGATAAAAGACTTCCAGTTCGTCCGCTGCCTCGGCGCGTCGCAAAGCAGTTTCGAGCATGGCACGTTCCTTTGATTTTGCCGTCAGCTCCGTCGAATAAAAGCGGAATCCTGCGCGGCCGCGGCCTTTGGCGTCATAGAGTGCGGAGTCCGCGTACTGGAAAAGGTCGGCTGCGCTTCTTCCGTCACTCGGGAAAACAGCGATCCCGATGCTGGCTGTAATGAATGCCTCCTGATTACCCAACTGGAAGGGTTTGGCCAGGGCTGCCAGAATTTTTCGTGAGATGCTGCCGAGATCGGCTGCTTCGCGAATATTGGGCAGGACGATGGCAAATTCGTCGCCCCCGAGTCGCGCAACGGTGTCATAGTCGCGCACCAGGCGGCGCAAACGCTCGGCCGATTCGTGTAAGAGGATGTCGCCCAAGTCGTGACCGTGGGTGTCGTTGACCTCCTTGAAGTGGTCAATGTCTAGGATCATCAGGCCAAGTGTGCCTCTATGACGCTCTGCTTTTTCCAGGCAATGATTGAGGCGCTCTCCGAGCAAGGTGCGATTTGGTAAGCCGGTGAGCGCATCGTGAAAGGCAATTTCCTGCAGACGAGATTCGTAGCTTTTCAGTTCGCTAATGTCTTGGGTTGTGCCGATCAGACGACGTGGTTTTCCGTCCTGATCATATTCGAGACGGATATGGGTGTGCAGGTGCAGCACCTGATTGGCAATCAGTATCCGGTAGCCACCGAGAGCGAGTTCCGTTTCCTTGCGCGCGCATGCATCATTGAAGACTTTGAGGAGAGACTCTCTGTCTTCATCGACGATCATGCCTAATATTTGGTCAATTCGCGGTTGCCAGGCGGCAGTCTTGCCGAAAATCCGGCACATTTCTTCAGATACAGTGATTTTTTTGCTGGAGTATTCCCATTGCCAGTGTCCAAGGCGCGCCATCGCTTCCGCTTGGCGCAAACGCAACTCACTTTCCTTGAGGGCGGTGATGTCGCGCCCAACCACGAGAACGCTGGCGACCTGTCCATCCTCCGATAGCTCTGGTGTGAGCATCAGGTGACTGCAGATCATCCGGCCATCCGTCGTCGGCCAGGTGTGTTCGAACTCTCGTCTTTCACCACTGGCAATGACGGTGCGTAAGGCGTTTTCGTAGGCGAAGGCACTGGCACCCAACGGGTTTTCGGTGGGGCGTTTGCCAATAAGGCTGTCAACCGAAACGCCGGCTAGGCGAGCCAGGCTGGCGTTGCCGTAAAGGCGGCGACACTTTCGATCATAGCGAGCGATGGTATCTGGGGAGTTTTCAACCAGAGTCCGGAATTCGTGTTCGCGTCTTCGTGCAGCATGCTCAGCGCGTGTTCTCTCCGTAATATCCTGAACCAATGCGAGATTGTAGATACTGCCGTCAAACTCAAAGCGTGCGGCCTTGATCTCGACAGGGAAAAGACAACCATCCCTTTTTTTGTGATGGCTGGTCAATGTGCGCGAACCTTGGTGCAACATCTGTTGCCAATGTTCGTTCCAGGCGTTGGGTGAATAGTCCGGATCGATATCGAAGACACTCATTTTCATGAGTTCGCCATAGGCGTAGCCCAATGCGCGACAACTTGCATCATTGACGTGCAGAAGCTTGGCATTTTCGTCGATCAGGTATATGGCTTCGGCAACATGGTCGAGTGCGAATTTGAGCAGGCAGAGTTGCCTGTGTGTTTCCCGTTGTTTTGAAACGTTGCGGGCGATGGCGACGATGCTGTCGATCTTGCCTTCACTGTCGAACTCGGGGGCGGTGTGCAGCTCGAAATACTGTGTGTGGCCGCTTGCATCCTGCCAACTCAGATCAATGGCTTCAGAATGGCTTCCACTGCCGATAACTTGGCGTAAGCGCTCGTGTAAGGGTGAGTGGTTGGTAGTCTCAGGAGTCAGGCTTTTCTGTTCGGAGTTCAGTTGGCGATAAGCTGTGTTGACGTAAGTCGGGCGCCCTGTCCGATCGTAACGAACGACGACATCCGGCAGGTTTTCAGCCAGTTTGCGAAAATCGTCGAAAGGTTCTGTCGGTTGTGTCATTTACCTGGTGGCAATCAAGGTTCGTAGGGCAATGCACGATGAGGGCATCAGACCAGGCTTCTGCCCTGCTGGGACATGGCGGCAAGGACGGCAACTTCGTCGAGGGCGAGAATGCGGTTGACGTCAAGCATGACGACGAACTTGCCATTGACCTTACCCATGCCACTGATGAAGTCGATACGGATGCGTGCTCCGAATTCCGGTGGCGGTTCGATATCGGCAGGCGGGATCTCCAGCACTTCCGATACGGCGTCGACGACGATGCCCATCTGTTGGCCGTGATTACTCGAAATGCCTTGTCCGAGTTCGCTGCATTCGATGATGACGATGCAGGTGCGCTTGGTGATTTCACCCGGGGGGCGGCCAAAGCGCACAGCCATGTCTACCACGGGAACGACCGAGCCGCGCAGGTTGATGACGCCGCGAATGAAGGGAGGCACCATTGGCACTTCGGTCAGACTGCCGTATTCGATGATTTCACGGATAGCGAGAATGCCAATAGCGAACATCTCCTCTCCAAGACTGAATGTCAGGTACTGCTGTTGCTCGGTCAGTGTATCTGGGTCGGCAGGCTGGCTGGCCCCAGGGGGCGTGACAAGTTGGGTAGTCTGAGTGTTCATGTAGACCTCACTCATTAAAAGCGAGCGAAACCGGTTTCGTCGATATGCCCATTGTTTCCACCTTTCTTGATCAGCGAGGCGTTGCTTCCGGTCGCCGCTGGATAGGCTGCCTGGTGTTTGCCCGGCGGGGTGCTTGTGCGGACATGCCCACGACTGCTTGCGATCCGGAAGAAGGACATGATTTCCTGCAGATTGGTCGCCTGTGAAGACATTTCCTCCGCAGTTGCGGCCAGTTCCTCGGAGGCGCTGGCGTTTTGTTGGGTGATCTGGCTGAGCTGACTCATCGCTGTATTGACCTGATTCACGCCAACGGTCTGCTCTTCGGAGGCGGAGGTGATTTCCTGCACCAGATCGGCAGTTTTTTTCGTGGCAGGGACGATTTCGTCGAGCAGCTTGCCTGCCTTTTCGGCCATGCCGACACTGTTGATCGCCAACTCGCCGATTTCCTGCGCGGCAACCTGCGAGCGTTCGGCCAGTTTTCTGACCTCTGCGGCAACCACGGCGAAACCTTTACCGTGTTCGCCAGCGCGGGCCGCCTCAATGGCGGCGTTAAGAGCGAGCAAATTGGTTTGATAGGCGATATCGTCAATGATGCCGATTTTCTTGGCGATCTGTTTCATGGCGCCGACCGTTTCGCTGACCGCCTGGCCGCCTTCTGCGGCTTTTGTGCTGCCCTGGGCGGACATGCCGTCAGCAACCTTGGCGTTTTCGGTATTTTGCTGGATGGAAGAAGCCATCTGCTCGATCGAGGCTGAGGTTTCCTCAACCGAAGCTGCCTGTTCGCTGGACGCCTGGGACAGGGATTGGGCGGTGGACGAAACCTGGGTAGTGGCCGAGGCCAGGGTTTCAGCCGTGTTGTTCACTTCGGATATTGTCAGTGCCAATTTATCCACCGTGTTATTCAGGCTCTGCTTGACCTGGTCGAAAGCGCCTTGGCAGTCACGAGTGACTTTACGCGTCAGATCGCCTTCTTCCAGGGCCTTGGCTACTTCGATGGTGTCCTTGAAAGCCATGTCGACGGTGTCGGATAGTTGGTTGAGCAACTCGGAGAGATCTTTCGTATAGCCTGCCTTGCCCCCAAGATCCATCTTGGTGCTGAAATCCCCCCGGTTTGCCGCGGCGACGATATCGCGTATTTCGCCAACGATCCGGGTCAAATTGTCCTGCATGCCTTTCATGGAATACATCAGGCTGCTGGTGTCGCCATTCTTGACCTCGAATTGGCTCGAGAGGTCACCGGCGGCAATCCTGTTTGCCACATCCGTCGCTACATCAGGCTCGCCGCCCAATTGCTTCAAAAAGGCACGGGCGATGGTGTAGCTGATCGTTCCAACCACGAGCAGAGTCAGTATCGCAATGAGCAGTGAGGTATAGAACGAAGAGGTTTTTGTCGTACTGGCGTCCTCGGCGCTTTTCTTGGCCAGTTTGACCTGGTGTTCGAATTGCTCGTCAATCACGTCTGAGAGTTTTCTGGCAAATGGTGCGGCAATCGCGGCCGCCTGGAGGGCTTGTTCGGTCCTGCCGGCGCGCGATTCGGCGAAAATCGGGTCGAGTAGAGGGTCATATTGCTCGAACAGCTTTTTTTCCTGAGCAAGGAATTCCTTGTCTTTTTCGTCCGCAACCAGTCCGTCGTCTTCGTATTTTTTGAAGGCTGCGTTAATGGCACTACGAAAGCCCTTGATCATGTTTTCGATTTCGGTCAATTGGGCTGGGTCCGAGTTGATCAGGTGGCGGTTGGCGGCAACGCGGAGCAGCAGTACCTGTTTGCGCAGATCATCGAGCACAACCAGACTTGGGACCGCTTGAGTGTTGCCGTGATTGGCCGCATCAAAAACCTTGCTCATCTGATACTGGCTAAGCCCTGTGAGCAGGGCGATGCCAAACAAGGCAGAACCAGCAAGCAAGGCCATCTTTTGCGCAACGGTGAGTTTCATCTCAATATTCCTCGGATATGAAAAAACTGGATTGATGGCGCTAACCGGCCATCTGTGGTGTCTTTGTTGATGAGAGCGCCCCTCATTCCGTTACGGCGAAGGCGCTGGCCTGGGTGGCGATTCCTTCGCGGCTGGCAACTCGGCGGACCAAGCCGGCTACATCGAGGATCAGTGCGACATGGCCGGTACCTAAAATGGTGAAACCGCTGATTCCCTGTATGCCATTGAAAACCGCTCCGAGTGGCCGGATAACCGTCTGATATTCCCCTTGCAGCGTGTCTACGACGAGGCCTGCCCGGTGACCGGCGTAATTGACCACGACCACGTTCTGCCGCTTGCTTGGTTGGAGCAACAAAGCCAATTCTGGATCGATCTGCTGACGCAGGCCGGTTTCTTCTTCGTCCAGTTCTGGCGAAGGGACGTCCGGAATTTCGAAGAGATTCTTCAGGCGAATGAAAGGAAGTAGTTCGCCGCGCAGATTCAGGTGGTTCCTGCCTTGTGAGGCATTGACTTCTTCGTCGGTCAGCTCAACACATTCGACGACCATTTCGAGTGGAATGACAAATGAGGACGCGCCGACGCCAACAAGAAAGCCGTCGATGATGGCCAATGTGAGCGGCAAGCGAACGCGTATCGTGGTACCCAGACCTTCTCTGCTCTCTATTTCGATACTGCCGCGCAGGGCATTGATATTGCGGCGTACAACATCCATACCGACTCCGCGACCGGAGAGGTTGTTGACTTGCTCGGCAGTGGAGAAGCCCGGTTCAAAGATGAGGCCATGGATTTCGCTGTCGCTCAGGGTTTGTTCTGGTTTGACCAGTCCGCGCTCAAGTGCTTTGGCCAGAATGCGCTCCTTTGGCAGGCCTCCGCCATCGTCTGATACTTCGATCGCAATGCTGCCGGAATCATGGTATGCGTTGAGGCGCAGTGTCCCGTGGGCAGGCTTGCCACGAGCCAACCGCAGTTCGGCGGGTTCGATGCCATGATCCATGGAGTTGCGCACGAGATGAGTCAGTGGGTCGCCGATTTTCTCCACGACAGTCTTGTCCAGTTCGGTTTCGGCGCCGCTGATTTCAAGCCGGATGTCCTTGCCAATTTCCTTTGAGACATCACGCACCACGCGCTGAAACTTGTTGAAAGTTGCGCCGATCTGGACCATGCGCAGTTGCAGCGCGGAGTCCCGGATATTTTCGACCAGACGGCTCATTACCGATGCCGCCTCAAGCAACTCTGGTTGGCCGCTTTTCTGCGCCGACAAGTTGATGCCGGCGCTGGCGATGATCAACTCTCCAATCAGGTTGATGTGTTCGTCGAGTTTGTCAGCGTTGACGCGAATCAGTGCCGCATCACCGTGTTTGCTTTCCTTGGCTTGTTTCTGCTTTTGCAAGGCCGCGTCGACTACGGTTGGTTCGACAAGCTGCTGGGATACAAGTACTTCGCCAAGTGCTTGTTCGGTTCTCCCATTGCTGCGGGCAAGCTTTTGGGCTTCTAGCGCGGCATCGAGTTCGCTCCGGGTCAGTGTGCCGCAGTTTACGAGAATTTCACCCAGGAGCATTTCCTCTTCCGGCATGCTCTGGATCAAGTCAAGATACTCGTCAATCTTGCTGTGAGGTGGCAGGATTCGGATTCGGGCGTCATCTCTGACGAATTCAAATGCGCCTTCGATAGTTTGTTTGTCGGCATTTGTCCGGAAGTTGATTTCAAAGCCGAGATAGCAAGCTTCCGGGTCCATTTCGGCAGCTGGCGGAACCTCCCCTGTCAGCGTAACGATGGTGATGATCTGGCCGAAGGTGGTCAGATAGCGGATGAAGGCGACGGGGTCCATGCCGTGCTTCAGAACGTCTCGGCTGAAGCGAAGCGAGATGTGCCAGTTATCCGACATGGCACCGTTGTCGGGCCCTTCGCTGGAGTCTATGAACTCCACGCTACGGCTGACTTCTGTAATGTTCTCCTGAGAGGCCGGCATCTGACCGGATAGCGCCTTAAGGCTGGCTACCAGCTGGGCACTGCGGGCGTGAACGTTGTCATCGGGTGGGCTACCGGCCTCGACGTGATCTACAAGGATGGTTATGTGGTCGCATACCTCTAGAAGCAGAGCGACCAGAGGGCCACTGATGCACAATTCAGCGGCTCTGACCATATCCAGTACATTTTCGGCGTCGTGGGTAAAGGCGACTAGGTGATCAAGTCCGAACAGGCCAGCAGAACCCTTGATGGTATGGGCTGCGCGAAAAATCGCTGCGATCAGTTCCCCGTCCTCGGGGGCCTGCTCGACCTTGAGCAGCGCTGCTTCCATGCTTTCGAGGAGTTCTCGACTTTCGATGACAAATGTCCTAAGAGCGTCGTCAAGGTTCATGTTTTTAGCCTTGTTGTCTGGAGCGGATCAGTACCGGATCGCCGAAAAAGCCAGCCAGATCGCAGAGATCGAGCAAATCCAGGACTGGGTCGCTGTGCCGGCTGAAGCGAAGCGTCTTGTTTTCGCAAGTGGCTTGTTTCTTGGCCATGATCATTAGCTGCAAGCCGGTTGTGTCTATCTCTGTCACATCGGAGAGATCGATCTCGATTTCCTGATTCTCGTTATGTGCTATGAGATCAAGCAGGCGGTTCTTGATTTCACAAGCCGTAAAGATGGTGAATTCGCCTTTGATGCAAAGCACTTTGGCGCTTGATTCTGGTGTGTCGGACATTGTTTTCCTCAAGGGCTGAAGCTGTTGCGTGGCGGGTTTCTGTGCCCTGTACTAAGTGGGTTGTGCCAGCAGCTTGATTAATGGCCGTGCAATATTGATGAACCGAATGCGCTTGCCATGGCTGGCTGCTTCCTCTCTCGCTGAGATCAGGAGCCGCAGAGCTTCTGCATCAAGTTCGCCAATGCCGGATAGGTTGATCTCAATCTCCTGGTGCGCGCTTTGATAAATGGCGTCATGCAGACCCTCCTTGAGCGCTCGCGCGATGAAGGCGGTGCTTGCCTGGGGGGACTCGGAAATATTGGCGAAGCGCTCGCGTTCGGTTTGGCTTTGCATGAAGATTTCCTAAGGCAGAATTAGCTTCGCAACGGCAGCCAGCATCTGGGCTGGCTGAAACGGTTTTACGACCCAAGCTTTTGCCCCGGCAGATTGCCCCTCTGCCTTCTTGTTTTCACCGGCCTCGGTTGTCAGCATGATGACGGGCGTGAATTTGTAGGCAGGCAGTTGTTTGGCTGCTTTTACGAAGGTGATGCCATCCATATTCGGCATGTTTACGTCGCTGATAATCAGATGAATCTTTCGACCATCAAGCTTTCTCAGCGCATCGTTGCCGTCGCAGGCGTCGATGACATCGTAGCCTGCGCCGCGCAGCGCGATGCTGACGACCTGTCGCAGTGAGGCGGAATCGTCAACGATCAGGATGCTCTTTGCCATGTGATGTACCTTCAAAAAAAAGTAATTTCGTTACCGCTACTCTGGCTCTTGGGTGAGTTGCCGTTATGGATCGCGTGTTGCTCTGGCATGGTGTATGTTTGGGAGAGTTCGCTTAGCCACTGCGCAGCATTGACGGGCAAGGCATCCGTGTTGGCCAACTGGAGTTCACTTTCGCGGATGTTCTGATGCAGCTTCTTCAAGTCATTGTTGACATGGTTCAGTACCTGGCTGACACGGTCCTGGAATTGCAGGGCAATGAGTACCTCGGCAATCTCTTGGCCGACTTGTACGCTCTGTAATCGGAGGTCTTCCGAGTTTTTCGAAAGCTTGGTCGCGGTCTGTCCAAAACGCGAGATGACGCTTCCGATAACCGTACTTGAGTCGTTTACCAGTGCTTCGTCCTGTTCTGCGTACTGGCGTGAGATCTGGAGCGTCTCGGCGATGGCTTTGTTCACCGTGTTCACGGTGTCGGCGATTTTTTTTCCAGTATCGCCGGATAACGTGGATAGTTTTCGTACTTCATCCGCTACTACTGCGAAGCCACGTCCGACCTCGCCAGCGCGCGCAGCCTCAATCGCTGCATTCAAAGCGAGCAAATTGGTTTGTTTGGCGATGTCGCCAACGTCCTGAGCCATGCGCTCCAGAGCAATTGTCTGGCTGGAAAGGTTGACTACTTCGCGCAGCAGGCTTTCTTTTGTGGACAACGCAGCTCGCAATGAGTTGACTATGGCGTCGAGTTCAGACTGCGCCGTGTTGAGCAGGTTGATCAGATGGTTCCCGCCCGTTTTGTCTTCTGTGGTTTGCTGAGAGGACGAGAGTGTTTCCTCGAGGCGCTGGGAGATGTCAGCGAAACGCTGCGCGAGCGCTATTGTGGCTTCTTCAGTATGGTTTTTTGCCATTTCGATTTGACCAGACCACACTGGCAAAACGCCGACGCAAAGCTGCTCCAAGCCTGGAATAAAACGGGGTATCCCCTCCTGAAGCCTGGCTTCGGCATTTTTGTGGAGTGTCTTTGAGACGAACTGAATCTGCCGCCGGAAATTCAGCGTTGACCATGTTCCAAGTGCAATGCTCAAGCAGGCGACGAACAACGCAAGGAGGTTGTTAATCAGGCTTGGGGGAGTAAGAAGGAAAACGACAGTGGCACAGAATATTCCGTGCAGGAAAAAAGGTAGCTGCTTATGGGAATAAGCTTCACCAACTCCTGCGTTATTTGCGTAGTCCATTGGTGGGCCACTATCTACGGTGTTTGCCATTTGTTGCTTATGGAATATTCAATGGCTGTAGCATGCGTGAGTATGGCCTCGATAAATATCGGCTTGGGATGATTTCGCTGTGGCGCTTTGGTGGGTGGTTGTAGGAATACGCCTACATTGGTCTGGCTGCTAATTGATGCACTGAGGATATTCTCCGTTGGGATAGTGCAGCGCAGGGTATTTCAAGATGGAGTAAATTCTGGAGCGCTGAGAGGTGGTGCTGGGGGATGTACTAGGTTCATCCGGACGACATTTGGGATTAAGATGAACGGCATACAAAAATGCTTCGGCAATATGCTGGGCAGTAGTCTCGAGAGGACAGGCTCATGACGTGCAGGCTGGTCTGGGAACCGGAAGGCGTATTGGCAATTTACGAGGGCGGGTTGCCGTCGGCCGGCCTTCTTGACGTGGTCAGGCGGATTCAGAGTGATCCGCGATTTGACGACGCTCGCTATGTGATTCACGACTTCTCGGCAGTCAGCCGGCACGATATCGGGCCGTCGGCGCTAACCGAGCTGGCCGCGCTGCATTACGGCGCCAAATTGTCGTCACCTAACTGCCGGATTGTCTTCGTGACGATGGATTCGCGATTGGCTGACGAAATCCGCAAAGTCCTGGGGGGCGACCTGAAGTCTTACCAGTGCGAGGTCCGTCCGACGCTAATCGATGCTCGCGACTGGCTGGACGCCCAGCCGCAACTGATGTTGCTCAGCGACGTCATGGGCTTCATCGGGCGCTGATGCCCGGTAATTGCCCGACAGGCAATCGAACAGCAAGGCGTAGAAGGCTTCCGGATTGATTGGCTTGGCGATGAATTCGTTCATGCCGGCGGCGAAACAGCGGGCGCGGTCTTCGGCAAAGGCATTGGCGGTCATCGCCGCGATCGGGATGTTGCGGCAGTTCTCCAGCCGGCGGATCCGGCGTGTTGCCTCGACGCCGTCCAGGCGGGGCATCTGCATGTCCATCAGGATCAGGTCGTAGGTCTGGCTGCCGGCCATCTCGATGGCCTGCATGCCGTCTTCGGCGGCGTCGGTGGCGAGGCCGGCATCGGTCAGCAGCATCAGGGCGATTTCCCGGTTGATCGGTTCGTCCTCGACCAGCAGGATGCGGCGGCCGGCGTACAGCCTGCGCAGTTGGGTTTCGTGATCGAGCGTCGCTGGCTCGTTATCGGCCTTGGCCACAGGCACCCTTTTCAGCCTGGCCGTAAACCAGAAGGTGCTGCCTTGTCCCGGCGTGCTGATTACGCCGACTTCGCCGTTCATGGCTTCGACGATCTTGGCGGTGATCGCCAGACCGAGCCCGGTGCCGCCGTATTTGCGCGTGGTTGAGGTGTCGGCCTGCTCGAACGGTTTGAACAGGCGTTCGCAGGCTTCCGGGGAAATGCCGATGCCGGTGTCGCTGACTTCGAAGCGCAGCAGCAGGTCGTCCGGTGTTTCCGCCTCGACCCGGCCGCTCAGGCGGATTTCGCCCTGCTCGGTGAATTTGATCGCATTGCTGGCGTAGTTCAGCATGGCCTGTTGCAGGCGGGTCGAGTCGCCAAGTAGCTGTTCCGGCAGATCGCTGGCATCGACCCGCAGGCGCAGCTGTTTGGCGCTGGCCTTTTCCTGGATCATCGAGCGCACGTTTTCGAACAGGCTGCCCGGGTGGAAAGCGGTGGCCTCGAGTTCCATTTTGCCGGCCTCGATCTTCGATAGATCGAGAACCATGTTGATGACTTCGAGCAGATGCTGGCCGGCGGCTTCCAGCTTGTCGAGGCGGACGCCCTGTTCGGGCGGCAGGCCACCGCGGCGGATCAGGTGGGCCATGCCGCTGATGGCATTGAGCGGGGTGCGGATTTCATGGCTCATGTTGGCCAGGAAGGTGCTCTTGGCACGGCTGGCCGCTTCGGCCGCTTCCTTGGCCTGCTGCAGCGCGGTGGTCCGCTCGGCGACGCGCTCTTCCAGGCTGGCGTTCAGTTCGCGCAGCGTCTGTTCGCGCTCGAGAATGGCGTTCGCCATGCGGCCGATGTCGCCGGACAGTCGGTTGAATTCGGCAATCCGTCCGCGCGGCCACTCGTCGACCTTCTCGCCCCGGGCCAGCCGGTCGGCGCGCTGGATGATCGCCCGTAGCGGGCGCAACAGGCGCGATGCACCGTAGAGGGCGAGCAGTGTACCGATTACCAGCGAGGCCAGGAAGCCGCCGACGACGATGAATACCGTCATGCGGATTTCCGGATGGGCGAGGCCGGCCGGTACGCGGGCGATGAACGACCAGCCGAGTTGTTGCGAGCGGGCGCCGCCGACGTAGTAATTCTCGCCATCGACCGCGAACTGGCTGGGCAGCGGCGTGCCGGCCAGCACGGCGGCCAGCAGCGGCGACGAATAGAGGTTGAGGGCGCTGCCGGTGCGCGTGGTCGAGGCGGTGTCGGCCAGGACTTCGCCACGCTGGTCGATGACCCAGATGGCGCGCTGGTGGGTTTCGTTGCCGCGGCCGAGATCGAGCAGGTAGGAGAGCGGCAGTTCGGCCAGCAGCATTCCCCGGTCGGCCAGCGGTATGCCCAGGCCGACGGTGACGATGCCGGTCAGCGACGACAGGTATTTGTCGCTCCAGACTGCGCTCTGCTTGTCCCGTACCTCGATGAACATCGGTGCCGACGACAGGTCGCTACCGACCACTTCGGCTTGCAGGTGGCGATAGTTCGGTGCCAAGCTGGCCGTGCTCACCCGACCGTCCGGTGACAGCAGGTAGAGGGCGCGGAAAGCCTTGCCCTCGCCGACGGCCTTGTCCATCAATTGTCGGGTCCGGCCATTGCCGTCGAGCGCTTCGCCGAGCAGGACGAGCTGATCCTGCAATGCGCCCAGTTGCAGTTCGATGCGCAGGGCCAGTTCGCGTGCGTCGCCTTCGGCGCTGCTGCGGATTTCCTGCTCCAGTTGCGGAATCCGGTTGAACAGGAAGACCGAGGCGACGATGGTGAAGCTGAGCACCGAGGTCAGTGCCAGCAGGATGCCGAGGAAGTTATGCAGGCGCCACTCGCGCCGCTGCGATCGGCTCATCTGACCTGCTCGAATTTGCCGTTGCGGATTTCGGTGAAATACACCTGGCGGGTGGTGTCGCCGTTGGCATCGAAGACGATCTGCTGCTGTGCGCCTTCGTAAGGGCCATAGTTGAGCAGGGCCTGCTTCAGGCTTTCGCCATCCCGACGGCGTTGCAACGCGGTGATGACGATGTTGGCGGTGTCGTAGGCGAGCAGGGAAAAGGAACCGAATTCGCGCTGGAAGCGCTGCTTGTAGGCTTCGCGGAAGGATTGGTACGGCTGGCGCGAGTCGTTGCGGTCGTAGGCGTGGGCGATCAACAGGCCATTGACTGACTCACCACCCATTTCGGTCAGCAATTCGCCGGATGCCGCCCATTCGGTCGACGTGATCACCAGCGCCGGCGCCTGGCGGCGGGCCTGCTGGCTGAGACGGGCGGTGTCGAGCGAGCTGGCGACGAAAAGCAGGGTGTCCGGCGTTGATGGCAGCAGTTTGGCGATGACCTCGGCAAAGCTCGGCGTTGCCGCTGATTCGAAGCGGCTGGTATCGGTCACGCGGCCGCCCAGATGTTCGAACTTGTCACGGAAAGCCTTCACCCAGGTTTCGGAATATTGCAGGTTGGAGGCATCGAAAGCGATGCCGACCCGGCGCGAGCCGCGTTCGAACAGTATGCCGGCATGATGGATCGCCGCCTCGCGGGTGGTCCGGTTCACCCGGAAGAAATTGTCGTCCTTGCCATGGAAGTCGGTCGAGGCCACGGTCGGGCTGATGATTATCTGACCGGCGCGGTTCATCATCGGCACGACGATGCTGGCCATTGAACTGGTCACTGGCCCGATGATGATCTCGGGCTTGAGCGCGATCAACTCCTCGGCGGCACGGATGGCCTGCTCGCGCTCCTGGCCATCGTCGCGGACGATGAGTTCGATCTGGCGGCCATGAATGCCGCCGGCACGGTTCTGTTGTTCGATGGCCAGGATGACGCCGTTGCGCACACTCTCGCCGAAGTCCGAGCCGCGGTCAGACAGGCCGGCGAGCAGGCCGATGCGGATAGGTTCATCGTTGCCGCAGGCCGACAGCAGTAGCAGTCCAAGCACGGCCAGGATCTTGTGCAATTTTTCGCTCACCCGTTCCTCCCCCTGAAACGAGTCATCAGTTTAACGCCTTACATGCATAAGGCACCATGGTGGTGCGGCAGGTTTATTGGCGAATTTCGCGGGTGTTGTCCGGCGGAGCAAAGTCCCCGGTGCTGCGGAAGGGGTTGATGTCGAGGCCGCCGCGGCGGGTGTAGCGGGCATGGACGGCCAGCGCGACGGGGGCGCAGGCGCGCTGGATGTCGCAGAAAATGCGCTCGACGCACTGCTCGTGGAATTCGTTGTGATTGCGGAAGGAAACCAGGTAGCGCAACAGTCCGGCCCGGTCGATCGGCTGACCGCGGTAGCGGACGACGACCATGGCCCAGTCCGGTTGGCCGGTGACCAGGCAATTCGACTTGAGCAGGTGCGAGTACAGGGTTTCCACGACCGGCGAACCCGGCAGCGTGCGCAGTAGCTGCGGACTGGGCTGGTAGCAATCGCAGTCGATGTCCAGATCGTCGAGCAGGATACCGGCCGGGCTGCCGATGCGGGCCTGCGGACGGCCGCGCAGATCGGCGATATCCACCGCGACCGGGGCGCCGGCTGCACTGCTCAGGTCGCGGATCAGGCAGGCCTCGACCGCCGCCAGATCGGCAAAAACCGTCTGATTGAAGGAATTCAGGTAGAGCTTGAAGGACTTCGATTCGATCAGCATCGGGCTGTCCGCCGGTACCCGGAAACTGGCGACGGCAACCACCGGCTTGCCGCGAGGATTCAACCAGGAAAGCTCGTAGGCGTTCCACAGGTCTTCGCCGACGAAAGGCAGTTGATTGCCCTGGATACCCAACTCGTCGCGCTTCAACTGGCGAGGAATCGGGTAAAGCAGTTCCGGGGCGTAGTCAGCGCGGTATTCGGTCGGCTTGCCGAGCGGGGAGAGGATGCTGGGATCGGTGGGCTGGCTCATGGGCTGGATTTTACCCGCAAGCCCATTGTTGCGGGATGGCAAGCCGCAGTTCCGTGTGACCCCTCCTTCAATGTTTCGACTGATTTTCCCGGGCAAGGGAAAGCGAATCGAGTGCCGAGCTGGCTTCGCCGAAATCGTATTGTTTCAACGCCATCAGAATTCTCCGGTACATGATCGGCGAAACCGACCGGAATAGCGCCGAGTTTTCCTCCAGCTTGTCGAAGGCATCCAGATCGCCAAGGTCGATCAGGGTTTTCAGTTCCCGAATGGCAAGCACCAGCCTTTCGTCATCCGCAGGGTTGTCGGGGAGCACGACGTCCGTTACCGGGCGTCTGCCTCCTGCATCGTCAAACACCGTCGCAGCGTCCGCTGACGGCAGCGAAATGGCTATGCCAGCCGGCAGGGTCCCGAGGCCGGGTTTGCTCAGCTTGATCGAAAACCAGAAGGTACTGCCCTGACCCGGTTCGCTGATGACGCTGATTTCGCCGCCCATCATTTCCACGAGGCGTTTGCTCAAGGTCAGGCCGAGTCCGGTCCCGCCGTATTTTCTCGAGGCTGAGCCGTCGCCCTGTTCAAAAAGCCTGAACAGTCGTTGTTTGTCCTCGGCGGGGATGCCAATTCCGGTGTCCTGGACCGAAAAACGCAGTTGCGCCTCCGTTGATGTTTCGGCGGCCAAGCGAACGCGGATATGAATATGTCCGCTTGGCGTGAATTTCACGGCATTGCCGGTCAGGTTGAGCAGGACCTGGGAGAGGCGCAGGGGATCGCCTTCGAAGACTTGCTGGCTCAGCTGTTCATCGATGTCGATGGCGAAGGACAAGCCCTTCAGCATGGCCTTTTCCCTTGACAGCAGATCAAGGTTTTTCATGACCTCACCCAGCTGAAAAGCGGATTTTTCCAGGGTCAGGCGTGCGCCCTCGATGTTGGCGATATCAAGAAGGTCATTGATCAGTGTCAGCAGGTTCCTGGCGCAAAGGCTGGTCTTGTCCAGGTAGTTGAGCGTTTTGGGATCGACGGTCCGGCGTCTGGCCAGATCTGTCATGCCGAGTACGCCGTTCAGGGGAGTCCGGAGTTCATGGCTCAAATTGGCCACGAAAATGCTTTTGGCGCGGCTGCCCGCTTCAGCGGCTTCCTTGGCAATCGACAGTGCGGCGGTGCGTTCGTCCACCAAGGCCTCAAGATGGCTGCTGTAACGCGCCAGTTGCCGGTTGGCAGCTTCCAGTTCGGCGGTCACGGTATCGATGAATCTGACCAGGGAAGAAACGACGCGCGCGTGTTGCCGTGCGTAAGGGTCTCGTACTGCGGCGCTCGGTAACTTGCCTGCCGGCCCGGGTGCTTCGCCGCGGGAGTGCAGCGCATCGCTGGGCGGGCCCTCACGCATGCCAACGGCCAGCAAGGTGGCATTCAGTAGTCCCAGGGTTTCGCCGTGGCCGTGGAATTCCCCGTAGGTGTAAAAGCCCGCAGTTGGCGCCGACAACTCGAACGGCCAGGTTTCCAGTTCGGCGTCTTCCTGAAGCAGGTAGCGTCTGCAGCCGCAGACAAAGACAAGAATCCCCTGTGGCTTGAATTCACGCATGAAGCGGTGGATGCCATCGGCCGTCTCCAGCATCCTCGCCGGATCGCCATAGCCGATGCGAAAGCGGTCGCCGGCAGCAATGTCCGCCATGAAGAGCAGGGCATTGTCTTCCGCGGTATCGATGGGGACGCGGGCGAATGTCTCGCCATTGCGTTCTATGAGAAAGGGAAATTCGGATGCGGTCAGCGCGAATTCCGCCTCATGCTCTGTCTGGATATAGCGCCGGTAAACATCAAAGGCCGGCATGTTGTCGATGGTCAATACCTTGAGTCCATCGACCGAGGTAATTTGCATTTCCTTGCTGAGGGGATGCCAGCCGAGGGAGGTACGGGTTTCGATATGCAATTCGCTGCCATCAAGAGCGACGGCAATGCACCCCTGGTCCATGGTTTTATCGCCCATCAATATCCAGGAGCAATTCATTGCCGCATAGTCGCCGGCACCGCCTCCGAAGACGGGAACCGTGCCGAGGATCTGTCCGATGCCCTTGAGCAAGGGGTTGACATCGAGCGAGAGCGGTGTGGCCAGCAGCAATATCCCGGCGAGTGAGCTTGAGCCGGCACCAAGCGCCTGAGCCAGTTGCTGGCCGAGTTCGTATTCACCGCCGCGGGCGCATTCTCCGGCCAGCACATGCAGTCGGGTGGCTTCAAAGAATGAGAGGATGATCAGTGTGGAGCCGGTCATCGTCCGTCCGGCGGCGACTTCACCGACCGTGCTGGCACCCACGACGATGGTTCCGGGAAGGCTGCCGGCTATCTCGGCAGCGATTTGCGCTGCCAGTGATGGATTGTCTGGCATCGAGTAAACTTGGGCCAGGCAGGCTCTGCTGGTGGCGCGGCAGCCACTGACTTCGTCTGATCCAAGATATTGCTTGAAGGATTCCAGATCGCTCAGAAGGTGTACGAGTTGTTTCATGCAAGTCTCCGTGCCCGGGTTTCGACCCCGATGCTAGTCGCGAATCCGTTCCTGAACCGGCTAATAATAGGGGGGCGAGCAACTTGACGGAAAAATGCCAGAATGCCATGCCAGAAGGGCACGGCACCCTGCTTTGCCTGGAATCGTCCGCTGCCCGGCAAGCGCTCCTGCGTCGTATTGCCGAAGTTCACGGGCTTCGTTTCCAGGGTTGCCGGAACGAATGCGAAATAAGCGCCGCACTCAACCGCGGGCAGAAATTCTCGGTCATGGTCATCGCTCATTCGACCGCTCAGGGAGATAGCCTGCAGGTGGTCGAAGCCGTGCGCTTGTCGCCATTGCACGCGACCTTGCCGATTGCCTTCCTGATCGGCGGGCGTGAGCTTTCGCTGGCCCGCAGCGCAATGAGCGCTGGGGTCACGGAAGTATTCCTGCGTGAGGAGCATGAAGCCCTGGTGAGTTTTGTCGGCGAATGTGCGGCCGCTACCAGCGATGTGAATTACGGGGGCAAGGTTCTACTGCTCGAGGATTCCGAATCGCATGCCAGCTATGTCCGGCACTTGTGCGAAGCACTGGGCATGAGGGTCGATGTCGCAGCGGATCTTGCTTCGGCAGAAAGACGCTATCGCGAAAATTCCTACCAGTTGATCATCGTCGATGTGGTCTTGAAGGACACGAAATCGGGAATCAGCTTTGTGCGTGACATCCGCCAGAACCACGAATCCAGGCTGCCGATTCTGGTGATGTCCAGTTTCGACGATGTCCCGCGTCGGATCATGGCGATGAAAAGCGGTGCCGATGACTTCATCAGCAAGCCGTTCACGCCTGAAGAGTTTGTCTGGCGGGCCAGAAAGATCATGGAGCGGCAGGCCAGCTATGACGTGGCACGGCAGATCGACAAGCAGGGTCGGGCAGCGGCGGAGGACGTGCTGTTGTCCCAGCTTTCCCGCCGGGAGACAGAAATTTTCCAGATGATCATTGCCGGCAAGGGCGATCGCGCCATTGCCAGCGATCTCGGTATCTCTTTCTGGACAGTCCGCGGACACATTCAGCAAATATTCAATAAGACCGGCGCCATTAACCGACGGGAGTTGATGTCCCGCTTCATCAGGGCGTCCGGCAGGCACTGAAGCTTGCCGTTTCCGCCAGAATGACGGGCGGTGGGGCTGACCGCCGCCATGCCCGTCACACCGCCAGCGCTTCCCGCACCCCATCCTGCGGCATGGTCTCGCCGCGACCGCGCATGATGAATTCGCCGCGTTCCATCAGCAGGTACTGGTCGGCCAGCGACTCGGCGAAGTCGTAGTACTGCTCGACCAGCAGGATGGCCATTTCGCCGGTTTCGGCGAGCATGCGGATGGCGCGTTCGATGTCCTTGATGATCGACGGCTGGATGCCTTCGGTCGGTTCGTCGAGGATCAGCAGCGACGGACCCATGGCCAGGGCGCGGCCGATCGCCAGTTGCTGTTGCTGGCCGCCGGAGAGGTCGCCGCCGCGGCGGTGCATCATCTGCTTGAGGACCGGGAACATGTCGAAGATGCGCTGCGGGATCTTGGTGCTGCCGGGCTTGGTCGCCAGGCCCATCAGCAGGTTTTCCTCGACCGTCAGCCGCGGGAATATCTCGCGGCCCTGCGGCACGTAGCCGATGCCGGCCTTGACGCGCTCGTGCGGCGGCAGCGTGGTGATGTCGCGGTCGGCCAGGGTGATGCTGCCGGATTTCGGCTTGACCAGGCCCATCAGCGTTTTCAGCAGGGTGGTCTTGCCGACGCCGTTGCGGCCGAGCAGGGTGGTGACTTCGCCCTTCTGCAGTTCGAAACTGAGGCCGCGCAGAATGTGCGAGCCGCCGTAGGCCTGGTGGAGGTTGTCGATTTTGAGCATGGTTCAGCGTCCCAGATAGACTTCGATGACCCGTTGGTCGTTCTGCACGGTGGACAGGTCGCCTTCGGCCAGCACCGAGCCTTCGTGCAGCACGGTGACCTTGCCGCCGAGTTTTTCGACAAAGGCCATGTCGTGTTCAACAACGACCAGCGAATGCTTGCCGGCCAGCGAGACGAAGAGTTCGGCGGTGCGCATGGTCTCGTCGTCGGTCATGCCGGCGACCGGTTCGTCGAGCAGCAGCAGCTTCGGTTCCTGCATCAGCAGCATGCCGATTTCCAGCCATTGCTTCTGCCCGTGCGAGAGCAGACCGGCCGGGCGGTCGGCTTCGCCGTCGAGGCGGATCAGTTTGAGCGTATCGGCGATGCGGTCGCGGTCGTCGCCACTCAGCCAGGCCATCAGGCTTTTCCACACGCGCTTGTCGGTCTTCATCGCCAGTTCGAGATTCTCGAAAGCGGTGTGCTGTTCGAAGATGGTCGGTTTCTGGAACTTGCGACCGATGCCGACGTGGGCGATTTCCGGTTCGGTCAGGCGGGTCAGGTCGATGGTCTGGCCGAAGAAGGCCTTGCCGGAATCGGGCCGGGTCTTGCCGGTGATCACGTCCATCATCGTCGTCTTGCCGGCGCCGTTGGGGCCGATGATGCAGCGCAATTCGCCGGCATCGATGGCCAGGCTGAGATTGTTCAATGCCTTGAAGCCGTCGAAGCTGACGGTGATGTCTTCGAGATAGAGCGCGACGCCGTGCGACAGGTCAAGCTCGCCGGTGACGACGTGGCCGAGCTGGGTGGCGCTGTCGCCGCCGTCCGGCTGATCGATGAGGGCTGCTTGGGCGTTCATGCCTGGGCTCCTTGTTTCTTGCTCATGATTTTCTTCCACAGACCGACCAGGCCTTGCGGCAGCATCAGCGTGACGACGATGAACAGCAGGCCGAGGAAGAACAGCCAGTATTCGGGGAAGGAGACGGTGAACCAGCTCTTGGCGAGGTTGACCGTGAAGGCGCCGATGACCGGGCCGATCAGCGTGCCACGCCCGCCGACGGCGACCCAGATGGCGATTTCGATGGAGTTGGCGGCGCTCATTTCCGACGGGTTGATGATGCCGACCTGGGGTACGTAGAGCGCGCCGGCGATGCCACACAGCACGGCCGAGATGACCCAGATGCTCAGCTTGTACCAGAGCGGGTTGTAGCCGATGAACATGACCCGGCTTTCGGCGTCGCGGATGGCGGTGAGCACGCGGCCGAACTTCGATTTGACCAGCCAGGCGGAAAAAACCAGTGTTGCGGCGAGCGCGATGGCGGTCAGGCCAAACAGCACTAGCCGGGTTTCCGGGGCGGTGATCGAATAGCCGAGGATGCGCTTGAAGTCGGTGAAGCCGTTGTTGCCGCCGAAACCGGTTTCGTTGCGGAAGAACAGCAACATCGCGGCGTAGGTCAGCGCCTGGGTGATGATCGAGAAATAGACGCCCTTGATTCGCGAGCGGAAGGCGAAGTAGCCGAAGACGAAGGCGACGATGGCCGGTACCGCGAGGACCAGGAAGGCAGCCCAGCCGAAGCTGTCGGTGCCGAGCCAGAACCAGGGTAGTTCCTTCCAGTCGAGGAAGACCATGAAGTCGGGCAGATCGGCGCCGTAGCTGCCGTCGCGGCCGATCTGGCGCATCAGGTACATGCCGAAGGCGTAGCCGCCGAGCGCGAAGAATAGCCCGTGGCCGAGCGAGAGGATGCCGCCGTAGCCCCAGATCAGGTCCATGGCGACGGCAACCAGCGCGTAGCACATGATCTTGCCGATCAGCGTGATTGCGTAGGTCGATACGTGGAAAGCATTTTCCGGCGGCAGCGCCAGGTGCAGCACCGGGACGACGACCAGCGCCAGGGCGAGGAAGACGCCGAGCGCGATCCAGGCCTTGCGGTCGAGCGCGGCGAAGACGCGCAGCGTCAGCGGCACGCGGCCGGTGGCGGGCAGCGGGAGGGCGGAAGTAATGGCAGACATGCGTCGCTCCTTACTGGTCAGCGAAGCGGCCCTTCAAGGCAAAGATGCCCTGCGGACGCTTCTGGATGAAGATGATGATGGCGACGAGGATCATGATCTTGGCGATCACCGCGCCGGCCCAGCCTTCGAGCAGCTTGGAGAAGATGCCCAGGCCAAGCGCCGCCCAGACCGCACCGGCCAGTTGTCCGACGCCGCCGACGACGACGACCATGAAGGAATCGACGATGTAGCCCTGGCCCATGTCCGGGCCGACGTTGGAAATCTGCGACAGGGCCACGCCGCCGAGCCCGGCGATGCCAGCGCCCAGCGCAAAGGCCATGGTGTCGATGCGCGCCGTCGGCACGCCGACGCAGCCGGCCATCGCCCGGTTCTGCGTGACGGCGCGGACGAACATGCCGAGCCGGGTCTTGTTCATCAGCACCCAGACCAGGAACAGCACGAACAGTGCGAAGCCGATGATGATCACGCGGTTCCACGGCAGGATCAGGTTGGGCAGCAGTTCGACACCGCCGGACATCCAGCTCGGGTTGGCGACCTCGACATTCTGTGCGCCGAAGATCACGCGCGCCGCCTGGATCATGATCAGCGACAGGCCCCAGGTGGCGAGCAGGGTTTCCAGCGTGCGGCCGTACAGCCAGCGGATCACCGTGCGTTCCATCAGCACGCCAACGGCGGCGGCGGTGAAGAAGGCGACGGGAATGGCGGCCGGCAGATACCAGTCGATCAGCTCCGGAAAATGCGTGCGGAACAGGCTCTGCATCACGTAGGCGGTGTAGGCGCCGACCATCAGCAGTTCGCCGTGCGCCATGTTGATGATGCCCATGACGCCGTAGGTGATGGCCAGGCCGAGCGCGGCCAGCAGCAGGATGGAGCCGAGCGACAGGCCGGAGAAGACGGCGGCCAGCGTGTCGCCCCAGGCCAGGCTGCGTTCGATCGCTTTGAGCGCCTGGACGGCCGCGTCGCGGACCGACTTGTCGGCCTCGTTGGCCGGGTCGGTCAGCGGCAGCAGCAGACTGCGCACCGCCGGTGTCTGCACTTCAGCCAGTGCTGCCACGGCAGCCAGACGGACGGCCGGGTCGGCATCCTGCAGGGTGGCCTTGGCGTGGGCGGTGCTCAGCAGTTCGAGGATCTGCGGGTCGCTCTCGCTGGCTTTGGCCTTGGTCAGCACCGGGGCCAGTTCGGCGCCGACATTGCTCTGCAGTTCGCGGGCGGCGGTCAGGCGTACCTCGCGATCGTTGTCGAACAGCTTGAGCGCGGCCAGCGCGTTGGCCAGTTCGCCGCGCAGGCGGTTGTTGACCGTGATCGTGTCGGCGCCTTCGGGCAGCTCGACGGTTTCGCCGCTGAAGGCGTCGAGCGTGTTCTCACCGTCAAAGACGAAGAGTTTGTCGTCGAGCACGTACAGGCTGTCGTCAGCCATGGCTTGCAGGATACCGGCCGTGCCAGGTTCAGCCGCAGCGGCCAGTTGCTGGATGGCGGCGATCTTGTCGCTGTTGTCGTCGGCGGCCAGTTGCCGGACCAGGGCCGGGTCGGGGCCGGCCCAGGCGCTCAGGGCGCCGGTCAGCAGTAACAGGGTGGTGAGTAGTTTTTTCATGGGGTTCCATCCGCAATTTGTGCAGTGCAGCGACAGATTACGGAGCGGACCCCCGGCGGGGAATACGATGAATTGCGTAGGGCCGGCGGTGGACGGCCGGCCCGGTCGGTCAGCGCTTGCGGGTCTGGCGCAGCGAGAGGATCACCGAGGTGCCGATGATCGCGGCAACGACGCCGAGCGAGAACAAGACGGGGATCTTGTAGATGTCGATCAACAGCATCTTGGCGCCGATGAAGATGAGCACCATCGACAGGCCGTATTTCAACAGCGCGAAGCGGTCGGCCATGTCGGCGAGCAGGAAGTACATGGCGCGCAGGCCGAGGATGGCGAAGATGTTGGAGGTCAGGACGATGAACGGGTCGGTGGTGATTGCAAAGATCGCCGGAATCGAATCCACTGCGAAAATGATGTCGGAGAATTCAACCAGGACCAGCACCAGGAACAGGGGGGTGACGTAGCGCACCAGTTTGCCGCCTTCCTCGCGGTAAACCACGAAGCGCTCACCTTCGAGCTGATTGGTGACCTTCATGTGGCCGCGAATCCACCGCAGGATGGGATTGGTTTCGAGATCGGGTTCCTGGTCGGCGAACCACCACATCTTGATTCCGGTGACCAGCAGGAAGGCGCCAAAGACATAAAGCAACCAATGGAACTGCGCCACCAGCCAGACGCCGGCGAAGATCATCCCAGTACGCAGGACGATGGCGCCCAGTACGCCATAGATCAGCACCCGTTTCTGCAACTCCATGGGAATGGCGAAGAAATTGAACAGCATCAGCCAGACGAACAGGTTGTCCACGGCCAGTGATTTCTCGATCAGGTAGCCGGTGACGAATTCCAGCGCCTTCTGGTTGGCCATCGCACGGCCGGCGGTCTGGTCGAGATAGGCCCACAAGCCCAGGGCAAAGAGCATCGAGACGCTGATCCAGATCAGCGTCCAGGTGCCAGCTTCGCGTACCGAGACGCGGTGCTGTTTGCCGCCGCCAACGACGAACAGGTCGATGGCCAGCATCGTCAGCACGATGCTGAAAAACGTGGCCCACAGCCCCCAGCTACCGATAGTTTCCAAAATTTTTCCCGGCGATGTGCGATGGCCGGGTGGCCACCGAAAATGCCGCCGAGAATAGGCGGTGGGTCAGTACCGGTCAATGTGCAGGCACTCGGAAAAGCCGAGGGATGATTCCGCTAAAACCGCAACCGCCAAGCCACTCCCGGCGCCGGTCAGCAGTAACAGGGTGGTGAGTAGTTTTTTCATGGGGGTTCCATCCGCAATTTGTGCAGTGCAGCGACAGATTACGGAGCGGACCCCCGGCGGGGAATACGATGAATTGCGTAGGACTGAGCGGTAAACAAAAAAAGCCCGGCAGATGCCGGGCAAACTTACGCGAACTGATGTATTTAGTTCAGATAGATGCCACCATGGCGGGCCGCATAGAACAGGAAATCGTCGATGCACTTCTGCAGCGCTTCTTCGAAGATGCTGTCCTGCCAGTTGTCACGTCCGTAGGTGATGCCAAGCGAATTGACGTAGTTTTGACCGTTTTCGTTGGTGTAGTGGGCGGTGATCTCGATCCGCCGGTCGGACAGGTGGCCATCGAGGGTCAGGCCGCAATGGCCGCCATCACGATAGTGCAGGGTGAAGGAAATGCTGACCGGGGAAGCCTTGATCTCGGCAATGATCTTGCGCTCCGCGAGCCTGGCCTGATACGACGCGACAACCGGTTGCAAGCGGGCAACGACCATTTCCAGAAAAGCCTGGTTTTCAGCCGGTACGTCCATGGTGCTGACGTTTACACGGGAAATCTTGGCATCGATGCTGCTGAAGAATTCTTCGCGATTCACTGCATACCTCCCTGATGTGTTGGAAAACATCGTGACCACGACGACCGCGCACGCTGGCTTTGGACATCGCAGTGCTATCTGGTTTGGGGAGGGGGTGTTTTTTGTTTTAGGAAGCCTCGCGATTATGCCACCGTCAGCTTTAAGGGGTGAGGTTTTTTCGCTTCGAAATAGGGGCTTGGGGGGAAATTGCAGTGCTGTCGCTATACTGCGCCTGAGCGTCGTTCGCCGCCGAGTCCATTTGCCGTCAGGAGTTGCCATGCAGGATTGTTTGCCCGCCATCGAAATCGAACACGGCAGCGTGCCGCCCAGTTTCAGCGTCATCTGGCTGCACGGCCTGGGGGCCGACGGTTCGGATTTCGTGCCGGTGGTCCCCGAGTTGGGCCTGTCTGAAGGCGTCGGCGTCCGCTTCATCTTTCCGCACGCACCGGAAATCCCGGTGACCTGCAACGGCGGCTGGGTGATGCCGGCCTGGTACGACATCCTGTCGTTGTCGCCGAACGAAAGGCGGATCGACGAAGCCGGCCTGCTCGCTTCCCGCGAGGCGCTGCGTTGCCTGATTGCCCGGGAAAACACCCGTGGCATTCCCTGTTCGCGGATTTTCGTCGCCGGTTTCTCGCAGGGCGGGGCGGTCGCCTACCTGGGTGCGCTGACCCATCCGCAGGCACTTGGCGGCGTGATTGCGCTATCGACCTACATTCCCTCGGCGTCCTTGCTGGCGCGCGAGGTGGCGCCGGCCAACCGGCAGGTCCCGGTATTTGCCGCCCATGGCAGCGACGACGACGTGGTCGCGCCCATTCTCGGCAAACAGGCGCGCGACCTGCTGCTGGGCGAGGGCTATGCCGTCGACTGGCATGAATACCCGATGCCGCACAGTGTCTGCATCGAGGAAATTGCCGATATCGGCCGCTGGCTGCAGGCGCGCCTGGCATGAGCGCGGTGGAAGTCAGCCGTGCCGATCTGACCGACGATCTGCCGCCGTATCCCGGGCTCGATCTGGACCGGATCACCCTGGTCGAAGGCGAGGCGGCACTGGCCGCAGCGGGCGGCGCCTTGCGGGCGGCGGAGGTGATCGGTTTCGACAGCGAATCCAAACCGACCTTCCGCAAGGGCGAGGAATCGACCGGGCCGCACCTGATCCAGCTCGCCACCGACGATCATGCCTGGTTGTTCCAGGTGGCCAATGCCGAGGTTCATCCCTTGCTGCGCGAGATACTCGAGTCGCCGACGCTGCTCAAGGTCGGCTTCGGCCTGGGCAACGACCGCAGCGCGCTCAAGCGCCGTCTCGACATCGTGCCGCGCAACCTGCTTGATCTCGGCGAGAAACTGCGCGGTCCCGGTCATCGCGGCACCGTCGGCGCCAAGGTCGCGGTCGCGCACTTCTTCGGCCAGCGATTCCAGAAATCGAAAAAGACCGGTACCAGCAACTGGGCCACCCGCCGTCTCGACGAACGGCAACTGCGCTATGCCGCCAACGACGCCCATGTTGCCTTGCGCCTTTATCAGGCGTGGCGTGCCGCGCACCCCGACGCCTGAATTCGATCTGACTGTGGGGTAATTGCTGGCTGTGGTATTTCTTGTGATTGGCTATGATGCTGCTGGCAAGTCCGGGATGCGTCGTTGCTTCCCGGGTGGGCCAATGCAGTCTTTCAATGATCGTTCTAGGGAGTGAAAATAATGTTCAGGAAATGGATGGCGGTAATGGGGTGTGTGCTCTCTTTCGGTGCTGCTTCGTTGCAGGCCCAGGAAGAATCGGTGATCAAGCATGGTGAGATGAATGTCTCGGTGATGACCATGGGGGCGGGCGAGCATGTCGTCATCGCGCTGCATGGCGGTGGCGGAACTGACCGCCGCTTCTTCTTCAGTGGTAACGGCGGCGAAATGGGGCAGGCGCTGGCGGCTGCCGGGTTCCGCGTGATTGCACCGAGCTGGGCCGGGCAGGCTGGCGCCGGTTTCAATGAGGTTGCTGCCTTGGTCGCGCATGCCAGGGAAACCGGTGCGACGAAGATTTCCCTGATGGGCCATAGCCGTGGTGGCGAACTGGCTGCCAACTATGCACGCACTCAGGATGACGGGGTCTTCAATACGGTAATCCAGTTCGCTTCGGTGGATGATCGCGGATTGCCGATGACTCAGACCAAGAAACTGTTTGCCTACAACAAGAATGATCGTTGGGCCGCATGGCAGCCAAAGGCCTTCACCCAATCTGCCGAGCCCAAGGTCCAGATTGAACTGGGCGGGCGTGGCCATCCTGTTTCCGACCTGATCAAGGAGAAGGCTGATCTGGTTGAGGACGTGGTCGGTCTGCTCAAGCAGTAAGCTTTCCGGAACGCCAAAAACAAACGGGGGCTGAGGCCCCCGTTTTGCTGTGACTGAAGTACCGGTTTACTTGCCTTCCGGAACATCCTTCTTCTTGTCGTTGCCTTCGATGAACGGGCTCCACGGCTGGGCACGGACCGGACCCTTGGTCTTCCAGACGACGTTGAACTGACCGTCAGCCTTCACTTCGCCGATGAACACCGGCTTGTGCAGGTGGTGGTTCTTCTCGTCCATCTTGACGGTGAAGCCGGACGGCGCCTTGAAGGTCTGGCCGGCCATGGCGGCGATGACCTTGTCGGTGTCGGTGGACTTGGCCTTTTCAACGGCCTGGGCCCACATGTGGATGCCGATGTAGGTGGCTTCCATCGGGTCGTTGGTGACCACAGTCTTGGCGTTCGGCAGCTTCTGCTTGGCGGCCCAGTCCTTGTACATCTTGATGAACTTGGTGTTTCCCGGGTTCTTCAGCGACTGGAAGTAGTTCCAGGCGGCAAGGTGGCCGACCAGCGGCTTGGTATCGACGCCGCGCAGTTCTTCTTCGCCGACCGAGAAGGCGACGACCGGGACGTCGGTGGCCTTCAGGCCGGCATTGCCGAGTTCTTTGTAGAAAGGCACGTTGGAGTCACCGTTGATGGTCGACACGACGGCGGTCTTCTTGCCTTGCGAGGAGAACTGCTTGATCTTGGCGATGATGGTCTGGTAATCGCTGTGGCCGAACGGGGTGTACTCTTCCATGATGTCGGCGTCGGCGACACCCTTGGACTTCAGGAAGGCACGCAGGATCTTGTTGGTGGTGCGCGGATAGACGTAGTCGGTGCCGAGCAGGACGAAGCGCTTGGCCGAACCACCGTCCTTGGACATCAGGTATTCGACAGCCGGGATGGCCTGCTGGTTGGGGGCGGCGCCGGTGTAGAAAACGTTCTTCTCGAGTTCTTCACCTTCGTACTGGACCGGGTAGAAGAGCAGGCCGTTGAGTTCCTTGTACACCGGCAGGACCGACTTGCGCGAGACCGAGGTCCAGCAGCCGAAGGTGACGGCGACCTTGTCCTGGGTCAGCAGCTGGCGGGCCTTTTCGGCGAACAGCGGCCAGTTGGAGGCCGGGTCGACGACGACCGGCTCGAGCTTCTTGCCGAGGACGCCGCCCTTCTTGTTGATTTCCTCGATGGTCATCAGCGCGGTTTCCTTCAGCGCCGTTTCGGAAATCGCCATGGTGCCGGACAGCGAGTGCAGGATGCCGACCTTGATCGTGTCGGCGGCGTGTGCGGCCATGCCGATCGACGACAGGGCGGCGGCGAGGACGGTGGCCTTGATGAAGCTGCGACGAGTGCTCATGAAAACTCCTTGATCTGAATTGACTGACGTTTCGGAAAAACTGTTTGCTGCGGTGCAACGTCAGATTAAGGAGGGCGAGCTTCTGGACAAATACGTCAGATTGCGTAGGTTTGCGTATTCGGTGAAGCGGGCTCAGCTCGGGTTGCTCAGATAGGCTTCCAGATGCTGGTCGAATTCCCGGAAATGCGCTTGCAGGGTATGCAGGACTTCGTCGATTCCCTGGATCGCCAGTACGCAGTTGCCATCCGCCGAGAAGACCAGGCGGATTGCCTGCAATTGTGTGGCAATGCCCTGGTGGGCCTGGTTGTGCGCAACGCGGTGTGCCTTGGGCACGTTGTCGGCCATGTATACCGATTCGACGGCGTTGTGTTTGAGCGTGGCTTCGACGAAGGTCCGGACCAGTTGCTCGATGTTGCTGTGGCAGGACTCACGGTGACCGGACGGGCAGTCGCGGCAATTGTCGATGCCGTCGTCACGGTCGCAGACGGACTTGATGCGCTGGATCAGGTCAAGCAGATAAGCGTGGTCGCGGTGCATACGATCCACGGCATCGTTACAGATCAAGTGCATACACGCCTCCAGGGGAGTGACTGTGGTGTTCCTGTCGAGCGTATTGAGTATAGAGGGTTTTACGGGAAAAAATGCTGACGGTGTCAGCCTTGCGATTTTTCCAGGGCTTCCAGCAATCGCAATGCCCGTTCGCGATTCTTGGCGATGGCGGCAGCGCGTTCATCTACCTTGGCGGCGTCGGCGAGCGATGCCTGCAGCAGTGCCTGGTGCGGCGTCAGACCGCCCAGTGCTGCGTGCAGCATGCTGTCGATTTCTGCGTCGGTTTTCTCTTCCGGCATGGGGTCTCCGTGGGTCTTGCGGCGATACGAATGAAAAGGCCCCGCGGGTCGCGCGGGGCCTCTCGTCATGCAAGCCCGGGAATTACTTGCCTTGCTTCATCGCTGCAGCGATGTTCTTCTGGGCGGCATCGGAGAATTGTTTGGCCATGGTGTTCATGTTGCCGAAAGCCGAGTTGGCAGCGGCGATGGCGCTCTGCACGGCGGCAACGGCACCTTCGGAACCGGCCGGGGCAGACTTGGCAGCCAGGTCAACCATGTTGGCGATCGACTTCTGGAATTCGCTGAACTGAGCTTCAACCATCTTGGCCAGTTCCTGTTGGGTCTGGCTGGAGATTTCGTAGACCGAGCGCGAGTAGGCAACAGCCTTCTCGACGGCCGGCTGGGCCAGGGCCTTCTGGGCGGCCAGGGCTGCTTGCGGGTCCTTGGCTTCGAGCACGGTCTTGACGCCGGAAGCGGTGTCTTCCAGGGCGGCGCGGGCGGTGTTCAGGTTGAGGGCGGCGATGCGCTCTGCGGAGGCCAGTGCCGTGTTGGCGACGGACAGCAGGGAATCAACGGTAGCCTTGTTGGCGGCGGCAAATTGCTCGGTATTGATGGACATTGCTGTCTCCTTGAATGAGTCATGAAAGTGTTCGCTGCGCAGTATAACGGAAGAATATTGTGCACTGCAACATAATTTGTTCGACCCGGTGTTCGCTGCCCGATCGGGTAAAATCAGGCCTTACCGTTTATCTTTGTTTTTCCAGAGATGCTGTCGATGAAAATGCGTGTGTGCCTGAAGCCGTTGCTCCTCTCCGTTGTTCTGGTTTGCGGCCCGGCTGCCGCATTTGCCGAAACGCCGGGGGCGCCCAGGGCGGTGACGCTGACCATCAGCAAGGCGACGGCGCCGTTGCTGACCTTGCATGGTGCCAGCGGCAAGGTGCAGCTGAGTCTGGCCGAGCTGGAAAGCCTGGGCATGCACGAGGTAAGGACGACGACCTTCTGGCCCGAGGACGACGGCAGTTATTCCGGCCCCCTGCTGCGCGATGTATTGCAACGTGCCGGTCTGGACAAAGCGGATGAGATCCGGGTGCGCGCCAAGGACGGCTTTTCCCAGGTGATCCCCCGCCAGGACTGGGAGCGCTGGCCGGTCCTGCTGGCGACCCGCCATGACGGGCAGCCGATGCGTCCGCGCAACAAGGGACCGTTGCGGATCATCTATCCGCGCGACATGTCGCCGGAATTGGCCGACTCGGTCTATCGCCTGCGCTGGGTGTGGCTGGTGGACAGCATCGAAGCAAAGGCCGGACGATGACCCGCGCCTGGCTGCGCGGCGTTTTCCTGCCGGCAGCATTGATCGCCTTGCTGACGGGTGGCCTGGTCGTCTACCTGACGCACAGTACCAGTCAGATCAAGGCAGCCTTGCCGATTTCATCGTTGCACAAGGAACGGGATTTCTCGGTCCTGCTCTACGATTTCCTGCGTCTCGAGCATGCGCTGGTGCGCTACGCCGACAGACCCGACGCCGATACCCGCGAGCAGTTCGGTTTCGCGCTTGATCTGCTGGTCCTGCGTCTGCAGGACAACCGTTCCCTGTACGCCGGCAGCGATCCGCGCATCGATGCGCTGTACGCCGATGCCGATGCCCTGGTCGCCACCCTCGATTCCTGGCAGGAGGATTCGTCCGAGCCGTCGGCGAGCGTGCGCCAAGCTGCAGTGCTGCAGGCAGCCCAACTGCATGCCGCGCTGAAGTTGTTGAACGACGATATATTCCAGGCCTCGATGGCGCAGGCCTCGGTGCAACGCAACCATATTGCCGCACTGCGCCAATCGGTCAGCGTGCAGATCCTGTTCGCCGGTCTGGGCGCCTTGCTGTTGCTGTGGCTGCTGATCCAGAACCGGCGCGCGCTCGATGCCATGAAACGCAGCGAGGAAACCCTGCGGGCGATTGTCGACAACACGCCGTTCGAATTCTGGGCGCGCGATCGCGACGGTCGCTGCATCATGGAGAACCGTGCGCTGGTCCAGCACTGGGGCAGCCTGCTCGGTAGCCGCCCCGAAGACAAGGCGAGTTCCCCGGAGGTGCTGGCGGTGTGGCTGGATAACAACCGTCGGGCGATGGCCGGTGAACTGGTCGATGCCGAGGTCGAATACCTGCACGCTGGCGAGCAGCGTTTCTACCAGAACATCATTGCGCCGATCCGCTTGGATGGTCAGGTGACCGGCATCGTCGGTCTGAATCTCGACATCACCGAGCGCAAGCGGGCGGCGATGGAGCTGGAACGCTATAAACTGCATCTGGAAGAACGTATCAGTGAACGCACCCGCGAGTTGCTCACCGCCAAGCAGGCGGCCGAGGCGGCAAGCGTTGCCAAGAGTGCTTTCCTGGCCAACATGAGCCATGAAATCCGCACCCCGCTCAACGCCATCACCGGGATGACCCACCTGTTGCGCCGCGCGGGCGTCAGTCCCGAGCAATCCGGGCGTCTGGACAAGATCGAAATGGCCAGCCGGCATCTGCTGGAAATCATCAATGCTGTCCTCGACCTGTCCAAGATCGAAGCCGGCAAGCTCTGGCTCGACCGGGCCGAATTGCATGTTGCCGGCCTGGTCAACGAGGTCATCGGCATGATCCAGGGTAGTGCGGCAGCCAAGCGGCTGCGGCTGCACGCCGACATCGCCATGCCGGACATCTGTCTGCTCGGCGATGCCACCCGCCTGCGCCAGGCCTTGCTCAACTACGTCGGCAATGCGATCAAGTTTACCGATCACGGCGAGGTGGCCGTTCGGGTCAGCCTGCTTGAGGAAAGTGCGGTCGACACCCTGTTGCGTTTCGAGGTGTCCGATACCGGGATAGGGATCGAGCCGGCGGCGGTGGCCCGCCTGTTTTCGGTATTCGAGCAGGCCGACAATTCGACCACCCGGCAGTATGGCGGAACCGGTCTCGGGCTGGCGCTGACCAAGCGCCTGGCCCAGTTGATGGGGGGCGATGTCGGTGTTCGCAGTCAGCCCGGACAGGGGAGTGTTTTCTGGTTTACCGCCCGTCTGGAAAAGGCCGCTGGCAGACCGGTCGTGAATGGCCTGAATGCCGTGCCGGAGGAAGCCTTGCTGCTTGATCGCCACGCCGGCAAGCGTGTGCTGGTGGTCGATGACGAAGCGATCAATCGCGAAGTGATCCAGGGCTTGCTGCACGATGTCGGCCTGATCGTCGATGGCGTCGAAGACGGCGACCGGGCGGTTCGTCTGATTGCACGCCAGGCTTACGACCTGATCCTGATGGACATGCAGATGCCGGTCATGGACGGTCTTGAGGCGACCCGCGTGATTCGCGGCCTGCCCGGCCGTGAATCCCTGCCCATCGTGGCCATGACCGCCAACGCCTTTACCGAGGACCGGGAGCGTTGTCTGGCCGCCGGCATGAACGACTTCATTGCCAAACCGGTGGTGCCGGAGGTCTTGTTCGGGACCCTCCTGAAACGCCTGGATGGCGGTTCGCCGGGAAAAAGCCGTTGAATCAGCCTCCCCGCATTTTTCCCAAGGCCAGATTGGCCGCCGCCGTGCGCGTTTCCACCCCGAGCTTTTCGTAAATGTGCTCCAGGTGTTTGTTGACCGTGCGCGGGCTGCTGCCGAGGATGTCGCCGATGTCCTTGCTGGTCTTGCCCTGGACCACCCAGTAGAGCACTTCGGCTTCGCGCTGGGTGAGGCGGAAGGCGGCGATCAGGGATTCGACGGCGGAGGCGTCGTTTTCCTCGCGCAGGACGACCAGCCATTCGTCGTCGCCGGTCTGGTCGTGGAAGGAGGCGAGCAGGCGCTTGTTGCCCTGGGCGGTGAGCAGCGGCGCCGGTTCGCGCTGGTCGCGGCGGGCGGCGTTGGCGGCGGCGATCCAGGCGAGCAGTTCTTCCGGGGCGACGGTTTCCGGGTTGGCGAAATAGGCGTTGAGCAGGTCGCGGGCCAGCGGCGTCTGCCAGACGATGCGGCTGTCGGCGGCGCGCACGGCGACGGTGGCCTGGCCGAAGGCGTCGAGCGCGCTGCGCGCCTGCTTCATCTGGCGGGCGTTCTGCATGTGCGCGGCAATGCGCGCCAGGACTTCGGCCGGGCGGATCGGTTTGGTCACGTAGTCGGCGCCGCCGGCGGCGAAGGCGGCGACGACGTGCTCGGTTTCGGTGAGGCCGGTCATGAAGACGATGGGGATCTGCTGCGTCGCGAAGTCGGCTTTCAGCCGGCGGGCGACTTCGAAGCCGTCGATGCCGGGCATCAGCGCGTCGAGCAGGATGACGTCGGGCAGGCTCTGACGCGCCCGCTGCAGCGCCGATTCGCCGTTGGTGGCGACGAGCACGGTGTAGCCGGCTTCATCGAGCGCGTCGTGCAGCAGCGAGAGGTTCTCGGGGATGTCGTCCACGATCAGGACGATGTCGGAAATCGTTTCCCGGAACGGGGCTTCTTTCGGGGCAAGGTCAACGCTGGTCATTGGGGTTTTCACAAGCACAAGGCAGGGCCATTCTAATCGTCTGCGTTGATCGCGCTCCGGTTTAGTTGCTTCTCCGGCAAAAATCATGATTTTGACGCGTGCCGACAGCCGCATATGACAGCGGCTGTCGACCATTTGCCACACTTTTTCGTTTCGTCTGGCAAGGCGGGTTCGCATGTCTTTTTGCCCCTTAGAATATTACTTTTGGACTAGTGAGCGACAGGCATGCCCGTCAAGAAGTCTTTCATGCAAATCGGGGCGCCGGGTCGATTGACCATAGGTCGTCTGCTGATCGGCGTGTTTGCTGCAGGTTTGCTGGTTTCGTCGGCGCTGGTTTACTTTGCTTTTTCCACCTATCTTGCAGGTGCGGTGCGGACCATGGCGCATGCCGATGGGGAACGAATCGCCCATCTGGTTTACGAGAATCTCTATTCGGTCATGCGCAAGGGCTCGAATCGAGCGGAGATTGATGATCTGGTGCATCACATCCAGATCCGCTTGCCTGATTACCGGGTGACCATCGTTCGTGGCGAACCGGTTGCCCGGGAGTACGGCGAGCGCTTGGGGCTGGTGCAGTTGCGTGATGAGGATAGTGCATTGGCCAGGGTGTTGAGGACCGGCGAGGCTTATTCCGGTCAGCACGGAGAAATGTTGCGCTATCTGCTGCCGGTTCGTGCTGGCGGGGAGTGTCTGGGTTGTCACACCATGGCTCGCCTGGGGGATGTCAACGGCGTCATTGCTGTCAGTGTTCCGCTGGAAATGCTCGAACGGCCGATTACGGAGCTCGCTTATCCGATGATGTATCTGGTGCTGTTCCTGCTGTTTGCGCTGATCCTGATTACCTTCCTGATCCTGCGCAGTTGGGTCAGTCGGCCTATTCAGGAGCTGGCCGGGCATGTCAGTGAAATCTTTCGGGCAAGGAACTACTCGCATCCGCTGCGGGTCGGCAAGGTCTGGCCAATCGAGGTGCGCAGTCTGGGGGTTAATTTCAATTTGCTGATGCGGCAGGTGCGCCGGTCGCAACGGAGACTGCTCGATGTTTCATTGCGCGATCCTTTGACTGGATTGTTCAATCGGCGGCACTTCGATACGGTGCTTGAGCGCGCGGTACTCGATGCCGAGGCTGGTGGGCGGGTATTTGCCGTCCTGTTGATCGATCTTGATGAATTCAAGCCGGTCAATGATCGCTACGGTCATGCGGCGGGTGATGCCCTGCTGATGAATGTCGCCGGGGCACTGGCGGGCACTGTGCGTCAATCCGAGGTAGTGGCGCGGGTTGGTGGCGACGAGTTTGCTGTTCTGGCGTTTCCCGAGTCGTGCGAAGTCTGGCAGCTGTTGGCCGAGCGTCTGCGACAGGCCGTGGCCGGCTGTTCCTTACGTCTGGGGAACGAGCAGGTCACTGCCGCGTGCAGCGTAGGCGTAGCTGTTTTCCCCGAGAGCGGCCGGCGGGCAGCTGACCTCCTCCGCGCTGCGGATATCGCGATGTACGGAGACAAGCTGCAAAGAAAACAGGGGCGGAATTAGCCCCGCACATTGAGCAGAAATCGGCGAGTTGCCGTGTTCTGACGGTTTACAGGGCGATGGGGCGGTTCACGGATTTTCTCAGGATTTCCTTCATTGCATCGAACTGGAACTGCCGGGCCAGTTCGCGCAGCACGCGGACGAATTCGCCGTGCTGGGCGTCGAGCTTTTCGATCTCGGCGAGCTGGTGGAGGATGCCGCGCAGGTAGCCGAGGTTGATTGCTTCTTCCAGCGCGCTCACGTGCTCGATGCTTGGTGCAACGAGCGGTAGCGGCTCGGCCGGCGCCGGGGCGGGCGGTGGCGTGTCGGCGGTGACCCATTCGAGGCCTAGCTTTTTGCCCAGCCAGTCGAGCAGTTGATTGACCTTGAGCGGCTTGACGATGAAATCCTCAGGCGCAATGCCGACATCGTTGTCCAGCCCCTTGTCGAAGGCGTTGGCCGAGAGAATGGCGATATGGGCGTCGGTCAATTGCTGCTGGCGGATGCGGCGGATGGTTTCCCAACCGTCGATGCCGGGCATGCCGAGGTCCATGAAGACGAGGTGCGGTTTGCACCGGGGAATCGCTTGCAGCGCTTCGTAGCCGCTGGCGGCCTGGTCGACGATGAAGCCGAGCGGTTCGAGCACGCTCTGCAGCATGTCGCGGTCGACCTTTTCGTTGTCGACGACGAGGATGCGTTTGCGCACGCCGACATAGCCAACCCGGTTGAGCTTCGGCAGTTCGCGTGCCGCCTGTGCCGAATGCACCTGCGGCAGGAAGAGGCGGATGCGGAACAGCGTGCCCTCGCCGGGCGTGCTCGACACCTGCATTTCGCCGCCCATCAGGTCGGTCAGCATGCGGGCGATGGTCAGGCCGACGCCGCTGCCGCCGGCCTGCACCGTGCTGCCGCGGACGAAGGGTTCGAAGATGCGTTCCATGTCCTCGGCCGGGATGCCGGGGCCGGAGTCGCGGATTTCGAAGACGGCCATCTCGCGCCGGCATTCGACCTTGAATTCGACGCCGCCGCGCACCGTGAACTTGACCGCGTTGCCGAGGATGTTGATCAGGATCTGGCGCAGCCGCTTCTCGTCGGCGCGGACCACGGCGGGCAGCTCGCCGGCCGGCCGGTAGTCGAACGACAGCCCCTTGTTGCGCGCCTGCAGCTCGAACATGCCGACGATCTGCTGCATGAAGTCGGGGAAGTCCATCGCCTTGACCTCCAGCGTCAGCTTGCCGCCTTCGATGCGGGCGATGTCGAGGGTGCCCTCGATCACCGACAGCAGGTGGTCGCCGGATTTGCGAATGACGCTGACCGCCTGCTTGCGCTTGGGCGGCACGTCGGGGTCGGCGTCGAGGATCTGGGCGTAGCCGAGGATGCTGTTCAAGGGCGTGCGCAGTTCGTGGCTGATCGCCGTGATGTAGCGGCTCTTCGCCTGGTTGGCGGCATCCGCGACTTGCTTGGCCTTCTGCAGCGCCTCATCGGTGCGTTGGTGCGATTCGATTTCCTGCAGCAGCAACTGCGTCTGGCGGTTCGATTCCTCCTGCGCGACGCGTCGGCTTTCCTGGGTCAGCACCATCCACCAGGCGCCGACGCCGGAGAGCAGCAGCAGCGCGGCGAAGGTCTTGACGAAGGTTTCCTGCAGCGCGGCGACCATGGCCGGGTTGCCGTCGCCGAGCATCAGCAGTTCGTGGGTGTATAGCACGCCAAGGACCAGCGCCAGGATCGGGACGATGCCGAGCATCAGCAGCAGGTAGTGGCCGAGGCCGGTTTCCAGGTAGGGCAGGGCGGCTTTCGGCAGCAGCCGGCGCAACAGCGCGTGCCACTGCGCCGACAGATTGGCGTCGGGTTTGCACAGGTCGTGGCAGCGGGCGTCGAGCGAGCAGCACAACGAGCAGATCGGCCCCTGGTAGGCCGGGCAGTGGGCCATGTCTTCGCCTTCATACTCGCGCTCGCAGATCACGCAGGTGTGACTGTGGGGGGCGGCATCGCCGGCCGTGCGCGCCAGGTAGTAGCGGCCGCGGGTGGCCCAGGCGATCAGGGGAGAAATGACGAAGGCGGCGGCCATGGCGACGAACGGCGCGTAGGGCTGGACGGCGGCGCCGAGCAGGCCGGAGAAGGCGGCTACCGAAAGCAGCGAGGCGACCACCATGGCGCCGACGCCGACCGGGTTGATGTCGTAGAGATTGCTGCGCTTGAACTCCATGCCCTTCGGCGACAGGCCGAGCGGCTTGTTGATGACGAGGTCGGCGACCACCGCCGCCATCCACGAGATGGCGATGTTCGAGTAGAGGCCAAGCACCTGGCCGAGCGCCTGGAAGACGTTGAGCTCCATCAGCAGCAAGGCAATCGCCGTGTTGAACACGACCCAGACGACGCGCCCCGGGTGGCTGTGGGTCAGCCGGGCGAAGAAGTTGGACCAGGCGAGCGAGCCGGCGTAGGCGTTGGTGACGTTGATCTTGAGCTGCGAGACGATGACGAAGATGGCGGTGACGGCAATCGCCAGCGTGGTGTTGTCGAAGACGTGGGAAAAGCCAATCAGGTACATCTGGTTGGGGTCGACCGCCTTGTCCGGCCCAAAACCGTTGCGCAGCACCAGCCAGGCGAGCAGCGCGCCGCCCAGCATCTTGAGGATGCCGGGCACCACCCAGCCCGGCCCGCCGACGATCACCCCCAGCCACCAGCGGCCGCGATTGGCGGCGGTCTTCTCGGGCATGAAGCGCAGGTAATCGACCTGTTCCCCCATCTGGGTCACCATGGCGATGCCGACAGTCAGTGCTGCACCAAAAAGGTGCGGGTTGAAACTGGCGCCGTTGCCGTTCTCGCCGGCGTAGGCGAGCAGGCCGGCGAAGGCGTCGGGCTCTTCGATCAGCACGAAGACGTAGGGCAGCACCAAGAGGAAGATCCATAGCGGTTGGGTCCATGCCTGAAAGCGGCTGATCGCGGTGACGCCGTGGGTGACCATGGGGATGACCACCAGCGCGCAGACCAGATAGCCCCAGGCCGGTGGCAGGCCGAAGGCGAGTTCGAGTGCGTAGGCCATGATCGCCGCTTCGAGGGCGAAAAAGATGAAGGTGAACGACGCGTAGATCAGCGAGGTGATGGTCGAGCCGATATAGCCGAAGCCGGCGCCGCGCGTCAGCAGGTCCATGTCCAGTCCGTGTTTGGCGGCGGTGTGCGAGATCGGCAGGCCGATCAGGAAGATGATCAGCCCGGTCGCCAGGATCGCCCAGAAGGCGTTGATGAAGCCGGCGTTGACCAGCATGGTCGCGCCGACCGCCTCGAGCACCAGAAACGACGCTGCGCCGAAGGCGGTGTTGGCGACGCGTAGTTCGGACCACTTGCGGAAGCTGTGCGGGGTGAAGCGCAGCGCGTAATCTTCGAGCGTCTCGCTGGCGACCCAGGTGTTGTAGTCACGGCGGATCTTGATGATGCGTTGGGCGGGGGCGTTGTTCTGGTTCATGCACCAGATTGAAGCAGGTTTTATGCCTTGGTGAACCGGGGTTTTTGTCTGCCTCGCAACTTCTTGGTGCAGGTTTGATTTGTGTTCTGACGCAGGAAGAAATACATTGTCCTAATAGATATCGCTGTCAGGGCACTTCGCTCCTGAAGCAACGATTTCGAGATTGGAGCGCAATTGCCTGTTCCCAAGTCCTGCACCGGAGAGTCATCGCCGCTGGGGTCGCGCCGTCGGGGGATACTGAATCCCGAGGTGTTGCCCTGGATCGTGCTCGGACTGCTGTTGGTGCTGGTCTTTGCCGCCTGGTACCTGGCCCGGGAAACTGCCAACCAGCGCGCCAGCGAGAGTTTCCTCTACCGTGCCGAGAAGGAACGCGATTACATCCAGCGGCGCATGTCGGCGCACGAGCAGATATTGCGCGGTGCCGCCGCCTTCTTCGAAGCCAGCGATGACGTCACCCGGGATGAATGGCGGCGCTATGTCGCGCGCCTGCAACTCGGCGGAAACCTGCATGGGACGCAGGGGCTGGGTCTGGCCCTGGTGTTCGCTCCCGAGGCCAAGGCGGCCCATGAAGCGAGCTTGCGTGCCGACGGCATCTCGCCGCATGAAATCCGCCCGCCCGGCCAGCGCGATCAGTACAGCAGTGTCACTTATCTGGAGCCGCAAAACGAGCGCAACCGGCGGGCGATCGGCTACGACATGCTGACCGACAAGACGCGGCGCGAGGCCATGGAGCGTGCCCGCGACAGCGGGCTGCCGGCGATGACCGGGAAAGTGATTCTCCGACTGGAGCCCGAGGGGCCGGACCGGCAACCCGGTTTCCTGATTTACCTGCCGGTCTATCGTACCGACCTGCCGCGTGACACCGTCGAACAACGGCGGCGCGCGCTACTTGGCTTCGTTTTCAGTCCTTTCCGGGCTGGCGATCTGCTGCGCAATATCAAGGCAAGCCGCGAGATGGATGTCGATTTCGCGCTGTTCGATACTACAGTTGCGCCGGAAAACCTGCTCTACGATTCGCTGGCCGACGAACCGGCGGTATCCGGCCGTCATCTCGTCGATCTGCCGATGGAGCTCGGCGGCCACCGCTGGGTCGTCCGCTTCCGTAGCAGTCCCGAATTCGACCTCGCTTCGACCAGCAGCTTGCCGCAAAGCATTGCCGGTTACGGACTGCTGCTCGGGCTGATGATCTTCGGTCTGCTCTACGGCAATTCCCGTCACAACCGGCGGATCGAAGCGATCGCGCATCGCTTGCGGGACAGTGAGCAGTCGCTGCGCAGCATCCTCGACAACACGCCGGATGCAGTTTTCATCGCCCGCCCGGATGGCAGTTACGAATACGTCAATCAAACGGCCGGCGAGCTGGTCGGCTACACCCGGGAAGAGCTGCTGGTCATGGGTATCGGCGGGCTGGCGCCCAGCGGGCTGGACGAGGTACACCATGAACTGTTCAAGCAGGTTGTCGACGAAGGGCGTTGTTTTGCCGAAATCGATCTGCGCCGCAAGGACGGCAGCATCGCCCATGCCGAAATGAGCGCGGTCCTGCTGCCCAACGGCAATGTGCTCGGCCTGTGCCGGGACATTGCCCGGCGTCGGCAGGCGGAGCAGGCCCTGCTTGCCGCCGAGCGCAAGTTCCGCGGCCTGATCGAGCAATCCCTGGTCGGGGTGTACATCATTCAGGATGGCTATTTCCCTTACGTCAATCCGCGTTTTGCTGAAATGTTCGGCTTCGCCAGCCCCGACGAGGTGATCGGGCAGGTTCCGGTCAGCAATCTGGTGGCGCCGGAAGCACGGGACACCGTCGCTGAAAACCTGCGGCGGCGGATGAGCGGCGAAGTCGAGGCGGTCAATTACTCCTTCGTCGGCGTGCGTCAGGACGGTAGCCGGCTGGATGTCGAGGTTTACGGGCGGATCATGGAGCACGAAGGGCGGCCGGCCGTCATCGGTGTCCTGCTCGACGTTTCCGAGCGCAAGCGGGTCGAGGCCGAACTCGAACAGAACCGCCTGCACCTGGAAGACCTCGTCGCCGCGCGCACCAGCGAACTGCTGTTGGCCAAGGATGCTGCCGAAGCCGCCAATCGGGCGAAGAGCAGTTTCCTCGCCAACATGAGCCACGAACTGCGTACGCCGATGAACGCCATCATCGGCCTGAGCGAAATTCTCCTGCGTCGCTACGACGATCCGGCGTTATGCGACAAACTGGGCAAGATTTCCGGCGCGGCCAATCACCTGCTGCGTCTGCTCAACGACATCCTCGATCTGTCCAAGATCGATGCCGAACACCTGGTGCTGGAGAACGTGCCTTTCCGTTTCGGCAGCTTGCTGGCCGATGTCGACAGCCTGGTTCATGACCGTCTGGAGGCGCGCCATCTGATCCTCAACCGGCAGATCGACCCGCGTCTGGCCAGCCTGGAACTCCTGGGCGACCCCTTGCGCCTGCAGCAGATACTGCTCAATCTGGTGACCAATGCCGTGAAATTCACCGAGCGGGGCGGGGTGACGATAGACCTCGGGGTCGAAGCCGAAAGCCCGGGTGACATCTCCCTGCGCCTGAGTGTCGAGGATACCGGCATCGGCATCCCGGCCGAAGCGCTGGGGCGCATTTTCTCGCCCTTCGAGCAGGCCGACAGTTCGACCACCCGTCGCCATGGTGGTACCGGACTCGGTCTGGCGATCTGCAAGCGCCTGGTCGAACTGATGGGTGGTTCGATCGAAGTGAGCAGCACGCCGGGCCTGGGCAGTTGCTTCAGCTTCGTGCTGCGCTTCCACAAGGCCGCCAAGCCGGCCGCCGATGCCTCGTCGATGGCGATTGCCGGCGGCGAAGCCGAGACGATCATCCGGCAGCGTTATCACGATCGACGCATCCTCGTCGTCGAGGACGATCCGATCAACCAGGAAGTCGCCCGGGAACTGCTGGAAACCTCGCTCGGGCTCGCCGTCGACGTCGTTTCCGACGGTCGCGAAGCGGTCGACAAGGCGGCTCAGGTCCCTTACGACCTGATTTTGATGGATGTCCAGATGCCGGTCATGGACGGGCTGGAGGCGACGCAGGCGATCCGTCAGCTTGCCCTGCATGCGACAACGCCGATCCTGGCGATGACGGCCAACGCCTTCGTCGATGACCGGCAGCGTTGCCTGGCTGTCGGCATGGACGACTTCATCGCCAAACCGGTCAATCCGGATGTCCTGTTCCTGATGATCAAGCGATGGTTTGACAGGGTGTCCGCTCAGGTCGGCAAAGACGGCGCCTGATTGCTGCGGCACCGGTTCAGTCGATGATGCATGCACTGTTTAGGTGCGTGCATGCCGACATCAAGCCTTCATGAAGTGCGTCGCACAATGGCGGGCAATAAAAATCAAGGCCTTGTAAGCATGGTTCATGTCTTGCTTCTAGGCTGGTGAACAATCCATCCGGAGCTTGCCCGTGTCCATCCATGTCGCACTGAACCACGTCACGCATTACAGCTATGACCGTCTGATCAATCTCGGTCCGCAGATCGTCCGTCTCCGCCCCTGCCCCCATTCGCGCACGCGCATCCTGTCCTATTCGCTGAAGATCGGCCCGGCGAAGCATTTCATCAACTGGCAGCAGGACCCGCAGGGCAACTACCTGGCGCGCCTGGTGTTCCCGGAAAAGGCCCGCGAATTCCGCGTCGAGGTCGACCTGGTCGCCGAAATGTCGGTGATCAATCCCTTCGACTTCTTCCTTGAACCGCACGCCGAGAAGATTCCCTTTGCCTACGTCGCCGAGGAACGCCACGAACTGGCGCCTTATCTCTACAAGGTCAATTATGGCCCGCTGTTCGATAAGTACCTGGCCGGCATCCCGCGCGAGGCGACGCGTAGCGTCGATTTCCTGGTTGCCCTCAATGCCCAGGTGCAGCGCGACATCAGCTATACGATCCGTCTCGAACCCGGTGTGCAGACGCCGGAGGAAACCCTGGAAAAGCGCTCCGGCTCCTGTCGCGACTCGGCCTGGCTGCTGGTGCAGTTGCTGCGCCATCTCGGCCTGGCCGCGCGCTTCGTTTCCGGCTACCTGATCCAGCTCACCGCCGACGTCAAATCGCTCGATGGCCCGTCGGGCCCGGAAGCCGATTTCACCGACCTGCACGCCTGGACCGAGGTTTACCTGCCAGGTGCCGGCTGGATCGGGCTCGACCCGACTTCCGGCTTGTTCGCCGGCGAAGGCCACATTCCGCTGGCCTGTACGCCGGAGCCATCTTCTGCGGCACCGGTCAGCGGCGCCATCGACAAGTGCGAAACCGAGTTCTCGCACTCGATGGGCGTCACCCGCATCTGGGAAGCGCCGCGCGTGACCAAGCCGTACACCGACGAGCAATGGTTGGAGATCGAGAATCTCGGCCACCACATCGACGACGAGCTCATGCGTATGGACGTGCGCCTGACCCAGGGCGGCGAGCCGACCTTCGTTGCTGTCGACGACCCCGACGGCGCCGAATGGAATACCGCCGCACTCGGCCCGACCAAGCGCTTCTTTGCCGCCGAGCTGTTCCACCGCTTGCGCGATAAGTACGCCCCGAACGGGCTGATGCACTTCGGTCAGGGCAAGTGGTACCCCGGCGAGCAACTGCCGCGCTGGTCGCTGAACTGCTTCTGGCGCAAGGACGGCGAACCGATCTGGAACAACCCTGCGCTGTACGCCGACGAGCGCAAGGATTACGGCGTCACCGCCGATCAGGCCGGGCACTTCCTCAAGCGCGTTGCCGAGCGTCTGGGCGTGACTTCCGACTATGTCTTCCCGGCCTTCGAGGACGTGTACTACTACATGTGGCGCGAGCGCCGCCTGCCCGGCAACGTCGATCCCTTCGATTCGCGCGTGGACGACGCCATGGAGCGCGAACGCCTGATGAAGGTGTTCACCCAGGGCATGACCTACGTGGTCGGCCATACGCTGCCGATCATGAAGAACGTCTACAACGAGTGGCAGACCGGGCCGTGGTTCCTGCGCGCCGAGCGCTGCTACCTGTTCCCCGGCGATTCGGCGATGGGCTACCGCCTGCCGATCGACTCGCAACCGTGGACGGCGCAGAGCGACTACCCCTACGTCAATGTCCCGGATGCAGAGACGGCGACCGATCCGCTGGCTTCCTACGCCGCCCTGCGCGCCCGCGTCAGCGGCGAAGTCGGCGCCCGCGTGCCGCAGATGCAGAATAGACGTGGCGCAGCTGCCGGGATCAGCGCCGACGGCAAGGGTCGGGCCTGGGAAAAGCCGACCGACACCCGCCCGGGCTTCAAGGAATCCGCCGGCTGGATCACCCGTCTGGCGATGTGCGCCGAGCCGCGCGACGGCAAGCTCTACATCTTCATGCCGCCGACGCAGACGCTCGACGATTACCTGGAAATCGTCGCCGCCGTCGAAGCCACTGCCGAAGAAATGCAGCTGCCGGTGATCATGGAAGGCTACGAGCCGCCGTCCGACCCGCGCCTGACGCATTTCCGGGTCACCCCCGACCCCGGCGTGATCGAGGTGAACATCCACCCGGCCCGCAACTGGGATCAACTGGTCGGTCAGACCACGCACCTCTACGAAGCGGCTCACCTGACCCGCCTGACCACGGAGAAATTCATGGTCGACGGCCGCCATACCGGCACCGGCGGTGGTAACCACTTCGTCCTCGGCGGCGCCACCCCGAACGATTCGCCCTTCCTCCGCCGGCCGGACCTGCTCAAGAGCCTGGTCGCCTACTGGCACAATCATCCCAGCCTGTCCTACCTGTTTTCCGGCCTGTTCATCGGCCCGACCAGCCAGGCACCGCGGGTGGACGAAGCGCGCAACGACAGCCTCTACGAGCTGGAAATCGCCTTCAAGCAGATTCCGCCGGCCGGCCAGAATGTGCCGCCCTGGCTGATCGACCGCATCCTGCGCAACCTGCTCACCGACGTCACCGGCAACACGCACCGTTCCGAGTTCTGCATCGACAAGCTGTACTCGCCCGACGGCCCGACCGGCCGCCTCGGCCTGCTCGAACTGCGCGCCTTCGAAATGCCGCCGCACGCGCGCATGTCGCTGGCTCAGCAATTGCTGCTGCGGGCGCTGATCGCCCGCTTCTGGAACGAACCCTACAGCCCGCAACGCCTGGCCCGCTGGGGCACCGAGCTGCACGACCGGTTCATGCTGCCGCATTTCGTCGAGCAGGATTTCCGCGACGTCATGGAAGAAATGACCGCCGCCGGCTATCCGTTCAAGCACGAATGGTTTGCCCCGCATTTCGAATTCCGCTTCCCGAAATACGGCGATTTCGCCGTCAAGGGCATCGAGTTCGAACTGCGCCACGCGCTCGAACCCTGGCACGTCATGGGCGAGGAGGGCTCGGCCGGCGGCGCCGTGCGTTACGTCGATTCCTCGGTCGAGCGCGTCCAGGTCAAAGTCACCGGCATGGCGCCGGACCGCTACATCCTGACCTGCAACGGCGAACCCGTGCCGCTGACCAATACCGGAAAAAACGGCGAGTTCGTTGCCGGCGTCCGTTACCGGGCCTGGCAGCCGGCGTCCTGTCTCCATCCGACCATCGGTGTGCATGCGCCGCTGGTGTTCGACATCGTCGATACCTGGATGCAGCGTTCGCTCGGCGGTTGCCAGTACCACGTGGCGCATCCGGGCGGTCGCAGTTTCGATACCTTCCCGGTCAATGCCTTCGAAGCCGAAAGCCGTCGTCTGGCCCGTTTCTTCCGCTTCGGCCACACGCCGGGACGGATCGAGGTCAAGGCACCGCAGGTCAGCGCCGAGCACCCGTTTACGCTAGACTTGCGCCGTTTCTAACCGGTTGGGCGGCGGCTTTCCGCCGCCAGCCGAACGACAGGCCGGTAGCGGCCTGTTTCTTTTCCTGCCATGGCCCGTACACTTCTCGCCATCTATCCGCATAGTGCCCGCCGTTACGACGAAATGTTGATGGCGGATGGCGACGTGCGCCCGCACTGGCGGGGCTTCTTCAACCATCTCGATGCCGTGTCGCCGGAAGACATGCACCAGCGGCTGGATTTTGCCGACCGGCGCATCCTGGAAAACGGCGTCACCTACAACGTCTACGCCGACCCGAACGGTGCCGACCGGCCGTGGGTGCTCGATCCGGTACCGCTGATCATCCCGCCCGACGAATGGGCCGAGATTTCTGCTGCCGTGGCCCAGCGCGCGGCCCTGCTCAACGCCATCCTGGCCGATTTGTACGGCCCCCAGACCTTGCTCGCCAAGGGCCTGCTGCCGCCAGCGCTGGTCTATGGTCAGCACGGTTACCTGTGGCCGTGCCAGGGCGTACAGCCGCCGGGCGGGGTCTGGCTGCACCATTACGCCGTCGACCTGGCACGCTCGCCGAACGGGCGCTGGTGGGTCATCGCCGACCGCACGCAGGCGCCGTCGGGTGCCGGTTACGCGCTGGAAAACCGGCTGGTCGTCTCGCGCGTCTTCCCGGAAATGTTCCGCGACCTGCACGTCCAGCATCTGGCCGACTTCTTCCGCGACCAGCAGGAAGGCCTGACCAAGCTGGCGCCGCTCGATCCGGGCGAGCAGCCGCACATCGTGCTGCTGACGCCGGGGCCGTACAACGAAACCTATTTCGAACACGCCTACCTGGCCCGTTACCTCGGTTTCCCGCTGGTCGAGGGCCAGGACCTGACGGTGCGCGGCGATACCGTGTTCCTGAAAACCCTGCGCAGCCTCAAGCGGGTGCATGTGATCCTGCGCCGCCAGGACGACGATTACTGCGACCCGCTCGAACTGCGCGGCGATTCGGCGCTCGGGATTCCCGGCCTGATCAACGTCGCCCGCGCCGGCCGGGTGGCAATTGCCAACGCACTCGGTAGCGGCCTGCTCGCCTCGGGCGCGCTGATGGGTTTCCTGCCGGCGATCTGCCGCGAACTGCTCGGCGAGAAGCTGGCCATGCCGTCGATCGCCACCTGGTGGTGCGGCGAGAAGCCGGCACTGGAGTTCGTCAAGGAGAATTTCGACGATCTGGTGATCAAGCCGGCCTACCCGACCCAACGCATGGAGCCGGTGTTCGGCCATGAGCTGGAAGGCGAGGCGCGCGAGGAAATGCTGCGCCGGATCGAAGCCCGGCCGCATGCCTATGTCGCCCAGGAAATGGTCAATCTGGCGCAGGCGCCGACCTGGAGCCGCGCCCACGAGCGCCGCCTGATCGCCCGGCCGGTCGGCCTGCGTGCCTACGCCGCGATCAATGGCGACGGCGAGTATTCGGTCATGCCCGGCGGCCTGACCCGCGTTGCTCAGGGTGCCGGCGCGCGCATCATCTCGATGCAGCGCGGCGGTGCCTCGAAGGATACCTGGGTGCTGACCAACGGCCCGGTCAGCGAATTCACGCTGCTCAAGCCGTCGTTCGGCGTTCGCGACCTGGTCCGCGCCGGTGCCAACCTGACCTCGCGCGTGGTCGAGAACCTGTTCTGGCTCGGCCGCTATTCCGAGCGTTTCGATGACAGCGCACGCCTGTTGCGCGTTGCTCTGGCGCGCCTGGTCGATGTCGGCGGCGAGAAGACCCAGGCCGTGGCGTCGGTGCTCGAACTGGCCGAGCGACTTGGTGTCCTGCCGACGCCCGAAGAAGATAACGAAGTCGGCGAGGGCAGCGAACATGCCTTGCTCGAAGCCATCTACGATCCCGATCAGCCGGGCAGCCTGGCTGGCAACATCCGCAGCCTGATGTGGTCGGCCTCGCATGTGCGCGAACGCCTGTCGCTCGATCACTGGCAGTCACTGAACCGCTTGTTGCGCGAACAGCAGACGGCGCAGAAGAAACATCCGACGCTGACCGAGGCGATTGCCTTCCTTGACCGCGTGCTGCTGGTTTCGTCGTCGCTCAACGGCTTCGCCATGGACAACATGACCCGCGACGATGGCTGGCGGTTCCTGATCATCGGCCGCCGTCTCGAACGTTTGTCCTTCCTCGCGCGCGGCGTCGCCGATTTTCTGCGCATGGAATCGGCGCGCGGTCAGGGTTGCCTCGAATGGCTGCTGGAAATGGCCGATTCGATCATCACCTACCGCTCGCGTTACTCGCGCCATGCCGAACTGCTGCCGGTCATCGACCTGCTCGTCTTCGACGAGAGCAATCCGCACGGGGTCAGCTTCCAGACCAATGTGCTTGGCCGTTACCTGGAACGCATGGCCAGCGAGCTTGGCGCCGATTACGACCAGCGCCTGAGCGGGGCCGTCGAGCGCCTGCGTGCCTTCGACCTGGGCAAGCTGGAGCATCTGCAGTTCAACCAGTGCCGCAGTTGTGCGCCCTGCGAAGAACTGGCCACCTTGCTGCTCGATCTCGATGCGGCTGCGGCGCATCTGTCGGACGGCCTGGCCATGCGCTACTTCACCCATGTCGGCGACGTCAGCCGGCAGACCATGGCGCTGTGAACATGGAACCGGTCCGTTACCACGTCCTGCACGAAACCAGCTACGACTACGGCAGTCCGATTTCGCTGTCGCAGCAGCAACTGCACCTGTCGCCGCGCTTCCTGCCCTGGCAACTGGTGCACGAACAGCGCATCGACATCGAGCCGCAGCCGACCTGGCGCCGTGACGGCCTGGATGCCTTCGGCAATCCGGTGAGCTGGATTTCCTTCCACGCGCCGCACGACAGCCTGCGCCTCCGGTCGACGATGAATATTTCGGTCCTGTCGCACATGCCTGACGCCGAGCAGCTTGCGTCCTCGATGCCCTGGGAAGAACTGCGCGAGCGCCTGGCCTACGACGCCCAGCCGCCGGAGCCGGAAGATCTCGAAGCGGTGCGCTTCCTGTTCGAAAGCCCGCACGTCCGCGTCAAGCACGAACTGGCGCAGTATGCGGCCGACTGTTTCCCGCCGGGCACGCCGGTGCTGGTCGGGGCGCACAATCTGATGACGAAGATTTTCGAGGAATTCGAGTTCGACCCGGAGGCGACGACAGTATCGACACCGGTACTCGAAGTGCTGGAGAACAAGCGCGGCGTCTGCCAGGACTTTGCCCACCTGATGATCGCCTGCCTGCGCGCCCTCGGCCTGTCGGCGCGCTACGTCAGCGGTTACCTGCTGACCCGGCCACCACCCGGCAAGCCGCGCCTGATCGGCGCCGATGCCTCGCACGCCTGGGTCTCGGTGTATGCCCCAGGCACGGCGGACAACTGGGTCGATTTCGATCCGACCAACAATCTCCTGCCCGATACCGAGCACATCACGCTGGCCATCGGCCGGGATTTCTCCGACATCTCGCCGCTGCGCGGCATCATCCTCGGCGGCGGTAGCGCGGAGCCGGAAGTGGCGGTGACCGTGGTTCCGCTCGACGAAGAGGAAATTCCGGAAGCCCTGCGGGCTGCCGCCGAGGCGGTCAAGGCCGCCGACTGATGCGGCGGGCGGTCATCGTCGGCGGTGGCCCGGCCGGCCTGATGGCCGCCGAGCGCCTGGCAGCCCAGCCGGGGATCGAAGTCGATGTCTTCGACGCCATGCCCTCGCTGGGGCGGAAATTCCTGATTGCCGGCGTCGGCGGCATGAACATCACCCATGCCGAAGCCATGCCCGATTTCATTGCCCGTTATGGCGCACGGGCTGCCCAGATCGCGCCGCTGCTCGACGATTTCGGGCCGCAGGCGGTGCGTGACTGGATTCACGGTCTGGGCATAGCAACCTTCATCGGTAGTTCCGGGCGGGTTTTCCCCCGGGAAATGAAGGCCGCGCCGCTGTTGCGCGCCTGGCTGCACCGTCTGCGCGGGCAGGGCGTGCGTTTCCACGTCCGGCATCGCTGGCAGGGTTGGGATGCGGCCGGCCGCTTGCGCTTCTCGACCCCGGCCGGTGAGGTCGCGCACGCTGCCGACGTCACGCTCCTGGCGCTGGGCGGCGGCAGCTGGGCCAAGCTCGGTTCCGACGGACGCTGGGTCGAGGTGCTGGCCGGGCAGAATATTCCGGTCGCGCCGCTGCGGCCGGCCAATTGCGGTTTCGATATCGCCTGGAGCGAACATTTCCGCCAGCGTTTCGCCGGCCATCCGGTCAAGCCGGTGGTTGGCGAATGCGCCGGTCTGCGCCAGCAGGGCGAGTTCAACATCACCGCGCAGGGGATCGAGGGCGGGCTGGTCTATGCGCTGTCGGCCCCGCTGCGCGATGCGCTCGATGCCGGTGCGCCCGCGCACCTGGTGCTCGACCTGGCGCCGGGGCGTAGCCAGGCGCGCCTGCAGTCCGACCTGGCCCGGCCACGCGGGCGCGATTCGCTGGCCAAGCATCTGCGTCGTTGCGCCGGTATCGAGGGAGTCAAGGCAGGGCTGCTGCACGAATTCTGTCCGCCGTCGGTACTCGGTGATCCCGTTACCCTGGCGGCGGCGATCAAGGCCTTGCCATTGCCGGTCAGGGCCACACGACCGCTCGACGAGGCGATCAGCAGCGCTGGTGGCGTCCGATTCGAGGGACTCGATGACAGCCTGATGGTACAGACCCGCCCCGGGCTATTCCTGGCCGGCGAAATGCTGGACTGGGAGGCGCCGACCGGCGGCTATCTGCTGACCGCCTGCCTGGCCAGCGGCTACCGCGCCGGTAACGGCGCCGCTGCCTGGCTGTCGCGCCAGCCGGCCTGATCAGTCGAGTCGGGCCAGGGCCTGCGCCAGCAGCTCGGCGGCAGCAGCAAAGTCGAAATCGGCGATCTGCCGCTCGAAGCGCGGGAAGTCCTCGCCCAGCAACTGGCGCAGGATGGCGCCATCGGTCTGCAGGCGGGCCTGCGCTGCGAAATCGCAATCATGGAGTTGCTGCGTCAGGCTGGCCAATTGCTGGCGCACTTCGCCGGCGGCCATGTTCAATTGCGGTTGGCTGCGCTGCACGGAGGGCGGGGCCACTTGGAGCGCATCGTGCAGTTGTCGGTATTGCCGCTCGCAGTCGGCGATCAGGCGGAGGATTTCATCGTTCGGCCGCGCCTGGCGGATGGCGTGGTCGACATCGGCCGCGCTCTGGAACACCGCACTGGCGCCAAGCGTTGCCGCTGCGCCCTTGAGCGAATGCGCCAGCCGCCGGGCCTCCTCGTTTTCTCCCTGCGTCAGTAGTTCGCGCATGCGCGCGAAGTCGCCGGTGTGATTGTCGGTCAGGCTGCTCAGCAAGCGGCGATAGGTCGACAGTTTGCCGCGCACGGCGTGCAGGCCGGCCTTGAGGTCGAGGCCGGGGATGCGCCCGAGTTGTTCGAGTTGTGCCGCTTCATCGTTGGCGGCGGGCGGCGGTGAGCTGGCCGGGAGCGTCTTGCCGGCTTCCAGGTCGGCGCGCTTGAGGGTCACCGAGAACCAGAATTCGCTGCCTTCGCCGAGCTGGCTGTTGACGCCTATCCGGCCGTCCATCAGTTCGGCCAGACGGCGGCTGATCACCAGCCCCAGGCCGACGCCGCCGTGCCGGCGGGTGGTCGAGCTGTCGCCTTGCTCGAAGGGGTTGAACAGGCGCGGTAGAAGATCGGCCGGGATGCCGATGCCGGTATCGCGGATCGAGAAGCGCAGGGTGATCGAGCGGGACTCGCTGGTTGGCGCGTCGACCGACAGGGTGATGCTGCCGCGGTCGGTGAACTTGACGGCGTTGGACAGCAGTTGCTGCAGGATCTGCCTGAGGTAACCCGGATCGCCACAGAGGCGTGCCGGAACCACGGGGGCCAGGTGGTGTACGAAGTCCAGCCCCTTGCTGCGCGCCTGTTCGGCGAACGGCTGGCAGGTTTCGGACAACAGGTCGGCGAGCGCGAAATTGGCATTCGCCGGTTTCTGGGTGCCCGATTCCAGGCGTGACAGATCGAGAATGTCGTTGAGCAGTTGCATCAGCTGGTTGGCAGCGTCGGCAATCCTGCCCAGCCGCTCGTCGTCGTGGTCGCGCTGGAGCAGGTGAGTCAGCCCGAGGATGGCGTTCATCGGGGTGCGGATTTCGTGGCTCATGTTGGCCAGGAAGCTGCTCTTTGCCCGGCTGGCCGACTCGGCGTCTTCCTTGGCGTGCTGCAGTTGCTGGGTCCGTTGTTCGACCAGATTTTCGAGTTCGGCACGGTAACGCGCCAGTTCCTGCTGGTCACGTTTGCGCTCGGTGATGTCTTCTTCGATCGCCAGGTAATGGCTGACCAGGCCATCGGCCTGGCGAACCGGGGAAATGATCGCGTAGGCGTTGTACAGGGTGCCGTCCTTGCGCCGGTTGATGAATTCGCCCCGCCACAGGTCGCCTCCGCGCAAGGATTGCCATAGCGCCTGCGGGGTTTCCGGCGGCGTCTGCTCGGATTTCAGGAAACGCGGATTGCGACCGATGGCTTCTTCCGGCTGGTAACCGGTGCAGGTGACGAAGGCGCGGTTGACGTATTCGATGTTGCCCTCGGCGTTGGCAATGACCACGCTGTGCGGACTTTGCTCGATGGCCAGCGACAACTGGCGCAGGCTGGCTTCGTTGGCGGCCATGGCGCGGCGCTGGCTGATGTCGGCAAGAATGCCACTGGCCATCGTCACCCGACCGTCGCCGTTGCGCTCGGTGATGCTGCCGCGGTCCTCGACCCACAACCAGCCTTTGGCGGCATGGCGGACCCGGTATTCCAGGCGGTGTTGATCGCTGCTACCGTCGAGGAGGGCGGCGAAGGAGCGCTGGTAGGCGGCCTGGTCGTCGGGGTGGATGCGTTCGCGCCACTGCAGTACGGACTTCGGCTGGGCAGCCGTGGATTCACCGAACAGGTTGCACAGGCTGTCGCTGCAGAGGAATTGGTCGTTGCCCGCACGATATTCCCAGGCCCCGGCCCCGGCGGCGGCCAGGGCGAAGTCGAGCTGGGTCTGCAGGCGCTGGCGGTCGCGTTCTTCGCACAGGTGGATCAGGGCAGCTTCCATCTCGTGCAGGGCCAGTTGCTCGAACAGTCGCTGCTGGCTGACCATGCCGGCGAGCCGGCCACGCTTGTCGAGAACCAGCATGTGCCTGACGCGGTGCGTGGCCATCGCGGCCAGGGCATCGCTGACCGAACTGTCGATGTCGACACTGTACAAGGGGGCGGTCATCGCTTCGGATAGCGTAATGTCGCTGGCTGCCTGCACGCGATTGAGCAGGCGAGGAATGTCGCGTTCGGTCAGGATGCCTTGCGGGACACCGTTGGCGGAGCACAGCACGTAGTCCGTCGTATTGCTCAGCATGCGGGCCAGCGCCTCGTTGAGCGGCGTCTCCGGCGAAAGCTGGGGCATCTCCCGGTCCATCGCGCTGCTCAGGTTCTGCATGTGCTTGAACGCTAGGGCACCGAGATGGCGGCGGAAATCGGTTTCACTGACGATGCCGGCGGTGCGACCATCGCCAGCCAGCACCACCAGATGGCGGATGCGATGCGTGTCGAGCAGTTTGCGGGCCGCCAGCAGGTCAAGTTCAGGTGGCGCGGTAACCAGTGGGCTGGACATCAGTTCGCTGATCGGGGTGTTGCCGGGCAGGCGCCAGTGCAGGGCGCGCAGCAGGTTGCTTTCGGTGACGATGCCGCTGGCGCATTCCGGGCTGCCGACCAGCAGGCTGGAAATGCCCGCCTCGCTCATGATCCGGGCAATTTCGGCAAGCGGGGTAGACAGTTCGACGGTACGGACGTCGGTCGTCATGATGTCCGCCAGGGTCATGGGAAAACGCGGGGTCATGAGGATCTCGGATGTTCCTGTTGGTAGTGCTGGATGCCGGTGCAGGTCTGCTTCAAGGCGTCGATCAGGTCGGCAAACAATGGTTCGGGATCGTTGGCCGGACCACCGGGCAGCAGGGCGTCGTTGAGGGCGCAGGCGGCAGCATGGATTCGCCAGAGGCCGAGCGTTCCGGCCACGCCCTTGAGATTGTGCGCCAGCTGCCGGGCATCGTGCAGGCGGTTTTCCCGGCGTGCCGCGTCGAGGATTTCGTCGTCATGACCGTGGCCCGTGATGAAGCTGTCGAGCAGACGCCGGTAATTGCCGATCCGGTTGCGTACGGCGACCATGGCCTGTTCCATGTCCACCCAGTGCTGGGCGGCCAGTGCGGCCTTTTCATCGTCTGCCGGCGGGGCATGCGTGACGGGCTGGCTGGCCGTATGCAGCGGCATCCATTTGGCGATCGAGGCGTACAGGTTGTCGGGATTGACCGGCTTGGCGATGTGGTCGTTCATGCCGGCTTCGAGGCAGCGTTTGCGGTCCTCGCCGAAGGCGTTGGCGGTCATCGCCAGGATCGGCGTGAGACAGCCATCGGCGCGCAGCCTGCGGGTGGCTTCGAGGCCATCCATGACCGGCATCTGCATGTCCATCAGGATCAGATCGTAGGTGTTGCCCAGGCAGAGTTCAATCGCTTCCGCACCGTTGGTGGCAACGTCGATGGTGAAGCCGACGTCTTCGAGCAGTTCGCGGGCGACTTCCTGATTGATCGGGTTGTCCTCGACCAGCAGGATATGCGGCGATTTCTGGAATTGGCGGAGTTGGGTGGCGGCGCCGGCATCGGCCACGGCGATGGCAGCGTTGTCACCCTTGCCGGCCTGCAGGCGGGCGGTGAACCAGAAATTGCTGCCGACCTCGGGCGTACTGTCTACTCCGGTATCGCCGCCCATCAACTGGGCCAGGTGACGGGCGATGGCCAGGCCGAGGCCGGTACCGCCGTAGCGCCGGGTGGTCGAGTCGTCGGCCTGTTCGAAGGCCTGGAACAGGCGTACCTGCTGTTCCGGCGTGATGCCGATGCCGGTATCGCGAACCGCGAAGCGGACCAGCAGGCCGCTGCTGTCCCGGTCGACCAGGTCGACCTCGACGCGAATGCTGCCGTGCTCGGTGAATTTGGCCGCATTGGTGAGGAAGTTGAGGAGAATTTGCCCGAGCCGCAGCGGATCGCCATGCAGGACCTCGGGCAGAGCGGGATCGATGTGGCAGGAGAATTGCAGGCCGCGCGAGCGGACCCGGTCGACGATCAGGGTCGAGGTGTTGTCGATGATCTGCTGCAGGCGGAAGTCGCTGGGCGCCAGAACCAGCTTGCCGGCCTCGATTTTCGAGATGTCGAGAATCTGGTTGATGATCGCCAGCAGGTGGTGGGCGGCGTCCTGGACCTTGGCCAGGCGGTCGAGCATGCCCGGATCGCCGGTCTGGCGGGTGGCCAGGTGGGTGAGGCCGATGATGGCGTTCATCGGCGTGCGGATTTCGTGGCTCATGTTGGCCAGGAAGGCGCTCTTGGCCCGGTTTGCTTCTTCTGCCGCATCGCGGGCGCTGGCCAGTTCACGGGTGCGTTCGGCGACCAGTTCTTCGAGGTGCTGACGGTAACGTTCCAGTTCCCGGTTGGCCTGCCGCTGTTTTTCCTCGCGCTCGATCAGGGCGCGCGCATCGGCCAGGCGGCGGGAGATGTCGGTGATGAAGACGATCAGGTAGCGTCTGCCATCGACCCGGATGATTTCGGCCGACAGGCTGATGTCACGGCGATGGCCGTCGCTGGCGACGCCGACACTTTCGTAGTCGATGATATGGCCATCGCGCTCGAGGATGGCGATCATCCGGTCGCGGTCTTCCGCTTTTCCCCACAGTCCGGCTTCGAGCGTCGTCTTGCCGAGCAGCGCTTCCCGGGTCCAGTGGTAATCCTGCAGCATGCGTTCATTGACATCGACCAGTCGGCCGTCTTCGAGGCGGGTGATGCAGGCCGCGACCGGCGCGGCCTGGAAGGCGACGGCGTAGCGAGCCAGGGTCTCGCTCTCTTCCTTGAGTGCCAGCAGCATGCTGTGCTCGTTGTCACGAGCTGCGTGTAGTGCCTGGTGAGCAGCAGCGAGCTCGCCGAACTTGCGCCGCATCAGGTAATAGAGCAGGCCGGCGGTGATCGCGATGTAGAGCCAGCCCTTGAGCAGGTTGACCAGCGCGCGTTCCTTTTCGCTGGGGATCAGCCAGTTGACGGCGAGGTCGCTGAACAATATCCAGCACGCGCCGAAGGCCATGTACCAAAGAACTACCTTCTGCATCGCCTGGGCATATCCGGGATCTTTGGTGGCCGGTGTTGCCTGGACTGGGTTCATTCAGCGTAGGCGGCGGCGATGCGTTTGAAGGTTTCGAATTCGCCGACAAAGGCGCTGACCACGTCGGGGTCGAAATGGCTGCCGCTGCCGGCGACGATGATCCGGTAGGCTTCTTCCATCGGCATTGCCGGCTTGTAGACGCGGGCGCAGATCAGTGCATCGAAGACATCGGCCAGCGCCATCAGGCGCGCGGAGATGGGGATCTCATCGCCGGCCAGGGCGCCGGGGTAGCCGCTGCCATCCCATTTTTCGTGGTGGCAGCGGGCGATTTCCTGGGCGATGCGCAGGAATTCGACCGGTCGCGCCGAATCGGCTTCGGCCTGGGCAATCGCCTGGGCGCCAATTTCGGCATGGGTCTTCATGACTTCCCACTCTTCCGGCGTCAGCTTGCCGGGTTTGAGCAGGATGTGATCGGGAATGCCGACCTTGCCGATGTCGTGCAGCGGTGCCGATTGTGCCAGCGCATCGATGGTGCGGCGGTCGAGATAGGCGCTGAAGCGGGGATGATGTTGCAGGGCATTGGCCAGCGTGCGCACGTATTCCTGGGTGCGGCGCAGGTGGTTGCCGGTTTCCGGGTCACGCGTTTCCGCCAGGTGGGCGAGGGCGTGGATACTGACTTCCTGAATCAGCTGGTTTTCCGCCATGCGCCGGGCGACTTCCTTTTCCAGGAAGGCGTTGTGGTCGCTGAGCATGTCGCGGGCCCGCTTGAGTTCGAGTTGGGTACGCACCCGGGCGAGCACGATGGCCGGCCGGATCGGCTTGGTGATGTAGTCCACCGCGCCGCAGTCGAGCCCACGTTCCTCGTCGTCGGTACCATCCATCGCCGTGACGAAGATCACCGGAATGTCGCGGGTGGCGGCGACACTGCGCAATTCGGCCAGGACGTCGTAACCGTCCATGCCCGGCATCATCACGTCAAGCAGGATCAGGTCGGGCGGCGGGGTCGCGTTGGCGATCTGCAGGGCGCGCTGCCCCGAATTCGCTGCCCGGACATGGTAGATCGGCTGCAGCAGTTCGCCGAGGACGCTGAGGTTCTCGGGAACATCGTCGACAATCAGAATGGTCGGCTGCGCTTGGATCTTGGTTCTCCAGCCTGGATAGGGGGTGGAGGGATTATCACCCGTGCGGCCGGTTCTGGCTACTGCCCTTTGGTTCAGGTCGCCGGATCGAGGCCGGCCAGCCGGCGGTAGCTGGCGAAACGGCTCTTGTCCACGGTGCCGGCCTCGACGGCCGGGCGCAGCGCGCAATCCGGTTCGCGGTCGTGCCGGCAGTCGCGGAAGCGGCATTGGCCGAGGTAGGGGCGGAATTCGCGGAAGGCGTACTCGATCTCGCCCCGGCCAAGGTGGCCGAGACCGAATTCCTGGAGGCCGGGCGAGTCGATCAGGTGGCTGTCGGCGTCGAGGTGGTAGAGCGTGGCGTGGGTGGTCGTGTGCTTGCCGGAATCGAGCGCCTGCGAGATTTCCCGGGTGGCGGCGCGGGCTTCCGGGATCAGCGCATTGACCAGCGTCGATTTGCCCATGCCCGACTGGCCGACCAGCACGCTGGTCCGGCCCTGCAGGTGGGGGCGCAGGTCTTCGGCGTGGTGCAAGGCCGACAGTTCGAGCACGCGGTAGCCGAGGGCGGTAAAAACGGCGGTCTGGCGCCGGGCTTCGGCCAGGCGGTCGGTGAGGTCGCACTTGTTGAGGGCGATCAGGACTTCGATGTCCTCGCTCTCGGCGGCGATCAGGGCGCGGGTCACCAGGTCGTCGGAGAAGGCCGGTTCGCTGGCGACGACGACGACCAGCTGGTCGACGTTGGCGGCGATCAGCTTCTGGCGGATTTCGTTGGAACGGTAGAGCAGGCTGCGCCGCGGCAGGATTTTTTCGATCACGCCCTGGTCGGCCGAACTGCGGGCGAACTCGACCTCGTCGCCGCAGGCGACCTCGCTTTTCTTGCCGCGTGGAAAGCAGGGCAGGCGCGTGCCGTCCCCGGTCTCGACGATGTATTGCCGACCGTGGGCGGCGACGACCCGGCCGTGCATCATTCCTTGAAGTGATAGTAGGTCTGGTTCAGGTAGGCAGCGACTTCGGCTTCCTCTTCCGGAAACCAGCCGGTGTTCATCTGGGCGTTGCAGGCGGCCGTCCGCTGCAGGATGTCGAGCTTGGTCGACAGCATGCGCCCCTGGCGGGTGTAGATGGTGCTGCCGTCACCGCCGTACATCTTGGTGTGGCAGGCGACGCACTGGGCATCGTGCTTGGCCTGGCCGGCTTTGGCGTCGGCATTGCCCCACGGATCGGCGGCGAAGGCCGGGAAGGACAGCAGGGCGGCGGCGAGCATCGGGCTGGTCGTTTTCATGCGCTTGTCTCCTGGTGTTGCAGTCGTCCGATGCGCTGGGCGGCTGGTGGGTGGGAATCGTGGAACAGCGAGTGTAGCGGGTCCGGCGTCAGTGTCGAGGCATTGTCATCGTAAAGCTTGACCAGGGCATGCACCAGATCATCGGCCGAGGCGTGTTCGGCGGCGTAGGCATCGGCCTCGAACTCGTGCTGGCGCGAGAACTGGCTGGACAGCGGGGTCAGCGGGAACAGGAAGACCGGCACCACCAGGAAGAAGAGGATCAGTGCCAGCGCGGTGCTTTGCGCCGGTACGCCGAGGCCGGCATAGAACCAGGGGGCGTCGATCAATTGACCGAGCAGCCAGAGGAAGGCGAGCGAGACCGCGAACATCAGCACGATGCGCTGGACGATGTGACGCTTGCGGAAATGTCCGAGTTCGTGTGCCAGCACGGCTTCGATTTCGGCTGGGCTGAGGCGTTCGAGCAGGGTGTCGAAGAAGACGATGCGCTTGTTGTTGCCGAAACCGGTGAAATAGGCGTTGCCATGGCTGGAGCGCTTCGAGCCGTCCATCACGAACAGGCCGCTGCTGCGGAAGCCGCAACGCTTGAGCAGGGCTTCGATGCGGGTTTTCATCTCGCCGTCGGGCAAGGGTGTGAACTTGTTGAACAGCGGCGCGATCCAGGTCGGGTAGACGAACAGCACGAGCAGGTTGAAGGCGCTCCAGAACAGCCACACCCACAGCCACCAGAGGTTGCCCATCGCACTCATCAGCCACAGCACGACGGCGATCACCGGGGCGCCGATGGCCAGCCCGAGCAGCGTCTGCTTGACGAGGTCGGAGACGAACAGGGCCGGTGTCATGCGGTTGAAACCGTGGCGAGCCTCGATGACGAACTGGCTGTACAGCGACAGTGGCAGGTCGATCACGGCGGAAATCAGCATCACGCCGAGAATCATGGCCAGGCCGTAGGCAATGCCGTCCAGGTGTGCCGACCAGAATTCGTGCAGCCAGGCCAGGCCGCCGCCGAGCGTGAAGGCGAGCAGTACCGCTGCCTCGACGACGGTGGCCAGCATCGCCGCCTTGCTGCGGTCGATGGTGTAGCTGGCGGCCTTTTCGTGGGAAGCCGGCGTGATGCGTTCGGTGAATTCCGCGGGAACCCGTGTCCGGTGGGCCGCGACATGGCGGATGTGGCGCAGCTTCAGCCACAGGCGGGTGAGCACGGTCAGGCTCAGGATGCAGAGGAAGAAGAGGGTGAAATTCTCGGTCACGGGCAGATGTCGGGGAAGCTGTGAGAAAATGGCGTTTTTAAAGTTTCGGGCAATTATATGGCAGGCAATGCAAACAACCTCGTCTGGGTGGACATGGAAATGACCGGTCTGAACCCGGACGGTGACCGCATCATCGAAATGGCGTTCGTGGTGACCAATTCCGAACTCGAGATGGTCGCCGAGTCGCCTTCCTGGGTGGTGCACCAGTCCGACGAAACCCTGGCCGCCATGGACGATTGGAACCAGAAAACGCACGGACGTTCCGGTCTGATCGACAAGGTCCGCGCTTCCACGCTGGATGAGGCTGCCATCGAGGCCGAGGCTCTGGTATTCCTGCAGAAGTACTCAGGCAAGGGATATTCCCCGATGTGCGGCAATTCCATCGGTCAGGACCGCCGCTTCATGGCCCGCTACATGCCGACGCTGGAAGCCTTCTTCCACTACCGCAATCTTGATGTCAGTACCCTCAAGGAATTATGCAAGCGCTGGCAACCGGAGATTTACAAGGGCTTCAAGAAGCGTGGCCGGCACACGGCGATGGCCGACATCCACGAATCGATCGACGAACTCAAGTATTACCGCGAGCACTTCCTGATCAAGTCGTCCGGCGGTTGAGCTGTTCCCGGTCAGCGGCGGTAGAGACGGAAGCGTTCCCGTCGCTCGCCGGGACGGTTGCCCTGCCAGACCGACGTCCATTCGGGGCCGGGTGGGGCCACTTGGTCCTCCGAGTAGGCGGCGACGATCAGCCAGTCGCAGGCCTTGCCTGCCTTGGTCGAGTGATTGACTGGCGCGAGATCGGCGAAATAGGAGAATGATCCGAGCTGGGTTGAATTCAGGTTCCGCTCTGCAAGGCAGCGCTTGTCGCGAGGCAGCTTCGCCGCAATCGCTTCGGCCACCGGGCGGTAGCTTTTGCCGTAGTCGAACCAGGGCAGTATCAGTGCGGTGGTCATCAACCACCAGGTCGTGAAGCCCATCGTCCAGTGCACGAGACTGCGGTAGGGGGAGCGAGGTACCCGCAGCATGAGCCAGATCCACCACAGGCTTGCGGCCAGACCGACCAGCAGCCCGATCAGGTCAAGTTCGCCGGAAAACCCCGGGCGGAGTTTGACGATTCTGTCGGCCAAGGTCTGGGGGACGCCCATCGTCATGCCTGCCCAGGCCACCCACACCAGCAAGGCAAGAAAGCTGAACAGGCTCAAGGCAAACCAGTCGAATGCGTTGGCTGCTCCCCGGCGCAGGCTGAGTGCGCCGGGGGTGGCGAGCAGGGCCAGCGAAGGAAGCAGCAGCAGGCTGCTGATCGCGTTCGGACGATAAGCCCAGACCAGGAGCAGCAGCGTGATCAGCAGGAAGCTCAGTGGTAGCAACAGGCTTTGCGTTTGCCAGTCTTTGCGTCGCGACCAGAGCGTCCAGGCGGCAAGCGGCAATACCGGAAAGGCGAACCAGGGTAGCAGTGCGAGGTACTTGCCCAGTCCAAGCGCCGTTAACGGTGTTTTCAGCGGGGCGAGTTCGGCCACCAGCCAGGCATTGAAGCGTGCAGGCTGCAGCAAGCTCAAAGCCAGTGGCCAGGGTAGCGCCAGCACGATACCGATGCCCAGGCCGATCAGCAGGGTGTGCGCGGCCTTGCGGCGATCCGGCGACAGCCACCAGGCCAGCGGTGCGATGGCGAGTAGTGGCAAGGTTGGCGCGATGCCAGCGCCGAGCAGGCAGGCGGCCAGGGCCAGGCCGTAGAAAATGCCGGTCAGGCGGGGTTTGCGCCCAATCGTGGCGAGCGCGCCGAGGCCGCCGGCGTAGGCCGCCAGCGCGATCAGCATGGGTTGCGCATCGTGGGCGTGGAACAGCAGGCCGACACAGCCAGCCAGCAGCAGCGGGCTGGCGGCAGCGCTGTCGGTGCCGTAGAGTTCCCGGCCGGCGTAGTAAAGCCCGGTCAGCGCCAGTGCGATCCAGATGCCGCTGGCCAGGCGCATTGCTTCGTGAGCCGGCAGGGCCCAGTCGAAGAGCAGGCCGGTGAGGGCCGCGCTCCAGTAAAACAGCGGCGGTTCGTGGAAGGGGCGGCCGGCCAGCGAGGGGGCCAGCCAGTCGCCGGTCGACAACATCTGCCAGGCCGTGCCGATATGGATCGCGTCTTCACCCTTCCACGGGTCGCGGCCGAACAGGCCGGCCAGGACGTAGAAGGCAAGCATGCCGGCGAGCGCCCAGCCGGCAGGAGGCAGGCGAATGCCGCGACGGATCAGGGAGAGGTGCTCAGACATGGGTTGCGCAAATGAAAAAGGCAGCCCATGGGCTGCCCTTTCTGGCGAAATTCAAACCGATCAGGCAGCGGCCTTGCCGCGCATGGCGCCGAACTTCTGGTTGAACTTTTCAACGCGACCGGCGGTGTCGACGATTTTCTGCTTGCCGGTGTAGAACGGGTGGCAGGCAGAGCAGACTTCGATGTGGAAGTCGTTCTTCGGCATCGTGGACTTTGTGGTGAAGACGTTGCCGCAAGAGCAGGTCACTTGCACGTCGTGGTAATTCGGGTGAATGTCGGCTTTCATTTCATATCCTTTAAACGAGCGACCGGCGGTATTGGCCGATCTGGGAAGCGCGAGATTATCGTTGAATAATCACGCGCTTGCAATAGTTTTTTCAGCCACGACGCATGGCGTCGAAGAATTCGGCATTGCCCTTGGTGGACTTGACCTTGTCGAGCAGGAATTCCATCGCTTCGAGGTCGTCCATCGGGTAGCAGAGCTTGCGCAGGACCCACATCTTCTGCAGCACGTCCGGCTTGAGCAGCAGCTCCTCGCGGCGGGTGCCGGAGCGGTTGACGTTGACTGCCGGATACATGCGCTTCTCGGCCATGCGGCGGTCGAGGTGGATTTCCGAGTTGCCGGTGCCCTTGAATTCTTCGTAGATGACTTCGTCCATGCGCGAGCCGGTGTCGATCAGCGCGGTGGCCAGGATGGTCAGCGAGCCGCCTTCCTCGATGTTGCGCGCGGCACCGAAGAAGCGCTTCGGCTTCTGCAGGGCGTTGGCGTCGACGCCGCCGGTCAGCACCTTGCCGGAGGCCGGCTGGACGGTGTTGTAGGCGCGGGCAAGGCGGGTGATCGAGTCGAGCAGGATGACCACATCCTTCTTGTGCTCGACCAGGCGCTTGGCCTTTTCGATGACCATTTCGGCGACCGCGACGTGGCGCGAGGCCGGTTCGTCGAAGGTCGAGGCGACCACTTCGCCCTTGACCGTACGGGTCATTTCGGTGACTTCTTCCGGGCGTTCGTCGATCAGCAGGACGATCAGCACGACATCCGGGTGATTGGCGGTGATCGCGTGGGCGATGTTCTGCAGCATCACGGTCTTGCCGGTCTTCGGCGGGGCGACCAGCAGGCCGCGCTGACCGCAGCCGATCGGGGCGATCATGTCGATGACGCGGCTGGTGATGTTTTCCTCGGACTTGATCTCGCGTTCGAGTTTGAGGTGACGCGTCGGATGCAGCGGCGTCAGGTTCTCGAACATGATCTTGTTCTTGTTGGCTTCCGGCGGGAAGCCGTTGATCGATTGCAGCTTGGTCAGGGCGACGTAGCGTTCGCCGTCCTTGGGGGTACGGATTTCGCCTTCGACCGTGTCGCCGGTGCGCAGGTTGAAACGGCGGACCTGCGACGGGGAGACGTAAATATCGTCCGGGTTGGACAGGTAGGAGGTGTCCGACGAGCGGAGGAAGCCGTAGCCGTCCGGCAGCACTTCCAGTGTGCCGTCACCGTAGATGGTGTCGCCGTTCTTCGCCTTGGCCTTGAGGATGGCGTAGATCAACTCCATCTTGCGCATGCGGTTGGCGTTCTCGATGGCGAGTTCGGTCGCCATGTCCAGCAGTTTGCTGACGTGTAAGGTCTTGAGTTCTGAAAGTTGCATTGGGAGTGTGTGTGGCGCCGGAATGTAAGCGCGGGCGACAGCCCGATGATCGGGGCGCAGGAGCTAGAGGGCTTGGGAGGGAAGAGACGCCGGGGCGCGTGGCCGTTTGCGTCAGCCTGAAGGTGCGCGTGCACCTTCAGGGCGGGAGACTACGGAGATTACAGCGTGCTGTCAATAAAGGCAGCGAGTTGCGACTTGGACAGGGCGCCAACCTTGGTGGCTTCGACGTTGCCGTTCTTGAAGATCATCAGCGTCGGGATGCCGCGGATGCCGAATTTGGCCGGCGTCTGCTGGTTTTCATCGATGTTGACCTTGGCGACTTTCAGCTTGCCGGCGTATTCGGCGGCAATTTCGTCGAGGATCGGGGCGATCATCTTGCAGGGACCACACCATTCTGCCCAGTAGTCGACGAGCACGGGTTGCTGCGCTTGCAGCACCTCGGCTTCGAAGGTGTCGTCGGTGACGTAGTGGATGTGCTCGCTCATGTGTGCCTCGTGGTTTCAGGGGTCTGTATACGTTTGGAATGGGGCGTTCAGCCCGATAAGTGTTTTGTGATGCTAGCGAAAAAAGCCCGGCATGGGAAGCGTCAGCGCCCTGTTTTGAACAGATTGGCCAGCTCGACGGCCGTCTTGACCTGCATCTTGTCGAACAGGTTGGCGCGATGCACTTCGACGGTGCGCATGCTGATGTTCAGTTCGTCGGCGATGACCTTGTTGTATTTTCCGGCGAGTACCAGCTCCATGATCTGCCGTTCGCGGGTGGTCAACCGCGATACCCGGGCATTGACCGAATCCTGGGTGGCGCTTTCGGCCCGCTGGCGGGTGTCGAGCGCCATGGCTTCTTCGACCCGGCTGGCCAGCTCATTGTCGTTCAGCGGTTTTTCGAAAAAATCGAAGGCGCCGCGCTTGAGTGTGGCCACGGCCAGTGGCACGTCACCGTGGCCGGTCAGGAAGATGACCGGCAGCGTTGAGCCGCGCTCGAGCAGCGCGTCGAAACAGTCGAGTCCGCTCATCCCGGACATGCGCATGTCGAGAACCACGCAACCGCTGGTGGCCGGCGTCCATGCGGCCAGGAAATCCTCGGCTGATGCGTAAACGGCAAACGGCAGACCGCGGGATTTGAGCAGCCAGCTCAGTGCGTCGCGGATGGCTTCGTCGTCGTCGACCAGATGGGCACGGGGCGTGTTCATGCGCTTTCCAGGGGCAGGGTGAAGATGAATATCGTACCGTTTCCGGTCGGCGAGTCGGCGTTCTTTTCCGCCCACAGGCGGCCGCGATGAAACTCGATGATCGAACGACAGATCGACAGACCGACACCCATGCCTTCCTGCTTGGTGGTGAAGAAGGCGGTATACAGTTTATCCTCGATTTCCGGGGCAATCCCGCAGCCATGGTCGGCGACGCTGACGCGGACCTCGTTGTCGTCCGCCTGTACGTTCAGCCGGATCAAGCGATGGGCCGTTGGTGTTTCGTTCATCGCATCCATGGCGTTGCGCACCAGGTTGAGCAGGACCTGCTCGAGCATCAGTCGGTCGGCCGGCAATAGCGGCAGGTCGGGGATTCCGGCTTCAATGCGGATCTGTCGCTTGCGCGCTTCCGGTTCGACGAAGCCCAGGCAGTCATCGATGACTTCGCCGAGGGCGCAGGGTGCACGCTTGGGCTCGCTCTTGCGCACGAAATCATGAACCCGGCGGATGATCTTGCCGGCACGCTGGGCCTGGACGCCGATTTTCTCCAGCGCCGGTTTGAGTTCGGCGCAGGAGAGATTTTCGCTGTTCAGCAGGTTGAGGCAGCCGGTGTTGTAGCTGGCGATTGCGGCCAGCGGCTGGTTCAGTTCGTGGGCCAGGGTCGAGGCCATCTCACCCAGGGTCACCAGGCGGGCGGTGAATTGCAGTTGCTCCTGCTGCTGGCGGGCCAGCTCTTCGGCGTTCTTGCGCTCGGTGATGTCGAGGACCGATGCCATCCAGCCGGTATGCTGGCCGTTGCCGTCGATCAGCTTGGCTTCGTAGACCAGCGCCTGGAAGCGCTCGCCGTTCTTGCGCATGAAAGTGATCTCGAAGCCGTCGCTGGGGGCTTCGCCGGCCATGACTGCGCGGTGCATGGCTTCGGTGTTTTCCAGGTGTTCGGGCGCCCAGTAGGGCATTGGTGGTTCGTGGCCGACCAGTTCGTCGGGCGCGAAACCGGTCATCTTGCAGAACGCCGGGTTGACGTAGATGACCCGTCCCTTGAGGTCTCGGGCGCGCATGCCGACCGTCAGCGAGTCTTCCATGGCGGCCCGGAAAGCATGCTCGGCGCGCAAGGCTTCCTCGGCCCGGGTGCTCTTGTGCATCAGGTCGCGGACCAGCCACAGGCTCCAGAAGACCCCGCCGGCGAGCAGCAGGATGGAAATCGTCAGCAATCGCTGCAAGGCGTTCTGATCGCTGGGGTAGTTGCTGATCTTCAGCCGCAGGCCGTGGCCGGGTGGATCAAAAGGAATCTGGTAGCTGTCGGCGTTGGTGCCCTCAAGATGGGTTTTGGTGGCGTAGAGCATGTCGTTGTCGTCGACGATTTCCAGCTTGTATTTCTCGGTGAACCACCAGGGCACCTGATTGGTCAGCAGGTCGTTGAGCGGGTAGGTGGCCAGCAGCATGCCGGTCAGGTGCGATTCGTCGTAGATCGGCACCAGCAGGTCAATCAGGCTTTCTCTTGCAGCGGAGAAGTAAGGCTCACTGTAGGCGGGTTTGCCCAGTCGTTTGGCGACGTCGAAGGCACGGATACGGCGTCCGGGGTTAGATTCGTTGGTGATCTCGTAGCCGGGCAGGGAAATCAGCGCACGGCCTTGTGGGTCCAGCCAGCTGATCCGGGAGATTTCCGGGCTGTTCTTCAGCAAATGGGTCGAGCGGACGCGGAACAGGCGTTCTCGTTCCTGAGGGTCGGTCATGTCCACGGCCAGTTGCTGCAACAGGTCGCGGTTGCCTTCGAGGTGAAAGCGCAGGTTCTGTTCCAGCCACAGGACGTCCTTGATCAGGATGTTGCGCTGTTCTTCGCGTTCTGAATGCTGTAACAGCCAAAGCAGGGCAAACAGGGCGGCCATCAGCAATACGATGCCGAGTTTTGGCAGGGCCAGCAGCCAGGGTAGATGGCGTTTTTCGGCTAAGGTCGGGGCGCTTGGTGAGTCCATGGCGCGATGTTAACCCGGCGGGTCGAATGTGGATATCCACAATACGCAGGTGTTGCCTGTTTCGTAATACTTTCATCCAGTCGCAATTCGATTCTCGCGACCAACAAATCTTTGGAGGAGATATCCATGAAAGTTTCCAAGCTTCTCGCCGGCCTGTTCGCCTGCGCCGTTTCGCTCGGCGCCTATGCGCAACAGCCGATCGTGATCAAGTTCAGTCACGTCGTTGCCAATGACACGCCCAAGGGCAAGGCTGCCGACTTCTTCGCCCAGAAGGCCGCAGAGCTGACCAAGGGCAAGGTCAAGGTCGAGGTTTATGCCAACTCCACGCTGTACAAGGACAAGGAAGAAATGGAAGCGCTGCAGCTCGGCGCCGTCCATATGCTGGCCCCGTCGCTGGCCAAGTTTGGCCCGCTCGGCGTGCGCGATTTCGAAGTCTTCGACCTGCCGTTCATGTTCGACAGCTACGCTGACCTGCACAAGGTCACCACCGGTCCGGTCGGCAAGAGCCTGCTGGCCAAGCTGGAGCCCAAGGGCATCAGCGGCCTGGCCTTCTGGGACAACGGCTTCAAGTCGTTCTCGGCCAATACCCCGATTCGCACGCCGGCTGACCTGAAGGGCAAGAAGCTGCGCATCCAGTCGTCGAAGGTGCTCGAAGAGCAGGTTCGTGCCCTGAGCGCCCTGCCGCAGGTGATGGCATTCTCCGAGGTTTATCAGGCACTGCAGACCGGTGTGGTCGATGGTACCGAGAACCCGATTTCCAACCTGTATACCCAGAAGATGCACGAAGTGCAGAAGCATCTGACGCTGACCGAGCACGGTTACCTGGGCTATGCGGTGATCGTGAACAAGAAGTTCTGGGACGGTCTGCCGACCGATATCCGTGCTCAGCTCGACGAAGCCATGGTTCAGGCAACCCGTTACGCCAACCAGATCGCCAAGATCGAGAACGACACCTCGCTGGAAAATGTCCGCAAGAGCGGCAAGACCCAGGTGCATACGCCGACCGCCGCCGAGCGTGCCGAGTTCAAGAAGGTCCTGGTGCCGGTGCACAAGAAGATGGAAAGCCGTATCGGCAAGCAGACCATCGACGCGGTCTACAAGGCCACCGGCTTCAATCCTAACAAGCTGTAATCGTTTCAGTCCTCTGGGCGCCCGCTGTTGCCAAAGGTGGCGGCGGGCGTTTTTGCAAGGAGAGGGGTCATGGGAAAACTCATCGATTTTCTTGAAGAATTCATCATCGGTTCGCTGATGGCGCTGGCCACCGTGGTGATCTTCGTTTCCGTGGTGCATCGCTACGGTACCGGGTTCGACATCCCGGGCGTTCAGGACTGGCTGCTGTCCATCGATATGGGCTGGGCGCAGGAGTTCTGCATCATTCTTTTCGTGTGGATGGCGAAATTCGGCGCCGCTTACGGTGTGCGTACCGGCATCCACGTCGGGGTCGATCTGCTGATCAACCAGTTGTCGGAGAAGCCGCGGCGCAGCATGATCCTGCTCGGTCTGGCCTGCGGCATCCTGTTTACCGGCGTGATCGGCCTGTTTGGTGCCTATTTTGTCTGGGAAAACGGCATGGCTTACGTCACGCTGAGCAATTTTGGCCTGGACACCGGGCATTTCTTCGAGGGACCGGTCACGCCGGATCTCGAATGGCCGACCTGGATCGTTTATTCGGCGATTCCGCTGGGTTCCTTCCTGATGTGCTTCCGCTTCGTCCAGGTGATGATCAAGTTCGCCAACACCGGTGAATTGCCGACGCACGACCATGGTCACGTCGAGGGTCTGGAAGAGGGCGAGGTACTGCAGGTTGGCGAGGCCATCGCCATCGCCGAGCAGCGCGAGCATGCGCATGCCGGTCTGAGCGACCGCGAGTGGGAGAAACAGCATCCCGCTGCCGACAAGAAAGAGGAGAAGTAAGCCATGAGCGCAGTCATCATTTTTGGCATCCTTCTCACCCTGATGGTGATCGGCATGCCGGTCGGCGTGGCGCTGGGTCTTACTGTGCTCGGCTTCATGTTCGCCTTTACCGATACACCGATCGCTTCGGTGGCCCTGAAGATGTTCACCGGCATCGAGAAGTTCGAGATCATGGCGATCCCGTTCTTCATCCTGGCCGGCAACTTCCTGACCCACGGCGGCGTCGCCCGGCGCATGATCAACTTTGCCACCTCGATGGTCGGTCACCTGACCGGCGGTCTCGGCATGTCGGCGGTGCTCGCCTGCGCGCTGTTCGCGGCGGTGTCCGGTTCGTCACCGGCCACCGTGGTGGCGATCGGTTCGATCCTGATTCCGGCCATGATCAAGCAGGGCTTCCCGATGCGCTTCGGCGCCGGTGTGGTGGCCTCGGCCGGTGGTCTGGGCATCCTGATCCCGCCGTCCATCGTCATGGTGATGTACGCGGTGACGACCAATTCGTCGGTCGGCGCGCTGTTCATGGCCGGCGTCATTCCGGGGTTGCTGCTGGCCTTGGCGCTCGGTGCGACGACCTGGTGGCAGGCGCGCAAGGGCGGTTATCCGCGCTTGCCGAAGGCGAGCTGGGGCACCCGCTTCAAGGCCTTCCGTGAAGCCTTCTGGGGGCTGATGCTGATCGTCGTGGTCATGGGCGGGATCTATTCCGGCATGTTCACGCCGACTGAAGCGGCGGCCATGTCCGCGGTCTACGCCTTCTTCATCGCGGTGTTCGTGTACAAGGATCTGACTTTTAAGCAGATTCCCAAGGTGCTGCTCGATTCGGCCAACATGAGCTCGATGCTGCTGTTCATCATTGCCAGCGCCATCCTGTTCTCGTTCATCCTGACCTCGGAGCAGATTCCGCAGGGCATCGCCGACTGGATCATCCATCTGGGCCTCGGTCCGGTGGGCTTCCTGGTCATCGTCAACATCCTGCTGCTGATTGCCGGCAACTTCATGGAGCCGTCGTCGATCATCCTGATCCTGGCGCCGATCCTGTTCCCGGTTGCCGTGGCTCTGGGTATCGATCCGATCCACTTCGGCATCATCATCACGGTGAACATGGAAATCGGCATGATCACGCCGCCGGTCGGTCTCAACCTGTTCGTTGCCAGCGGCATCACCCGCGCCGGCATGAGCGAAATGACCAAGGCCGTGCTGCCGTGGTTGTACACGATGCTGGTCTTCCTGATCTTCATCACCTACATCCCGGATATCTCGCTCTGGCTGCCGCGTACGCTCGGCATGATGTAGCGATCCGCTGATCGAACCAGGCCGCGCTTCTCCGGAAGCGCGGCCTTTTTCATTTCGTGCTCTCCTGCCTGTGGCACAATCGCTGCCTTGTATTGAAAGCCTGACTGCTCATGAAATTTGCCCTGTCCATGGTGGCGCTGATCCTGGCCGCGCTGATCGTTCCTTTCCTGATTCCGGGTACCGGCAAGCAAGAGGGTTTTGATCCGAATGCCAACCTGCCCTGGCAGATCGAAGTTGATGGACAGGGCGGCGCCCGTGTTTTCGGCGTGAGTCCGGGCTTGCAGACGCTGGGCGAAGTCCGGGCCATCCTGGGCGGTGAGCCGGAGGTGGCGATCATCGCGGCCCCCGAAGAAGTCGGTTCGCTGGAGGCTTACTACACCCAGTTGCCGCTGGGTTTCGTGCTGGCCAAGGTGATCCTGGTCGTCGATGTCGCGCCCGAAACCATCATCGCCATGCGTGAGCGTGCCCTGAAGGCCGAGCATATGGAAAGCACGACGCGCAAGATCCGCCTGCATCCGGACGACCTTGCCGCTGCCGATGCCATGCGGGTGAAGGCGATCAGCGTGATTCCGACGGTCAATCTTGACGAGGCGACCATCGTTCAGCGTTTTGGCGAACCTGCCGAGCGTCTGCCGGTGTCCGACAAGCGCATCCATCTGCTCTACCCGGATAAAGGCCTTGATGTCGTGGTCGACGCCGATGGCAAGGAACTGCTGCAGTATGTGGCGCCGCGCGATTTCGCCCTGCTGCGCGAACCTTTGCTGAAGGCGGCCGAGCTTCAGTGAGGCGGTCAAGACATCGGCTTATCTGCTAAAATCTCCCGTTTTTCAACCGACTAGCTTTTTCGGAGCAAATTCATGGCTATCGAGCGCACCCTTTCCATCATCAAACCCGACGCCGTCAAGAAGAACGTCATCGGCCAGATCTACTCCCGTTTCGAAGGCGCCGGCCTGAAGGTCATCGCTGCCCGCATGACCTGGCTGTCCGAGCAGGAAGCCGGCCAGTTTTACGCCGTGCACAAGGATCGTCCCTTCTTCAAGGATCTGGTCTCGTTCATGACCTCCGGTCCGGTCATGATCCAGGCCCTGGAAGGCGAGAACGCCATCGCCAAGAACCGTGAGCTGATGGGCGCCACCGACCCGAAGAAGGCCGACAAGGGCACCATCCGCGCCGATTTCGCCGAGTCGATCGACGCCAATGCCGTGCATGGTTCCGACGCCCCGGAAACCGCTGCCGTGGAAGTTGCTTTCTTCTTCCCGGGCATGAACACCTACGCAGGTCGTTAATTTTGCCTGTCGTCGGGCTCGCCGTTTCGGTGGGTTCGACGCCTCGGGATGCTGATGCAGAATCTTCTTGATTTCGATGCCGACGGACTGACCGCCTGGTTTGCCGAGCAGGGCGAAAAGCCCTTCCGGGCTCGCCAGGTGCTGCGCTGGATGCATCGTTCCGGGGTGGCGGATTTCGATGCCATGACCGACATCGCCAAGAGTCTTCGCGAGAAGCTCAAGGTGCGGGCGGTCGTGGCGCCGCCGACGGTGGTGTCCGACAAGCTGTCGGACGACGGGACGCGCAAGTTCCTGATCGATGTCGGCAACGGCAATGCGGTCGAGACGGTGTTCATCCCCGAGGATGAGCGCGGTACCCTGTGCATTTCCACGCAGGCCGGTTGCGCGCTTGATTGCGCCTTCTGTTCGACCGGCAAGCAAGGTTTCAACCGCAACCTGACGGTGGCGGAAATCATCGGCCAGCTCTGGCTGGCCAACAAGGCGCTGGGCGCCGTTCATGGCGACGAGCGGGTGATCTCCAATGTCGTCATGATGGGCATGGGCGAGCCGCTCGCCAATTACGACAACACCATCAAGGCCCTGCGCCTGATGCTCGACGACAACGCCTACGGTTTGTCGCGGCGTCGGGTCACGGTGTCGACCTCGGGGCTGGTGCCGACCATCGACCGGCTGCGCGAGGATTGCCCGGTGGCGCTGGCGGTGTCGCTGCACGCGCCGAACGACGCGCTGCGCGATCAACTGGTGCCGATCAACCAGAAATACCCGCTCAAGGAACTGATGGCTGCCTGCCGGCGCTACCTGGAAAAGGCGCCGCGCGACTTCATCACCTTCGAATACACGATGATGGCCGGAGTCAACGACAGTGACGCGCATGCCCGCGAACTGCTGGCGCTGGTCCGCGACGTGCCGTGCAAGTTCAACCTGATTCCCTTCAATCCTTTCCCCGGGTCACCGTTCCGCCGCTCTCCCGCGGATCGTGTCCGCCGCTTCGGTGAAATCCTGTTGCAGGCCGGTATCGTCACCACCACGCGCAAGACGCGCGGCGACGACATCGACGCGGCCTGTGGTCAATTGGCCGGACAGGTCAAGGATAAAACCCGGCGGACGGCCGGGAAGACGATTCCCATTCAGGAGTTGAGAACATGATGCGCTGTTTCCGGCAGTTCCGGTGGCTCTCTTTCCTTGTCTTGTTTGGCGCGGCCGGTCAGGCAGCGGCTCAGTTCGATGTTCCCCCGTCGGCGCAGCAATTCGGTGGTGCTGGCGATACGACCATCTCGGTATCTGATCCGCGCAGTCGGGCGAGAATACATACCGAACTCGGTGCGCTATATTTCCAGGCGGGCACGCCGGCGGTTGCGCTGGAGCATCTGTCCATGGCGCTGCAAATTGATCCGCGTTTCCATCAGGCGAACAGCGTGCGCGGACTGGTCTATGCATCCTTGCGCGAATTTGCCAAGGCAGAAGCGGATTTTGCCCGTGCCCTCTCGCTGGCGCCGAACGATCCGGAAATCAATAACAACTATGGCTGGTTCCTCTGTGACACCGGCAAGCCGAGCCAATCCCTTCAGTATTTTGATCGTGCTCTGCGTGATCCCCTGTATGAAACGCCGGATCGTGCCTACACCAATGCGGGTTCCTGTCTGCTCAAGGCTGGCGACCTGGATCAGGCGCAAACCTACCTGTTGCAGGCAGTGCGTGTCTCGCGCAATGGGGCTGTTCAGGCGCGTGTCGGGTTGGCCACCATTTTTTTCAAGCGCGGCAATCTCCAGGAGTCCAGGTTGTATCTGAACGATGCGCTGCGCATGATGGAGCCGCCGACCGCCGAGGCTTTGTGGCTGGGGGTCAGGCTGGAGCGCAAGTCGGGCGATCAACGGGCGGAAAGCGGTTTTGCTTCGCAGTTGCGCAGCCGTTATCCGACGTCGGTGCAATACCAGGAATTCCTCAAGGGTGATTTTGAATGAGCGATCAAATCGACAACGCCGAAGCCACCGAAGTCCCGGACCAGGAAGTCGTACCCGAGGCCTTGCCGTCCGTCGGTACAGTGCTGCGCAACGCGCGCGAAAGCCGCTCGCTGCCGGTCGCTGATATTGCCCAGGCGCTGAAGCTGGGGCAACGACAGGTTGAGGCGCTCGAGCGCGACGATTGGTCGGTTCTGCCCGGTACCACCTTCATCCGGGGGTTCGTGCGTAATTATGCCCGGCTGGTCGATATCGACCCGGCGCCCCTGATGGATCGTCTTGAAGGTCAGCTGGAAAAGCCGGTCGATACCCTGGCGGTTCCTGCCGCTGCCCCTCCCAGGATCAGCAATGCCTCGAAGTCGCGTGACGGGCTGGTCGTCGGCATCGGCGGTTTGCTGTTGATCCTGGCGGCACTGGCCTATTTCCTGCTGCCGAACGATCTGACCGAATTACGCGATGCCTGGCAGGGCTTGCTCGGCGGGGCCGAGGTTCCGGTTGAGACAGCGCCGCCTCCAGCGGCAACGGCCCAGGAGGTTCTGTTTCCACCCGATGCCACGGCACAGCAATTGATCGCGCCGCAGGCTGCGCCGAGCGAAGGCGTGGCCCAGCCGCCTGCAGTCAACGCGCCGTCCGAAGCCGCTGTGGTCACCTCGCAATTGCGTTTCGTGCTCAGCCAGGCCTCCTGGCTGGAGGTGCGGGATCGTGACGACAACATCATCTTTTCGCAGCGCCTGATCGCTGGTTCCGAGCAGGCCGTCGACGGTCGGGGCCCGCTGTCGGTGACGATCGGCTATGCGCCTGGCGTCAAGCTTCTCCACCGGGGCCAGGTCGTCAACCTTGAGCCGCATACCCGTGGCGATGTTGCCCGTCTGGTGCTGGAGTAAACCTTGAGCGCAATCAGCAAGCGTCCGACCCGCGCGACCGCCATCGCCCACGTCCGCCTTGGCGGTAACGCACCGGTGGTCGTCCAGTCGATGACCAATACCGATACCGCCGATTATCTGGCTACGGCCATCCAGTGCGCCGAGCTGGCGCGGGCCGGCTCCGAATTGGTCCGGATCACCGTCAATTCGATGGAAGCGGCGGCGGCCGTACCGAAGATCCGCGATCATCTCGACAAGATGAACTGCAACGTGCCGCTGATCGGCGACTTTCATTACAACGGTCATCGTCTGCTGACCGAGCACCCAGCCTGCGCCGAGGCGCTGGCCAAGTACCGGATCAATCCCGGCAACGTCGGCTTCGGCAAGAAGAAAGACGAGCAGTTCGCGCAGATGGTCGAACTCGCCTGCCGCTACGACAAGCCGGTGCGCATCGGCGTGAACTGGGGCAGCCTCGACCAGGAATTGCTGGCGCGGATCATGGACGAGAACAGCAAGCGTACCGAGCCACTCGATGCGACCGAGATGATGCGCCACGCGATGGTCACCTCGGCGCTGGAATCGGCGGCGAAGGCCGAGGAAGTCGGCCTGGCCGGCGAGAAGATCATCCTCTCGTGCAAGGTGTCGAGCGTCCAGGACCTGATCGCCATCTACCGCGAACTGGCGCGGCGCGCCGATTACGCGCTGCACCTCGGCCTGACCGAGGCCGGCATGGGCTCCAAGGGCATTGTCGCCTCGACCGCCGCGCTGTCGGTGCTGCTCCAGGAAGGCATCGGCGACACCATCCGTGTTTCGCTGACGCCGGAACCGGGCGGTTCGCGCAGCCAGGAAGTGATCGTCGCCCAGGAAATTCTGCAGACCATGGGCCTGCGCGCGTTCACGCCGATGGTCGCGGCCTGTCCAGGCTGTGGCCGGACGACCTCGACCTTCTTCCAGGAACTGGCCGGCGAGGTGCAGGATTTCGTGCGCGCCCGCATGCCGGAATGGAAGCTGCATTACGACGGCGCCGAGAACATGACGCTGGCCGTCATGGGCTGCATCGTCAATGGCCCGGGCGAGTCGAAGCACGCCAACATCGGCATCTCGCTGCCGGGCACCGGCGAAGCGCCGTCGGCGCCGGTCTACGAGGACGGCGAGAAGACCGTGACCCTCAAGGGCGACAACATCGCCAACGAATTCAAGGACATCATCGAGCGCTACGTCCAGCGCACCTACAAGAAGAAACTGCAAGCATGAGTCAGACGTTGCAAGCCGTGCGCGGGATGAACGACATCCTGCCGGAAGAAGCGGCATTCTGGGAGCTGTTCGAGGACACCGTCCGCACCTGGCTGAAAGGCTATGGTTACAAGCCGATCCGCATGCCCATCGTCGAGCCGACGCCGCTGTTCAAGCGGGCGATCGGCGAAGTCACCGACATCGTCGAGAAGGAAATGTATTCCTTCATCGACGGACTCAACGGCGAAGCGCTGACGCTGCGCCCGGAAGGTACAGCCGGTTGCGTGCGCGCCGTCATCGAGCACAACCTGGCGGCGCGGCAGACGCAGCGCCTCTACTACCTCGGCCAGATGTTTCGCCACGAGCGGCCGCAAAAAGGACGCTATCGCCAGTTCCACCAGGTCGGTGTCGAGACTTTCGGCATTGCCGGGCCGGACATCGATGCCGAACTGATCCTGATGGGCGCCCGCCTGTGGGCCGACCTCGGCCTCGACGGCATCGAACTGCAGATCAACAGCCTCGGCCAGCCGAGCGAGCGCGCCGAGCATCGCGCCGCGCTGATCGCCTACCTGGAACAGCACGTCGATGTCCTCGACGAGGACGCCAAGCGTCGTCTGTACACCAACCCGCTGCGCATCCTCGATACCAAGAACCCGGCGCTGCAGGACATCTGCGCGGCGGCGCCGAAGCTGATCGACTTCCTCGGCGCCGAATCGCTGGCGCATTTCGAGGGCGTGCAACAGGTGCTGCGCGACGCCGGCCAGCCGTTCACGATCAATCCGCGCCTGGTGCGCGGTCTCGATTACTACAACCTGACCGTCTTCGAATGGGTCACCGACAAGCTCGGCGCCCAGGGCACGGTCTGCGCCGGCGGGCGCTACGACGGCCTGGTCGAGCAACTCGGCGGCAAGCCGACAGCGGCCTGCGGCTTCGCAATGGGCGTCGAACGGCTGATCGCGCTGATCAAGGATTCCGGCGGCGCCCCGGCCGAGCCCGCGCCCGACGTCTATGTCGTGCACCAGGGCGAAGCGGCCGGCCGGATGGCCTTCCGCGTCGCCGAGGGCCTGCGCGACCAGGGTCTGGACGTGCTGCTGCATTGCGGAGGCGGTTCGTTCAAGTCGCAGATGAAGAAGGCCGACGGCAGCGGCGCTGCTTTCGCGGTGATCATCGGCGACGACGAAGCGGCGACCGGCGAGGCACAATTGAAGGCCTTGCGCGAAGAAGGTGTGGCACAACGTAAACTGAAGGTCGATGAACTGGCGGAAGCGATCATCGACTACATGATTGATTCGGACGAAGAGGAATAAACAGCATGGCGCATTACGACCTCGAAGAACAGGAACAGATCGACACGCTGAAAACCTGGTGGAAGATGTACGGCAACCTGGTCACCTCGCTGGTGACCGCCGCCGCCCTGGCCGTCGTTGGCTGGCAGGGCTGGAACTGGTATCAGAACAACGAGACGGCCAAGGCGGCGACGGTGTTTGCCGCACTCGAACAGGCGGTTGAACAGGGCGATGCTCAGCGTATCAAGGCGACGGCCGGCGAACTGACGGCAAAATTCGGGCGTAGCGGTTACGCGTCGCTCGGTGCCTTGCTGGCCGCCCGACAGTCCTTTGATGCGGGCGACCTGAAGACAGCCAAGGCCCAGTTGACCTGGGTGACCGATAACGCCAAAGATGAATTGCGCGATATCGCCCGTTTGCGCCTGGCCGCCGTGCTGCTCGACGAACAGGCTTACGACGAGGCCCTGAAGGCACTCGAGGCAACGTCGGCGGCGGCCTTCCAGGCCCGTTTCCAGGAACTCCGCGGCGACATTCTGGTGGCCCAGGGTAAACCGGCAGATGCGCGCACGGCCTACCAGGCGGCGCTCGACCAGGCGGCAGCCAAGGCCGGAAGCCCGGCGCGCGAATTGCTGCAGCAGAAGCTCGACAGCCTTGGAGATGCAGCATGAGTCGCCGCCTGATGCCGCTGGCCATCGCTGGCGCCTTCTTGCTGGGAGGGTGTTCGACGCTGAACAACGCCGTTGACTCGATCAATCCGTTTTCTTCCAGCGCACCGAAGATGTCCCCGCTGCCGGCCTTGTCAGCCGATACGCAGACGGTGCGCAGCGTCTGGTCGCAGGGCGTGGGCAAGGCGGGCGGTGCGATGTTCTCGCCGGCCGTCGTCGGTGATGCAGTATTCGTTGCCGATCAGAAGGGCGGGGTCTACCGCATCGAAGCCGGCCGTATCGTCTGGAAGGTTGATGCCGGGCAAGCCCTGTCGGCTGGTGTCGGTGCTGATATCCACATGGTCGTCGTCGGTACCGCCAAGGGCGGCGTCTTGGCGTTCGACGCAGAAACCGGCAAGGCCCTGTGGCAGTCCCAGGTCACCAGCGAAGTGCTGGCGGCCCCGGCGGTAAGCGGCGAGGGCGTGGCCGTGCGTAGCGGCGACAACCGCATTTTCCTGCTTGATGCGCGCGATGGCGCGCGCAAGTGGATGTACGAGCGGCCGATGCCGGCACTCTCGGTGCGCAGCGTGGGCGCGCCGGTTTTCGCCGATCGTTACGTGTTTGCCGGTTTTCCCGGTGGCAAGCTGATGGCCTTGTCGCTGGCCAATGGCGCGCCGGTCTGGGAGGGCGCCGTGGCGCAACCCAAGGGCACGACCGAACTCGACCGTGTGGCCGATATCGTGTCGCCGCCGGCCATCGATGGCACCCAGATCTGTGCTGTGGCCTTCCAGGGCAAGGTCGCCTGCTTCGACATGGCGCAGGGTGGCAGCATGATCTGGTCGCGCGATCTGTCCTCGGCGCGCGGCCTGGTGCTGGACGGTCGTTATCTGTTCGTCACTGACGACGATGGTGTGGTCTATGGCCTGGATCGTCTGAGCGGCAGCAGCCTGTGGAAGCAGGACAAGCTGCGCCGCCGCAATGTGACGGCGCCGGCTGTGCGCGGCAACGTCGTTGCCGTTGGCGACGTCGAAGGCTATGTCCATTTCCTGTCCCGCGAGGAAGGGGCCTTTGTCGGTCGCTTCAAGACCGACGGCAGCGCCGTACGGGTCCCGCCCCAGTTGCTGGGCAACAGTTTCCTGACCCAGTCATCCGGTGGCGATGTCAGGGCAATCGAGATTCAATGAAACCTACTATCGTTCTGGTCGGTCGGCCCAATGTCGGCAAATCCACGCTGTTCAACCGCCTGACCAAGTCCCGCGATGCCATCGTTGCCGATATTCCGGGCCTGACCCGTGATCGTCACTACGGTCATGGCAAGCTGGGCAAGAAACCTTTCCTGGTTGTCGATACCGGTGGCTTTGAGCCGCTGGTCAAGGAAGGTATCCTGCATGAAATGGCGCGTCAGACCGAGCAGGCGATCGCCGAAGCCGACGCGGTCATTTTCGTGGTCGACGGTCGCACCGGCCTGACGCCGCACGACAAGGAAATCGCCAACAAGCTGCGCCGGCTGGAGCGCCCCGTCTTTGTTGCGGTCAACAAGGCCGAAGGGCTGAACAGCGGCATGGTCGAGGCTGATTTCCACGAACTTGGCCTGGGCGAACCGAACGCCATTTCCGCCGCGCATGGCGAAGGCGTACGCGGGCTGATCGAGATGGCGCTGGAGAGCTTCCCCGAGCCGGAAGACGACGAGTGGCACTCCGATGCCATCCGGGTGGCTATCGTCGGTCGTCCGAACGTCGGTAAATCCACGCTGATCAATACCCTGCTGGGCGAGGAGCGGGTCATCGCCTTCGATGCACCCGGCACCACCCGCGACTCGATCGAGATCGATTTCGAGCGCAACGGGCGCAAATACGTGCTGGTTGATACCGCCGGCATGCGCAAGCGCGGCAAGGTTTTCGAGACCATCGAGAAATTCTCGGTGATCAAGACCCTGCAGTCGATCGAGGATGCCAATGTGGTCATCCTGATGGTCGACGCCCGTGCCGATATTTCCGACCAGGACGCGCACATCGCCGATTTCATCGTCCAGTCCGGGCGGGCACTGGTTGTTGCCGTCAATAAATGGGACGGTCTCGATTCCTACGTCCGCGAACAGACCCGGCAGATCCTGCAGCGCAAGCTGAAATTCCTCGATTTTGCCAAGTTCCATTTCATTTCGGCGCTGGAAAACGTCGGTCTGGTCAATCTGTTCAAGTCGGTCGATGCCGCCTACGGTGCGGCCATGACCAAGCTGTCCACGCCGCGCCTGACGCGGGTGCTGGCCGATGCCATCGCCCGTCAGGCACCGCCCAAGCACGGCCTGTTCCGGCCGAAGCCGCGCTATGCCCACCAGGGCGGGTCGAACCCGCCGATCATCGTGGTGCACGGCAACGCTGTGGATCAGATTGCCGACAGTTATCGCCGTTATCTGGAGCACACCTTCCGTGAGGCATTCCACCTTCAGGGGACACCGCTGCGCATCCAGTTCGTCGCGGGCAAGAATCCCTTTGCCGACAAGGAGCGTCGCTGAGTCACAAATTAACCACAAAATTTCCAACACCATTCTTCTAATTTGGGTACATTAGGACCCTCATAACAACACACATGGAGTCCACACCATGAGCAATAAAGGGCAACTCTTACAAGACCCCTTCCTTAATGCCCTGCGCCGCGAGCATGTTCCCGTTTCCATCTATCTGGTGAACGGCATCAAGTTGCAAGGTCAGGTCGAGTCTTTCGACCAGTACGTCGTTCTGCTCAAGAACACCGTGACCCAGATGGTCTACAAGCACGCCATTTCCACGGTCGTGCCGGCCCGTCCGGTCAATCTTCAGCAAGAGCAGGCCGCAGAATAAGACGCTTCATCCCGCCGTCCTGCGCCTGCAGGACGGTATTTTCTCCCGCAGGATTTTTCCATGCATGAGCGCCCCGCTTCCGGCGAGCGCGCCGTTATCGTGCAACTGGATTTCGGGCAGGTCGATGTTGAGGACCAGCTTGAAGAACTCCGTCTGCTGACCGAATCAGCCGGTGGCCTGGTTGTTGCCGAAGTGCGTGGCCGGCGTCACAGTCCCGATCCCCGGACCTTTGCCGGTAAAGGCAAGGTCGATGAAGTGGCAGCCATGATTGCGGCGGCCGATGCCCAGTTGGTCATCTTCAATCACGCCCTGTCGCCCGTTCAGCAACGCAACCTCGAACAGTCGCTGAAGTGCCGGGTGGTCGATCGCAACAGCCTGATCCTCGATATCTTTGCCCTGCGTGCAGCCAGTGCCGAGGGCAAGCTGCAGGTCGAACTGGCGCAGCTCGAACATCTGGCCACTCGTCTGGTACGTGGCTGGACCCACCTCGAACGGCAGCGTGGTGGGATCGGTATGCGCGGTCCGGGCGAAACCCAGCTCGAAACCGACCGCCGGCTGCTCGGCAACCGCGTCAAGCTGCTCAAGGAGCGGCTGGGCAAGTTGTCGCGTCAGCGTGGCGTGCAGCGCAAGGCCAGGCGGCGCGGCGACGTGCTCAATGTCTCACTGGTTGGTTACACCAATGCCGGTAAATCGACACTGTTCAATACCCTGACCCATGCCGGCGTCTATGCGGCCGACCAGTTGTTCGCCACGCTGGATACGACGTCGCGCAAGTTGTGGATCGAGCAGGCCGGCAATATTGTCATTTCCGATACCGTCGGCTTCATCCGCGATCTGCCGCACTCGCTGGTCGACGCCTTCCACGCGACGCTGGAAGCAGCGATCGACGCCGACCTGCTGCTGCACGTCGTCGATAGCGCCAGTCACGCCCGCGACGAGCAGATGGCCGAAGTGGGCCGCGTCCTCGAGGAGATCGGTGCGCGCGATGTGCCGCAACTGATCGTCTGGAACAAGATCGACCTGACCGAGGCCTCGGCCGGGGTCGATCGTGACGAATATGGTAATATCTCCCGCGTTCGCATCAGTTCGCGCACCGGTGACGGTATGGAACTATTACGCCAGGCCCTGGCCGAACACGCCCGTGCCAAAGCCGAATCGCGCCGCAAGGCGCTCGACGAGGCAGCACGTCTGGCACAATCCGATTTCTCCTATTGACTCCCCGAGACCCATGATTCCTACCCTAGGTATTCTCATGTCGATCAACGACCCGCAGTGGGGCAATCGCGGTAGCGACGACAAGCCGAACGGCAATGGCCCGCGTCGCCCCAACGATGGACCGCCCGACCTCGAAGAACTGTGGCGGGATTTCAACCGCAAATTGTCCGGCATGATGGGCAAGAAGGGCGGCGGCGGTGGCAACAATGGCGGCGACGGTCCGCGCATGCCGCCGGTTGACTTCAATCCCAAATTCCTCAGCGGCGGCCTCGGCCTGCTGGTCGGCCTGATCGCCATCGTCTGGCTGGCTTCCGGCTTCTATATCGTCGATGCCTCGCAGCGCGGCGTCGTGCTCCAGTTCGGCAAACTGACCGAAACCACCGAGCCCGGTCTGCGCTGGCGTCTGCCGTATCCAATCCAGTCGCACGAACTGGTCAATCTGACCGGCGTGCGTACTGTCGAGATCGGCTACCGCGGTACCGAACGCAACAAGGTGCTCAAGGAAGCCCTGATGCTGACCGACGATGAAAACATCGTGAACATCCAGTTTGCGGTCCAGTACATCCTCAAGGATCCGGTCGAATTCCTGTTCAACAACCGTCATCCGGAAGAAGCCGTGATCGGCGCTGCGGAAACCGCCGTGCGTGAAATCGTCGGCAAGAGCAAGATGGACTTCGTGCTCTACGAAGGTCGCGAGCAGATCGCCAGCGACGCTTCCCGCCTGATGCAGGACATCCTTGATCGCTACAACGCCGGCATCCTGATTTCCAAGGTCACGATGCAGAACGCCCAGCCGCCCGAGCAGGTGCAGGCGGCGTTTGACGATGCGGTCAAGGCCGGTCAGGACCGCGAACGTCAGAAGAACGAAGGCCAGGCCTACGCCAACGACGTGATTCCCCGGGCCCGCGGTACGGCCGCCCGTCTGATGGAAGAAGCGCAGGGTTACCGCGAACGCGTGATCTCCACCGCTCAGGGTGATGCATCGCGCTTCCGCCAGATCCAGACCGAGTACGCCAAGGCGCCGGAAGTCACGCGTCAGCGCATGTACCTGGAAACCATGCAGCAGATCTACGCCAACACCACCAAGGTCATGGTCGATGCCAAGGGCCAGGGCAACCTGCTCTACCTGCCGCTCGACAAGCTGATGGGGGCTGCCAGTGGCGCCGCCGCTGCGCCGCAAGGCATGATCGACGGTGGCGGTTCGGCCGCTGCGGCAACCCGCCAGTCCTCGGCCTTTTCCGGCGGCGTTCCGCCGCAATCCGAAAGTTTCCCCGCCGTCGGTGGTAACCCCTTGAATGCCAATACGCGTGCCGGTTCGCTGGGTACGCGTGAACGGGAGGCTCGCTGATGAGTTCGCGTCTCAATGTGCTGGGCGGCATCGTCGCCCTGATCCTGGTTGTCCTGTCGATGTCGGTATTCACCGTCGATCAGCGACAGTACGCGCTGGTTTTCCAGCTCGGTGAAGTCAAACGGGCGATTACCGAACCCGGCCTGAACTTCAAGATTCCGATGATCCAGAACGTACGTTTCTTCGATCGCCGCATCCTGACCCTGGACAGCGCCGATCCCGAGCGTTTCATCACCTCGGAAAAGAAGAACGTGCTGGTTGATTCCTACATCAAGTGGCGCATCGTCGATCCCAATCTGTACTACATCTCGGTTGGCGGAGACGAAACCCGGGCTCGTACCCGCCTGAGCCAGACGGTCAACGCCGGTCTGCGCGAGGAGTTCGGCAAGCGTTTGGTCAATGACGTCATTTCCGGCGAGCGCGACAAGATCATGAACCAGATGCGTGAAAAGGCCGACATCGATGCCCGCCGCATCGGTGTGCAGATCGTCGACGTCCGTCTGAAGCGGGTCGAACTGCCGGACGAAGTCAGTGGCGCGGTGTATAGCCGGATGGAAGCCGAGCGCAAGCGGGTGGCCAACGAGCTGCGTTCCGAAGGTGCGGCCGAGGCGGAAAAGATCCGCGCCGATGCCGATCGTCAGCGCGAAGTGATCATTGCCGAAGCCTACCGCGAAGCCCAGAAGGTCAAGGGTGAGGGCGATGCCAAGGCAGCTTCTACCTACGCTGAAGCCTTTGGCAAGAGTCCCGAGTTCTACGCCTTCTATCGCAGTCTTGAGGCCTACCGCAACAGCTTTGCCAACAAGAGCGATGTGCTGGTCGTCGAACCCAATTCCGATTTCTTCAAGTACATGAAGAATATCGGTCGCTGATCGTCGTCAATGACCTCGACCCTGTTGTTGGCGTTTGCGCTGATGCTGGTGCTGGAAGGCGCGATGCCGTTCATCGCGCCGGCCGCCTGGCGTGAAACCTTTCGCCGCCTGATCCAGTTGTCCGATGGTCAGATCCGTTTCATCGGTCTGACCTCGATGCTGATCGGACTCGTCCTGCTGATAGTCTTCTCATGAACTGGCTGCTTCCTGAATACATTGCCGATGCCCTGCCGTCCGAGGCGGCACGCATCGAAACCCTGCGGCGTAATCTGCTCGATCATTTCCGCGTGCGCGGCTTCGAGTACGTCATGCCGCCGATGCTCGAATACCTCGATTCCCTGCTGACAGGCGCCGGCCAGGATCTGAACCTGCGCACCTTCAAGCTGGTCGATCAGTTGTCCGGGCGGACCATGGGCGTGCGCGCCGACATGACGCCGCAGGCGGCCCGTATCGACGCGCATCTGCTCAATCACCAGGGCGTCACCCGTCTGTGTTATTGCGGCAGCACCCTGCACACGCTGCCGGCCAACGTTTCGGCCGGTCGTGAGCAGGTTCAGCTGGGTGCCGAACTGTACGGTTATGCCGGCGTTGAAGCCGACCTCGAAATCGTCCGCCTGATGGCGACGGCGTTCGACCGGGTCAAGCTGCCGCTGGCGCGCATCGACCTCGGCCATGTCGGCATCTTCCGCGCCCTGGTCGAAGCGGCCGGTCTGCCGGGCGATGCCGAAGCCGAGTTGCTGGCGCTGCTGCGCGACAAGGATGTCCCGGGGCTGACCGAGGCCACCGCTGCCGTGCCGTCACCATACCGCGAAGCGCTGCTGGCGCTGCCGACGCTCTACGGCGGGCCGGAAACCGTCGATCGCGCCGTCGCCTGCCTGCCCGACCTGCCGGCCATCCGTGCCGCGCTGGAACAACTGCGCCACCTGATTTCGAGCGCGCCGGAACTGCCGTTCTCCATCGATCTGGCTGACCTGCGCGGTTATCATTATCACAACGGCATCGTCTTTGCCGCCTACTGCCCGGGGTTTCCGGCGGCGATCGCGCTCGGTGGGCGTTACGATGGCGCTGGCAAGGCCTTTGGCCGGGCGCGTCCGGCTACCGGTTTTTCGCTGGACCTGCGTCAACTGGCGCAACTGGCGCCGGCCGGCAAGCCGGTCCGCGGCGTGCTGGCCCCGTATGCCGGTGCCGACAAGTTGCTGGCTTCGCACATTGCTGCCCTGCGCGAGCATGGCGAGACCGTCGTCGAACTGCTGCCGGGCGAGACTGCCTGCGAAGGCCCGTCATGCGACCGCAAGCTGGTCCAGGTCGGCGGGCGCTGGATCATTGAAGCTATACAAGAGGATTGAGAGAGAAAATGGCCAAGAATGTCATCGTCGTCGGTACCCAGTGGGGCGACGAAGGGAAGGGAAAGATCGTCGACTGGCTGACCGACCACGCCCAGGGTGTGGTGCGCTTCCAGGGCGGCCATAATGCCGGCCATACGCTGGTCGTCGGCGACAACGTCTACAAGCTCAACCTGGTGCCGTCGGGCATCGTTCGCGCCGGTGTCGACTGCTACATCGGCAATGGCGTGGTGCTCGACATCCATCACCTGATCTCGGAAATCGCCGAACTGGAAAAGGGCGGCATCGATGTCCGTTCCCGCCTCAAGGTCAGCCCCGGCTGCCCGATCATCCTGCCGTACCACTCGGCCATCGACAAGGCGCGCGAAGCGGCCAAGGCTGGTGACAAGAAGATCGGCACGACCGGCAAGGGCATTGGCCCGACCTACGAAGACAAGGTTTCCCGTCGCGGTCTGCGCGTTTACGACCTGTTCCACCCGGAGCGTTTCGCCGAGAAGCTCAAGGAAGTGCTGGAATATCACAACTTCGTGCTGACCCAGTATTTCAGGGCCGACCCGGTCGACTTCCAGACCGTTTACGACCAGGCCATGGCCGATGCCGAAGTGATCCGGCCGATGGTCGTGGACGTATCCGCCGCGCTCTACGATGCCAACAAGGCCGGCCACAACATGCTGTTCGAAGGCGCCCAGGGCACCCTGCTCGACATCGACCACGGTACCTATCCCTTCGTCACCTCGTCCAACTGCGTTTCTGGCCAGGCGGCTGCCGGTGCCGGTGTCGGCCCGGGCATGCTGCACTACGTGCTGGGCATCACCAAGGCCTACTGCACGCGTGTCGGCGGCGGTCCTTTCCCGAGCGAACTGGATATCGACACCGAAGGCACGCCGGGCCACCAGATGTTCTCGGTCGGCAAGGAATTCGGTACGGTGACCGGGCGCAAGCGCCGCTGCGGCTGGTTCGATGCCGCGCTGCTGCGCCGTTCGGCCCGCATCAACGGCCTCACCGGCCTGTGCATCACCAAGCTCGACGTGCTCGACGGCCTCAAGGAAATCAAGATCTGTACCGGGTACCAACTGGGCGACAAGGTCGTCGATCTGCTGCCCATCGGCGCCGACGACGTTGCCCGTTGCGTGCCGATCTACGAAACCATGCCGGGCTGGGAAGGGACGACCTTCCGCGTCAAGCGCTGGGAAGACCTGCCGGTCAACGCCCAGGCCTACCTGAACCGTCTCGAAGAACTCTGCGAAGTGCCGATCGCCATCGTGTCGACCGGTCCCGAGCGCGACGAGACCATCCTCAAGCAGCATCCGTTCAAGTAATCCGGATTGTTCCCGGGCAATGCACAAAGCGGGCCGTCTGGCCCGCTTTGTCTTTCAGTGCGGACGAACCGCCTGCCAGCCTTCCGGGCAGGCTTGGGTGTAGGGGTAGTATTGTCCGGAAGAGCGGCAGTAGAACCAGTTTCCGTTCGGCGGAGGCGGCGCGCCATGAACGACGCGCGGCGGCGTGTTGGCGTGATAGAGCGCGGTGCCGATGGCCAGGCCACCGATGGTCAGCACCGCAGCCGGACCGATCCAGTCGTTGCGGTGATGGTGTTTCTGAACGCGCGGTGGCGCATGGTAGTGATGATGGTGTTGCTTGACCTGAGGCCGATGGTCGTGGCGCCAGTGGCGATCCGGGCCGGCGCTGGCCTGGCCGATCAGGCCGATGCTCAGGCTCGCGGCGAGCAGGGTGTTGACTATCCTTTTCATGATGAACCTCGCAATGGGTGTTGGCATGAGGTCAGGATAGCCAGCTGCTGGCGCGCTTGCTGCAACCAGATGTTAGTAATTGTTAAGCTCGGGGAAGCTTGTGCTGTGAGACAATTCGCTTTGTCGACGCGTGCGCCAGAAATGAAAAAAGGCCTTGCCGTAGCAAGACCTTCTGTCAAAATCGCTGGTGCCCAGGAAGGGACTCGAACCCCCACGCCTCTCAGCGCTAGTACCTGAAACTAGTGCGTCTACCAATTCCGCCACCTGGGCACAGGTGCGAAGAGCCGCCATTATAGAGAAAGAAAAAGTGATGTCAAGAAAGAAGTTGTCGAAGATACGTCGTGCCGATCCATTTTTCGAGCGCGAGAGCAAACGTTATGAATTCCCTTTACCGTCGCGCGAATACGTGACGCAAACCCTGACCGACGAAGGTCGTCCCCTGAGCTTTGCCAATCTGGTCGATCTGCTCGATATCGCCAGTGTCGAGCGCGAAATGTTCCAGCGCCGCCTTGGTGCCATGGAGCGCGAGGGCCAGTTGCTGCGTAACCGCAAAGGCGATTACATCCTGCCCGAACGGGCCAGCCTGACCGCTGGGCGCATCCAGGGACACCAGGATGGTTACGGTTTTTTGGTGCCCGATGACGGCAGCGCCGACATCTTTCTCGACCAGCGGCAGATGGGCAAGGTGCTCCACGGTGACCGGGCGCTGGTCCGGATCAACGGCATCGACCGCAAGGGGCGGCCGGAAGGCAGCATTGTCGAAGTCACCGAACGCGTGAACACCCGTCTGGTCGGCCGCGTTTTCGTCGAACACGGCGTCGTCATCGTCGCCCCGGAGAATAAGCGTATCGCCCAGGATATCCTGGTGCCGCCGGAGAAGAAATCCAAGCTCAAGATCGAGTCGGGTCAGGTGGTGATGGTCGAGATCATCGAGCAGCCCAGCAAGTTTTCCCAGCCGATCGGGCGCATCGTCGAGGTGCTCGGCAATTACGCCGATCCCGGCATGGAGATCGAGATTGCCCTGCGCAAGCACGACCTGCCGTTCGAGTTTTCCAAGGCGGCGCTCGAAGAAAACAAGAAGATGCCGGACAAGGTGCGCAAGACGGATTTCAAGGGCCGTGAGGACCTGCGCGAATTGTCGCTGGTCACCATCGACGGCGAGACCGCCCGCGACTTCGACGATGCCGTCTTCTGTGAAAAGCAGGGGCGCGGCTGGCGCCTGGTGGTGGCGATTGCCGACGTCTCGCATTATGTGCGTCCGGGAATGGCCCTCGACAAGGAAGCGCTGGAGCGCGGCAATTCGGTCTATTTCCCGCGCCGGGTGATCCCGATGCTGCCGGAAAAGCTGTCCAACGGTATCTGCTCGCTGAACCCCGATGTCGAACGCCTGGCCATGGTCTGCGACATGTCGATCAGCGCCGCCGGCAAGATCGGCAAGTACCGTTTCTACCCGGCCGTATTCCGTTCGCATGCGCGGCTGACCTACAACAAGGTCTGGTCCTGGCTGTCGGGCGAGGGCAAGCCGGAAAGCGAGGCCGAACAGGCGGTGCTGCCGCACGTGCATAACCTGTACAAACTCTACGCCGCGCTGCACAAGGCACGTGGCCAGCGCGGCGCGATCGACTTCGAGACCACTGAAACGATGATGCTGTTCAACGATCAGGGAAAGATCGAGAACATCGTCCCGGTGGTGCGCAACGACGCCCATCGCATCATCGAAGAGTGCATGCTGGCGGCTAACGTCTGCGCCTCCGACTTCCTCGCCGAGCACAAGCAGACCTGCCTGTATCGCATCCACGAAGGACCGTCCGAGGACAAGCTGCGCAACCTGCGCACCTTCCTCGGCGAATTCGGCATGGCCTTGAGCGGCGGCGACGATCCGCGTGCCAAGGACTACGCCGCATTGCTCGAGAAGATCAAGCCGCGGCCCGATTTCCAGTTGCTGCAGACAGTGATGCTGCGTTCGCTACGCCAGGCCATGTACAGCCCCGACAACGTCGGTCACTTCGGCCTGGCCTACGAGCACTACACGCATTTCACCTCGCCGATCCGGCGTTATCCCGACCTGCTCGTCCATCGCGCGATCAAGGCCGTACTGGCCGGCGAGAACTATGAGCCAAACAAGCCCTGGGACGATATCGGCCTGCAATGCTCGGCCACCGAGCGGCGTGCCGACGAAGCGACGCGCGATGTCGAGAACTGGCTGAAGACCTTCTTCATGAAGGAACGCATCGGCGAAGTTTTCGCCGGGACCATTTCGGCAGTGACCGCTTTCGGCATCTTTGTCGCGCTGGACGAGGTTTACGTGGAAGGCCTGGTCCATGTTTCGGAGCTGGGCCAGGACTACTTCCAGTTCGACAACATCAAGCACCAGATGCTCGGCGAGCGCAGCGGCGAACGCTTCCGGCTCGGCGACCGGGTGCGGGTCAAGCTGGTTCGCGCTGACCTCGAATCGAACAAGATCGATTTCGTGCTGGTCCGTGACGAGCCCAAAACGGCTGCAGCGACCAAGCCGGGTCAAAAGAAGGGCGTCGCCCGGCGTCGTCGCTCATAGGCTGTTGCAGATGCAGCACAGGGGCACATTCAATGTGCCCCATTTTTGTGCGCACTGGAGTGGCGTATGACCAAAGTGATAAAATATACGTTTGATCCATGCATCTTGAGGGTGGGATGAGGTACGAAGCAGACGCTCCGTTGATGGTCGAATCACAATCCAGGTCGATCATGACTGATCTGCCGCCAGCGCTGGAAACTGGTAATTACCTTATCGACGACGAGCATCGTCTGCTACTCGGGATTATGGGGAACCTGCGCCGGGTCTGTATCGATCCGGCCAATCTGGACAGTTGCCGCGGCTGCGATCGCCTGCGTCAGAGTTCCTGCGAGAAGGAAGTCGTCAGCCAGCTTGGCGACCTGTTCGCCTTCATCCTCGAACATTTTTCGACGGAAGAGCGCATCATGCGCGACGCCCTGATGTCGATGACCGACAAGGCCTTGTGCGATGCCCACATCGAGGATCATGCGGCGATTGCCCAGAAAGTCCAGGAAATCGTCTCCCGACTCGACAGCGAACAGACCGTTCGCCGCATCCGCGAACTCGATACCCTGCTCAGGCGCTGGGTTGACAACCACATCGGCCTGCATGACCTGATGCTGGTCCGCTGGCTGAACAACGACCAGGGCTTGGCCAAGGCCGGACAGCCGGGCTGAGTGCCGGATTCGCACCGACCCGGTGCGGCGCGGTAGAATTCGGCTCCTTCCTTTGGGTTGCCCACCATGTCATCGCGTCTGATCTACGGTTTTCACGCCATTACCGCCAAGCTTCGCCAGGATCCCGAATCGCTGAAAGAGATCCTGATCGACGCCAGCCGGCAGGACGCCCGTGCCCGCGAACTGTTGAAGCACGCCGAACTGCAGGGGGTGAAATTGATCCTCGCCGACAGCAAGCGCCTCGATGACCTGGCCGGCGGTGGTCGGCACCAGGGCGTGGTTGCCCGCATCGAAGGTACGCGCAAGCCGGCGCATCTCGACGATGTGCTCGATACGCTGGAAGAGCCGGCTTTCCTGCTGGTCCTCGATGGCGTCACCGATCCCCGCAATCTCGGCGCCTGCCTGCGCGTCGCCGACGCAGCCGGCGTTCATGCAGTGATTGCGCCCAAGGATCGGGCTGCCGGTCTCAACGACGTGGCCGTCAAGACCGCCTGCGGCGCGGCCGAAACCGTGCCCTACGTGATGGTCACCAACCTGGCGCGCACGTTGCGCGAACTGAAGGAACGCGACATCTGCGTGATCGGGACGGCCGGCGAAGCCAGCGAGGATCTTTACGCCGCCGAATGGCCGCAGGCCACCGCCTGGGTGATGGGCGCGGAAGGCGAGGGCATGCGCCGACTGACCCGGGAAACCTGCGACCAACTGGTCAGCATCCCCATGCACGGCAGCGTCGACAGCCTGAACGTCTCGGTCGCCGCCGGTGTCTGCCTGTTCGAAGCCCGTCGTCGTCGCAGCTGAGTTCATGACGCATCGTCGTGCCGTCGCCTTGATGGTCCTGGTGACGCTGCTGTGGAGCATTGCCGGGGTCGTTGCCCGTCACCTGGAAGCCGCTGCCGGCTTCGAGGTCAATTTCTGGCGCAGCGGCTTCAACGCACTGGCGCTGGCCATCGGCCTGACCTGGCTGCGCGGGCCGGGGCTGTGGGCTGGCCTGCTGAACGCGCCGCGCATCGTGTGGATTTCCGGCCTGTGCTGGGCAGTGATGTTCACCGCCTTCATGCTGGCGATCACCATGACCACGGTCGCCATGGTGCTGGTGACGATGGCCCTCGGGCCGATGATCACCGCGTTGTTTGCCCGTTTCTTCCTGAGGCAGCGCCTGCCGCTGCGGACCTGGCTGGCGATCGCGCTGGCCGGGCTGGGCATTGCCTGGATGTTCGGCGCCGAAGCCCCGGCCGGCGCGCGCCTGCTCGGTTCGCTGGTGGCCTGCGCGGTGCCGTTGGCAGCAGCGGTCAACTGGACCCTGCTGCAGAAAACCGGCCAGGGTAGCGAGGCCGGGCCGGACATGCTGCCGGCCGTGCTCATCGGCGCCGTGCTCTCTGCCTTGTGTACCCTGCCGCTGGCCTGGCCGTTGCAGGCAACGCCCCATGATCTCGGACTGCTGGCCTTGCTCGGTGTCGTGCAATTGGCCATTCCCTGCCTGCTGGTGGTCCGCCTGACGCGTGTCCTGCCGGCTCCGGAAATCGCCCTGCTGGCGCTGCTGGAAGTCATTTTCGGTGTTGCCTGGGCCTGGCTGTGGGCCGGCGAACAGCCCGCCGTCAGCGTGCTGGCCGGTGGCGGACTGGTCCTGTTCGCGCTGGTCTTCAACGAAGGGCTGGCCTTGCGGCAGCGGGCCTCGGGAACTTTTTCCTGAGCCGAAGGTAATATCAAGCAACTCTGATACGATACCCCGAAACAGGGAGAATCCACATGGGCAGTGTTGCTATTGCCGGCATCGGTGCGTCAGCGGGCGGTCTGGAGGCGATCACGCAGTTGATCAGTCATTTGAAACCAGATCTTCCATGCGCTTACGTCGTCCTGCAGCATTTGTCGCCGAGTTACCGCAGCATGATGGTCGAGATACTCGGCCGCGAGACCTCCCTGCACGTCAAGGAAATGGAACAGGGCGACGTGCCCGAGGCCGGGGTCATCTACGTCGTGCCGGCCAACTCGAATGCCCTGATCCGGGAAGGTTGCTTTTGCCTGATGACGGCAGCGCCCGAGGTCGTGCCTAAACCGTCGATCAACCAGTTCCTGATTTCGCTGGCGGCCGAGGAAGGCGACGCTGCCATCGGGATCGTACTTTCCGGTACCGGTTCGGACGGTGTTGCCGGTCTGCGGGCGATTCAGGCGGCCGGCGGCTTCACGCTGGCGCAGCGGCCGGATAGTGCCAAGTATGACGGCATGCCCAGGGCAGCGATCGAGGCCGGTGTGGTCGATCATGTGCTGACGCCGGAAGAAATCGCCGCACAGATTCCGCGTCTGCTGGAGCTGCCGCCAGCCGGTAGCGAGGTCGAGCCGCCGCCGGATCTGCTGCAAAACCTGCTGGTCAGCCTGCGCGATCGCCTTCAGTTCGATTTTTCCGGTTACAAGGTCGGCACCTTGATGCGGCGCATCCGCCGCCGCCAGTTCGCCACCGGCGGTGAGGATCTGGCCGCCTACCTGCGCTGGGTCGAGCGTCACCCGGAGGAACTGGAATTGCTGGCCCGCGACATCCTGATCTCGGTGACGGCCTTCTTTCGCGACCGCGAGGCTTTTGCCGCCTTGCGGCGGGTGGTTGGCGACATCGTGGCGCGCAAGGCGCCGGGCAGCGAAATCCGGGTCTGGGTGGCGGGTTGCGCGACCGGCGAGGAGGCCTACTCGATTGCCATGCTGTTTGCCGATGCGCTGGGCGATAAACAGGAACAGTACCGGGTCCAGGTTTTCGCTACCGACGTCGATGACGAGGCGCTCAATGTGGCCCGCCGCGGTGTTTATCCCGGCGCTTCGATGAGCGAAGTCGGGCCGGATCAGCTCGACCGCTATTTCAAGCAGATCGGCAATACCTACGAGGCCGGCAAGATGCTGCGCGACATGATCGTGTTTGCCCGCCACAACCTGGTCAGCGATCCGCCTTTCATGCGTCTCGACCTGGTCAGTTGCCGCAACGTGCTGATTTATTTCGATGCGCCACTGCAGAGCAAGGTGCTGAAGATTTTCCACTTCGGTCTGGCGGCCGAGGCGTATCTTTTCCTCGGCCGTTCAGAGAGCATCGCCCAGGCCGAGCAGCATTTTTCGACCATCGATCGCCGCGAGCGCCTGTTCCGCAAGCAGGGCGATTCGATGCCGATCATCCCGACAGCCTCGAGCCTGCCGGTCAGTTCGCTGCGGACGACCGTGCAGCGGCGCGACCGGCGGCTGGAGTTGCTGCTCTCCGGGCTGGTGTCGCATTTCGGCCTGACCGTGGCCATCTGCGACCGGGAAGGGAATGTCCTGCATACTGCGGGCGAGGTCGAAAAGCTCATGCACTTCCCGGTCGGCGCGTCGCGCCTGTTGCTGGGCGATGTCGTGGTCCCTGATCTGCGCGGCGAGGTGTTGACCCTGCTGCGCCGCTGCCAGCAACAGAATTCGACCCAGAAGGGGCGTCGCCGCCGCCTGGGCAGTAACTACCTGCGCATCATCGTCGAGCCGGTTTCCGACGGTTCTGGCGAATTGCTGCTGGTCATCTTTGCCCCGGAAACGGTCAAGGAAATTGCTGTCGAGGAAGTTCAACCGAGCGCCACGCAGCAACTTGAAGACGAACTGCTGACCACGCGCGAGCACCTGCAGGCGCTGGTCGAGGAAATGGCGACCGCCAACGAGGAAATGCAGGCCCTCAACGAGGAGTCGCAGGCAGCCAACGAGGAATTGCAGGCAACCAATGAGGAACTGGAAGCTGCCAACGAGGAAATGCAGGCGACCAATGAGGAACTGGTCAGCCTGAACGAAGAACTCAACGTCAAGACCATCGAGTTGTCGCGTCTGTCGGAGGATTACGCACACCTTTACGATGCGCTGGAATATCCGGTTCTGGTGTTCGATCGCTCGCTGCAGTTGAGCCGCTTCAATGCGCCGGCAGCGCGGCGCTTCGACCTCAGGTCGACAGCCTTGCGCCAGCATTTGTCGCGCCTGCGTCTGCCGGAAGCGCTGGGCGAGATGGAAACCTGGCTGGGACGGGCGCTGGCTCACGGCGACCGCGAGCAGATACTGGTTCAGGTGGACAAACGTGACCTGCGCGTGCTGATTTCCCCCGGACTTGGGAAAACCGGGAGCATCAGTTCCCTGGTGGTCAGCTTCATCGATGTGACCGACATCGTTCGTACCCAGGAAGCCCTGTCCCAGTCCGAAGAGCGGCTCAACGCCTTGATGGAGAACACTACGGTGATCTTCGCCATGCGCGACGTATCCGGGAACTACATTTACGCCAACCGCCGCTTCATCGAGTTCTTCGGGCTCGAAGATCAGGAGGTCCTGGGCAAGAACGATTTTTCGTTGTTCGATCACCAACTGGCAGTCAATCTATGGGACAGCACGGTTTTATCGCTCCGCGGCCGTGAGGTCATAACCGCTGAGTATAAGGTTGAGGATGCCAGGGGAATACGTTATCTGCGGGCGGTGCATCAGACGCTGTATGACCCTGCGGGAGCACCTGTCGCCCTGATTCTTGAGGCCGAGGATGTTTCTGTCAGTAAGCTGGCTGAGGAACAATTGCGGATTACCGCGCGGGTCATCGATCAGGCCGGCGAGGCCATTGTCGTGACCGATCCGCAAGGCGTGATCCAGACCACCAACAAGGCGTTCTCAAGCATTACGGGCTACAGTATTGATGAGTCGGTCGGGCGACAGGTTGGCCATCTCCTGAAGTCTGGTCGTCATAGCCCGGATTTTTATGCGGCCATGTGGGGGGCCTTGCGCGACAAGGGTTTCTGGCAAGGCGAAATCTGGAACAAGCGCAAGAATGGCGAGGTTTTCCCCGAGTGGCTGACGATCAACCGGATCGATGACGCCGCTGGGCGGGTCGAGCATTTCGTCTCGGTTTTTTCCGACATCACCGACATCAAGAATGCCCAGCGCAAGGCCGAGTATCTGGCCGCCCACGATGTGCTGACCGGCCTGCCCAACCGCACCCTGTTCCAGGACCGCCTGCGTCATGCACTGGCCCAGGCACGACGGAAGCAGGAACGGCTGGCGCTGATGTTCATCGACCTCGACAATTTCAAGGACATCAACGACACCCTCGGTCACGACATCGGCGACGAACTGTTGAGGCAGGCGGCGAGCCGCCTGCAGCAGGTGATGCGCGATGTCGATACGGTGGCCCGGCTGGGCGGAGATGAATTCACGGCGGTGCTCTCCGATTGTGATGCCGAGGGTGCGGGCCGGATCTCGCGGCGTATCGTCGATGAGCTGGCGGCGTCGTTCGATATCCAGGGGCGCCAGCTGTTTGTCTCGGCCAGCGTCGGTGTCGCTTTCTTCCCGGAGGACGGGCAGGACAGCAATGCACTGGTCAAGGCGGCTGATACCGCGATGTACCGGGCCAAGGAACTGGGGCGCAACCGGGTCGAGTTTTTTGTTCCCGACCTGCATGTGCGCCTGCTCAAGCGGGCAACGATGGAAAGCGCGATGCGCGCAGCGCTCGACATGGGCCGGTTGCGTCTGGTCTATCAACCCAAGTTTGCGTTACATGCTGGGCGCCCCTTGATCGGAGCCGAAGCCCTGTTGCGCTGGCGCGATCCCGAACTGGGTGATGTGTCACCCGCCGAGTTCATTCCAGTGTGCGAAGCCTGCGGATTGATCAAGGACGTCACTCGGACGGTCCAGAAACTCCTGCTGAGCCAGATCGCGACCTGGTTGAAGCTGGGGCTGAAGGTACCGCCGATTGCTTTCAACTGCTCACCGCGCAATGTGCGCGAGGCCGACATGGCAGAATCTCTGGTGCTTGCCTTGCAGGATAGCGGTGTTCCGGCCAGACTGGTGCAGGTCGAAATCACCGAAGGCGCTCTGCTCGAGAACAGCGAGGCCGTGATTGGCAACCTGAATCATCTGCACCAGAATGGCATCGCCATCAGTGTCGATGATTTCGGCACCGGCTATTCCTCGCTGACCTATCTCAAGCGCCTGCCGCTGGCCGAACTGAAGGTGGACAAGAGTTTCGTCGATGGCTTGGGCTGCGACACGGACGACGAGGCGATTGCCCGCGCGGTACTCGGACTGGCTCAGGCGCTGGGCCTGCGTTCGGTGGCCGAAGGGGTGGAAAACGAAAGACAGATGCAGTGGCTGAGCAGTCACGGCTGCGAGGTGGTGCAGGGCTACCATTTGTCGCGGCCACTGGAACCGGTAGCATTTGAAGACTTGTTGGCGAGGGTTGAAGGTGGATAGACGTTTCATCGACGAATGCGAAAAGGAAGAACTGCATCTGTCCGGGGCCATACAGGCGCATGGCGCCCTGTTGGTGATTGACGAGCACTACCGGATCAGTCATTTCTCGACCAACGTCAGGCAATTGCTGGCCGACGATTTCGTCGTCGCGATTGACGCGGCGATGCCGGTGCCGCTGGCGGAAATGGCCGGCGAACTCGGTGAACGGGCAGGTAGTCGCCTGCAGTACGAAGCCGCCCTGAATGGTCGCGATGGCCGGCTCGACGTCGTGCTGACCCGCAATGCCAAGGGCCGGATCATCGTTGAATTGATCCCCTGTTGCGAGGACCCGGTTTTCCCGAGCATCGCGACCCAGGGGGTGGTGCCGCCGGCCAGCCACGATGAAGTCGAGGCGCAGCGTCAGGCGCTGATCGAGAAGGTGTGCATCCATACCGGCTTCCAGCGGGTGATGTATTACCGCTTTCTCGAGGACGGCGACGGCGAGGTGCTGGCCGAAGTGCGTCAGGAAGGTGTGGAGGGCTCCTATCTGGGATTGCGCTTCCCGGCCAGCGACATCCCGCAGATCGCCCGCGTGCTCTACCAGCAGAATCCCTGGCGGCTGATTCCGGACGCATTGGCGACACCCGTGCCGCTGCTCGGGCGCGACGACGTCCCGCCCGATCTGAGTTATTCCGACCTGCGCAGCGTTTCGCCGGTCCATGCCGTTTATCTGTCCAACATGGGTGTCGGTGCGTCGTTGTCCTTTCCGATTGTCGTCGGTGGGCAGTTGTGGGGGCTGATCGCCTGCCATAACGGCACGCCGTGCCAGGTCGGGCTGGGCAGGCTCAGCCTGGCGTCGCAGGAAGTGCGCTCGCATACGCTGGGTCTGGCGGCCTACTTTGCCCAGCGCCGCATGCAGTTGCTAGACGGTCTGGTGCGCCGCTTTGGTGAAGCCCGGGAAATCGTCCATGAAGCCGGCGATATTGTCGCCGCCTGGCCGCGTCTCGGCAGTTGGCTGGCGACCGAATTCGGTGCCGATGGCGTGCAACTGTGCCTGAATGAAGGGCATGTGGATTGGGGAGAGGGTTTCGAGCCCGAGGCTTTATCCCATGTCGACGACTGGTTCATCGGTCAGCAGATCGATCCGGTCTGGCTGGCCGAATCCCTGTCGCGCCAGTTGCCGGATTGCCCGTTGTCGCGCGTGGCCGGTGTGCTGGCGGTCAAGGCGAAAACGGCGGACGGCCTGATGCTGCGCGTCTACCTGACGCGGCACGAGCACATCCACGATGTGGCCTGGGGCGGAAATCCCGACAAACCCTTGGAGCGCCATGACGGGGTGTACGGCATTGCGCCGCGGCGTTCCTTCGAGAAATGGGTGGAGAAACGCCTCGGTCGCAGTCGTCCCTGGGATAACGAAGCCCGGCTGCTCGGTCTCAAACTGCGTGAACTGCTGATGCAGCTGGGCCACCGTGCATGATCCGCTGAGCCGCCTGCGGGCGCGGACGTCGGCCCTGCACCGGCAATTGGAAGCCTGTGCCGCGTTCAGCCGCCTGGCCCGGGACGATGTCTCGCCCGCCGACGTGACGAAGGCGTTGAGCATCTTCCACGCCTTTTACCACGGCCTGGAAGATGAACTCATGCGGCGCCTGGCGGCGACGCCCTTTGCCCATCTTTACCGGCCGCGAAGTGCCTTGCTGGCTGACGATCTGGCCATGCTGGGGGCGCCGCTTCCGGTCGCGGCCGAGGTCAGCCTGCCGGAATCCGCGGTCGGCCTGCTCGGCGTGGTTTATGCCGTCGAGGGGTCGGCGCTGGGCGGCCAGGTGCTGGGCCGCCATCTGTGCCGTTGCCTGGGCGAGGACTTTGCCGGCTCGCTGGCCTATTTCAATGCTTTTGCCGGTGGGACGCACTGGCAACTGCTCCTGCGTGTGCTCACCGACAAGCTGCACGAGGAAAATGCCGTGGATGCCGTCGGCGATGGTGCCGCCCTGGTTTTTTCCTCGTTGATCAGGCTGGCCACCGAGACCGGGCCAGCCTGACCTAGACGCGCGACTTCAGGATGCTGCACGCCAGCCGCCGCCCAGTGCCTTGAACAGATCGACGGCCGCATTCAGGCGGGCCTGACGCGTGGCGACGGCGGCCAGTTGCGCCTCGTTGGCACTGCGCTGGGCGTCGAGCACTTCCAGGTAGCCGGAATAGCCGGCGTCGTAACGCAGGCGGGCCAGGTCGAGGGCTTTGCGGGCGTTGGTGGCACGATTTTCCTGCGCGCTTTCGGCCGTGCCCAGTTCGTTCAGGCTGACCAGGGCGTCGCGGACTTCCTTGTACGCCGTCTCCAGTGTCTTCTGCCAGGCGATCAGCGACTGCTGGTTGAGCGCCTTGGCCTGGTCGACGCGGGCGCCGGTCTTGCCGAAATCGAAGATCGGCATCAGCAGCGACAGCCCGGCAGACCAGGTGCCGGCGCCGCTGGAGAACAGATCGGACAGCGTCTTGCTCTCGCTGCCGAGCACGCCGGTCAGCGAGAATTTCGGGTAGTAGGCGGCCTTGGCGACACCGATGTTGGCGTTGGCGGCGATCAGTTGCTGTTCGGCTTGGCGGACATCGGGGCGGGCCTCGATCAGATCGGCCGGCAGACCAGCCGGCGGTTGCGGCGGCAGCGGGATGGCCGACAACGGGCCAGCGGCGATTTCCAGGTCGGGCTTGCCGGTCAGCAGCGCCAGCTGGTGAGCGAGCAGTGCCCGGCTGCGCCGCAGTTCGGCCTGCTGGGCCTGCAGTGCGGCCAGGGCGCCGTCAGCCTGGTACTGGTCGAGTGGCGACACCAGGCCGGCATCGACCCGGGTTTTCACCAGTTTCGCGCTTTCCTCGCGGCTGCTCAGCGATTCGGCGGTGATCGCCAGCTGGGCATCGAGGGCGCGCAGGTTGAGGTAGTTGGCGGCGACCAGGCCGGCCACCGACAGGCGGATGCTGTCGCGACCGTACTGGCTGGCGAGCAGGCTGGCGCGGGCGGCCTCGTTGCTGCGGCGGACGCGGCCCCAGACATCGAGTTCGTAGGACAGGCTGAGCCCGGCGCTGCGCGCGCGCAGGACTTCCGGCGAATTGACCGACCAGGTGGCGGTCTTCTCGCTCAGGTGCGTATTGCTGCCGGCGGCCTGGGCGTCGACGTTGGGGAACAGGCTGGCGCCGGCCTCGCGGGCAGCGGCGTCGGCTTGCTCGACGCGGGCGACGGCGCTGCGCAGGTCGGCGTTCTGGCGTAGTGCCAGGTCAACCAGTTCGTTCAGCGTCGTATCGTTGAACAGCGTCCACCACTGCTGGACGATGGCCGGGTTGTCGGTTTTCGTCTCGGCGACGGCGGTCGGCGCTTCCTTGAAGGCTGCCGGCAGCCAGTTGCTCGGGCGCAGGTAGTCCGGGCCGACGGCACAGCCGGAGAGCAGCACGGCCAGGGCCAGCGGGGTCAGGCGAAACAGGGGGCGGCGCATCATGCTTTCTCCTCTTCGACGTCGAGATGCGTCGGGTCGATCTGCTTGCCGCGCTCTAGCCAGAGGAAGAACAGCGGCACGAAAATGGTGGCAATGAAGGTGGCGGCAATCATCCCGCCGAAGACGCCGGTACCCATCGACTGGCGGGCGGCAGCGCCAGCGCCGGTGGCCTTGACCAGCGGCACCACGCCGAGCACGAAGGCCAGCGAGGTCATGATGATCGGCCGCAGGCGCAGGCGGGCGGCAGCCAGGGCGGCATCCTTGACGCTCAGGCCTTCAGCGTATTTCTGGGCGGCGAACTCGACGATCAGGATGGCGTTCTTCGAGGCCAGGCCGATCAGCACGACCATGCCGATCTGGAAGTAGATGTCGTTGGGCATGCCGCGCAACCAGATCGCCGTCAGTGCGCCCATCAGCGCGAACGGGACGGCCATGACCACGGCCAGCGGCAGCGACCACTTCTCGTACTGGGCGGCGAGGATCAGGAAGACCATGATGATGGCGAAGGCGAAAGCCTGGATCGACGAACCGGAGGTCTGCTTTTCCTGGTAGGCCTGGCCGGTCCAGGCGATGCCGTAGCCGTCGGGCAGGGTCGCTGCGGCAACTTCCTCGACGATGCGGATGGCGTCGCCCGAGCTGATGCCGGGTTTCGAATCGCCCATCACCTTGGCGGCGACGAAGCCGTTGAAGCGCTCGACCTGTTCCGGGCCGACGACGTTCTTCACGGTGCTGATCGCCGACAGCGGAATCATCTTGCCGCTGGCTGTGCTCTTCACGTAGACCTTGCCGATGTCGTCCGGCTTCATCCGGTAATTGGCTTCGGCCTGCAACTGCACGCGATAGACGCGGCCGGCCTTGTTGAAGTCATTGACGTAGAGCGCACCCATGGTGCTCTGTAGTGTCGAGTACACATCGGCCAGCGGAATGCCCAGCGCCAGCGCCTTGGGTTCGTCGACCTCGATGAATAGTTGCGGCACGGTCGGGCGGAAGAAGGTCGAGATACGGGTGAATTCCGGGTGTTTCTGCAGGTCGGCCATGAAGTTCTGGACGACTTCGTTGAGTTTCATGGCGTCGCCGTCGACGCGGTTCTGCACATAGACCTCGAAACCACCGGCAGTACCCAGCCCCATGATCGGCGGCGGGTTGAACACCAGGCCCATGCCGTCGGCCTGCATCATGCCGATGCCCATGAACTTGCCGGCCAGGTCCTGTGCCTTGCCTTCCCGCTCCGACCAGTCCTTGAGCGGAATGAACATGGTGCCGGCGTTGGGCTTGTTGCCGCCGCCGATCAGGTCGAAGCCGGAGACGACAAAGGTGTGCTTGACCGCCTCGTCGTGGGAGATCATCTCACGCATGTTCTCGCCGGTCGCCTGGGTGCGCTTAAGCGTCGCGCCGTCGGGCAGGATCAGCGCCGAGATCAGGTAGCCCTGGTCTTCCGAGGGCACGAAACTGCCGGGAATGACGCGGAAGAACAGGGTGCTGATGCCGATCACGGCGACGAAGATGAGGGCGCCGACGATGCCGTGCTTCAGGGTGAAGCCGACAGTGCGCACATAGTTGTCGGTAAGCCGGTCGAACAGGCGGTTGAAGCCGGCGAAGAAGCGGTTCGGGCTGTGCTGGGCCTTGAGCAGCAGGGCGCACAGGGCCGGCGTCAGGGTCAGCGCGACGACGCCGGAAAGGAAGACGGCGACCGCCACGGTGACGGCGAACTGCTTGTATAGCTGGCCGGCGATGCCGCCGAGGAAGGCGACCGGCACGAACACCGCGCACAGCACCAGGACGATGGCCACCAGTGCGCCCTGCACCTGGTGCATGGCCTTGATCGCCGCCTGCTTGGGCGGCAGTTTCTCCTCGCTCATCAGGCGTTCGACGTTCTCCAGCACGACGATTGCATCATCGACGACGATACCGATGGCGAGCACCATCGCGAACAGCGTCAGAGTGTTGATCGAGAACCCGAACAGCCACAAGCCGGCGAAGGTGCCGATCAGCGAGATCGGTACCGCCACCATCGGGATCAAGGTCGCGCGCCAGCTCTGCAGGAAGAGATAGACGACAGCGATGACCAGCAGCGCGGCTTCGATCAGCGTCCACACGACTTCGTTGATCGACGCCGAGACGAAGCGCGTGGTGTCGAACGGGATGACGTAACCCATGCCCTCGGGGAACTTGGTTTTGAGTTCTTCCATCTTGACCCGGACGCGCTTGGCAACGTCCAGTGCGTTGGCGCCGGTCTGCAGGAAGACGCCCATGGCGATGGTCGGCTGGCCGTCGAGGGTGACCTGCTGGTCGTAGCTGTAGGCGCCGAGTTCGATGCGGGCGACGTCCTTCAGGCGCAGCAGGCCGCCGGGACCGCTGGCGCGGATGACGATGTTGCCGAACTCTTCCTCGGTCAGCAGACGGCCCTTGGCGGTCACCGTGTACACCAGCATCTGGTCGTCGGGCGCTGGTTCCTGGCCGATCTTGCCAGCCGCGTTCTGGGCGTTCTGGGCGCGCACGGCGCTGGCGATTTCCGCCGTCGTCACGCCGAGCTGGGCCATGCGGTCGGGCTTGAGCCAGACGCGCATCGAGTAGTCCTGGGCGCCGAAGATGGTCACGTCGCCGACGCCTTGTACGCGCTTGAGTTCGTCGACGATGTTCAGACTGGCGTAGTTCGACAGGAACAGGGTGTTGTACTTGCCGGCTTCGGAGTCGAGCGCGATCACCTTGAGGATGTCGTTCGAGCGCTTCTGCACGATCACGCCGTTGCGCCGGACTTCCTCGGGCAGCCGGGCTTCGGCGGCCTTGACCCGGTTATTGACGTTGACCGCCGCAGTATCGACATCGGTGCCGACATCGAAGGTGGCGGTGATGGCGACGCTGCCGTTGGCCGACGCCGAGGAGGTGAAATAGGCGAGGTTCTCGACCCCGTTCAACTGTTCCTCGATCGGTGCGGCGACGGTGCGGGCCAGGGTTTCAGCCGAGGCGCCGGGATAGGTGGCGGTGATCATCACCGTCGGCGGGGCAATCTGCGGGTACTGGGCAATCGGCAGCACCTGCGCGGCGACCAGGCCGGCAATGACGATGATGATCGAGATGACCGACGCGAAGATCGGCCGGTTGATGAAGAATTTAGACATGTTCGCCCCTTACTCGGCCTTGGCCGCGGCTGCAGGTGCGGCGCCGGCCGGCTTGACCGGTGCGGCCGGCGGATGCGGTGCGACCGGGGCGCCGGGACGCAGTTTCATCAGGTTGTCGACGATGACCTTGTCGCCGGGCTGCAGGCCACCGAGCACCACCCAGTCCTTGCCGAACCATTCGCCGGTCTGGATCGGGCGCGGGGCAACCTTGTTCTCGGCGTCGGCGGTCATCACCAGATTGCCGCGCTCGCTCTGGATCACTGCCGTCTGCGGCACCAGGAAAACGCCTTCGCGTTCACCGGTGAGCAGGCGGACGCGGACGAACTGGCCGGGCAGCAACTGCTGTTCCGGATTGGTAAATTCGGCGCGCAGCGCCTGGGTACCGAGCGTGGTGTCGAGATTGGCGGCGACGAAGTTGAGTTTGCCCGGCTGAGCATAGACCTGACCGTTGGCCAGAATCAGTTCGACACCGCGCACGTCTTCGTCGCGGACACGGCCGGCCGGCAGTTTGGCCAGATCGCTCTCGCCCAGCGAGAAGCTGACCCACATCGGGTTGGTCTGGTAGATCGAGGTCAGCAGGCTGTCGCTGCCAGTATTCACCAGATTGCCCTCGGAACGCACGGCGCGGCCGCTGGTGCCGGCAACCGGTGCGGTCACGGTGGTCCATGACAGGTTGAGTTCGGCCTGGCGCAGCGCAGCCTGGGCGACGGCATCGGCCGACACGGCATCGTCGTAGTCCTTCTGGCTGATCGCCTTGGCTTCGGCCAGACCCTTGAGCCGCTGCTTTTCGCGTGCCGTCTGGTCAGCACGGGCGCGGGCTTCGGCCAGGGCGATCTCGTACGGTGCCCGGTCGATCTGGAACAGGGGCTGGCCGGCCTTGACCACTTCGCCTTCCTGATAGAGGCGGCGCATCAGGATGCCGCCGACCCGGGCGCGTACTTCGGTCTCACGGGCGCCTTCGGTCTGCGCCATGACTTCGATCGAGGTGGGTACGGCGCGCGGCTGCATTTCCAGCACGGTCACCGGCATCGGCCCCATCTGCGGGCCGGCTGCCCCTTGTTGATCGGAACAGGCGGCGAGGCCGAGGGTGCAGATGGCCAGGGCAAGCAAGGTGGGCTTCAGCGTTTTCATGGGGTTGGGGCTCCGGGTGATTTTTGCGCTATTATATACAGACACGGATGTATGTAAAACATTTCGTTTTATCGGGCGGGCGGTTTACCATGGCGCCGCCCAAGGCTTGAACGAAGGGTGACAGGAGAGGAATATGGTCAGGAAAACCAAGGAAGAAGCCGAGCAAACCAGGCTGGACATCATCGATGCTGCCCGTCGTGTGTTTCACGCGTGTGGCGTCAGCCGTTCCTCGCTTGACCGCATCGCCCGTGAAGCTGGCGTCACCCGCGGTGCGGTGTACTGGCACTTCAAGGACAAGGCCGAGCTGTTCTTTGCGATGCGCGACGCCATGTTTGCGCCGATGATCGGCAGTACCGATGCCGTTCTCTTCAATCCGGCGCTGCACAATCCGCTGGATGCCATCGAAGGTTCGATCCGTGAGTTTTTCCGGGTGCTGGTGGAAAATGGTGAATTCCGCGAGGTTTTCGAAATAATGATCTCGCGCTGCGAATACGTCGACGAGTTTGCCAGTATCGAGCAGGAAGTCGGTCGGCCGGCGCAGGAATTCCTCGACAAGATCCTGCGTATGTACCGCCTGGCAGCCGAGAAGGGCTATCTGCGGGCCGGGTTGGACCCGGAAGTCGTGGCTCGCGATACCTGGGCATTTACCAGTGGCCTGTTGCACCTGTTGCTTGGCTGCCGTCGGGGCAGTGGTATGGAAGCCGAAATTGCCGGCATGATCGCCGCACACATGGCCCTGCGTCGTAATCCGGGCTAAGCCTTTGCTGGGGTCTCTTCCTGGTTTTTGCTGGTGGCAGTAGCCTTGGTGATCTGATACCTTAGCGTCATGGCGGAGGGGAATCTTTGGACAAGGCACAGGTTTTCTCGGCAATAGCTGCGCAGATCAGCGAGCACGGTATGGTCTTCCCGACCAGCGTCCGGCTGGCACTGCGCATCCGCGACATGCTGGCCGATCCCGATTGCCACATCGATACCGTAGCCAAACTGGTGCAGGCCGAACCCGTGCTGTCGGCGCGTATCGTCGCGCTGGCCAATTCGGTGGCCTACAACCCTTATGGGCGGGAAATAGACGATTTGCGCTCGGCGATTGCCCGGATCGGATTGTCCACCGTGCGTACCCTGGCAATGGCGGTCGTCGCCCGGCAGATGGCCGGCAATTCGATTCCCGCTGACGCGCGCGAACTGGCGGAAAAGCTGTGGGCGCACAGTGCGCATGTGGCGGCGCTGGCGCGTGTACTGGCCCGTCGGGTCACCCGGCTCGACCCGGAGGCAGCGATGTTTGCTGGTATCGTGCATGAAGTCGCGGGCTTCTACCTGTTGTCCCGGAGTCCGGATTATCCTGAGCTCCTGAATGATGACTTTGCCGAGTGGATCGAGGGCGGCGAACGCATGCTTGGCGAACCCTTGCTGCGGGTACTGAATGTCCCGGAAAACATTCGCTTGGCGGTAGATACGTACTGGGAAGGGTATCTGAACATGCCGCCGACGAGCCTGGGTGATACCTTGCTGCTGGCCGAGGAATTGTCCCCGGTTCCGTCCCCGCTGCATGTCCGGCGCGATGCGGGTCCGGCGGCTCGGGGCAGTGCGGAAATCGAGCTGTTGATCGGCGAGCAACTGCTCACCGAAATCCTCGAAGAGTCCCGGTGCGAGGTCGATTCGCTGTCTGAAGCCTTGCGTTTTTGAGAACTTTCCGGAGATATAGGATATTTTGCAAATATCCTGCTGAATAGTACGGGTTTTGTGGTTTGTAATAATTAATTTTGCTTGTACCATAAGTTTCGTCGTTTCTCGGGCGCACCAAAAACAGCCCAGCAACCCCAACAACGAGAGCCTGCACGCAATGAAAACAATTTTCCTGGTTGATGATTCCGCCACCATTCTACTCAGCATTTCGAACATTCTCGGCAAGGCTGGTTACGCCACCGAGAAGGCTGGGAGCGGCGAAGAAGCGCTGAAGAAATTCCAGGCCGGCGTCAAGGTCGACCTGCTGATCACCGATCTGAACATGCCCGGCATCAACGGGATCGAGTTGATCAGGGAGGTCCGCAAGTTGCCGGCCTACAAGTTCATTCCCATCCTGTTCCTGACCACCGAGTCGCAACAGTCGCGCAAGATGGAAGCCAAGGCGGCCGGTGCTTCGGGCTGGATCGTCAAGCCGGCGACTGCCGACGAGCTGCTCAATACCATCAAGCTGGTCCTGCGCTGAGGGCGAACCCATGCCGATCGATAACCTGAAACGTCGGGGCTTGATCGTTGCGCTCCTGGTCGCCGCAGTTGCCTTCGTTGTGGTCTACGCACTCAACGAATGGTTCCACGCCTCTTTCCTGCCCGGCCTGGGATTCAGCAATCCGCTCGGCGATGCGGTCGGTTCCGTATTGCTGGTGCTGGTGGCTTACCTGGCGCAGCGACTGGTCTCCTTGGCGGTGTATCGTGACGCGATGCTGGGGATGACGACGCAGCAGGAGGAAATCGTCGGCAAGATCAGCAATGTCGAGACGGTCAGCGAGGAAGTCGCCCGGGAACTGGCCGGTGTGCGTAGTTTCAACGAAGTGTTGCGCAAGCAACTGGACGGCATCGTTGCTGCTACCGAAAAAGCCGCTTACGACATCACCGAGCGTTTGCAGGCGATCGATTCGGTGGTGACCACCCTCGATAACTTTGTCGCCGAAACGGCCACGACATCCAGCGAACTGGCGAGTCACTCAGAAGAAGATATCCAGGGCAATCGTGCGCTGATCGAGAAAATGGATTCCTATATCCGCAAGCGCATCGAGGAAGCTCAACTCGATCAGCAGCGCATCGAACAGATCGTGACCGAGGCCCAGGGCCTGGGTACGCTGGTGCGGCTGGTCAAGGATATTTCCAGCCAGACCAATCTGCTGGCGCTCAACGCGGCCATCGAAGCCGCGCGTGCCGGCGAAGCCGGGCGTGGTTTTGCCGTGGTGGCCGACGAGGTGCGCAAGCTGTCGACCGAGACCGATGTCGCGGTCAACAAGATCAACGAGGGGATCAACGGGGTTGCCAGTTCGATCCGCACCCAGTTCCAGGACAAGCTCGCGCATTCCAACGTTGAAGGCGAGCGTGCGGCCCTGACCGAATTTTCCGCGCAGCTTGGCAGCCTGGGTGAGGGTTACCAGACCCTGCTCGATCATGATCTCAATGTTCTGCGGACGGTTCGCGAGGCCAGCGGGGAACTGGCCCGGATGTTCATGGATGTGCTGGCCTGCGTTCAGTTCCAGGACATCACCCGGCAGCAGATCGAAATCGTATCCAACGCCCTGCGCAAGCTCGACGAGCATGCCGATACCCTGGCCCGGCGCATTCGCGATGCAGAAGGCGAAACTTTCGAATATGTGCCGCTGGCCGAGCATCTGGACGACTTGTACGGCAAGTACGTGATGGATGCCCAGCGGGTCAGTCATCAGGAAGCCTTGCATCAGTCGCCCAGCGCGAATGCCAAGGCAGCCGGCGGGTCGGCAAAGATCGAACTGTTCTGACGGAGGTCGTATGGGGAGCAACAACCGTTTGGTCATTGTCGAAGACATGACCATCTACAACGCGCTCGACCAGAAAAAGCGGCTGGTGGCCGCGCTGGATGGTGCGGATGGCCTGGAACTGGATCTTTCGCAGGTTGCCGAAATCGATTCGGCAGGTTTGCAGTTGTTGATTCTGACCAAGCGCGAAGCCGCTCGACTGGGCAAGCAGATGTCCATCGTTGCGCATAGTCCGGCGGTTCGCCAGACGCTCGACTTCTGCAATCTCGCCGCTTTTTTTGGTGACCCGGTTGTCATTACCGCGCATGAGCAGCATTAAGGAGCAGACTCGTGGATGAACTGACCAGCGTATTCATTCAGGAAGGTCGGGAGCAGTTGCAGGCCATGGAGAGTGGCTTGCTCGAACTGGAACAGCAACCGGACAACCAGGACAACATCAACGGCATCTTCCGCGCCGCCCATACCGTCAAAGGGGCGTCAGGTGTCATCGAATGCCACTTCATCGAAGGCTTCATGCACAAGGTGGAGAATGTGCTCGATCGCCTGCGCAATGGTGATATTCAGGTTTCCAGCGATCTGACCGGTTTGCTGCTGCGCTGTTGCGACCATCTTGGGCGCCTGATGGATGTGCTCGAGTTGGGGGCGCCGGAGCCCGAGGCCGAGGTCAAGGCCGCTGGCGATGCCTTGCTCGAGGAGTTGGTTGCCTATACGGCGCCGGCAGCGCCGGTTTCCGGCGGCAGCGTGGTCGAAGCTGAGGCCGATGTCGAAGCCTCCGGTGGGGGCGTGGTCAATACCGACAGTTGGCACATTTCGGTGCGCTTCGGTCCACACATGCTGCGCGGTGGCATGGACCCCTTGTCGTTTATCCGTTTCCTTGCTTCGCTGGGCGAGATACTGGCACTGGAGACTGTTCCGGACGCGATGCCGGAAGCTGCGGAGATGGATCCCGAATCCTGCTATCTGGGTTTCGAGATCCGTCTGCAGACGCGCGCCTCGAAAGCCGAGATCGAACGTGTCTTCGACTTCTGCCGCGATGATTGCGAATTACGCATCCTGCCGCCGAACAGCAAGCTTGCCGAATATCTCAAACTGATCAAGGAGCTTCCCGAGGACGACATGCGCCTGGGAGAGATCCTGTTGCGCTGCGGCGCACTGACCCAGGGCGAGCTCGACGACGCACTATCCTCCCAGCAACAAGGACGTCTGCCCGACGTGGTGGCAGGGAGGAGCAGCGAAGTGCCGCCGATAGGCGAGATTCTTGTCGATCACAAGGTGGTACACAAGGAAGTGATCGATGCTGCGATCAACAAGCAAAGTCAGGTCTCCGAGAAGAAAGCGGTTGAGGCTCGTCTGATCCGGGTGCAGGCGGATAAGCTCGATCAGTTGATCGATCTGGTCGGCGAGTTGGTCATCGCCGGCGCCTCGGCCAATTTGCTGGCGCAGCGCAGCGGTCAGAGTGAGCTGGTCGAATCTACGTCCATCTTGTCGCGCCTGGTCGAAAACATCCGCGACTCGGCGCTGCAACTGCGCATGGTCCAGATCGGCGAGACCTTCAACCGCTTCAACCGCGTCGTCCGCGATGCCTCGCGCGAACTGGGCAAGGAAATCGATCTGGTCATCACCGGCGCCGAAACCGAGCTCGACAAATCGGTCGTCGAGAAGATCGGTGATCCGCTGATGCATCTGGTGCGCAATTCCATGGACCACGGGATCGAGAAACCGGATGTGCGCGAGGCCCGGGGCAAATCGCGCCACGGTCGTCTTGAACTCAACGCCTATCACGATTCGGGCAGCATCGTCATCGAGGTGGTCGACGACGGCGGTGGTCTGCCACGCGACAAGATCCTGCAGAAAGCCATCGACAAGGGGCTGGTCCAGCCGACCCAGCAACTGAGCGATCAGGAAATCGTCAACCTGATCTGGGAACCGGGGTTCTCGACTGCCGAGCAGGTCACCAACATCTCCGGTCGCGGTGTTGGCATGGATGTGGTACGCCGCAATATCCAGGGGCTGCGCGGCAGTTGTGAAGTGAGTTCGAGCGAAGGCGTCGGGACGACCTTCACCATCCGTCTGCCGCTGACGCTGGCGATCATCGACGGCTTCCTGGTTGGTGTCGGCAAATCCGCCTACGTCATTCCGCTCGACATGGTCATCGAATGCATCGAATTGACCGAAACGTCGGCAGACCGCGATTTCCTCAATCTGCGCGGCGAGGTCCTGCCTTTCGTTCGCTTGCGTGACATGTTCGAGATCGGCGGCGACCGGCCGGCGCGCGAGAACATCGTTGTCGTCCAGTTTGCCGGCCAGAAGGCGGGGATCGTCGTCGATCAGTTGATGGGCGAATTCCAGACCGTGATCAAGCCCTTGTCCACCATCTTCCGCCATCTGCGCGGTATTGGTGGATCCACTATCCTGGGAACTGGGGAAGTTGCCCTGATCCTCGATGTCCAGGCGCTGGTCCAGCGCAACGTGCGTCAGGAAGAGCGTGACATGAATGCCAATAATGCCTTGCCCCGCTCGACAGCGGCCAATTAACCCCTTCAGTTTTCGTCAGGTTCGATTCAGGAGTTCTTCATGTTGAACAATCTCAAAATCGGTGTCCGGCTCGGGATCGGCTTCACGGTCACCCTGGTCTTGTTGATTGCCATTGCGGTGATTGGCTACAGCCGTCTCGTTGCGCTCGAGATGCAGGTCCAGGATCTGGTTCAGGATAAATATCCGAAAACGGTTCAGGCCAACGACGTCATTGATGCTCTCAACGTGGTGGCACGGGTGGTCCGCAATGCTGCGCTGGCCGCTTCCAAGGAGGAGGCCGCCCGTGAGCTAGACCGGATTCCCGAGCAAAGCAGGATCATCACGGAGCGACTCGAACAACTGAACAAGACGGCAACCAGCGAGACGGATCGGGAAATCCTGAAGACCGTCGCTACGGTTCGTGCCGCCTACGTGGGTGAATTACAGAAACTCTCGGGCTTCCTGCGTGCAGGGCAGCGTGACGAAGGTGTCGCGGTCCTGACCAGCACCATGCGCAAGGCGCAGGCGGACTACATCGGCGCCCTGCAGGAGCTGATCAAATACCAGTCGAACATGGTCGAACAGACTGGTCGCGAGGCAACCGAACTGGCACAGAGTGGCGAAAACCTGATGCTGACGCTGGCGGTCATCGCCGCCTTGCTGACCGCGATCTTCGGTTTCGTCATCACGCGCAGCATCACCCGTCCGGTCGGCGAAGCGGTGGTGATCGCCGACAAGATCGCCGCCGGCGACCTGTCGATGAAGATCGATGCCAGCGCCAAGGATGAGGTCGGCCAGGTACTGCGTTCGCTGGACAAGGCGGTGACCGCCGTGCGCAACATGAGCGCTGAAGCCGGCCGTCTGGCCCAGGCGGCTGTCGATGGCAAGCTGGCAACGCGCGCCGACGCCAGCCAGTACCAAGGCGAGTACCAGCGAATCGTGGTCGGCGTGAACAACACGCTCGATGCCGTGATCGGCCCGCTCAACGTGGCGGCGAAGTATGTCGACGATATTTCCCGCGGTGCGATTCCGGCCAAGATCACCGACAGCTACAACGGTGACTTCAATGTCATCAAGAACAACCTGAATACCTGTATCGACGCCATCAATGCCCTGGTGGCCGATGCGGCGATGCTGTCGCAGGCCGCTGTTGAAGGCAAGCTGTCGACGCGTGCCGATGCCAGCCGGCATCAAGGTGATTTCCAGCGCGTGGTCAAGGGCGTGAACGACACCCTGGATTCGGTCATCGGGCCGCTCAACGTCGCGGCGCATTATGTGGACCGTATCTCCAAGGGCGACATCCCGGATTGCATCACCGATTCGTACAACGGTGATTTCAATACCATCAAGAACAACCTGAATACCTGTATCGAGGCGGTCAACAAGCTGGTCGCCGACGCCAACATGCTGTCGGCGGCAGCCGTCGCCGGCAAGCTGGAAACACGTGCCGACGCCAGCCAGCACGAGGGCGATTTCCGAAAGATCGTTCAGGGCGTCAACGACACGCTGGACGCCGTGGTTTCGCCGATCCAGGATGTGCAGCGCGTGATGGCAGCGATGGAGCAGGGTGACATGACGCAGACGATCACCAAGCCTTATCAGGGTGACTTCGCCACGCTGAAGGACGCGCTCAATAACACCATTGCCCGTCTGTCCGAAACCATCGGCCAGATCATCACCGCGGCCGATGCCTTGTCCAACGCCTCGGGTCAGGTCTCGGCCACCGCCCAGTCCTTGTCCCAGTCGTCGTCGGAGCAGGCTGCGTCGGTCGAGGAAACGACGGCCAGCCTGGAACAGATGACGGCTTCGGTGTCCCAGAATACGGAAAACGCCAAGGTCACCGACAACATGGCGACCAAGTCGGCCAAGGAAGCGGTCGAGGGCGGCGACGCGGTTGGCAAGACGGTCGATGCGATGAAGTCGATTGCCGACAAGATCGGCATCATCGACGACATCGCCTACCAGACCAACCTGCTGGCGCTGAACGCAGCGATCGAGGCGGCGCGTGCCGGCGAGCACGGCAAGGGCTTTGCCGTGGTGGCGGCGGAAGTGCGCAAGCTGGCCGAGCGTTCACAGGTCGCGGCACAGGAAATCGGCGAACTGGCCGGTTCCAGCGTCAAGATGGCCGAGCGGGCGGGCAGCCTGTTGCAGGAAATGGTGCCGAGCATCCAGAAGACGTCGGATCTGGTCCAGGAAATTGCCTCGGCCTCGCAGGAGCAGTCCAGCGGTGTCGCCCAGATCAACAACGCCATGGGACAACTGAACAAGGCGACCCAGCAGAATGCTTCGGCGTCTGAGGAACTGGCGGCAACCGCTGAGGAACTGGGCGGTCAGGCCGGCCAGTTGCAGCAGTTGATGGGCTTCTTTACCGTCGAACAGGGCACGGTCGGTTTCTCCCGCAAATCCGCTTACAGCGCACCGGTTGCTCGCAGCGTCAGCGCCCCGCGCAGTGCGCCGACGCGCACGGTGACGGCGGTTCTGGACGAGTCCGATTTCGAGAAATTTTGATTTAGGGGGCCATCATGGGACAAGTTGTCCAGAGCGCTGGAAAATCCGGAAAATCGGTGGCCGAACTGGCCGCCGACAGCGCACCGCAGCAGTACCTGACCTTCACGCTGGGCGGCGAGATGTTTGCCGTCGCCATCCTCAACGTCAAGGAAATCATCGAATACGGCACGGTCACCGAAATTCCGATGATGCCGGGCTTCATCCGCGGGGTGATCAACCTGCGCGGCGCGGTGGTGCCGGTCATCGATCTGTCCTGCCGGTTTGGCGGGAAATCGTCGCAGGTGGCGCGGCGGACCTGCATCGTCATCGTCGAGCTTGAACAGGACGATCAGAAACACGATATCGGCGTGATGGTCGATGCCGTTTCGGAAGTGCTGGAAATTCCGCGTTCCGATATCGAGCCGCCGCCGAGCTTCGGCGCCAAGATCCGTACCGATTTCATTTCCGGGATGGGCAAGGTCGGCGGCAAGTTCGTCATCATCCTCGACGTGGCCCGCGTGCTCTCGGTCGAGGAAATTGCCATGCTGACCCAGATCGGCGAAAGCAGCGCCAGCGAAGCGGCCTGAGTCAAAGAGGGAGGGCATCATGCTGAATAACATGAAGGTGGGTTCGCGCCTGGTCATCCTGCTGACCATCATTCTTGGTTTCCTGTTCGTGATTTCCTTTGCCGCCTTGCGTGGCCTCGAGACATCGCGGCAGGACCTGCAGGTTACCAACGAAGAAAAACTCAAGCCGACCCGGCTCGCCGGCCGCTTGCAGCGGATGGTCGCCGATACCCGAATCCAGAGTCTGCTGACCTTGCAGCACGATCCAAAGTCCGAGTTCGTCAAGCTGCACGATCATCCGACTACCATGCACATCGAAACGATAGGCAAGGCGCGGGCGCAGTTGATCGAAGCCTTGGCGGAAATCAAGCAACACAGCATGGGTGACGAGGAGCGCCAACTGCTGGCGAATGTCGAGTCGGCTGCCAATGTCTACCTGACGGAAGCCCTTGATCCGACGGTCCGCCTGTTGCAGGCCGGTGACTTCTATCAGGCCAATGTGCTGCTGTTGCAGCAAATGAATCCCAAGGCAGCACAGTTCCAGGAAGCCATTGCCAAGCTCAATAATTTTTACAATGACAGCGCCAGAATACTCTACGAGCAGGCTTCGGCGCAGGGGGAGCGGGCACGCTCTCTGACCTTGACCCTCGGTGCGGCAGCCATCCTGCTGGCCATTGTGCTGGGCTGGCTGATCATCCGCAGTATTACCCGGCCACTTGGCGAGGTGGTGCAGGCTGCGCACAAGATGGCGGTTGGTGACCTCAACTTCAAGCTGGCCAGTGAGGACAGGAACGAGGTCGCCGAGGTGGTTCGTGCCGTGGCATCGGTACAGCGTGCTGTGCAGGAAATGGTGCAGGATACGCGCCGCCTGGGCGAAGCGGCGGTTGCCGGCGAACTGTCGGTACGGGCCGATGCGCAAAAGCATCACGGCGAATACCGGGCCATTGTCGATGGCATCAATCACACGCTGGATGCGGTGATCGGACCCCTGAACGTGGCCGCCAGTTATGTGGACCGTATCTCGAAGGGGGATATCCCGCCGGCAATTACGGACAGCTACAACGGCGATTTCAATGCCATCAAGAACAATCTGAATACCTGCATCGCGGCCGTCAACCGGCTGGTTGCCGATGCGCGGACGCTTTCCGTCGCCGCTGTCGAAGGGCGGCTGTCGACCCGGGCCGATGCCACCCGTCACCAGGGCGATTTCCGCAAGATCGTCGAGGGTGTCAACGATACCCTGGATGCGGTGATCGGCCCCCTGAACGTGGCCGCCAACTACGTCGACCGCATTTCCAAGGGCGATATCCCGGCCAGGATCACCGACAGCTACAACGGCGATTTCAACAACATCAAGAACAACCTGAACACCTGCATCGAGGCGGTCAACAAACTGATTGCCGATGCCAACATGCTGTCGGCGGCGGCCGTCGCCGGCAAGCTCGATACGCGCGCCGATGCCGGCCAGCACCAGGGCGATTTCCGTCGTATCGTCGAAGGAGTCAACGCCACGCTGGACGCGGTGGTGACGCCGATTCAGGATGTCCAGCGCGTGCTGGCCGCGATGGAAAAGGGCGACATGACCCAGAGCATCAGCGCGTCCTACAACGGCGATTTCGACGTGCTCAAGCAGGCGCTCAACAACACGATTGCCCGCCTGTCGGAAACGGTGGCCCAGATCATCACTGCTGCCGACGCCCTGTCGAATGCCGCCGGCCAGGTTTCGGCAACAGCGCAGTCGCTGTCGCAATCCTCTTCCGAGCAGGCCGCTTCGGTCGAGGAAACCACGGCCTCGCTGGAGCAGATGACGGCATCGGTCGAACAGAACACCGAAAACGCCAAGGTCACCGACAACATGGCGACCAAGTCGGCCAGTGAAGCGGTCGAGGGCGGCGACGCGGTCGGCAAGACGGTCGAGGCGATGAAGTCGATTGCCGACAAGATCGGCATCATCGACGACATCGCCTACCAGACCAACCTGCTGGCGCTGAATGCGGCCATCGAGGCGGCACGCGCCGGCGAGCATGGCAAGGGTTTTGCCGTGGTGGCGGCGGAAGTGCGCAAGCTGGCCGAACGCAGCCAGGTGGCGGCGCAGGAAATCGGTCAGCTGGCCGGTTCCAGCGTCAAGATGGCCGAGCGGGCGGGCAACCTGCTGCAGGAAATGGTGCCGAGCATCCAGAAGACTTCTGATCTGGTCCAGGAAATCGCTTCGTCATCGCAGGAGCAGTCAGTCGGCGTCGCCCAGATCAACAACGCCATGGGGCAGTTGAACAAGGCGACCCAGCAGAATGCTTCGGCGTCCGAGGAACTGGCGGCAACCGCCGAGGAACTGGGCGGCCAGGCCGGCCAGTTGCAGGAATTGATGAGTTTCTTCTCGGTGCAGCCGGGACGTTCGCCATCGCCTGCCAGAAACCCGGCAGCGACTGCGTCCAGACGCCCTGTCGCGGCGACGGCGAGTGCGCGGCGCGCGGTCGCGGTGCTCGACGAGGCCGATTTCGAAAAGTTCTGACCCCGGGTACCGGCGACGGTACCCGAAACAAACATAAAAATAACGCGGAGAGACAACATGGCCTTTCAGATCAGCCGATTGCATTCATTGAAGACCCAGCTGTTCACGGTTTTCTGGGCATTGACCGCGGCGCTGCTGTACTACGCCATTTCGGCCATCCTCAGCGACTGGCAGCAGTTGAAGTCGCTCGACGATGTAGCCGATGCGCAGAAGATCGCCATCACCAGTGGCAGCCTGGCCCACGAACTGCAGAAGGAGCGCGGGTTGTCGGCTGGTTTCCTGTCCTCGCGCGGCGAGCGTTTCCGCGATACCTTGACCAGTCAACGCCAGTTGAGCGATCTCGTGTTCAAGGAATTCGAGACCCTGCAGGCCGAAATCGACGTTGCGCGCCTGGGCGACAGTGTCCGCGGCAAGCTTGACGCCAGCCTGAAGGCCATGAAGCAACTTGCCGAGACGCGGCGGGCGATCGACGGTCTGCAGATGCAGCCGCCGGCGTCGTTTGTCTATTACTCGAACACCATCGATCAGTTGCTCGACATGGTCACCGAGAGTGGCAAGATCAGCGACCAGGACATCACCAGCAAGGCGCTGACCGCGCTCGATCTGTTCCTGCGCGCCAAGGAAAACGCCGGGCGCGAGCGGGCCACGGTCAATGGCATCCTCACTGCCAACGCGCCGGTTGCCTTGCCCCAGTTCCGGACCCTGGCCAGCGTGGTGGCGGCGCAGGGCGCCTACGTCAAGCAGTTCCTCTCGGTGGCCGACCCGGCCCGTGTCGATGAGCTTTCCGGACTGCTGGCCGGGCCAGTAAACGGCGAGGTCGAGCAGATCCGCCAGCGGGTTTTCGACAAGGTCAACGAAGGCGGTTTCGAGGTCGAGCCGGCCCATTGGTTCAAGATCATTACCGACAAGATCGACGCCATGAAGGTGGTCGAGGATCATCTGGTCGGCGACCTGAGCGCCAAGGTCGAAGCTTTGCGCGCCGCGGCGCGCTGGTCGCTGGGCATGGGGGTCGCGGTCGTCCTGGTCGGTGTGTTGTTCAACATCCTCTTCCTCTGGGTCATGATCCGTCTGGTGCGTGGTCTGGGCTCGGCGCAAGGCAGTGTCAGCCGTCTGGCGGCCGGCGATTTCTCGCGCCAGATCGAGGTCGACCGCAAGGACGAACTCGGTGCCGTCCAGGCGTCGCTGGCGGAAATCCAGCAGGTGCTGATCAGCATGGACCACGACGCCCAGGCCCTGGTCGCTGCCGCCCTGCAGGGCGATCTGTCGGTGCGTGCCGATGCCTCGCGGCATCCGGGTGAGTACGCCAGCATCATCGCCGGCATCAACCAGACCCTGGATGCGGTCATCGGGCCGCTCAACGTCGCCGCCAACTATGTTGACCGGATTTCCAAGGGCGACATTCCGCCGCCGATCACCGACCCCTATCACGGTGATTTCAACGTCATCAAGAACAACCTGAACACCTGCGTCGAGGCGGTCAACAAGCTGGTCGCCGACGCTGCCATGCTGAGTACGGCAGCGATCGAGGGCAAGCTGTCGACGCGCGCCGACGCCAGCCGTCATGCCGGGGATTTCAAGCGCATCGTCGACGGCGTGAACCGCACGCTCGACGCTGTGATCGGGCCGCTCAACGTCGCTGCCAGCTACGTGGACCGGATTGCCCGTGGCGATATTCCGCCGCGCATCACCGATAACTACAACGGCGATTTCAACACGCTGAAGAACAACCTGAACACCTGTATCGCTGCGGTCAACAAACTGGTCGACGATGCCAACATGCTGTCGGCCGCTGCGGTCGCTGGCAAGCTGGCGACGCGCGCCGACGCCGGCCTGCACCAGGGCGACTTCCGCAGGATTGTCGAAGGCGTCAATGCAACCCTGGATGCCGTCGTGACGCCGATCCAGGATGTCCAGCGGGTGCTGGCGGCGATGGAGCGGGGCGACATGAGCCCGCGCATCACCGAGGCCTACCAGGGCGATTTCGCTACCCTGCAGACGGCCCTGAACAACACGCTGAACAAGCTTTCCGACACCATTGCCCAGATCATCGTCGCCGCTGACGCCTTGTCCAATGCCGCCGGCCAGGTCTCGGCAACGGCCCAGTCGTTGAGCCAGGCATCGTCCGAGCAGGCGGCTTCGGTCGAGGAAACTACGGCCTCACTGGAGCAGATGACCGCATCGGTCACCCAGAACACTGACAATGCCAAGGTCACCGACGGCATTGCCACGCGCGCGGCGACCGAGGCTGGCGACGGTGGCGAGGCGGTCAACCGGACCGTCGAGGCGATGAAGTCGATTGCCGGCAAGATCGGCATCATCGACGACATCGCCTACCAGACCAACCTGCTGGCGCTGAATGCGGCGATCGAAGCGGCCCGCGCCGGCGAGCACGGCAAGGGCTTTGCCGTGGTCGCGGCGGAAGTGCGCAAGCTGGCCGAACGCAGCCAGGTGGCGGCGCAGGAAATTGGTCAATTGGCTGGTTCGTCGGTCAAGATGGCGGAAAGCGCCGGCCAGTTGCTCGAAGCCATGGTGCCGAACATCCAGAAGACCTCGGATCTGGTCCAGGAGATTGCCTCGGCCAGCCAGGAGCAATCGTCGGGCGTGGCCCAGATCAACCAGGCCATGGGCCAGTTGAACAAGGCGACCCAGCAGAATGCTTCGGCCTCGGAAGAACTGGCCGCCACGGCCGAGGAACTGGGCGGGCAGGCCGGGCAACTGCAGGAATTGATGGACTTCTTCACCGTCGAGCAAGGGCGCGGGCAAGGACGTCGATGACCGATTACAGCAGTCTGAGCACCCGGGATATCGAACGTCTGTCGCGCAGCATCCGGCCCGGCGAGTGGGCGGTCGAGCGCGAGCGGCCGATCTCCACGCTGCTCGGCTCCTGTGTGGCGGTCTGCCTGTTTGATCCGGTGCTGCCGATTGCCGGGATGAATCATTTCATGCTGCCGCAGATGAAGCGTGGCGCACACGCCGACGAAGATGTGCTGCTGGCCGGCGATGCATGTATGGAAGCCCTGCTCAACGGCATGCTGCAGCGCGGTGCGGCCAAGCACCGCATGCAGGCCAAGGCCTTCGGCGGCGGCGCGGTGATCGACACCACGGTTCAGGGGGCGCCGGCGGTGGGCAAGCGCAACGCCGATTTTGCCCATGAATGGCTGGACCGCGAAGGCATTCCGCTGGTGGCTTCCGACTTCCTCGGTCCGTGGTCGCGCAAGATCCTGCTGGTTCCGGCTACCGGCGACGCTTACTGCAAGCGGGTCACGTCCAGCCTGGTCAGCCAGGAATCCCTGCGTCGCGAGGAGCAGGCCTACGCCGAATCCCTGCTCAACAAGCCGGCGCAGCCTGCCGGCAAGAAAATCGAGTTGTTCTGATGAGCGAATCCGCAATCACCGATCAGGAATTCGGGCTGTTCCAGCGCCTGATCTACAAGCTCGCCGGCATCAGTCTGTCCGACGCCAAGAAGGTGCTGCTCGTCGGTCGTCTGCAGAAACGCCTGCGCCACTATCAACTGGATAGCTTCAGCCAGTATTACCGGATGCTCGCTACCGGCGAGCATCCGGAAGAACTGCAGACCATGGTCGATCTGCTGACCACCAACGAAACCTATTTCTTCCGCGAACCCAAACATTTCGACTTCCTGCGCGAAGAAATCCTCGCCAACCGGCGCAGCCCGTCGACCTTCCGGGTTTGGAGCGCAGCCAGTTCGACCGGCGAGGAGGCCTACACCCTGGCCATGCTGCTGGCCGAGAACCTGAAGGATGCGCCCTGGGAGATCGTCGGCTCGGACATCAGCACGCAGGTGCTGGAGAAGGCTCGGCGCGGGCATTATCCGATCGAGCGCAACGAGGGCATTCCGCCGGCTCTGCTCGGCAAGTACTGCCTCAAGGGGGTGCGCAGCCAGGCCGGCACCTTCCTGATCTCGCCGACCCTGCGCAGCCGCTGCACTTTCCACCACATCAACCTGACCCAGGAAATCACCGCTGACATCGGTCGTTTCGACGTGATCTTCCTGCGCAATGTGATGATCTATTTCGACATGGAAACCAAGCGCAAGGTGGTGGGGAATCTTCTGCCGCGCCTGCAGCCGGGTGGGTATTTCATCATTGGTCATTCGGAAACGCTGAACGGCATTTCCTGCGGACTGACCCAGGTTCGTCCGACCATTTACCAAAAAGACTGACGGACATGGCAGGAAACATCAAGGTAATGATCGTCGATGACTCGGCGCTGGTGCGCCAGGTCATTTCCCAGGCACTTTCGCGGGAGCCGGGTATCGAGGTGGTTGCCACCGCGTCCGACCCGGTGTTTGCCGTGGACAAGCTGCGGGCCTGCTGGCCGGATGTGCTGATCGTCGATATCGAGATGCCGCGCATGGATGGCATCTCCTTCCTGCGCAAGATCATGACCGAGCGGCCGACGCCGGTGATCATCTGCTCGTCGCTGGCCGAAAGCGGTGCCCAGGCGACTTTCGACGCCATGGCGGCCGGCGCGGTGACCATCATCACCAAGCCCAAGGCCGGTCTCAAGGCTTTTCTCGAAGATTCATCCAACGACATCGTTCAGGCGGTGCGTACCGCGGCCAAGGCCAACCTGCGCGCGCTGCCGCGCAGCGGTACGGCGGCACCGCTGAATCGCCCGAAACTGACCGCCGACGCCGTCCTGGCTTCCGGCACGCCGACCGCCATGGCGCGCACCACCGACCAGTTGATCGCCATCGGCACCTCGACCGGCGGTACCCAGGCCCTGGAGGCCATCCTGACACGCCTGCCGGCGACCTGCCTGGGCATCGTCATCGTCCAGCACATGCCCGAGAAATTCACCGCCATGTTCGCCGAGCGCCTGAACGGCATCTGCGAGATCGAAGTGCGCGAAGCGCGCGACGGCGACCGGGTGATGCCCGGGCGGGCGCTGATCGCCCCCGGCGGTCGGCACATGATGCTCAAGCGTAGCGGTGCGCAATATCTGGTCGAGGTGGTCGACGGGCCGCTGGTCAATCGCCACAAGCCGTCGGTCGATGTGCTGTTCCGCTCGGTCGCCAAGTTTGCCGGCGCCAACGCGCTGGGCATCATCCTGACCGGCATGGGCGACGACGGTGCCCGTGGACTCAAGGAAATGCACGATGCCGGCGCCAGCACCATCGCTCAGGACGAAGCCAGTTGCGTGGTCTTCGGCATGCCCCGCGAGGCCATCAAGCTGGGCGCGGCCGATCAGGTGATGCCGCTGGACAGCGTGCCGGAAGCGATGATGGGCTACACCCGGGCCAACCGCTAGGCGCCCTGGCGTTTCTGCCACATGCTCCAGCTGAACACCAGCAGGCCCAGCCAGATCAGCGCGAAGCTGAGCAGTTTCCCGGTCTGCAGGGGTTCGCCGAAAATGTAGATGGCGGTCAGGAACTGCATGGTCGGGTTGATGTACATCAGCATGCCGACGGTGGCCAGGTTGAGGCGCTGGGTGGCGGCGGCGAAGGCGATCAGCGGCAGGGCGGTGAGGATGCCGGCACCGATCAGCCAGAGCGTGGTTGAGGGCGTATCCAGCACGAACACCGTATGCCCGCTGTTGGCCTGCCAGATCGCGTAGGCGAAACACAGCGGCAGCATGACCAGGGTTTCCAGCCACAGGCCGGGCAGTGCACCAACCGGCACCTGCTTGCGCACCAGGCCGTAAGTGCCGAAGGTGCCGGCCAGGAACAGCGATACCCAGGGCAGCCCGCCGAGGGTGACGATTTCGTTGAGCAGACCGGCGACGGCCAGGCCGATGGCCAGCCATTCCTTGCCGTTGAGCCGTTCCTTGAGCACCAGCAGGCCGAGCAGCACGTTGACGATGGGCGTCAGGAAATAGCCCAGGCTCGATTCGACCACCTGCTGGTTACCGACCGCCCACAGGAAAACCAGCCAGTTGCTGCCGACCAGCAAAGCCGCCAGGCTGAGCATGGCGATCTGGCGCGGCTTGCCGAAAATCTGCCGGACCTTGTGCCATTGGCGGCTGAGCATCAGCAGCAGGGCGACGAAAACGCAGGCCCACAAGGCGCGGTTGGCGAGGATGTCCATCGGCGCGACATGATTGAGCTGATGGAAGTACAGCGGGAAAAATCCCCAGATACCATAGGCGAGCAGGCCGAAGCCGACGCCGGCCAGTGCGTTCTTCTGCATGCTCAGGCTTTGCCGCGGAGGACGTCGAGGGCGGCCGAGCGATAGTCGCGGCGATACAGCACGACGCACACCAGCAGGGCAGCCAGCGCCAGGATCAGCGGATGGAACAGCCAGCCGGCAGCGGCCAGACCGAAGTAATAAGCCCGGATGCCGCGGTTGAAGTCGTCGCCGGCCAGGTTGTTGGCGCCGGCGACCTGCTGGGCGTAGGCGTCGATGGCCGGGTCGCCGGTCGCCCCGGTGGGCGCGGCACCGACGAGGATGGACAACAGGTTGAACTGGCGCAGCGACCAGGTGAACTTGAAGTAGGCGAAGACGAAACTGCCGAGTACCAGGATCAGCTTGATCTCCAGCAATTCGCGGCTGCCCGGCCCGGCGAAGGGCAGGTCGGCCGCCACGCCGAGCAGCGTGTCGGCGGCGCCGAGGGCGGCGAACAGGCCGGCGATGATGTAGATGGTGGTGTTGGCGTAGAACGAGACGCTGTTCATCAGGTTGCCGATCAGCGTCGAGTCGGTCACCCGGACATCGCGTTCGAGCATGCGGTAAGCCCATTCCAGCCGGTAGCGCTGGCTGGTCCGGATCAGCCCGCCGGCACCGCGGGCGCTGTGTTCCGAAAACCAGGCGTAGCCGGCCCAACTGGCAAAGAAGACGGCCAGGGCGAGCCAGTCGATGGCGGAGAGATGGGGGAAGGCGTGCATGACGGAAGTGTGCCACAAGCTCGTCGTCGGCAGGCCTAGGGGTTTTCCGCAGCCATCCTTGGCGGGCGTTTATTTCTCGTTCAACAATGTATCAGAACTATGTCAAATAACAAATATGTTGATATTTGCATTGTTTTGATTTAACGTATTTGACGATTATGTAACTTATGAGGTGTCGCCTTGGTCATCGTCAGCCCCCGCTTCAATCCGCCGGAGCTTGTGCCGGAAGTGCTTGATTCCCTGTTGCAGGGGAGTCCGGTGGCGACATTCGTGATTGACGGGCAGCATCGCGTCACCCACTGGAATCGCGCCTGCGAACTGGTGACCGGCATTTCGGCAGCTGAAATCATCGGTAGCAGCGATCACTGGCGTGGCTTCTACGCGGCACCTCGCCCCATACTGGCCGATTACATTGTCGCCGGGGAGATCGACCAAGCCATGCGTAATTACGAGGCCGGGCACTGCAAAGCGTCCGAGGTGGTTGTCGGTGCCTACGAAGCCGAGGGCTTCTTTCCCTCGCTCGGCGAACGGGGCTGCTGGCTGTACTTCACCGCCGCACCCGTGCTCGGTCCGGGTGGTCAGGTCGTCGGGGCCATCGAGACCCTGCAGAACATCACCGCCCGCAAACTTGCCGAGCAGGCCTTGCTCGACCAGAACAGCGCACTGGAAGACGCCATCGCCGAAAGAACCCGGGCGCTTGAGCAGAGCAATGCCGAACTGCGCGGGCTGCTGCAGGAGCGTTGCGAGCTGCAGGAGCAGGTCGGATCGGCCAGCAGCACGGCGTTTTCGGCAATGAGCAGCATGGGCGAGATGGGGGTGCTGCTGCAGGTGCTGCAGCGTTTCAACAGCTGCCAGCGGGCCGATGAACTCGCGCAACTGGTGCTCGATACGCTGCTTTCATATGAGCTTGTCGGTGCGGTGGAACTTCGCCTGCCCGGCCAGGCGCTTCGGATGTTTCCCGACTCCGGTGGCCTGGAGGCTGCCACCTTCGCCAACTTGCGCGACATGGGACGGATCGTCGGCTTCCATAGCCGGATGATCGTCAATTATCCCTGCCTGTCTATCCTGGTCAGCAACATGCCGCGGGACGACGAACGGGCCGGGCGGATCCGTGACAATTTGGCCATCCTTGCCGAGGCGGCCGATGCCCGGGTGCGGGCGCTGGATGCCGAACTGCGTCGGCAACAGGGAGAGGCGGCGATCAGTGGCAGTCTGGCGGGAATCAACAAGCTGCTCGCGGCCATCGAAGGGCGGCAGAAACAATCAATGGCTGAAACCCGGATGGCTATCCATCGCCTGGGAGAAACGCTGGAAAAACGCTTTGTGCATCTCGGCCTGACCGAGCAACAGGAGAGTTATCTGCTGGAGACGGTGCGCGATGGACTGGATGGCCTGATCGATGCCCAGGACGGGCAGCTCGACATCCAGTCAGAACTGTCCGCCATCATCCATCGTCTGGCCGACGCCGTCTGACCTGGGGGTCAGCGGGGTTTGCCACGCAAGGCCCGGATCTCGAAGCGGCTGCTGTCGATCTGCGCTCCGCGCGCATCGTGCAGGCTCAGGCGGTGCCGGCCCGGCTGCGGCAGCCAGCGGTCGCCGCTACCGGCTGGCAGCGGCTGGTCATTGATCCGCCACTGGCCACCCTTGGGCATGGGGCCGGAGAGGCGCAGCGGGATGCGCTGGCGGGCGGGCGGAATGTCCGGGTCGAGGGCGATCACCGTGCCGTCGGCCGGATAGACGATGCGGGTCAGCGCCTGGCCGGCGGCAGCGCGGATGACAGGTTGTTCGGTGCCCTGGATGAACCACTCGCGACGGGGTGGTTCGAGCGCCGGCTCGAAGCGTATGGTCAGCTCGACGACGCCGGCGGGGGCTGCCGGCGGCGGGGTATGCGCAGCGCGCTGCAGGCGGTCCATGACCTCGCGCCACACCGGGGCCGCGCCGGAAATACCGGAGACGTCGTGCATCGGGCTGCCAGAGGCGTTGCCGACCCAGACGCCGACGGTGTAACGGGGTGAGAAGCCGACACACCAGTTGTCGCGCATGTCCTTGCTGGTGCCGGTCTTGACCGCCGACCAGTAGGGCGTCGTCAGCCAGGATTCTAGGCCGAAGGTGCCGGCGCGGGCGGCGCGGTCGGCGAGGATGTCGGCAACGAGAAAGGCTGCGGCCGGGGTGTCGACGGTATGCGGCTTGCCGTCGAAAACGCCCTCGCAGCCGCCCTGGCGGCAGGGCGCCGGTGCCGGCTGGCGGGCCGGGACGGCACGCAGCGGCGTCCATTTGCCGGCGTTGGCCAGGGTCCGGTAGGCGTTGGCCAGCATCAGCAGCGAGATGTCGGCCGAGCCGAGGGCCAGGCTGTAGCCGTACCAGTCGCCGTCTTCCTTGAGGCTGGCGAAGCCGTGCGTCTTCAGGCGCTGGTGAAAGCTGTCGGCGCCGACGCGGACCAGCGTCTGCACCGCCGGGATGTTCAGCGAACCGGCCAGCGCCGGCCGGGCCGACACCCAGCCACGGTAGCCGGGATCGTAGTTCTGCGGTGTGTACAGGCCGTTGCCGGTGTCCAGGCTCAGCGGTGCATCGTCGATCAGCGAAGCCGGCGTCAGCAGGCGGCGTTCGAAAGCCTGGGCGTAGAGAAAGGGCTTCAGCGTCGATCCGGCCTGACGCAGCGCTGTCGCGCCATCGACTTCGGCGGCGCCGGACAGGTCGCCACTGGAGCCGACCCAGGCGAGGATCTCGCCGCTGGCGTTGTCGATGACGATGACCGCGCCGTCCTCGGCGTTCTGGCGGCTGAGCGCCGACAGGTGGCGGCGCAGGCTGTCGACGGCAAAGGCCTGCAAATCGGCGTCGAGGCTGCTGCGCCGGTCGCGGCCGGGTTCGGCGAGTAGTTTGCGGGCGAGGTGCGGCGCCAGTTGCGGCGCTTCCGGGCGTAAATCGCGCAGGTTGTGGTTGAGCGCCTGGAAGGTGAAGGCTTCCAGGCCACGGCATTCGTCGGCGCGCTGCAGTTCGGTGAGCAGCGCGCAGGCGCGCCGGGCGACGGTATCCGGCGTGGCGTTGGGTGCGCGCAGCAGGACGGCGGCAATGGCCGATTCGCGGTCGTCGAGGCCGTGCGGCCATTTGCCGAACAAGGCCCGGCTCATCGCCGCGACGCCCTGTAGTTCGCCGCGAAAACTGACCAGGTTGAGGTAAGCCTCGACGATGCGGCCCTTACTCCAGCTCCGCTCCAGACGCAGGGCGGCGGCTGACTGGCCGATCTTGGCGAGAAAGCTGCGCTGGCCGCGTCTTTGCCCGTCTTCTTCGATCAGCCCGGCCAGCTGCATGGTCAATGTGCTGGCGCCACGGGTGCGGCTGCCGCGCAGGTTGCTCCAGGCGGCGCTGCCGGCGGCCAGCCAGTCGACGCCGCCGTGTTCCATGAAGCGCTTGTCTTCGGCGGCGATCACCGCGCGCAGCAGGGCCGGCGAGATGTCGGCGAGCGGCGTCCACGCCAGTCGGCGCACCTGCATGTCGACGCGCAGGCTGTGCAGCGGTCGGCCGTCGCGCGCGAGCAGCGTCGCTTCCGAGGGTCGGTAGGCGGCACGGACTTCGTCGAACGACGGTAGCGCGACTGCCGGCAGCGGCGCCAGCAGCGTGCAGATCAGCAGGAGGGTGCGGCGGATCAGCGGGTCCAGAGTTTTTTCCAGCCGTCGTGGCCGAGGCGCTGCATGGTCTCGATGTTGCGCTCGTAGATCGATTCGGCGTCGGGGAAAGCCGCCACCGCGCGGTCGATGCTGCTTTCACGGAGCAGGTGCAGTGTCGGATAGGGCGAGCGGTTGGTGAAATTGGCGATGTCGTCGGGGTCGCTGCCGGCGAATTCGTATTGCGGGTGCAGGCTGGCGATCTGGAACACGCCTTCGTAGTCGAGATTGCGCAGCAGCGCGTCGGCTTCGGCGAGGAAGAAGTGGTAGTCGAGAAAATCGGTCATCGCCAGCGGGTGGATCAGCAGCGTGGTGTCGAGCTCGGCTGCCGGCGTCGTCGCGAGCAGGGCGAATTCGTGTTCCAGTTCGGCGAGCAATTCGTCGGCATTACTGGCTGCACTCAGCGCGTAGCGCACCTGTTTCTTGACGACCACGCTTTTGGCGAACGGACAGAGGTTGAGGCCGATGACGGCACGTTCGAGCCAGGTGCGGGTGGCGTCGATGATCGCTTCGCCATCGCTGGTGGTATAGGGGTGCAGCAGGTCAGACATGCGGATTGGTTTCGTGAGGGTGTCGGACATTCTAGCGCCGGGGGCCAACAATGTCGCACATCCGACAGGTGCCAAGCCGGCCAATGCCCGCCAGCCGGCGTTTGCCAGCGCTCCTGGTGCTGGCATCGCTTTTGCGTCATCTGCTCATCTTCTGCCAGGCCATCGACCATGAACGCTATTGACCGCATCCCCTACCAGTGCATCTCCGCCACACAGGCGGCCGAACTGCTCCGCCAGGAAGCCAGTCTGGCCGTGTTCGACGTGCGCGATCTGGTCAGTTACCGTCAGGGCCATATCGAGGGCGCTGCCCAGCTTTCGGAAGAACGTGTGCTGGCCTGGGTCAAGCGCTTGCCGAAAGAGCAGCCGGTGCTGATCTACTGCTATCACGGCAACGCCAGCCAGACTTATGCGCAGATGTTCAGCGACTTCCGTTTTCAGCGCGTCTTCAGCGTCGACGGCGGTTATGAGAAGCTGGTGGCGGCGCTGGCATGAGCAAGAAGTTCTACATGACGCCCGGTTCATGTTCGACCGGCATTCACATCCTGCTTGAAGAATGCGGCCTGGTGTTCGAGGCCTGGATCATCAATCTGCTGGCCGGCGATCAGTACAAGAAGGATTACCAGGCGATCAATCCCAAGGGCACGATCCCGGCGCTGGTGCTTGACGACGGCACGGCGCTGACCGAGTTTTCTGCAATTGCCTGGTGGCTGGCGCGCAGCTATCCGAAGCACAACCTGCTGCCGACCGACATTGCCGGCGAGGTGCGCGTGCTCGGCTGGCTCAATTACATCGTGCATACGCTGCACACCCAGGGTTTTGCCCGCATCTTCACCACCGAGCGCTTCGCGCCGAGTACGAGCGATCACGAATCGGTAAAGGCGCAGGGCCGGCAGATCATCGACCAGGGCTTCGCCCTGATCAACGGCGAACTCGCCGGTCGCGACTGGTTCGCCGACAATTTCGGCATCGCCGACGCAGCGCTGTTCTACGTCGAGTTCTGGGCGGTGCGCAGCGATATCCCCTTGCCCGAACATTGCGCTGCCCATTACCAGCGCATGCTGACGCGGCCAGCGGTACGCCAGGTGCTGGCCGAGGAGGGTTACGCTTCGGCGCTGCGTTGAGTGTCTGGCCTGGGCGCCCGGATTCCGCTACATTGCGCAGCGATCCTTCGTTCAGGAAAAACCGTGTTTCAACTCGCCGAAAGCAGCAAGTCCTTCCAGGAAGTCGTTTTCGAACTCGAACCCGCGCTGCAGCGCCTGGGTTTGAGCGTGCTTGCCCGCCACGATCTCGGCGAAGCGCTGGCGCGCCGGGCGCGCGGCGAGGCGCGGAGCTTCGACGAGGATTACCTGCTGCTCGACATCGTTGGCTGGCGCGCCGTCGAGGAACTGCTCGCCGCCGACCTGCGCGCCGGGTTGGCCTTGCCCTGGCGCTTTGTCGTGTATACCGAGGACGGGGCGACCCGGCTCGGCTTCCAGCCGCTGTCGCCGCCGACCGGCGACGCCCGGCTGGCGCGCTGGGTGGCCGAAGTCGAGGACAAGTTGACTCAGCTCATCGACGAGATGCGTTGATCACTCGCCGACCTGCAGGCGGGCGTTCGGCAGCTCGCCGAAGACGTCCGGCGCGTACATTGCCTCGACCCGCGTCGGCGGCAGCGCGAAGTCGCCGGCGTTGTTCAGGCGCACGGTGTAGGCGATCTGCGTGCGGCCGCGCGGCAGCATTTCGTAATAGGCCCGCCAGGCGCCGAAGCTGCGTTCGATGAAGCTCGGCCAGCGGCCTTCGCGGGCGTCGCTTTCGCCGCGCGTGGCGATGGCCGAGTCGCGCCCGTCGCCGTCGCCGAGGATGCGCGCGCCGGCCGGCACCGGGTCGCTGATTGCCACCCAGCTCATGTCGTGCTCGGCGTCGATGCTCAGCGTCACCCGCCACAGGTCACCACGGCTGAACTTGCCCGGCGTCTTCTGCTGCAGCGGCGTCAGTTGCCGCTGGATGCGGTAGCCGGCGTAACGCGGCGGGCCGTCGGGGATCGCTGCCAGCACCTGGATGTTGGCCCAGGGCTTGCCGCTGCCGGCGTGGCTGAGCGCCAGCGCGTCGTCCTTGCCGGGTTTGGCCGGCCAGGGCAGGGTGAGCGGCTTGCTGTCGGCACTCTTCCAGTCGAATTCGGCGCTGGCCGGGGCCAGCGTCGCCTTGGTGACGCCGGTCACCGCCTCGCGCTCGAACTTCTGCGCGAAGCGGTCGAGCGTCACCCGCGCCCAGGCGTTTGCCGTGGTCGTCAGCCAGCGGCCGCGCTGCTGGCGTTCGAGCGCGCCCTGCAGCAGGCGCGGCAGGTCGGTCTGCCACTCGGCGTCGTCGAGCATCGCCTCGATCAGGCGGAAGGCGTTGGCGTCGGCGCTGGCCATCATCCACCAGCCGTAGTCGGCGCGCTCGTTGGCGAAGACCAGCCGGCTGCCGGCGTAGCCGAGGCGGTTGCGCAGTTCCTGGCGGGCGGCGGCGTACTTTGCTTCGCGCTGCGGCAGGTCGGGTAGCGCCTTGAGCACCAGCGTCCAGTCGATCAGCGCCGCGGTCGGCAGCAGCAGCGGGTCGATGTCGAGCGCCGCTGCCGCGCGCTGCGGCTTCTCGCCCTGGCGGACCAGTGCCTGTAAAGCGTTGAGGCGGCGGTGCAGGCGCACATCGCCGGCAAAGCCGGGCGCCCATTCGTCGCGCTTGATACGACCATCGACGAAGGCATTCAGCCCCTGCAGCATGCGCCGGCGGCTGTCTTCCGGCAGCGTGAAGCCGGCCAGCGTGACCACGTCGAGCAGGTAGGCGGTCAGCGTCGGGCTACCAGCCAGGCCGGGGAAGTAGGCGGCCAGGCCGTGGTCGTCGAGGTAGCCGGGCAGGGTGTCGGCGATCTGCTGCCAGCGTGCCGGATCGTGCAGGCCGACGGCGACCGAGGTCTTCTGTTCCAGGCAGGCGTAGGGGTAATCGGCGAAGAAGCGCAGCAGACCGGGCGGCGGCGTCGCCAGCTTGGGCGACAGCGCGACCTCGACGCCGCCCTTGCCGGGCAGGGCGCCGGTCGGCAGGGTCACCGCCAAGCGGGTGTCGCCGTCGACGCGCAGGAAGCTGGCGTGCTGGACGGTGACCGGCACCGCCGGCGCCACCTGCTGGGTGATGCGCAGCGTGTCGGCCGCCTTGCCGCCGTCTTCGCGCGCGGTGAATTCCCAGGTTTCCGCCGTAATGCCTTCGCCGGCCTGCATCGGCCAGCGCAGTTCGCCGGCGCTTTCCGGTGCCAGCGTCAGTTTCTGCGCCGCCAGCGTTTTTGCCCCGTTTTTGCCGTCGACCGTGAGATTCATCGTCCGGGCGGTGCCGTTGCGCAGCGTCAGCATTGCCGTGTAACGGTCACCTTCGCGGACCAGCGGCGGCAGGCCGGAGATGATCTGGAGGTCCTGCCTGCTGCGGATGCTGGTGCTGCCGGTACCGAACAGTGCACTGCCGGCGCTGGCGACAGCGACCAGCTTGAACTCGCTGAGTGCATCGTTGAGCGGCACGCGCAGCGTCGCCCGGCCGTTGGCGTCGAGCGCCACTTTCGGCTGCCACAGCAGCAGCGTGTCGAACAGCTCGCGGGCCGGCGCTTTGCCGCCACCGCCGCCGGGCGGCAGCGCCTTCTTGCCGAAGTGGCGCTTGCCGATGACCATGCCTTGCGCGGTTGCCGTTTCGACCGCGTAGCCGCGCGTCGGCAGCATCGCTTCGAGCAGCTGCCAGCTGTCGTTCGGGCGCAGTTCGAGCAGCGCCTGGTCGACGGCAGCGAAAGCGACCTCGCTGCCGGTCGGCAGCGGCTTGCCGTCGGGCGTGCTGACGCGGATGTTCACGGTCGCCTGCTGACGCGGCTGGTAGTCGGTCTGGTCGCTGCTGATCTCGACCTTGAGCTGGAAGGCTTCGGTACCGACGGCGATTTCGGCGAGGCCGATGCGGTACGAAGGTTTGGCCAGATCGACCATGGCTGTCGGCTGGTCCGGGTTCCACCAGGCGCGGAACCAGGCCAGCGGCTCGCGCCAGCCCCACTGGAACAGGCTGTACCACTTCAGCGGCTCGACCCGGCCGCGTACCACCAGCACCGAGACGAAGGCGTTCGGCCCCCATTCGCCGCGCACCGGCAGCTCGACCGTCGGCTTGAAGCGCGACAGCGGCTGGACGAAGCTTTCGAGGATGCCGCCGGCTTCGACCGAAATCAGCGCGGTGGCCTCGCGGAAGGGCGTGCGTACCTGGAAGCGGGCGGTTTCGCCAGCCGCCCAGGCCTTTTTCTCGGGGATCACGTCGATGCGGTCCTGGTTGCCGGCGGCAAACCACAGGTCGCCGCCGCCGGAAACCCAGTAGCTGGTGCCGGCGCGGGCGACATTGCCCTTCACGTCGCGGGTCTCGGCGAGCAGGTAGATGGCGCCGGGATCGGCAATGGTGAGCTCGCACAGCAGCAGGCCGCGGCTGTCGGTCTGGCCGGCGCAGACCTCGCCGAGGTCGCGGTAGTCCTCGGTGTTTTCGTAGGCGTAGAAGCCGCCGACGATACGCCGCCGGTGGCTGCTGTCGATCCGGCGCTTGGCGGTGACCTTGACCGCCTGGCCGGCGACCAGCTTGCCGGCGGTGTCGAGGACCACGGCCTGGAGCCGGTTGCCACTGCTGCTGCCGGCCCAGTCGGCGATCTTGACGCCGATTTCCAGCGCCGACGGGCGCAGGTCGACCAGGCCGCGGATGGTCTGGATTTCGCCGTTCGGGTCGGCGAAACTCATTTCGGCGTAGAGTTCAGCCGGGCCGCCGGGCTTGGCCGGTAAAGGCACTTCGAGATGGCCGGCGCCGGCGGCGTCGAGTTTGAGCTGCTGCTTGTCGAGGACCAGGCTTTCTTCGTTGACGCCGGCATCGATGGCAAATGCGGCCAGCGCCTCGTCGTCGAAACCGACGTTGAAGCGGTAGTCGCCGTAGCGCGCGTGGTGCACCCAGCGCGGGCGCAGTGTCGCCGAAACTTCGACCTCGGCGTTCTTCGCCGCGCCGCCGTTGAGGAAGGACAGGCCGAGCGCCAGCGGCACCTTGCTGACCGCGATCTGGCGCGCCGGCACGCCCTGGACGCTACCGGTGAACACCGGCAGGCGGAAGTCGGCGACGCGGAATTCGCTGCTGTAGATCTCGCCGTCGGCGCCGCCCTGGAGGACGATCTGCCAGGTGCCGAGCTTGGCCGATTCCGGGACTTTCCAGGCGTTGACCGCGCTCGCTTGGGCGTCCCAGCTCAGCGGCTGGGTGAATTCGGTGCCGCTCTCGCTATGGCGCAGGACCAGTTTGTTCGGCAGCTTGTCCGCGGCCGGCAGCGAGAAACCGCGGCTGTCGCGGCTGCGCGCCAGGTGCTTGACCGACAGCGTCTGGCCGGGGCGGAACAGGCTGCGGTCGAGGACGCCGTGAATGCGCAGCGGGCTGTTGTCGCCCCAGCTGTAGACGCCGAAGCGCCACGGCTCGATGCCTTCGTTCCAGTCCGAACGGACGAAGCTGAAATCGCCGTTGCTGCGGGCACTGGCGAACAGGAACCGGTCGCCATCGCAGTACGGATTATCGAGCGCCTGGTCGATCCTGGCCCGGCCGAGTGCGTCGGTTTTGCCCTGCCACAACTGCTTGCCGGCGCAGGTCGACACGCGGACCTCGGCGTCGGCGACCGGCTTGCCGGTATCGAGCGCGGTGACCCAGGCCAGCGCGTTGTCCTGGCCGACCTTGAGATGCACGGCGAGGTTGGTGACCAGCGCCGCGCTGCGCACGTACATCGGCTTGGGCGTCGCCAGCAGCGCGTTGCCAAGCAAGCGGCTCTCGATCTCGACGATGTGGTAGCCGGGCTTGGTCAGCGGGATGCCGATCACCTCGAATTCGGCGTTGCCGCCGGGTTTGGGCAGTTCCTGGCGGGTGACGCCGGGGCGCTTGGCAAGGAAGGACAGTTCGCGGGCGTAGTAGGGGTCGTAGCGCTCCTCGGGTTTGCCGTCGACCACCACCTTGTATTTGTTGCTCTGCTGTTCGAATTTTGCCAGTGCGCGCATGGCGGCGATCACGTCGGCGTCCTCGGTCAGCCGCTGGTCGCTGAAGCGGTGGCTGCCGGGCAGCGCCAGGCCGGCGGTCTTCAGGCTGGCTTCGACGTTGCGCAGCGTCACCGGCAACAGCCCGCCTTCCTTCAGTTCAACGATGCCGAAATCGCCGGGGAACTTGGCCAGCGGGGGCAGCGCGCCGGTACGAACGGTCAGCGGGAAACGCTCGGCGTTGCTCAAGGCGCGGCCGGCTTCGTCCTTCACTGCGGCCGGCAATTCGAGTTTGAATTCCGTGTTTTGCGGCAAGGGGCCGGGGAAAGCAATGCTGTCGAATACCGCTTGCGGATTCTCGCGGTCCAGCGGCTGCGGCCGGCGTGGCCCCTCGGCGGAGGTCAGGCGGATCTTGTCGAAATACTTCACGTCGACCGGTGCGCTGAAGTTGAGCCGGATCGCCGACAGCGGCGAGCAGGGTGCCCCGGCCTTTTCGCGTTCGCACGACAGGCTGGCGGTGAATGGTTCGCGCACTGAGTAGACGAAACTCTGTTCCTTGTCGGCCGGGGTGCCGTTGGCCGCCCTGATGCCTTTGCCCCAGACCAGTTTCATCTTGCGCCCGGCCGGCAGGGTTTCGCTGCAGGTGACGACGATGGCGTGGTCCGGCATGTTGGCTTGTCCCAGTACCGCCTGGCGGATGGCGGGGGGAACCGGCCGGGCCGGGATGCGCTGGCCGACGCCGTCGGCCTCGCACCACAGTCTGCCGTCGAGCGAGGCCGCATCGAGCGGACCGCCGCCGTCGATGACGAAGGCCTGGTCTTCCTCGATCAGCGCGCCGGCACTCGGCCGGATGCGCCAGGGGCGGGGTGCGGCGCCGGTGAATTCGAAGCGGCGCTTGCCGCTCAGGGTTTCGCCCTGCAGGGTGCTCAAGCCGTCGCGCAGCGTGAACACACAGCGCTCGCCGGCTTGCAGCGGGCGTTGCGGGCGCCAGGTCCAGGTCCGCTCACTGCTCCAGCGGCCATCGCCGGTCATCCCGGCGCAATCGATGGCGAACGGCGCGGCGGCGGTGTCGTCACCCAGTTTGACCATGGGCTGGCTGAATTGCGCCGAGACCTGGGCAACATGGCCGACCTGGCCCTGCGGCTGGAATTGGCGAACATCGGCAGCGTGGCTGGCTGATATGAACAGGAGCAGGGCGAGTAGCGAAAGTGGGTGGCGCATGTCAGGAGAAGTGTGCGGGAATGCTCAGGGTGAATCGACTGCCCTGGCCGGGGGTGCTATCGACGGTCAGGCTACCGCCCATGGCCTCGGCCAGGCGGCGGCTGATGCTCAGGCCGAGGCCGGTGCCGCCGAACTCGCGGGTGTGCGAGCCGTCGGCCTGGGTGAAGGCTTCGAAAATCTGTTGCTGCTTGTCGGCAGCGATGCCGATGCCGGTGTCGCAGACCCGGATCCTCAATTGGCCGTCGCTGACTGCCGCATCGACGGTGATTTCGCCGGCGCGGGTGAATTTGACGGCGTTGCTCAGCAGGTTGGTGAGGATCTGGCGCAGCCGCAGCGGGTCGCCAAACAAGCCTTCCGGTAGCGGAGCATGCGGCAATACGTGCAGGTGCACACCCTTGGCTTCGGCAGCCGGGGCGAATAGTGCGCTCAAGTCGCGGATCAGGTTGTTCAGGTCAAGCGGCAGGTGTTCGAGTTGCAGGTTGTGCGCTTCGATTTTCGAGTAGTCGAGAATCTGGTTGAGGATGTCCAGTAGCGAAACTGCCGAATCCCGCACGATGCCCAGTTGGCGGCGTTGCCGTTCATCGAGCGGGGAGCGCAGCAGGACTTCGGTCATGCCGAGTACGCCGTTCATCGGGGTCCGCAGTTCGTGGCTGATCGTCGCCAGGAAGGTGGTCTTCGCCAGCGAGGCGGCTTCCGCGCGTTCCTTGGCGAGCAGTAGCTGGCTTTCGTATTCCTTGCGCTCGGTGATGTCTACGGTGACGCCGACGTAGTGCTTGAGCTGGCCATGGTCATCAAGGACGGCGTTGATATTGACGATGCCGTGGAAGAGCGTGCCATCCTTGCGCTTGTTGATGATTTCCCCGTCCCAGTGACCCTCGGACTGAATGCTTTCCCACATGTGCCGGTAGAACGCCTCGTCGTGGCGGCCGGAAGCGAGCAGTCGCGGGTTGCGGCCCAGCACCTCGCTGGCGCTATAGCCGGTGATACGCTCGAAAGCCGGGTTGACGGCAATGATGTCGCCCTGCGGTGTGGTCAGGAAAACGCCGTTGTTGGTCGCGGCAAAAACGCTGGCGGCCAGCTTGCGTTGGCTCGATAGTTCGCGTTCGCGCTCTTCCAGGCGGCGCTGGCGCAGCCAGACCAGGAAGGCCGCGCCGCTCAACGCGAACAGGATTGGCAGAACGACCAGCGAGATGCGCCGGGCCTCGCTGCGCCAGCGTTCGAGGATGGTGTTCTGCGACAGATGCACGGCGACCAGCGTCGGGAAGCGGCTGGAGGCCCGGTAAGCACTGAGTACCGGATTGCCGTCGGGCAAGGTTTGCCGGAGCGAACCGCTTTCCTGGCGAGCCAGCCATTCCGTCACCTGGCCGGCAGCGCCGGCATGGCCGGGCAGATCCTGCGGGTTTGACGAAAGCAGCAGCAGGCCGTCGTGACGCAGGATCTGGGTGTGGCCTTCTTCGCCGGGCAGCAACTGGCTGAAATGCAGGGTGAAATATTCGGGGTTCAGTGCGGCGACGATCCAGTGGCGGTGCTTGTCGTTGTCGATCCGGCGCAGGACCGGCACGAAGGTCGGGCCATTGTTGCGCCTGTCGTCGGCCAGCGGCGTCTCCGCGATGCCATCGGCAAGGTCGCGTCCCTGCCACAGGCTGCCGATATGCATGATCAGCGAGTCGTCGCTGATCATCGGAAAGAAGCCGAGCAGTGCCACCTTCCGACCAACATTACCGGGACTGGTGCTGGCCAGTATCTGACCTTGCTCGTCGATCAGCGACAATGAACGCAGATGGGGCGTCTTGCGCAGCGCATCGTTCATCTGTTCGCTGAAGCGCGCGCTGACGCTGTCGGTACTCTGGCCGGGCGCCAGACCGACCGCGGCCAGTTCGATCATCTCGAAGGTCTGGGTGAGGTGTTTCTCGAAATTCCGGGCGTGGGTGACGGCGGCCTCGATGCCGTTGTCGAGCGCTGCCGTGCGCAGTCGCCACAGGGTGAAGGCGTAGGCGCCCAGCCAGCCGGCGATGAGCAGGCTGAGAACGACAAACAGTGCGCTGCGGCGATGAATCGACATGCTTGCGCTCCGGCGGGTCAGCGAACGACGATGGGCTCCAGTCGGTGGCGGACGGCGTTGGTCATCAAGCGGCCGTCCATTTTCATGGCCTGCAGTTCGCGTTCGACATGACTATGGAAGGCATCGTCGCCGGGGGCCATGGCCCAGGCGTACGGGGTGGTGTGATATTTGCCCGGCGGGGTGACCAGTCTGGCCCAGTCGCTGTTGTCGAGCATCCGGCGGCTGTACGGAAAGTCGGTCATGAAGACGTCGGCGCGACCGCTCTGCACTTCGTACTCGCGGGCATGCGGGGTTTCGAGGATACGCAGTTCGGCATGCTGGAGTTTTTCCTTCATCACGCTTTCATGCAGGGTGCCCCGGGCGACGGCGACGACAATGCCGGGGCGGTCAATGTCTTCCCAGTCCTTGATACGCGGATTGGTCCGGGTGGTGATCGCGTAGATGTCGCTGAGCAGGTAGGGCTGGGTGAAGCGCAGGCGTTCCTGGCGGGCCGGTGTGATGCCGATGGCGAACATGGCAATGTCGCAGCGGTCGTTTTCGATATCGTCGATCAGCGTGGCAAAGGAGCTGTTGACGAACTGCGTGCGCACGCCGAGCCGGCGGGCCAGGTCGTTGGCATTGTCGATGTCGATGCCGCTTGGGCGACCAGTCTTGGGATTGCGGAAGGAAATGCCGTAATAATCCGGCCAGATGCAGACCCGCAGGGTGCCTTGCTCGACGATGCGTTCCAGCCGTCCCTGCGCCATGGCCTGGAGCGGCAGCAGCAGACTGATGAGCAACAGGGCGGAAAAACATCTTCTGCGGGGCATGTGGCGAATCCGGAAAATCATGCGGTTCAGTTTAACCGCATATCGTCCTGCCGTCATGCTCCTGGCAACAAGGCCTAGCCGGTTTCAGCCAGGCGCGCGGCCTGGATCATTTCGTCCGGTGCGCCGACCCGTTCGAGCAAGTGGCTGTGGCCGATATGCAGCAGTTCCTCGATGGCCCGGAAATCGTCGGGCAGGGCGGCGTCGTTCCAGCCATTGGCCGTATGGCGCGCCAGGTCGACGGCGAGGTTCACGTTGCGCACGTTGAGGGTTTCGGCATCGGCCGGATCGAGCAGGGAGAGCAGCAGTTCGGGCAGGCCCCAGAGTTCGACCAGTTCGCGCATGATGTCGGCCAGCGGTGCGCCGAAAACCTCTTCCTGGACGGCGCGGGTGCGCAGGCTGGGGTTGGCGGTGAGGCGTTCTCGGGTGCGGATGGCCAGTGCCGGGGCGAAGCAGTGCATCAGGATTTCGACAAAGTCGTGCAGCAGCGCGGCCAGGGCGATTTCCTCGAAGCGGGTGTTCTGGCGCAGCAGCGCCCAGTCACGGGCCCACAGCGAGGCCTGGCGCGAGCGGGCGATGACCTTGAGCAGGCCGAGCATGGCCTTGGGGTGACCCTTGAGCTGGTGCTCGATGATCGGCAGTTCCTGGCAGCTGTCGAAGAATTTCATCGTGCCGATCATCACCAGCGAGCGCTCGATGGTGGTGATTTCGGCGTTCTGGCTCTTCGGCCGATTTTCCTTCATGTAGCGGAACACGCGCAGCGTCATCAGCGGATCGTGCATGACGATGTTGGCCAGCGTGCGCGTGTTGATGGTTTCCGCTGCATCGCGCAGTTCCGCCAGGCGGTTGGCCGTCAGCCGCAGGATCGGTAATTCAACTTCCTTGAAGTGTTCGACCCAGGCATTGGTGCCGGGAAAGGGGAAGTCGATCATCAGGGTCATGCTGGCGCTCCTTGGCGGTCCGGATCAGCGGTTGAGCAGCTTTTTCAGGAAGGCCTCGACATAAGCCGGTCGTACCGGCTTGACGATATAGCCGCGGGCGCCGAGACCGGCTGCCTGCTGAACGAGTTCGCGCGAGGTGTCGCCGGTGACCATGACGACCGCCGTGTTCGGGCTGATTTCGCGGATTTTCGGCAGTGCGTCCAGCCCGGACATCAACGGCATGTTGACGTCGAGGAACAAGACCTGCGGCTGGTGTGTCTGGGCGGCACGGACGGCTTCCTCGCCGTTGCCGGCCTGGGCGACGATGTTCATGCCGAGTTCGGTGAGCACGCCCTTGAGCAGCAGGCGGATCGAACTGTTGTCATCGACGATGACCGCCGTCGGCCGGCCGCCCGCCCGGCGGACACCGGGCGTTGCCGGTGCGGCGTTCGCTGCCGGCGGCGTATCGGCCCGTTCGGCCTGCTGACGCACTTCATAAACCTGGCGCAGCTCGTCGAGAATCTGTTTCTGGCCGAAAGGCTTGCGCAGAAAACCGGACGCCCCGTTGTCCGCCGCCCGTTTGTCGATGTCGGCATCTTCCGACCCGGTCATGAAAACGACGTCGATCTCGGGAAAGTTGCTGTTCACATCCTTGAGCAATTCCAGCCCGTCGCGTCCCGGTAACTGGTAATCCAGGCAGACGATGGTCGGCTCCAGGCGGCGGATGTCGTCCAGCAGCGTGTTGCCGTTTTCCAGTTGTCCGACGATGGTGTAACCCTGGCTCCCAAGCAAGGTGACGAGCAGGGTACGCATCGAGGCATTGTCTTCGACGATCAGGACTCTCATTTTTTCCGGTGCTGTTCTCGGTTGTCACAATGTCGCGGAAACGCCGCGCCCGCCTATGTTAACCGCGAAATCGACGGAATGGGCGTGCAGAATGCACAATGCCCCGGGGACGGGGCATTGTGCATGGGGCGGGAGCGGATCGGTCAGAGGATCATGCCTGCGCCGACCGTGTTGTTGTTGCTCTCATCGATGACGATGAACGCCCCGGTGCCGCGATTTTCAGCGTACGGATCGACGAACAGCGGTTGCGCCAGCTTGAAGGTGACTTCGGCGATGTCGTTCATCGCCAGTTTGTCGGCGGCGACCTTGTCCAGCGTGTTGACGTCGAGGCGGTGGTCGATCGCGGTCAGCTTGGCCTTGGAATCGCGCGTCGTGTGGCGGATCAGGTAAGTGCGAGCGCGGTCGAGCGGGGCTTCGGCCAGCCAGCAGACGGTGGCGCGGATTTCCTTGACGGCGGCCGGGGCTTCGGCGGTTTTCACGATCATGTCGCCGCGCGAGCAGTCGATTTCGTCGGCGAGCAGGATGGTCACTGATTGCTCGGTGAAAGCTTCGCCGATGTCGACGCCGCCGATCTGCACGGCCTTGACCGTCGATTCGAGGCCGTTGGGCAGCACGGTGACCGGGTCGCCGACCTTGATGCTGCCGGATTCGACGCGGCCCATGAAGCCGCGGTAGTCGTGCAGTTCGGGGTTGGTGGAATCCTGCGGGCGGCAGACGTACTGGACCGGGAAGCGGAACGGTTCGTCGTGTTCGGTATGTGCGGCCGGCACGGCTTCGAGGATTTCCATCAGCGTCGGGCCGTCGTACCAGTCGAGGCGCTCGCCGCGCTCGACGATCATGTCGCCGTTCAGCGCCGACAGCGGGATGAAGCGGATGTCCTCGATCCCGACCTTGGCGGCGAATTCGAGGTAATCGGCCTTGATCTTCTCGTAGGTTTCCTGAGAGTAGTCGACCAGATCCATCTTGTTGATGGCGACGACCAGGTGCGGGATGCCGACCAGCGAGGCCAGCTTGGAGTGGCGGCGGGTCTGCGTCAGCACGCCCTTGCGCGCATCGATCAGGATGATGGCGAGGTTGGCGGTGGACGCCGCGGTAACCATGTTGCGGGTGTACTGCTCGTGGCCGGGCGCGTCGGCGATGATGTACTTGCGCGTGCCGGTGGAGAAGTAGCGGTAGGCGACGTCGATGGTGATGCCTTGCTCGCGCTCGGCTTGCAGGCCGTCAGTCAGCAGCGACAGGTCGACCGCGCCGAGGCCGCGCTTCTGCGAGGTCTTCTCGATGGCGTTCAGCGTGTCGGCGAGGATGGTCTTGGTGTCGAACAAGAGGCGCCCGATCAGGGTGCTCTTGCCGTCGTCGACGCTGCCGCAGGTGAGGAAGCGGAGGAGGCCGTGGTCTTCGATTTGAGTAGTCATATTCGGTGATTCCTGGTTGGGTGCGCGTCAGCGGACGGGATATTCACTCTGCTGGCTGCGGAACTCGCTCCTGATGGTCGCTCAAACAGTCCTCGCCAGCGCCGCGAACATCCCGTCCGCTGCCGGTGACCGCCGAAGTGGCATCAGAAGTAGCCTTCCTTCTTGCGTTGTTCCATGGAGGCTTCGCTGGTCTGGTCGTCCAGACGCGTGGCGCCGCGCTCGGTGATGGTGGTGGTGGCGGTTTCGACGACGATCTTCTCGACCGTGTCGGCGTCCGACTCGACCGGCGCCGTGCACGAGATGTCGCCGACGGTGCGGAAGCGCACCAATTTCTCGACGATTTCCTCACCGGCCTTCGGCAGGTTGGTCAGCTCGCCGGACACCAGCGGTACATTGACCGGCACGATGGCGCCCTGACGCAGCACGACCGGACGGGTGTGAGCGAAGTAGATCGACGGCAGCTCCAGCTTTTCGCGCTCGATGTATTGCCAGACGTCCATTTCCGTCCAGTTCGAGATCGGGAAGGCGCGGATGTTCTCGCCTTTATGGCTGCGGGCGTTGTACAGGCTCCACAGTTCCGGGCGCTGGTTCTTCGGGTCCCACTGGCCGAATTCGTCGCGGAAGGAAAAGATGCGTTCCTTGGCGCGGGCCTTTTCTTCATCGCGGCGGGCGCCGCCGATGCAAGCGTCGAAACCGAATTCCTCGATGGCTTCGAGCAGCGTCACCGACTGGTGCTTGTTGCGCGATTCGCCTTCGTGCTTGAGGACGACCGTGCCGCGCTTCATCGAGTCTTCAACCGAGCGGACAATCAGGCGCTCGCCCAGTTCGGCGGCGCGCTTGTCGCGGAAGGCGACGACTTCCTGATAGTTGTGGCCGGTGTCGATGTGCATCAGCGGGAAGGGGAACTTGCCGGGGCGGAAGGCCTTTTCGGCGATGCGCAGCATGCAGATCGAGTCCTTGCCGCCGGAGAAGAGCAGCACAGGGTTGGCGCACTGGCCGGCCACTTCGCGCATGATGTGGATGGCTTCGGCTTCGAGCCAGTCGAGGTGGGAGAGTGTGTTGCGTTGGGTCATTGCTGGGTAATCCGCAGGGATTGTTGAATGGAGCGGATTGTAGCAAGGGCTTAATATTCAATTAAGAACATGAGTGCATCTTGTTATGCGATTTTTGAATAAAACGTCAGTCAACAAATCGCGACGAAATCGGTCATTTCCTTGTGATAGATTCGGGCTATGACAACGATCAGTACCCTGTTCCTGCTGGCCGGCCTGTTGCTGTTCATCAGCGTGCTGGCCAGCACCATCTCCGCACGTCTCGGCCTGCCGTTGCTGCTGCTTTTTCTCGGTGTCGGCATGTTGGCCGGGGAGGATGGCATTGGTGGCATCGTCTTCGACGATTTCAAGACGGCCAACCTGATTGCCCAGTTGGCGCTGGCGGTGATCCTGCTCGATGGCGGCCTGCGTACCGATTCCGGCAGCTTCCGTGTGGCGCTGAAGCCGGCAGCGGTGCTGGCTACCTGGGGTGTGGTCGGGACCGTCGGGCTGCTCGGCCTTTTTGCCACCTGGCTGCTCGACGTCGATTGGCGGCTGGGGCTGCTGCTCGCGGCCATCGTCGGTTCGACCGATGCGGCGGCGGTGTTCGCGCTGTTGCGCAACAGCGGTGTGCGGCTCAACGAGCGGGTCAAGAGCACGCTGGAAATCGAATCGGGTTCGAACGACCCGATGGCCATCCTGCTGGTCGTGGTGATGATCGAGGTGCTGCTGCATCCGGAGCGTTCCGGGATATCCAGTTTTGCCTGGATGCTGCTCAAGCAGGCCGGGATCGGGCTGGTGTTCGGTGTCGTCGGCGGCAAGGTGCTGGCCTGGTTGCTGCGCCGACTGAATCTGGCCGAAGGTCTGTATGCACTGTTGATTCTCTCGGGGGGGCTGCTGATCGTCGGTGCCGCCAACCTGCTCGACGGCAGCGGCCTGCTGGCAGTGTATGTGGCCGGGGTCATCGTCGGTAACCGGAAAAGCCATGCCACCGAGCACGTACTGCGGGTCATGGACGGCCTGGCCTGGCTGGCCCAGGCCGGCATGTTCGTGGTTCTGGGGCTGCTGGTGACGCCAACTCACCTCACCGAGTACACCTGGCATGCGCTGTTGCTGGCGCTGTTCCTGATGTTCGTCGCCCGTCCGCTGGCGGTGGCCATCGGCCTCTATCCCTTCCGCTATACACGCAACGAAATTGCCTTTGTCAGCTGGGTCGGCCTGCGCGGCGCGGTGCCGGTCGTGCTGGCGATCATGCCGGTGGTGATGGGCGTGCCGGATTCGCAATTGCTGTTCGACGTGGCGTTCTCGGTTGTCCTGTTGTCCCTGCTGGTTCAGGGGGCAACCATTCCGGCGGCGGCGCGGCTGCTCAAGGTCGAACTGCCGCCGGCCGACGAACCGCGTGATCGGGTCGAGGTCTGGCTGGGCGAGGAAGCGGCCCTGCCGATGTTCGAATTCCGCGCCAGCATCGGCTCGGCGGCCGAGGGGCGGCACCCGGATGAACTGGCGGCCGAATTCATCCACGATGAGGTTCGCTGCATCGCCGTGGTGCGCAAGGGACGGCTGCTCGACATCAAGGGCGATTTCCGGTTGCGGCCGGGCGATTCCGCCTGGTTCATCGCGCCGGAAGCGCTGGCCGAGCGGCTGGCGCGCATCTTCGGCGTGGCGATGCAGGATATCGGGCGCAATACCCGTTACTTCGGCGAATTTGCCGTGGCGCCGGATTGTACGGCCGGCGACCTGGCGCTGGCCTACGGCTTCGCGTTCGAGGAGGCAGAGAACCCGCGCCGTCTCGACGAGGTGTTCATTGCCCGGTTGGGGCACCCGGCAGTTGTCGGTGACCGCGTCCAGGTCGGCAATTTCGTTCTCATCGTGCGCGAGATGGGGGCCGCCGGCAAGATCGCCAGCATCGGCCTGAAGTGCCCGCTGCTAACCGGGGATACCGCCTGAGTCAGGACTGAGGCGGTTCGTTTCTGGCCATCCAGGCGAACAGCGATGAACGCATCACTTCCTCGACGCTCATGTCGATGGGCGTGACCCAGGCACGTGGCACGAACACCGTATAGCCGCCGATCATGTAGCCCATCGGCAGATAGACGGCGACGCGATCGCCCGGCATGAATCCCTGAGGCAGGCTAGCCAGGTTCTGGCGCGTGATCAGGCCGACGATTTCCAACTCCTGTCCGGGCATGCGCAGGATCACGACCTGTTGCGCGACCTGGGTGCTGTTGGGGGTGAAGTAGTCGGCGAAATTTTTCAGCGACGAGTAGATGCTCTTGACCACCGGCAGGTTGGTGAACGGCAGTTCGATGAAAGACAGCAGACGACGCACGCGCGGCTGTGAAATCAGGAAGCCGAGCAGGACGATGATGCCGATGCCGATCGCCAGGCCCAGGCCGGGCAGGTAGAAATCGCCGAGCAGCGGGCGCAGCCACCACATGGCGAACTCTTCGGTGCCGGTCAGGAACAGGTAGAGCAGATAGAGCGTGACGCCCAGCGGCAGGGCGGCGAGCAGGCCGCGGATGAAATACTGGGAGATGAGCTTCATCGTTACAGATGGACCAGCACGTCGCGGTTCGACTCGCGCAGCACGTTGAGGGTGGTGCTGCCGAGCAGGAAGTCCTCGATCGGGCCGAGGCCGTGCTTGCCGACGACGATCAGGTCGCAGTTCTGAGCTTCGGCTTCGTCGATGATCAGACGGGCGATGTCGCCGTGCCGCGTGAGTTGCACGGTATCCGCCGGCAAGCCTTCGCGGGCGACCAGTTCGCGCAGCTTGGTCAAGCCTTCGCGTTCGGCGTCCTGGCGGTAGCGGTCGATCAGTTCGCCGGCAATGCTGGCGTGCTGCATCTTGCCTTCAAAGGGCGTTTCAACAGCGTGCAGCAGGACGATTTCGGCGTCGGGCAACAGCTCGCGGGTCAGGCGCAGCGCGGCCAGGGCGGGCGGAAAAAAGTCGGTGGCGACCAGGGCGCGGCGGTAATTGCCGGCGGCCGCCTGCTTGACCACCAGGACCGGGCAGGGGCTGCGGCGGATCAGCCGGGCGGCGGTGCTGCCCAGGCGCAGCGCATTGAAGAACCCCTGGCCATGGGCGCCGACCACCAGCAGTCTGGCTGCCAGTTCGCGCGCCTGCTGGGCCAGCATGTCGGCCGGCTTGCCGTGCAGGACGGCGCAGTGGCTGGCAGTATCGGCGTGCGGGCTGACGCTGGCCAGCAGTTCCGCCAACTGCTGACGTATGGTGGCTTCGTGTTGCTCGCCCAGTTCCTGCGGTGCCAGGCCGAGCAAGGCCTGCAGGCTTTCCAGCAGGCCGGGATGGATGACGTGGCTCAGGTGCAGCGGCCAGCCATGCGCGGCGGCCAGGGTGCCGGCGCGGGCGATGGCGGCGCTGGCGTGCTCGGAAAGATCGGTGGCGGTAAGGATGCTCGGATTCATCAGCGATTTTCTCCTGGGCGGATCAGCGCGGCGAAGTGTTCGACGGTGTAATCGACCGCGTCGCGCATCGGGTAGAGCACGGTCGGTGCGCCGGCCTGCTTCATGCGCATGCCGTGTTCGTCGTCGCGGGCGACGAAGGCGACTTCGCCGCGGAAGCGGCGTTCCTTCAGTGCGTTCAGGAAGGCAACGTTGGAATCGACGTCGGGCAGCGTGCTGACGATCCACTTGGCGCTTTCCAGCGGCAATTCCTCGAGGAAACCGGATTCCTGGCCGTCGCCGTAATGGACCGGGATACCACTGGCACGCATTTCGGCGACTCGTTCGGGGTCGAAATCGATGCCCAGTACCCGGATTTCTTCCTCGTGCAGCAGGCGCGCCAGACGTCCGCCGTAGCGACCGAGGCCGAAAACGATGATCTCCGGCTTGTCGTCAGCGTGGGCGTCGGTTTCCACCGCCTGTTCGCGGAAGGGGTTCCGGCGTTCGAACCAGCCGAGGAAGGGCGCGAGCTTCTGGTAGAGCTGGTGCGAGTACAGGATCATGTAGGTGGACATGGCGATGGTCACCAGGCCGACCAGGGTGGTCAGGCCGAGCGCATCGACGCCGACGTGGCCGAGCGAGATGCCCATGGCGACGAAGACGATGGAAAATTCGCTGATCTGGGCGACGGTCAGGCCGGCGAGGAAGCCGGTGCGCTTGCGGTAGCCCATGAAGCCCATGATCGCCATGACGATCAGCGGGTTGCCGATGAGCACGAACAGCGAGAGCACGACCGCCGGCATCAGTTCGCCACCGAGCGTGGAAAAGTCGAGTTTCGAGCCGAGGTCGATGAAGAAAAAGAGCAGCAGGAAATCGCGGATGCCCGACAGGCGGGCGTTGATGGCGTCGCGGTAGGCGGTCGAGGCAAGCGAGAAACCGGCCAGGAAGGCGCCGGCCTCCTTGGAGAAGCCGGCCCACTCGCCGAGTGCGGCCAGGCCGGTGCCCCAGGCGATGGCGAAGATCAGCAGCAGTTCCTGCGAATGCGCCATGGCCTTGACCACGCCGGGCAGGATCCAGCGCATCAGCACATACAGTGCGGCGCCGGCGAGCAGGATGCGCCAGGACAGCGAGACGATGACCTCGACCAGGCCGGCTTCGTCACTGCCGCGCAGGGCGCTCATCGCCATCATCGCCAGGACCACAGCCAGATCCTGGACGATCAGGAAACCGACGGCGATGCGGCCGTGCAGCGAATCGAGTTCGCGCTTGTCCGAGAGCAGCTTGACGATGATGATGGTGCTGGAAAAAGTCAGCGCGATGGCGACGTAGAGCGCCTCCATCGGGCTCTTGCCGAGCACCAGGATGAGCGCGAAACCGCCGACGATGGTAAACGCCAGTTGGCCGAGCCCGGTGGCCAGCGCCACCGGGCCGATGTGGCGGACGTGGTGCAGGTCGAGCTTGAGGCCGACCAGGAAAAGCAGCACGGTGATGCCGACGTGGGCGAGCAGGTCGATCTGCTCGTGCGCGGCGACCAGGCCGAAGACCGCCGGGCTGGCGATGATGCCGACGACGATGTAGGCGATGATCACCGGCTGGCGCAGGCGCACCGAGATAGCCCCGGCAATCGCCGAGATGATCAGAAGCAGTGAAAATTCGCTGAAGGCACTCATGTCGTTTTCCTGGAAGGCGCCGGAACCAAGCTGGCACAAGGCAGAAGCGTGCAGGGCATGGGTGCGAGCTTACCAGAGAAAGCTTGCCGGCGATTTTTTACGACATTTTTACGCGCGACTTGCCAGAATGCGGGCACTGTCCTCTCCACGCCGTATGTCGAGGTATCCGGATGCCCCGCGTCAAATCAACTGTCGAGCGCCTTTCCTCCGGCCAGAAAATGGTCCTGAGTGCGCTCGCCTGCGTGCTGGTGGCCATCGTCGCCGCGCCCCTGCGCGAGGTGCTCGACCTGGCCAACATGGTCATGCTGTTCCTGCTCACGGTGCTGGTCGTCGCTGTCAGTCTGGGCCGCAATCCGGCCATCCTGGCGTCGGTGCTCGGTGTGCTGCTGTTTGATGTCTTTTTCGTGCCGCCGCATTTTTCGTTGGCGGTCAGCAACCTGCAGTACCTAATCACCTTCGCCGTCATGCTGGCCACTGCGTTGATCACCGGGCACCTGACGGCGACACTGAAGGAGCAGGCGGCGGAAGCCGAGCGGCGGGAGCGGCGGACGCATGCCCTGTATGAAATCGCCAGCAAGCTGGCCGGCGCGCTCAACGAAGCGCAGGTCAGGGAGATTGTCACCCCCTTCGTGACTGCTGAATTCTCGGGCCGGTGCGCCTTGTGGCTGGCCGAGCGCGATTTTTCCGGCGACGCTGCGGTCGAGGGGTTTTCGCCGGCCATTGCCGACCTGGTCATGGCCTCGGGCCTGCGCCGCATTGACCACGATACCGGGCATGCCCTCTATCTGCCGCTGAAGGCGCCGATGCGGGTGCGTGGGGTCTTGCTCGTGCAGACGCCTGAGCGTCTGCCGGAAGCGGATCTGGCCTTTGTCGAAGCCCTGGCGTCGCTGGTGGCGATTGCCGTCGAACGCTTGCATTACGTCGAGGTGGCGCAGCGCAGCGAGGTCGATATGGCGACCGAACGTTTGCGCAGTTCCATCCTGTCAGCCCTGTCGCACGACCTGCGCACGCCGCTGACGGTCCTGATCGGGCTCGCCGATTCGATTTCCCTGGCCGCGCCGGAACTCCCCAGTGTCGCCCAGGACAAGCTCGACGAGTTGCGCGAGCAGACCCGGCGGTTGGCCGGCCTGGTCGGCAACCTGCTGGAAATGGCTCGCCTGAATGCTGGTTCGGTAACCCTGCGCCAGGAGTGGCAGTCGCTGGAAGAAGTCGTCGGCAGCAGTCTCAAGCTGGTTGGCGATGCGCTTGGGCGCCATCGGCTGCGCGTCGAACTGCCGCGCGATCTGCCCTTGCTGCGTTTCGACGCGGTGCTGATCGAACGGGTGCTGTGCAATCTGCTGGAAAATGCCGCCAAATACTCGCCGGCCGACGGCGAAATCCGCGTTTCGGCGCAGGTCGCCGGCGATTTCGTCGAACTTACAGTCAGCGACCAGGGGCCAGGGTTTCCCGAACCCCTGAGTGGCGACCTGTTCGACATGTTCGTGCGCGGCAACGGTGAATCGACAACGCCGGGCGCCGGGCTGGGCCTGGCCATCTGCCGGGCGATTGTCGATGCCCACGGCGGTCGCCTGCGGGTCGCCAATCATTCCACCGGCGGCGCCAGCGTTCAGGTCAGCCTGCCGCGCGGCGAACCGCCGCTGATCGAGCCGGAGGGCGCATGAGCGAGGAAAGACCGCAAGTCCTGGTCGTCGAGGACGAAGTGAATATCCGTCAGTTCGTGCGTCTGGCACTGGAAGCCGAGGGCTGCGCGGTGATCGAGGCGGGGCGCCTGGCCGATGGCCTGCGCCGCGCCGGCGAAGGCCATGTCGATCTGGTCGTGCTCGACCTGGGCCTGCCCGACGGCGACGGGATCGAGTTCATCCGCAGTTATCGCGGCTGGTCCGAGGGCGCGGTCCTGATCCTCTCGGCCCGCGTCGAGGAAAGGCAGAAGATCGACGCCCTCGATGCCGGCGCCGACGATTACCTGACCAAGCCCTTTGGCGTCGGTGAATTGCGCGCCCGGGTCCGGGCCTTGCTGCGCCGTCGTTCGCGCCAGGCCGGCGAGGCCTCGCCGGTGCTCGGTTTTGGTGAAATCAAGGTCGATCTTGCCCGCCGTCTGGTGACTCGCGGGGGTGAGGAAGTTCATCTGACGCCGATTGAGTTCCGCCTGCTGACGATGATGATCGCCCATCCCGGTCAGGTGCTGACGCAGCGCAAGCTGCTGGCCGAGATCTGGGGGCCGTCCTACGTCGAGAGCAGCCACTATCTGCGCGTCTATGTCGGCCACCTGCGCCAGAAGCTCGAGGACGACCCGGCGCAGCCGCGGCATTTCCTCACCGAGACCGGCATCGGTTACCGTTTCCACCCCGGGCCATGAATCGTTACGCTCCCGTCCTGCGGGCGCTGGGCATGATCACCATGCTTTTCGCGCTGACCCTGCTGGCGCCGCTGATCCTCTCGTATGTCGTCGACGACGGGGCGCAGGCGGTCTACGACGAGGTGTTCGCGCTGACGCTGCTGTGCGGTTGCTTCCTGTGGTATCGCTACCGCAAGGTGCAGCGCGAACTGAATGTGCGCGACGGTTTCCTGATGGTCGTCCTGGTGTGGACCGTGTTGCCGGCGTTCGCGGCCTTGCCGTTCATGCTGCAACTCGGGGTCAGTCATACCGATGCCTATTTCGAGGCCATGTCCGGCCTGACCACGACCGGGGCGACGGTGCTTGCCGGTCTCGACGAGCTGCCGATGTCGATCAACCTGTGGCGTCACCTGCTGGTCTGGATCGGGGCCATGGGCCTGATCGTGCTGGCGATCGCCATCCTGCCGCTGCTCGGCATCGGCGGCCGGCAGATGTTCAAGGCCGAGACGCCGGGGCCGATGAAGGATGCCAAGCTGACGCCGCGTATCGCCAGTACGGCCAAGGGGTTGTGGATCGTCTATGTTGGCGTGACGCTGTTGTGCATCGTGGGTTACCGCTGGGCTGGCATGAGCTGGTTCGATGCGTTCTGCCACGCCTTCTCGACCATGGGGCTGGGCGGTTTTTCCACCCACGATGCCAGCTACGGCTATTTCGATTCGCCGGCCATCGAGGCCGTCGCCATCGTCTTCATGCTGATCGCCGGGATGAATTTCGGTACCTTGTTCCTTGCGGTCAGCCGGGGATCGCTGCGTCCTTATCTGCACGATCCGGAGGCGCGCTGGTTCCTCGTCGTCTGCGTCGTTTCAGTGATCGGCATCGCCGTCTTCCTGCGCGTCAACGACATCTACCCGGGGATGGGCGAGGCTTTGCGCCATGCGGCCTTCAACGTGGTTTCGATTGCCACCACCACCGGCTACGCCAGCGTCGATTATGCGCAATGGCCGTTGTTTGCCCCGCTGTGGATGTTGTTCCTGTGCAGTTTCGCCACCAGCGCCGGGTCGACCGGCGGCGGCATCAAGATGGCGCGGGCCCTGCTGCTCTACAAGCAGGTTTACCGGGAAATCCTGCGCGCCATGCACCCGCGGGCGATACACAGCGTACGCATCGGTGGGCAGGTGGCGCCGTCGGGCATCCTGTTCGCGGTCCTGGCCTTCGGCTTCATGTACATGGTCAGTCTGGTATCGCTGACCTTGTTGCTGCTGTTTACTGGACTGGACGTGATGACGGCGTTCACCGCCATCGTCGCCTCGGTCAACAACACCGGCCCGGGACTGGGCGAAGTTGGACCATCGACGACCTTTGCCGTGCTCAATGATTTCCAGACCTGGGTCTGCATTTTCGCGATGCTGCTCGGGCGGCTCGAAATATTCACGCTGCTGGTGGTGCTGACGCCGGCCTTCTGGCGGCGCTGACGGAGAAACAACGATGAACATCCTCATTCTGGGTGCCGGGCAGGTCGGCGCCAGTCTGGCCGAAGCCCTGGTTTCGGAAGCCAACGACATCACGCTGGTCGATCTCGACGCGGTCCCGCTGGCGCAACTGGCAGACCGTCTCGACGTGCGCACGGTGACCGGCAATGCCGCTTTCCCCTCGGTGCTGCGCGAGGCCGGCATCGAATCGGCCGATCTGCTGGTGGCAGTGACCCAGTCGGACCAGTCGAACCTGGTCGCCTGCAAGCTGGCGCACAGCCGTTTTGCCGTGCCGACGCGGATTGCCCGGCTGCGTTCGGCCGATTTCCTCGATCCGGCCCTGTTGTCGCCGGAAAATTTCGCCGTCGATTTCGCGCTCTGTCCCGAGCAGGAAATCAGCGATTACATCGCCAAACTGGTCGAATATCCGGAAGCGCTGCAGGTGGTCGAGTTCGCCGAGGGGCGGGTGATCATGGTCGGCGTGCGGGCCTACGAGGGCGGTCTGCTCGTCGGCAAGCCGATCCGGGCCATGCGCGATCACTTGCCGGCCGGCGTCGATGCCCGTATTGCCGCCATCTTCCGCGATACCCGGGCCATCGACGCCAATGGCGATACGCTGGTCCAGGCCGGCGACGAGGTCTTCCTGCTCGCCGCCAGCGAGCACATCCGTACCGTCCTCAAGGAATTGCGCCGGATGCAGAAGCCGGCGCGCAAGCTGATGATTGCCGGTGCCGGCAATGTCGGTGCTCGCGTTGCCCGTCGTCTGGAGGGGCAGTGCGAGGTCAAGGTCATCGAACACAGGGCGGCGCGTGCCTCGCTGGTTGCCGGCTGGCTCGACCGCGCGCAGGTGATCAACGGCGAGGCGACCGACGAGAATCTGCTGATCGCCGAAGACATCGGTGAGACGGACATGTTTCTGGCGCTGACCAACGACGACGAGAACAACATCATGGCAGCCTCGCTGGCCAAGCGGCTGGGGTGTCGCCGGGTGCTCGCGCTGATCAACCGGGAAGCTTATGCCGACATGGTCCAGGGCGGGCCGATCGACATCGGCCTGTCACCGGCCCAGGTTTCGATCGGCAGCCTGCTGACGCATGTCCGCCAGGCCGACGTGGCGCGGGTGCACAGCTTGCGCCGGGGTGCGGCCGAGGCGCTGGAGCTGGTGGTCCGCGGCGACCGTCGCAGCTCACAGGTGGTCGGCCGGCGGATCGAGGAACTGCCGCCCCTGCGCGGTGCCAGCATTGCCGCCGTGGTGCGCTCGGGGCAGGTGATTATTCCGCATCACGACACGCTGATCGAATCGGGCGACCACGTCATCGTCTTCTGCACGCGCAAGCGGCACATCGCCGCCGTCGAGAAGCTGTTCCAGCCGGTGCGTTCGCTGTTCTCGCTGCGTTAGCGGCGCTGCAGCAGCACCCCGCACTCGAGGTGGTGGGTGTAGGGAAACTGGTCGAACACCGCCGATGCGGCGATGCGGTGGGTCGTCTGCAGCGCGGCGACGTTGTCGCGCAGCGTCTGCGGATTGCACGAGATGTAGAGGATGTTGGCGAAGCCGGCAGCAAGTTCCAGCGTTGCCGGATCGAGCCCGCTGCGCGGCGGGTCGAGGAAAATGGTCGAGAACTCGTAACTGGCGAGATCGATGTCCTGCATGCGCTGGAAGGTTTCGCGCCCGCTCAGCGCGGCGCTGATTTCCTCGCTGGCCATGCGCACGATGGCGGTGTTGCCGACGGCGTTGACCTCGAGGTTGTGCAGCGCGGCCTTGACCGAGGTCTTGCTGACCTCGGTGGCCAGCACCTTGCCGAACAGCGGGGCCAGCGCGATGGTGAAATTGCCGTTGCCGCAATAGAGTTCGAGCAGGTCGCCGCCGAGGGGCGCCGCCTGGCTGCGCGCCCAGCTCAGCATCTTCTGGTTCACGCTGCCGTTGGGCTGGCTGAAGCTGCCCTCGAATTGCCGCACGTGCAGTTGCCGGCCGTCGACGGTCAGGCATTCGTCGACCCAGTCGCGTTCCAGCACCAGCTTCTGCCCCTTGCTACGGCCGATGATGGCGATCTTCAGGGCGCCGGCCAGTTCCCGGGCGGCGCTTTCCCAGTCGGCGTCGAGCGGCCGGTGGTAAATCAGCGTGACCAGCATGTCGCCGCTCAGCGTGGCGAGAAATTCGATGCTGTACAACCGGCGACGCAGCGTTTCCTGTTCCAGGATCGCGCTGCGCAAGCGCGGCATGAGCGAGCAGATGGCGTTGTCGGTGGCCGGGAAATCCTGCATCAGCACCGGCTGGCGCGGGTTCTCCGGATCGAACATGGCGTAATCCCAGGCCTCGCCGTGCTGCCAGACGCGAAATTCGGCGCGCAGCCGGTAGTGCAGCGGCGCCGACTCGAACACCGCCGGCTCGGGCAGGTCGAAGGCGGCGAAATCGTCCTTGAAGCGGGCAGTCTTGGCCGCGAGCTGCGCGGCGTAAAGGGCGGGGTCGAGGACGGGCAGGGGCATGGTGCGGGCAGGGGTGCTGGCAGAATCGGGAAGGGGCGGACTATACCGCGTGCCGGCACAATGCAGAAGCGCTGGCCGCCGTGGCCCGGTTGCCGGCGGCTTCCGCTATACTTGTGCAAAAAAACGCCCGGTCTGCCATGAATCCTGTCTTCGTCATCGTTCTCGCCCAGTTGTTCGGCACTTCGCTGTGGTTCTCCGCCAACAGTGCGGCCGATGCGCTGGTGCTTGCCTGGGGTATCGGTGCCGCCCACATCGGTACGCTGACCAATGCCGTGCAGCTGGGCTTCATCGTCGGCACCCTGGCGTTCGCGCTGAGCGGTCTGGCCGACCGTTTTCCCGCCAGCCGGATCTTCGGCATTTGCGCGCTGCTCGGCGCCGCGGCCAATGCGGCGTTCGCGCTGGGGGCGAGCGATCTGCAGACGGCTGTGCCGCTGCGTTTCCTGGTCGGGCTCTGTCTGGCCGGGGTCTATCCGCTGGGCATGAAGCTGGTCGTGACCTGGGTGCCGGAACGCGCCGGGGCGGCGCTGGCCTGGCTGGTCGGCATGCTGACGCTGGGTACGGCACTGCCGCACGGCATCCGCTTTCTCGGCGGCGGCCTGTCCTGGCAGCTGACGATGCTTTGTTCGTCGCTGCTGGCGGTCATCGCCGCCGCGATGATCCTGCGCCTGGGCGACGGGCCGCACCTGCAGCGCCGGCATGGCGCGCCGCCGCTACGCCTGGGGCGGGTGCTGCATGCCTTTTCGATCCCGGCGTTCCGGGCCTCGGCGCTCGGTTATTTCGGCCATCAGTGGGAGTTGTACGCGTTCTGGACGCTGGTGCCGGTATTGCTCGCCGGCAGCGGCCTGGCGCCGGCGGGGAGCGCGGCACTGGCCGGCTGGTCGTTCGTCGTCGTCGGCATCGGCTCGCTCGGTTGCGTGCTCGGCGGTTACTGGAGCCGGCGCATCGGCAGCGCGCGGGTCGCGGCCTGGGCGCTGGCCGGGTCGGCCCTGTGCTGCCTGCTGTTTCCGTTGAGCGCCGGCTGGCCGGCCTGGCTGACGTTGGCGCTGCTGCTGCTCTGGGGATTCAGCGTGGTTGCCGACTCGCCGCACTTTTCGGCGTTGTCGGCGCGCGCCTGTCCGCCCGAGATCGTCGGCAGCGCGCTGGCTTTCCAGAATGCGGTCGGCTTTGCCGTGACCATGGTGTCGATCCAGATCGGTACCCGCTGGGTCGGCGACTGGGGCGGCCTGGTTGCCTGGATGCTGCTGCCGGGGCCGCTGCTTGGCCTGCTCGGCCTGTGGCCGCTGTGGCGGCGTCCTGCCGCCTAGTCGCCGCGACGACGCAGCATGTAAACGTACAGCGATTCGACACGCTCGCGCGCCCACGGCGTGCGGCGCAGGAATTTCAGGCTGGAGGCGATGCTCGGATCGACGTTGAAGCAGCGGATGTCGATCTGTCGGCCGAGTTCTTCCCAGCCGTAATGCTCGACCAGCTGCTCGACGATGGTCGCCAGCGTGACGCCGTGCAGCGGATTGTTCGGCTGCGCTTGCGTCATGGTCAGTGCTTGCGGGCTTTCGGCAGCGGCTTGCGCTGGCGCTGGCCGGGTCGGCCCTGCGGCGCTTCCGGTTTCGGCTTGGGCATCAGCAGGTTCTTGCCGGCGCCGGCGGCCGAGCTACGGTGGGCCTGGATGGCGGCGCGCAGCGTTGCCGCTTCGATGACGATGGCCGGGCTGGTTTCCTTGGGCTGGTGGGCGCCGAGCAGGCCGCGCAGTTCGAACAGGCGTTGGTCGTATTCGCCCTTGCGCGGCAGGATGCGGATCAGGCCTTCGGCGACCGGCGTCAGGCCGACGCGCTCGCCGTCGGCGACCAGCAGGCCGGCCTCGCCAAGACGGACGAAGGCGTCGCCGAGTTTTTCTTCCGACGGGATATTGCGCTGGATCAGGTCGATGGCGGCCATGATTTCCTGCATTTCTGCGGGGCGTCGCTTGGCGGCCATGGCGGTGGCGAGGAGGAGGAGGACGTCGACGTCGTGGATCGGCTGCATGGGTGACCTGAGTGTTGCGCCATTCTGGCGGGTCGGGCAGTGTAAGCCCTGCGCGATATCCGCGCTAGAATCATTGCTGTTCAACGGATCGGCGGGAGGGGCTGGGCCATGGTGGCAAATCATTCATTGCAATCCGGCGGGATCGCCGGCCTCGTCCGCGTGCACGGCGCTGCGCGATGATGGAAGCCAGGCGCAGTTCTCTGGCCGGACAGATCGACCTGGTGCTCGAGGCGACCGGCGTTGGCCTGTGGGAATTCGATCACCGGCAGGGCGTGGTGATTCGCAGCCCAGGTCTGATCAGTGTTCTTCACTATGGTCAGGCGCACGCTTCCGAAGCCTTGGAGACCTTGCTGCTGCGTCTCCATGAAGCTGACCGGCACATCCTGCGCGACGCGCTGCTGGTCCAATTGAACAATCCTGCAGGACAGTTCGAGGTCGAGTTCCGGATTCTCGATGGCCGTGGGGAAATGCGCTGGTTCAGTTCGCGCGGCAAGGTGATCGAACGCGATGACAACGGTGCCCCCCTGATCTCGGCCGGGATCGCGATCGACATCAATACCCAGAAGCGCCACGAAGTCGAATTGCAGCACAGCGAAGCGCGCTTCCGCCGTCTGCTTGAAAACGTTCCCCTGCCGATGGCGCACATCAACGCGGCGCGCGAGGTCCGTTTCATCAATCGCCAATTTACCGAGTGCTTCGGCTATACCCTGGCCGATGTGCCCAACGTCTGGGCCTGGGCGGAACTGGCGTTTCCCGATCCGGTTTACCGCGAATCGACCGGTACCCGTTGGCAACTCAGCGTGACCGAGGCGATGAGCACGCAGTCGGCCATTCCGCCGATGACCTGTCGGGTCAATTGCCGCAACGGCCAGGTCCGCATCGTCGAGGTCTCCGGCATGCCGCTGGGCGAGGACTATCTGGTCAATTTCATCGACGTCACCGAGCAGCGCGAGCAGCGGCAATTACTCGAGTTCGGCAACGACATTCTGCACCGCATTTCCATCGGCGAGCCCCAGAACGAGGTGCTGAGGCAGGTCTGCCTGGCGGTCGAGGCGCTCGATCCGCAGATACGCTGTTCGGTCATGCTGCTCAACGAGGATGGTCAGCGACTGCGCAGCGGCGCCGGACCCAGTCTGCCCGAGGCTTACCTGAAGGCCATCGACGGCGCCCGGGTCGGGCCGGCGGTCGGCTCCTGCGGGACGGCCGCGTATCGCGGCGAAGAGGTGTTCGTCGCCGACATCGCTACCGATCCCTTGTGGGCGAATTACAAATCCACTGCCCTGGTGCATGGGCTGACGGCCTGCTGGTCGTCGCCGATCATTTCGCCGGAGGGGGCGGTCCTTGGGACCTTTGCCATCTATTGGCCGCACGCCAACCCGGTGGTGCCGCGCTTGGTACGCGCCTATCTCGAGGTGGCCAAGCGGCTGGCGGCGATTGCCATCGAGAGCGCCCGACGCGAAGCGGCGATGCTGGCCATGCTGGAGGAGCAACACCGGGCCCAGGCCCAGTTGCGCAAGCTGTCGCAGGCTGTCGAGCAGAGCCCGGTGGCGGTGCTGATCACCGATCTCGAGGCGCGTATCGAATACGTCAACCAGGCTTTCATCGAGGTCAGCGGTTATTCCGCCGAGGAACTGCTGGGCAATAATCCGCGCCTGCTGAAAAGCGGCCTGACGCCGACCGACCACTATGAGTCGATGTGGCAGACCCTGCTGCGCGGCGAAAGCTGGCAGGGGCAACTGACCAATCGCAACCGTCAGGGCGAGATTTTCTACGAATTCGCGGTGATTTCGCCGATCCGCGAGCCCGATGGCCGGGTCACCAACTATCTGGCGGTCAAGCAGGACATCACTGAGCGCAAGCGCATCGGTGAGGAGCTCGACCGGCACCGGCATCACCTGGAGGAGCTGGTCAGCCAGCGGACTGCCGAACTCGAATGTGCGATGGCCGCCGCCGAAGTCGCCAACCGGGCGAAATCGGCCTTCCTGGCGAACATGAGCCACGAAATCCGGACCCCGATGAATGCCATCGTCGGCCTCACCCATCGCCTGCTCAAACAGGTTGGCGATGCCGAGCAGCAGGGGTATCTGGAAACCATCAAGGCTTCGGCCGATCACCTGCTGGCCGTGCTCAACGACATTCTCGACCTGTCGCGCATCGAGGCTGGCAAGCTCGAACTGGCGCAGACCGATTTCAACCTGCCCGAACTGCTGGAACGAACCCTGGGCCTGGTGCGCGAACGCGCCATGGAGAAGGGGCTGGCCTTGCACCTCGACGCAGCGCAGGTGCCGGAATGGGTGCATGGCGATCCGACCCGCCTGGCGCAGGCGCTGCTCAATTACCTGAGCAATGCCATCAAATTCACCGAGCAGGGCGAGGTGGCGCTGCGCGGGCGCGTGCTGGAAACGCAGGACGGGCAATTGACGCTGCATTTCGAGGTCTGCGACTCGGGGATCGGTATTTCCGCAGAGGTGCTGGCGCGCCTGTTCAACCCCTTCGAACAGGCCGACAATTCGCTGACCCGCGTGCATGGCGGCAGCGGCCTGGGCCTGGTGATCACTCGCGAACTGGCCGAATTGATGGGCGGCAGCGCCGGTTGCGAAAGCACGCCGGGCGTTGGCAGCCGTTTCTGGTTCTCGGCGGTCCTTGGCGCAGCCAGCCCGGTGGCGACCGCTCATTTGCCGGCCTTGCCCGGCGAATCGGTCGAGGTGGTGCTGGCCCGCGACTGCAGCGGCGCGCGCATCCTGCTGTGCGAGGACAATCCGGTCAATCAGGAAGTGGCGCGGACGCTGCTGTGCGATCTCGGTCTGGTCGTGCGCCTAGCGGAGAACGGCGCCCAGGGCGTCGATCTGGTGAGCAAGGAAGCGGTCGACCTGGTCCTGATGGACGTGCAGATGCCAGTCATGGACGGGCTCGAGGCGACGCGTCGCATCCGCGCGCTACCCGGCAAGGCGTCGTTGCCCATTCTGGCGATGACGGCCAACGTCTTTGCCGAGGATCGTGCCGCCTGTCTGGCTGCCGGGATGAACGACTTCGTTGCCAAACCGGTCGATCCGGCTTCGCTCTACGCGGCCCTGCTGCGCTGGTTGCCGGCGACGGTTGCGGCACCTGTGGTGAATCAGGCGCCGGTTATCGACGCCGAGTCCCGCTTGCGGGCATTGTCCGGTGTGGACGCCGATGCCTTGCTGCAGATGATGCGCGGCAAGGCGGGCAAGGCCATCCAGCTATTGCAGCTGTTTGCCGAAAGTCACCGCCAGGATGTCGTGCAGTTGCGCTCTGCTCTGGCCAGTGCTGATCAAGGCGCTGCCGAGCATGTGGTGCATGCGCTCAAGGGGGCGGCGGGAACCTTGAGCCTGGTCGAAACCCATCAACTGGCGGCGCGGGTCAACGACCGCTTGCGTCATGGGGATGCGGCGGCGGCCATGGCCGATGACATCGATCAACTGGAGCGGGCGCTGGCCAGGGTCTGCGCAGGGATTGCCGAACTGGTCTCAGGCTGATCCGGCGGTGCAGAGCCGTTCGATCTCGGCCTGCAAGACCCGGGTGTCGATCGGTTTCGAGACGTAGCCATTCATTCCCGCGTTCAGGCAGGCGTCACGGTCGCCGGCCATGGCGTTGGCCGTCATGGCGATGATCGGTAGCGGTGTACGGCCATCGGCGGCTTCCCGGGCGCGCCATTGGCGGGTGGCTTCGAGGCCATCCATGACCGGCATCTGCACGTCCATCAGCACCAGGTCGACGGTGTGCGCAGCCAGCATGTCGAGGGCTTCCTGGCCGTGGTTGGCGACCCGGACCCGATGTCCCTGCTTGTCGAGCAGGGCGCAGGCCAGCCGCTGGTTGATCGGATTGTCCTCGACCAGCAGGATGTGCAATCCAGCGCTGGCAGTGGTCTCGGCTTCCTCTTCCAGACTGTCGGCAGCGCGCCGACGGTCCGGCCGACGGGCGACCTCGCGGACCTCCTGTTCGGCAGCCAGCAGTTCTTCCGGCAGCAGGGGTTTGGGCAATTCGCGTGAGGCAAAACTGCGGGCGCCGGCCTGCGACACGACATTCATCGGCGTCAGCGCGATGACCACCGCGCCGGGGCGCAAACCGCCACGGTACAGCGGCATTTCGGCAAAACTGGCGGGCAGCCATTCCTGTTCGGCAACGAGGACGTCGAAGCGTTTTTCTTCCGGCTGTTCGTGCAGTTGCAGTAGCTGCTGACGCAGTTCGCTGCTGCTGGCGCAGAGTTGCACCTGGCGTCCGAGGCGGCGCAGGCCGGCCGCCAGCAGTTTGCGCAGGCGGGCGTTGCGGATCGCCAGCAGCCACAGGCCATCGGCCGCCGATGGCGGGCTGGCGGGCGGGCTGATGATTTCTGGCGAAACAGGCAACTGCAGTTCGAAATGGAAGTTGCTGCCCTTGCCCGGTTCGCTGTCGACCGCGAGTTCGCCGCCCATCAGGTGCACGATTTCGCGGCTGATCGTCAGCCCCAGGCCGGTGCCGCCGAAGCGGCGGGTGACGGTGGCGTCGGCCTGGCCGAAGGCTTCGAAGATCTCGGCCTGCTTGTCGTGCGGGATGCCGATGCCGGTGTCGATGACGGCCAGGCGCAGCTGGCAGCTGCCGTCACTGCCACCGGCTGCCCGGCTGATGCGCAGCGAGACCTCGCCGGCTTCGGTGAACTTGATGGCGTTACCGATCAGGTTGAGCAGCACCTGGCGCAGGCGCCCGGGGTCGCCGATCAGGAGGTCGGGGATTTCCGGTTCGATCTCGATCAGGATTTCCAGCCCCTTTTCGGCGGCCCGTGCGGCCAGCACGCGGGCCGTGCCCAGCGACAGTTCGCGCAGGCTGAACGGCGTTGATTCCAGGGTCATGCGCCCGGCTTCCATCTTGGAAAAGTCGAGCACGTCGTTGAGGATCAGCATCAGCGACTCGGCCGATTGCCGGACCAGTTCCAGGTACTGGCGCTGGGTGGCGTCGAGTTCGGTATCCAGCGTCAGGGCGGTCAGGCCGAGGATGCCGTTCATCGGCGTGCGGATTTCGTGGCTCATGTTGGCCACGAACAGGCTCTTTGCCTCGTTGGCGGCTTCGGCGCTGCTCATGGCCTGACGCAGGCGCTGTTCGTCTTCCTTGCGCTGGGTGATGTCGCGGAAAGCAGTCACCGAACCGACGATCCGCGGGCCGTCGTAGAGCGGCGTGCTGCTGACTTCAACCGGTACGCTGCTGCCGTCGGCTCGCGAGAAACGCTCTTCGCCGAAAAAGTGTCTGCCGCTGCGGACGGTCTGGTAGATCGGGCAGGCCGACAAAGGGCCACAACCATCGATGCCATGGCGGTGGAACAGGTAATGCCCGATCTTGCCGACCAGCGCTTCGCGGGTGAACCCGAGCAGTTCCAGTGCGGCGGCATTGACCAGGACAACCTTGCCGCTTTCGTCGAGCACATAGAGCCCGTCGCCCATGGTTTCAGTGATGGCAACCAGGTTGCGTTGTTCCCGCACCAGCCGCTCGCGGGATTTCAGCAGGCGGATCAGCAGTAGCAGGAGCACGCCCAGGGTCAGCATCATCAGGCCGAACTGGGTCCAGAATTCGGTGCGCAGCACTTCGACGAATGGTGCCGGGGTGTAGGAAAGGATATAGGCGCTGGTTACGTCGGAAACGTTGCGGATCGGCAGCAGGCTGACGATCCAGGGTTTGCCGTCGAGCGATACGGTCAGCGAGAAGGCGCGGAATTCGCTCATGCCCTGGCGTACCTTGGCGTTGGCCGCCAGCAGATGATTGATCGCGGCGACTTCGGCCGATGGCGGTTGCGGGCTGTCGGGCAGCGTGACCTGTGGATCCTCGACCAGGAAGTCGGGATGAATGGTCGATTCGCCGTAGAGCCAGCGTTCCGATTCGAAGAGGATGGGCAGGGTCTGCGACTTGGCCAGCACGAAATGGAATTCGTGGGTCGGCTGAAGCTGGCGCATGGCGTCGCGGATGGTCAGGAAACTGATGCTGGTTTCGACACTGCCGAGCAGACGGTCGCCATCGAGCAGCGGATGGACGAAGCGGAAACCGGATTTGACCCGCCCGGCCTCGAATCCCTGGATGGGTTGTTTAGTTTCCAGTACCTGGCGGATCGACGGCCGGATATTGAGCAGGTTGTCGCCGTACTTGTGCGGCTCATGAAAGCGCAGGAAGCTGTTGCCGTCGGTGGTCTGGAAATGCAACTGGCGGATGCCGAGCTGGGTGAGGTTGCGGTAGGTTGGCGAGAGCAGGCGGAAAATCTGGGTGCGGTAGGGAATCTGGGCATCGCCACTGGTGTTTGAGGCGGCATCCATCAGCCTGAGGATTTCCGGTTGCTTGATGCGCTCGGAAAAGAGGATGTTGGTGGCTTTGTCGTAGGTCTGCAGGCTGGCGCGGTAGGTCGTGGCCAGTGCTTCGGTGTGCTGTTCCTCGTGTAGCGCCTGCTTCTGTTGCTGGCTGCTGTAGAGCAGCCAGGTGCCGATGACCGGAAGAATAAAGAAGGCCGCCAGTGCCCAGCGGCGATGGTGAAGGGATGCGGTGCCGAGCGCGGATTCGGCCATGCTCAGAAGTTGCCTTTTTCCGGGATGCTGGTCTGCCGGTGCCAGCGGCGCAGGACGTCGTAATCGCCGTCGGCCGCGTTGATCGCGCCATTGCGCAATTGTCCGCCCCATTCGCTCATCAGGGTCCGGTCGCGCTCCTTCGGGTCCAGTTCGGCCAGGGTCTGGCGCAACTGCGCCATGCGCTCGGCGGACAGGCGCCGGCTGTTGGCGACCAGGGCGAACGACGGTAGTGGTGGGGTTTCGCCGAGTATGACGATGCCCAGGTGCGCGTATTTCCTGGCGATGCTGGTCTTGGCGCCGCCGAAATCGTAGTCGCCGCGGGCCACGGCGAGGACCGCCTCATCGTGCTTGCCGAGATAGCGGTAACGTTGCTGGGCAAGGGTTTCACCCCCTTGGCGCAGGAGTATATCGACGGCCAGGTAGCCGCAGGTCGAGAGCGGTTGCGTCAGCGCAAAAGTCTTGTTGCGCAAGGGTTTCGGGAGTTTTTGTTCGGTCCCGAAAAGGGCGCAGGAATAGGTCGCCTGGCCATCCTTTTCCAGGAAGTGGACCAGCGGTTCGGCCTGGGCATAGCTGTCGCGCAGGCTGATATAAGGTAAAGGTCCGAGGTAGGCCAGGTCGATCTGACCGGTGCGGAAGCGCTCGAGGATTTCTGCGTAGGAGGTTGAGTAGCGGATTTCGATGCGCACGCCCAGGCGCTTTTCCAGGAAGTTGAGCATGGGCTTGAACTGCTTGACCACCTCTTCCGGCTGTTCCATCGGCAGCGGCGCGAAATACAGGGTTTCCGGTTGCGCCGTCGCCAGTGCCGGCCACAGGCAGAACAGTGTGGCGATGCGCAGCATCTGGCGTCTGAAGCGGGCCTGCAGTCGGTCTAACATTCGAGTTGGCAATATTCCAAAACGAACATTCTAGACCCAAACCGGCGGCTTGCCTTGATCTGGGGCAAGCGCCGGTGATTCTGCCGGGATTTCAGGCGCGGCTCTGGATTTCCTCGATGTAGCCGAGCATGCCGGTGCGGATGTTGCCGGCGTTGCCTTCGTCGGTGTCGATGTGCATGGCCAGGCGGAAAGCCGGGTTCACGCGGACGACGACGTCGCCGAAGATCAATTCGCGCTCACCCTCGACGCGGACGCGGACGACGTAGTTGTCGCGCACGCGGAAACGCAGGGCATCTTCCGGCGACATGTGGATGTGACGCTGGGCGCAGACCACGCCGCGTTCGATCTGGGTGCTGCCGTACGGGCCTTCGAGCGTCAGGCCGGGCGTGCCGGCGAGGTCGCCGGACTGGCGGATCGGCGGCTGCACGCCGAGCTTGAACTGCTCGGTCATGGCGATTTCGACCTGGGTTTCCTTGCGCGTCGGACCGAGCACGCGGACGTTGGCGATGCGGCCCTTGGGACCAACCAGGTGCACTTTTTCCTCGCAGGCGTACTGGCCGGGTTGCGACAGTTCGTGCATCGGCGTCAGTTGATGGCCGGGGCCGAACAAGGCTTCGACGTCGGCCTGGGCGAGGTGTACGTGGTGGGCCGAGATTTCCACCGGGATGGCCGGGGTCTCTTCCGCCTTGGCTTCCAGCAGCAACTGGTTGCGCTCGATGGCGCGCAGCGCTTCCCAGGCGACCAGGCGTTCGTCGTCGTTGGCGACGACGAGGATCTGCACTGGCGAATCGTCGGCCGAGATGACGGCATACGCGTCGAATTTACCGAGATTGCGGTTCTTTTCCTCGTCGAGCTTGATGCCCATGTAGCCCAGGCCCTGGCAGGCCAGGCTGCGCACCGTGGCGCTGGTTTCGCCGATATCGCCGGTGAAGGCCAGGACGTCGATGCCGCCCATGGCTGCGGCGTAGGCGCCGATGTTCTTCCTGACCTGGTAGCAGAAGGCCTTGTGCGCGAGCAGCGCGCGGTGGTGACCTTCGGCGGCGGCGGCCTCGATTTCGTGGATGTCGTTGGAAATGCCGGAAATCCCCTTGAGGCCGCTCTCGCTGTTGATCAGCGTGGACAGTTGTTCGGGCGACATCTGGTGCTGTTCCATCAGGTGGATCATCACCGCCGGGTCGATGCTGCCGGAGCGGCTGGGCATGATCAGGCCGTCGGACGGCGTCATGCCCATGGTCGTGTCGACCGAGCGGCCGTGGTCGATGGCACACAGCGAGGCACCGATGCCGAGGTGGCAGGAAACGATTTCCAGCTCGCCGAGCGGACGCTTGAGCACTTCCGCCGACTTCAGCGAAACGTAGCGGTGCGAGGTGCCGTGGAAGCCGTAGCGGCGGATGCCGTGCTGCTTGTACAGGTCGTAGGGCAGGCCGTAGAGGTAGGCGTAGGGCGCCAGCGTCTGGTGGAAGGCGGTGTCGAAAACGGCGACCTGCGGCACGTTCGGGAAATGCTTGAGCGCGACGCGGATGCCGGCGACGTTGACCGGGTTGTGCAGCGGCGCGAAGACAGCCAGTTCCTCGATGTCGGCGATCACCGCCGGGTTGATGACGACCGAACTGGAGAACTTGTTGCCGCCATGGACGACACGATGGCCGATGGCGGTGACGTCTTCCGGGTGGAAGGTGAAGGCCGGGCCGAGCAGGGCGGTGGCCTCGGTCATCACCTTGAACAGGTCGGACAGCTTGAACGGCGCATGCTCCATGGTCTGGCGCTGCGGCCCGACCATCACGGTGATGCGGGCGAACTGCTTGTCGGCGTTGTCGATGATGCCGTGGATGTCGGCGCCGCTTTCGCGGGTGTCGTAGATGCCGAAGTGGATCTGGCTGATGCCGACATTGAGCGCGACGACCTTGCCCGGCTGGCTGGTGGTCAGCGACAGCGCGTAGGGGTCATCGGATTTGGCCGTGCCATTGGTGCCTGCCGCATGGGTGTCGCTGGTCATGGCGCGGGTGCGTTCGGCAAGCAGGCGCGACAGATAGACAATGGCCTTGGGGTTGCAGAGCACGCGGCTGGTGAATACTTCCTGCGGGATCATCAGCACGAAGCAGCGGTTGCCGGCGATGACATCGGCGCTGATCCGGTCGCCGGTCAGCACCGCCATGATGCCGAACACATCGCCGGGGGCGAGCTGGGCGATGACGGTGCGGGTGCCGGTGTTGTCCGAGGTCGAGATTTCGGCGTGGCCGCTGATCATGACGCCGATGGCCTGGCCTTCGTCGCCGGTTTCGAGCATGGCCTCGTTGCCCTCGAAGGTGGCGAGCCGGGACTTGATGACGATTTCCTCGACCTGGTCGGCCGGGAAGCTGGCGAACAGGGGAACCTGTTCAAGGAAGAAACGTTTGAGATCGATTTCGCTCATGCTGTGCTCCGCGTTGTGACGCTGATTTTATGGCGCCTAGACTACCATTTTGTTGCGGCGCAGCAAAGGTGCCCGCGAATTCTTCCGGGCTTCATGGCATGCTATCTCCTGACGATTTGCAAGATATTCGGCATGCATACCCTGTTTTCGCGTATTTCCAAGCTTTCCTGGCTGCTCGTGCTCGGCTTTGTGGCCGCTTGCGATAACCCGGGCGACAAGGCCCTCGAGGCGCCGCGTAGCAGTGTTTCCTTCCTGCACTATTTCACCGACTCGCTGAGTGGCGGGGTCGATGAAATGGCCCGGACTTTCGACAGCCGTAGCCATTTGTACGCCTTGAAAGCGGTCTCGCTCGATCACGAAGCATTCAAGACCAGCATCCAGGACACGCTGAAAGCCGGCAATCCCCCCGATCTCTACTCCTACTGGGCAGGTGCGCGAACCGCGTCGCTGGTCGAACATCTGGCGCCGATCGACGACGTCTGGCAGCAGGCGCAACTCGATGAACGCTTCTCGCCGGCGCTGATCGATGCCGCGGTCGAGTATCAGGGGCACAAGTATTTCCTGCCCCTGACCCAGCATTTCATCGGTTTTTTCTACAACAAGCGCCTGTTTGCAGCGCATGGCCTGCAAGCGCCGGCCAACTGGGATGAGTTCCTGGTCGTGTGCGAAACCCTGAAGGCCGCCGGAGTGACGCCGATTGCGCTGGGGGCACGGGATAAATGGCCGGCCCAGTTCTGGTTCGACTACCTGCTGCTACGCACCGCACCCCACGAATTCCGCCAGGCCTTGATGGCCGGCCAGGCCAGTTTCGACGACCCGCGGGTCCGCGCGGTTTTTGTGCGCTGGAAAAACCTGATCGACAAAGGGTATTTCAACCGCGAACCGCACCCCAACAACCTGGCCTGGGACAGTGGGGCCAACGAGATGCTGTTCCGGGGCGAAGCCGCGATGACCCTGATGGGCACCTGGAGCATCGGCTACTTCACCAATCCGGCGCATGGCTGGGTGGCCGGCAAGGATTTCGATTTCTTCCCCTTCCCGGTCATCGACCCGACATTGCCGAAGGTGGCGATGGGGCCGATTGACGGCCTGATTCTGCCCAAGCGGGCGGCCAATCCTGCCGGGGCGCGCCAGGTGATGATCTATCTAGCCGGTGTCGAAGCGCAGCGGGCCTTCAGTCAGGGCTCGGGGGCGCTGGCGCCCAACCGGCTGGTGCCGGAAGCCGCCTACAGCGACATCCAGCGCCGGGTCCGCAATGAAATTCAGGATAGCCCGATCTTCACCTTCGCTTTCGATCTGGCGGCTCCGCCGGCGGTGGCAGAAGCGGGACTGAACGCCTTCGCCGATTTTCTGGCCTTTCCCGATGAGTATCCGCAGATCGTCCGGGAACTGAGCAACGAGACCCGGCAGCGATTCGCCGGACGAGGGAAAGATCTCCCGTGAAACTCACCCGTACACCCGGCTTCCGGCAAAAGATCAATCTCAGCTTTGCCGTCCTCATCCTGCTGGTGGCGATCAATGCCATGGTCGGGGTATATACCGCGTATTTCATCGCCGGCCAGGTCAGGTTGCAGGAGGGGGTGGCCAGCCTGATGGACGACATGCTGCGCATTCGCGATGCCACCGATCAGTTTGTCCGCCAGCATTCCCGTCATGCCGAGAATGAAACCTTTGCCGCACTCGACAGCGTCCGCCAGCGGGTGGCGACGATGCCGGACAGCAGCGAGCGTTTCGCAGCCATCCTGCCGCTGATCGACGATTACCGTCTGCAGTTCCAGAAATACGTGGTCGAGCGCGATCGCCGGGCAGCGCTGGAGAGCCGGGTGCGCGAGCTGGGGCGACGGATGCAGGCGGCCCTTGCCGATTCCCGTATCCGTCAGGATGTCGCCTTCGATCGACAGGGCTTTGACGATGTTCTCCGGTTGGTGCTCAGCCTGCAGTGGTACGGGCAGCAACCCGAGCTGGCCGCGCCGACGGTCGCGGGCGGAACGCTGGCGGACATCCACCAGGCGCTGGAGCGATTGCGCTCTTCGGCCCCCGGGCGGCAAGCCGACCGTGAAGCACAGCGCCAGCTTTACCGCATGCTGCAGGACGCCAGCGACTACGTGAACAGTTTTGAAAGTTACCTCGGCTACCGCAGCCTGACGGCAGAAAGCGAACATCGCCTGGCCGAAACGGCCTCCCGGCTGCACGCCATTGCGCTGCAGGTCAGCGAGGATACGCGGGTCGAGATCCAGCGGCTGATTCCGACCTCGATCGGGCTGATGGTGCTGGTTTTCCTGGTCATGCTGGTGGCGGCGGGCGTACTGGCCACCAGTCTGCGCCGTTCCATCCTGCAGCCGATTCTCAGCCTGATCGGGACGGCGCGCTCGATCACCCACGGCAACCTGCATGAACGGGCCGCGCTGACGGTCAAGGATGAAATCGGCGAACTGGCGGCATCGTTCAACCAGATGACTGACAGCCTGCGCAGTGCGCGTGAGGAACTCGAGCAGCGGGTGGACGAGCGGACCCGGCAGCTGGCCGACACCAATGCCCGCCTGCAGGACGAAATTGCCGTACGGACCGCCTCGCAGGCGGCGCTTGGCGAGTATCAGGTGCATCTGGAACAGATGGTTGCCGAACGCACCCGCGAACTGCAGACCGCCAAGGACATGGCCGAGTCGGCCAATCGCGCCAAGAGCATCTTCCTGGCCAACATGAGCCACGAATTGCGCACGCCGATGAACGGCATCATGGGCATGATCGCGCTGGCGCAAAAACACCTGGTCGATGCCAAGCCCCTGGATCTTCTGGACAAGGCGCAACGCTCGGCACAACGGCTGCTCGGTGTGCTCAACGACATTCTCGACCTGTCCAAGATCGAGGCCGAACGTTTGTCGCTGGAATGCGCGCCGTTCCGGCTCGACGTGGTGCTCGACAACCTGTCGGCCTTGTTTGCCCACAAGGCCGAGGAAAAGGGCTTGCTGCTCCGTTTCGATGTTGCCCCGGCGCTGGCCGGCCAGCGCTTCATGGGTGATCCGCTGCGTCTGGAGCAGATCCTGATCAACCTGCTCGGCAATGCCATCAAATTCACCGAACGCGGCGAGGTTTCGCTGCGCATCACCGCCAGCGCGCAAACCGGCGTCGGCCGCTCACTGCGCTTTGCTGTCAGCGATACGGGAATCGGTATTTCCGCCGAAGAACGCGCCCGCATCTTCTCCGCCTTCGAACAGGCCGATGGCTCGATGACCCGCCGCTACGGCGGCACCGGTCTGGGCCTGGCGATCTGCCGCCGACTGGTCAGCCTGATGCACGGCGAGATCGGCGTCGACAGCGAACCCGGCCAGGGCAGCGTTTTCTGGTTCACCGTCTGCCTGCCCGAAGCCGCTGCGAGCGACGATGAAGCAACGGCGGTGGCGCTGGCCGACGAGTTTTCCGAGATGGCCTTGCGCCAGCGCTTTACCGGCAGCGACATCCTGGTGGTCGAGGACGAACCGATCAACCAGGAGGTGATCCGCGAACTGCTGGCCGGTGCCGGACTCAACGTTGACCTGGCGGCGGACGGTCTGCAGGCGGTGACGATGGCGGCGGAAAAGTCTTACGCCCTGATCCTGATGGACATGCAGATGCCCAATCTCGACGGTCCCGGGGCGACCCGGGCGATCCGCGCCGGGCAGGGGGCAAGCCGGCAGGCGCCGATCGTCGCCATGACTGCCAACGTCTTCGAGGAAGATCGCCGTCTGTGCCGTGAAGCCGGCATGGACGACCATCTTGGCAAGCCCGTCGTGCCACGGCTGCTGTTCGACAAGGTGCTGCACTGGTTGTCCGCCGGCAGCGCATAGCCGCACCCTATGAATGCAATCGGTCAATACAATTGGCCGGGGGCGACCATCTCTCCTAGTATGACTTCGTTGCTTCAACGAACCCGCGACTACACAAGGAGAGAGAGCCATGGAAAACCAACATCCGAAATCCACCGGTCAATGCCCGGTCATGCACGGCGCCGCCAGCTCGGTGTCCACCAACAACATGGCCTGGTGGCCCAAGGCACTGAGCCTGGACATCCTGCACCAGCACGACAGCAAGACCAACCCGCTGGGCGCCGACTTCAATTACCGCGAGGAAGTGAAGAAGCTCGACGTCGAGGCGCTGAAGGCCGATCTCAAGGCGCTGATGACTGACAGCCAGCCTTGGTGGCCGGCCGACTGGGGCCACTACGGCGGCCTGATGATCCGCATGGCCTGGCACTCGGCCGGCACCTACCGCATCGCCGACGGCCGTGGCGGTGGCGGCACCGGCAACCAGCGTTTCGCGCCGCTCAACTCCTGGCCCGACAACGCCAACCTCGACAAGGCCCGCCGCCTGCTGTGGCCGATCAAGAAGAAGTACGGCAACAAGATCAGCTGGGCCGACCTGATGATTCTCGCCGGCAACATGGCTTACGAGTCGATGGGCCTGAAGACCTTCGGCTTCGCCTTCGGTCGCGAGGACATCTGGCATCCGGAAAAGGACATCTACTGGGGTTCGGAAAAGGAATGGCTGGCCCCGACCGGTAGTGCCAACAGCCGCTACTCTGGCGAACGCGACCTGGAAAACCCGCTCGCTGCGGTGATGATGGGCCTGATCTACGTCAATCCGGAAGGCGTGGACGGCAAACCCGACCCGCTGAAGACGGCGCAGGACATGCGCGTCACCTTCGCCCGCATGGCGATGAACGACGAGGAAACGGTGGCCCTGACTGCCGGCGGCCACACCGTCGGCAAGGCGCACGGTAACGGCAGCGCCGCCAATCTCGGCCCGGCGCCGGAAGCGGCCGACCTCGAAGAGCAGGGCATGGGCTGGAACAACCACAGCAGCCGCGGCATCGGCCGCGACACCGTGACCAGCGGCATCGAAGGCGCGTGGACGACGCACCCGACGCAATGGGATAACGGCTACTTCGAACTGCTGTTCAAGTACGACTGGTGGCTGCAGAAGTCGCCGGCCGGCGCCCACCAGTGGGAACCGATCAACATCGCCGAGGAAGACATGCCGGTCGACGTCGAAGACCCGAGCATCCGTTGCAAGCCGATGATGACCGACGCCGACATGGCGCTCAAGTTCGACCCCGAGTACCGCAAGATCGCCGAGCGCTTCCGTGCCGACCCCGCTTATTTCTCGGAAACCTTTGCCCGTGCCTGGTTCAAGCTGACCCACCGCGACATGGGGCCGAAAGCGCGCTACATCGGCCCGGACGTGCCGGCTGAAGACCTCATCTGGCAGGACCCGGTGCCGGCTGGCAACGGCGACTACGACGTCGCGGCAGTCAAGGCGAAGATCGCGGCCAGCGGCCTGTCGGTCGGCGACCTGGTGGCGACCGCCTGGGACAGCGCCCGCACCTTCCGCGGTTCGGACAAGCGTGGCGGCGCCAACGGTGCCCGCATCCGCCTGGCCCCGCAGAAAGACTGGGAAGGCAATGAGCCGGCCCGCCTGGCCAAGGTGCTGGCCGTGCTCGAAGGCATTGCTGCCCAGACCGGTGCCAGCGTCGCCGACGTGATCGTCCTCGCCGGTAACGTCGGGGTCGAGCAGGCCGCGAAAGCCGCCGGTGTCGACGTGGTCGTGCCTTTCGCCCCGGGCCGTGGCGACGCGACGCCGGAAATGACCGATGTCGAATCCTTCGCCGTGCTCGAACCGGTGGCCGACGGCTTCCGCAACTGGTTGAAGAAGGATTACGTGGTCAGCGCCGAGGAAATGCTGCTCGACCGTGCCCAGTTGCTCGGCCTGACCGCCAACGAAATGACGGTCCTGGTCGGCGGCATGCGCATGCTCGGCACCAACCACGGCGGCAGCCGCCACGGTGTCTTCACCGACCGCGTCGGCGTGCTCAGCAACGACTTCTTCGTCAATCTGACCGACATGGCCTACTCCTGGAAGCCGACCGGCCGCAACAGCTACGCCATCGTCGACCGCCAGAGCGGCGCGACCAAATGGACGGCCACCCGCGTCGATCTGGTGTTCGGCTCCAACTCGATCCTGCGCGCCTATGCCGAGGTGTACGCCCAGGACGACAACAAGGAGAAGTTCGTCCGTGACTTCGTCGCCGCCTGGACCAAGGTCATGAACGCCGACCGCTTCGATCTGGCCTGATCTGCCACATCCGCCCGACCAGCCACGCCGGAGACAGTTCCGGCGTGGCTTTTCCATCTCTTGCTTATCTGCCCGGCTGGGTCAGGAACTGATCGATTTTTTTGCGCAAGCTGCGGCTGTCGGGCGAGGTCAGGCTGGTGTAGGCGACGACTTCGCTGCCGTCGCGGTTGATCAGGTACTTGTGGAAGTTCCACTTCGGCGTGCTGCCGGTGCGTTCGGCCAACTGGCGGTAGAAGGCATTGGTTTGCGGTCCCTTGACCACAGTCTTGGCGACCATGGGGAACTCGACGCCATAGGTCATCCGGCAGAAATCGGCGATCTGCTGGTTGCTGCCGGGTTCCTGCTCGCCGAAATCGTTGGACGGAAAACCGAGCACGACCAGGCCGCGGTCCTTCAGTTCGGCGTAGAGCTTTTCCAGGCCTTCGTATTGCGAGGTGAAGGCGCACTTGCTGGCGGTGTTGACAACCAGTATCACCTTGCCGGCGTACTGGCAGAGCGGCATCGGCGAGCCATCCTGGAGGTTGGCGAACTGGTGGTTGAGCAAACCCGGGCAGGCCTGCTGGGCCTGCGCCAGCGGCAGGCCGAGGAAGGCCAGGAGGCTCGACAAACCCAGTCGGCGTAACCACTTCGTTTTCATTGCAGCGTCCTTTCTCGTTGGAGGTTCAGCCGCTTTGACAGCGATTACGCCTTTACGTGCAGTCCACACTCCTTGGCGTCGGCATTTTAGCTCCGGCCGGGCCTGCGGCCCTTAACCCTGCTGGGCAGGGTTAGCCTGCGCTGAGCACCGGATGTCACGCCTTTACATGTAAACCGCACTCCTTGGATTCCGGTGCTTCCCACCACCATCTGCCGGCGCGGATGTCTTCGCCAAGTGAGACGGCGCGGGTGCAGGGGGCGCAGCCGATGCTGGGGTAGAACTTGTCGTGCAGGGCGTTGTAGGGCACGGCGTTCTGCTTGATGTAGGTCCAGACTTCCTTCTCGCTCCAGGCGGCGAGCGGGTTGAATTTTTCCAGGCCGTTGCCTTCGTCGTATTCCTGCGTCGCCAGCTGGCCACGGGTGGCCGCCTGTTCGGCGCGCATGCCGGTGATCCAGGCGCGCTTGCCGGCCAGGGCGCGGCGCAGCGGTTCGACCTTGCGTGCGTAGCAGCAGGCCTTCCTGAGCGTGACCGAGTCGTAGAAGGCGTTGATGCCGTGCTGCCTGACATAGCTTTCGACTTCCTCGGCCTGCGGGAAGTAGAGCTTCAATTTCAGCCCGTAGTGCCGGTCGACCGCTGCCATCAGCTCGTAGGTTTCGGCCGGCAGACGACCGGTGTCGAGGCTGAAGATCTCGATCGGCAGCTTGGCCTTGACGATCAGGTCGGTGAGGACCATGTCTTCGGCGCCGAGGCTGTTGGCGAAGGCGGCCGGCGACCACGCGCCGGCGATGTCGGCGAGCAGCGCGCGCGCGGCGTCGGCCTTGGCGGCGGTGCTGGCAGCGAGTTCGGGGGTGATGTTGAGCAGGGCTGGCGTCATGGCTGGCTGGGCTTTCAGGCGGTGCGGCGGCGGAAGTGCGGTTCGGGTTGGTCGGTTGACGCCTGATAGGTCTCGGAGAACGGGGCAAAGCCCTTGCCGATGGCGTAGATGGCGTCCTTGCCGTCCTTCAGCGCGTAGCTGTCGAAGCCGACGCGCTTCATGAAAAAGAGCTGGTCGTGCAGCACGTCGCCGACGGCGCGCAGCTCACCTTGGTAATGATAGCGCTGGCGCAACAGGGCGGCGGTTGAGTAGCCGCGACCGTCGACGAACTTCGGGAAATGTACGGCGACGACGACGAAGTATTCGAGGTCGGCGGCAATGTCCTCGACCTTGTCGTCAGGCAGCAGCAGGAGGCCGATGCGCTTGTGGCAGGAGACGATCTCGTTCCTGCGCGCGCGCCACACGGCGACCGGGAAGATGACATCGCCGGTCGGCAGGGCGACGGTTTCCGGGGTTTCGCCTTCGGCCAGCGTCAGTGTCGTCCAGGTGTCGGCCGTGACATTGCCTTGTTTGATCAGTTGTGCCATTTATGCGGCCTCCTTCTGCTTGGCCTTGCCGTGGGCGCGGCCTTCGTAAACGCGGTTCTTGAACGGGTCGATGCCGATCCGGTCGAAGGTGTCGATGAAATGCTCGTCGGGGTGCCGGTTTTCCAGATACACCTTGATGATCTTCTCGACCACGTCGGGCATTTCGTCGGCCGAGAACGACGGGCCGATGACCTTGCCGAGCTTGGCGTCGTTGCCCTGGCGACCGCCGAGCGTGACCTGGTAAAACTCGGCGTCGTTCTTGTCCACGCCAAGCACGCCGATGTGACCGACGTGGTGGTGACCGCAGGCGTTCATGCAGCCGGAGATGTTGAGGTCGATGTCGCCGATCTCGAACAGGTAGTCGAGATCGTCGAAACGCTGCTGGATGGCGGTGGCGATGGGGATCGACTTGGCGTTGGCGAGGTCGCAGAAATCGCCGCCGGGGCAGCAGATCATGCTGGTCAACAGGCCGATGTTCGGCGTCGCCAGGCCAGCCGCCTTGGCCACACGCCACACGTCGGCGAGGTCGGCCAGCTTGACGTCGGCGAGGATGACGTTCTGCTCGTGGCTGATGCGCAGTTCGCCGAAGCTGTAGCGGTCGGCGAGGTCGGCGACGACTTCCATCTGGTCGGACGTGATGTCGCCCGGCGCGACGCCGTGCGGCTTGAGCGACAGCGTCACTGCCGCGTAGCCGGGCACCTTGTGCGGTTGCGTGTTGCGCTCGACCCAGCGGGCGAAGGCTTTCTCCTCAGCGATTTTTGCCTGGTAGGCGGCATCGACGGTGGTGATCGTCTCGTAGGCCGGGGCGCCGAAATGCGCGGCGACACGGTCGTACTCGGCCTGGGTGATGGTCGCCGGGCCGTCCTTGCTGTGCGCCCATTCGGCTTCGACCAGCTTGCCGAATTCCTCGACGCCGAGCGCCTGCACCAGGATTTTGATGCGCGCCTTGTAGGCGTTGTCACGGCGGCCGAAGCGGTTATAGACGCGGAGGATTGCCTCGCAGTAGCTGAGGATGTGCTGCCAGGGCAGGAACTCGCGCACCACCTGGCCGCGGATCGGCGTCCGACCGAGGCCGCCGCCGACGATCACGGTGAAGCCGGTGACGCCGTCGACCACCTTGAGATGCAGGCCGATGTCGTGGAACCAGGTGACCGCGCGGTCTTCCTCGGTGCCGGAAATGGCGATCTTGAACTTGCGCGGCAGGAAGGCGAATTCCGGGTGGAAGGTGGTCCACTGGCGGAGGATTTCGGCCAGCGGGCGCGGGTCGATGATCTCGTCGGCGGCGACGCCGGCGAACTGGTCGGTGGTGATGTTGCGCAGGCAGTTGCCCGAGGTCTGGATGGCGTGCAGGTCGACCTCGGCCAGCTCGGCCAGGATGTCGGGCACGTCGGTCAGCTGCGGCCAGTTCAGTTGCAGGTTGTGGCGGGTGGTGAAGTGGCCGTAGTCGCGGTCGTACTTGCGGGCGACGTGGGCGAGTTTGCGCAGTTGCGCCGAATTGAGCATGCCGTAAGGCACGGCGATGCGGAACATCGGTGCGTGGCGCTGGATGTAGAGGCCGTTCTGCAGGCGCAACGGGCGGAATTCGTCGTCGGTCAGCTCGCCGGCCTGCCAGCGGCGGACCTGGTCACGGAACTGCTCGACCCGGTCAAGGATCAGCTGGCGGTCGATGGCGTCGTATTGGTACATGCGTTTCCTCTGCGGGCCGCGCGCAAGTGCGGCAATGATTCGAGGAGCGCATCGTAACCGGCGAGCATTGAATCAAAAAGAATATTGCGTTAGATTGTTATCGTATTTTGTTATTAAGCCATTCATGAAACTTCAGCAACTGCGCTACATCGTCGAGATTGAACGCCAGGGACTCAACGTCTCCGAGGCGGCCGAAGTGCTATTCACCTCGCAGCCGGGCGTGTCCAAGCAGATCAAGCTGCTTGAGGACGAGCTCGGCATCGCCATCTTCGAGCGCAGCGGCAAGCGCTTCACCGGCGTCACCGAACCGGGCAGGGTGGTCATCGACATCGCCCGCCGCATCCTGCGCGAGGCGGAAAACCTCAAGCGCGCCAGCGCCGAATTTTCCAGCGGCGATTCCGGCAAGCTGGTGCTGGCGGCAACGCACACGCAGGCGCGCTACGCGCTGCCGACCGTGGTCCGAGATTTCGTGGCCCGTCACCCCAATGTGAAGCTGGAGATGCACCAGGGCAATCCGCTACAGATCGCCGACTGGGTAGCCTCCGGCGAGGCCGACATCGGCATCGCCACCGAATCGCTTGACCAGCACCCGCAGCTCGTTTCTTTTCCGGTCCAGCAATGGACGCATTGCGTGATCGCACCGGCGGGACATCCGATCCTGAGCAGCCAGCCGCTGGCCCTGCAGGAACTGGCACGCTGGCCGCTGATCACCTATGACGCGGCCTTTACCGGCCGCTCGCGGATCAATCGCGCCTTCGAGCGCCTGGAAATCGAACCGAACATCGCTCTGACCGCACTCGATGCCGATGTGATCAAGACCTATGTCAGCCTGGGGCTGGGTTTGGGAATCATCGCCAAACTGGCTTTCGATCCTCAGCGTGATGTCGGATTGGTGGCGATCGATGCCGGCCACCTGTTCGAGTCCAATACGACGCGGCTGGCGGTGCGCCGAGGTAGTTATTTACGCCGTTTCGACTACGACTTCATCGAGCTGTTTGCGCCGCATCTCAACAAGCGTGTCATCGAGATGACGCTGCAGGGGGGCGGCGAGGCTTGGCAGCTATAAGGCTGCGGGCTGAAGGACGAATCAGGACTTCGGGTCGGGTAACTGGACTGCCTTGCGCTTGATTCGCAGGAAGGCGGTATTGTTGATCTTGTCAGTCTCGTAGGCGGCAAGGCGTTCGCCCATGGCCTTGCCGAGTTGTTGCAGACGGTCCTGCGGCGATGGGTGGGTTGAGAACAACAAATCGAAGCCGTTGCTGTTGGCGTTCTGAGCATAAAGTTTGAGTACGCGGGGCAGGCCGTAGGGGTCGTAACCGGCGCGAGTGGCGTATACGACACCGAGACGATCGGCTTCGTATTCGTCACCTTTGTCGAGACCGGAGGCGTAGAGGTTCTGGACAATGTTGGCGAGCGGTCCGGCCAGGATGTCGGCGTTCTTGACCCCGCCCTTCTGTGCTGTCGTGACGGCCACATTGGCCAGGGCGTTGGTTGTGTCCTTCTTGCGGACAGCGACGAGATAATGGCGTTTGATGACGTGGGCAATTTCATGTGCAACGACGCCGGCCAGTTCGGACTCGTCATTCAGCTTACGCAGCAGGCCCTTGGTGACGAAGACATAACCGTCCGGGGCGGCGAAGGCATTGACGTTGCTGCTGTTGATCACGCCAAACCGCCAGTTGATGTCGTTGCGTCCGGTTTGACGCGCGATCCAGCCGCCGAGCTGGTTGATGTACTGCATGGTCTCGCGGTCGGCAATCAAAGGTGCCGCACCAAGCAGGGTGGCAGCAGAGAGCTGGCCGATCTGGGCCTCTTCGGCCGGGGTGTAGTCCGGGCGGCTTAGTGTGGTGGCAACGTTGCTGATCGCCTGCACCTGGTTCTCATCGATGCCGGCACGGCGCAACTGTTCGGTACAGCCGCTGGCAAGCAGCAAGCCGGAAAGAGCAATGATCAGGGTTTTCAAGGTCTTTGCCTCCGGATGTCAGGGGTTCAGTTCCGCGATTTCGCGGGCTGTCAGTTTGCGGCTGGTGGCGAAACGGTTGATGTCGGCCGGGCGTGCCCGGAAGCCATCCAGCTTGGCGACCTCTCTCAGATTTGGTTGGGCTTTGGCCAGATCTTCCTTGGACAGTCCCTTGACGCCGGTTGTGGCAGCCCCTTGGGTCGTGCCAGTGCGAACAACGTTGCCGAGCGTGGCGAGGGCATTGCCATCGCCGCTGGCTGCAGCAATGCGAACATTCAGCAGGCGGACCCAGCCGGTCTTGCCGTCAGCGGTTCTGATCTTGGACCAGCCGCCCTTTCCTTCAAGCACGGTCAGTGGGGTGTCGGCAGTCAGATTGCCCAGATTGGCAGCATCGACGAAGGCGTCCGCCTTCAGTTCGGCCGCACGAATCAAGGTGCCGGGGGTGGCCAGGGCACTGCCCGCCAGCAGCATGCTGCCGAGGGCCAGGATCAGTTGACGGAAGGCGGGTCGAATCATGGGTGCTCCCGGGGTTCGAACAGACGGACGGGTTGGTGACGGCCTTTGACGATGTACTCGCCATGGTCGACGAAGGCAAATACATTATCACAGGCATCACGGGTTGCTTGTGAAACAAGAATGCGGGCGACACCCTTGGTCTGTCCTTCGATACGGCTGGCGAGATTGACTGTGTCGCCGATGGCTGTGTAATCGAGACGTTGTCTGGCACCGAGAAAGCCGACTACCGCAGGGCCGGTGTGCACGCCGATGCCGATGTCGAAATCCTTGCCTGCATCGCCGAGTTCCTGGCGGAACCGCTCAAGTCCTCGGGCCATGGCCAGCGCAGCACGAACCGCTTTGACCGCATGCTCTGGGTCTTCCAGTGGCGCGTTCCAGAAGGCCATGATCGCATCGCCAATGAATTTGTCGAGGGTGCCGTCGTGTTCGAAAATTGCGGCTACCTGAAGGTCGAAATACTGGTTGAGCAGACGGACGATTTCTTCCGGCGGTCGGTTTTCCGAAATTGTGGTGAAACCGCGGATATCCGAGAAAAGAACGCTGATTTCCCGGCTGGTACTGGCTTCGGCCTCGGCCAGGCGGCCTTCGTCGGTGAGCGAACGGACGATATTGGGGTCAAGGAAGCGGGAGAACATCTGAACCGCGAGGTCGCGTTGATGGCGTTCCCGAAGGTAGGATGCCGTGGCGGCCAGGGCAAAGGTGAGCCAGATGGCCAGCAGTGCCGAGAATGGCGTCCATTGGATGTTCAGGGGAAGCAGCAGCCAGGCCGTGGTAACGATGATCGCTGTGGTAAGTGTGAGGGTGCCGGCTATGGCCAGCGGGTTGGGTCGTCGCGTGAAAGCCAGGCCGACACCGATCATGCCGGTCAGGCCGAAGATCAGGTTCCAGGGATGGTTGGCCGGACGCAGCCAGTCATCGTTGCGCAGGTTGGCGACGGCGGTGGCGAGGATTTCCGGGCCAGGGGTGGTGGCGCCCAGAGGGGTCGGACGAAGGTCGTGCAGGCCGGGAGCGGCTGCACCGATGATGACGATCTTGTCGGTGAGGTCGGGCGGCTTGCCATCACTGCGCTGCGCGGCGAGGAAAATTTCCCGGTACGAATAATGGGTGAATGGACGTCCATACCAGTGCAGCGTGATGGCATCGCGGGTCGGGATCGCCCAACCGGCCTGTTCGCCGATTCGGCGCGGCAATGAGGGCAGTGTCCAGCCGCGGTGGGGGTAGTCGATCCAGTAGCGCCGTCCAATCTGATCATCGTCGGCGAGGAAGTTGATCAGACCAGTGTTCCAGGCAGCCGGGTCGATCGCTTTCGGCGCGATCAACGGAAGTGCTGCATCCGGTTCGGCATGATTGCCGGGCCTTGCCCCCAGTCCTGGCGGCAGATTGGCCAAAGGGGTTGCCAGGCCGTCGGCGGCGACAACCAAGGGCAACAGGACTCGGTGCTTGGCGATCGCCTGGGCAAGTACCGCGTCGCTACCCGGTCGAAAGAGGTCGGGTTCACTGAAAATCAGGTCGAAAGCAATGACCGCTGGCTTGCCGCCGGCGATGAAATCGACCAATTCGCCGTGGGTTGCCCGGGGCCACGGCCAGTTACCTGCCAGTTCGAGCATTTCCGGATCGTCGAGGCTGGCCTGGTCAATGTCGATGAGGACAATGTCAGGAGGCGGGGGGCGCTGGCGGGCATGTTGGCGCAAAAGGACGTCGCCCAGGCGGGCGTCGAGGTCGGCAAAAAGGGCAAAGTGGTCGCCCAGTGCGAAGACCAGCAATAGCAGGACAAACAGTGCGTGGGCCAGCCAATGCCGAGGCTTTCCCGCGACATGCGCGGCGGTACCCGAAGGCGCCCGAGTAGGACGGGTAGGCAAAGCGGAGGCTCCGTATGACAAAGGCCCGCCGGGGGGCGGGCCTTTCCTGTGCGGGGCTTAGTTGACCTTGGCCTTGCTGCGCAGGTCGTTGATCAGCTTGTCCACCTGCATCTGGCCAGCACGCTGCTGCAGCTGCGGCTTGACCTGTTCGAACGGCGGCGGGGTCAGGGCGCGGCTGTCGTCGAGCTGGATGACGTGGAAACCGAAGTCGGTGCGCACCGGGGTCTTGGTGTACTCACCCTTCTTCAACTTGGGCAGGGCCTCGGCGAACGGCGGCACGTAGGCGTTCGGGGCGCTCCAGTCGAGCTCGCCACCCTTGTCCTTGGAACCGGGATCAAGCGACTGCTTGGCCAGGGCGGCAAACTTCTCGCCCTTGTCGAGCTTGGCGATGATGGCCTTGGCGTCGTCTTCCTTTTCGACCAGGATATGGCGGGCCTTGTATTCGGTATTGCCGAGTGAGGTCTTGATCAGGTCGTATTCGGCCTTCAACTGGGCGTCGCTGATCGGGTTGCTGCGCACGTAGTCGGCGAGGAAGGCGCGGATCAGCACGGCCTGGCGTGCCAGTTCGATCTGGCCCTGGATCTCGGGTTTCTTGTCGAGGCCCTTCTTCTTGGCTTCCTGGGAGAGCAGTTCGCGGCGAACCAGTTCTTCCTTGACGGCGTTCTTCAGTTCTTCGGAGTCGGGCGCGCCCTGGGCCTTCTGTTCGGCCATGAAGGCATTGAATACCGATTGCGGGATGGCCTGGCCGTTAACCGTGGCGAAAGGCTTGCCCTGGGCCAGGACCGGGGCGGAAATGAGGCTGCCGGCCAGCATCAGTGCGGCCAGGGAGGTCAGTTTGAACATGTTGGAATTCCGTGGGGTTGAACGAAAATCATGGGGTTTCCGGTGTCCTGGCATTGATCGCCAGGGCATGGATGCGACCTTGCATCAGGTCGCCTGCGGCATCGTACACCAGGCGATGACGGGCGAGTGTATTTTTACCGGAAAAAACACTGGCCACGATCTCGACCCGGAAATGACCGCCGTCGCGGGCGCCGGCGTGGCCGGCATGGCGATGCGATTCATCTTCGATGTTCAGGGTCTCGGGCTTGAGTGCGGCCAGGCGCTCGCGCAGCAGGGCCAGGGTGTCGGCGTGCATCAGGCGGGCAGGACTTTCTTGAACGGTTTGACGGTGACTTTCTCGTACACGCCGGCGGCGATGTAGGGGTCGGCGTCGGCCCAGTCTTTGGCGGCAGCCAGCGAGGCGAATTCGGCAACGATCAGGCTGCCGGTAAAGCCGGCGCTGCCCGGGTCGGGCGAATCGATTGCCGGGCAGGGGCCGGCCAGTAGCAGGCGGCCTTCCTGCTGCAGGGCGAGCAGGCGTTCGACGTGGGCAGGGCGGGCGGCCATGCGCTGTTCGAGGGTGCCGGGGTGATCCTCGCCGATGATTGCGTAGAACATCATTTTTCTTCTTCCATGTATTTCGACAGCATCGCGCCTTGCGCCAGCACGAAGGCAAACATCAGGCCCATGCCGCCGAACAGTTTGAAATTGACCCAGGTATCGGTCGAGAAATTGAAGGCGACGACCAGGTTGAGCACGCCCATGACGAGAAAGAAGCCAATCCACGCGAGATTGAGGCGGTCCCAGACTGCGTCCGGTAGCTTCATCTGCTCGCCGAGCATGGCCTTGATCGCGTTCTTCTTCATGAACCAGGCGGCAATCAGCATGCTGCCGGCGAAGGCCCAGTAGAGCAGCGTCGGTTTCCACATGATGAAGGCCTCGTTCTGGAAAGCCAGCGTCATGCCGCCGAAAACGACGACCAGGCCCAGGCTGATCCACAGCATCTTGTCGACCTTGCCGTGACGGAAATGGACCCAGGCGATCTGGGCGGCGGTGGCCACGATGACGACAATGGTTGCCAGCAGGATGGGGGCTTGCGCCGGGTTGACCGCGGCACCGCCAAGCAGGCTGGCGACCCAGCCGGCAGCAGCCTCCGGGTGCGCGCCCGCATACTTGAAGCTGGCGAAAAAGAGGATGACCGGGAAGAGATCGAAGAGTAGTTTCATGGCGCCGCATTATATACTTCATGCGGTTTGGACAAGCGCGGATGGCGAATGCACAAGGTTTTGATCATTGACGACAGCGAAATCAACCTGACCTTGATCAGGGCGCTGGTACTCAAGCTTGGCGAGTGCGAACCGGTGATGTTCGATCATCCGCTGAAGGCGCTGGAATGGTGCCGGGGCAATGTGCCGGATCTGGTAATTGTCGATTACATGATGCCGGAGATGGACGGGTTGCGTTTCATCGCCGCCTTCCGCGCCTTGCACGGCCGGACCGAAATCCCGGTGCTGATGATCACCGCCAACGATCAGAAGGATGTCCGCTACGAAGCACTGCTCGGTGGCGCCAATGATTTCCTGACCAAGCCGATCGACCGCATCGAGTTCTCGGCGCGCGTGCGCAACATGCTCGCGCTGCGTACCGGCCAGAAATTCCTGGCCGACCGTGCCGCCCATCTGGCAGGCGAAGTTGCCGAACGAACCCGCGACATCCGCGAACGGGAGCGCGAACTGATTTTCCGCATTTCGCGCGCCGCCGAATTCCGCGATCCGGAAACCGGCGCGCACATCCAGCGCATGGCGCATTACTCGGAAATCATTGCCCGTGGACTCGATCTTGACGCCGCAACCTGCAACCTGATCCTGCAGGCGGCACCCCTGCACGATGTCGGCAAGATCGGCATCCGCGATCACATCCTACTCAAGCCGGGCAAACTGACGCCGCAGGAATTCGACATCATGAAACAGCACGCGATGCTGGGCTACGACCTGCTCAAGGACAGCGGTTCGGAAATCCTTCAGGCCGGTGCCGAAATCGCCCGCTCGCATCACGAGAAATACGATGGCAGCGGTTATCCCCGCGGGCTCAAGGGCAATGCGATCCCGCTGTTCGGGCGCATCGTTGCCGTGGCCGACGTGTTCGATGCCCTGACCTCGGAGCGCCCGTACAAGAAGGCCTGGCCGCTCGACGACGCCATGCGTTTTCTGGAAGAGGGCCGCAGCACGCACTTCGACCCGCTCTGTGTCGAATCCTTCATCGCCGGCTGGGAGGAAGTGCTAGAAGTCCGGCAACGCTTCCGCGATGAGGAAGCCCCGAAAATCTGAGTCATGGCAGACGGAGACCGCGCATGAATCCCTATGTACTCGACAAGCCGGCCATCCTCGAACGACTGGGTGGCGACGAGGACATCTTCGCGATGATGGTGGACATGTTTCTCAACGAACAGGACAACAACCGCCAGGCGCTGCTGGCGGCGCTTGCCGCCGACAGCGCCGCCCTGCAGCGCGAAGCCCATACGATCAAGGGCTTGCTGGCGACTTTTTCCGACGGACTCGGCGCAGAACTGGCGCAGGCCCTGGAATATCAGGCAAAAAGCGGCCTGGTTGACGATGCGCAAGCTCGGGTTACCGAGTTACTGGCTCGCGTCGACGAGGTTGCCGGTGTGCTGCGCGGCCTGTCAGCCGGGTAGGTTCAGGTAGCCTGCCGCTGCGGCCGGCGAGCCCGCCGGGTCGTAGGGAACGACGCCGAGCAGCGGAGCATCGAGCAATTCTTTCAGCGTGGCGAGATTTTCCTCGAATCGGCTCATTGCCGGGTCGACCCGGTTGGCCACCCAGCCGGCGATGAACAATCCGCGATTGGCGATGGCTTCGGCCGTCAGTAACGCGTGATTGAGGCAGCCCAGGCGCATGCCGACCACCAGGATCACCGGCAAGCCCAGGACCATGGCCAGATCGGCACCGTTGCGGTCGATCCCGAAGGGCACGCAGAAACCGCCGGCGCCTTCGACGATGACCAGGTCGGCCTGGCGTCTGGCCGTGCTAACGGTATCGGCGATACGCGAGAAATCGATATCGACGCCGACTTCGGCCGCGGCGATGTGCGGTGCGATGGCCGGTGCGAAACAGTAGGGATTGACGATGTCGGCCGGTAGTTCGACGCTGCTGGCGGCCAGGATGCGGCGGACGTCATCGTTCTCGCCCAGCACGTCGGTGCCGGCGGCAACCGGTTTCAGCCCGGCCGCCGACAGTCCCGCCTGGCGGGCGCGGTGGAGCAGGGCGCAGGTGATATGGGTCTTGCCGACTTCGGTGTCGGTGCCGGTCAGGAAATAAGCGGAACTCATGATCTGGCGTGGATGAAAACGATATCGTAGGTCAATGGTATACCATCGTCTTGTCGTTGGCATTCATAGGCGGCTTCGAGTCGGCGCAGGGTGCCGGGACTCATCAGGCCGGTCCGGCGACCGGGGCCGACCTGGTTGGCGCCAACTGCCTTGACGGCGCGCAGCAGGCTGCGCAGGTCGGGGTAGCACAGGGTTTCCTGCCGGGTTTCCAGGCTGACGTCGGCAAAGCCGGCGAGTTCGACTTGCCGGCGAAGGTCGTCGGCACATTGGAAGCTCAGTGTGTGCTGATGGCTGTCGATGCCGCCAAAGGCCGTGCGCAATTCGTGAAAGGTCGCCGGCCCCAGCGTGCTGACTGCCAGCCGACCGCCGGGGCGCAGCACCCGCCGGGCTTCGCTGAAAACCTGCTGCGCATCGCACCATTGCATGGCCAGGCTGGACCAGTAGAGGTCGAGGCTGGCATCGGCCAGCGGCAGTCGTTCGAGGTCGCCGGCCAGGCGCCGGCAGTCGCCGGCAATGCGTCCGAGCATGGCCGTCGACAGGTCGAGGGCGAACAGCTCGGCGGCCGGGAAACTGCGCTGCAGCAAGGCATGCGCATAGCCGGTGCCGCAGCCGGCATCGAGGATGCGCTGCGCATCGATGGCCGCCGGCAGGGTGGCGGCCAGATGGTCGCAGATGCGGCGCTGGACGATGGCAGCCTGGTCGTAGGTGGCAGCAGCGCGTTCGAAGGATTGGCGGACGCGGGCCCGGGAAGGTCTAGTCATTCAGGAAGCGGCGGGCGGCGGCGAGGAAATCGCCGGGGCGCGAGAGGAAAGGCGCATGCGCGCAGGCCGGCAGCAGTTCGAGTTGGGCGCCTGGAATCAGCGTGGCCAGCATCTGTGCGGCGGCAGCGGGCATCAGTGGATCGGCGTCGCCGTGCAGCAACAGGGTTGGTGCGCGTACCTGCGCGGCGTCGGTGCGCAGGTCGACGTCGCGCAGCCAGTTCAGGCCGGCGTCGAGAACGTCGGCGGCGGGCAGCGGGTCGGCCAGGTCGAGGATCTGGCGCGTCACTTCCTTGGCCAGCGCGTCGCCCCGGTTGAAGCCGCCGACGAAGCGCGGCAGCATGCCGGCCGCGTCGGCGCGGATGGCGGCGGCAAATTCGGCCAGCGTCGCCGGCGCCATGGCATGCGGCCAGCCGTCGCGCTGGACGAAGGAGGTGGTGCCGGCGACCAGCAGCAGCTTGCCGACCTTGTCCGGATGGCGGGCGGCGACGGCCAGCGCCAGTTGTGCGCCGATCGACCAGCCGGCCAGCGTTGCACCTGCCGGCAGTCGGCTGGCGATGTCGGCAACGGCGGCGTCGAAATCGGCGATCAGCGGTGTATCGCGGTAGCCGGGCAGGTCGATGAATTGTCCGGCCAGTGCCTCGACGGCGGCATTCAGCGGGCCACGCCCGAGCGCCCAGCCGGGCAGGAAGAAGAGGGGAGCGTTCATGCAAGTTCCTTGAGGGCGGCGAGTAGTCGGTCGATGTCGTCTGCCGTGTGGGCTGCTGATAGCGAAATGCGCAGGCGGGCTGTACCACGCGGTACGGTGGGTGGGCGGATGGCCGGCACCCACAGGCCGCGCGCCCACAGGGCCTGGGCCAGGTCGAGGGCAGCCTGGTTGTCGCCGACGATCAGCGGCTGGATGGCGGTCATCGAGGCCGGCAGGGTCCAGGGTAGATCGCGCGCGCCGTCGCGCAGGCGGGCGATGTTGGCGTTCAATTGCTGGCGCAGGGCGTTGCCGTTTTCGATCCGCTGCAGGCTGGCGAGCAGTGCACAGGCGATGGCCGGCGGGGTGGCGGTGGTGAAGATGTAGCTGCGCCCCTTGTTCAGCAGGTAGTCGATGGCGCGCGTCGAACCGGCGACGAAAGCGCCGCCGACGCCGGCGGCCTTGCCCAGTGTACCCATCAGCAGGATGCGCGGGGTGGCGGGCAGGTTGAAATGCGCCAGGCTGCCGCGGCCCTTGGCGCCGAGCACGCCGAAACCGTGCGCGTCGTCGATCACCAGCCAGGCGTCGAAGCGCTCGGCCAGCGCGAACAGGCCGGGCAGCGGCGCCAGGTCGCCGTCCATGCTGAACACGGCGTCGGTGACGATGACTTTGCGCCGCGCGTTGCTGGCCGCCAGCAGGCGTTCGAGCGCCGGCAGGTCGTTGTGCGGGTAACGGTGGACGTCGGCGCCGTTGGCCTTGGCCAGTTGCATGGCGTCGATCAGCGAGGCGTGGTTGAGCTTGTCGGCGAAGACCGCATCGCCGCGACCGGCCAGGGTCGGCGTGACCGCCAGGTTGGCCAGGTAGCCGGTGGAAAAGGTCAGTGCGGCCGGAAAACCGGTGAATTCTGCAAGCGCGGCTTCGAGGTCGGCATGCGGCTGCAGATGCCCGGCGACCAGGTGCGAGGCGCCGCTGCCGGCGCCCCAGTCCAGCGCGCCGTCGGCGAGGGCGCGGGCCAGTCCGGCGTCACCGGCCAGGCCGAGATAGTCGTTGCTGGCAAAGTTCAGCAGTTCACGCCCGTCGACCGTGGCGATGCGTCCGCAAGGCGAATCCAGGGTCCGCCGCTGCCGGCGCAGACCGGCCGCAGCGAGTTCCTGCAATTCTGCGTCTAGGCTGCCCTCGAGCAGGGAGGATGAGGTTTCAGGCATGTGGCCGACTAGGAAAATCCGTCAGGATGTCAGGCCCGGCTTGCAACCGGGCAAAGGAGACGGATTTTAACGGAAGCCGGCCCAGCCGGTGTGATCTAGGCGGGCTGCAAAGGCAGCAGGTTGCGCTGGGAAACGATGAAGCGCTTGCGGATGCCGCCGGCGATTTCGCCTTCGACTTCCCACATCGCCAGACCCTTGACGATGGCCACCTGTTCGATGGCGATGACGACTGCACCGATCTTGGTGCACAGATAACGGGTACCACGTTGAATCGTTGCCTTGACTTTCATGGGCGTCTCCTCTTGTCACGTAGTGGAGTGCCTATCCTAACCAAGCATCGCTTCGATTGCACCCTGAAAACCGGACATAACGTTTCGGTTTTTCCGAAGGCGCTGTTGCCGTGGCGGTCTCAGGGCGTCGGCTGGAAATGCGTCCAGGCGAACAGCAAAATGCCGGCCGCGATCAGCCAGCCGAGGGTGGCCAGGAGCAGCGTTGGCCACAGCGTCAGCCGGGTGCTCAGCCAGAACACCGCGAGCAGGTAGATGGCGTAGGGAATCAGCGACCACAGGCCGAACAGCGCCGTCGTGCGCAGGTCGGCCATGCCGCGTTCCTGGGCGACGATGGCGTGGGCGATCAGGGCTAAGGTCGGAAACAGCGGCACCAGGCCGGCGATGTAGAAACTCTTCGAGCGCGACAGCAGGGCGATGATCAACACCGCCAGCGCGCCGAGCAGGGATTTGAGGAATAGACCGATCATCGCAGGGCTTGCTCCAGTGCGCCGTCGATGGCGCGGCCAAGTTGGGCGATCTCGTCGTCGCCGACGATGTAGGGCGGCATCAGGTAAACGGTATTGCCGATCGGTCGCAGCAGCGCGCCATGGTCGAGCGCGGCGCGGTAGAAGCGGCGCGAGAAACAGGGGTCGTCGCTGACGACGTCGAAGGCGGCGATCATGCCGCGCTGACGCAGGTGTTTGACTTGGGCATGCCCGGCCAGCGGCGCCAGCATGGCGCCGATTTTCCGCGATCGGTCGCGATTGGCGGCGAGCACGTCGTCCTCGGCGAAGATGTCGAGCGTTGCCAGCGCCGCCCGGCAGGCGAGCGGGTTGCCGGTGTAGGAGTGCGAGTGCAGGAAGGCGCGGGCGACCGAGTCGTCGAGGAAGGCGGCGTAGAGGGTGTTGCTGCTGAGGACCACCGAAAGCGGCAGGTAGCCGCCGGAAATGCCTTTGGACAGACACATCAGGTCGGGGCGGATGTCCGCTTGCTCGTGGGCGAAGAAAGTACCGGTGCGGCCACAACCGACGGCGATCTCGTCGCAGATCAGGTGCACTTCGTACTGGTCACATAGCTGGCGGGCCAGACGCAGGTATTCCGGGTCGTACATCGCCATGCCGGCGGCGCCCTGGACCAGCGGTTCGACGATCAGCGCGGCGGTGCGCTCGCTGTGCTTTTCCAGCCAGTCGGCCAGGCCGGCAGCAGCGCGGCGGGCGACGTCGGCCGGTGTTTCGCCGGCTTCGGCCAGACGGAAGTCGGGCGACGGCAGCACATGCGCGGCGTGGCGCACCAGCGGCGCGTAGGCGTCCTTGAAGATGGCGACGTCGGTGACCGCCAGCGCGCCGACTGTCTCGCCGTGGTAGCTGCCGGCCAGGCAGAGGAATTCCGCCTTCTCCGGGCGGCCGACGTTGCGCCAGTAATGAAAGCTCATCTTCAGCGCGATTTCGGTCGCCGAAGCGCCATCGGACGCGTAGAAGGCGTGGCCGAGCGCGCCGCCGGTCAGCGCCGACAGGCGCTCGGACAGTTCGACCACGGGCTGGTGCGTGAAGCCGGCCAGCATCACATGTTCGAGCGTCGCCAGTTGCTCGCGCAGCGCCGCGTTGATGCGCGGCTCGGCGTGGCCGAACAGGTTGGTCCACCACGAACTGATGCCGTCGAGGTAGCGCCGGCCGTCGAAGTCGATCAACCAGGGGCCTTCGCCACGGGCAATCGGCAGCAGCGGCAGATGCGCCGGCGACGCCGTGTCGGCATGGTGGCGCATCTGCGTGCACGGATGCCAGACGGCAGCCTGACTGCGTGCCAGCCAGTCGGCGTTACGGCTCATCAGTGCAGATGCTGCGAGGTGGCGGCCGGTTGTTCCGGCATTTCGGCATGGACCAGTTCGCCGTCGATGTTGGGGAACATCGGCGCGCCGCAGTCGTCGCAGAACTCCATCGGGAAGTGGTGATCGAGGAAGCGGACTTCCTTGACCCCGGTTTCGCGCAGCGCAGCCTCGATTTCGCCGGCGATGTCGGCGTTCTCGTCGTCACCGCCGAGCAGCGGCCAGACGATGCCGTGATAGACCGCCTCGCCATCCTTGGGACCGAGGCCGACGCGGTATTCCTCCAGCCGACGGTCGTAACAGGGGCCGATGACGGCGCGGATGGCATCGGGCATCAGGCCGAGCGTGGTCTGCAGGAAGGCGATCGAGGCCTTGGCCGAGTACGGGCGCGAGGCGCGGTCGGCGTTGCGGCAGGCGGCGTGATAGGCATCCGGCAGCAGCGGCTGCCAGGCGCAGCCGGTGAGCAGCGGTTCCAGGCTGGGGCTGCCCTGCTTGATCCATTCCTTGAGCGAATCTTCCTTGCCGCCGTCCTTCTCGTTCCAGCGGAACAGGGCGTTGCCGCGCGGTACGGCAATGGCGCCGATCAGGTAGCGGACATCCGACAGGAAGCGGTTGGTTTCCGGCAGGTGGCTGCCGTCGACGGCAAGATGCTTGCCGGCCAGCGCGGCTTCACCGAGTTCGCGGGTCAGTTGCCAGGTGTCGCAGAAGCTGCGCGGCAACTGGTCCGGGCTGAACAGGAAGTCGGCCAGCGCCACCTTGGCCTGGCCGCCAAAGACGTGCGCGCCGAGTTGCACAGCGAGCGCCTGCAGCGAGCTCTTGGGCAACTGGCAGGCGGCGATCGAGAAGCGCGACCAGGCCAGCACCGGCGCGGCGAACAGCATGACTTCCCAGGGCTGGCCGTCAACGTCCAGGCGATGGGTTTCGGCGCGCGATTCGACCATGTCGGCGAGTTCGTCGTGTCCACGCGGGTTGGCTTCGAACAGCCGGTCGAGCGCGATGTTGATGTCGTCTTCGCCGCCATTTTTGAGCAGGTTGTCCACGGCTTCGGCGAGTTGCGTTTCCCAGTAGGCGTCTTCCAGCTTGCCGCCGGATTCGGAAAGGCCGCCGGCCAGGCGTTGCAGTTCTGCCGCGTCGCGCGAAAGGCGGTCGCGCGAACCGAAGCGGGTACGTTTCATCGGTGTTCCAAAAAAAGCAAAAGGGGAATTTTAACAGCCGGTAAAATCGGGCGTCGTGTTAAACCACAAAACTGCCGACAGGTTCCCGTCATGCTGATCTTCCTTTCCCCCGCCAAATCGCTCGATTTCAAGACCCCGCCGCATGTTTCGACCTTTTCGCAGCCGGTTTTCCTGGATCGCTCGCAGACGCTGATCGACCAGTTGCGCGCGCTGTCGCCGGCCGACATCGCCAACTTGATGGATCTCTCCGATCCACTGGCGCTGCTCAATTTCAACCGCTACGCCGAGTGGTCGCAACCGTTTACGCCGGACAACGCCAAGCAGGCCGTGCTCGCCTTCGACGGCGACGTCTATGATGGCCTGTCGGCGAAGACCCTGTCCGCCGCCGACCTCGACTTCGCCCAGCAGCAGGTGCGCATCCTTTCCGGGCTTTACGGCATCCTCAAGCCGCTCGACCTGATGCAGCCCTACCGCCTCGAAATGGGAACGAAATTCGCCAACCGCGGCGGCAAGGATCTCTACGCCTTCTGGGGCGAAACCCTGCTCGACGCGATCAACGCCGAACTCGACGCAATGCCGCGACCGGTGGTGGTCAATCTCGCGTCCGAGGAATATTTCAAGGCGGCGGTCGGGCGCAAGCTCAAGGGAACGCTGATTCAGCCGGTGTTCGAGGACTGGAAGAGCGGCAAGTACAAGATCATCAGCTTCTTCGCCAAGAAGGCGCGCGGTCTGATGACGCGCTACGCCGTGGTCAACCGACTGAGCGCGCCGGAAGGCCTGAAGGATTTCGACAGCGAAGGTTACGCCTTCGCGCCGGAAGCCTCCGACGACAAGACCTGGGTGTTCCGCCGCCGGCAGGAGTGACGCGGCGCGAAGTTTTCCCTTTGCCCCGTCCGCCGAAGCAGCGACTTACAGCTTGCTGCGGACCCAGCGCAGGATGTCGGCCGCGCCCATGGCGCCGGCTTGGCGGGCGATTTCGCGGCCGTCTTTGAACAGCGCCAGCGTCGGGATGCTGCGGATGCCATGACGGCTGGCGAGCATCTGTTCGGCTTCGGTATCCACCTTGGCCAGACGGACCAGCGGTTCCAGGTCGGCGGCTGCCTGCTCGAACTGCGGCGCCATCATGCGGCAGGGCGCACACCAGGGCGCCCAGAAATCGACCAGGACCGGGATGTCGTTGCGCGCGATCATTTTCTCGAAGCTGGCATCGGTCAACGCCACCGGGTGTCCGGTGAACAAGGCTTGCCCGCATTTTCCGCACACCGGGTGTTCCCGTAGTCGCGCCTGCGGCACGCGATTCACGGCGGTGCAATGCGGGCAGACGATGTGCAGGTTTTCTTCCATGGCCGTTTTCTCTTGATCGACTCGATACCGGTTAGATGGCGACGTTCCGGGAAAAATCAATGGGCCGTCTTCAGGCCGCCTTGGGCGTCAGCGCCTGCATTCGTCCTTCGAACTCCTTGCGCAGTTCGCGGCGCACCTGGGCTGCCTGGTAGCGGCGGACTTCTTCGGGGGTGCTTGGTGTCAGCGGCGGGATCGGGGTCGGCTTGCCGTCGGCGTCGACGGCGACCATGGTGAAGAAGCAGGAATTGGCGTGGCGGATGACCTTGGCGCGGATGTCTTCGGTCAGTACCTTGATGCCGATTTCCATCGAGGTGTTGCCGGTGTAATTGACCGAGGCCAGGAAGGTCACCAGTTCACCGACGTGGATGGCCTGGCGGAACATGACCTGGTCGACCGACAGGGTCACCACGTATTCGCTGGCGTAGCGGGCGGCGCAGGCGTAGGCAACCTGGTCGAGCAGCTTGAGGATGGTGCCGCCGTGGACGTTGCCGGAGAAGTTGGCCATGTCCGGCGTCATCAGGACGGTCATGGCGAGTTGGTGCTGGGGAAGGTGCATGGCAGGGTATCGAGATCAGAAAAAGAAAAGGGCAGGATCGCAATCCTGCCCCGTGTGCGTTGCCAGGCTGGCGCCTCAGTCTTCGAGCAGGCTGCGCAGCATCCAGGCGGTCTTTTCATGGACTTCCAGGCGCTGGGTGAGCAGGTCGGCGGTCGGCTGGTCGTCAGCTTCGGCGACGACTGGGAACAGCTTGCGCGCGGTGCGGGCAGTGGCTTCCTGCGCAGCAACCAGGTGGCGGATCATGTCGTCGGCGCTCGGTACGCCCTCGACTTCCTTGATCGAGGCGAGCTTGACGAATTCCTTGTAGGTGCCCGGTGCCGGGAAGCCCAGCGCGCGGATGCGCTCGGCGATCATGTCGAGGGCGTTCCACTGCTCGGTATATTGACCCATGAACATGTTGTGCAGGCTGTTGAACTGCGGGCCTTTGACGTTCCAGTGGAAGTTGTGGGTCATCAGGTACAGCGTGTAGCTGTCGGCAAGCAGGGCGGACAGGCCGGCGACGATCTTTTTGCGGTCGGCTTCGGCGATGCCGATGTCGATGTTCGGGGTCTTGGTTTTCTTGGCGCTCATGACGGTTCTCCTGAAATAAGTCAGCGGGTTGACTATGGCCGGCGGCGGCACTGGCAAAATTTGGCGGGCCGTTTCCGGATGAATCCTGTGGTGGCAAGGGTTTTACGTCTTTGCCTAATATAGCGCATATCCCGCCGGCCTAGCCAATGGAAGTGCGCTATCGGGGAGATTGTCCCTGCGTATCGATCAACTGTGACGCCTCTTTCGGCTTGACGATGCGAAACGCCAGCTTGGTACGCCCGCGCAATTTGAGCAGCGCCTTGTCCTTGCTGACCAGCAGGTCGGCGCCGCTGCGTTCGGCCAGTTCGAGGAACTTCTGGTCGTCGCGGTCCTTGCAGCGGGGCAGGGGGGCGGCTTCGCCGGCAGGAACGACGGTGATCAGGGCGCTGTAGCGGGCGTAGCGCTCGGCGATCATGTCCGGTGTCAACTTCAGTTGCGGGTAGGTCAGGACGCGCTGCAGTTCGTCGAGCGTGCGCTCGTCGACCAGGCATTCGATGCGCCCGGCTTCCAGCGCGGCCATGATCGGGACGGCATCCACGTTGGCCCAGTGGAAGAGGTCGAGGACGACGTTGGTGTCGAGGACGATGCGTAACATGGGGCGGGATTATAATGCGCGCCTTTTCAAGCATTTGCCGAAAGTTCCTCGATGTCCCGAATTCTCCTCGCCCCGCTGGAGGGCCTCGCCGATCCGCTGTTGCGGAACGTGCTGACGGCGGTCGGCGGTTACGACTGGGGGATTTGCGAATTCGTCCGGGTGTCGAACAATGTGCTGCCGGCAAAGACTTTCCTGCGTACCTGTCCGGAATTGCTCAATGGCAGCCGGACCGAGTCGGGAACGCCGATGCGCGTGCAGTTGCTCGGTTCCGATCCGGAATTGATGGCGGCCAACGCGCGCCGACTGGTGACACTGGACCCGGCCGGCGTCGATATCAACTTCGGTTGTCCGGCGCCGACCGTGTTCCGTCATCGCGGCGGTTCGGCGTTGCTCGGCGAACCGGAACTGCTGCAGCGCATCGTCGCTGCGGTGCGCGCCGAGGTGCCGGCGCACATTCCGTTCACCGCCAAGATGCGTTTGGGCATCGACGATACGAATCTGGCCGTGGCCTGTGCGCAGGCGCTGCAGGCCGGCGGCATCGACGAACTGATCGTGCATGCGCGGACCCGGGTCGATGGTTACCGGCCGCCGGCGCGCTGGGAATGGATCGCGCGTATCCGTGAAGCCATCGCCATTCCGATCATCGCCAACGGCGAGGTGTGGACGGTTGACGACTACCATGCCTGCCGGGCGGCAACGGCCTGTGCCGACATCATGCTCGGCCGCGGTGCGGTGGCCGACCCCCTGCTGGCGCAGCGTATCCGCGGCCACGAGCTGGGCGGCTGGCCGGCGGTGGTGCCGTGCATTGCTGCCTACTGGCAGGGCGTGCGGCGCAAGGTCCTGCCGGAACACGCGGGCGGCCGGCTCAAGCAATGGCTGGCGCTGGTCCGCCGCAACTACCCGGAAGCCGGCCTGCTCCACGACCGGTTGCGGCCGCTCAAGGCGGCCGAGGAAATCGACGCGCTGCTGCTCGCCGAGGGCATCCTGCGCGCAAGGCCGCTGGTCGCATGAGCGGGAACTCGCGCTTCATCAGCAGCGCCCAGGACGGGCCGCACCCGGATCTGCCCGATCTGCTGCGTCGGCACTTGGCGCATCCTTTCCGCAAGCCGCTGGCCGACTACAACCGCGAGGCTTTTACCGTGGCGCTGGCGGCGCGCGATGCCTGGAATCCGCTGGCGCCGCTGATTGTCGATGCCGGTTGCGGCGTCGGCTGGAGCACGCTGCGCATCGCCGCCGATTTTCCCGACCATTTCGTTTTCGGCGTCGATCAATCGATCGACCGCATCAATCGTGGCAAGCCTTTGCCGCTGCCGGCCAATGCTGTGCTGGTGCGTGCCGATCTGGTCGATTTCTGGCGTCTGCTGGCGACCGAGGGCATCCGGCTGGCGCGGCACTACAACCTGTACCCCAACCCATGGCCGAAGATCGGCCACCTGGCGCGACGCTGGCACGGACACGCGGTTTTTCCGGTGTGGCGCGAACTGGGCGGCATGGTCGAATGTCGCAGCAACTGGGCCATCTACATCGAGGAAATGGCCCAGGCGCTGAGTCTGTTGAGTGATCAGGCGGTCGTTGTCGAGCCTTATGCGACCGACGACCCGATGACGCCGTTCGAAAAGAAGTATCTCGCTTCCGGGCATGGTCTGTGGCGTTGCCGGGTGGATCTGGGATGAGCAGCATCTGTCAGTCCTGCGGTGCCTGCTGCGCCAGTTTCCGCGTCGATTTTCACCCGGCCGAACTGGCCGGTGGTGCCTTTGCCTGGGGGCAGGGTGTGCCGGCGGCGATGACGGTGCCGGTGACGCCGGCCATCGTGCGCATGTGCGGCACCGATGACGCCGCGCCGCGCTGCGTGGCGCTGGTCGGGGAAATTGGTCAGGCCGTCCGGTGTACGATCTACGACGAAAGGCCTTCGCCGTGCCGTGAGTTCGACGTCGAGCACGATGCTTGTCTGCAGGCTCGCAGACGGCATGGATTGGTACTTTGATGGCAGTCTATTACTTTCGTTATATTTATCGAAACGCAACAAGCGGCTAATCTCCACGGCAATCCCCGGAGATGCACTAAATGAAATCCATCCCAGAAGAACAACAACTGCAATCCATGCTCAGCGGCGTGGACATTCCGCCTTGCCCGTCGATCCTGATCGAACTTGACCGGGAATTGAAGAAGGATGAGCCGGATCATCGCGAACTGGTGCGCCTGATGTCCAGCGACGTGGCCCTCTCGGGGCACGTCATGCAGATTGCCAATTCTCCGGCATTCTCGACCGGCCACAAGTTGTCGTCGATCAACCAGGCGATCAACGTTCTGGGAACGCGGCAGGTATTCAATCTGGTGGTCTCGCAACTGCTCAAGGTTGCCTTGGCGGGCAAGGATTCGGCCAGCCTTGAACGTTTCTGGGAAAGTTCGGCGCTGAACGCGCGTCTGTCCGGCGAGATTGCCCGCCGCCTGCGCTGCCTCCGGCCGGATGTGGCCTACACCTTCGGTTTGTTCCACGATTGCGGCATTCCGCTGCTGATGCGGCGTTTCCCCGAGACGCGTTCGGTACTCGGCGAGGCCAACAACGCCGAGGACATGATGTTTACCGAGGTCGAGGACAAGCACCTGGGAACCAATCATGCGGTGGTCGGTTACTTCCTGGCGCGCCGCTGGCGTCTGCCCGACGAAGTGGCCGAAGCCATCCTGCGTCACCACGACTACAGTGTTTTTCAGCGGCCAGGTGATTATTCATCGGCCGTGCTGGCCCAGATCGCCATCAATGTGCTCGCCGAACACATCATCCGCCTGCAGGCAGACGGTGATGTCGAGCATGAGTGGGCGAAAGCTGCGCCGCTGGTCTGCGATTTCTTCGGTTTGTCGCTCGGCGGTGTCGACGACCTGATCGAGGATTTGCGCGACTGGCTCGGTTGAGCCAGCCGCACTGACGATCAGCGGACCAGGTCGAGCAGTTTGGCGAAGGCTTCGTCGAACTGTTTGAGGCCGGCCGTCTGCAGTTCTTCGCCGATCACGTCGAGATCGTGACCCAGCGCTGCGATTGCCGCCAGTTGATGGGCCGTGCCCTCGCGGTCGTCAGCCAGCGTGGTGAGCGCTTCGCCATGGTCGCGGAAGGCCGTCAGCGTGGCATCGGGAACGGTATTCACGGTGCCGGCGCCGATCAGTTGCTCCACGTAAAGCACGTCGCGGTAATTGGGGTTCTTGCTCGAGGTTGAGGCCCACAGCAGCATCTGCTGGCGGGCCTGGCCGGGCAGGGCCGGCAGGTCCTGCCAGTCGGCGTAAGCCTGGCGGGCCATGGCAATCGCTGTCCGGCCTTGCAGTTCGGCCGGCAGTTTCGGATCGATCAGGCTGTCCAGTCGGCTGATGAAAACGCTGGCGACCGAGGCGATGCGGTCCACCGGCAGACCGGCGGCGAAACGCTGCTCGATGCCGGCGCGATAGGCCTGCTGCACGTCGGCGAGTTGCCCCGGCGAAAAGATCAGCGTGACATTGACGTTGATGCCGTCGGCGATGGCGGCGGTGATCGCGCCCAGGCCGGCCGGCGTTGCCGGGATCTTGATCATCGCGTTCGGACGGCCGATCTCCGCCCACAGTCGCCGGGCGGCAGCCAGGGTGCCGGCGGTGTCGGCGGCCAGGGTCGGCGACACCTCGAAGCTGACGAAACCGGCATTACCGCCGCTTTGCTCGTACAGGGGCAGGAACAGGTCGCAGGCGCCCTGGACGTCGGGGAGCGCCAGGGCTTCGAAGCGCAGTTCGGCCTCCAGTGGGCTGTTCTTGAGCTTGCTCACGGCTTCGGCGTAAGCCGCATCGGTGCGGATCGCGTTGTAGAAGATGGCCGGGTTCGAGGTGACGCCGGCAATCGCATCGTCGGCGATCCAGCGGGCGAGTTCGCCGGATTCGAGCAGTTGGCGGGACAGGTTGTCGAGCCAGACTTGCTGGCCGAGGCGGGAGATGGCGGCAATGCGGGACATGTCGTTGGGTCGCTGGGCAAAAGAGGCAAGTCTATCAGCCTGTGTGCATAAAAGGCATTTATCCCCGTTTGGGTCGGACAAGCCTGTGGATAAGCTCTGGATGCCTGCTGCAATCCATTGAGCGGCAAGGGCTTTGTGGTCGGTGCCTGAAAAATGGGCAATCGTGGTCCGGTCCGGGCTTCGAAGATGTGGCGCACGGGTGAACTAACATATAAAATATATAAGACCTGCGGGTGCCGGCCAGGGGCGTTGTCATGCGAACCATCCAGCCGCCGCCGTTGTCGTAAAATATTCGTTTCCCCTAGAGCAACCCTTTACGAAAGGAAGTCGCCGTGCTTGAAGCCTATCGCGCCCACGTAGCAGAGCGTGCAGCCCTCGGTATCCCGCCGCTGCCCCTGTCCAAGCAACAGACCACCGAACTGGTGGCCCTGCTGAAGAACCCGCCGGCCGGCGAAGAAGCCGCCCTGGTCGAACTGATCACCTACCGCGTGCCGGCTGGCGTCGATGATGCCGCCAAGGTCAAGGCTGAGTTCCTGGCCAAGGTCGCCAAGGGCGAAGAAGCCTGTGCGCTGATTTCCCGCGAGAAGGCTGCCGAACTGCTCGGCACGATGCTCGGCGGCTACAACGTCAAGCCGCTGATCGACCTGCTCGCCTGCCCGACCTGCGGCGCCGTCGCCGCCGAAGGCCTGAAGAAGACCCTGCTGGTGTTCGACTTCTTCCACGATGTCGCCGAACTGGCCAAGGCCGGCAACGCCAACGCCAAGGCCGTCATGCAATCCTGGGCCGATGGCGAGTGGTTCACCTCGCGCCCGGCTGTGCCGGCTTCGCAGAAGCTGACCGTGTTCAAGGTCACCGGCGAAACCAATACCGACGACCTGTCGCCGGCGCCGGATGCCTGGTCGCGTCCTGACATCCCGCTGCATGCGCTGGCCATGCTGAAGAACCCGCGTCCGGGTATCGAAGCCGACGAGCCGGGCTCGCGCGGCCCGATCAAGCAACTCGAAGCTTTGGCCAAGAAGGGCAACCTGATCGCCTACGTTGGTGACGTGGTCGGTACCGGTTCTTCCCGCAAGTCCGCTACCAACTCCGTGCTGTGGTTTACCGGCGAAGACATCCCGTTCGTCCCGAACAAGCGTTTCGGCGGCGTCTGCCTGGGTTCCAAGATCGCCCCGATCTTCTTCAACACGATGGAAGATGCCGGCGCCCTGCCGATCGAAATCGACGCCGGCCAGATGGACATGGGCGACGAGATCGAACTGAAGGTCGACCAGGCCACCGGCAAGGTCACCGCCGTCAAGAACGGCAACGTGATTGCCGAATCGCAACTGAAGACCCTCGTCATCCTCGACGAAGTCCGTGCTGGCGGTCGTATCCCCCTGATCATCGGTCGCGGCCTGACCACCAAGGCCCGTGAATTCCTCGGCCTGCCGCAATCGACCCTGTTCCGCCTGCCGCAGAACCCGGCCGACGACGGCAAGGGCTACTCGCTGGCCCAGAAGATGGTCGGCAAGGCCTGCGGCGTTGCCGGCATCCTGCCGGGTACCTACTGCGAGCCGAAGATGACCACCGTCGGTTCGCAAGACACCACCGGCCCGATGACCCGCGACGAACTGAAGGATCTGGCCTGCCTCGGCTTCTCCGCCGATCTGGTCATGCAGTCCTTCTGCCACACCGCTGCTTATCCGAAGCTGGTCGACGTGCGCATGCACCGCGAACTGCCGACCTTCATCAGCACCCGTGGCGGCGTTGCGCTGCGTCCGGGCGACGGCGTCATCCACTCCTGGCTGAACCGCCTGCTGCTGCCGGATACCGTTGGTACCGGCGGTGACTCGCATACCCGTTTCCCGATCGGCATCTCCTTCCCGGCCGGTTCCGGTCTGGTCGCCTTTGCCGCCGCCACCGGCGTCATGCCGCTGGACATGCCGGAATCGGTGCTGGTCCGCTTCAAGGGCAAGATGCAGGACGGCATCACCCTGCGTGACCTGGTCAATGCCATTCCGTACTACGCCATCAAGGCCGGCCTGCTGACCGTCGAGAAGAAGGGCAAGAAGAACGTCTTCTCCGGCCGCATCCTGGAAATCGAAGGCCTGCCGGACCTCAAGGTTGAACAAGCCTTCGAACTCTCCGACGCCGCCGCCGAGCGTTCCGCCGCTGCCTGCGCGATCGCCCTGAACAAGGAACCGATCGTCGAGTACATGCGTTCGAACATCACCCTGATGAAGTGGATGATTGCCGAAGGCTACGCCGATGCCCGCACCCTGAAGCGCCGCATCAACGCCATGGAAGAGTGGATCGCCAACGGCACGCTGCTCCAGGCCGACGCTAACGCCCAGTACGCTGCCGTGATCGAAATCGACCTGGCCGAAGTCACCGAACCGATCCTGGCCTGCCCGAACGATCCGGACGACGTCAAGCTGCTGTCCGAAGTCGCCGGCGACAAGATCGACGAAGTTTTCATCGGTTCGTGCATGACCAACATCGGCCACTTCCGCGCCGCCGGCAAGGTCCTCGAAGGCAAGTCGGATATTCCGACCCGCCTGTGGATCGCCCCGCCGACCAAGATGGATGCGCTGATCCTGACCGAAGAAGGTTACTACGGCGTGCTCGGCAAGTCCGGTGCCCGCATGGAAATGCCGGGCTGCTCGCTGTGCATGGGCAACCAGGCGCAGATCCGCAAGGGTTCGACGGCGATCTCCACCTCTACCCGCAACTTCCCGAACCGCCTGGGCATCGACACCCGCGTCTACCTCGGCTCCGCCGAACTGGCCGCGATGTGCGCCCTGGCCGGCCGCATCGTGACGGTGCCGGAGTACATGGAGCAGATCAAGCTGGTGAACGCCAAGGCCGCCGAAGTCTATCGCTACATGAACTTCGACCAGATTCCGGAGTTTGTGGAGCAGGCGGCTACGGTCGAGATGTAAGTTCGTGTGCCGGATTGGTTCCGGCATTCGGGCTGATTGAAATTCAGGCCCCGTCCAGCCGTATCAACGGTGAGGCGGGGTTTGTTTTTTAAAGGGAAACTTCTGTTCCGGCTGGAAGATTTTCCGAAATGGTGTAAAGTAAAGGTGCAATCCTCTATCAGGAGAAGATCATGGAAATCGCATCTGTAGGCGCATCCGGTGCGTATGCCAACAACAGCGTTCAGTCCGCACGTCCCCAGCCAGCCCAGGAGCAGCAACAGGTCGAGCGGCGCGAGCAGCAGGCGCGTCCGGAACAGCAGGTTCAGCAAACTGAAGAAACGGTTCGTCCGGTGATCAATGCCCAAGGGCAGGAGACGGGGCGTCTGGTCAATACGACCGCCTGAGCATTTCCCGCCTGGTGCGGGTGATTTGTTAGTGAGGTAATTGCGATGATTCCGGGTGCGCAAGGCGCAGGTTCGGCGGCGTGGGGGCAGTTGCAGACGCAGCAGGCCCAGCGTAATGCCGAGCAGGCCGAACAGCGTGCGCGGGCCTTGCAGTCACAGGCGAGAAGTGCGCAACAGGACGCCGACCGGGCGCAGGAGAATGCGCGCCAATTGCAGACCAGTTCGGTGCAGGCGCGTGGAGATGCAGACAGTGCGCGGCGCAATGTGTCCTCGCTGGAATCGCTGGGCCAGGTGAATAATCAGCTCGGTGACTTGCGCAAGCAGATTTCAGAGGTTCTTGCGCCGAGCGAGCCAGCCGTCGTTGCCCCTGCATATACCAATGCCGAAGGTCAGACGACCGGTACCTTGATCAATACGGTAGCCTGAGTTCGTTCACTCAGGGGCTGTCAGGGCGCTTCGGCGCTTTTTTTTCGGGTTTTTCAGGAGTTTCAGGTGCAGGAAAATCACTGGTGTGCCTCGGTCGATGCGACGATACAGTTGCGTACCGGCTGCAATCCGCTTGAAAAGCACGGCCCGCAGGCGGTTGTGGTTCATGCCGACGCCTGGGCGCCGATGGATGCCATCGCCGACCCGCATGACATCCGTCAGGTGGTCGATTACGAGGTGATCTTCCTGGCGATTCGCCGCCTGGAGCAGAATGCGCACTGCGAATGCCTGGAGTCGAGCATCCTTGAAGTGATGGACGCCATTTTCTCCATTCCGCCGGTCAGTTCGGCCTTTGTTTCCATGCACAAGCCGCATGTCTATAACGGGCAGGCGACGCCGGCCATTTCCCTGTCGATGACACGGATGCAATGGCAGAAGATGCGCAAGTGATCGCCGCCATCGGTGCGGTTGCCGCCAACGGCGTGCTCGGACTGGATAACTGGTTGCCCTGGGATATTCCCGAGGAACTGGCCTGGTTCGAGAAGCAGGTCGCCGGCGCGGCCCTGGTCATCGGCCGGCTGACTTACGAGTCGATGGATGTCGTGCCGCCGGATTCCTTCATCGTTTCGCGCCAGGCCGATCTTGCCTTGCGTCCGGGTTGTCATCGGGTGTCTTCGGTGGAGGAGGGCTTGCGGCGGGCACTGGCCACCGGCAAACCGGTCTTCGTGATCGGCGGCGCATCGATCTATGCGGCAGCCTGGCCCTATTGCCGCTATTTTTACCTGACCCGTATCGAGCGCGATTTCGCCGGCGATACGCGCTTTCCCGAAGAAATTCCCCTGGCCAGCTGGCAGTTGCGCAGCGAGCGTGTCGAACATTACCGGGAGCGGAAAACCGGAATCGTCGTGGCTTGCCGTTTTCTCCAGTACGAGCAGGCCAGTCCGCGCTTACCGAATGCAGGCTGATTGATGTTTGCGCATGGTCTGAGCACAATGGCGGCAAGCACAAGAAAAGGATGATGCATTGATGATCTGGCGCTGGCTTGTCGATCGCCTCACGCTGCCGGCCAAGCTGGCGGGCGAGTTGCAGCGCAGTCGTCAACAACTGCAGGAAATCCAGCGCCTGGCCGGAATTGGCAGTTGGGAACTCGATCTGGAGAAGAACGAACTGTCCTGGTCGGACGAGCTTTACCGGATCTTCGAGATCGACCCGGCGCTGGGGCCGGCGGATTACGAACATTTCCTGCAAATGGTCCACGAGGAGGACCGGGAGCGCGTCGATCAAGCCTACCAGGCCGCGCTGGCCACCCGTCAGCCCTACGAGGTCGAGCACCGGATGGTGATGCCCGATGGCCGGATCAAGCAGATCAGGGAGCGCGGCGAAACTATCTACGACGAGGCCGGCAAGCCGTTGCGGTCCATCGGTACGGCACAGGACATCACCGACATCCGCTTGCTTGAGTCCCAGATGCAATTGCTGGGCAGCGCTTTTCACCACAGCGGTGAAGCGATCATGATCACCGACCACAACAACCGGATCCTGACGGTGAATGCCGCGTTCACCATGCTCACCGGTTATGCTCAGGACGAGGTTGTCGGGCAAGACCCGCGCATCCTGTCCGCCGGCCGGACCAGCCGGGAAGATTACAAGCGGATGTGGGCCGCGATCAAGGAAAAGAGCTTCTGGCAGGGTGAAATCTGGGATCGCCGCAAGGATGGCGGGGTGTATCCGAAATGGCTGTCGGTCTCGGTGATACGCGATGACCAGGGCGATATCCGCTACCACGTCGCGCATTTCACCGATGTGTCGACCGAGCGGGCGACCGAAGCCAAGATCCACTACATGGCGCATCACGACATGTTGACCGGGCTGAACAACCGTTTCAGCCTCAAGGACCGGCTGGAGCACGCGCTGGCCGTGGCGCGCCGGGAATCGGCGCGGGTGGCGCTGCTGTTCATCGATCTCGACCGCTTCAAGGTCATCAACGATACCTTGGGCCATCACGTCGGCGACGAGCTGCTCATCCATGTCAGCCGGCGCTTGCGTCAGTGCGTGCGCGAAAGCGATCTGGTGGCGCGCCTGGGTGGCGACGAGTTCGTCGTGATGCTGAGCGGCATCGAGCATTCCTCATCGGTGGCAATGGTCGCCGAGAAACTGGTGATGCGGGTTGCCGAGCCTTACCCGGTCGGCGCCCACACCTTGTACACCACGCCCAGCATCGGCATCGCTATCTACCCGATGGACGGCGAGGACGGCGAGACGCTGATGCGCAATGCCGACGCGGCGATGTACCACGCCAAATCGGCCGGGCGGAACAACTTCCAGTTCTTCGATGCCAAGATGAACGAGGCGGCGGTCGAGCGTCTGGGCATCGAGCATGCGCTACGTCTGGCCCTGGGCCGGGATGAGTTCCGGCTGCATTTCCAGCCGATCATCAACCTGCGTACCGGCAAGGTTTCGTGCGTCGAGGCGCTGATCCGCTGGCAGCATCCCGAGCGTGGTTTGCTGGCGCCGGGCATGTTCATCGGCGTTGCCGAGGAAACCGGCTTGATCCAGCCGATCGGTGACTGGGTCATCTGGGCGGCGTGTCGCCAGTTGGCAGCCTTCCGCGAAGCCGGCCTGACCGGAGTCAAGATGGCGATCAACATTTCGGCGATCCAGATGCGCAACAGCGACCTGTCGGTACTGGCGCGCGGGGTGATCGAGGCCTATTCGCTGCCGCCGGGCGATCTGGTTTTCGAGATCACCGAGTCGGTGGCGATGGAGCATCCCGACGAAACGGTGCGCGTCCTCGACCTGCTGCGCGACATGGGCGTCAGCCTGGCACTGGACGATTTCGGTACCGGGTATTCGTCATTGAGTTATCTGCGCATGTTCGCCCTCGACAAGCTCAAACTCGACCGCTCCTTCGTCGAGGAAATCGGTCAGGATGTCGATGGCCAGGTGATTTGCGATGCGACCATCGGCCTCGCGCACAATCTCGGCCTGACGCTGGTCGCCGAAGGCGTTGAGACCGAGGCGCAACTCGACTACCTGCGCGCCCGCGGTTGCGATCTGGTGCAGGGCTACCTGTTCAGCAAGCCTTTGCCAGCCGAGCAGGTCATGGATTTCATCCGCCAGCGCAACGCCTGATTTTTTACCCGAGTTTTTCAGTCAACAAAGTGCTTGCCAATTGCCACGGCTTTTTTTATGATTCAAACGAACGTATGAATTGTGGAGTCCTAGATGGCAGAAGTGCGCAACACCGATACCCGCGAACGCATCCTTGATGTCGCCGAGCGCCTGTTCATGGCGCATGGCTACGACGGCACCTCGATGCGCCAGATTACCGGCGAGGCCGGCGTCAATCTGGCTGCGGTCAATTACCACTTCGGCTCCAAGGAATCGCTGATCCAGGAAGTCTTCCGCCGTCGTCTCGACTGGTTGAACGAGGAGCGCATGCGCGTCCTCGATCGCCTGGAAGCGGAAGCGGGTGGTCAGCCGGTCAAGCCGTCGTTGATCGTCGATGCCTTTTTCGGCACGCTGCTGCGTATGGCCGAGGACGATGCACGTGGCGGCATGACCTTCCTGCGCCTGCTCGGGCGGACGCTGACCGAGCCGTCGGAATTCATCCGTGCCTTCCTCGCCCATGAGTACAAGGTGGTCATGGACCGCTTCAAGGAAGCGCTGTTCCGGGCGCTACCCGATGTGCCCAAGGCCGAGATCGTCTGGCGCTTCCATTTCATGCTTGGCGCCACCTCATACGCCATCGCCGGGACCGACGCGCTGCGCCTGGTCACTGACTGGCAGATCGAGGAAGAAGACTCGGTCGACCGTCTCGACCGCCTGGTGCCACGTCTGATGTCCTTCCTCATCGGCGGCCTGCGCGCCCCCCTGCCGCAATTCGATCAATCCGGCCGCTAAGCCCGGACCCAAATTAAAAAAATACAAAGGAGACATGCATGTTCGACAACACCATCCCTCTGCTCGGGGTACTTGCCCTGGTGGCTTTGGCCGGGCTGGTCACGGTGCGGCCGCTGCGCCGCGCGCTGATCACCCGGTCCATTTTTTCCGCCTACCGCAAGGTCCTGCCGCAGATGTCCGACACCGAGCGCGACGCGCTTGAAGCCGGTACCGTCTGGTGGGAGGGCGAGCTGTTCCGTGGTCAGCCCGACTGGCAGAAGCTGCACGCCTACCCGGTACCCAAGCTGACCGCCGAGGAGCAATCCTTCCTCGACAAGGAATGCGCGGAAGCCTGCCGCCTGGTCGACGATTGGAAGGTGACGCACGAACTCTACGACCTGCCCAACGAAGCCTGGCGCTACATCAAGGATAAAGGCTTCCTCGGCATGATCATCCCGAAGAAGTACGGTGGCCTGGAGTTTTCCGCCTACGCCCATTCGCAGGTGGTGACCAAGCTGTCGACGCGTTCCTCCGCGCTGTCGGTGTCGGTGATGGTGCCGAATTCGCTCGGCCCGGCCGAATTGCTGCTGCACTACGGTACCGAGGAACAGAAGAACCACTATCTGCCGCGCCTGGCCAAGGGCATCGAAGTGCCGGCCTTCGCGCTGACCAGCCCGTGGGCCGGTTCAGATGCGGCGTCGATTCCCGATAGCGGCGTTGTCTGCAAGGGCATGTATCAGGGCAAGGAAGTGCTCGGCATGCGCGTTTCCTGGGACAAGCGCTACATCACGCTGGCGCCGGTGTGCACGGTGTTCGGCCTGGCCTTCCACCTCTACGACCCGGACGGTCTGCTCGGCGACAAGAAACATATCGGCATCACCTGCGCGCTGGTCCCTTACGATCATCCGGGTGTCGATACCGGGCGGCGTCACTTCCCGCTCAACGCCATGTTCATGAATGGCCCGACGCGCGGCAAGGAAGTCTTCATGCCGCTCGACTTCATCATCGGCGGCCCGGCGATGGCCGGGCAGGGCTGGCGCATGCTGATGGAGTGCCTGGCGGCCGGGCGCTCGATCTCGCTGCCGTCGTCGAACACCGGCATGGCGCAGATGACGGCGCGTGCCGTCGGCGGTTACGCCCGTGTCCGCTCGCAGTTCAAGATGGCGGTCGGCAAGTTCGAAGGCGTCGAGGAAGCGCTGACCCGCATCGGTGCCTACACCTACATGATGGACGCGGTGCGCAAGATGACCGCCGGCGCGGTCGATCTCGGCGAGAAGCCATCAGTGGTTTCGGCCATCGCCAAGTACCACGTCACCGAACGTGCCCGCGTCGTCGTCAATGACGGCATGGACGTCATCGGCGGCAAGGGCATCTGCCTTGGCCCGTCGAATTTCCTCGGCCGCGCCTACCAGCAGATTCCGGTGGCGATCACCGTCGAAGGCGCCAACATCCTGACCCGTTCGCTGATCATCTTCGGTCAGGGCGCGATTCGCTGCCACCCCTACCTGCTGCCGGAAATGCGCGCCGCGCAGAATCCGGACGTCCGCCAGGGGCTGGTTGATTTCGACCGTGCGTTGTTCGGCCACATCGGCTTCACCGTGAAGAACGGCTGGCGCGCTTTCCGCCAGGGCCTGACCGGTTCGCACTTCGTCACGGTCAACACCGACGTGGCGCCGGAAATGAAGCGCTACTACCAGCAACTGACGCGCTTCTCGGCCGCTTTTGCCTTCCTCTCCGATGTCTCGCTGCTGGTCCTCGGCGGCAGCGTCAAGCGCCGCGAAAAGCTGTCGGCGCGCCTCGGTGACATCCTGGCGCAGATGTACCTGATTTCCTGCACGCTCAAGCGTTACGAGGCCGAAGGCCGCAAGAAGGAAGACGCGCCGCTCGCCCACTGGGCGATCTGGGACGCGATGTACAAGGCGCAGCAAGCCTTCGACGGCGTCATCGCCAACTTCCCGGTGCGCTTCATCGCCGCCGCCGTCAATCGCATCGTCTTCCCCTGGGGCCATCCCTATGTCGTGCCCTCCGACGAAGTCGGCCATCAGGTGGCGAAGGCGCTGATCGCGCCGTCGGCCACGCGTGACCGGCTGACCGCCGAATGCTACCTGCCGCTGCAGGAGAACGAACCGGTTGGCGCCATCGAACTGGCCCTCAAGGCAACGCTGGAAGCCGAGCAGATCGAGGCCAAGATCCGCAACGCCGAGAAGGATGGGCGCTTCGAGGGCAATCCGCAGGCCAACGTCCGCGACATCGCCATCGTCGCCTTCGAAGCGGGCGTCATCAACGCCGCCGAATACGAAGTGATGAAGCGGCGCAACCACCTGCGCGACATCGTCGTTCGTGTCGATGACTTCCCCTTCGACTACGGCGTGGCCACGGCCAACAAGCCGGCCGACGACCGGATGGCGGCTTGAGCATGAACAAGACGATCTACGTGGTCGACGGCGCCCGCACGCCGTTCCTGAAAGCGCAGAAAGGGCCGGGGCCGTTCGCCGCCTCCGACCTGGCGACCCAGGCCGGCCGTGTGCTGCTGTTGCGCCAGCCTTTCCTGCCATCCGATCTCGACGAGGTCATCCTCGGCTGCGCCGCACCGTCGCCGGACGAGACCAACATCGGCCGCATGGTCGCGCTGCGTCTCGGTTGCGGCAAGAAGGTGCCGGGCTGGACGGTGATGCGCAATTGCGCCTCCGGCATGCAGGCCATCGATTCGGCCATTGCCAACATTCAGTGCGGCCGTTCGCAACTGGTGCTGGCCGGCGGCGTCGATGCCCTGTCGCGGGCGCCGCTGCTCTATTCGGACACGATGGTGCGCTGGTTCGCCGGCATGATGGGCATGCGCACGATGGGGCAGAAACTCGGCCATTTCCTCAAGCTGCGGCCGGCCGCGCTGCTGACGCCGGTGATCGGCCTGATGAAGGGCCTGACCGACCCGGTGGTCGGCCTGCTGATGGGCCAGACCGCAGAAAACCTGGCCTGGAAGTTTGGCATCAGCCGCCAGCAGATGGACGAATTCGCCGTGCGCAGCCACCAGCGCGCCATTGCCGCCCGTGCGGCCGGCCACCTCGGCGAGATCGTGCCGCTGGTCGATGGCAACGGCAAGGTCTATGCGGAGGACGATGGCGTGCGCGCCGATGCCACGCTGGCCGGGATGGCCAAGCCGAGCCCGTTCTTCGACAAGAAATACGGCAACATCACCGCCGCCAACAGCTCGCAAATCACCGACGGCGCTGCCTGGGTGCTGCTGGCCTCGGCAGAAGCGGTGGAAAAATGGGGGCTGCAGCCCATCGGCAAGATCGTGGACAGCCAGTGGTCCGGGCTGGAACCGGAACAGATGGGCCTCGGCCCGGTGCATGCGTCGACGCCGATCCTGCAGCGCCACGGCCTTCAGCTTTCCGACATCGATTACTGGGAACTCAACGAAGCCTTCGCCGCGCAGGTGCTCGGCTGTCAGGCTGCCTGGAAGGACGAGGCCTACTGCCGCGAGCAGCTCGGTCTCGACGGCGCCCTGGGCAGCATTCCCGAAGATCGGCTCAACGTCGATGGCGGCGCGGTTTCGATCGGCCATCCGGTCGGCGCTTCGGGTGCGCGCATCGTCCTGCACCTGCTGCATGTGCTGCGGCGTAACCAGGCAAAACGCGGTGTCGCGACCATCTGCATCGGCGGCGGTCTCGGCGGTGCCATGCTGGTGGAGGCCTGCTGATCATGAAACACTGGCAACTCAACAAGGAAGAATCCGGCATCGCCGTCGCCGTGCTCGATCGCGTCGGAGAAAGCACCAACGCGCTGTCGGCCGAAGTGATGGCCGAATTCGCGCAGATTCTCGACCAGCTCGACCTCTATCCGCCCAAGGGGCTGATCGTCCGTTCGGGCAAGGCGGCCGGTTTCATCGCTGGCGCCGACATCGGTGAATTCTCGCAACTCGATACGCCGGAAAAGGGCAGGGCGCTGGTCGCACGCGGCTGGGACCTGTTCAACCGGCTGGCGGCGGTCAAATATCCGACGCTGGCGCTGGTGCGCGGTCACTGCCTGGGCGGCGGTCTCGAACTGGCGCTGGCCTGCCGCTACATCCTGACCGTCGACGAACCGGGCACCAAGCTGGCGCTGCCGGAAGTCATGCTCGGCATCTTCCCCGGCTGGGGCGGCATGCTGCGTCTGCCGCAGCGGGTCGGTCCGGCGGCGGCGCTCGACCTGATGCTGACCGGCAAGTCGCTGGACGCCAAACGGGCGCGCAACCTGGGGCTGGCCGACGAATGCGTGCCGCCGCGCGTGATGGAAATGGCCGCGCACAAGCTGCTGCTGTCGAACCGTCCGCGCCGCCCGCTGCCCTTCGTGCAGAAGCTGCTGGCCGGTCCGCTGAAAGCGGTCGTCGCCAACGGCGCGCGCAAGCAGGTGGCGAAGAAGGCGCGTCCGGAACACTACCCGGCGCCCTACGCGATCATCGACCTGTGGCAGAAGCACGAGGGCAATGCGCTGGCAGCGCCGGCAGTCGTCGACCGCATCATCCAGTCGCCGACGGCGAAGAACCTGTTGCGCGTCTTCCATCTGCAGGAGCGCCTCAAGGGCTTCGGCAAGGACGGCGATTTCGTCGCGCAACACGTGCATGTCGTCGGTGCTGGCGTCATGGGCGGCGACATCGCCGTCTGGTGCGCGCTGCGCGGCCTGACGGTGACACTGCAGGACCAGTCGGTCGAGCGCATCGCCCCGGCGATCAAGCGGGCGCACGCGCTGTTCAAGAAGAAGCTGCGCGATCCGCTGCGCGCCCGCGACGCCTTCGATCGCTTGATTCCCGATCCGGCCGGTGCTGGCGTCGCCCGTGCCGACGTCGTCATCGAGGCGATTTTCGAGAATGTCGAGGCCAAGCACGCGCTGTTTCGCAGCCTCGAACCGCGGATGAAACCGGGCGCGGTGCTTGCTACCAACACCTCCAGCCTGCGCCTGGAAGACCTGCGCACGGCGCTGCTCCGGCCGGAGCGCCTGGTCGGCATCCACTTCTTCAATCCGGTGGCGATGATGCCGCTGGTCGAGGTGGTCGAGGCCGATGGTGCCGATCCGGCGATGGTTCGCGCCGCCTGCGCCTTCGTCAAGCAGATCGACAAGCTGCCGCTACCGGTGAAGAGCGCGCCCGGCTTCCTGGTCAACGCGGTGCTTGCGCCCTACATGCTGGCGGCGATGCGTGCGGTCGACGACGGCATTACGCCGGAAACGGTGGACGCAGCCATGCTCGCTTTCGGCATGCCGATGGGACCGATCGAACTGATCGACACGGTCGGCCTCGACATCGCCATGGCGGCCGGTCAGCAACTGGCCGGCGGCGCCGAGGCGCCGCGCTGCCTGCTTGCTCGGGTCGAACGTCAGCAGTTGGGCAAGAAATCCGGCCAGGGCTTCTACGCCTGGCAGGACGGCAAGCCGGTCAAGGCTGTTGCCGCTGCTGTGCCGCCGGGGCTGGCCGAGAAACTGGTCAAACCATTGATCGAGCGCACGCAGGCCTTGGTCAGCGATGGTGTCATCGTCGATGCCGAGTTGGCGGATGCAGGCGTAATATTCGGTACCGGGTTTGCACCTTTCACCGGTGGGCCGATCAAATTTTCACTGGACTCGGGCATGTCATCGCGAAAGGAGTCCGTGTAATCAGCAGTGGGTAGCAAGCAGGGTGGTTTAGCGGTGCGATGCCGGCACAAGATCGGTACGCATGTTTCCGGAAATCTGGAAAAAAAGTAGTCAAAACTCGTAGTGGACGTGATCGGCACCCCCGATCTGATAAACAGGAGGAGATAAGGATGAGACAAAAAACAGGCAATTCCCGCTATCCGGGGTTTCGTCGCAGCACCCTGGGTGCTGCGGTGGCGATAGCCCTGGCCGGCGGTTCAACGTCGGTCATGGCTTTCGAGTTCCAGCATGGCGAACTGAGCGGCAGCTTCGATACCACGGTTTCGCTGGGCGCCTTGTGGCGCATGGAGAAACCGGAAAGTTCGCTGATCAGCATCGCCAACGGCGGAACATCGCGCGATCCCAATTCAGACGACGGCAACCTGCGCTACAAGCGGGGCGAACTGGTGTCGACCGTGCTCAAGGCGACGCATGATCTTGAGCTGAAATACCATAACTTCGGCGCCTTTGTCCGTGGTTCGTATTTCTACGACCCGACCATTCACGCCAAGGGAAGTCTGCATCCCGAGGCCAGAGATACGCTCGGCTCCGATGCCGAGATTCTTGATGCCTATGTGCGCGGCAATTTCAAGGTCGGTGATCGCAACCTCAATCTGCGTCTGGGCAAACAGGTGGTTAGTTGGGGGGAGAGCACTTTCATCCAGAATGGCATCAATGTTCTCAACCCGGTCAACGTCAGCCGCTTACGCGCCCCTGGTTCTGAACTGAAGGAAGGCTTCATTCCGACAATGATGGCCTATGCCTCGCAGGAACTGACCGACAACCTGTCGGTCGAAGTGGCGCTACTGACCGAGTGGAGGAAAACCAAGATTGATCCGGTGACGTCATTCTTCAGTACAAATGACTTTGTTGCCGATGGTGGAAACCGGGCTTATACGGGTTTTGGCCGTCGCAACGACATTAATGGTGCTGCTGGGGTGTTTGGTGTTGATGCCAATGCAGCTGTTTGGGCGCCAAGGTCCAATGACCGCGAGGCAAGCAACGACGGGCAGTACGGGATTGCTTTCCGCTATTTTTCACCCGAGCTGAATAATACCGAATTCGGTTTTTATCATGCCAACTACCATAGCCGTACTCCTTTCATTTCTGGTTACCGTGGCGGCGTGACGGTGGCAGCTAGCCCAGTACCGGGTTGTACCGTCATTAACGTCCCGCTTGGCGTGCCAGGGGGATGCAACGCTCAACCCGGTAGCTACTTTGTTGAATATCCTGAAGACATCAAACTCTGGGGTTTGAGTTTCAATACTGCTGGTCCGGTAGGCATTGCACTTCAGGGCGAGTATTCGTATCGTCCGAATCAGCCTATGCAACTCCCTTCTGCTGACCTGTTACTGGCTGCAGTCGGTCTGGGTAATCAACTGACTAGTACCAACCCAGCTCTTGCCGCAGCAGTGGCAAGCGGTACCGAGATCAGCGGTTATCGTCGGGTGAAAATGCACCAATTACAGATGACCGGTACCAAGACCTTCGGTCCGACCTTTGGTGCTGAGCAGTTGATTGTCGTTGGTGAGGTTGGCTACACCCGGATAGATCTGCCTTCCAATCTGAAGTTTGCAGCACCCGGTTGTCATCTTCCGCAAGAAGGGTCGTCAACAGCAACTTCCAGTGGCAGCACATCGGCGGGTTGTTTCGCCACCGAAGACTCCTGGGGCTACCGCCTGGTTGGTCGTCTTGATTATCCGAACGCGATCGGTGCGGTTACTGTATCCCCGCGCTTGGCCTTCTCGCATGACGTCAGTGGCCGTAGTCCGACTTTCAATGAAGGTGCAAAGGCGCTGACGCTAGGTTTTGGCTTCAACTATCGCCAGAATTGGCAAGCGGACGTTGCCTATACTGCGTTTTTTGGTGGTAAGAAGGTTTCCGGTACGGATCCCGGGGCTGTACCCGGCGGACAAGCCCAGACCTACGCCAGCCACACCAACCCCATGGTTGACCGCGATTTCCTGTCGATCAGCCTGAGCTACTCGTTCTGATCTGCACCAACGACAAGACACCAGGAGACATAGAACATGAAAAGAACCCTATCCATGCTGAGCACTGCGGTTGTTCTGGCTTTTGCCGGGACGGCCGTGCACGCCCAGGTGTCGGCAGCCGATGCTGCCAAGCTGGGCAAGAGCCTGACGCCGATGGGCGCCGAGGCAGCGGCTAACGCGGCCGGTACGATCCCGGCCTGGACCGGCGGCCTGACCAAGCCGGTCGCCGGTCATGTGCCGGGCGGCCACTATCCCGATCCGTTCGCTGCCGACAAACCCTTGTTCACCATTGACGCCAGCAACGCCGACAAGTACAAGGCACAGCTGACGCCGGGCCAGATCGCGATGCTCAAGAAGTATCCGACCTGGAAGATGAACGTCTACCCGACGCAGCGTAGCGCGACCTTCCCGAAGGCCAATCTGGACGACACGATGGCCAACGCCACCCGCGCCAAACTGGTCAGCGGCGGTGCCGGCGTGACCGGGACCACCGGCGGTGTTCCCTTCCCGATTCCCAAGGATGGCCTGGAAGCGATCTGGAACACGGTCATGCGCTACAAGGGCGATACCTATGCGATGAACTGGAGCCAGGCGGCAGTGACGCGCGACGGCGCCTATACGCCGGTGCGCTTCGAGTACGAGTATGACTTTTCCTACGGCAACCTGACCAAGCCGGAGAAGGACCGCGAGCCGAACAAGCTGGTGAACTTCCTGCAGACGGTGACGGCACCGGCCCGCCTGGCCGGCCAGATCCTGCTGGTACACGAAACGGTGGACCAGTTGAAGGAACCGCGTACCGCGTGGACCTACAATCCGGGCCAGCGCCGCGTTCGCCTGGCGCCGAACGTCGCCTACGACAATCCGGGCACGGCCGCCGACGGTTTGCGCACCAACGACGATTTCGGCATGTTCAACGGCGCCACCGACCGCTACAACTGGAAGCTGGTCGGCAAGCAGGAGCTGTTCGTTCCGTACAACTCCTACAAGCTGTCCGGCAACCAGGTGAAGATGGCCGACGTCCTGCGTCCGGGCCATATCAACCCGGATCATGCACGTTATGAGCTGCACCGCGTCTGGGTGGTCGAGGCGACCTTGAAGGAAGGCACCAGCCACATCTACAAGAAGCGCACCTTCTATATCGATGAAGACAGCTGGATGATCATGGTCTCCGACAAGTACGACGCGCGCGGCGAGTTGTGGCGTGTTTCGGAACAGCATGCGATCAACTTCTACGACGTGCCGATGTTCTACGGCACCATCGAAGTGCACCATGACCTGCAGTCCGGTCGTTACCTGGCGATGGGCCTGCGCAACGACGAACCCAAGGTCTGGGAAAAGACCAAGCGCAGCGCGGCGGACTTCACGCCGGCCGGCCTGCGTGGCATCGGAACGCGCTAAGCGCTGACCGGCCTGGGCTTCCTGCGGGGCGATAGCGGCCCCGCAGGACAGCCTGCATGCCAACTTCCGGGAATCTTCATGAACAAAAGCATAGGTTTGATCTTTGCCGTTTTCGTTGCCTTGTCCGTCAGCTATGCCTTCTCGGCACGCAAGGGGCCGCCGATGCCGGCCACCGAAATCACCCTGAACAACGCCTTGCTGCTTGATACGCAGCGCGCCGGTCAGCGCCTGGTTGCGGTCGGCGAGCGCGGTTACATCTTCATTTCCGACGACGAGGGCGGCGCCTGGCGCCGGGTGCCCAGCGGCGTCGAAACGACCCTGAATGCCGTCGCCTTTGCCGACCTGCTCGGCATTGCCGTCGGTCACGATGCCGCGATCGTGCGCAGCGACGATGGCGGCCAGACCTGGAAAGCGGTTTTCAGTGCGCCGGAACAGCTGCGTCCCTTGCTTGACGTCGCTTTCGTCAGTCCGCAGCACGTGCTGGCCATCGGCGCCTACGGTGCAGTCTTCGAAAGCATCGATGGTGGCCTCAACTGGAACGAACGCCAGATCGTCGACGGCGACCGTCACTTCAACGCCCTGGCCCGTCTGGCCGACGGCACCCTGATGATCGCCGGCGAGGCCGGCACCTTGCTGCGCTCGAACGATGGCGGTGCCAACTGGGAAGTTCTGCCGCCGGCCTACGCCGGCTCGTATTTCGGCATCCAGCCGCTGGCCCAGGGCGGCGTGCTGGTCTATGGCATGCGCGGCACGGTGCTGCGCAGCGACGACCGTGGCGATAGCTGGCAAACGCTGACCAGCGAGGGCGCCGGTTCGCTGTTCGGCAGCACCATGACGACCGACGGCAGCATCGTGCTGGTCGGTCAGAACGGCACCGTACTCGGCAGCCGTGACGGCGGTACGTCGTTCAAGCGGCTGCCGGTGCAGGGCAGCCGCCTGTGGACGGCGGCGGTACCGGCGCCGGTCGCCGGCGAGGCAATGATTTTCGGCGAAGGTGCTGTTGCCCGTGTCGATGCGGCAAGCGGAGAAAAACAATGAAAACGAATTCCGTCGTAACCGCCATCGGCCAGCTCCTGTTCGGCTGGCGGCGCAGCTTCCTGGCGCTGTTCGTGCTGATCACGCTGGCGCTGAGCTGGTCGGCGACCCAGTTGCGGGTCGATGCGGGTTTCCAGAAGATGATCCCGCTCAAGCATGAATACATGCAGACCTTCACCGAGTACCAGAAGACCTTCGGCGGCGCCAACCGCGTGCTGCTGGCGCTGCGTATCGACGAAGGCGACATCTACACGCCCGAGTTCTTCGCCACGCTCAAGGCAGTCACCGACGAGGTCTTCTTCCTGCCCGGTGTCGAACGCGCTTCGGTGACGTCGCTGTTTACGCCCAACGTTCGCTTCATCGAAGTCGTCGAGGATGGCTTTGCCGGCGGCAACGTGATTCCCGCCGATTTCGCCGGCACCCCGGAAGACCTGGAAGAGGTCCGCGCCAACGTGCTCAAGTCGGGACGCGTCGGTCGCCTGGTGTCGAACGATTTCAAGGGCGCGCTGGTCAGCGCCGAACTGCTCGAAGTCGATCCGTCGACCGGTGCCCGCCTCGATTACGCGGCGGTCGCCGGCAAGCTCGAGGAAATCCGCAGCCGCCATCAGAAGGACGGCGTCACCGTGCACATCATCGGGTTCGCCAAGGCGGTCGGCGACATCACCGAGGGCGCGCGTGCGGTCCTGCTTTTCTTCCTGGTCGCCTTCGTGATCACGGCGGTGCTGCTCTATCTGTATTCCGGTTCGGCGAAGCTGACGGCGGTCGCGCTGATCTGCGCGATGATCCCGGTGATCTGGCTGCTCGGCCTGCTGCCGCTGCTCGGCTACGGCATCGACCCGATGTCGATTCTGGTGCCTTTCCTGATCTTCTCGATCGGCGTCAGCCACGCGGTGCAGATGACCAACGCCTGGCAGCTCGAAGTGATCGGTGGCGCCGACGGCCTGACTGCCGCGCACAAGTCCTTCCTCAAGCTGTTCATGCCCGGGGCGATGGCCCTGCTGGCCAATGCGCTCGGTTTCATGGTCATCCTCTATATCGAGATCGACATGGTCCGCGAACTGGCGATCACCGCCAGCCTGGGCGTCGCGCTGATGATCGTGACCAACAAGATGCTGCTGACCATCCTGCTGTCGTGGATGGACCTGTCGCCCAGCGAGCGGCAACGTTCGGCCGGCCGCAAGAACAGCGGTGACTGGTTGTGGGTGTGGCTCAAGCGCGCCGCCGCGCCGCGGCCGGCGCTGCTCATCCTGGTCGCCGCCGCCGTGCTGCTGGCCGTCGGCACCTGGCAATCGCGCGATCTGCGTACCGGCGACCTCGGCAAGGGCATCCCCGAGCTGCACGACGACTCGCGCTATAACCGCGATACGGCGGCCATCGTCGACAGCTTCTCGATTGGCGTCGATGTGCTGTCGGTGATCGCCCAGTCGCGCAATGTCGACGGCGCCTGCACCGATTTCACGATCATGGACACGCTCGACCGCTTCGAGTCGACGATGCGCAACGTTCATGGCGTGCAAGGTGTGCTCTCGCTGCCGGGCATGGCCAAGACCGTCAACGCCGGCTGGAACGAAGGCAATCCGCGCTGGCGCGTGCTGTCGCGCGATCCGAGCATCCTTGCCCAGTCGGTGACGCCGATCGACACCAGCACCGGCCTGCTCGATACCGACTGCAACGCCATGCAGATCATGATCTTCACCCGCGACCACGAAGGCAGCACGATTGCCCATGTGGTGAACGAAGTGAAGAAGTTCATCGCCGCCAATCCGTCCGAGAACCTCGAACTGAAGCTGGCTTCGGGCAATGTCGGCGTGATGGTGGCGACCAACGAAGCCGTCGATGCCGCCGAAGTGACCATGCTGCTGCTGCTGTTCGGGTCGATCAGCCTGCTGTGTCTGATCGAGTTCCGCTCGTGGCGGGCGACGCTGTGCATCATCCTGCCGCTGGCCATCGTTGCCGTGCTGTGCAACGCGCTGATGGCGCTGCTCGGCATCGGCCTCAAGGTGTCCACGCTGCCGGTGATCGCGCTTGGCGTCGGCGTCGGCGTCGATTACGGCATCTACCTCTACGAGCGCATGGAGCACGAGCTGCACAAGGGCGTCAGCCTGCCTGCCGCCTTCCTTGAGGCGCTACGCCAGCGCGGTACGGCCATCGGTTTCACGGCGGCGACGATGTCCATCGGCGTCGGTACCTGGGCCTTCTCGGCGCTCAAGTTCCAGGCCGACATGGGCATCCTGCTGGCCTTCATGTTCATCGTGAACATGGCCGGTGCCATCCTGCTGCTGCCGGCATTGGCCGCTTTCCTGGTGAAACTTCCCGGCCAGGCGGGAAAACCGCACCACAGCCACTGACCGGTCACGGAAAAATGCCTTGACCGGAAGTGCGCTCTGTTTATAATTCAAACGTTCGTTTTATTTTTTTGACGAAACCAGACCAGACCAACAAAAGGAGACAAGCTTGAACAAGCTGATCGTAAAGAAAGCTGCGGTACTCGGTGCCGGCGTGATGGGCGCGCAGATTGCCGCCCACCTCGCCAATGCCAATGTGCCGGTGCTGCTGTTCGACCTGCCGGCCAAGGAAGGCGCCAAGAACGGCATCGTCAACAAGGCCCTCGACGGCCTGAAGAAGCTGGACCCGGCACCGCTCGCCAGCAAGGGCAAGCTCAAGTTCATTGACGCCGCCAATTACGACGAGCATCTGCCGCTGCTCGCCGAGTGCGACCTGATCATCGAGGCCATCGCCGAGCGCATGGACTGGAAGAACGACCTCTACGCCAAGATCGCGCCGCACATCGGCGCCAAGGCGATTGTCGCCTCCAACACCTCCGGCCTGTCGATGAACGTGCTGGCCCAGGGCCTGCCGGAAGCCATCCGGCCGCGCTTCTGCGGCATCCATTTCTTCAACCCGCCGCGTTACATGCACCTGGTTGAAATCATCGCCACGCAGAGCACCGACGCCGGTACGCTAGCTGCCCTGGAAACCTGGCTGACCTCGCGCCTCGGCAAGGGCGTGATCCGTGCGCTCGATACCCCGAATTTCGTCGCCAACCGTATCGGTGTCTTCTCCATTCTCGCCGTCATGCACCACACCCAGGCCTTTGGCCTCGGTTTCGACGAAGTCGATGCGCTGACCGGCCCGAAGATCGGCCGTCCGAAGAGCGCCACCTATCGCACCGCCGACGTCGTCGGCCTCGATACGCTGGCGCATGTCGTCAAGACCATGCAGGACACCTTGCCGAATGACCCCTGGCACCGCTACTTCACGACGCCGGCGTGGCTGCAGGCGCTGATCGGGCAGGGCGCGCTCGGCCAGAAAACCCGTTGCGGCATCTTCAGGAAGCAGGGCAAGGAAATCCAGGTGCTCGACCTGGCGGCGCAGGATTACCGCAAGTCGGCCGGCGAAATCGCCGCCGACGTCGATGCCATCCTGAAAATGCGCAACCCGGCCGAGAAGTTCGCCGCCCTGCGCGCCGCGACGCATCCGCAGGCGCAGTTCCTGTGGGCCATCTTCCGTGACATCTTCCACTACGCCGCCGTGCAGCTGGAGCACGTCGCCGACAACGCCCGCGACCTGGATCTGGCGATGCGCTGGGGCTTCGGCTGGGCGCAGGGGCCGTTCGAAACCTGGCAGGCCGCCGGCTGGAGCGACATCGCCCAGGCCGTCGCCGCCGACATCTCCGCCGGCCGCAGCATGAGCAATGTACCGCTGCCGGCCTGGGCGCTGGAAGCGGGCCGCACGGGCGTGCATGCCGCCGAAGGTTCGTATTCCGCCAGCAAGAATGCTTACGTGCCGCGCTCGACGCTGCCGGTTTACCAGCGCCAGTTGTTCCCCGAGCGTGTGCTCGGCGAAGTGGCCGCAACGCCGGAAAAGTCGGGCGAGACGCTGTTCGAGAACGACGGCGTTCGCCTGTGGCGCCTGCCGGCGGTCGATGGCGGGATCGGCATCCTTTCCTTCAAGTCCAAGATGCACACCATTGGCGATGAGGTGCTGGACGGCCTGATCGCCGCCGTGCGCCACGCCGAAACGACGCTCGACGGCGTGGTTGTCTGGCACGAAGCGCCGTTCGCTGTCGGTGCCAACCTGCAGCAGGTCGGCGAAGCCTGTGCCGCCGGCCAGTTCGAGATGCTGGAAAAGACTGTAGAGAAATTCCAGCGCGCCTCGCAGACCCTCAAGTATGCGCAAGTGCCGACCGTCGCTGCGGTGCAGGGCATGGCGCTGGGCGGTGGTTGCGAGTTCGTCATGCATGCCGGCAAGCGCGTCATGGCGCTGGAAAGCTACGTTGGCCTGGTCGAAGCCGGGGTCGGCCTGATCCCGGCCGGTGGCGGTTGCAAGGAGTTTGCCGTACGCGCTGCCGACTGGGCTGCGCAATCGGCAACGCCGGGTGAAGTGTTCAACTTCCTGCAGCCGGTGTTCCAGACCATCGCCATGGCCAAGGTCGCCAAGAGCGCGCTCGAAGTCATCGACATGGGCTTTGCCAAACCGTCCGACACCATCCTGTTCAACGCCCACGAACTGCTCTTCGTCGCCATCAAGGAAGCGCGTGCCATGGCCGATGCCGGTTACGCCCCGCCGCCGATGGCCCGCGCCATCCCGGTCGCCGGCAAGAACGGCATCGCGACGCTGGAGATGATGCTGGTGAACATGAAGGAGGGCGGCATGATTTCCGCCCACGACTACAAGGTCGCCAAGTCGGCCGCCATCGCGCTGTGCGGCGGCGAAGTCGAAACCGGCAGCCTAGTCGATGAAGAATGGTTGATCACCGTCGAGCGCCGCCTCTTCGTCGAATTGCTGAAGACCCCCGAAACCCAGGCCCGGATCAAGCACATGCTGGAAACCGGCAAGCCGCTTCGCAACTAATCGGGTCAGGAGACAAACAAAAATGAGCAAACAGATTCAAGACGCCTACATCGTCGCCGCCACCCGACTGCCGGTCGCCAAGCGCAACGGCATGTTCAGGAACGTGCGCCCGGACGACATGCTGGCCGCGGTCATCAAGGCGGTGGTCGCCCAGGTGCCGGGCATCGACCCGGCGCGCATCGGCGACGTCATCGTCGGCTGTGCCATGCCGGAAGCCGAGCAGGGCATGAACGTCGCCCGCATCGGCGCGTTGCTGGCCGGCTTGCCGATTACCGTGCCGGGCATCACCATCAACCGTTTCTGCTCGTCCGGGGTGCAGGCGGTGGCCGATGCCGCCAACCAGATCCGCCTCGGCCTGGCCGACGTGATGATCGCCGCCGGCACCGAGTCGATGTCGGTGATGCCGCAGATCATGGGTAACAAGATGTCGATGAACCCGGCGATCTTCGCCAAGGAGGAAAACCTCGGCATCGCCTTCGGCATGGGCCTGACCGCCGAGAAGGTGGCGAACCAGTGGAAGATTTCCCGCGACGCCCAGGACGCCTTCGCCCTGGCCTCGAACCAGAAGGCCTGCGCGGCGATTGCCGCCGGCCACTTCAAGGCCGAGACGACCCCGTACGCGATCAGCGAAAGCCTGCCCGACCTGGCGACCGGCAACATCAGGTTGCGCGAGCGTGTCGTCGATACCGACGAAGGTCCGCGTGCCGACGCTTCGCTGGAACGCCTCGGCAAGCTGAAGCCGGTCTTCCACGCGCGCGGCTCGGTGACTGCCGGCAACTCCTCGCAGATGTCGGATGGTGCCGGCGCGGTGATGCTGGTGTCGGAGAAGGTCCTCAAGGAACACAACCTGACGCCGCTCGCCCGTTTCGCCGGCTACGCCGTCGGCGGCGTGGCGCCGGAAATCATGGGCATCGGACCGATTGCCGCCATTCCGAAAGTGCTGGCCCAGGTCGGTATCCACCAGGACGACCTCGACTGGATTGAGCTCAACGAAGCGTTCGCCGCCCAGTCGCTGGCGGTGATGCAGGAGCTGGGGATCAATCCGGACAAGGTCAATCCGCTCGGCGGCGCCATTGCACTCGGCCATCCCTTGGGGGCCACCGGCGCCATCCGCATCGCCACGCTGACGCACGGTCTGCAGCGCACCGGTGGTCGTTACGGCATGGTCACCATGTGCATCGGTACCGGCATGGGTGCGGCCGGCATCATCGAACGGGTCTGATGAAACCCGCCTGGCTCGCCAAACTTTCGCCGGCCTGGCGCGCCCGCATGGTGCGCCTGGGCTTCAACCTGCATCCGGCGTTTCGCGGGACAGGCGGGCGGGTCGTGCATGTGGCGCGCGATCTGCGCCACATCCGCATCTGCCTGCCGCTGAACTGGAAGACCAAGAACATCGTCGGCTCGATCTACGGCGGCTCGCTGTTCGCGATCACCGATGGCGCGCATCCGATGATGCTGATGGCGGCGCTGGGCGATGCCTACATCGTCTGGGACAAGGCGGCCAGCATCCGTTACCGCAAGCCGGGTTACACCACGCTGTACGCCGATTTCCTGTTACCGGAGGAAGAAATTTCAGCAATTCGCGGCGCCCTGGTGGAATATCCGGAGCTTGAGCGGACTTATACGGTCGAATTGAAGGACAGGCACGGCACGGTACATACCGTGGTCGAACGCACGGTCTACATTGCCGAGAAAAATCACTACCGGCGCAAAGGCGGAGGAGACAAAAATGGAAAAAATCTGGCGCAATAGTTACCCCGCAGGGGTACCGCACGAAATCGACATCGACCACATTCCGTCACTGGTGGTCCTGTTCGAGGATGCCTGTGCGAAGTTCGGCGATCAGGTCGCCTACATCAGCATGGGCAAGGAAATGACCTACCGGCAGCTCGATGAGGAATCGAAGCACTTTGCCGGCTGGCTGCAATCGCTGGGCCTGAAGAAGGGCGAGCGGGTGGCGTTGATGATGCCCAACCTGCTGCAGTACCCGGTGGCCTTGTTCGGCACGCTGCGTGCCGGTTGCGTGGTGGTCAATTGCAATCCCCTGTACACCCCGCGCGAACTCGAACACCAGTTGAAGGATTCCGGGGCGACGGCCATCGTCATCGTCGAGAACTTCGCCCATACCCTGGAGCAGGTGATCGCCCGCACGCCGATCCGCCATGTCGTGGTCACGCCGATGGGCGAACTGCTCGGACTCAAGGGCCACCTCGTCAATTTCGTCGTGCGCCATGTCAAGAAGCTGGTGCCGGCCTGGAAGCTGCCCGGGGCCATCAGCTTCAACAGCGCGCTGGCAAGCGGTCGCCGGCATGGCTGGCAGCCGGTGGCGCTGGACCACGACGACATCGCCTTCCTGCAATACACCGGCGGTACCACTGGCGTTTCAAAGGGGGCGATGCTGACCCACGCGAACATCGCGTCCAACGTCACTCAGGCTTACAACTGGATCATGCCGGCGGTGCGCGAAGGCCAGGAATTCATCATCACTGCCTTGCCGCTGTATCACATCTTCGCGCTGACGGCGAACTGCCTGACCTTCCTGATGATCGGCGCGAAGAACCTGCTGATCGCCAATCCGCGCGACATTCCGGGCTTCGTCAAGGAATGGTCGAAGTATCCGGTGACCGTGGTGACCGGCGTGAACACCTTGTTCAATGCGCTGCTCAACAACCCGGAGTTCGCCAAGCTCGACTTCTCGACCATGAACGTCACGCTGGGTGGCGGCATGGCGGTGCAGGCGCCGGTGGCCGAGCGCTGGCTGAAGACGGTCGGGGTGCCGCTGATGCAGGCCTACGGCCTGACCGAAACCAGCCCGGCGGCGACGATCAATCCGCTCGACCTGCACGATTTCAACGGTTCCATCGGCCTGCCGATTTCGTCGACGGAAGTTTCGGTGCGCGACGACAGCGGCGCCGAAGTGCCGGTCAACCAGGTCGGCGAAATCTGCATTCGCGGGCCGCAGGTGATGAAGGGCTACTGGAACCGCCCGGACGAGACGGCCAACGTCTTCTACCCGGACGGCTACCTGCGCACCGGCGACGTCGGTTACGTCGATCAGAAGGGCTTCGTTTACTTGGTCGACCGCAAGAAGGACATGATCCTGGTGTCCGGCTTCAATGTCTATCCCAATGAAGTCGAGGAAGCCGTCGCCATGCTGCCGGGAATCATCGACGTCGCCGCCATCGGCGTGGCCGACGAGCATTCCGGCGAAGCGGTGAAGATTTTCGTGGTCCGCAAGGACCCGCGCATCACCGAGAAGGACCTGATCGAGCACTGCCGCACCGTGCTCACCGGTTACAAGATTCCCAAACACATCGAATTCCGCGACGACCTGCCGCGGACCAACGTCGGCAAGATCCTGCGCCGCGCCCTCAAGGAAGGAGCCTGAGTTGTCCATTCCCGCTTCACTCAACCGTAACCTGACGCTGCCGGTCATCTGCGCGCCGATGTTCATCATCTCCAACCCGGACCTGGTCATCGCCCAGTGCAAGAGCGGCGTCATCGGTTCGTTCCCGGCGCTCAACGCCCGCCCCAAGGAAATGCTCGACGACTGGCTGCTGCGCATCAAGCGCGAACTGGCCGCCGACCCGCAGGCGGCGCCGTTCGCGGTCAACCAGATCATCCATCCGTCGAACGATCGCCTGGAGCACGACATGGCGCTGTGCGTGAAGCACGAGGTGCCGCTGATCATCACCAGCCTGTCGGCGCCGACGCAGATCGTGCCGCATGTGCATGCCTACGGCGGCCAGGTCTTCCACGACGTGATCAGCGTGCGCCACGCCGAGAAGGCGCTGGAAGCCGGTGTCGACGGCCTGATCCTGGTCTGTGCCGGGGCCGGCGGCCATGCCGGCACGCTCAGCCCGTTCGCGCTGGTCGGCGAGATCCGCAAGTTCTACGACGGTCCGATTGCCTTGTCCGGTTCGATCACCAACGGTAGCGCCATCCTCTCCGCGCAGGCCATGGGCGCCGATTTCGCCTACATCGGCACGCGCTTCATCGCCACCCGGGAAGCCAACGCCGTCGAAGCCTACAAGCAGGCGATCCTCGATTCCGCCGCCAAGGATGTCGTCTATACGCCGTACTTCACCGGCGTTCATGGCAACTACCTGAAGAAGAGCATCGTCGCCGCCGGCCTCGATCCGGACGATCTGCCGGTCAAGGACAAAAGCGCGATGAGCTTCGGCGGCGCCCGCGATGCCAAGGCCTGGAAGGACATTTGGGGTGCCGGGCAGGGTGTCGGCACCATCGACGAGGTCATGCCGACGGCCGAACTGGTCGCCCGCCTGCAGCAGGAATACCGCAGCGCCAAAGCGGCGCTGTGCAGCAATCCGTTCTGAAAACAACAATTGGAGACAAGCAATGAGTGAATATCGCGCCCCCGTGAAGGACATGCGTTTCGTCATGGACGAACTGGCCGGCTTCAAGGAGCTGAGCAGCTTTCCCGGTTTCGAGGAAGCCACGGCCGACATGGCCGACGCCATCCTGGAAGAATCCGCCCGTTTTTCCGGCGAAGTGCTGGCCCCGCTCAACCGTACCGGCGACAAGGAAGGCTGCAAGCTGACCGCCAGCGGCGTGACCACGCCGAGCGGCTGGAAGGAAGCCTACGCCCAGTACCGCGACGCCGGCTGGAATGGCATGACCTCGCCGGCCGAATTCGGCGGCCAGGGCCTGCCCGATACGCTCGGCATCGCCGTCAAGGAAATGCTCTGCTCGGCCAACATGGCCTTCAGCCTCGGCCCCTTGCTCACCACCGGCGCCGTCGAAGCGCTGCTGACCTGCGCCAGCGACGAACTCAAGGCCATCTACCTGGAAAAGATGATTTCCGGCGAATGGACCGGCACCATGAACCTGACCGAGCCGCAGGCCGGTTCCGACCTGGCGCTGATCCGCTCGCGCGCCGAGCCGCAGGCCGATGGCAGCTACAAGGTGTTCGGCCAGAAGATCTTCATCACCTACGGCGACCACGACATGACCGAGAACATCGTCCATCTCGTGCTTGCCCGCCTGCCGGATGCGCCGGCCGGGGTGAAGGGCATCTCGATGTTCCTGGTGCCCAAGTTCCTGGTCAATGGCGACGGCTCGCTCGGTGCGCGTAACGACGCCTACTGCGTGTCGATCGAACACAAGCTCGGCATCCACGCCAGCCCGACCTGCGTCATGGCTTACGGCGACAACGGCGGTGCCATCGGCTATCTGCTCGGCGAGCCGAACCGTGGCCTCGAATACATGTTCATCATGATGAACGAAGCCCGCCTCGGCGTCGGCCTGCAGGGTATCGCGCTCGGCGAGCGCGCCTACCAGCAGGCGCTCGGCTACGCCCGCGAACGCAAGCAGGGCCGCGATGCCGTCACCGGCGAAGCGCTGGTCACCATCGACAAGCACCCGGACATCCGGCGCATGCTGATGCTGATGAAATCGCGCGTCGAAGCCTGCCGCGCCATGGCTTATTACACCTCCGGCCTGCTCGACCGCGCGCATGCGTTGAGCGACGCCGAGGAACGCAAGAAGGCGCTCTACTTGGCCGAATTCATGATCCCCATCGTCAAGGGCGGCGGCACCGAAATGGGCATCGAAGTGACCTCGCTCGGCGTCCAGATCTACGGCGGCATGGGCTTCATCGAGGAAACCGGCGCCGCGCAGCACTGGCGCGATTCGCGCATCACCACCATCTACGAAGGCACCACCGGCATCCAGGCCAACGACCTGCTGTTTCGCAAGCTGATGCGCGATCAGGGCGCCACCGCCAAGATCGTCTTCGGCGAGGTTTACGCCACTGCCAAGGCGCTTGGTGCCTCCGGCAAGCCCGAACTGCAGGCCATCGGCCAGCGCCTGGGTGTTGCCCTGAAGGCCTGGACCGAAGCCACCGAATGGCTGGCGGCCAACGCCAAAACCGGCCTCGGCGGCGTGCTGACCGCTGCCGTGCCGTATCTGCACCTGGCCGTCACCGTCTGCGGTGGCTGGTTCATGGGCAAGGCCGCGCTGGCTGCGGCCGGCTACCTCGAGCGCGGCGAGGGCGACCAGGTCTTCTATCGCAACAAGCTCGCCAGCGCGCGTTTCTACGCCGACCAGATGCTGCCCCAGGCCAACGCCTACGCTGCCACCGTGATGGCCGGCGACGCGGCGATTGCCGGGCTCGGTAGCGAACTGTTCGACGCCTGATTTTTTCGGCTGTACTTTCTCCATCCCTGCGTTTCACCCCCGCCCGTCGGGGGTGTTTTTTTGGAGTCCGCCATGCAATTTCCCGAACTGACGGTGATCGAGCCGACGCTGGCCGATGGCGTCCTTGAACTGCGCCTGAACCGCCCCGACAAATCCAACGCCCTCGACGACGCGCTGTGGCAGGAACTGCGCACCGCCTTCGACTGGGCCGACGCCACGCCGGCCGTGCGCGTCGTCGTGCTGTCCGGTGCCGGCCGGCATTTTTGCGCCGGCATCGACCTCGCCATGCTCGGCGGCATCATGGCGCGCATCGCCAATCCCGACCAGGCGCGCAGCCGCGAAGCTTTACGCCGGCTGATCCTCGACCTGCAGGACTGCCTTGGCGCCGCCGAACGCTGCCGTAAGCCGGTAATCGCCGCTATTCATGGCGCCTGCTTGGGCGGAGGGCTCGATCTCGCCTGCTGTTGCGACATGCGTTACGCCAGCAGCGACGCACAGTTTTCGGTGCGCGAAATCGACATCGGCATGGTCGCCGACGTCGGCTCGCTGCAACGCTTGCCCGGCCTGATCGCGCCGGGGCTGGCGCGCGAACTGGCCTACACCGGCCGCGACCTCGGCGCCGACGAAGCCTTGCGTAGCGGCCTGGTCAATCAGGTCTGGGCCGATGCCGAAGCGCTGCACGCCGGCGTACTCGCCATCGCCCGCCGCATCGCCGGCAAGTCGCCGCTGGCCGTGCGCGGCAGCAAGGAAATCCTCAACTACAGCCGCGACCACTGCGTTGCAGACGGTCTTTCCTACGTTGCCACCTGGAACGCCGCCATGCTGCTGTCGGCTGATCTGAACGAGGCGATGCAGGCCGCCCGCGAGCGCCGTCTGCCGCAGTTCGCCGACTGAGCCGGGGGCTCGTTCAGGAAAATCCGGGCCCGGGCTTCCGGAAAATGGCAGTCAAATCCGGACCGGGCTTGCTATGCTTGGTTCGGACGAAACACCAAAGGAGTTGCCCGATGGCCATCGGATGGATGACGATACTCTCCAACGTTCCCTGGAGCGAAGTGATCAAGAACGCGCCGGTGGTCGCCGACGGCGCCCGCAAACTGTGGAACAAGGTCGGTGGCAAGGGCGCGGCCAGCGAGCCCGCTGCCCCGGTGCCGGCGGCTTCGCCGGAAGACCGGCTGGCCGAGCTGCAGGCGCGCGTCGACGCCCTGCATGCCCAGATGCTGACGGCCAGCGAAGTGATCGCCTCGCTGGCTGAACAGAACGCCCAACTGGTCGCGCGCATCGAAAGCAATCGCCGGCGTACGCTGGCGCTGCTGATCATCAATATCGGCGTGGCCGGTCTGGCGCTGACCGCCTGGCTGAACTGAGCGGCGGCCGATCAGCCGCCGAGCAGGACCATCAATTCGCCCTGGGCGTTGTGCGGTTTGCTGCGGCTGGAGCGGCGACGCTGGTAGGCACCATGGCTGTTCATGTCCCAACCCTGCTGGTTGTCGGCCAGGTAGAACTTCAGGCCTTCGGTGATGACGCGACGTTTCAGCTTCGGGTCGAGGATGGGGAAGCCCAGTTCGATACGCTTGAAGAAATTGCGGTCCATCCAGTCGGCTGACGAGAGATAGATGTTTTCCTTGCCGCCGGCGTGGAAATACATGATCCGGTGGTGTTCGAGGAAGCGGCCGATGATCGAGCGCACGCGGATGTTCTCCGACAAGCCCGGAACGCCGGGGCGCAACATGCAGATGCCGCGCACGATCAGGTTGATCTCGACGCCGGCTTTCGACGCTTCGTAAAGCGCGTTGATGACTTCCGGCTCGACCAACGAGTTCATCTTGGCGACGATGCGCGCCTTCTGGCCGGCACGAGCGGCTTCCGCCTCGGCCTCGATGGCGGCGACGACGTTCTGCTGCAGCGTGAACGGCGCCTGCCAAAGATGCTTCAGCGTCCGTGCCTTGCCCAGGCCGGTCAGTTGCTTGAAGACCTCGGAAACGTCGTGGGTGATTTCCTCGTTGGCGGTGAGCAGACCAAAGTCGGAGTAGAGGCGAGCGGTACGCGGGTGATAGTTGCCGGTGCCGAGGTGAGCGTAGCGCTTGAGGCCGCCTTCTTCGCGGCGGACGATGAGCAGCGCCTTGGCGTGAACCTTGTAGCCGACCACGCCATAGACCACGTGGGCGCCAACTTCCTCAAGCTTGGTCGCCCAGCCGATGTTGGCTTCCTCGTCGAAACGGGCCATCAGTTCGACGACCACAGTGACTTCCTTGCCACTCTGTGCGGCGCGCAGCAGCGACTGCATCAGCACCGAATCGGTGCCGGTGCGATAGACCGTCATCTTGATCGCGACCACGCTCGGGTCCTTGGCCGCCTGGTTGAGCAGTTCGATGACCGGGGCGAAGGACTGGTAGGGGTGGTGCAGCAGGATGTCGTTGCGGCGGATGGCGTCGAAGATGCTGCCGCCCTTGGGCAGGCCCTTGGGGGTGCCGGGAACGAAGGGGCGGAATTTCATGTCCGGGCGGTCGACCCAGTCGGGCACCTGCATCAGTCGCACCAGGTTGACCGGGCCATGCACGCGGTAGAGATCGACCTGCTGCAGGCCGAATTGCGAGAGCAGGAATTCGGTGATCGCCGGCGAACAGTTGTCTGCCACTTCCAGGCGCACCGCGTTGCCGAAATGGCGTTGCGGCAATTCACCCTGCAGCTTGGTGCGCAGGTTGGTGACTTCTTCCTCGTCGACGAACAGGTCGGAATTGCGCGTGGCGCGGAACTGGTAGCAGCCGAGCACGGTCATGCCGGTGAACAGCTCACTGACGAACTCGTGCAGGATCGACGACAGGAAAACGAAACCATAGGCACAGCCGGCCAGTTCCTCGGGAACCTGGATGACGCGGGGGAGGACGCGCGGTGCCTGGACGATGGCGATGTTCGAGCTGCGGCCGAAGGCGTCCTTGCCTTCGAGTTCGACGGCGAAATTCAGGCTCTTGTTGAGGACGCGCGGGAAGGGGTGCGATGGGTCGAGTCCGATCGGTGTCAGCACCGGCACCATTTCGCGCTGGAAGTAATCGCGGATCCATTCGCGCTGCGCTTCGTTCCAGGTCGACCGGCGCAGGAAGCGGATGCCTTCGGCGGCCAGCGCCGGCAGGATGACGTCGTTCAGATGCTGGTATTGCTCGGTGACGATGGCGTGCGCTTCGGCCGACACCAGGCGGAAGGTTTCCTGCGCCGTCTTGCCGTCGATGGTGACCACCGGCGTATGCGCCCGGATCTGTTCCTTGAGGCCGGAGACGCGGATTTCGAAGAACTCGTCCATGTTGCTCGAGACGATGCACAGGAAGCGCAGGCGCTCAAGCAGGGGCATCCGTTCATCCTGCGCCTGGGCCAGCACCCGGCGGTTGAAGGCGAGCAGGCCGAGTTCACGGTTCAGGTAATTTTCTGCCGGAAATCTGGGGGTAAGCGGAGTATTGATCATGGCGCGCAATCCGAAAGCAGTTTCTCAAGTATAGGCCTCAAGCTGCTCATTTTGTTGCGTTTGTGTTACGGCAAGATGACGCCCCCGGAGATTGTTCGATTCAGCGCATGTCCTTGGCCATGCGTAGCGCGTCGGCTTCCAGCACCAGGGTATCGGTGCCGGCACAACCGGTCATGTCGATTTCCTCGATATTGTGCAGGGCCGCCGGTTCCAGTTCCTCCTGTCCGCTCAGGCCGGCACGCTGGGCTTTCCAGCAGGCGATCATGACTTCGTTCTCGGTCAGGCCGCATTCCATACCCTCGGGCAGGGTGGCACCGAGTTCGAGCAGGGTGCGCACGACTTCGGTTCGTTTGCCGCGGATGGCCATGCTCAGCGGTGAGGTCGGCAGCCGGTTGTCCGCCAGATTCACCTGGGCCCCGCAGTGCACCAGTTCGCGGACGATCTCGGCGTGACCCATGAAGCAGGCAATGCCCATGGCTAGGCCGGGTTCGCCGTTGCCGTCGTCGAGTTCGACCGGTTCGCCAGCATCCAGCGCCGCCTTGACGTCGGCCAGCTTGCCGGCACGGATGGCTTTGATCAGCATGATTTGTGAGGACATTTTTATCTTTCAGTAAGTTTTGCTGAATCTTACTGTTAGATATGGAGGCTGATTGCTAAGGAGTGTAATTTTTCGGGAAGCATGGCAAGTCAGAAGGTATTTCTGAATGCCAGTCGAGATTGTAATGCCCATAAGCAAATAGGCCCCGATACGATCGGGGCCTATTGTGATGTCCTGGCGGAGAGGGAGGGATTCGAACCCTCGGTAGGGGATTACCCTACACACGCTTTCCAGGCGTGCGACTTAAACCGCTCATCCACCTCTCCGGAAGCCGCGCATTGTAGCAGAAGCGCGGAGTGGGTCAATCAAATGTCTGTGAATTTTGTATTCAGTGAGCTTTCTGGCCGGCGCGAAAATTGATTAAATCGCGTCAGCGCCTAAGATGAATCACGGGCATTGGTTTTCAACAGGGTTTTGATGAACGTTTCAGGTGTCAGTGCGGGAGGTAGCGCCTATGCATCGGTCGCCAGTCGATCGGGGCAGGGTGGTGCTGCGTCCGGTGCGGCGAAAACCCTGACGCCGGAGGAGCAGCAACAGGTTGCCGAGTTGAAGAAGATCGATCGTCAGGTTCGTCAGCACGAAATGGCGCACATGGCGGCTGGTGCCGGGATGGTCACTTCGGGGGCCAGCTACAGTTATCGCAAGGGGCCGGATGGGGTGAATTACGCCGTGGCCGGTGAAGTGCGGATCGATACTTCGCCGGGACGTACCCCCGAAGAAACGGTGTCGCGGGCACAGCGTATCCGCGGGGCGGCACTGGCCCCATCTGATCCTTCTCCGCAGGACAGGGCGGTGGCCGCTGCCGCTACCCAGATGGAAGTTTCGGCACGTATGGAAATGGCTCAGCAACGCTCGGCGGAAATGCGCGGCGAGACGGATGACGGACGAGGCCGTCTGGCGGCCTACGATTCACGGCCCAGGTCGGCCGCAGGGACTACGGTCAATACCTGGGCCTGAAGCGGGCTCAGCCGCGGATCGATTCCGGCAGTTTGTCCTCGATCAGCTTGAGCAGCGGGGCGAAGACCTTGGGCGTGCCGGCGATGAGATTGCCGGTTTCCAGATAGTTGGCTTCGCCGCGCAGGTCGCTGACCAGGCCGCCCGCTTCCGAGATCAGCAGGGCGCCGGCAGCCATGTCCCACGGGGCCAGACCGAATTCCCAGAAGCCGTCGTAACGGCCGCAGGCGACATAGGCCAGATCGAGCGAGGCGGCACCGGGACGGCGCTGGCCGGCGGTCTTTTCCGCCAGTTCCTTGAAGATCGACAGGTAGAGGTCGATCTTGTCGAATTCGCGATAAGGGAAGCCGGTACCGATCAGGGCTTCGCCCAGGCGGGTGCGCCGGGAGACGCGGATGCGGCGCTCGTTGAGGAAGGCGCCGGCGCCCTTGGAGGCGGTGAACAGTTCGTTGCGGTTGGGGTCGAAGACGACCGCGTGTTCGAGGACGTTGCCACGGGCCAGGGCGATCGACACGGCGTATTGCGGCATGCCGTGGATGAAGTTGGTGGTGCCGTCGAGCGGATCGATGATCCACTGGTACTCGGCGTCGCGGCCGCCCTTGGCCGGGGTGACGCCGGACTCCTCTGCTAGAATGCCGTAATTCGGATAAGCCTCGGTCAGCACTTCGATGATCGCCGCTTCGGCTGCCTTGTCGACCTCGGTGACGAAGTCGTTCGGCTGCTTCGACGAAACCTTGAGCATGTCGAGGTCGTTGGAAGCACGGTTGATGATCTGGCCTGCGCGACGCGCGGCCTTGACGGCGATATTGATGACTGGATGCATGGCTTATGAAAGAGCGATCGGTGGGCCGTGACCCGCCGATTCATATTTGGGAAAGCGCGAATTTTACACCATGAAACCAGAAGTCCTGTTGTCCCGCATCAGGGTGGTCCTGTGCCGCCCCAGCCACCCGGGAAATATCGGCGCGGCGGCGCGGGCAATGAAGACCATGGGGCTGTCCGACCTGCGTCTGGTCAGCCCGAAACAGTTTCCCGATCCGGAAGCCGATACCCGGGCGACCGGCGCCGTTGACCTGCTGGCCAACGCCGGGGTCAGCGACTCGCTGGCCGAGGCCCTGCACGGTTGCGTCTTCGCCGTTGCCCTGTCGGCGCGGCAGCGCGACCTGGGGCCGGCTATCGGCACGCCGCGCGACACCATGGCGCGCTTGCTCGAACGGGCGAGCCTGGGCGAGGTGGCGCTGGTGTTTGGTAACGAAACCATGGGCCTGTCCAACGAGGAAGTCCTGCAATGCCAGGCGGCGGTGACCATTCCGACCAACCCGGATTTCAGTTCGTTGAACCTCGGCGCAGCCGTCCAGGTGCTCTGCTACGAATGCCGGATGGCGGCGTTTTCCGGTGCCGCGCCGCTGCGCGAGCAGCTGACCACCCCGTTCACCGCACCGCCGGCCACGCATGACGAGATCGAGGGCCTGTACGGCCATCTCGAGGCGGTGATGACTGAAACCGGCTTTTTCAACCCGGCGCAGCCTGGCCGTTTGCTACCCAAGTTGCGTCGGCTGTTCGGACGGGCCGATCTGGAGCGGGACGAGGTCAACATCCTGCGTGGCATCCTGGCGGCGACACAGCAGCGCACCGGCCACGGTCGCAAGGGCTAGCCGGGAATTTTCGCCAGGAAGCGGTCGAGCTGGTTGGCGAAGGCCTGCCGGTCGGCCTGGCTGAAAGCCGCCGGGCCGCCGGTCTCGATGCCGGCGGCGCGCAGGCCTTCCATGAAATCGCGCATGTTCAGGCGCTCGCGGATGGTTGCCGTGGTGTACAGCTCGCCGCGCGGGTTGATCGCGTGCGCGCCGCGTTCGATGACCTGTGCGGCAAGCGGGATGTCGGCGGTGATGACGAGGTCGCCGGCGCTCAGTTGGTCGACGATGTGCGCGTCGGCGACATCGAAGCCGCTGGCCACCTGGATGGCGCGGATGAACTTCGATGGCGGCGTGCGCAGCATCTGGTTGGCCACCAGCGTGGTTTTGATCTGTTTGCGTTCGGCGGCGCGGTAGATGATTTCCTTGATGACGCCGGGGCAGGCGTCGGCATCGACCCAGATCTGCATCTCAGTCGTGGAAGGCCAGCCAGGCGGCGAGTCCGAAGAACACGATCATCAGGTAGCCGGCGATGCCGCCGATCAGCATCTGCTTGTCGCCTTGACGGCCGAGCGGCAGCATCTCGGTGACCTGGACACGCCGACCGTAACGCGCTTCGCCGGCCTGGCCGATGCGGATCGAGAGCAGCGAGGCGGCGATGCCCAGGGTGATCAGCAGCGGCACCGGGGTGTACGCCCAGGCGATCCACAACATCGGCAGAAAAATGGCCAGGGCGCTGATGCTGCGCATCAGCAGGATGGCGCGCTTGTCGTTCATGCATCCTCCCGTACGAACTTCTGCCCCATCGCCTCGCCCATGCGGATGGCGCGGGCCGGTGCCCAGTCGGGATTGAAGCTCAAGGTGTTCTTCGGGAACAGCATGACGACGGTCGAGCCGAGCAGGAAGCGGCCCATTTCCTCGCCCTTCTTCAGCCTGACCACGGTCTCGCCGTCGTAGCGCCATTCGCGGACAACGCCCGGGCGCGGCGGATTGACGACGCCGTGCCAGACGGTGGCCATGCTGCCGACGATGGTGGCACCGACCAGCACCAGCACGAAGGGACCGCTGGCGGTGTCGAAAACGCAGACGACGCGCTCGTTACGCGCGAACAGTCCGGGCACGCCGCGGGCGGTGGTCGGGTTGACCGAGAACAGCGCGCCGGGAACGTGGATCATCCGCGTCAGCTGGCCGTCGCAGGGCATGTGGATGCGGTGGTAGTCGCGCGGGCTGAGGTAGAGGGTGGCGAAACTGCCATTCTCGAACTGCGCGCCGAGTTCGCGGTCGCCGCCGACCAGCGCGGTGGTCGAATAGCTGTGGCCCTTGGCTTGGAATACCTGGTCGCGCTCGATCGCGCCGAACTGGCTGATCGCGCCGTCGACCGGGCAGAGGAAATCCGCTGCCGCCGGCAGCCGGGCGTCATCCTTGAGCGGCCGGGTGAAGAATTCGTTGAAGCTCTTGTAGCTGGCAATGTCCGGATTGGCTGCCTCGGCCATGTTCACCCCGTAACGGCCGACAAACCAGCGGATCACCGCGGTGGTCAGCGCGCCGGCTTCAGCGGAAGCCAGTCGCCCGGCGAGGCGGGTCAGCGCCTGTTTCGGTAGCAGGTATTGGGGCAGGACGGCAAGGCGATCGGACACAGGCAGGATTCCAGTACGAAAACCAGGGATTATAAGGGCTCGCTTGCCGCCGGTATGTCATCGCCTGTGACAGGCGTGCCAAATGCCGGGCTCGACGCCCAGCGCTCGCGCCGCCACTTCTCCCGGTCACCGTTGGCACAGAAGGTCCAGGCAATCAGCCGGCTCTGCTTCTGGCCCTGCGCCATCGGGATGATGCGCGATTCGACGACCTTGGCCCTTTTCAGCGCGGCTTCGATGTGCGGCAGGTTGTCGGCTTGCGACAGCAGGCTGGTAAACCACAGCACGCGCTTGGGAATGTTGCAGCTCTGCTCGATCATCGATTTGACGAAGGCCCGTTCGCCGCCATTGCACCAGAGTTCGGTACCGCCGCCGCCGAAGTTGAGGCGCGGCTGGGCGCTGCCTTTTTTGGCGCCGGGTTTGCCGAGGTTGTTCCACTTGCGCTGGCTGACCGCCAGCACTTCGTCGGGCGAGTTGTGGAAGGGCGGGTTGCAGATCGACAGGTCGAAACTTTCGCCGCTACGCAGCAGGCCGGTGAAGATGTTGTCCCAGACCGGCTGGTGGCGAAGTTCGATGCTGCCGGCCAGTTCCGGGTTCTTGGCGAGGATTTTCTGCGCGTTGGCCAGGGCCGCTTCGTCGATATCGACGCCGAGGAAAGACCAACCGTATTCGGCGTGGCCGATCAGCGGGTAGACCAGATTGGCGCCGGTGCCGATGTCGAGCACGCGCACGCCGGCACCGCCGGGAATGTTCTTCTTGTTGCAGCTGGCGAGCAGGTCGGCGACGCTGTGCAGGTAGTCGGCGCGGCCGGGGATCGGCGGGCACAGGTAGCCTTCCGGAATTTCCCAGCCCTTGACCTGATAGTGGTGCATGAGCAGCGCGCGGTTGAGCGCCTTGACCGCCGCCGGGTTGGCGAAATCGATGCTGGCCGTGCCGGCCGGCGTGGTCTTGATGTGCTTCGCCAGTGCCGCCGAAGTGGCGGTCAGGGCGGCGAGGTCGTAGCCGTTGGCGTTCTTGTTGCGCGGGTGCATGGCGGTCTTTCTTCTACGGGGAGCGGATTGTCCCACGAAAGCCTGTCGCAAGCACGACAATGGCGGCTTGGGCCAATTGGTTGATTTTTAATGCTTTGGCCGCGTCGATCGCAAGGCACGAAACTGGCTAGTTGTTGCTCGGTTTAATTGCTAGGGAGGTAGCCGATGAAGTTGCAGATCGACCGAGCGCACATCGAAACGATGTTGCAGCGTTTTCCGCGTCTTGAATTCGTCCGCGAGCAGTTGCGTTTCGGCAACCGCGTCGAACTCGGCTTCCAGCAACTCGAAGCGGCCGAGCTCGATTTGCTGCAATCCCTGTACGCGACCGGCGACGCCGAACTGCGCGCGCGGGCAGCGCAGATCGCCACCTTGCGCCGGGCCTTTGCCGAGGACGGCCGACGCTTCGCGGCGGAAGAACTGGAAATGGCGGTGCCGGCGATAGCCCGTTATCTCGCCGAAGACGCCACGCGCGGCTGGGTGTTTTCGGCGGCGATCACCGGCAAACCGCTGGCCTGGGTGGTGACGCGGCTCGATTACACGCCGCCGTCGGAAGAAGAGAGCGGCAAGATCTTCGTCGAACTGAAGGCCAATTCGCGCGCCCGCATGGCCACGGCGACGCTGCGCATCACCGGACCGGACATCGCCGGTCGGACGATTCCGGAAATCCTGGCCGGCAAGGGCTACGTCAAGGAAACGCCGGACCTGCTGGCAAGTTACGATGAGGCGGCCACCCTGTATTTCGACTGGCGGGCGCAGTACGGCGCGCAGTTCTCCGGTACCGGCACCGGCTGGTTCGCCGAGAACCCGACGGCGACGCACCGTGACACCGACTATTCGCGCAAGGACCAGATCATCCTGTCGTCGACCGGCTCGCCGGCGCGCCTGGTCAACGACGAGAGCATCCTCGGCGAGCGCGTGCTGGCGCTCGATGCCAGCGGCGACATCCTGGCCAAGTTCGTGCGCCGCGTGCAGCGCAACTCGCGACTGTCGGGCAAGGAGGAAAACGAAGTCGAGGAAACCCGCGACGGTATCGCCAAGGGTTTGTTCACCGAACTGCCGGTGCATTTCTACATCCTGATGTTTCACCTCGATCTGCACCACTACGTATGGGTCCATGTGGACGATATGGTGCCCTATGCCTACCAGCCGGAACTCAAGGACAAGCTGGTGCTGCCGCCGGAACAGACCGACCTGATCGACATCCTGACGGCCGAGATGGACGTGCTGATGGACGACATCGTCGCCGGCAAGTCGGGCGGCACGACGGTGCTCTGCGCCGGGCCACCGGGGGTCGGCAAAACGCTGACCGCCGAGGTGTATTCGGAGATCATTCGCCGGCCGCTCTACCGTGTGCACTCCGGCCAACTCGGCCTGAACGTCGCCGAGATGGAAAAGACGCTCAAGGAAGTCCTGACCCGCGCCCAGCGCTGGGGGGCGGTCATGCTCATCGACGAGGCCGACGTCTATATCAAGCGGCGCGACGACAACATCACGATGAATGCGGTGGTCGGCGTCTTCCTGCGCGTGCTGGAATACTTCAACGGCCTGCTGTTCCTGACCACCAACCGGGTGGACGATATCGACGAGGCCATCGTCTCGCGCTGCATCGCGCTGATCCGCTTCCATCCGCCCAGCCGCGACGACCGCCGGAAAATCTGGGGCGTCATGGCCGCGCAGTTCGGGCTGGCCGTCGACGGGGCGCTGCTCGACCGTCTGCCGGATATCTTCCCGCAGGCTTCCGGGCGCGACATCAAGGGGTTGGCCAAGTTGGTGGCGAAATACTGCAGCCAGAAACAGGTAGCAGCGAGCGAAGAAGTGTTCCGCCGCTGCTCGATGTTCCGGGCGCTGGAACAGACGGAGGGATGAGCCGGTGTCAGTAGTGCGGCGGGATCTCGTCGCGCAAGCTGCGGAATTCGGTCGGCTGCAGACCGTTGACCTGATCGCGCAGCGTGCGCACTTCATTGACCAGGAACTCGATCTGCTGTTGCTGGCGGTAAACGATCTTGTTCAGTTCTTCGAGCTGGTCTTCAGTGAAGCTGATCTTGATTTCCAGTTCGGTCAGGCGTGATTCCATGGTGTTCTTCCGTAGGGCTGGCCGGTGGCCGTTGGCGTTCCCTGCGCTGAGTCTGGCGTCGTTCGTGAAGCAGGGGCAGGGTGGCGCCGATCAGGGTCAATGCGCACAATCCGAATATCAGCCAGCCGGTGTTCATGTGTCGATAGGATCGTCTCGGGAAGCAAGCATGTTACTTCGGATCAAAAAAATTTCGTACGAAATGTTGACAAATCCCTTGGGGCGTCTATAATGCGCGCTTCTTCAGGCGGTTAGCTCAGTTGGTTAGAGCGCCACGTTGACATCGTGGAGGTCGTTGGTTCGATTCCAATACCGCCTACCAAATTCCTGACGGAGTCGTTTTGATCACTTTCCGAACTTGCACTGCAGTTCAGAAACTCTAATCGAGTCGGCTTTCGTTCATCCAAAAAAAGTGCGGCTCAGCCCGCACTTTTTTTTCGTCCAGAGAATCCTGTCATGCCCGATATCAAACTTCCCGATGGTTCCATCCGTTCCTTCGAGCAGCCGGTCACCATCGCCGAGGTGGCAGCCAGCATCGGCGCCGGCCTGGCGCGTGCGGCGCTGGCCGGCAAGGTCAATGGCAAGCTGGTCGATACCTCGTACCTGATTGAAGAAAATATCGATCTGGCCATCGTCACCGATCGCGACGCCGATGGTCTGGAACTGATCCGCCACTCGACGGCGCACCTTCTGGCGTACGCGGTCAAGGAATTGTTCCCGGAGGCCCAGGTGACCATTGGCCCGGTGGTCGAGAACGGCTTCTATTACGACTTCGCCTACAAGCGTCCGTTCACACCGGAAGATCTGGTTGCGATCGAAAAGCGCATGGCCGAACTGGCCAAGAAGGATATTCCGGTGACGCGCGAAGTCTGGAATCGCGACGACGCGGTCAATTTCTTCCTCGGTCAGGGTGAAAAGTACAAGGCCGAACTGATTGCCGCGATTCCTGCCGATCAGCAGGTGTCGCTGTACCGCGAAGGCGATTTCATCGACCTCTGCCGCGGTCCGCACGTGCCGTCGACTGGCAAGCTCAAGGTATTCAAGCTGATGAAGGTGGCCGGCGCCTACTGGCGCGGCGATCATCGCAACGAACAATTGCAGCGCATCTACGGCACCGCCTGGGCGAAGAAGGAAGACCTCGACGCTTACCTGCACATGCTGGAAGAGGCGGAGAAGCGCGATCACCGTCGTCTGGGCAAGCAGTTCGACCTGTTTCACATGCAGGACGAGGCGCCGGGCCTGGTTTTCTGGCACCCCAAGGGTTGGTCGGTGTGGCAGGAGGTCGAGCAGTACATGCGCAAGGTTTACCGCGACAACGGCTACCAGGAAGTCCGCTGCCCGCAGATTCTCGACCGCTCGCTGTGGGAGAAGTCGGGGCACTGGGATCACTACAAGGACAATATGTTCACGACCTCGTCGGAAAACCGCGATTACGCGGTCAAGCCGATGAACTGTCCCGGCCATGTCCAGGTGTTCAATTCCGATCTGCGTTCCTATCGCGAACTGCCGCTGCGTTACGGTGAGTTCGGCTCCTGCCACCGCAACGAGCCGACCGGCGCGCTGCATGGCCTGATGCGCGTGCGCGGCTTCGTCCAGGACGATGGTCATATCTTCTGTACTGAAGACCAGATCGAGTCCGAAGTGACCGCGTTCAACGCGCTGGTCAAGCAGGTCTATGCCGATTTCGGCTTCAACGACGTCGCCGTCAAGCTGGCGTTGCGCCCGGAAGGCCGGGTTGGTTCCGACGAAGTCTGGGACAAGGCCGAGGATGCCTTGCGCCAGGGCTTGCGTGCTTCCGGTCTGGAATGGACCGAATTGCCGGGCGAGGGGGCTTTCTACGGACCGAAGATCGAATTCCACATCAAGGACGCGATCGGTCGCTCCTGGCAGTGCGGCACCATGCAGGTCGATTTCTCGATGCCCGGCCGGCTCGGTGCTGAGTACGTGGCCGGCAACGACGAGCGCAAGGTGCCGGTCATGCTGCACCGGGCCATTCTCGGTTCGCTGGAGCGCTTCATCGGCATCCTGATCGAGAACTTCGCCGGTGCGCTGCCGCTGTGGCTGGCGCCGGTGCAGGCCGTGGTGCTGAATATTTCGGAAAAGCAGGCGGATTACGCTGCCGATGTTGCGCAAAAGCTGCACCGGGCAGGCTTCCGGGCCGAAGCGGATTTGCGCAACGAGAAAATTACCTATAAAATTCGGGAACATAGCTTGAACCGGCTGCCTTATCAGCTTGTTGTAGGCGATAAGGAAAAGGCGGACGGACTGGTGGCCGTGCGTACACGCGGTGGTCAGGACCTGGGACAGATGACTGTCGAGGCACTGATCGAGCGACTCCAAGGGGAAGTCGCGGCGCGTAGTGGCACGGCTTAATTATTGATATTTCGGGGGTTTTACCATCGCTCAGAACAAGGCCCATCGTTTAAACGATGAGATTACGGTGCCGGAGATTCGTCTCCAGGGTTTGGAAGGTGAACAGCTAGGGATCGTCAGCATCCGTTCCGCGCTGCAGATGGCCGAAGAGGCCGGTGTCGATCTCGTCGAGATCGCGCCGACGGCGAAACCGCCGGTCTGTCGCATCATGGATTACGGCAAGTTCAAGTACCAGGAACAGAAGCGCGCACACGAAGCCAAGCTGAAGCAGAAGCAGGTGCAGGTCAAGGAAATCAAACTGCGCCCGGGTACCGACGAAAACGATTACCAGATCAAGCTCAGGAACATGACGCGTTTCCTGGAAGAAGGCGACAAGGTCAAGGTGACCCTGCGCTTCCGGGGCCGCGAGATGGCGCACCAGGAATTCGGCATGCGCCAGCTGGAACGGATCAAGGCAGATCTCGACGCAATTGGTGCAGTCGAGCAGATGCCGAAGATGGAAGGTCGTCAGATGATCATGATCATCGGGCCGGCCAAGAAGAAGCAAGCGTAGTAAAGAAGTAGTTATTAGTGCTTTCGGGTAGTACAAGCGTTCCCGCCGGGAACCACCTGACGGCATGACATTAAGGAGCATCAAAATGCCCAAGATGAAGACCAAGAGCAGCGCTAAGAAGCGTTTCTCGGTCCGCGCTGGTGGTTCCATCAAGCGTGGTCAAGCCTTCAAGCGTCACATCCTGACGAAGAAGACCACCAAAGTTAAGCGTCACCTCCGTGGTGCCGCAGCGGTGAACGAGCGTGACGTCGCATCCGTTCGCGCCATGATGCCCTACGCGTAAGGAGATAGCACATGTCCCGAGTTAAACGTGGTGTAACGGCTCGTGCCCGTCACAAGAAGGTTCTCGCACTGGCCAAGGGTTACCGCGGTCGTCGCAAGAATGTATACCGTATCGCCAAGCAGGCGGTGATGAAGGCTGGTCAATACCAGTACCGTGACCGTCGTCAGCGCAAGCGCCAGTTCCGTTCCCTGTGGATCGCCCGTATCAATGCCGCCGCTCGTGAGCTGGGCATGAAGTACAGCACCTTCATGAACGGTCTGAAGAAGGCCAACATCGAAGTCGACCGCAAGGTCCTGGCCGATCTGGCCGTCTTCGATCAGCCGGCTTTTGCCGCCCTGGCCGCCCAAGCCAAGGCCAAGCTCGACGCCTGAGCAGAAGCTTGAAGAAAAAAAGGAGGCGCAAGCCTCCTTTTTTGTTTGAATATCGTGCAGTCACGTTGGTAGAAGTCCATGGACAATCTTGATCAGATCGTTAACGAAGCCAAAGCGGCTTTTATTGCCACCTCGGATCCGGATGTGCTGGAGCAGGTCAAGGCCCGTTATCTGGGAAAAACGGGGCAGATCACCGAGCTCCTGAAGGGCTTGGGCAAACTTCCGCCCGAAGAGAAGAAGACCGCCGGTGCGGCGATCAACCTGGCCAAGAATGCAATCGAGGAAGCGCTGAACGATCAGCGTGAAGCCTTGCGCAAGGCCGCGCTCGATGCGCGTCTGGCCGAAGAAGCCCTGGATGTCACCTTGCCTGGTCGCGCCGAAGCGCGCGGTGGCCTGCATCCGGTGACGCGCACGCTGGAGCGCATTGAATCCCTGTTTGCTTCCATCGGCTTCGAAGTTGCCGATGGCCCGGAAATCGAAGAGGATTTCCATAATTTCACCGCGCTGAACACGCCCGAGGATCACCCGGCACGTTCGATGCACGACACTTTCTATCTGCAGAACCCGGACGGCTCGCTGGCCGACAAGGTGCTGCTGCGGACCCATACCAGCCCGATCCAGGCGCGCTACATGCAGGCGCACGTGGCCCGATTCGGGCAGTTGGAACACATGCCCGAGATTCGCATCATTGCGCCGGGCCGGGTCTATCGCGTCGATTCCGACGCGACGCACTCGCCGATGTTCCATCAGGTCGAAGGCCTGTGGGTTGGCGAGAACGTTTCCTTTGCCGACCTCAAGGGCGTGATTGCCGATTTCCTCAAGAGCTTTTTCGAGACCGACGATCTGACCGTGCGTTTCCGTCCGTCCTTCTTCCCGTTCACCGAACCGTCGGCCGAGATCGACGTGGCTTTCATGAGCGGCGCGCTGAAGGGCCGCTGGCTGGAAATCGCCGGCTGCGGCATGGTTCATCCGAACGTGCTGAAGATCGCCGGCATCGACCCGGAAAAGTACACCGGCTTCGCTTTCGGCTTTGGTCCCGACCGCCTGACCATGCTGCGTTACGGTGTCAATGACCTGCGTCTGTTCTTCGAAGGTGACCTGCGCTTCCTGCGTCAGTTCGCCTGATTCATCTTTCGGGACATCCCCATGAAATTCTCCGAATCCTGGTTGCGTACCCTCGTCGATCCCAAGCTGTCGAGCGAGGAACTCTCCCATCTGCTGACCATGGCCGGGCTTGAAGTCGAGGAACTCGAGCCGGTCGCGCCCGCCTTCACCAGTGTCGTCGTCGCCCAGGTGCTCGAGGTCGTCAAGCACCCCGACGCCGACCGCCTGAACGTCTGCCAGGTCGATATCGGCAGCGGTACGCCACAGCAGATCGTCTGCGGCGCCCCCAATGTCGCCGCCGGCCTGAAAGTGCCGTGCGCGCTGCCCGGCGCCGAACTGCCCGGCGATTTCAAGATCAAGATTGCCAAGGTGCGTGGCGTCGAGTCTTCCGGCATGCTGTGTTCTGCCAAGGAACTCGGCATTGCCGAGGATGCCTCGGGCCTGTTGATCCTGCCAGTCGACGCGCCGGTCGGCCAGTCGATTCGCCAGTATCTCGACCTCGACGATCATCAATTCGAACTCAAGCTGACGCCGAACCGTGCCGACTGCCTGTCGCTGCTCGGCATCGCCCGCGAAGTCGGTGCCATCACCGGTGCCGCGACCTGCCTGCCGGTTGTTGCGGAAGTGCCGGCGAGCATCGCCGATACGCGCGCCGTCGTGCTCGACGCGCCGCAGGCCTGTCCGCTGTACTGCGGGCGCGTCATCAAGGGCGTCGATGCCAAGGCGCCGACGCCGGAATGGATGAAGCGCCGCCTGGAACGCAGCGGCATCCGCGCCATTTCGGCGCTGGTCGATATCACCAATTACGTGATGCTCGAACTCGGCCAGCCTTTGCATGCCTTCGACAACACCAAACTGGAAGGCGCGGTGCATGCTCGCCTGGCCACGCCGGAAGAGAAGTTGCTGCTGCTCAACGAGCAGACCATTGCGGTCGACGCCGATGTGCTGATGATTGCCGACGACGTCAAGCCGCTGGCCATGGCCGGCATCATGGGCGGCGAGGAGAGCGGCATCACGCTGGAAACCGGCGAGTTGTTCCTGGAGTCGGCTTTCTTCGCGCCGAAGGCCATCGCCGGTCGCGCCCGTCGCTACGGTTTTGGTTCGGACGCTTCGCATCGCTTCGAGCGCGGCGTCGATTTCGGCGGCACGCGCCGCGCCATCGAACGCGCCACGCAACTGATCCTGGAAATCTGTGGCGGCCAGGCCGGTCCGGTGGTTGAAGCCAAGGCCGCATTGCCGGTCCGTCAACCGGTGCGCCTGCGTACCGCGCGTGCCGAAAAGGTGCTCGGCCTGCCGCTCGGCGCCGAGCGCATCGCCGGCCTGTTCAAGGGCCTGGCCCTGTCTTTCGAACAGCAGGGTGACGATTTCCTGGTGACGCCGCCGTCGTGGCGTTTCGATATGGAGATCGAAGAAGACCTGATCGAGGAAATCGCCCGTCTCTACGGCTACGACAACATCCCGTCGCCAGCACCGCGTGGTCGCCTGAAGATGCAGGTGCAGCGCGAAGCGCAGCGGCCGGCATTCCGCATCCGCCAGGTGCTGGCTGACCGCGGCTACCAGGAAGTGGTCAATTTCGCCTTCGTCGAAACCGAATGGGAGGCCGATTTTGCCGGCAAGACCGCCGAAGCCGACCTGATCCGCCTGGCCAATCCGATCGCCAGCCAGATGGCGGTCATGCGCTCGAATCTGTTCGGCGGCCTGATCGCCAACCTGGTGACCAATCTCAAGCGCAAGCAGACCCGCGTCCGCTTGTTCGAAGTCGGCCGCACTTTCCATCGCGATGCCGCTGCTGTGCCGGTGGCCGGTTATCGCCAGCCCTGGCGTCTCGGCGGTTTGGCTTTTGGTGGTGCCTTGCCCGACGGTTGGGCGAGCGGTGGCCGCAAGGTGGACTTCTTCGACGTCAAGGGCGATATCGAGGCCTTGCTGGCCCCGGCCGTCCTGCGGTTCGAGAAGCTCGCCCATCCGGCGCTGCATCCCGGTCGCGCCGCGCGCATCCTGCTTGATGGGGTCGATATCGGCTGTATCGGCGAACTGCATCCGGAATGGGTGCAGAAATACGAACTGACTGCCGCGCCGGTGCTTTTCGAACTCGAATTCGATGCGCTGAAGGCGGTCGTCGTGCCGGCCTATGCCGAGGTTTCCAAGTTCCCGGCAGTGATTCGCGACCTGGCTGTGGTCGTTGATCGCGATCTTGCCCTGCAGGCCATGTTCGATGGTCTGAAAGTCACGCTTCCGGCTCTCGTCACCGATCTTCAGTTGTTTGATGTGTACGCCGGAAAGGGTGTTCCTGAAAACAAGAAAAGTCTTGCGTTACGGGTAGTTATGCAAGATACTCAACGCACTTTGCAAGATTCGGAAGTTGATGCGGCGATGCAGCAACTGATCGCCTGTCTGGAAAAGACCTTCGGCGCCCAACTGCGAGCCTGAGGAAAGATACGATAACGATGACGCTCACCAAAGCCGAACTCGCCGACCTGCTTTTCGAGAAAGTCGGTCTCAACAAACGCGAGGCCAAAGACATGGTCGAGGCCTTCTTCGAAGAAATCCGCAATGCCCTGGAAACCGGCGATGGCGTCAAGCTGTCCGGCTTCGGCAACTTCCAGTTGCGCGACAAGCCGCAGCGTCCGGGGCGTAATCCCAAGACCGGCGAAGAAATTCCGATCACCGCGCGGCGCGTGGTGACCTTCCACGCCAGCCAGAAACTGAAGTCCGATGTCGAGCTTGCCTTTGATGGAATCGCGGCCTAAGTCCCTCGGCAGCGAAGATCTGCCGCCCATTCCCGCCAAGCGCTACTTCACCATCGGTGAAGTCAGCGAGCTGTGTGGCGTCAAGCCGCACGTGCTGCGTTACTGGGAGCAGGAATTCAACCAGTTGAAGCCGGTCAAGCGGCGGGGTAATCGCCGTTACTATCAGCATCACGAAGTGCTGCTGGTACGTCGTATTCGCGAGCTTCTTTATAATCAGGGGTTTACCATCAGCGGGGCGCGCAATCGTCTCGACGAAGGCGGTGCCGTTGAGCGCCCTGTGGCGGGCGTGGAACTGGCGCAGAAAAAATCTGCCGGTCTGCGTGATGAATTGAAGTCAATTATCGAGATGTTGTCGGTTTGAATTTTCCGGATTTGCGCTATAATGCTCGGCTTGTCGGGGCGTAGCGCAGCCTGGTAGCGCACTTGCATGGGGTGCAAGGGGTCGCGAGTTCGAATCCCGCCGCCCCGACCAAAGATAAGAAAACCGGCTCAGGCCGGTTTTTTTATTTCCTGTTTCAATTTTATATTGAAAAATATATCCGGCTAAATTAAATTAGATCGCTGATTTAATATTAACCAGGAGATTATTATGGATTTGTCCGCACTTTCCCTTGCTGAACTGCGTGATCTGCAACAACAGATTCCCGCCGAATTGAAGCGTCGTGAAGCTTCCGAAAAAGCAAATGTCCTGAATGAAGTCCGTGCTTTTGCCAAAGCCCGTGGTTTTGCCATCGAGGATTTGCTGGGCAAGGAAGTCAAGGTCAAGGCTTCCGCCGGTGGCAAGGTCAAGGTTAAATACCGTCATCCGCAAAATGCCGAGCTCGAATGGACCGGCCGCGGGCGCAAGCCGAAATGGGTCGAAGCCTGGTTGGCCCAGGGCGGCAATCTGGACGCACTGCTGGTTTGATTCATGCGTATTCTGCTCAGTAACGACGACGGTTATTTCGCCCCCGGCCTGGCGGCCTTGCATGAGGCGCTCAGCGGGCTCGGCGAGATCGTCGTCGTTGCGCCGGAGCAGAATCGGAGCGGAGCCAGCAATTCGCTGACACTGGATCGGCCCTTGATGTTGAAACAGGCTGCCAGCGGATTTTATTTCGTCAATGGTACGCCGACCGATTGCGTCCATCTGGCGGTAACCGGCATGCTGGATTCCTTGCCGGATATTATTGTTTCCGGAATCAATTCGGGCGCCAATATGGGCGACGATACGATTTATTCCGGGACAGTCGCGGCGGCGACCGAAGGATATTTACTCGGTATTCCATCGATTGCCGTTTCGATGACCAGTTTCGACGGTTTGAATTTCGCTACGGCCGGGCGGGTTGCCCGCGAACTGGTCGAGCGTTATATCCGGAATCCCGTTTCCGGGCCGGTATTGCTCAACGTCAATGTGCCGGATATTCCCTACGAGGCATTGACCGGGACCGAAGTGACGCGTCTGGGGCGCCGCCACAAGGCCGAACCGGTGGTGCGCATGACTTCCCCGCGCAAGGAAACGGTGTACTGGATCGGCGCCGCCGGCGCTGCCGCCGATGCCGGACCGGGAACCGATTTCCATGCGATCGAACAGAACCGGGTGTCGATCACGCCGCTGCAGATCGATCTGACCCATACGGGACAGTTGTCGGCAATCCGGCAATGGATGGCCTGAGCATGCACGGTTTGCAAGGTATCGGCATGACCTCGCAGCGCACGCGTGTGCGCATGGTTGAGCGCCTGCGAGAGAAGGGCATCCGCAACGAGCAGGTGCTGGCGGCAATGGCTGCCGTGCCCCGCCACGTTTTTGTCGAGGAAGCCCTGGCCTCGCGGGCTTACGAGGATACGGCGCTGCCACTGGGCATGGGGCAGACAATTTCCCAACCCTATATCGTTGCCCGCATGATCGAGTTGTTGCTCAACGCCCGTCCCGGGCTCGGCAAGACGCTGGAGGTCGGTGCCGGTTGCGGCTACCAGGCGGCGGTGCTCGGGCAGTTGAGCAAGGAAGTCTATGCTGTCGAGCGGATTGCGCCCCTGCTCGAAAAAGCCAAAGCCAACATGCGCACGCTGCAGCAGTTCAATGTCCGTCTGAAACACGCCGACGGGCATTGGGGGCTGCCTGAAGCCGCGCCATTCGATAGCATCATCGTCGCTGCTGCCGGTGCCTCCATTCCGCCCGAGTTGCTCAAGCAACTGGCACCGGGTGGGCGCATGGTCTTGCCTGTCGGGGGGCAGGCGCAGTATCTTTGCCTTGTCGAACACACACCGACCGGCTTCACGGAAACGCGGCTGGACCCTGTCCGCTTCGTTCCCCTGCTACCAGGAACCCAATGACCCGATTCCTCGCCCCCCTTGCTGTCGTATTTTTTCTTGCCGCCTGTACGCAGGCGCCTGCGCCGACCGTCGATCGCACCCCGACCGCCCAGGCCAGAGTTGCCGGTGCGGGCGAGTATGCCGTCAAACGTGGCGACACCCTGTACCGGATTGCCCGTGAAAACGGCATGGATCACAACGAACTGGCGGCGATCAACAACATTTCCGATCCGACGACCCTGCGCGAGGGCCAGATTCTTCGCCTGACCCGTCCTGCCGGCCAGACGGCGGAAGTCGCGCCGGTGGCCAGCCCGATCGGTATCGGTAGCGGGGTCGAAGCCCGTCCCCTCGATGCGCCAGCGCCGGTGACGCAGAGCGGCGTCCTGCGTGAGCCGCGCGGTGGCAAGGAAGCCTATTCCGACGAGGCGCATGCCCGCCTGAATTCGACTCCGGTAAGTGCGCCGGCGACGCCGCCTGCAACGCCCGCCACGCCGACGCCACCTGTGGCCACGGAGCCTGCGCCGACACCGGCTGCGGCGGCCCAGACGGCTCAGGTGGACGGGATTACCTGGGCGTGGCCGAGTTCGGCGAAGATCCAGTCGCCTTACAACGGCACCACCAACAAGGGCATCGATTTCGCCGGCCGCGTGGGCGATCCCGTGCTGGCTGCCGCCGACGGGCAGGTGCTGTATGTCGGCGAGGCCCTTGCCGGTTACGGCAAGCTGGTCATCGTCAAGCATGGCGCCAACCACCTTTCGGTGTACGCCCATAACAACCGCATCCTGGTCAAGGAAGGCCAGTCGGTGAAGCTGGGGCAGAAAATCGCCGAAATGGGCAGTACCGGTACCTCCGGTGTCAAACTGCATTTCGAGATCCGTAAACAGGGCAAGCCGGTCGATCCGGGTCCCTTCCTGCCGGGTCGATGAGTCTGGACGAAGCGGGCGAAGAGCAGAACGGCGACGAGCTACCGCTCGCCGCCGACGGTGAGACGCTGTTCCCGCTGGCCGCCGAAACGGCCCTGGCCGAAGCCAGTCTGCTGGAGGACGTCACCCAGATCTACCTCAACGAGATCGGTGCCCGCCCGCTGCTGACACCGGAGGAGGAACTGGCGACCGCGAGGCTGGTGCGGGCTGGTGACTTCGCCGCCCGGCAGAAAATGATCGAGCACAACCTGCGGCTGGTGGTGAATATCGCCAAGCACTATCTCAATCGCGGGATACCCTTGCTCGATCTGATCGAGGAAGGGAACCTCGGCCTGATCCATGCGCTGGAAAAATTCGATCCGGAACGCGGTTTCCGTTTTTCGACCTACGCGACCTGGTGGATACGTCAGGGCATCGAGCGCAGCATCATGAATCACTCGCGGACCATCAGGCTGCCGGTGCATGTGGTCAAGGAAATCAACCTCGTCCTGCGTGCCATGCGCCACCTGGAATCGGCCGACAGCCGCGAGTCGACGGTGGAGAAGGTGGCCTTGCTGCTCGACCGGCCGGCCGAGGAAGTGCGCCGCATCCTGTCGCTGAACGAGCATATCGCCTCGCTCGATGCACCGCTCGACATCGATCCCAACCACACCATGGCCGAATTCATCCCGGATGATTCCGGCGACGATCCGGAAAGCCTGCTGCAGTCCAGCGAAGTCGGTTCACTGCTGGCTTCGTGGCTGGACGAACTGAGCGAACGCCAGCGCCAGATCATCGAGCGCCGCTATGGTCTGAACGGCTGCGAGATCGCCACGCTCGACGCCATCGCCGGCGATCTCGGGTTGACCCGGGAGCGGGTGCGCCAGATTCAGCTGGAAGGTCTGGACCGGCTGCGCAAGATCATCCGGCGCGGCAACATCACCCGCGATTCGTTGCTTTAGCGCTTGGCTTCCCGGATGGGCGGCGGCATCGCCCGACGGATTTCCTCGGCCAGCTGGAACACCGACATGGCGTAGAAACTCGAGCGGTTGTAGCGGGTGATCACGTAGAAATTCTCGAAACCCAGCCAGTATTCCGTGGCTTGTCCGGGGCTGACCAGATCGACCAGCGTCACCGTCGATTCGGGGGCTGCCGTGGCCACGATGCCGCGCTCGAACAGGTCGGCGACGCGCAGGCTGGGGCGGATGCCGGCCTCAAGCAGCGACTGATCCGGCGTGCCCGGTAGTCGGGCCGGCACGGCAACCGGTTGTCCTGCTTGCCAACCGTGTTGTCCCAGGAAGCGGGCAACGCTGCCGATGGCATCGGCGACGCTGTTGCTCAGGTCGACGCGCTGGTCGCCGTCGAAATCGACGGCATAACGGCGCTGGCTACCCGGCATGAATTGCGGGATGCCGATGGCGCCGGCAAAGGAGCCCTTGACGGCAAGTGGGTCGAGGCCGTTCTCGCGGGTCAGCAGCAGGAACTGTTCGAGTTCGCTGCGGAAGAACTCGGCCCGGCGCGGGTATTGAAACGCCAGCGTGGCGAGTGCCTCAAGCACGCCGAAACCGCCGGTGTTGCTGCCATAGACCGTTTCGACGCCGATGATGGCGACGATCACTTCTTCCGGCACGCCGTAGAGGGCGCGCGCGCGTGCCAGCGTCAGCGCATTCTCCTGCCAGAAACGCACGCCGCCGGTAATGCGCTGGGCATTGACGAAGCGCGGCCGGTAGCGTTCCCAGGAGCGCTGGGTCGGCGAAGTCGGCGGGGCAATCAGTTGCAGGACGCGTTCGTTGGTCCGGATGGCGGAAAACTGTTCAAGCAGCCTGCTGGCATCGAAGCCTTGGCGCTGGGCGAGATCGTTGGCGAAAGCCGCCGCTTCGGGGAGGTCGGCGATGCTGCCGGGCGCGGCGACGGCAAACTGGGCGGTCAGGGTAAAAGCCAGGGCGGCCAGGGTCTTGCTCAAGCGATTCTCCGTCTGGGAAGTCGTTTCACGGCGGCGGCGAGGGCGGCCAGCGAGTTAGGGTTGTCCGGGGCGTAGCGGGCCAGCATGAAATGCCGGACCACCGGGTCGAAACGTGCTGCCAGCGCCGGATCTGCAGCACGCAGGCGGGCAGCGAAAGCCAGGGGCGTTTCACCCGGCGCGCAGTGTATACCGATTCGTCGCTGGGCACGATGCCAGAGGCGTATTTCCGGCGCCGGGCGTATCCGTTGGCGCAGGCTCCAGGCAGTCACCAGGGCCAGAATGAGGGCACAGGCCAGTCCCAGGGCGATGACCAGTTCACGCCAGTCGACCGTAAAGCCGAGACGCGACAGCAGGTCGCGTTGGCGTTGCGTGTCATAACCCAGGATATGCTGGTTCCAGGCGTTGTTCAGGGCTTCCCAGCGATGGCGCAGGTCGTGCAGCCAGTCGCCGTGACGTAGCAGGAAGGCGGGCAGGGGTTCGCCGGCCGGCAGGGCATCGACGATGCCGCGCTCGATACGTTCCGGGGCCACCGCGGCGGTCGGGTCGACGCGTATCCAGCCGCGTTGTTCCAGCCAGACTTCGGCCCAGGCATGGGCTTCCGACTGGCGGACGACCAAATAGCCGTCGCGCGGATTCATCTCGCCGCCCTGGTAGCCGGTGACCACCCGGGCCGGGATGCCGGCGTTACGCATCAGGACGACGAAGGCGGCGGCGTAGTGTTCGCAAAAGCCGCGCCGGGTGCGGAACAGGAAGTCGTCGATGCCATCGCGTCCGAGCAGGGGCGGCTGCAGGGTGTAATGGAAGGGTTCTTCACGGAAATGGCGGAGTGCCAGCGCGATCACTTCGGCCGGGTCATTTGCTTGCGCCTGCCAGTTGTGGGCGAGTTCCCGGGTTTGCGGATTGCTGTTGGTGGGCAGGCGCAGGTTGTCACTCAGGCTGAGCGGCGATTCCGCAGTGTTGAGACGATAGGCCGGGCTTGAGCTCAGGCGCAGGCGCTGGCGCTTCTCCACCGGGCGGCTGGCCAGTGCGGCCAGGCGTCCGTCGAGGTTGGCGCCAGCGGGCAGGGTGACCGGGGCGTCGAGGGCGAGCAGCCAGCGCTGGCCGTGCGCTTCCAGCGTCATTTCGTAGGCGATGCGCGGGCCGAGTTCCTCGATACGCTCGGGATTGGCCGGCCGGGTCGACTGGCGCCAGGTGCGCCCATCGAAACTCTCCAGTACCGGACCTCGCCAGTAAAGTTGCTGGCGTGCCGGTAGAGCCTCGTCGAAGCGGACGCGGAAAGCGATTTCGCCGCTGCGCACCAGATTGGCAATGTTGCCTGGGGCCATGCTGTCTGAAAGACCCGTCTGGCCGGTAAAGGCATCGGCGGGCAGGCCCCAGAGCGGACCGTTGATCCGCGGGAACAGCAGGTAGAGCACGAGCATGAATGGCAGAGCCTGAGCCAGCAGGCTGCCGGCCTGGAACAGGTTTTCCCTGGGCGGCATGGTCGCTGCCTGCAGTCGCACCAGCGCAGCGGTGACTACCCAGAGCGCGAACAGTAGCCACAGTCCGGTGGGGATGTCCTGGCTATGGAAGTAGTGCGTCAGCAGCAGGAAGTAGCCGAGCATGACGATCACTGTGGCGTCTCGTCGGCTGCGCAATTCGAGCAGTTTCATCGCCATGAACAGGACCAGCGTGGCGACGCCGGCTTCGCGTCCGAGCAGGGTGCGGAAATCGGCAAGGATGGCGGCGATGCCGGCGACGACCAGGGCCAGCAGGATCCAGCGACCGGGTAAGCGACGATCCTCTCGCCACAACAGAAAGGCCCAGGCGAACAGCAGGCCGCCCAGGGCACTCAGCCACCAGGGTTGCTGCAGCGTGTGCGGCAAGGTGGTGACCAGCGCTGCGGCGAACAGCCAGGGCGTCTGCTCGCGGCTCAGCGGATCGGGCTGGCTGCGTTTCATGTCCGGAACAGGGCCAGGGCTTCCAGGCAGCGCTGGCGGTGGGCCGCGCCGTTGCCGGCCGGAATGCTGACCCCGGGCAGGCTCAGGCTGAAAGGGATGCGTCCCTGGTCGGCGGCGAGCACCCAGCCGGTGAGCACGGACAAGCGCGTTTCATCGTCGACGGTCGGGTCGGTGGCCGACCAGGCGAGCTCGAGCTGGCTATCGCTGCCGCCGGCGAATTGCTTGACCAGCAAAGGTCGCGAACCGTCGTCACGGGCACTGGCCTTCCAGGCTACATGACGCAGCGAATCGGTGCTCTGTCGTTCGCGAAAGCCGGCGAAGTCTTCCTGCCCGCCGCTGCCGTTGCCGCTACCCTGCGCAGCCCACAGACCATCGGGCAGGGCTTGCGGCAGCGGCTTGGGGTAGACCAGGCAGCGCATGCCTGGCTGCAGATAACTCCAGGCGGTGAACAGGCCGAGCGGATAACGGGTGCTCAGGCGCGTGCGCGGCAGGGGTAGCCAGCCGCGTCGATGGGCATGGACCGGGACGCCGACACTGGCCTGATTGCCGCCACCGACACTGCTGCTGGCGCTCAGTCCTTTTTCGGCTTCAAGCATCAGGCCGTAGCGCGATCCCGGGCGATCGTTGTCGAGCAGTAGCTTGAATTCGGCCGTTTCGCCAGCGAAAACCGGGGCGCAGCGGCCGGGCGTGATGCGCAGGCCATGAAGGTTGCGAAAGGTGTGCACCATGCCGACCAGACCGAGTCCGGCCAGCAGGAAGACCAGGGCGTGACCGAGCGCCAGGTTGTAGTTGATCGCCGCGAGCAGCATGACGAGCAGGGTCAGGGCAAACAGCAGGCCGGCGCGCGACGGCAGGATGAAGATGCGGCGCCGGTCGAGAGTGACCGGCGTCAGCCCGTCATCCGGGTTGCCGAACAGGCGTTGCTGCAGTTCCCTGAGGTTCAGCCGCACGGAGGTCAGGGAATGGCAACGGTGGCCAGCAGGGCATCGATTTCTGCCCGGCTGGCGAGTGTGCCGCCTTGGGCACCGTGCAGGCGGTGGCGGGCGACCGGGGCAAAGACGGCCTGAACGTCGTCGGGCAGGACCATGTCGCGGCCGGCCAGCCAGGCCCAGGCGCGGGCGGCCGAGAGCAGTGCCAGACCAGCGCGGGGCGACAGTCCATGGCGGAAGCCGGCGTGGTTGCGAGTGGCTTCGATCAGCGCCTGGACATAATCGATCAGCGCCGGTGAGACGTGCAGGGCCGCGACTTCGGCCTGAAGTTGTGGCAACTGTTCCGGTGTCAGCAGGCTGGCCAGCTGGTCACTGGCCTGGCGGCGACTGCCGGCGGCGAGCAGGGCGCGTTCGGCATCGCGGCCCGGGTAACCCAGTTCGATGCGCATCAGGAAGCGGTCGAGCTGGGATTCGGGGAGCGGGAAAGTGCCGATCTGGTCAGCCGGATTTTGCGTGGCGATGACGAAGAAAGGGCTGGGCAGCGCCCGTGTTTCGCCCTCGATGCTGACCTGGCCTTCTTCCATGGCTTCGAGCAGGGCGCTCTGAGTCTTCGGCGTGGCGCGGTTGATCTCGTCGGCGAGCAGCAGTTGGGAGAACACCGGCCCGGGAATGAAGCGGAAGCTGCCGTGTTCGCGATCGAAGATCGAGACGCCGGTGATGTCGGCGGGCAGCAGGTCGGCGGTGAACTGGACGCGGGCGAATTGCAGGCCGAGCAGGCGGGCCAGGGTGTGGGCCAGGGTGGTTTTGCCCAGGCCGGGCAGGTCTTCGATCAACAGGTGACCACCGGCCAGCAAACAGGCCGCGGCCAGGCGGACTTCGGCTGGTTTGCCGAGGATGACCTGGTTGGCGGCGTCGAGTATCGGGGTGAAGGCGTGGGGCCGTCCGCCGAGTATGGGTGTATTTTTGCTGCTCATGCAGGATTTCCGTGGGGGGCTGCGGGACACTCCATTCTAATGCTTGAAGCGCCCGCGCAAATAAGACGATAATGACCCTTCGACGAGCGCCATTCGCGGCGCCGCATCGCAGAGAGAGAACAAGTGACGACCACTGCCTTCATCACCCATCGCGACTGCCAGTTGCATGACATGGGGACGCATCACCCGGAATGCCCGCAACGCCTCACTGCCATCAACGATCACCTGATCGCCCAAGGCATCGATGCCTATTTCGTTTATTACGACGCGCCGCTGGCGACTTTCGAGCAATTGTTGCGCGTCCATCCGGCCTCGCATCTGGAACGGATCAAGCGCGCTTCGCCGGAAATGGGGATCGTGCACCTCGATCCCGATACCGCGATGAATCCGCACACCTGGCAGGCGGCCCTGCGCGCGGCCGGTGCCGGTTGCATGGGGGTCGATCTGGTGATGAGCGGCGAATGCGAGAACGCTTTCTGCGCCGTTCGCCCGCCCGGTCACCACGCTGAAAAGGCGACGCCGATGGGCTTCTGCTTCTTCAACAACATCGGCGTTGCCGCCATGCATGCGATCAAGGTGCATGGACTGGAGCGCGTCGCCATCATCGACTTCGATGTGCATCACGGCAACGGTACCGAGGATTGCTTCGCCGGTAACGATAAAGTGCTGATGTGCAGCATTTTCCAGCATCCCTTCTATCCCTATTCGGGGGCCGACAAACCAGCTGCCAACATGTGCAACGTGCCGCTGGCTGCCGGTTGCGGTGGCGAGGAGTTCCGCGATGCGGTGCTGCAGGTGTGGACGCCACGGCTCAAGGAATTCAAGCCGCAGATGATCTTCATCTCGGCGGGGTTCGATGGTCACTACGAGGACGACATGGGCGGCCTCAAGCTGCTCGAGCGGGATTTCGCTTGGTGCACCGAGCACCTGAAGAAACTCGCTGCCGAAATGTGCGACAAGCGCATCGTCTCGATGCTCGAAGGTGGTTATGTGATGACCTCGCTGGCCCGGAGTGTCGGCGCGCATCTGCGTGTTCTGGCCGATCTCTGACGGCGTCTTCCTTTTGTAAAAAGGCGGGCTGGGGTAAAATCCGGCCCTCTTTTTTCATGTTTCCAACGTTTTTACGGATGAATCCATGGCGTTGATTGTTCAGAAATACGGCGGCACTTCGGTCGCCAACCCGGAGCGCATCAAGAATGTCGCCCGGCGTGTTGCCCGTTTCCGTGCGGAAGGCCACCAGGTCGTGGTCGTCGTCTCGGCGATGAGTGGTGAAACCAACAAGCTGATTGCGCTGGCCAAGGAAATGCAGGCCACGCCGGATCCGCGCGAACTCGACGCCGTGGTCTGTACCGGCGAGCAGGTCACCACCGGCCTGCTGGCCATGGGCCTGAAAGCCATCGGGGTCGATGCCAAGAGCTACACGGGTGCCCAGGTCAAGGTTCTGACCGACAGCACCTTCACCAAAGCGCGAATTCTGTCGATTGACGAAGCCAACATCCGCCGCGATCTCGACGCTGGCAAGGTGGTCATCGTCGCCGGCTTCCAGGGCGTCGATGCCGACGGCAACATCACCACGCTCGGCCGTGGCGGTTCGGATACCTCGGGCGTGGCCCTGGCGGCGGCCCTGAAGGCCGACGAGTGCCAGATCTACACCGACGTCGATGGCGTCTACACGACCGATCCGCGTGTCGTGCCGGAAGCGAAGAAGCTCGATACCATCACCTTCGAGGAAATGCTGGAAATGGCCAGCCTCGGCTCCAAGGTGCTGCAGATCCGCTCGGTCGAATTCGCCGGCAAGTACAAGGTCAAACTGCGCGTGCTGTCCAGCTTCCAGGATGAAGGCGAGGGCACGCTGATTACTGTTGAGGAAGACAAGAACATGGAACAACCGATCATTTCCGGTATCGCCTTCAATCGCGACGAAGCCAAGCTGACCATGCTCGGCGTTCCCGATACCCCGGGCATCGCCTACCAGATACTCGGCTCGATCGCCGACGCCAACATCGACGTCGACATGATCATCCAGAACGTCGGTCACGACGGCACCACTGACTTTTCGTTCACGGTCAACCGCGGCGACTATGCCAAGGCCCAGGGCATCCTGGAAACCGTCAAGCAGAAGCTGGGCGCCCGTGAAGTGACCGGCGACAACAAGATCTGCAAGGTCTCCGCCGTCGGCGTCGGCATGCGTTCGCACCCGGGCGTTGCTTCGAAGATGTTCAAGGCCCTGGCCGACGAAGGCATCAACATCCAGATGATTTCCACCTCCGAAATCAAGATTTCCGTCGTCATCGACGAGAAGTATCTGGAACTGGCCGTGCGCGTCCTGCATCGCACCTTCGGTCTGGATCAGTAAACATTTGACCAAAGGGCGCGGAGACTATATCATCCGCGCCTCGTTGCAAGACGGTTAGGAGACGTGGCCGAGTGGTCGAAGGCACACCCCTGCTAAGGGTGCATCCGGGCAAAACCTGGATCGAGGGTTCGAATCCCTCCGTCTCCGCCAAGCAACAAGAGAACCCCTGAAATTCAGGGGTTTTTCTTTTTTTGTGTCCCCGATTCGGCGGCTACTGCTGCGACGAAAATGCAATAATCCAATCTCCCTGTTACTCATCGGGTAAATCCCGGGATCGTTGCATGTTGTTCTCCTCTCACCCCGTAACGCGTTCGGGGTTTTCGCATCCTGTTTCCAGGTTCCAGGCATGGCTGGTCGTCAGCGTCTTGCTGCTCAATGCGGTGATGGCGACGATTGGTTTTCAGAGTCTTCAGGCGAGTCGTGAGCGCGTCTTCAGCGAGGTCCAGACGAATACAGCGAATTTGGCAGCCTTGCTGGAGTTGGGGGCGGCGGATTCGATCCGGCGTATTGATCTTGGCTTGCTGAGTATCGTCGATGTGCTCGAATCGCAGGCTTCGCTCGGTGGATTGTCGGATGAGGCAATCGAACACCTCCTGCAGTTGCATCTGGCACGACACCCGGCTGTTGATGCATTTCGCGTGAGTCAACGCGATGGGGTGTTGAACTGGGGAAAAGGGGTTGATCCTGCATCGCCGGTTTCCGTCGTTGATCGGCCTTTTTTTTCCGAGCACCGGGCTGCGCCAGGTGCAGCCCTGATTGTTGCAGAACCGGTAATGGGGCGGGTGTCAAAAATCTGGGTGGTGGCGTTTACGCGTTCCTATCGTGATGCACAAGGGGAATTTGCGGGCGTAGTGACTGCTGCTGTGACGCTCGATCATTTCACCCGTTTGCTGTCACCTTTGAGTTTGGGCAAGAACGGGGTGGCAGAGATTCGTCATCGCAGTGAAGCATTGCTGACACGTTATCCTCCGATTGACGGGCGTCATGGAGAGCCTGGTTCGGTTGGTGTTTCTCCTGGCCTGCAGGCCTTGCTTGATGCCAAGGTGGAAGCCGGGTTTTTCAGAGGTGCTGGCGAAGACGGTGTGCAGCGCATTCACGCTTTCCGGACAATTCGCGATACGCCGTTCATGTTGACTGTCGCGATGGCGCCTGTTGATTTTCTGACTGATTGGCAGCGGGAGGTTCGTCATACCGTGGCCTTGTTGCTGATGTTCTTTCTGGCAACGCTATGTGCTGCATGGATGTTACGCCGGTATTGGGGGCAGATTCGCAATCAGGGCTTGTTCATGCAGACACTCGTCGAGAGTTTGCCGGTTCCTTTTTTCTACAAGGATGCAGAAGGTCGCTATCTGGGATGTAATCAGGCATTCGAACGTCTGTTGGGAAAGACGCGCGAGGAAATCATCGGCAAATCGGTATTCGATATGGCGCCGGTCGAAATCGCCCAGCGCTACCATGAGATGGATGCAGCCTTGTTCGAACATCCGGGAACTCAGACTTACGATTGGGTGATTCAACAGCCCGAAGGGCTGCGGCATGTGATTTTTCACAAAGCGACTTTTCTTCATGCCAATGGCAGCATCGCCGGCTTGATCGGGGGTATCACGGATGTTACGGAGTTGAAGCAGGTGCAACAGGAGTTGCAGTTGCATCGTGACAATCTGGAAGCGCTTGTGGCTGAGCGGACGGAGCAGTTGAAGGATGCCAAGGAAGCTGCCGAGGCAGCAAGTCGGGCAAAGAGTGCCTTCCTGGCAAACATGAGCCATGAATTGCGGACGCCGATGAACGGGATCATGGGGATGATCGATCTGGTCTGGCGACGGACCGGCGATTCCAAAGCACGTTCGCAATTGCTCAAGGCCAAGCAGTCTTCCCAGCATTTGCTCGCCTTGATCAACGATATTCTCGATATCTCGAAGATCGAAGCGCAGCGGATGACCTTGGAGTTGTCGCCATTTCGTTTGCAGGATGTGATTGACAACATGGATGGTGTACTTGCGCACCGGGCTGAGGAAAAGAACTTGCGCCTATTGGTGGCGCCTTTGCCGCACACCATTCCGGATTATCTTTTGGGAGATCCGCTCCGTCTCGGTCAGGTGCTGATCAATCTGGTCGGCAACGCAGTCAAGTTCACGAATTTCGGGTCGGTGTCGGTGCGCTTTGATGTTACTGATGAATCTACCGCAGACATTTTGTTGCGTTGCGAAGTTATCGATACCGGGGTTGGCGTAAGGCCTGAGGACGTCGATCGTCTGTTCCAATCCTTCGAGCAGGCCGATAGTTCAACGACTCGCCGTTACGGTGGGACCGGGCTTGGTCTGGCGATCAGTCGTCGTCTGGTGGAGTTGATGGAGGGCAGGATGGGCGTGGAGAGCCAGTTTGGGGCTGGTAGCACGTTTTGGTTTGAAGTACGTCTGCAAAAGTATCAGGTGTTGTCCGGGGTGGCGGCGGGCAGTACGCTGAATGAACTGCCGGAACTTCAGTTGCGCAGGGAATTTACGGGGACGAGGGTGTTGCTGGTTGAGGATGAGCCGATCAACAGCGAGGTTTCATGTTGTCTGCTGGAAGAGGTGGGTTTGGTCGTCGATCTGGCCGTGGACGGTTTGCAGGCAGTGGAGATGGCGCGCCAAAACTGTTATTCGGCGATATTGATGGATATGCAGATGCCGAACCTCAACGGTGTCGATGCGACTCGGGCAATCCGGGCTGATTCGCTCAACCAGCGTACGCCGATCCTGGCGATGACGGCGAATGCCTACGAAGAGGATCGTCAGGCCTGCTTTGCCGCAGGGATGAACGAGCACCTGTCCAAGCCGATTCACCCCGAGCAGCTTTTCGCGGGCTTGCTGAAGTGGCTTGGCAAAACTGTCTGAGGAAGGCTTGTCGGCTTCCCCGGTCTCTTTCATGTTGTAAGTGTGCTGAAAAAAATATACCAAAAATATTATCAGTGTTCGATATTCATCTGTTTGTGTGAGTCCATCTCGTAAAACGCTGTTTTTTGGTGGTTTTGCGGTGCACCATCATGTGGACTCGTCTATGTCGCCGGGTTATCATTATGTCGGTGCGCCATGTTTATGACATGGCCGGGTGGATAACAAGTGGAGGTGTATCTTGCACACGATGGAAACGCGTTCTGCAATCGGACTCATTCTCGCGCTGGGAATGTTGGGTAATGTCATGGCGGCTGACGCAGCATCTGGCTCTGCAGCGCCAGTGGAAGCCGAAGTGCCGTCGCTGAATGTGCCAACAGTCCGGGCGCCGGTTATCGGGGGAGATGCCTCGGTCGGTGCCGGTCAGCGCTCGGCCAGTGCCGGTTATGAACTCTCGGGTTCGGGTATCGGCAGTGCCAACACGCCGGAGCAAGGTGCCATTCTGACCAATGCGGGCAAGGGACGTCCGATCCGTTTCCAGAACGGGATTTTTGTCTATCCAGCAGCAAGCCTGGCGATCGGTCACAACGACAATGTCGGCGGTACTGCGACCAATGAAAAATCATCGAGCGTCGTTATTCTTAGGCCGGAAGTGGTCGCCGAGATGAAGCGTAGCGGCGACCGCTATACCTTCAGTTACGCCGGTAACTATGGACACTACGCCGCTTCGTCGGATGATGATTTCCAACATCATGATATCTGGCTTGCTGGCGACAATTACTTCACGACCCGTGCTCGTCTTGGCTGGGGAGTGGGTTACCAGTGGCGTTCCGATGCGCGTGGTTCGACGGATCGCGTCAGCAGCAGTTCTCCCGATGAATGGCATGCGCCGGTGGCTCGTTTGGTCGGTATTTATGGCGCGCCAGGGGCAGTCGGGCGCCTAGAACTGGAGTCTTCGTGGATGCAGAAACGCTACACGAATAATCGCGCTTTTACGCAGGATTCCGACGTCGATATGCTGATGCTTTCCGGGCGTTTCTTCTATCGCGTGATGCCCAAGACCTCGCTGGTTTTCGAAGCGCGTAATACCCGCAGTGATTACGTTTCAGCCACCTCGACCAGTGACAATGATTATCTCAAGTTGCTGATCGGCGCGACTTGGGACATGACGGCGAAAACGACCGGGATGATCAAGCTCGGGCGTGCCTACAAGAATTACGACGATGCATCACGTCGTGATCCTTCCGCGGCAACGTGGGAGGCCGGTGTGACCTGGGCGCCGCTGACCTATTCCGAATTCAGTCTGCAATCGGCGCAGGATATTGCCGATTCGAGCAGCGGCGCCGGTAACTACTACATCAACAATCGTAGCCATTCCCTGAGTTGGAACCACAAATGGGCGAGCTACATATCCTCCAGTGTCAATGCTGGTGTGGTTCGTTCGAACTACAATGGAATTGCCCGCGACGATACGACCAAGAATTTCGGCATCGGTTTCTATCGTGAGCTTGGTTACAACTTCCGCGCTGGCCTTAACTGGAATCGCACCAAACGTGACTCCACTGTGAACGTCAATGATTTCCAGCGTGACGTGTTCATGTTGACGCTCGAAGCTGTCCTGTAACCAAGGGAGAATGTGCCGGTGATGTTGTTTCGTTGGTTGATAGCACTCGTTTTTTCCTTTGGCGTGGCTCATGCCTATGCCCAGACCAACCCGGAGAGCGAATCGGTTCCGTCCTTGACATCCGAGGCGCCGTTGGCTGTTCAGGCGGCGATTACCGGCCTGTCAAACTATCGTTTGTCATCTGGTGATGTGCTGACTGTCCGGGTGCTGGGTGAAGAAGATCTGAGCAAGGAAAAGGTTCGCTTGACCGATGCTGGTACCGTTTCGTTGCCGGCTATCGGCGAAGTGCGGGCCTTTGGCCTGACTATCGGAGAGCTGGAACGCACTGTCGAGGATGCCTTGCGCGGCCGTTATCTGGTGAATCCCAAGGTCTCTGTCAGCATTGACGAATACCGCCCTTTCTACATCAACGGCATGGTCGAGAAGCCTGGTGGTTATCCTTATCAGCCGGGTTTGACGATACGCAAGGCAGCCTCGCTGGCTGGCGGATTTCGCGAACGGGCTTCCCTGACCAAAATCTTCATCATCCGTGAACGCGACGTTACCCAGCGTTCGCAGCGCGTCGACCTGAATACCCTTGTTTTCCCTGGCGACATTGTCACGGTTGACGAGAGCTTTTTCTGATCTTCTGACTTTCCATATTAGTTTTGACGCAAGTGAGCGCCATGTCTCAATCTCCAGTAGCAGATTCCGAAAACCACAAGCCCCTTTTCCTCCACGACCCAGAGGATAGGGAAGAAAAACTGGAGTTGCTCGAATATTGGCGCAGCATTCTCAAGCGCAAGAAGCAGATCATTGGCTTTGGGCTGGTTGTTGCCTTGCTTGCCGTCGTGATCGTTCTGGTCATGACGCCGGTTTACCGTTCTACGGCAACTGTTCTGATTGAAGCAAACAAGTCCAAGCTGTTGTCGATCGAGGATGTCTATTCCGGTATTTCGCAGAACCGCGAGCATTTCCAGACCCAGGTGGAGATCATCAAGTCGCGTGAAGTGGCGATCAGGACAATCGAGAAACTCAAATTGTGGGAACACGAGGAATTCGATCCTCGCGCGAAAGAGGGGTCCCTACTGGCCAGTATTGGCTTCAGTGACGAGCCTAAGGAGTGGACCGACAAATTGCTTGCCGAGGCAGTTTACGAGAGTTTCTCCAGCAAGCTGACAGTAGAACCGATCCGGCTCAGTCAGTTGGCCAAGGTCAGTTTCGACTCCAGCGATGCGGCCTTGGCCGCACGGGTGGCCAATGTGACGGCCGAGGTGTACATCGAGACCGATCTGGAGGCTCGTTTCAAGTTGACGCGCCAGGCCAGTGGCTGGTTGCAGGATCAATTGAGCGATCTGCGCAAGAAACTCAACGATTCTGAAAAGGCTTTGCAGGAATTCCGCGAGCGCGAGGGTATTGTCGATCTCAAGAGCGTTACCCAGAGCGGCGCCGGGCGGCAGATCGAGGAAGTCATGGGGCGTCTGGTTGAAGCCCGCATGAAGCGCGCCGAGGCCGAGGGAGCCTACCAGCAGATCCGTTCGGCGCCTAAAGGTAGTGATTTGAGCAGCTTGCCGGCGGTATTGCGCAATCCTATCGTGGCCGATGCCAAGCGGGCCGAGGGTATAGCTGAACGCAAACTGTCGGAAGTCAGTCAGCGTTACGGCAAGGAGCATCCCCGTTACGTTCAGGCTGAAAGCGAACTGGAGTCGGCTCGTGACAACCTGCGTCGTCAGGTCGATTCGATTGTCGCCAGTGTGATTCGCGAGTACGAGGTGGCGCGCGGTACGGAAAGTACCCTGGAGGGCGTACTGAATTCGGCCAAGGGTTCTGTTCAGGTGCTGAATCGCAAGGAAGGTGAGTTGAGCATTTACGAGCGTGAGGTCGAGGCCAATCGCCAGATGTACGACATGTTCATCAAGCGGACCAAGGAAACCAACGTCACCGGTGATTTGCAGACGCCGATTGCCCGCGTGGTCGATCCGGCGGTTATCGCCGACAAGCCGATCAAGCCGAAGAAAACCCAGATTGTCGTGATTGCCTTTGTGCTGGGTTTGTTCCTGGGCGTGCTTGCTGCACTCTTGCGTGATCGTCTCGACAATACCCTGAAGACAACGGAAGACGTCGAGGCGCGTTTGAAGCAGCCGATTCTTACCACGCTGCCCCTGCTCAGCAAGGAAGAGGTGCAGCGAACCAAGACGGCACGAATTTTCCTCGATCAGCCAAAATCCATCTATGCCGAAGCCATCCGGACAGCTCGCACCGGCGTGCTTCTGTCGGGCATTGATTTGCCGCGGCGCACGCTCCTGGTGACTTCCAGCGTGCCGGGTGAAGGCAAAACGACCTTCTCGATCAACCTGGCGATGGCGCATGCCCACACCAAGAAGACCCTGCTGATCGACGCCGACATGCGTCGTCCGGCGGTTTCCAAGGGGCTGGAGATTCCGGTCGGGGCCAAGGGGTTGTCGAATTTCGTGGCTGGTTCGGCGACCTTGCAGGAATGCCTGCAATCCGTCGAAGGCTCAAGCCTGATGTTGATGCCGTCCGGCAGCATTCCGCCCAATCCGCTCGAATTGCTGTTGTCGCAGCGCTTCAAGGAAACACTTGAGCATCTGGGCAAGCATTTCGAGGTGATCATCATCGATTCGCCACCGGTGGAACTGGTTTCCGACGCGCTGGTGATTGCTGCGCTGACCAATGGAACGATCTACGTCAGCAAGGCCGAATCGACGCCCTATCAGGTTGCGCGCAAGGGTATTCAGCGGATTCGTCGTGCCGATGGCCAGATCCTCGGCGTGGTACTCAACCAGTTCGACATGGCCAAAGCCGGCAAATACTATGGTGACTACAGTGGTTACGGTTACCAGGGGTATCAGGGAGGTTACGGCGTGACCTATGGCGAAGAAAGCGGCAAGGCCTGATGCATCCTGCTTTCGGGCAGTACCCGGCATGATCGATCTGCATTCGCACTTGCTTCCCGGCGTGGATGACGGTGCGCAGACGCTGGAGGAGGGCCTGGCGCTGGCACGACTGGCGGTCGATGATGGCATCAAGGTCTCGGTGGTGACGCCACATGTTCATCCTGGTCGCTATGAAAATTTCCGGACCGCGTTGTTGCCGCGCCTGACTGCTTTCCAGGAAGCGCTGGTGGCAGCCGGAATTCCCTTGCAATTGCGTTTGGGTGGGGAGGTTCGCCTCGGTGTCGAGTCGCTCGAGTTGCTACTGGACGGTGAAATTCCCTTCCTGGGCGAAATTGACGGTTATCGCGTGATGCTGCTCGAGTTTCCCCATCAGTCGATTCCCGTCGGTAGCCAGCAGTTCATCGAGAAACTCGGGCAACTGAAGGTTCGCCCATTGCTGGCGCATCCGGAACGGAACAAGGCCATCATGGCCCAGCCTGATCGTCTGCTCGGTCTGCTTGAAGCCGGATGCTGGCTGCAACTGACTGCGGGATCGATTGCCGGGCGTTTTGGTGAAGCATCGCAGCAAGTGGCCTGGCGCATTCTTGAAAATGGCTGGGCGCACGTGATCGCCACGGATGCACATAATCTTCAACATCGCCCGCCGCGCTTGCGCGAGGGGTTTCTGGCGGCAGCTGATATTGTTGGCGAATCTGCCGCCTGGAAAATGGTCAGTCAGCGACCGGCGGAAATTCTGGGATTGCCATGCAATTGACGGCAAGGCGCGGCCATTTTCTGGCTTTTCTTGCGCTGTTGCTGATATTCGGCAGCGTTTCCGCGTATACCGCACTAAGACACGCAGCCGGTGACTTGGCCAGCCTCAAGGCGCGTTCGCAAATCGAACGCTGGCAGCGGGACGCTCGTCTGAAGCCGCAGATCCGGGATATCGGGCAGGCGCGCAATGCCTTGGTCAAGGCCATCGAGCGTACGCCGGACGATCCTGGGCTCCATGAGAATCTGGCTTATCTATACGGTTTGCGTGCGCTCATGGCGAGGAGTCTGCCCGAGCTAGAACATGCCATGCTCGACGAAGTATTGACGCATTCCCGTATGGCCGGCGCGCGCCGACCGATGGCGCCGTATGCGTGGGCCAACATTGCCATGGCATTGCACAGGAAGAGCGAAGATCCCGTAGCCATGTGGGCGGCACTTGACCGGGCATTGGCCTACGGTCGCCGTGAAGGCGGCGTTCAAATCCGGGTTGCCGGCATCATTCTGGCCCGATGGGATGAGGCGGGGATCGAGCGCCAGACCGATCTGCGCAACATGCTGCTCAACAGCCGCGGACGCGCTGCCAAACAGTTGCGCCAGATGCTTGATTCGGCAGGTCGTCAGGATTTGTTGCCGCAAGGCTGAGCGGCGATTCACATCGCCTTTTCTTTGGCCAGTTTCTCCAGTAATTCGCGCCACAGGCGGACATTCGATGCGCCGCCCTTGCGCGAGTTGCCCGACGCCAGCCACAGATCGTCGTCATTGAAGCTATACACAGGCTCGAGATCCGGGCGTTGCGACGCGGGGCGAAGCTCGGGCACAAGGTTATCCATGATCAGAGGTTCGGCATCCGGGGTCGGATAATAGGCCAGCACCATGTGCGCTTCATCCAGTGTCTTGGCGCGGACGTAAGTAATGCGCAAACGCTCGATGGGGATGCCAAGTTCCTTCAGCGACAGGTACTTGGCAATCGAGTAATCCTCGCAATCGCCACCGTAGGATGAGAGCATTTCGACTGGCGTGGCCCAGTAATCATCCTGTCGCCAGTGCTGCATGTCCCGGTAATAGGGGACCTGGTTGAAAAAACTGTTGATCTTGCGCAGGGTCAGCGATTCCGCTCGGGTATCGTGCTGGATCGCCCCGGGGGCATCGGTATGGCGCATATCGTTGACCAGTCGCTGCCAGATCATCAGGCGTTTTGGGGCATCCGGTGAAAAACGCTGGGCGACGTGGCGTAACAGGCCTTCGGAGAATGCAACAAGACTCGCGGTCACCGGTAGGGCGATGGCGATCAGTAAAGCGGCGGTAGCGATGTATTTGCGTCTGGCGCTTGCTGTCGGCATCTACGCATATGGTCTTGGGACAGCTGCATTGTACAGGTAGAGCAAGCCTGAAGCGTGCTATGACCTTGGTTGTATTTGTTAATTTTTCATTCAGGGGTAAAGTCAGCAGGTTTTCCTTATGACGGCTTCAACTTGAATTTTCTCGCCCGGACCACTCTTCTGCTACTGGCCTCACTCGTACTTTCCGGGTGTGCATCGGTATTTGATGCGCCCTACGTGGAGGTCGAGCAAACGCCTGTGGCACTCAGCGTGCCCGATGTGGAGATTGAGCCGGAAGCGCCAGCTGCCGAGGTGACGGCAGAGGCCAGGACATACCCGGACATCTGGGCGCGTATCCGCGAAGGTTTCAGGCTCGAAGGCATCGATGGCGATGCCGAGGTTCAGGCGGTTGCCAAGCGTTTTGGCGCCAACGGCATCGTTCAGCGCATTGCGGAACGGGCCGGGGGATTGTTGTATCACGTGGTCGACGCGGTCGATGCCCGTGGCCTGCCGATGGAACTGGTGCTGGTTCCGTTTGTCGAGTCCGGCTATTCGCTGCATGCGGCATCGCATGCCGAGGCACACGGGGCCTGGCAATTCATCGAGAGCACGGCAAAAAACTACGAAATCGGTATCGATCGTTTCCGCGATGATCGTCGCAACCTTGTGGTTTCGACGCGTGCTGCGCTGGATTACCTGCAGGCCTTGCATGCTATGTTCGACGACTGGCAGCTGGCGATGGCCGCCTATAATTGCGGTGAACGCAGGGTGCAGAACGAGATTGAGCGGGCCAGGCGTCGCGGTGTCGCGAAACCGGGGTTCAAGGACATCGCCGCCGCCTTGCCGCAGGAAACCCGTGAGTACGTACCGCGCATCCTGGCGGTGCGGCGCCTGTTGCTCGATCCAGTCGAATATGGCGTCAAACTGCCGGCAATCCCGAATGCCCCGCAATACAGCGTGGTGGAAATTCACCGCGACATCGATGTGCTCCTGCTGGCCAGGCTGGCCGGCCTTACTCAGGACGAATTGCTGCGCCTCAATCCTTCGCTGAAGGCACCGGTGATCATCGGGCGGCATAACGTCAACCTGCTGTTGCCTCCTCAGGCGGCGCTACGACTGGTCGACAACATGGCGACTCATGTCGGCCCATGGGTGACTTGGCGGATGCTACGGATCACGCGGCCAGCCACGCCACAGGAAATTGCCGAACGGAACAGGTTGTCGCTGAGTACGGTCCTGCAGGCAAATCCGCTACCAGAAGGGCATTACTACGAAGTGGGGTCCACCCTGCTCTTGCCGGCCGGGCGCCAAGGCGGAATTGATCCCGCGCAGGCTCAGCGGGCCGTGTTACTGACCCGGGCTTCTTCGGAATGCATGGTTCTGCAAACCTGTGCTGGCGATGCGGCAAAGGTGGTCCCGCCAGCAACCGTCAATGGCTTGCCGCGCCGCTGATGAGCATCCAGAGTAATTCCAGCTTGCTCTCCCAGGCTCGCGTTCTGGTGGTCGGGAGTGATCCTGGGGTGTGTTCCGACCTGATTCGCATACTGACGCCACAGATTGCGGAGCTGATTCAAGCGACCGATGGAGAAACCGGGCTCGAACGTTGGAGTAAGTTCAGTCCAGATGTCGTGATTGCCACTCAGGTGTTGCCAGATTTTGATCCGTTTGGGATGAGTGAGAAAATCCGGGCGCTGGATCCTGATGCCTTGATCATGATCGTTTCTGCTGCCGCGAGTAATGACTTCCTGCATCGGGTGATTGAACTTGGTATCGATGCCCATCTTCTCCTGCCGCTCGATTGTTCGCAGCTACTTGATATGCTCGCGCGCTGCCTGCGGGATCGTCAGCGGGTGCTTGACCTTAAAATGGCGAGCATGGTTTTCGAGGTGGTCAATGAGGGCATCCTGATCACCGATGATCAAGCCAGGATACTCGCGGTGAACCCGGCATTTTCCCTGCTGACAGGGTATCGTCCGGATGAAGTGGTCGGACAGCGCACGTCATTGCTGTCCTCGGGTTTGCATCCCCCTGAGTTCTATCGGACGATGTGGGAAACCTTGTTGACCCATGGGCGCTGGTCGGGAGAGATTACCAATCGGCGCAAGGATGGCGTTCTTTACGATCAGTGGTTGTCGATTGCCGCAGTCGATGGCGAAATTGGCGTGCCGCAGCGTTTTGTCGGGTTGGTTTCCGATATCACCGAGCGCAAGCGCGAGGAAGAGCGCATGCGGCGTCTTGCGCATTTCGATAGCTTGACCGGTTTACCCAACCGGGTTCTGTTCCTTGATCGTCTGCAGCGCTCGATTGCCCGGGCTCGTCGCTATCGCCACAAGCTGGCCGTGCTCTACCTGGATCTTGATCATTTCAAGCTCATCAACGACAACTGGGGTCATGCTGCCGGCGATGAAGTGCTTAGGGTATCGTCGTCACGCATGCTTCAGGCCTTGCGCATGAGCGACACTGTCAGTCGGCGTGGGGGGGACGAATTTGTCCTGATCCTTGAACAAGGTGATGCACCAGAGCGCATGGACATCATCTGTCAGAAGCTTCTTGACGAGATTTCGAAGGAAATTCCCTACGGCAACACAACCCTGAAGATTGACGCGAGTATCGGCGTTGCCATCTACCCTGATGATGCCGAGGATACGGATGAGCTTCTTGTTGCTGCCGATCTTGCCTTGTATGAAGCCAAGGCCGCGGGCAAGGGGTGTTTCCGTTTTTTTCATCCGTGGGAAACGCTGCGTTCCCATGGTCGTCGCGACATGGAGCGAGCCTTACGCGAAGGGCTTACGGATTGGCGCTATACCCTGCGTTACCTGCCTGAAGTCTCCCTGAAAACGGGCCGAGCCGAGTACGTTGAAGCGTTGCTGCGTTTTCAGCATCCGGAGTTCGGCTTGCTTGATGCCGGTCGATTTCTCGAGATTGCCGAGGAAATCGGCATCATGCCGGAGCTCGGCCGCAAGGCCCTGGCGCAGGCCGCCGGGGAATTGAACAATATGAACGGTGATCTGGGCTTGGTCATTGACCTCTCGGCCAAGCAACTTTCGGCGCCTGATGCAGTGGGTCACCTGTTGGCGACTTTGGCGGCGGTGGGGGTGCCAACCCGGAGGATTACTTTCGAGTGCTCTGAAGCCGCATTGACCGGTAACGAACGTGCAGTCAAAACGCTGCTTGGACTGGCAGATTCCGGATGCAAGTTCTCGCTCGATGATTTTGGTGCTGGCTACTGTTCTTTCAGCTTGCTCAGCCAGTTGCCGATGAGTTCGATCAAGATCGATCGCTCTTTTACCTGCGAGATTACAGTCAATCCACAAATGCGGGAATTGGTGGCGGCGCTGGTGGCATTTGCCCAACGTCTCGGGGTCAGGGCGGTGGCTGAAGGGGTGGAGACGCCTGAGCAATTGGAAATGCTGCGTCAGATAGGCTGTGATGCCGTGCAGGGGTATGTCTTTGGCAGACCACTCAGTTTCGATGAGTGGCGGGTCTGTGCGCTCGCCATCGACGGTGATTTCGGCATTGTCTCCGGATAGCAGGAGGGCTTTTGGGGGCTGTATTTCACATGTTGAAAAGTGTTGTATTGAAAAGATTTTTCGCTCATGTTTATGCGAAATTGAAGTTGACGAACGGGTAAGTCGGGTGCTAATCTGATGCCATATCAAACCTTGTCGGGGGATCGAATGAAGACCTTTAAGAAGATTGCACTGGCAGCCGGTATTACGCTGTCGAGTTTCGCGGCTGTAGCTGCGTTTTCACCGAACATGACGCTGGCTCAGGTCGATGCTGAAGTTCAGCAGAACCTGGCCGCTGGTCAATCGCTCTCCGCGATTGCTGCTGCAGCCAAGAAGGCTGGTGTTTCTGAAGCTTCGCTGATCAGCGCGCTGCTGAGCCAGGGCGCTGATCTGCAATCGGCGATCGGTGCGATGGTTGCTGCCGGCTACCAGCCTGCTGCCGTGGTTTCTGCCGCGATTGCTGCTGGTGCTTCTCCGGCTGCGGTGACCCAGGCAGCGCTTGCCGCCGGTGTGGATCCGCAGATCGTGACGGCTTCCACGGCTGCCGGTGGTCCCCAGGGCGGTGACACGGTTGGCGGCCCGAGTGGTTCGGGTAATTTCGGTAGCTCGCCGGGCTCCAATTTCAGCGGTGGTGGCGGCGGTAGCGGTGGCGGTAGCGTCAGCCGCTCCTGAGTTTGTTGTTTTGTTGAAAATGGCAGCCTTGGGCTGCCATTTTTTTTGAGGGTGTGTTCATGACCTTGAGACGGCAGCTTTTTCTCGGGATTTCGGTCATCTTTCTCGGCGTATTCGTGGGGCTGGCGATACTGGGAGTTTCCGGAACGCGTACTTACCTTGAGGAACAACTGGGCTCGCATGCCCAGGATGCCGCGTCGTCGCTGGTTCATCCGCTCTCCCAGTCGCTGGCCGACGGCGACATGATCCTGGCAGAAACCCAGGTGGCAACCCTGTTCGACCGGGGGTATTTCCAGCGTATTGCGATTCTCGGCCTGGATGGTTCGGTCATCGTCGAGCGCGAACTGGCGGCCAAGGTCGAAGGCGTGCCCATGTGGTTCACATCGCTGGTGACCTTGCAGGCGCCGGCTGGCGAGTCTTTCCTGACGGCGCGTTGGCGTCAGTTGGGCAAGGTCGTCGTGCTCTCCCAACCGACGCATGCCTATCAGTATCTGTGGAAGTCAGCACTGGAAATCTCGGGCTGGATGTTGCTTGCCTATTTCCTGGCGCTGGCGCTGGTGCGCATGGTGTTGCGCTGGATCCTGAATCCCCTGTCCGAAATTGAACGTTCGGCCGTCGATATCCAGCAAAAACATTTTGGCCAGATTGCCGTCAAGCCTCGAGCCCTGGAATTGGCCAGGGTGGTTGGTGCGATGAATGACATGTCGCGGAAAATTTCCGAGTTTCTTGATGCAGAATCGAGAAAGGCCGAGAAATTCCGCCGTGAAGCCTATCAAGACGATGTGACCGGCCTGGATAACCGGCGCAGCTTTGATTTGCGTCTGGCGCAGGCGCTGAGCGGAGAAATTGCATTTTCCGACGCTGCATTGCTCGGCATCGAAGTGAACAATCTCAAGGATTTCAACACCGAGGCCAGTTATCGCAAGGGTGACCAGTTCCTGGCCTCGGTGGCTGCCGCTGCCCGAGAAACGCTGGGTGACAAGGCTTCGATTCTCTGCCGTATTGGCGGTAGCTCTTTCGGCTTCGTGCTGTTTGATCAGAATACGGTGACCTTGGCCGATATCGGTCGTCAGTTGCGTGACCGTCTGCAGCAGATTTTTGATGCTCTGGAAGGTGGCAATGATTTTTCCTTCAGTATCGGCATGGTCCATTTCCGCCACGGCGAGGAGCGGGCACGGGTGTTGTCCCGGCTTGATCTGGCCATCGAGAGTGCGCGCCAGTCGGGGCGGAATGGCTTGCAGTATGTGGTCGATGTGGGCTCCTCGGAGTCTTCGATCGGTTCGCTGGCTTGGCGTGAGTTGATCCGTAACGCCCTGGCCGAGAATCGGTGGACGCTGCTCGGTCAGCCGGTGGTTTCCTTGTCCAGCGGTGAAGTGATGCAGCAGGAAATCATGACGCGTCTGGTCGGGAATGACGGCAATTTGGTGCCGGCGTCGGTGTTTCTACCGATGGCGATGCGCCACAAATTGATGCCGGATATCGATCAGGCCCTGTTGTCGCTGGTCTTTCGCCGCCTGGAGGAGCGGGGTGGCGATGAGTGCGTCAATCTGGCGGTCAATCTCTCCAACCAGAGCCTGGATAACCGCGAGTTCCTGACCTGGATTGGTGGGCGCCTGTCGCGCCTGAATCAGCGGGGAGTCCGTCTGTCCTTTGAATTGACCGAATACGGTTGCTCGCTCGACATGGAAGCGGCGCGTCAGTTTGCTGACATGCTGCGTACGCACCAGGTGCGCTTCGGGATCGATCATTTCGGTCTGATGCCAAGTTCGCTGCAGTTGCTGCGCGATTTGCCGCCGGATTATGTGAAGCTTAACGCCGGACTGGTCGCCGAAGCGCCGGAGAACGAGGCTGCACGGGCGCTACTGCGCTCGATCGTGTCGCTGGCGTCGTCGCTTGAGGTCGAAGTGATTGCCCAAGGCGTCGAGAACGCCGAGCAGGTGGAGATGTTGCTCAAGGACTCGGTGAAGGCCGGGCAGGGCTACCATTTCGGTGCGCCGTCGGCCGACCGGATCTAGTCGAAAAGCAGCGCCGCAGCGACTTTGCGGCCTTCGCCGGCGAGAATGTTGTAGGTCCGGCAGGCAGCTTGCAGGTCCATGATTTCCAGGCCGATGCCGGCTACTGCAAATGGGCGCATCCATTCGACCGCGGGGAAACGCAGGCGTTTGCCGGTGCCGAGCAGGATGATGCCGATGCCCAGTTCGAGCAGTTTCTGGCGGTCGGCCTCGGTCAGTGCATCGACGCGGGCCGTCGACCAGTCGGCGATGATGCTTTCAGGGCACACGATCAGGTTGTTCTCGTGCTTTTGATGATTGACCGCAACGTAGTCGTCACCGTAGGCGGTGAACAGATTGAGGCCGTCAGTGCTGGATGTATGGAGTTTCACTTTGCGGTGCAGCATTCGTAATAGTAGGATTATACCTTTGGCCCAAACCTCGCCAATCCGGACAATTTCATGAAGCACGTCAAGAAATCCGCCAAACTTGCCAACGTCTGCTACGACATCCGCGGCCCTGTGTTGCAGATGGCCAAGCAGATGGAAGAAGAAGGCCACAAGATCATCAAGCTGAACATCGGCAACCTGGCCTCGTTCGGTTTCGATTCGCCCGAAGAAATCCAGCAGGACATGATCCGCAACCTGCCCAACGCGGCCGGCTACACGGATTCGAAGGGCATCTTCGCGGCGCGCAAGGCGATCATGCATTACACCCAGCAGAAGCACATCAAGGGGGTGACGCTGGAGGACATCTACGTCGGCAACGGCGTGTCCGAACTGATCGTGATGGCGATGAATGCCTTGCTCGACGCTGGCGACGAAGTGCTCGTACCGGCCCCAGACTATCCGCTGTGGACGGCGGCGGTCAGCCTGTCCGGCGGCAAGCCTGTGCATTACCTGTGTGACGAGGAAAAGGGCTGGCTGCCCGACCTTGACGATATCCGCAGCAAGATCAACAAGAACACGCGGGCCATCGTCATCATCAACCCGAACAACCCGACCGGCGCGCTGTATCCGGACGACCTGCTGCACGAGATCATCGAGATCGCCCGCCAGCACCACCTGATCATCTACGCCGACGAGGTGTACGACAAGGTGCTGTACGACGGCGTCACCCATACCTCGATCGCGGCCCTGTCGGAAGACGTGCTGACCATCACCTTCAACGGCCTGTCGAAAAACTACCGTTCCTGCGGCTACCGTGCCGGCTGGATGGTCGTTTCCGGCGACAAGCGCCATGCCAAGGACTATATCGAGGGCCTCGACATGCTGGCATCGATGCGCCTGTGCGCCAACGCGCCCGGTCAGCACGGCATCCAGACTGCGCTGGGCGGTTATCAGAGCATCGACGATCTGGTGCGCGAGGGCGGGCGACTGCGTCGCCAGCGCGATCTCGCGCATGAACTGATCACGGCCATTCCCGGCGTTTCCTGCGTCAAGCCGAAGGCAGCGCTGTACATGTTCCCCAGGCTCGATCCCAAGATCTACCCGATCAAGAACGACCAGCAGTTCATCGCCGAACTGCTGCAGGAAGAGAAGGTCCTGCTGGTCCAGGGCACCGGCTTCAACTGGCCGCAGCCCGACCACTTCCGGCTGGTCTTCCTGCCGCACGAGGACGATCTGCGCGAGGCCGTCGGCCGCGTTGCCCGCTTCCTCGAAAACTATCGCAAACGTCACAACACCAATCACCTCATCAACAAAGACTGACCTATGAAACCCATCAATGTTGGCCTTATCGGCATCGGCACCGTCGGCGGTGGCACCTGGACCGTTCTCAAGCGCAACGCGGAAGAAATCACCCGCCGCGCCGGCCGGCCGATTCGAATTACCGCCGTGGCCGACAAGAACGTCGAGCTGGCCAGGCAGGTCACCGCTGGCGAAGCCCGCGTCACCGACGATGCCTTCGCCCTGGTCAACGATCCGGAAATCGACATCATCGTCGAACTGATCGGCGGCTACGGCGTTGCCAAGGAAGTCGTGATGCAGGCGATTGCCGCCGGCAAGCATGTCGTCACCGCCAACAAGGCGCTGCTCGCCGTGCATGGCACCGAGATCTTCACCGCCGCCCAGGAGAAGGGCGTCATGGTCGCCTTCGAAGCTGCCGTCGCCGGCGGCATCCCGATCATCAAGGCGCTGCGCGAAGGCCTCACCGCCAACCGCATCGAATGGGCCGCCGGCATCATCAACGGTACCACCAACTTCATCCTCTCCGAGATGCGCGACAAGGGCCTGCCCTTTGCCGACGTGCTTGCCGAGGCGCAGCGCCTGGGTTATGCCGAGGCCGATCCGACCTTCGATATCGAAGGTGTCGACGCCGCCCACAAGGCGACGCTGATCGCCTCGATCGCTTACGGCATTCCGGTGCAGTTCGACAAGGCTTACGTCGAGGGCATCACCAAGCTTGAAGCCTCCGACATCAAATATGCCGAACAACTCGGCTACCGCATCAAGCTGCTCGGCATCGCCAAGCGCCGCGAAAACGGTGTCGAGCTGCGCGTGCATCCGACGCTGATCCCGGCCAAGCGCCTGATCGCCAACGTCGAGGGCGCGATGAACGCTGTCGTCGTCAAGGGCGACGCCGTCGGCACCACGCTCTACTACGGCAAGGGCGCCGGCGCCGAGCCGACCGCTTCGGCAGTGATCGCCGATCTGGTCGACGTCACCCGCCTGGCCACCGCCGATCCGGAACACCGCGTGCCGCACCTGGCCTTCCAGCCGGACGCGATGTCCAATCTGCCGATCCTGCCGATGAGCGAGATCGAGACCGGCAACTACCTGCGCCTGCGCGTCGAGGACAAGGCCGGCGTGCTCGCCGACGTCACCCGCATCCTCGCCGACCAGGGCATCTCGATCGACGCCATGCTCCAGCGCGAGCCGGAAGAAGGCGAGGGCGAGACCGACATCATCATCCTCACCCACGTCTGCAGCGAAAGCGCCGCGCTTGCCGCAGTCGCCAAGGTCGAGGCGCTGGCCGCGGTCAAGGCCAAGGTCAAGCGTATCCGTCTGGAAGAGCTGCAGTAAAGCTGCCTATCTGCGCATGAAGAAGGGGGCTGCGGCCCCCTTTGTCGTTCAGGGCGATGCAGATCAAGGAAATGCCGTTCCGGGGTCGGCAGAATCGGGGCTCTTGCTGCTAGCGGCAGCTTTTTTTACAAGGAAATCCCCATGACTCACGCCATCCATGCCTGCGACCGTCCCACCGCCGAGGCGCTTTATCCCTTCGACGCCCGTGGCGTTGCCAAGCGTTTTCGTCATGCCGCCATCTTTGGTGCGCTCGAGTCGCTGATGCCGGGCGAAACCATGCGTTTCTGCAACGACCACGACCCCTTGCCGCTGCTTGCCCAGATGCAGCAGCGCTATGGTAACCAGGTGTCGATCGAGTACGTGCAGCGCGAACCGGGCGCCATCGTCATCGACTTCAAGGTGATCGGCGGCTGATTTGCTGATAACCGCTGCCCTGACGCTGCTGGCCCTGGTCACAGCCGCCTCGCTGGCGATGGTCGGGGCCGGCACGCCGGTAGCGGTGGCGCATCTGGTGTTTGCCGTCGGCATCGTGCCGCTGATTTTTGCGGCAATGACGCACTTCGTGCCCGTGCTCACGCGAACCGGCGATGCGCCGGCAATCATCCGGCGTTTGCCGGTGTTTGCTCAGTTGGCCGGGGGCCTGCTGGTGCTTGCATTGCAGGGCATCTTCCCCTACGAGCTGCTGCAACTGGCAGCCGCCATCGATCTGGCACTGGCCGGCGGCTTACTCTACTGGGTCGTGCGTCGGGCACGTGCCGCGCTGGGGCGACCGCATCCGGGCTGGCGATGGTATGCGGCGGCACTCGCGGTGCTGATGCTGGCGCTACTGGCCATCCTCGCGATGGCGCGGTGGCCGGCGCATTGGCATATCTGGCGCCTGCTGCATCTGCATCTGAATACGCTGGGCCTGGTCGGCCTGGCCGCATTCGGCACGCTGCCGGTTCTTCTGCCGACCGTGCTCGGTCGGGCCGACCCGGGGGCCGCCCAATGGCTGCACCGTTACCTGTGGCCCATGCTGCTGGCCGTGCTGACGCTGGTGCTGGGCATTGCCGTTCACTGGTCGCTGGCGGCCGTCGGGGCGTCAGTGCTGCTGGTCTTGGCCGGCCTGCTGCTGGTGCGCTGGTTGCAATGCTTCGGGTGGCAGCGACTTCTTGGCGATGGTGCGTCGGTATCGCTCATTGCCGCTGTGCTCGGCTGGATGTTGGGTTTGCTCGCCGGTGTGTTGCATGGTGCCGGGGCGAGGCCGGCCATGCCCGGGTTGTGGGCCTGGGTGGCAGCGTTCCTGCTGCCGCTGCTGACCGGCGCCTTGAGCCAGTTGCTGCCGGTGTGGCGCTGGCCGGGGCGGCAATCCCCGGAGCGCGACGCCATGCGCAGCCGCCAGGTCGCTAGTGGGGCACTGCGAGCAGGCTTTTTCCTTCTGGCTGGTGCTGCGTTTCTGGGCGGTTTTGTCTGGCCCGGCATGATCTTGGCCGTGCTCGGCTTGCTGCTGTTTATTGTTTCCGTGCTGCAGACCGTGCGAATCCGGCGGTCGACGCGTTAAAATCATCGTTTTTCCGCTTTCCAGGGTTTCACCATGCGCTACATCTCGACTCGCGGGCAGTCCGCCCCCCAGGCCTTCTGCGACATCCTTCTCGGCGGTCTGGCGCCGGACGGTGGCCTGTATCTGCCGGAATCCTACCCGCAAGTCAGCCGCGCTGACCTCGATGCCTGGCGCCAGCTTTCCTACGCCGATCTGGCTTACGAAATCCTGTCGAAGTTCATCACCGACATTCCGGCTGACGACCTCAAGGCCATCGTCGCCAAAACCTATACCGCCGATGTCTATCGCTTCACCCGTAACGGTGGCGACGCCAGCCAGATCACCCCGCTGACCAAGCTGGAAGATGGGCTATACACGCAGGAGCTGTCGAACGGTCCGACGCTGGCCTTCAAGGACATGGCGATGCAGTTGCTCGGCAATCTGTTCGAGTATGTACTGGACAAGCGCGGCGAGTCGATCAACATCCTTGGCGCCACTTCCGGCGACACCGGTTCAGCCGCCGAATACGCGATGCGCGGCAAGCACAACGTCAAGGTCTTCATGCTGTCGCCGGACGGCAAGATGAGCGCCTTTCAGCGCGCCCAGATGTACTCGCTGACCGATGCCAACATCTTCAACATCGCCGTGCGCGGCATGTTCGATGATGCCCAGGACATCGTCAAGGCGGTTTCCAACGACGCAGCGTTCAAGAAGCAGTACAAGATCGGCGCCGTCAATTCGATCAACTGGGCACGTGTCGCGGCGCAGATCGTCTATTACTTCCAGGGCTATTTCCTGGCGACCCAAACGAACGATGAGCAGGTCTCGTTCTGCGTGCCGTCGGGCAATTTCGGCAACATCTGCGCCGGTCACATCGCCCGCATGATGGGCTTGCCGATCAAGCAACTGGTGCTGGCGACCAACGAAAACGATGTGCTCGACGAGTTCTTCCGTACCGGTATCTACCGCCCGCGGACCTCGGCGGAAACCAGCGTGACGTCCAGCCCGTCGATGGATATCTCCAAGGCCTCGAACTTCGAGCGTTTTGTTTTCGATCTGGTCGGCCGCGACCCGGTGGTGATCCGCGACCTGTGGTCCAGGGTCGATCAGGGCAAGGCCTTCGATCTGAGCACCACGGTCTATTGGAAGGATCTGCCGAAATTCGGTTTTGTTTCCGGCCGCAGCTCGCACACCGATCGCATCAACACCATCCGTTTTGCCCAGGGCCGTTATCAGGTCATGCTCGACACGCATACCGCCGACGGACTCAAGGTCGCGCTGGAAAAACGTCAGCCGGGCGTGCCGATGATCGTGCTGGAAACCGCGCAGCCGGCGAAGTTCGAGGAAACCATCCGCGAAGCGCTGGGCGCCGAACCGGTTCGCCCGGCCGAACTGGCCGGTATCGAAAATCTCGAACAACACGTTGTGGTCATGGATCCGGACGTCGAGGCGATTAAGCGCTTCGTGGTCGAGCGCGTGTGAGTTCCGGACACGAAACCTTCTGGTCGGCACGCTATCGCGATGTGGGCGACGAGTATCTGTTCGGTACGGCGCCGAATTCTTTCCTGGCCGGGCAGGTCGAACGTTTCAGCGCCGGGATGAGGGTGCTTTCGGTAGCCGATGGTGAAGGACGCAATGCGGTCTGGCTGGCAGAGCAGGGCTGTGAGGTCACGGCCAGTGAGATTTCGCCCGTCGCGCTGGAAAAGGCGAGAAAGCTGGCTCGTGCCAAACAGGTCGTCGTCGAATTTGTCCAGGCGGATATCCTGGACTGGGCCTGGCCGCAAGAGGCTTACGATGCCGTGGTTGGCATCTTCATCCAGTTCGTTGGGCCGGACGATAGGGAGCGCCTGTTTGCTGGCATGCAGGGGGCGGTCAGACCTGGCGGTCGCTTGTTCTTGCACGGCTACACCCCGAAACAACTCGAATACCGTACAGGAGGTCCTTCCGCGCTGGAGAATCTATATACCCGGTCCATGCTGGAAGCGGCATTTTCCGGCTGGGAAATCGAGACATTGCGTGAGCACGAAGATGTGATCGCCGAAGGGTGTGGTCACGCAGGTAAATCTGCGCTGATTGATCTCGTGGCGCGTAAACCGGTGGCATGATAAGGGCGGGTTGGTGGTAGGCAAGGTGCGAGTTGCTGTCACCGATATCGGACGCCTGGTCAGATAACGCTTTAGTGCATGGGAGCCCCTTTCTTCAAGATATTGGGAGGGGGTGTTAATTTGTTCTATGCCATTGCTCGCAAATATTAACGATCCATTATTTTCCCCGCTTTTATTCCGGTTAGTCGCTGATTCGGCTAAAATCCGAAGGTTTGTACATTTCTGCAAAGATTTGGCGGCGAGGGCGGTGCGGTGTGCAGTCTGCGGAGGCTGGGTAGCGCGAAAGACGGCCTTGCGTTGTGTTAACCTCACTTCGGGCTAAGCGAATGATCAGAATTAAACGCGGTCTGGACTTGCCCATCACCGGGGCGCCTGAACAGCGTATCGAGGCCGCCAGGCCGGTACGCAGCGTGGCGGTCATCGGCTTCGACTACCATGGTATGAAGCCGACGATGTCCGTTCAGGTTGGTGATCGGGTCAAGTTGGGCCAGGTACTGTTTTCCGACAAGAAAACGCCTGGCGTTCATTTCACTGCACCGGGTGCTGGCGTAGTCAGTGCCATTCATCGGGGCGAGCAGCGGGTGCTGCAATCGGTGGTGATCGATCTGGATGGCGACGAAGTCGTCGAGTTTGCCAGTTACTCGGATGCCCAGCTCGAAACCCTGAGCGCCGGGCAGGTTCGTGAAAACCTGCAGCAATCGGGCTTGTGGACCGCGTTGCGGACGCGCCCGTTCAGCAAGGTGCCGGCCGTGGATTCGACGCCCGCCTCGATTTTCGTGACGGCCATCGACACGCATCCACTGGCCGCCGATCCGGCAGTGGTCATCGCCGAATCGGCTGAGGATTTTGCCCGCGGCCTGCGTGTGCTGTCCCGTCTGGCCAAAGTCTTTGTGTGTACTGCTGCCGATGCGAAGATTTCCGCCGCCGGCATCGCCAATGTCCAGGTCGAACAGTTCGCCGGTCCGCATCCGGCCGGTCTGGCCGGCACGCATATCCATTTCCTCGATCCGGTCGATGCGCACAAGACGGTGTGGACGATCGGTTATCAGGATGTCATCGCCGTCGGCAAGCTGTTCGTCAGCGGTCGCCTGGCGGTCGAGCGCGTCATCGCCCTGGGCGGTCCGATGGTCGACAAGCCGCGCCTGCTGCGCAGCCGTCTCGGCGCCAGCCTGGATGAGCTGACCGCCGGCGAACTGAAGACCGGCAAGAAGGTTCGTCTGATCTCCGGTTCGGTGTTCGGCGGTCGTACTTCGCGCGGCGCCTGTGCCTGGCTGGGACGTTACCACCAGCAGGTGTCCTGCCTGGAAGAGGGGACCGAGCGCGAGTTCCTGCATTACCTGCGCCCCGGCGTCGACAAGCATTCGGTGCTCAACCTCTACGTCTCCAAGCTGATGTCCGGCAAGCTGTTCGATTTCACCACCAGTACCAACGGCAGCCCGCGGGCGATGGTGCCGGTCGGCAATTACGAAGAAGTGATGCCGCTCGACATCCTGCCGACGCAGTTGCTGCGCTACCTGATCGTCGGTGATACCGAGATGGCTCAGAAACTGGGTTGCCTGGAGCTCGACGAGGAAGACCTGGCGCTGTGCAGCTACGTCTGTGCCGGCAAGTACGAGTACGGTCCCATCCTGCGTGACAACCTCACGCGCATCGAGAAGGAGGGTTGAGCATGGGCCTGCGCTCCTGGCTCGACAGCATCGAGCATCATTTCCATAAGGGCGGCAAGTACGAGAAGTGGTACGCCCTGTACGAGGCCGTTGATACCGGCCTGTTCAAACCCAACAGCGTGACCAAGACGACGGCTCACGTGCGCGACGGCCTCGACCTCAAGCGCATGATGATCACCGTCTGGTTGTGCACCTTCCCGGTGATGTTTGCCGGCATGTGGAACGTCGGCTACCAGGCCAACTCCATCTTCGCCGCCAGCCCGGATCTGCTGGCCGCGCAGGACAACTGGCGTCTGAGCCTGATTGCCCTGTTTGCCGGCTTCGATCCGACTTGTCACTGGGACAACCTGGTCCATGGCGCGGCCTACTTCCTGCCAATCTACGCCGTGACCTTCATCGTCGGCGGTTTCTGGGAAGTGTTGTTTGCCTCGATCCGCAAGCACGAGGTCAACGAAGGCTTCTTCGTCACCTCGGTGCTGTTCGCGCTGACCCTGCCGCCATCGATTCCGCTGTGGCAGGTTGCCTTGGGCATCAGCTTCGGTGTGGTCATCGGCAAGGAAGTCTTCGGCGGTACCGGCAAGAACTTCCTGAACCCGGCGCTGACTGGCCGTGCCTTCCTGTTCTTCGCCTACCCGGCGCAGATTTCGGGTGACGCGGTGTGGACGGCCGTTGATGGCTATACCAGCGCGACCATTCTGGGCACTGCGGCAGCCGGTGGTATCGAACTGGTGATGGCCGGCGGCCTGACCTGGTGGGATGCCTTCCTTGGCAACATCCAGGGTTCGATCGGTGAAACCAGCACGCTGGCCATCTTCATCGGCGGCGCGGTCCTGCTGATTGCCCGGATCGCCGCCTGGCGCATCGTCACCGGCGTGATGCTGGGCATGATCGCCATGAGCTTGCTGCTCAATACGATCGGTTCGGCGACCAACCCGATGTTCGCGATGCCTTGGTACTGGCACATGGTCGTCGGTGGCTTCGCCTTCGGCATGATCTTCATGGCGACCGACCCGGTGTCGGCGTCGATGACCAATACCGGCAAGTGGATCTTCGGCGCGTTGATCGGCGTCATGGTTGTGCTGATCCGTGTCGTCAATCCGGCATTCCCCGAGGGCATGATGCTGGCGATCCTGCTCGCCAACCTTTGTGCCCCCTTGATCGACCACTTCGTGGTCGCGGCCAACATCAAGCGGAGGGCTGCACGCCATGTCCAATAAAGAATCCACCAGCCGCACGCTGTTCGTCGCCCTGGCGGTCAGTCTGGTCGCTTCGGTCTTCGTCGCCGGCTCGGCCGTCGCGCTGAAGCCGGTGCAGATCGAGAACCGCCTGCTCGACAAGCAGCGCAGCATCCTCGCCATCGCCGGCATCGGCGGCGACAAGCTGTCGTCGCGCGAAGTCAAGGACCTGTTCAACAGCCGCATCAAGGCCCGTGTCGTCGACCTCAATACCGGCGAATACAACGACAGCCTCGATCCGGTCACCTTCGACCCGCTCAAGGCCGCCAAGGACCCGAAAACCTCCGCCGCCCTCAAGGGCAGCGAGGATCTGGCCCTGATCAAGCGCCGCGAGCAATTCACGACGGTGTACATGGTCGAGCAGAACGGTCAGCTCGAATCGCTGATCCTGCCGATCCGTGGCTACGGCCTGTGGTCCACGCTGCACGGCTTCCTTGCCGTCAAGCCGGACCTCAATACCGTCGTCGGTCTCGGCTTCTATCAGCATGCCGAAACCCCGGGTCTCGGCGGTGAAGTCGACAATCCCAAGTGGAAGGCCCAGTGGCCGGGCAAGACGCTGTTCGACGACAGCGGCAAGCCGGTCATCAAGATCGTCAAGGGTGGTGTCGATCCGGCCAGTCCGGATGCCGGTCACCAGATTGATGGTCTGGCCGGTGCCACGCTGACCAGCAACGGTGTCGACCGTCTGATGCAATTCTGGCTCGGCGAGCAGGGCTTTGGTCCCTACCTCGCCAAGCTGCGCCAGCAGGGAGCTTGATCATGTCCAAGCATACAGCCAAGGAAGTATTGCTTAACCCCGTCTTCGCCAACAACCCGATCGGTCTGCAGATCCTCGGTATCTGTTCGGCGCTGGCGGTGACCTCCAACCTCAAGACGGCATTGGTGATGTCGATCGCGCTGACGCTGGTGACCGGGTTTTCCAACCTGTTCATCGCGTCGATCCGGGCGCAGATTCCGGCGTCAATCCGGATGATCGTGCAGATGGTGATCATCGCCTCGCTGGTCATCGTCGTCGATCAGGTGCTCAAGGCCTTCGCCTACAGCCTGGCCAAGCAACTGTCGGTGTTCGTCGGCCTGATCATCACCAACTGTATCGTCATGGGCCGTGCCGAAGCCTTCGCCATGCAGAATCCGCCGTGGATTTCCTTCCTCGACGGCATCGGTAACGGCCTCGGCTACAGCGCCGTGCTGATTTCCCTCGGTATCGTCCGCGAGCTGTTCGGCGCCGGCAAGCTGATGGGCATCGAAGTCCTGCCGCTGGTCAAGGATGGTGGCTGGTATGTGCCGAACGGCATGCTGCTGCTGCCGCCTTCCGCATTCTTCCTGATCGGCCTGCTGATCTGGGGCCTGCGCATGTGGCGCCGCGAGCAGATCGAGAAGCCGGCGTTCCGCATGGCGCATCAGGTCGTCGACAAGGAGGCCTACTGATATGGAACATTACCTCAGCCTGTTCGTCCGCGCCGTGTTCATCGAGAACATGGCACTGGCCTTCTTCCTCGGCATGTGTACCTTCATCGCCATCTCGAAGAAGGTCGAAACCGCCATCGGTCTCGGTGTCGCCGTGGTCGTCGTGCAGACCATCACCATTCCGGCCAACTACCTGATCTACGCCTATTTGCTGCGTGACGGTGCGCTGGCCTGGGCCGGCATGCCCGATGTCGACCTGTCCTTCCTCGGCCTGCTGTCGTATATCGGGGTGATCGCCGCGATCGTGCAGATCCTGGAAATGCTGCTCGACAAGTATGTGCCCAGCCTCTACAACGCGCTCGGCGTCTTCCTGCCGCTGATCACGGTGAACTGCGCGATCATGGCCGGTTCGCTGTTCATGGTCGAGCGTGACTACAACTTCGGCGAAAGCGTCGTCTATGGCCTCGGCTCCGGGTTCTCCTGGGCGCTGGCGATTGCGCTGCTGGCCGGTATCCGCGAGAAACTGAAGTACAGCGACGTGCCCGACGGTCTGCAAGGCCTGGGCATCACCTTCATCACCATCGGGTTGATGTCGCTGGGCTTCATGTCCTTCTCCGGCGTTCAACTGTAAGGAGGGGCAGGGATGAATATTCAGGAAATCCTGCTCGCGATCGGCATGTTCACCGTCATCGTGCTGGCACTGGCGATGTTCATCATCGCCGCTCGCGCCAAGCTGGTGTCGAGTGGCGACGTGACCATTGAAATCAACCACGAGCGCACCATCACCGTACCGGCGGGCGGCAAACTGCTGCAGACGCTAGCCAACAACAACATCTTCCTGTCTTCCGCCTGCGGCGGCGGCGGTACCTGCGCTCAGTGCAAGTGCCAGGTCCACGAAGGCGGCGGCGAGATGCTGCCGACCGAGGAATCGCATTTCACCAAGCGCGATGCCAAGGCTGGCTGGCGCCTGTCCTGCCAGACCCCGGTCAAGCAGAACATGAAGATCGAAGTGCCGGAGGAAGTGTTCGGCGTCAAGAAGTGGGAATGCACGGTCGAGTCCAACCCGAACGTCGCCACCTTCATCAAGGAACTGACGCTGCGCTTGCCGGAAGGCGAGAACGTCGACTTCCGGGCGGGTGGTTACGTCCAGCTCGAATGCCCGCCGCACGTCGCCAACTACAAGGACTTCGACATTCAGCCCGAGTATCGTGGTGACTGGGACAAGTTCAACATGTGGCGCTTCGTTTCCAAGGTCGACGAACCGGTGATCCGCGCCTACTCGATGGCCAACTATCCGGAAGAGAAGGGTGTCGTCAAGTTCAACATCCGCGTTGCTTCGCCACCGCCCAACCGTGACGATATCCCGCCGGGCAAGATGTCCTCGTTCGTCTTCAACCTGAAGCCGGGCGACAAGGTCACCGTCTATGGTCCGTTCGGCGAGTTCTTCGCCCGCGAAACCGACAACGAGATGGTCTTCATCGGCGGCGGTGCCGGCATGGCGCCGATGCGCTCGCACATCTTCGACCAGATGAAGCGCCTGAAGTCCACGCGCAAGATCAGCTTCTGGTACGGTGCGCGCTCGATGCGTGAAGCCTTCTACGTCGAGGAATTCGACAAGCTGGCCGAGGAAAATCCGAACTTCAAGTGGCATCTGGCACTGTCCGATCCCTTGCCGGAAGACAACTGGACCGGCTACACCGGCTTCATCCACAACGTGTTGTACGAGCACTACCTCAAGGACCATCCGGCGCCCGAGGATTGCGAGTTCTACATGTGCGGACCACCGATGATGAACGCCGCCGTGATCAAGATGCTGCTGGATCTCGGCGTCGAGCGCGAAAACATCATGCTCGACGATTTCGGTGGTTAAGGACGGAACAAGGGAAGGAGGATCGGCATGGAAATGTTCCTGATCACTTTCGGAGTCATCGTCCTGCTGGTCCTGTTGATGGCAGTCGGCGTGCTCTTCGGACGCAAGCCGATTGCCGGCAGTTGCGGCGGCTACAAGGCGATCGACGTCGAGTGTGCCGCCGGCTGCAAGAACCCCTGCGACAAGCGTCTGGCCCGCATGAAAGCACAGGCCGAGGCGCAGGAAAACGCGCAGGAAAGTGCCAAAACAAAGGAATAGGCATGCTCAAATCGTTGCTCGTCAAGGATTACATGACCGCAGATCCGCTGGCTTTCAAGCCGGAAATGGATGTGCTCACCGCCGTACACCAGCTGCTCGAACATCGTCTGACCGGCGCGCCGGTGGTCGATGGTGAAGGCAAGCTGGTCGGTTTCTTCTCCGAAAAAGATGGCCTGAAGGTCGCACTCAACGCTTCCTACTACGAACAGCCGGGCGGCCCGGTTGGCCAGCACATGACCGTTCAGGTCAAGACCTTGTCCGACACGTCGTCGATGGCCGATGCGGTCGAACTGTTCGTCGCCCATCACTATCACTGCTATCCGGTGGTTGCCGATGGTCGGCTGGTCGGTCAGTTGTCGCGCACCGATGCGCTGAAGGCGCTGGAAAAGCTCTGGTAAGCCCATCGGGTCGGCTTTCATCCCATGAACGCTGATCGGCACCAAGGTCCGGGCGGCATCCGCATCATCGGTGCCGCCAGCGGCTTGGGTGCCCAGGATCGGGCCTGTGCAGACGGGCCCGTTGCATTTCACCACTCCCAGGCCTGGCACGAACTGGCCAGGCATCCGCAACTCGACTGGGGGCGGACGCTGTACGCACCGCCGCCGGCTGGCGGGCAGGCACCGGTGCAGCGGATCGCGGCACTTTGCCGGCAGCTTGCCGACGAGGTTGCACAGACCCTGAAGGCTGGGAATTTCCCGCTGGTCATCGGGGGCGATCATTCGGTCGCCATCGGCACCTGGAGCGGTGTTGCAGCGGCACTCGGCGCACCGCTCGGCCTGCTCTGGATCGATGCCCACCTCGACAGTCACACCCCGGAAAGCAGTTACTCGGGCGCAGTTCATGGCATGCCGCTGGCCTGCCTGCTGGGGCAGGGAGACAAGCGTCTGCTTGGCCTTGGCCTCAAGGGCGCCCAGCTCAGTCCGGCGCATACCGTCGTGCTCGGCGCCCGCAGTTACGAACCCGAAGAATTCGATTTCCTGGCCCGCGCCGGGGTGCGCGTGATCATGGCCGAAGAAATCGAGTCGCGCGGCTTCGCTGCCTGTCTCGACGAGGCCGTGGCGCTCGTCAGGGGCGCGCCGGCAGGCTTTGGCGTGACCCTGGACCTCGATGCCATCGATCCGCGACTGGCGCCCGGTGTCGGCAGCCCTGAACCCGATGGGCTGATGGCCAGCGATGTCCAGACCGCCTTGCACTGGATCGCCACACAGCCTGGTTTGCGGGCGATGGAAATCGTCGAGTACAACCCCGACCGTGACCGCCATGGAACAACCGCCCGGCTGATCTCGAACCTGATTGGTGCCTTGCTCGGCCGCTGACGGCTTGCCCGCTGCCCGTGCGTGCGGGATACTGCAGTCGAGACTGTGGGAGGGCAACAAGATGACTCATGATCAGATCCGCCAGGCCATCCGCTCGGGCTGGCCGTTTTTTGGTGTTACCCGGCAAGGTCAGGTAATGGCGCGCTATGTGCCCTACGGCCCGGTATTTCGGTGGAAACGCAACCAGATGATCCCGACCCCGCTGCAAGGAGAAGACTTGCTGTGGTGGTTGCAGGCCAACGACGAAGGCGAGGAACCCTGAGCCGGCTTCAGCCGCGCGGCTGAGCGACGAATCGGTAGCGCGCGGCCAGTTCGGCCGAAGCAATTCGTGTCAGTGGCAGATTGCGCCAGCGCACCGGCGGAGCACCATCGCTCAGGAAGGCGAGCAGGCTGGTTTCGTCGTCAGGTGAGCATTCGGCCAGACAGGTGGCCAGATCACGGTCGTCAACCAGACCGATACCGAGTTCGGCTTCGATCAGGAAGCTGCCTTCGTCGTCGAGCAGCATGGCGCGAACTTCGCCAGCCGACGCGCCAGTTTGGCTGACGAAGGCTTCACCGTCGCGGCGAAAAACCCAGGGTGTGCAGGCAAGATCGACATAGACCCGCTGCGGACCGTTCTGGACGAACCAGCGGCCGGCCTCGTCCGAACCGTACTGACGGTTCATGAACTCGATCAGGCCGCGGTGCGTCACCCGTTCCCCCTGCAATCGCCAGTCCCCGCGCCGGTCGAGCGAGAGCCACTCGAAACAGGCGGGGACGTTGGGCCATTTTGGCTGACCGGGAAATTGGGGTTGCACTGAAGTCATTTCCTTCGGGAATCAGCCGGTAATGGTAAGCACATTCGCGATCGCCGTCGAACTTTCGTCATGCCAGACAAGTTCGAAAAAGGGAATATTTCTCGTGATCAACGCTTACCGATTGCCTGAATGCGCTGAAATGGCAGACAATCCCGGCTTTCCGTGAAGAATGACTTTTGCAAGTTGTTCGTCCATTTGAACTGTTTTTTCAACTCAAGGAGTTTGCGGTGAATTTCAAGAAAAACGCCGTAATGATTGGTGCTGTCGGTTTGCTTGCCGTTTTGTCGGGATGTGCAACCGAAACGTCACGGGCGATCGAGCCCCAGCAAACAGCCGCCGCAGCCCGGCCGTATGTCGGCGAACGCCAGCCGGTCTCGGTCGGCAAGTTCGATAATCGTTCAAGCTTCATGCGCGGTGTTTTCTCCGATGGCGTTGATCGTCTGGGAAGCCAGGCCAAGACAATCCTGGTGTCACACCTGCAGCAGAGCAACCGGTTTTCTGTCCTGGATCGCCAGAACCTGAGCGAAACCAAGCAGGAAGCCGAGATTTCCCGCAAGCAGCAGGCGCTCAAGGGAGCTCGCTACGTCATTACCGGCGACGTCACCGAATTCGGCCGCAAGGAAGTGGGCGATCATCAGCTTTTCGGTCTGCTTGGACGCGGAAAGCAGCAAGTTGCTTATGCCAAGGTTGCGCTGAACGTGGTTGATGTCGAGACGTCGGAAGTCATCTACTCGACTTTCGGTGCCGGCGAGTATGCCTTGTCGAATCGTGAAGTGATCGGCTTCGGTGGTACTGCCAGCTATGACTCGACACTGAATGGCAAAGTGCTCGATCTGGCCATCCGCGAGGCAGTTGACGGTCTGGTCAGGGGTGTCGAGGCCGGTGCCTGGCGCCAGGTTCGCTGATTCCGGCTGGGGAGGCAAGGATGAATATCGAAAATGTGCGACAGCGGCTGCTCTTGTTGGCCTGCGCTTGCACGGTCCTGTTTTCGGGCTGTGCGCAGCAACGTCAGCCGCTTTATCACTGGGGAAGTTTTCAGTCGGTCCAGTACAGTTATTTCAAGGGTGACAAGGGACCGGAGGAAGGCATCATCGCGCTCGAGAAAGTTCGCGAAGAGGCTCGTGCCAACGGCCGGAATATTCCGCCCGGCTTGCAGGCGCATCTTGGCATGCTTTATGGACAGACCGGTCGCACCGATCTCTTCGAACATAATCTCCTGGCCGAGAAGCAGAGCTTTCCGGAGAGTTCGGTCTATCTCGATTTCCTGCTCAAGAAAAACCAGAAACAGGAAGGTGTGCGATGAAAAATGGCCCCATTTCCTTGATCCGACTTTCCCTGTTGACGCTGTCCCTGGGCCTGCTTGGGGGGTGTGTGACGACGCCGAAGGCCTACGATTACACCGCTTTTCGCGAGGCGCGGCCGGCATCCATATTGGTCTTGCCGCCGGTGAACGAATCTCCGGATATCAAGGCGACGCACAGCATGCTTTCCCATGCGACAGCGCCGCTTGCCGAGTCGGGTTATTACGTTTTTCCTGTCACGCTGGTGGACGAGACCTTCAAGCATAATGGCTTGACCGCGCCGGCAGATATTCACGAGTTGGCACCGGCCAAACTACGCGAAATATTTGGTGCCGATGCAGCGCTTTATATCAGCGTCAAGCAATACGGCACGTCATACAAGGTGATTGCCAGTGAAACCCGAGTCACGGCAGAAGCCCGGCTGGTCGATCTGCGTACCGGTGCTCAGTTGTGGAACGGTTCTGCAACTGCCTCCAGCGCCGAAGGCGACAACAACAGCGGTGGCCTGGTCGGGCTCTTGGTCAAGGCGGTTGTCCGCCAGATCATCGAAACGATCAGTGAACAAGGCCACATCATCGCCGGGCAGACCAGCTCTCGCCTGTTGAGTGCCGGTATGCCGAATGGCATTCTGTACGGTCCGCGTTCGCCGCAGTATCAGAAGGACGGCCAGGCGCTGCGTTGATTGAACGCCAGCAAGTGAAATTGAAAACGGCCTCTTGCGAGGCCGTTTTTCTGTTCACTGCGATCATCAATCCTGATAGGCAGACAGCGGCGGGCAGGCACAGTTCAGGTTGCGGTCGCCATAGACATCGTCGATGCGGTTGACGCTCGGCCAGAACTTGTTGTCAGCCACCCAGGGCAGCGGGAAGACGGCTTGCTGGCGGCTGTACGGATGCTGCCAGTCGGCGTCGATGACGTCGGCCTGGGAGTGCGGGGCGTTCTTCAACGGGTTGTTGTCGGCCGTCCACACACCCTTCTCGATCTGGCGGATTTCTTCGCGGATGCTGACCATGGCTTCGATGAAGCGGTCCAGTTCGGCCTTCGATTCCGACTCGGTCGGCTCGACCATGATCGTGCCGGCGACCGGGAAGGACACCGTCGGCGCGTGGAAACCGTAGTCCATCAGGCGCTTGGCGATGTCGATCTCGGCGATGCCGGTGGCGGCCTTGATCGGGCGGATGTCGAGGATGCACTCGTGCGCGACGCGGCCGTTCTTGCCGACGTAGAGCACCGGGTAGTGGTCCTTGAGCTTGGTGGCGATGTAGTTGGCGTTGAGGATGGCGACCTGGGTCGCCTTCTTGACGCCGGCGCCGCCGAGCATCGCCAGGTACATCCAGGAAATGGTCAGGATCGACGCCGAACCGAAAGGCGCCGCCGAGACCGCGCCCTGGCCACCGTGCGGGCCGTCGATGGTAGCGACCGCGTGGTTGGCCATGAACGGCGCAAGGTGGGCCTTCAGGCCGATCGGGCCCATGCCCGGTCCGCCGCCGCCGTGCGGGATGGCGAAGGTCTTGTGCAGGTTCATGTGGCTGACGTCGGCACCGATGAAGCCGGGCGAGGTCAGGCCGACCTGGGCGTTGAGGTTGGCGCCGTCCATGTACACCTGGCCGCCGTTGGCATGGACGATGGCGCAGATCTCGCGCACCGCTTCCTCGAACACGCCGTGCGTCGACGGGTAGGTGATCATCAGGCAGGCCAGGTCGTCCTTGTGTTCCTCGGCCTTGGCTTTCAGGTCGGCGACATCGACGTTCCCGTTGTCATCACAATCGACGACGACGACCTGCATGTTGCACATCTGGGCGGTGGCCGGGTTGGTGCCGTGTGCCGATTTCGGGATCAGGCAGACCTTGCGATGCGCTTCGCCACGGCTGGCGTGGTAGCGGGCAATCGCCACCAGGCCGGCGTATTCGCCCTGGGCGCCGGAGTTCGGCTGCATGCAGATGGCGTCGAAGCCGGTCACCGTCTTCAGCCAGTCGGTCAGGCCGGCGATCATCTCGTGGTAGCCGGCGACCTGCTCGCGCGGGGCGAACGGGTGGATGCCGCCGAATTCCGGCCAGGTGACCGGGATCATTTCGCTGGTCGCGTTCAGCTTCATCGTGCACGAGCCGAGCGAGATCATCGAATGGTCGAGCGCCAGGTCCTTGTTCTGCAGCGACTTCAGGTAGCGCAGCATCTCGTGTTCGGTGTGGTGCGTGTTGAACACCGGGTGCGCGAGGATCGCATCGTCGCGCAGCAGGGCGGCCGGCAGCGCCGGGTCGGCGGCGGCGAGCTGGGCGTCGAAGGTTTCCATGTCGAGCGTGACCTGGGTGATCAGCTTGAACAGTTCGGCGACATCGTTGCGCGTCGTCGTTTCGTCGAAGGAGACGCCGAGGACGCCGGCCGAGACGCGGCGCAGGTTGTAGCCAGCGGCGACAGCCGCCTGGTGGATGCTCTCGGCACGGGCGCCGAGGTCGATATGGACGGTGTCGAAGAACTGCCCGGTGAGCAGCTTGACGCCGGCGCGATTGAGGCCTTCGGCGAGGATCGCGGTCAGCCGGTGGATGCGCGTGGCGATCGTCTTCAGGCCTTGCGGGCCGTGATAGACGGCGTACATGCCGGCCATGTTGGCGAGCAGCACCTGCGAGGTGCAGATGTTGGAATTGGCCTTCTCGCGGCGGATGTGCTGTTCGCGCGTCTGCAGCGTCATGCGGTAGGCGGTCTTGCCGCGCGCGTCCTTGGAGACGCCGATGATGCGGCCCGGCATCGAGCGGACGAAGGCTTCGCGGGTGGCGAAGAAGGCGGCGTGTGGGCCGCCGAAGCCCATCGGGATGCCGAAGCGCTGGCTCGAACCGAGGGCGATGTCGGCGCCCATGGCACCCGGTGACTTGAGCAGCACCAGCGCCATCAGGTCGGCGGCGACGGCGACCGTGGTGCCGCGTGCCTTGAGGCCGGCGATGATCTCGCTGAGGTCGCGCACTTCGCCGTTGTCGTTCGGGTACTGGAGCAGGGCGCCGAAGAATTCTTCGTCCTTGACCGTGTCGACCGCAGCGATCACCAGTTCGAAACCGAAGTAGGCGGCGCGCGTCTTGACCACGTCGATGGTCTGCGGGAAGCAGGCGGCGTCGACCAGGAAGCGGTTCGATTTCGACTTGGAAACACGGCGGGCCATGGTCATGGCTTCAGCGGCGGCAGTGGCTTCGTCGAGCAGCGAGGCGTTGGCGATTTCCAGGCCGGTCAGGTCGACGACCATCTGCTGGAAGTTCATCAGCGCTTCCAGGCGACCCTGGGCGATTTCCGCCTGGTAGGGCGTGTAGGCGGTGTACCAGCCCGGGTTTTCCATGACGTTGCGCAGGATCACCTTGGGCGTCAGCGTGTCGTAGTAGCCCATGCCGATGCACGATTTCTGGATCACGTTCTTGCCGGCGATTGCCTTCAGGTCGGCGAGCGCTTCGTGTTCGCGGCGCGGGGCCGGCAACGGCAGGTCGGCTGGCAGGCGGATGGAGGCCGGGACGGTCTGGTCGATCAGTTGGTCGAGGCTGGCGGCACCGATGGTGGCCAGCATCTCGGTCATTTCGGAAGCGCAGGGGCCGATGTGACGGTCGATGAACTCGTCGTGCTGCTCCAGGGCGCTCAAGGGCAGGGTCTTCATGTGGATTGTTTCTCGCGGAGGCTATGCAGCGGAACAACCCGGCCGGTTACGGTCGTCCGGGCTGGTGGAGGAAAAACGGCGGGCCGGGATCAGGCGGCGTCGGCGACAGCCTGGTAGGCAGCGGCGTCGAGCAGGGTGTCAACGTCGGCGATGTTGTCCGGGGTCATCTTGAACAGCCAGGCGGCGTAGGCGTCGGCATTGACCGACTCCGGCGCATCGACGGCGGCCTGGTTGACTTCGGTGACGGTGCCGGCGATCGGCGCGTACACGTCGGCGGCGGCCTTGACCGACTCGACCACGGCGATTTCCTTCTCGGCATCGTAATGGGCGCCGACTTCCGGCAGCTCGACGAAGACCAGATCACCCAGCGCTTCCTGCGCGTGGTCGGAAATGCCGACGGTGACGGTGCCATCGGCGTTCTTCAGGACCCACTCGTGGGAGGCGGCGTACTTGAGGTTGGACGGGACGTTGGACATGGTTTTCTCCTGATTGGGTGAATTTGAATTAGATGACGGCTTTGCCGTTGCGGGCGAATACGGGTTTGGTGACCCTGGCCTTGAGCAGCTTGCCGCGGATGTCGACCTCGACTTCGTCGCCGATGGCGACGCCGAGCGGCAGGCGGGCCAGAGCAATCGATTGCTGCAGGGTCGGCGAGAAGCTGCCGGAGGTGATCTCGCCGTCGCCGTGGGCGGTGACGACCTTCTGGTGGCCGCGCAGCACGCCCTTGTCGAGCAGGATCAGGCCGAGGAACTGTTTCTGCTGGCCGTTGACGGTTAACGCCGCCTTGCCGACGAAATCGCGCGCGTCCTTCATGGCGACGGTCCAGGCCAGGCCGGCATCGAGCGGCGACACCGTCTCGTCCATGTCCTGGTCATAGAGATTCATGCCGGCTTCTAGGCGCAGCGTGTCGCGGGCGCCCAGGCCGCAGGGCGCGACGCCGGCTGCCTTGAGTGCGTTCCACACGGCTTCGGCTTCGCCGGCCGGCAGCATGATTTCGTAGCCGTCTTCGCCGGTGTAACCGGTGCTGGCGATGAAGTACTGATCGACTTCGGCGGCGAAGAAGGGCTTCAGGCCCTCGCTTGCGGCCTTCACTTGCGGCAGCACCTGCCACACCTTGGCGCGCGCGTTCGGGCCCTGGACGGCGATGATGGCGAGATTGCCGGCACCGTCGCGGCGCTGGGTGATGCTCACGTCCATCTTCCATTCGGCGGCCTTGGCCTGCATCCAGGCCAGGTCCTTGTCGGCGGTGCCGGCATTGACCACCAGGCGGAACTTGGTGTCGGTGAGGAAATAGATGATCAGGTCGTCGATGACGCCGCCGGCTTCATTGAGCATGGCGGCGTAGAGGGCCTTGCCGGAAACGGTGAGCTTGGCGACGTCGTTGGCGACCAGGCGGGAGAGGAAAGGGCGGCAATCGGCGCCGACCAGATCGACCGGGCACATGTGCGAGACGTCGAACATGCCGCAGTCGTTACGGACCGCGTGGTGCTCCTCGATCTGCGAACCGTAGTTGACCGGCATGTCCCAGCCGCCGAAATCGACCATCCGGGCGCCGAGTGCGCGATGGGCGGCATTCAAGACCGTTTGCTTCAGCATATCAATCCTTTACTGACGTTTGTTAACGTCGATTCTGGAAATGGAAAAGGGGTGAAACGAAAAACTCGCGTTTTGCGTTTCACCCCTCTGTCCTCGATACCTGAGAGATTTGCCCCATCGGTGGGCGCTGTCTACGCCGCTCTCCAGAGTTTCAGGGGGCGACATGCGCATTGCCAGCGATACGGTGTCGACTGCGCCTCGCCGTGCTATTCGCACTGTCTTCGGCTTGTCTTCGTGTCTCGCAGCCAATGCGCATGCCGCCTGGCCTCATTCTGTGGTCCTTTTGCCTGAGCGTTTTCGGGTGAAATTGCGCCTTCGGCGGCAGACGGATCTGCGCTCTCCCACAGGATGGCTCGCACTATATCCGGTCGTGGCTGTCCAATCAATATGTTGCGCCGCACAAGGCGTCTCGGTGAGGGGCGGCCTTCGTGCTAAACTCCGCGTTTGCCCGTGTCTTGCCATCCGTGAACCCAGCCAATTTCGATTTTCATTGCCATTCGTCCGTGTCCGACGGTTTGTTGCCGCCGGCGGTGGTGGCGCGCCGGGCGGCGGATAACGGTGTCGATTTCTGGGCCTTGACCGATCACGACGATATCGGCGGCTTGGCGCCAGCGGCGGAAGCCGCGGCAGAAGCCGGGATGCGCTTCGTTCCCGGGGTGGAGATTTCCATCGAGTGGCGGGAAACGCCGATCCATATCGTCGGTCTCGGCTTCGATCCGGCCAATCCGGTGCTGGTCGGCGGCCTCGAAGCGCTGCGCAGCGGTCGTCTCGAGCGCGCCCGGCGGATGGGCGAGGCGCTTGACGCCATCGGCATTCATGGCGTCTTCGAAGGGGCCATGGGCTACGTGACCAATCCGAACCTGATTTCGCGCGCCCATTTTGCCCGCTATCTCGTCTCCATCGGCATCGCCCGGGATATTTCCGGGGTGTTCCAGTATTACCTGGCACCCGGCAAGCCTGGCTATGTCGACCACCGTTGGGCTTCCCTGGCCGATGCGCTGGGCTGGATTCACGCGGCCGGCGGTGTCGCCGTGGTGGCCCATCCCGGGCGCTACAGAATGTCCGGTGGTGACATGCGCAAGTTCCTCGACGAGTTCAAGGATCTGGGCGGGCAGGCGATCGAGGTGGCTAGTGGCAGCCATTCGCCCGACCACCTGCTGCATTTTGCCCGGCTGGCACGCCATTACGCTTTTCATGCCTCGCGCGGCTCGGATTTTCACGGGCCGGACGAGAGTTACGTCGACCTCGGTCGGGCCGCGCCGCTGCCGCCGGACCTCAAGCCGGTCTGGCGCCTGATCGATTGAAACCATGGCCCGCGTCGTCAATATCCATCCCGATTCCCCGCAGCAGCGCCTGCTTGCCCAGGCGGCCGACTTCATCCGCAAGGGCGCCATCGTCGCCTTGCCGACGGACTCCTGTTACGCACTGGCTTGTCATCTGGGTGACAAGGAAGCGCTCGACCGCATCCGCCTGATCCGCCAGATGGATGAACGTCACCATCTGACGCTGATGGTTCGCGACCTCTCCGAGATTGCCCATTTCGCACGCGTCGACAATGCCCAGTACCGCTTGCTCAAGGCGGCAACGCCGGGCAGCTACACCTTCATCCTCGAAGGCAGCAAGGAGTTGCCGCGCCGGGTCATGCACCCCAAGCGCAAGACCATCGGCGTGCGCGTGCCGGACCACCCGGTTGCCCTGGCCTTGCTGGAAGAGTTGCAGGAACCCCTGCTGACGACGACGCTGCAGTTGCCGGGCGATGACAGCCCGCTGACCGAGGGCTGGGAAATTCTCGACCGTCTCGACGATCAGCTCGAATTGATCCTCGATGCCGGCACCTGCGGTATCGAACCGACCACCGTTATCGATCTGACCGGTTCGGCGCCCGAGCTGGTTCGCGCCGGTCGCGGCCCGCTCGCCCTGTTCGGATTCGCCTGAACATGCTCGACATCAACGCCCTGATCCAGACCATCGCCATCGCTGCCTTGCCGGTGATCTTCGCGATCACCCTGCACGAAGCGGCGCACGGTTACGCGGCCCGCCATTTCGGCGATCCGACCGCCTGGCAGATGGGGCGGATCAGCCTGAATCCGCTGCGCCACATCGACCCGATCGGCACCATCCTGATACCAATCGCCATTCTCGTCTTCTCGGCGGGCAGCTTCCTGTTCGGTTACGCCAAACCGGTGCCGGTCGATTTCACCCGCCTGCGCAATCCCAAGCGCGACATGCTCTGGGTTGCCGCCGCCGGGCCGGCTGCCAACCTGTTCATGGCACTGTGCTGGGCCTTCATGCTCAAGCTGGCCTGGGAAATGCCCAGCACCGATTTCACCGTGCCGCTGTCCGAGATGAGCAAGATCGGCATCGTCATCAATTGCGTGCTCATGGTGCTCAACCTGCTGCCGCTGCCGCCGCTCGACGGCGGGCGCATCGCCGTCAGCCTGTTGCCGCACCGCCTGGCCTGGCAGTTCTCGCGCATCGAGCCGTGGGGCTTCCCGATTTTGCTGGTCCTGCTGTTCACCGGTATCCTCAGCGACATCATGAGCCCGCTGGTGCTTTTCTCGGCGCGCGCCATCGAAACCCTTTTCGGTCTTTATTAAACGACAAACAGCTATGTACGCAGAACGTGTCCTTTCCGGCATGCGTCCCACCGGGGCGCTGCATCTCGGCCATTACCACGGCGTCCTCAAGAACTGGGTGGAACTCCAGCAGGAATATCCCTGCCTGTTCTTCGTCGCCGACTGGCACGCCCTGACGACCCAGTACGACAATCCCCAGAACATCGAGAAGGCGACCTGGGACATGGTCATCGACTGGCTGGCGGCCGGTGTTGACCCGAACCAAGCGACCCTGTTCATCCAGTCGCGCGTGCCCGAGCATGCCGAACTGCACCTGCTGCTGTCGATGATGACGCCGCTCGGTTGGCTGGAGCGCGTGCCGACCTACAAGGATCAGCAGGAAAAGCTGTCGAACAAGGATCTGTCGACCTACGGCTTCCTCGGTTACCCGCTGCTGCAGGCCGCCGACATCCTCATCTACCGCGCCGACAAGGTGCCGGTCGGCGAGGACCAGGTGCCGCACATCGAGTTCTCACGGGAAATTGCCCGTCGTTTCAACCACCTCTACGGCCGCGAACCCGGTTTCGAGGACAAGGCCCGCGAAGCGGTCAAGAAGCTCGGTAGCAAGCGCGCCCGCCTGTATGAAGAGCTGCGTACCCGTTACCAGCAGGAAGGCCAGCGCGAGGCGCTCGAACAGGCGCATGCCGTGCTCGACGAAATCCAGCACCTGTCGGTCGCCGACCGCGAACGCCTGTTCGGCTACCTCGAAGGGACTGGCAAGATGATCCTCGCCGAGCCGGGGGCATTGCTCACCGCAGCTTCGCGCATGCCGGGCCTGGATGGGCAGAAGATGTCCAAGTCCTACGCCAACACCATCACCATGCGCGAATCGGAAGACTCGGTTGCCAAGAAGGTCAAGAGCATGCCGACCGACACCAATCGTGTGCGCCGCACCGATCCGGGCGATCCAGCACGCTGCCCGGTGTGGCAGTTGCATCAGGTGTATACCGACGAAGCCACGCGGGCAACGCTGGAGCAGGGCTGCCGCACCGCCGGTATCGGTTGCATCGACTGCAAGCAGCCGGTGATCGAAGGCATCCTCAAGGAACAGGCGCCGATGCGCGAGCGTGCCCAGCTGTATCTCGACGATCCGGTACTGGTCAAGAACATCATCGCCGACGGTTGCGAGAAAGCACGCGAACTGGCACGCGAGACGATGCGCGACGTGCGCGAATCGATGGGCCTGGAATACCACTGATGTCCGCTGCGTCGTTCCGCTTCCGCTGTCCGGCGGTCGACGCATGAATCTGGCGGTCGATCTGCCGCCGCCGCTGTTCGAACCGGTGGCGCGCATCTACGGCGAGCCGATGGAGGCCATGCCGCAGGATCTGTACATCCCGCCGGATGCGCTGGCGATCATGCTCGACGCCTTCGAAGGCCCGCTCGACCTGCTGCTCTACCTGATCCGCAAGGCCAACGTCGACATCCTCGACATTCCGATGGCGCCGCTGACCCGCCAGTATCTCGACTACATCGAGAACATGCAGGCGCAGAACCTGGAGCTGGCGGCCGAGTATCTGGTGATGGCGGCAATGCTGATCGAGATCAAGTCGCGCATGCTGCTGCCGCGGCCGAAGATCGGCGACGATGGCGAGGTCGAGGACCCGCGCGCCGAACTGGTCCGTCGGCTGATGGAATACGAGCAGATGAAGCTCGCCGGCCAGAAACTCAACGAAATGCCGCAGGCCGAGCGCGAGTTCTTCTGGGTCGAGACCCTGGTCGAGAAGTCGCTGCTCATCCGGCAGCCGGAGGTTTCGGTCGAGGACATCAAGGAAGCCTGGATGAACGTGGTGCGCCAGGCGGTGTTGAAACGCAACCACAAGATCAGCCGCGAAGAGTTGTCGGTGCGTGAGCATATGGGCATCATTCTTCGCCATCTGCAGGAAAAGGGCGGTTTCGTCCAGTTCGAGACCCTGTTCGATCCGGCCATGGGGCCGCCCGGGCTGGTCGTGCATTTCATTGCCATGCTCGAACTGGGCCGCGAAAAGCTGATCCGCATCACGCAGACCGAAGCCTTTGCGCCGATTTACGTCAATCTGCGCGACGGTGAGCCGGAACCGGTCATGGAAGAGGAAGATGGAACCGAGTCAGGTCAAGAAGATTCTTGAGGCGGCATTGCTCGCGACGCACGAGCCGATGTCCACGCACGACATGAAGAAGATGTTCGATGAGGAACTGTCTTCCGATACGCTGCGCAAGTTGCTCGACCAGATCCGCGAGGACTGGGCCGAGCGGCCGGCCGAACTGATCCAGCTCGCCTCGGGCTGGCGTTTCCGTACGCGGGCCGAGTATCTGCCTTACTTGGAGCGGCTGAATCCGGAAAAGCCGCCCCGTTATTCCCGGGCGGTGCTGGAAACCCTGGCCATCATCGCCTATCGTCAACCGGTAACCCGTGGCGACATTGAGGAAATCCGCGGCGTCGCGGTCAATTCGAATGTCGTCAAAACCCTTGAAGAACGTGGCTGGATCGACGTCGTCGGCCACCGCGACACCCCCGGTCGGCCGGCGCTGTTTGCCACGACCAAGCAATTTCTCGATGATCTGGGCCTGCGCAGCGTCAGCGAACTGCCGCCGCTTGAACAAATCAGCCAGACACTGGAGCTGAATCATGAAAACCAATAAACGCACGCCTTTCCGCGCCCCGGCCGAGGCCCCCGCCGTCGGCCAGCGCCCGCGTCGCGGCGCCGGTCGCAGCACGCCACCACCCCGGGAATTCGTCGAAGCGCCGCCTGGCGAAGTCGATCAACAGCAGGAGGTGTCAGCCAAACCGGCACCGCGGCGCAAGCCGGCACCGAACACCGGTGGGCGGGCCAACCGTGGCGCCATCGCGCGTGACGGGCGGCCGCTTGCGGCGGCCAAGCCCGAGCGTCTGCAGAAGATCCTGGCCCAGGCCGGCGTCGGTTCGCGGCGTGAGATGGAAGAGTGGATCGCCGCCGGCAAGGTCAGCGTCAATGGCGTCGTCGCCACCATTGGCCAGTCGGTGATTCCGACCGACAAGGTCAAGATCGGCGGGCGCCTGATCAACATCCGTTTCACCGGCAGCAGTTCGCGTCCGCCGCGCGTGCTGATGTACCACAAGCCGGAAGGCGAGATCGTCTCGCGCGACGATCCGGATGGCCGCCCGTCGGTCTTCGCCGCCCTGCCGCGGATGCGCGGGGGGCGCTGGATCAACGTCGGCCGGCTCGACTTCAATACCTCGGGCCTGTTGCTGTTCACCACCTCCGGCGAACTGGCCAACAAGCTGATGCACCCGAGCTCCGAGCTGGTCCGGGAATACGCCGTGCGCGTGCTCGGCGAACTGACCATGGAAGCCCAGCAGCAATTGCTCGACGGCGTCCAGCTTGAGGACGGCCCGGCCAGTTTTTCCAGCCTGGTCGATGCCGGCGGCGAGGGGGCCAACAAGTGGTACCGGGTCAGCCTGTTCGAAGGGCGCAACCGCGAAGTCCGGCGCATGTTCGAAGCCGTCGGTTGTACGGTCAGCCGGCTGATCCGTGTTCGTTACGGTCCGTTCACGCTGCCGCCGCAGCTCAAGCGCGGCCGATGCCGCGAGCTTGACGAGAACGAAGTCAAGCTGTTGATGCGCGAGCTGGCACGCTCGGAAAAGCCGAAGCAGGCCTGATCGAGCTTGTCGTCAGCGTGCTGGCGATTGTGAGGAAGGAATAAACTCGTTATAATTCACGGGTTTGTTCCTCCCGCTGTTTTTGGCGGGCATCTTATTTTTCTGAGGTGGGCGTTTCGCCCATTTTTTATTTGTGCCTATGGATTTGAATTCGCTGCTTGAAACGACGGTAACCGGTCTGGGTTATGAACTTGTCGACATCGAAATGTCGCCGCGCGGCAGGACCATCCGCGTCTTCATCGATGCCCCGGAAAAAGAAAAGGGCGTCGACGTCGAGGATTGCGCCAAGGTTTCCAACCAGTTGACGCGCCTGTTCGAAGTCGAAAACATCGATTTCGACCGCCTCGAAATCTCGTCGCCCGGTATGGATCGTGTCGTCAAGAAGGAAGCTGATTTCGCGCGTTTCGCCGGTCAGGAAATCCAGATCAAGCTGCGCATTCCGCACAACAATCGCCGCAACTTCCAGGGGCAACTGCTCGGCTGCGAAGCCGGCAAGGTCGGTCTTCGCCTGGACAAGGAAGACGTGGAACTCGAATTCAACAATATCGAAAAGGCACGTCTGGTGCCGAAATTCGACTGAAGTACCTGGAGGTTTTAGCCCATGAGCCGTGAACTGTTGCTGCTGGTCGATGCATTGGCCCGCGAAAAGAACGTCAACAAGGAAATCGTCTTCGGTGCCCTTGAACTGGCGCTCGCATCCGCGACCAAGAAGCGTATCCACGACGAAGCCGAGGTCCGTGTCGTCATCGACCGTGCCACCGGTAGTTACGATTCCTTCCGTCGCTGGCTGGTCGTTGCCGACAGCGAGTACGTCAACGAATACCACCAGATTCCGATGTCGGAAGCCTGCAAGGACGATCCGGAAATCGAACCCGGCGATTACCTCGAAGAACCGCTGGAGCCGATCGACTTCGGCCGCATCGGCGCCCAGGCTGCCAAGCAGGTCATTCTGCAGAAGATCCGCGACGCCGAGCGCGAGCAGATCCTGTCCGACTTCCTGGATCGCAAGGAACACGTCGTTTTCGGTACGATCAAGCGCATGGAACGTGGCAACGCGATCATCGAAGCCGGCAAGATCGAAGCCGTGCTGCCGCGCGACCAGATGATCCCCAAGGAAAACCTGCGCATCGGCGACCGCGTTCGCGCCTACCTGCTGCGTATCGATCGCGGTGCCCGTGGCCCGCAGATCATCCTGTCGCGTACCGCACCCGAATTCGTGATCAAGCTGTTCGAACTCGAAGTCCCGGAAATCGAAGACGGCCTGATGGAGTTGAAGGCCTGTGCCCGCGACCCCGGCATGCGTGCCAAGATCGCCGTCAAGTCGAACGATCCGCGTATCGACCCGATCGGTACCTGCGTCGGCCTGCGCGGCTCGCGCGTCACTGCCGTGCGCAACGAGATCGGCGGCGAGAACATCGACATCGTCCTGTGGTCGGCCGATCCGGCGCAGTTCGTGATCGGCGCACTGTCGCCGGCCGAAGTGACCTCGATCGTCGTCGATGAGGAAAAACATGCCATGGACGTCGTCGTCGACGAGGACAACCTAGCCATCGCCATCGGCCGTAGCGGTCAGAACGTCCGTCTGGCGTCCGAGCTGACCGGCTGGACCATCAACCTGATGACCCAAGACGAGTCGGCCAAGAAGGCTGAAGCCGAATACGCCGTTACCCGCGTCATGTTCATGGAAAAGCTGGACATCGACGAGGAACTGGCCGACCTGCTGATCGAGGAAGGTTTCTCGACGCTGGAAGAAGTCGCCTACGTACCGCTCGCCGAAATGCTGGAAATCGACGGGCTGGATGAAGATATCGTCAACGAGCTGCGTAATCGTGCACGCAACGTGCTCCTGACGGAAGCCATCGCCACCGAGGAAAAGTTGGAAAACGTTGCCGAAGACCTGATCGGTCTGGAAGGCATGACCAAGGAACTGGCGGCAAAACTCGCCGAACATGACGTCAAGACGCGCGATGATCTCGCCGAACTGGCAGTTGATGAACTGACGGAAATGACCGGCATTGAAGAAGAGCGTGCCAAGGAAATCATTCTCAAGGCACGCGCTCACTGGTTCGAGTGAGCAGGGAGGTAGTAAGTATGTCCGCAACAACCGTTTCACAATTTGCCGTTGAACTCAAAATGCCGGTCGAGTCGCTGCTCGAGCAGCTTGGCCGCGCCGGTGTCGGCAAGTCCGGGGGCAGCGATACGCTGACCGACCAGGACAAAACCAGCCTGCTCGACTATCTGCGCCGTTCGCACGGCGAGGCCGAGCCCAAGAACAAGATCACCCTGACGCGCAAGCAGACCTCGGAGATCAAGGCCACCGATTCCCACGGTCGCGCCCGTACCGTTCAGGTTGAAGTGCGCAAGAAGCGCGTGCTGGTCAAGCGCGATGTCCATGAGCTGCATCCGGACGCTGCCGAAGCTTCGGAAGAGGCAGAAGTCATCGAGACCCTGGCGGAAGTCCAGCCGGAAGCCATTCCCGAGCCGGTGGTCGAGGCCATTCCGGAGCCGGTCGTTGAAGTTCAGCCCGAGCCGGAACCCGAGCCGATGCCGGAACCGGAGCCCGAGCCGGAACCTGAAGTCGCCGAAACGCCTGCGGTTGTCGAAGCCGCCCCCGTCGAAACGACCGAGGCCGCCCCGGTGCGCCGCACCATCGACCGCGCCAGCATCATCGGCGAGAAGGAGCTCAAGGCCCGCGAAGAAGAAGCCCGTCGCTTCAATCGCCTGCGCGAAATCCAGGAGCGCGAGCTCAAGGAAAAGCAGGCCCGCGAAGCCAATCTGGCCGCCATGCGCCAGCAGGCCGAAGTCGCCGCTGCCGCCGCCAAGGCTGCCGAACAGGCCAAGCAGCAGGCTGCTGCCCAGGCGCGCAGCGGTGAAGGCGAGAAGGGTACGCTGCACAAGAAGCCGGATGCCCCGGGCGCTGCCAAGAAGGGCGAGAAGGGCGGTCGTGCTGCCGATGATGGCAAGAAGAAGGGCGGTCTCAAGACCCGCGGCGCCGATGTCGGTAGCGGCTGGAAAGATGGTCGCCACGGTCACAAGAAATCGCACGGCAAGTCCGACGACGGTCAGGGTAGCTTCCAGGCGCCGACCGAGCCGATTTCCCGTGAAGTGCATATCCCCGAAACCATTTCCGTTTCCGACCTGGCCCACAAGATGGCCGTGAAGGCCACCGAAGTCATCAAGACGATGATGAAGATGGGTTCCATGGTCACCATCAACCAGGTGCTCGACCAGGAGACGGCGATGATCGTCGTCGAGGAAATGGGCCACAAGGCGGTTGCCGCCAAGCTCGACGATCCCGATGCCTTCCTCGAGGAAAGCGCGGAGCACAAGGACGTGCCGCTGGTGCCGCGCGCTCCGGTGGTGACCGTCATGGGCCACGTCGACCACGGCAAGACCTCGCTGCTCGACTACATCCGTCGCGCCAAGGTGGCGGCTGGTGAAGCGGGTGGCATTACCCAGCACATCGGTGCCTACCACGTCGAAACCGATCGCGGCATGATCACCTTCCTCGACACCCCGGGTCACGAAGCCTTCACGGCGATGCGTGCGCGTGGTGCCAAGGCGACCGACATCGTCGTCCTGGTCGTCGCTGCTGACGACGGCGTGATGCCGCAGACCAAGGAAGCGATCCACCACGCCAAGGCGGCCGGTGTGCCGCTGGTGGTCGCGGTCAACAAGATCGACAAGCCGGATTCCAATCCGGATCGCGTCAAGCAGGAACTGGTCACCGAAGGCGTCATTCCGGAAGAATATGGCGGCGATTCGCCGTTCTGCCCGGTGTCGGCCAAGAAGGGTCTCGGTATTGACGAACTGCTCGAACAGATCCTGCTGCAGGCTGAAGTGCTTGAGCTGACCGCACAGAAGGAAGCGCCGGCCAAGGGGCTGATCATCGAAGCCCGTCTCGACAAGGGGCGCGGCGCGGTGGCCACCATGCTGGTTCAGTCCGGTACCCTCAAGCGCGGCGACATCGTCCTCGCCGGCCAGGTCTTCGGTCGTGTCCGTGCCATGCTCGACGAGAACGGCAAGCCGATCAACGAAGCCGGTCCGTCGATTCCGGTCGAAATCCTCGGTCTGTCGGACGTCCCGGCAGCCGGCGAAGAAGCCATCGTGCTGGCCGACGAAAAGAAGGCCCGTGAAATCGCCTTGTTCCGTCAGGGCAAGTTCCGCGACGTCAAGCTGGCCAAGCAACAGGCGGCCAAGCTGGAAAACATGTTCCAGCAGATGGAAGAAGGTCAGGTCAAGACCCTGCCGCTGATCGTCAAGGCCGACGTGCAAGGTTCCCAGGAAGCCCTGGTGCAGACCCTGTCCAAGCTGTCCAACGAGGAAGTCCGCGTCCAGATCATCCACGGCGCGGTTGGTGCGATCAGCGAATCCGACGTCAACCTGGCGCAAGCCTCGGGTGCCGTCATCATCGGCTTCAACATCCGTGCCGATGCCGGTTCGCGCAAGCTGGCCGAGAACTTCGGCGTCGATATCCGTTACTACAACGTGATCTACGACGCGGTCGACGAGGTCAAGGCGGCACTGTCCGGCATGCTGTCGCCGGAGAAGCGCGAGCAGATCACCGGCATGGTCGAAATCCGCCAGGTCTTCCACGTCTCCAAGGTCGGCGCCATTGCCGGTTGTTACGTGCTCGAAGGCATCGTCAAGCGCAATTCGCGCGTCCGCCTGCTGCGCAACCATGTGGTTCAGTGGGACGGCGAACTGGATTCGCTGAAGCGCTTCAAGGACGACGTCAAGGAAGTTCGTTCCAACTTCGAGTGCGGTCTGTCGCTGCGTGGTAACAACGACATCCAGGAAGGCGATCAGCTCGAAGTGTACGAAATCCAGGAAGTGGCGCGCTCGCTGTAATGAAGAAGCAGGCAAGAGGCTTTCAACGGGGAGACCGGGTCGCGGAGCAGGTGCGCCGCGATCTGGCCGACCTGATCCGCAGCGAACTGAAGGATCCGCGCGTCGGCATGATCAGTCTGACCGCCGTCGAACTGACGCCGGATTATGCGCACGCCAAGGTGTTCTTCACCACGCTCAATGTCGAGCACCTGCCCGAGATCGAGCAGGGCTTGAAGCGTGCCGCCGGTTTCCTGCGGCGTGAGCTGGGGCGGCGTATCCATATTCACACTTTGCCGGAACTGCATTTCATCTACGACAGTTCACTGGAATACGGTGCCAGCATGACGGCGCTGATCCAGCAGGCCAACGCGCTCAGCGACCAGACGCCGGAAGACTAGGCCCAGCATGGAGCCGAGGGTCAAGAAAACCTGGAAGCAGGTCGATGGCGTATTGCTGCTCGACAAGGCGCAGGGCATGAGTTCCAACGATGCCCTGCAAAAGGCGCGACGCCTGTTCTCGGCCGCCAAAGGCGGGCACACCGGTACGCTCGACCCGCTGGCCACCGGTCTGCTGCCCCTTTGTTTCGGCGAGGCGACCAAGTTTTCCGCCGATCTGCTCGATGCCGACAAGACTTACGAAGCCGAGCTCCAACTCGGAGTCAGTACCGATTCCGGTGACGCCGAAGGCGTGGTCACGGCGACTGCCGAGGTCAATGTCACGTTTGCCGATATCGCCCGGGTGTTGCCGCAATTCACCGGTGACATCCTCCAGGTGCCGCCCATGCATTCGGCCCTGAAGCGCGACGGCCGGCCGCTCTACGAACTCGCCCGGCAAGGCATCACCATCGACCGCGAGGCCCGGCCGGTGACCATTCACGCCATCGAACTACTGGAATTCGCCGGCACCTGCCTGCGTCTGTCGGTCAGTTGCAGCAAGGGGACTTATATCCGCGTGCTGGCTCAGGACATCGGCGCCGCGCTGGGTTGTGGCGCGCACCTGACCGCCTTGCGGCGGACCCGGGTTGGTGACTTGGTGCTCGACGGCGCCATGACGCTGGCGCAGATCGACAGCATCGAGGAGGGCGCGCGCGTCGCCTGCCTGCGTCCGGTCGATGCGCTGCTGCAGAGCCTGCCCCGTGTCGATCTCAGCGGTGAAGCCGAACAGCGTTTCAGCCACGGTAATCCGGTCGATTTGCCGGACGGCTTGAGCGGCAAGATTCGCGTCTATGCCGAGGACCGGCTGATCGGCGTCGGCGAGCCCGGGCCGGGCCAGCGCCTGTGGCCGAAAAGACTGGTGCAACTGGCGCCGTAAGCTGGTACAATCCGCCGCTTTCCGATCCTGTCGGGAAAAATTTTCCAATTGGCGTTCGCTCTATCAAACCGGGGCTGCGTCGTTTTAATGAAAGAGGGTTTTGAAATGGCCGTTACCACCGAACAAAAGGCGAGCATCGTCGCCGAATACGCACAGTCCAAGGGCGACACCGGTTCCCCGGAAGTCCAGGTCGCTCTGCTGACCGCCCGCATCAACGACCTGCAGCCGCACTTCAAGGAGCACAGCAAGGATCACCACTCGCGTCGTGGTCTGCTGCACCTCGTCTCGCAGCGCCGCAAGCTGCTGGACTACCTGAAGGGCAAGGATGTCGAGCGTTATCGCACCCTGATCACCAAGCTGGGTCTGCGTAAGTAATTTCTTTCGTCCCCGGGCGAACCGTGGCTTTGTCGACTGCGCCTTGCCGTGCTAACGCACTGTCTGCGGCTGGTCTTCGCGCCACAATTCGCCCGGGAACGAAATAAGCAGCCCTGAATTACCGCAAAAGCGGCCCGGAAAACTCCCGGCCGCTTTTTTGTTTTTAGTTGTCTCATTGTTCTTTGTTGTTAGTTAAGTTGTTGTTATTGTTGCGTTGTTTAATGTGATGAGAGTGAAAGGAAGTCAATGTTTAATGTCGTGAAAAAGACCTTCGCCTACGGCGAACACCAGGTCACCCTGGAAACCGGCGAAATCGCCCGTCAGGCTGGCGGCGCTGTTGTCGTCTCGATGGAAGAGACCGTCGTCCTGGTGACCGTTGTCGGTGCCAAGAATGCCAAGCCCGGTCAGGATTTCTTCCCGCTGACCGTCGATTATCAGGAAAAAGTTTATGCTGCCGGCCGTATCCCCGGTGGCTTCTTCAAGCGCGAAGGTCGTCCTTCGGAAAAGGAAACGCTGACCTGCCGCCTGATCGACCGTCCGATCCGTCCGCTGTTCCCGGAAGGTTTCTACAATGAAGTCCAGGTGGTCGCCACCGTCATCTCGCTGAATCCGGAAGTCGATTCCGATATCCCGGCGATGATCGGTGCTTCCGCCGCCCTGGCCATCTCCGGCATTCCCTTCGCCGGCCCGATCGGCGCTGCCCGCGTCGGTTACATCAACGGCCAGTACGTGCTCTGCCCGACGCTGTCGCAGCTCAAGGACAGCCAGCTTGACCTGGTCGTCGCTGGTACCGAATCCGCCGTGCTGATGGTCGAGTCCGAAGCCGATCAACTCTCGGAAGAGATCATGCTCGGCGCCGTCGTTTTCGGCCATACCGAAATGCAGAAGGCGATCAACGCCATCAACGAACTCGTTGAAGAAGCCGGCAAGCCGGAATGGGACTGGCAAGCGCCGGCCAAGGACGAAGCCCTGGTCGCCCGCCTGAAGGACCTGGTCGGTGCCAAGCTGGAAGAAGCCTACAGCATCACCTCCAAGCAGGCCCGCAGCCAGCGCGTCAAGGAAATCTCCGCTGAAGCCGTTGCCGCCCTGTGCACCGGTGAAGAAGGTGCACCGGATGCCAACACCGTCGGCAACCTGTTCTTCGAACTCGAAGCCGGTATCGTCCGCGGTCGCATCCTGTCGGGCGCGCCGCGTATCGACGGTCGCAACACCCGCACCGTGCGTCCGATCACCATGCGCTCCGGCGTCCTGCCGCGCACCCATGGCTCGGCCCTGTTCACCCGTGGTGAAACCCAGGCGCTGGCTGTTGCTACGCTGGGTACCAACCGCGACGAGCAGATCATCGACGCGCTGTCCGGCGAATACCGTGACCGCTTCATGCTGCACTACAACATGCCTCCGTACGCCACCGGCGAATGCGGCCGCGTCGGTACGCCGAAGCGTCGTGAAATCGGTCACGGCCGTCTGGCCAAGCGCGCGCTGCTGGCCGTGCTGCCGAAGCCGGAAGACTTCTCGTACTCGATGCGCGTGGTCTCGGAAATCACCGAATCGAACGGCTCCTCGTCGATGGCTTCGGTCTGCGGCGGCTGTCTGGCACTGATGGACGCCGGTGTGCCGCTCAAGGCGCACGTTGCCGGCATCGCCATGGGCCTGATCAAGGAAGGCAACCGCTTTGCCGTCCTCACCGATATTCTCGGCGACGAAGATCACCTCGGCGACATGGACTTCAAGGTGGCCGGTACCACCGCCGGTATCACCGCGCTGCAGATGGACATCAAGATTCAGGGCATCACCAAGGAAATCATGCAGGTTGCCCTGGCGCAAGCCCAGGAAGCCCGTCTGCACATCCTCAACCTGATGCAGGAAGCTGCTGCCGGTCCGCGTGAAGAAATGTCGGCCTACGCACCGCGTCTGTACACCTTCAAGATCAATCCGGAAAAGATCCGCGACGTGATCGGCAAGGGCGGCGCCGTCATTCGTGCGCTGACCGAAGAAACCGGCACCACCATCGATATCCAGGACGACGGCACGATCACCATCGCCGCCACCTCGGGCGAAGCTGCTGCCCTGGCGCGTGCCAAGATCGACGCGATCACCGCCGAAGTCGAAATCGGCAAGATCTACGAAGGCACCGTGCTCAAGATCCTCGACTTCGGTGCGATCGTTTCGGTCCTGCCGGGCAAGGACGGCCTGCTGCACATCTCTCAGATCGCCAAGGAGCGCGTCAACAAGGTCGAGGACTACGTCAAGGAAGGCCAGGTTGTGCGCGTCAAGGTTCTCGAAACCGACGACCGCGGCCGCGTCAAGCTGTCGATGAAGGCGGTTGCTGAGGAAGAGGGCGCTGCCCAGCAGGAACAGCAGCAACAGCAGTAATCCGGCGATTACGCAAAAGCAGAAAGGGCACCGTGAGGTGCCCTTTTTTTATCAGCCTGCGCTGGCGATTATTTCGCCATTTGCTTTTAGCTGCGACTAACCTGAAGGTAAGTCTGCGCTGAAAGCAATGGGCGATTATTTCGCCATTTGCTTTTCCTTGAGTTCGTCCAGCGTCTTGCAGTCGATGCACAGCGTTGCCGTCGGGCGGGCTTCCAGGCGCTTGATGCCGATTTCCACGCCGCACTTGTCGCAGAAGCCATAGTCGCCGGCTTCGATGCGGCCCAGGGTTTCGTCGATCTTCTTGATCAGTTTGCGTTCGCGGTCACGGTTGCGCAGTTCGATGGCGATGTCCGTTTCCTGGCTGGCCCGGTCGTTCGGGTCGGCAAACACGGTCGCCTCGTCCTGCATGGTATGCACCGTGCGGTCGATATCCTCACTCAGCTCCTGCTTGAGCGTTTCCAGAATCTTCCGGAAATGGGCGAGCTGCTTGTTGCTCATGTACTCTTCGTCAGCCTTCGGCTGGTAAGGAGCGAAATGTTTGTGGAGCAAGTCTTCTGCCATTTTGTGGACGCTTCCATTGACCAAAAAAGCGATTAAATATCAGAAAGCCAGCACCCAGGCAAGGAAAAGACATGCTGCAGCGCAATGTGACAATGTTCTAAACCGCCGTAATGCGCCATGGTGCTGGCGTGCCGCGATTGGCACTGATACAATGCGCACCTTCGTCGGGGCGTAGCGCAGTCTGGTAGCGCATCTGCTTTGGGAGCAGAGGGTCGTGAGTTCGAATCCCACCGCCCCGACCATTTTCCTTTGCGCCACATCCAGCGCCCGTAGCTCAACTGGATAGAGCAGCCGCCTTCTAAGCGGCAGGTCGGGGGTTCGAGTCCCTCCGGGCGCGCCACTGACTTGACCTATGAAAATCGCCATTGCCGGAACCGGCTACGTCGGACTCTCCAACGCCATCCTCCTGGCGCAGCATAACGAAGTCGTTGCGCTCGACATCCTTCCCGAGAAGGTCGAGATGCTCAATCGCAAGCAATCGCCGATTGTCGATGCGGAAATCGAGGACTACCTCGCCCACAAGCCGCTTAACCTCAAAGCCACGCTCGACAAGCGTGAAGCCTTTGTCGGGGCCGATTTCGTCATCATCGCCACGCCGACGGACTACGACCCGGAAACCAACTACTTCAACACCGGCTCGGTTGAAGCGGTCATCCGCGATGTGCTGGCGATCAATCCCGATGCGGTGATGGTGATCAAATCGACGGTCCCGGTGGGCTACACCGCCAAGGTGCGCGAAGCCTTCGGGATTGCCACCGGCAAGCCGGTGAATCTGATCTTCTCGCCGGAATTCCTGCGCGAGGGCAGGGCGCTGTACGACAACCTGCACCCGTCGCGCATCATTGTCGGCGAAAAGAGCGAACGCGCCCGGACCTTTGCCGGCTTGCTCCGGCAAGGCGCGGTCAAGCAAGACATCGAGGTGCTGTTCACCGACAGCACCGAAGCCGAAGCGGTGAAGCTGTTCTCCAACACCTACCTGGCGATGCGCGTGGCCTACTTCAACGAGCTCGACACCTACGCCGCCACGCACGGGCTGG